>OGFF01000016.1_pt1 | contig 230228 bp, 202 predicted proteins | sample 1570751 | NCBI WGS metagenome assembly OGFF01 (sample SAMEA2581951, study PRJEB24529) | metagenome | biome: Human gut stool | place: China | collected 2011 | reverse complement strand
TCTCCATTTCTCATCATTTTTTGACCACAAATTTACGACATTTACGACAAATCTGGCACTGCTTTACAATACCAGACAAAATGGCTGATGCCCCGGAAATCCTGTAAAACAGGCACTTCCGGGATACACAAGACAGGGCAAAAATCGACTTCCATTATCAAGTATTGAGTGTTAATTCTTTTGTGAAGATTTTGTGACGTCTTAATTTTAGTCCTGTTTTCCTATTGCGCATATGTTTCTTCCATGCTATATTTTCTTTACACATTTCGAATTTGCAGCTAAATTTATATACCGCTGCATTTCACCGGATATTTCATCCGTTTTTTTCCATGTGTACGAAACAATTAAATATTGGAGAGGAATTTCGTGCAGAGCAAAAATTCAGTTATTATTTTATTATTGTTTTTATTTTCAGATATTGAAAGCTGGGGGGCTTCCATGTTACAATCTTGATAGAAGAACAGCCGCTATATCACACGTTTTCCTCTCCGCCACTACAAAGGAGAAGAAAATGTACAAGAGCAAAAAGTTCGAAGACCTTACCATTAGTGATGATTTTATGTTTGGGATTGTTATGCGCGATCCCAAATATTGTAAACCTTTTCTGGAAACTATACTGAATATTAAGATTACACGCAGTTGAAACAAAGTTTCGTGATCTTTGTCTGCACCTTTGATCCGTTCCATATCGGCAGGCATGTGTATACTTTTGAAAACCGCTGCGTGGAAGATCCGAATCTGCCTCTTAACGATGGCACACAGAAAATCATTTTAAATACGAAAGGAATTTTTGATGATGTTCGGCCGGAACTGAAACGGCTGCTTAACTTTATTGATGGCAGACAGCCGGAAGATTCTTTTACACAAGATCTCTCCAAGGCTGTGGAATCTGCCAAGCGCAATGAGAAATGGAGGCATGACTACATGACGCTGCAAATGGCTTATGACGAGAAATACCGCGAGGGGCTGGAAACTGGCATTCAGCAGGGCATTGAACGAGGCATTGAACAAGGCATTACAACATCTGCCCGTCGTATGCTTTCCTCCGGTAAATATTCGGATTCTGAAATTTCTGAAATTACCGGACTTTCCGTGGAACAAATTCAGGCTTTAAAGAATTCCGCAAAATAAACTCTTATTATTTTTAATTCAATACTTTATAATTCAAGAATAATCTTGAGGTTATTGTCCTGTACGCTTGCTCCTACATTACCATCAAGAGCCAGAACGAGAGCCTTAACTACCGCAAGCCCTACCCCCGTACTTCCATCGTGTCGTGAGGTATCCCCTGTATAAAAGCGGTCAAACAGCCGGTTACCATCAATTTGCAAGCTGTCACTCACTGGATTTTCCATCATAAACCGGATACCGCCATCCGATTTCTGCATAAGTGTTATTTTTATGTTCCCTGCCGAATACTTCATTGCATTTGTCAGCAGGTTTTGCAAAATCCGCTCTACCATATTCCGGTCTGAATATATGTAGATGGAATAATCTGGCAGTTTTATTTCCGGTATAATATTCTTTTTTTCTAATGCCGGTGCATGTTCCGTTATCAGATCTATGAGCATGTTGGAAAAATTAAACGTTTCTTTACTGGGAACGGTCTGCTGTTCCTCTAAAACAGAAAGGTCATAAAATGCTTCCACCAGTTCCTTCATTTTTTCTGCTTTATGCAGGACAACTGCGATGCGTTTGGCCTGCGCCGGCTCTAAATCTTCTTTTTGTAACAATTGTAAATGACCAAGAATAACCGTTAGCGGCGTACGCAGATCATGTGATATATTTGCAACAGATTCTTTTAAATGTTCTTCATGACGTAAGGTTTTCGCTACGGCCTGTCTCTGCCTGATATTATAAAGATTCAGTATAGCTGCCAGGTGTTCTAAATCTTTATCCATCAGGGAAATGTCTATCATCTGTCCGGAATTTCCACGATTCCATTCCTTCACCTGACCGGAAAGATTACGAATTTGTTTTTTCAGCTGTATATGTCGGAATAATAATATCAGGAATCCCACTGCCAGAAGCAATAAAAACCATTTTATTTCAGACATCTTTCCTCCATCTATTTCAAGTCACATTTACGAAATTTTATCCACGAAAGCAATATCAGTATGCCCGACCATATCACCCCTGCCAGAATAGCAGCCGGCTGAAAAAATGTGTTCCTGCTGACAACGACCCGGATCTGATAAACCGGTAAAAACGCTACCGGCAATTGCAGCATCATTCCATATCCGAGATAAAGACTAAGTGCAAAAATAATAATTGCCGTAACAGAAGTTGCTCTCACAACATCTTGCAAATAACAGCAAATTAAGATTGCAATCAGAAAGATCCCGCTATTTAACAGAAGCGAATAAACGATTGCTTTTGTTACATTATAAAAAAATACCCCACCATCTTCCATACCAAACTTTCCAAATTCTCTGATACATCCTGCAACCGGATACACAAGCGCCATGATATGAAAAGCGATCAGATAGGATATGATTTTACCCGTAAAAATTTTGCTTCTGGAATGTCCGGCACTGACTTCGAGCGTTATGGTTCTCCCGGAAAATTCCTGTCCGAAACTCAAAGCAAGAAGCCCCGAAATAATGATAAGGAGAAACGTAGAATCATACACCATTCCGTTAAAAATATCTGCAAGGGAAGATGCCTTTCCTCCTGCCGGTCCCATAACTTCTGGCACATAGGTATCGGCGGTAAAAAAGCCCAGAACAAATATTCCGATTATCCCACACCAGTAAACGAAATTATGCAAAAACTGGTATTTCTCCATCTTTAATAATTTTTCCATCCTAAACACCTCCCACTATTTCAAATCTGCATGTAAAAAAATGCGACCGGCACTGTAATACAAAATAAACATCCACAGAAAATCCAGGCTTAACGGAACCGTTGTCCTGTCAAACTTTTGTAATGCAATTAATCGAAGCTGTCCCATGGGCAATATTCTTATCAGACTTTCTGCATGTTGCCCATTCATCAAAAAAATCATAAGAAAAAACAGAACCATGGAAACTGCCAGTGTTTTTCCCATATCGCGGAAAACAAAAGCAAGAACAACCGGTAATGCACACATGGTGATTACGACAAACAGTATTTGAAAAGCCACAGTAAAAGTACCTGAAATTTCCGGAAATCTTTCTTTCATACCAAACCGGCCAATGATTTCATGTATCAGTAACGGAACTGTCAGAATGAGGATGCAGCCAATCTGGGATACCATGACTTTTGCCCAGAATACATAACCTCTCTTATGTCCTGCAGTCAGATATGCATTTAAGGTTCTTCCTCCCAAATCATTTCCAATAAACAATGCTATAAAAACAATAATCAGGAAATAAAGAAGTGGCGTATTATATAAAGATGCCATAACCAGATTTGAAGTTTTTCCTTTGCTGTCCAGCAACAATATACTGCTTAAAAGAAACGTAAAGATCCCGATTCCCCAAAAGTACCAGCTATGCCATAATTTATACCATTCCGTTCTCAGGAGATTTGCCATCTTTTGCCCCTCCTATTTTACTCAGGAAATAATCTTCCAATGTATCACCCGATACAAAAAGCCCGGTAACCAGCACATGCGCTTCTGATAAAACAGATGCAACCATTTCCAGATCATCCAGATGATCGTACAAACGAATCGTACCATCGGGCATCAGCTTAAAATGATCTGTATGAAGATTTTCTTCCAGAACCATCACTGCTTTCTGTACATTGGTTGTCTGAATCGCAATATGACGTTTGCACCGTTCATTTAATTCATGATCAGAAATTTCTTCTATAATATTTCCATGATCAAGCAGAATAAACTCTGTTGCCGTTTGATACAATTCTTCCAAAATATGACTGGAGACCAGAATTGTCATTCCGTATTCCCTGTTTAACGTTTTTAATAATTTCCTGATTTCCACAATTCCGGCAGGGTCCAGTCCGTTAACAGGTTCATCTAAAATTAAAAATTCCGGGGTATTCAAAAGAGCCATTGCAATTCCAAGGCGCTGCCGCATCCCTAAGGAAAAATTTCGAACCCTCTTTTTTCCCGTATCGTTTAACCCAACCATATCCAATGTTCTTTTTATCACGGTTTTATCCGGTATGCCACGCTGAATACGCTGTATTTCCATATTCTGATATGCGGTCATTGCAGGAAATAATGCCGGTGTTTCGATCATACTTCCAATCCGTTTACGCTGTTTCTGTAATTCCACAGTTTCTGATTTTCCCCATAAGGAAAGCGTGCCGCTTGTCGGAAATGCAAGTCCCGTGACCAGTCTTAAAAAAGTAGTCTTGCCAGCCCCATTCTGACCGATAAAACCATAAATTTTACCCTTTTTTATCTGCAAATTTATGTGGTCCAATGCCAGTGTCTGCTTATACTCTTTCGTTAAAGACCGGGCTTCTAAAATAACTGAATTCATCTTCCGAACCTCCTTTACAAAAAACAGTATAACGAACATTCTTAAAGAATTCCTTAAGCTGAAATAAGAAGACATTAAAAAAGCATAAAGCCAGGGAACTTTTATTCCTTAGCCTTATGCAGACGATAACCAATGCCCCAGACCGTATCTATAAATTCTTTATCCGGACAAACCGCCTTTAATTTGTTACGCAGATTACTGATATGAACATTAAGCGTATTGTCTTCCACAAAATATTCTGTATTCCACACACTCTGAAAAAGATTTGACTTTGAGAATACTTTGTCCGGATATTTCATCAGCAATTCCAGAATGGCAAATTCTTTTGCGGTTAAAGCCAGTTCCGCTTCCTTCAAAAATGCCGTATTCTTTTCCAGATCCAGACATAAATCCCCGTATTGTAAACAGGCAGCCGAACGATTTTCAAACTGTACTCTGCGCAGATTGCTTTCGATTCTGGCAAGCACTTCTTCCATATCAAAAGGTTTTGTAATGTAATCATCTGCCCCAAGACGAAGCAGATCAATTTTATTCTGTGTCGTTTCTTTCGCTGAAATAATAAGAACCGGTATCGTAAATTGTCTGCGTATATCTGCCAGAATAATATCGCCGCTTCGATAGGGTAGCATAATATCAAGTATGATCAGATCAATTTTTTCTTTGTGTAAGAAATCCAGAACATGGAGTCCATCATATTGACTGTACACAACATATCCGTTTTCTTTCAGGAAATCTGTTAACAGCGTATTGATTTCCACATCATCTTCAATTATTAATATTTTATCCACTTGTGTACCTCTTTTTTACAGGCAATAACCTTCTCCCCTGAGTTTCTTTCCCTCTTCGATATAAGAAAGTGCACTCTCTTTTAACCCTGCAATTTCTTCTTCCGTCAATGCCCGCGTGACCTTCGCCGGTCTGCCCATAACCATGCTGCCGTCCGGGATATTCTGGTGTTCAAGCACAAGGCTTCCTGCTGCGATGAGACAGTTTTTTCCGATCACACTGCCGTTCATCACCGTTGCGCCCATGCCGATTAATGTGTTGTCCCCGATCGTGCAGCCATGAAGAATTGCATTATGCCCCACCGTCACATAATCGCCCACCATGGTCGGGTCGACTTTGGAAGTGTGGACCGTGCAGTTATCCTGAATGTTTGTCCCTTTTCCGATGATAATTTTATTGTCATCCCCACGCAGTACCGCATAAAAAAGAATGGTACTGTCCGCACCGATGGAAACATCCCCCATCACCACAGATTCCTTTACGATATTGGTTGATGCCGCTATACTTCCCGTTGTTTTTGTCATGACCGATTTCCTCGTTTCTTTCCTTATTTTCATACTGTTTTTAGTATAACATCTCCGTTTTTGCTTCTCAACATACTCTTTTTGGAAAAGAAAAAAGCGAGGACATCAGCAGATGCTCTCGCTCGACTCCACTTTACGATTTATTCGTAAATGTGTTTCTTTTTATCTTTTGCTTTCGCCTGTTTTTTCTTTAACGGGTGTTTTGGATTCTTATCTGACATAGTAATCGCCTCTTTTCCTCATATTCATATGTCAAATTTGTTTCCTTTGTTATGCCTACGTTATAGCACTGTATTCTGGCAATGTCAACCCTGTCTGTTAATTATTTTGTGTTTTTTCTGTGAATACGATAAATTTACTCATTTTAACGCAAGTTGTCAGGCATTTTGTGTTTGTGTTTTTTCTGTGAACTTACAAAATCCTCCCAAAAAAGTCATTGACATTTTAAATTTTCATCCCTATAATGGTAAAAGTTCGGTTGCTAACTATTTAAAATCATTTTAAGAAAGGAGTGATTTCTTGCAGGATTTCGATGAAGAACAACTCAAAGAAATTCATATGGGCCGCCTGATCCAGGTACTGTCCCATCAGATGAAACGGAAAAGCTGTGTGAACTCCATGATCAACGACGATGGTCTGACCACCATGCAGAAACATGTGTTGAAATTTCTTCTTCTGGAAACCCTTCACAAGGTTGTCTACCAGAAAGACATCGAAGAAGAATTTCAGATCCGCAAATCCACGGCGACCGGAATGCTGCAGCTTCTCGAAAAAAATGGTTTTATTGTGCGGGAAAGCGAAAAAAAAGATGCCCGTCTGAAACGCATCATTCCTACAAAGAAAGCGGAAGCACTCCGTCCGAGCATCCTTGCACACATAAGGCAGTCGGAAACACAGCTTACGACAGATATTTCCGAAGCTGATGTTCTGACCTGTAAAAAAGTGCTCTGCCAGATGCTCTATAACGTATCAGAACATAAGGAGGTATGTAAAAAAAATGAATAAGAAACTTTTACAATCCGTCCGGGAATACAAAAAGCAATCCATCATTGCCCCTCTTCTGGTTACATTAGAGGTACTGATGGAAGTATTGATTCCTCTGGAAATGGCAAAAATTATTGATATTGGCATTGCAGAAGGAAATCTCGGATATATTATCCAAAGAGGACTTATCCTTGTAATTATGGCAATGATGTCCCTGTTTTTCGGTGTACAGGCCGGAAACTTTGCAGCAATTGCCGGAGCCGGATATGCCAAAAATCTGCGGCACGATATTTATTATAAAGTACAGGATTTTTCCTTTAAAAATATTGACCATTTTTCCACGTCCGGACTCGTTACCCGTATGACCACCGATATTACCAATATCCAGATGGCTTATATGATGAGTATCCGTCTGCTTGCAAGAGCTCCGATTATGATCGTTTTATCCTGGATCATGACGCTGACGCTCAGCAAAAAAGCCGCACTCTTATTCTTAATCGTCATCCCGGTGCTCGGTGGAACGCTGTTATTTATTGCAAAGAAAGCCCATCCACATTTCATCAAGGTGTTTGACGAATACGATGATTTGAACAACTCTGTACAGGAAAATGTAAATGCAGCCCGCGTGGTAAAAGCATTCGTCCGTGAGGATTACGAAATTGACAAATTCCACGGTGTTTCCAAATATGTTTACCAGTTATTCACAACAGCAGAAAAAATTGTTGCCTGGAACTCTCCGGTTATGCAGTTTGTAATGTATGCCGTTATCATGATCCTTGTCTACATTGGTGGAAAAGGCATTGTAACCAAAACGATGGAAACCGGTGCCTTAACCTCCATTATTGTATATGCTTTACAGATCATCGGCTCCCTGATGATGGTAACTTTCGTTTTCGTCATGATTATGATTGCTGGCGCATCAACAGACCGTATCACCGAGGTACTCGATGAAATTCCGGAAATGATTGATCCCGCAGACGCAGTAACTTCCGTTGCCGATGGTGATATTGTCTTTGACCATGTCAGCTTCAGTTATGCCGGTGAGGGAGGAAATCTTTCCTTAAAAGATGTAAATTTGCATATCAAATCCGGTCAGACGGTGGGTATCATCGGTGGAACCGGAAGTGCCAAATCCACTCTCGTACAGCTGATTCCACGTCTGTATGATGTCACGAAGGGAAGTGTAATGGTCAGCGGTGTCGATGTACGCAAATACAATCTGGAAGCTCTGCGTGATCAGGTTTCCATGGTGTTGCAGAAAAACGTCCTGTTCTCCGGAACAATTTACGACAATATCCGCTGGGGCAACGAAAACGCCTCTGACGAAGAAGTGCAAAATGTATGTAAACTGGCACAGGCCGATGGTTTTGTCCGGGAATTTCCGGATGGCTACAACACACAGATTGTCCAGGGTGGAAACAATGTTTCCGGTGGACAGAAACAGCGTCTTTGTATTGCCCGTGCACTTTTGAAAAAACCAAAGATTCTGATTCTGGATGATTCCACAAGTGCTGTAGATACCAAAACCGATGCTCTGATCCGTAAGGCTTTCCGTGAGGAAATCCCGAATACCACAAAGATCATCATTGCACAGCGTGTTTCTTCTATTGAAGATGCCGACCAGATCATTGTTCTGGAAAACGGTGCTATTTCTGGTATTGGTACATCTGAAGAATTGTTAAAGACCAATGATATTTACCGTGAAGTATATGAATCTCAGGTCAAGGGAGGTGAAGATCATGAATAACAAAAAGCCAAAGCTTTCCAAATACTATATTGCTACCGCAAAACGTCTGTTGAAATATGTAACAGAAACCTATAAAGCCCGCTTTATTCTTGTATTTGTATGTATCTTCTTAAGTGCAGTCGCATCCATTTCGGTATCTCTGTCCTTAAAATACATGCTTGATGATTTCATCCTTCCCCTGATTGGACAAAAAAGTCCGGACTATACCGAATTTTACCGTGCACTTGCTGTACTTGGCTGTATTTTCATTGTCGGTGTTATTGCAACATTTATCTATACCCGTATGATGGTATATATCGGCCAGGGTGTGTTAAAGCGTGTGCGTGATGATATGTTTGAGCATATGCAGACCCTTCCGATCCGCTATTTCGATCAGAATACGAATGGCTCTATCATGAGTCTTTACACAAATGATACCGATACCCTGCGCCAGATGATCAGTCAGGCAATCCCACAGGCACTGATGTCGTTTTTCACCATCATTGTTACATTTATTTCCATGCTGGTCTTAAGTCCCCTGCTGACACTGCTTGCCATTGTTGTCATCGGGATTCTGGTATTTGTCACAAAAAAAATCGGTGGAAACAGTGGAAAATACTTTGTGCGCCAGCAGGTTTCCCTTGCCGACGTGACCGGATTTGTGGAAGAACATATGAATGGCCAGCGTGTGGTAAAAGTGTTCAACCATGAGCAGAAATCCAAAGAGGAATTCGACCAGCTCAACGAAGCACTGTTTGACAGTGCCTCACAGGCAAACAAATACGCAAACATGATGGGACCGGTTATCGGAAATATCGGAAATTTACAATTCGTGCTGACTGCTGTTCTCGGTGGTGTTCTCTCGGTTGCCGGTGTGGGCGGCATTACGCTCGGCGTCATGGCCTCCTACCTGCAGTTTACCAAGAGTTTTACCCAGCCATTTATGCAGGTGGCACAACAGTTCAACTCCATCGTTATGGCTCTGGCAGGAGCTGAGAGAATCTTTGCCCTGATCGACGAAAAACCGGAGACAGACGAAGGCTATGTAACACTTGTCAATGCAAAAAGAGATGCCGATGGCAACATCATCGAATGTAAAGAACGTACCGGCATGTGGGCATGGAAACATCCACATTCCGCAGATGGAAGTGTATCTTACACCCCTCTGACCGGCGATGTCCGTTTTGAAGATGTTACATTCGGCTACAATCCGGATAAGGTCATCTTAAAAGATATCAGCCTGTTCGCAAAACCGGGACAGAAACTGGCATTTGTTGGCTCTACCGGTGCCGGAAAGACAACAATTACCAACCTGATCAACCGTTTCTACGATATTCAGGAGGGAAAAATCCGCTATGACGGCATCAATATTACAAAGATTAAAAAAGACGATCTGCGTCGTTCCCTCGGTATTGTATTGCAGGATACCCACCTGTTTACTGGAACCATCCGTGACAACATCCGTTACGGAAATCTTGACGCGACAGATGAACAGATTCACCAAGCGGCAAAACTGGCGCATGCTGACCAGTTTATCCAGATGCTTCCAAATGGCTATGATACCATGCTCAGCGGCGATGGTGAAGAATTGTCCCAGGGACAGCGCCAGCTGCTTTCTATCGCAAGAGCTGCCGTGGCAGATCCACCGGTTCTCATCCTCGATGAAGCAACGTCCAGCATCGATACCCGTACCGAGAGTATTGTGCAAAAAGGTATGGATAACCTGATGAAAGGTCGTACGGTTTTTGTTATCGCCCATCGTCTGTCTACGATCCGAAACAGTGATGCAATTATTGTGCTTGATCATGGACAGATCATTGAACGCGGGGATCATGCGGATCTGATTAAGCAGAAGGGAACTTATTATCAGTTGTATACCGGAAAGCTGGAGCTTTCTTAACCGGCTGTTTCTTCTTAATTGGAAATGATCTCCTATTGCATAAATATTACACACTTGTTACAATGCTTTTGTACTTAGCTAATACAAATACGAACAGGGAGGTACAAAAACGATGTGTTTTAGATTTTTTTCCAACTGCGATTTCTCAGCACTGATCCGTAAGTGTTTTGGATGCTAATAACCAGCAAAAAAGAAGCTGCACACGAATTTCCTTTTCGTGTGTCAGCTTCTTTTTGCGTTTCCTGTCTGTATTCACCTGACCGGTCCGTCTATGCACGGAAATCAAATTTATTTTTTGATATGTTGATTTAAAAACTCCATTACTTCTCGCTTCTTTGGAATCGCAGGAATTCCACCTCTCTTTTGCACACACAGACATGCTACTGCATTTCCATGCCGTGCACAGGCACGCAAATCATTCCAGTCCATCTCATCAATTGCTTTGTTCAGGGATAAAAACTGGCTCAGGAATCCACCCCAGAATGAATCTCCGGCTCCTGTTGTATCAACCGCCTCTGTTGCAAATCCCCTGATCTGTTCTTTTCCATCCGTAGTTGCCACAAGTACGCCGTCACTGCCAAGTGTAATGGCAATCAGCTCTGGTCCCATGGAAAGCAACTCCTCCGCAGCTTCTTCATAGCTGTTTTTTCCCGTCAGCAGGAGACTTTCTTCATCCGATACCTTCATCACATCCGCAAATGGAATCACTGCTTTCATTTCCTGTACTGCAGTCTGTTCATTTCTCCACAAGGATGCACGGTAATTTGGATCATAAGAAATCAATGCTCCCGCGTCTTTTGCGATATGAACGGCTTCTAAAGTTGCACTTTTTGCCGGTTCATCCGTCAGGGAAAGCGATCCGAAATGAAAAATTTTACCTTTTTGCAAAAGCGTCGGATCCAGTTCTTCTTTCCGAAGTTGTGTATCCGCGCCCGGTTTTCTTGCAAATGAAAATTTCCGCTCACCGTTTTCATCAATTTCTACAAACGCAAGTGTAGTAAAATACTTATCATCTTCGATCAGATGGTCCACTGCAATCCCCTCATTTTGTAAGGTTCTTTTTAAAAATGCACCATGCATGTCTTTTCCGACTTTTCCAATAAACGATGTCCGGTATCCCATATGGCTTGCAACCGTCAACAAATTCGCCGGTGCACCACCGGGATTCTGCTCAAACAGCTTCATTCCATCTTTTCCGTATCCTGCCTCGGTAAAATCGATCAGCAGTTCACCCAATGCTACAATATCAACCTCTTTTTCCATTCTTTAATTCCTCCACAATTTCATTATAACGCTTTTTATTCAGCCGATAAAAGAATAATACCACAGCAGTCACAATCCAGAGAACCCCCGGAATGGTTGTAAATGCATGTTTCATAATGGAAAGTACGGCTGCATTTTGTGTCTGGTTTGCCACATACCCGTATTTTCCGAGTAATCCGGCAAGAAGTGCTGTTCCAATTGCCATTCCAATCTTGTTTCCAAGCGAGATAAACGCATATTGAAATCCATCGTTGCGCAATCCGGTTTTCCACTCACCGTACTCCACACAATCCGGAATGATTGCATAAATTGCGGTATTGAATCCGGAAAAGAAAAACTGTGTAATTCCAGACAATGCATAAAAGATAACCGGAGCTTCTTTTACATTAAAGAAAAACATGGAAAGCATCGAAATTCCTGTCAAAAGTGCAAATACACTGGCAGTTCTTCCTTTATTGTTCAGTTTACGGAATACCGGCTGAAAGCAGGCTGCTCCAATAATGGAAGGAATAATGATGCACATCGAATAAGTGGTATAATACGAGGCATTTCCTTCTACATAAGTAAAATAATACAGGACATCCGCATTTCTTCCATATAAAGTAAAACCAAATAAAATCTGTCCTACCAGAGCCAGCAGATACGGACGATTCTGAAGCACCGCTTTTAGCTGGACTTTTATAGAAATTTTTTCTTTTTCCGGTGTGATCACAGCCTCTTTTGTCTTTGCAAAGCAAAAGAAATGACATGCTGCAAAAATGCATCCATAAATAACTGCCACCATCAGATATCCGGTTTTTGCACTGCTGCTTCCAAATTTGTTAATCAAAGGAACGGTAATGATATTTAACACACCGATTGCAATCATTGCTGCAACGGAACGGGAAGTGTTGATTTTTGCACGCTCATCAATGTCCTGTGTCATTGCTCCACAGAGTGTTCCATATGGAATATTCACACAGGTATATCCCAAAACAAGGAGACAATATGTGATTACCATATATACAATTTTTGCAGTCTGATTCCAGTCTGGTCTTGCCCAGAATGTCATTACAAGGAGCACCGCCGTAATCGGTGCCGCCACCAAAAGCCATGGACGGTATCTTCCCCATCTTGTCTTTGTCTTGTCGGTCAGTCCCCCGACAATCGGATCATTAATGGCATCCCAGAATCGGGAAAACAGCATCAGTGCAGACACTGCTGCCATACTGATTCCAAATACATCGGTATAAAAAATCATTAAAAAATTGCTGACAAACATCCAACTGAAATTACATCCCACATCACCAAAACCATATGCAATTTTGCTGATCAGCGGCACTTTTCCACTTCTGTTCTCGCTACCCATACGTTCCTCCTACTTCATCAGAGTTTCTGGCAAAACTCGATTCTCTCCTCATTCGGTCCTTTAATCATGAAAAACTTTACACCATTATCCCAAAACGGAAGCTGCTCAATTCCATCCGTAATGACTTCATATCCATTTTCACAGATCTTTTTATACATTTCTTCAATATCTCTCACATCCAGTGCGACATGCTGATATGCCCCGTCTGCCATTACCGCCTGTCCGTTCTCAAACGATTCGATACAGTAATTCTGAATCTGCAAAAACGCAACCTTTTCTTTTGCCTTTTCATTATAGGTTTCTAAAATCACTTCAAATCCAAGACTTTTATAAAATTCGATTGTCTTTTTTAAATCATTCGTCGGGAGCCCTATGTGGGCTACTCCGACAATTCCATATTCGTTTTTCATCTGTTTAATCCTCCTGCACATTGATAATGACTTTCATCGTTGTCTCACGGTTATCATCAATATACTGGTATGCTTTCAGATAATCTTTAAATGCAAACGTTTTTGAAATTAATGGTTTCAAATGTACCTTTCCCTCATTGACAAGACGGATACCATCTACATAATCGTCATGCCGGTACATCATGGTACTTTTAATATCGAGTTCGTGATCATTTGCGACTGCCAGATCCACCTCTGCCATTCCTGCAAATACTGCAACCAGTACGATCACACTTCCTTTTCTTGCATATTTGATTGCCTGCCCCATCGTAATGTTATTTCCTGCACAGTCATAGATCACATCTGCCTTATCCGGACCAAATGCCTCTACCATAGCCTCTCCAAAATCTTTGTGCAGCGTGTTGACACATACATCAATTCCACATTCTTTTGCTTTTTCCAAACGCAGATCACTGACATCGGTAATCATAACCTTTGCTGCTCCCATCCCTTTTGCTGTTTGTGCAACAAGATTTCCAATTGGACCTGCGCCGATTACTGTGATATTCATTCCTTTTACATCGCCCATCTGCTTTACTCCATGAACTGCAACTGCAAGAGGCTCGATCATCGCCCCTTCTTCATAAGACATATCTTCCGGAATCGGTGTTACCTTAGATGCATCTACTGCAAAATATTCAGAAGCCGTACCTGTGGTCTGGAATCCCATAACCTTTAATTCCTCGCAAAGATTATATTTTCCATGGCGACACGGATAGCAGTGTCCGCAATAAACCTGTGGTTCAATCGTAACTTTCTGTCCGATCTGAAACCCAGAAACATTTTTCCCTATTTCTGCGATTTCTCCGGAAACCTCATGTCCCTGTGTCACCGGATATTTCGTAAACGGATGCTTTCCATGATATACATGGATATCAGAACCACAGATACCTATATTTCTGATTTTTACCAGTACCTGATCATCCTTGACTTCTGGAACCGGAACCTCTCTAAATGTAATTTCTCCTGGATTTGTCATTACCTGCTGTAACATAATTGTTTCCTCCTTTATATTTGTTCTTCTTTTGTTTTATCTTTTATAAAATGTTTTATTAAAGTAATTACATTATTGTCCCATTCCTCTGTTTTGTCAATAGTTTTTGAGAGTTTTTACCAGTTGCACAATTTTTTATTTTACTTTTTGTACAATTTTTCTAAATTTTTTAAACAAAAAAGTTCCCTCTTTACCGCATGTACACGCCAGTAAAGAAGGAACTTTTTTAATTTCATCATTACGAACAGCATTCTTTTACATATTCATACAAAAAATGTTTTGCCGCACCAACCGCCGATGCTTCTTTTTCATAAGAACAATTTTTCAGATAAGAAATATCCCTGTCAAATCCATTGTAAGACAATACCCTCTGTCCCAATGGAATCATATACTCTGCCAGTACACCTCCGACATCTCCCCCAAGTATAATATCCATATCGTATGCCATCCGAAGATTGGATATCAGGATAGCAAGATGATCCAGATATCTTTCCCATTTTTGTTCAGCTTCCTTATTTCCCTGTTTCAATTGTTCCATAAATACTTCCAGAGAATTTTTTCCGTCCCCAGTCAGCACACTTGCCGCACAATAAGCATCTGCACACCCCTGCTTTCCACAATAACATCTGTCCCCTCCGGGAATCAGGATCATATGTCCAAACTCTCCTGCCTTCTGGTTCTGTCCACGAAACAGTTTTCCATCAATGCAAAATGCCCCTCCAAGAGTATGATTTAAGGAGAGGTATATCGCATTGTTATATTTTTGTGTATCTTCCGCAAGCATAGCGGAATTAGCATCATTCTCAAAATAAACCGGAAATCCCAATGCCTGTTCCAAAAAACGCAGACTGTAATTTTCTACCTGAAGAGCATGCGATTTTAGAACTGTCTTCTCATTCTGATCGATAATTCCGGGAATTGCAATTCCAATCCCTAAAATATCTTTCTCCGTTTTGCATTCTTTCAGAAACTGTTGTACCTGCCCGGCAATTTTTACACTATAATCGATATCCGGTGAAAATTTTAAACGGACACGTTTCAGATGTTCGATTTCATATCCCAGATTTACGAGTACCATTTCCAGATGATTAGCGGTAATTACAAGTCCCATTGCCCTGCAATATTCCTTGTTAATTCCTATGCTTTTGGCTTTTCTTCCCCCGGTAGATGCATACTCTCCATTTTCTACAATCAGTCCCTTTGCAATCAGCTCATTGACATTTGTCAGAACTGTAGGCATACTAAGCCCCAGTTCTTTTGCCAGTTCTGCCTTTGATGTAACGGAATGGTTCAACATGTAATTAATAATTTCAGTTCTTGCTATATTGCGTTTTTCTCTTTTTTCCGGCATAATCTTCCTCTTAAATAAAGTATTTTATAAAAGTATCATATGCTTTTATTTATTATTTGTAAAGAACAAATTTCATCCTATATCCAGACAAAAAACCGCTGCGGCTGCAACGGTTTTCATTCTGTCTATTATTCTTATTTTACGGTAACGGTCTTTACTTTCGACCATGCAGAATATGCTTTCTTATTGTTATCATTTTCTGTCTTGGCACAGGAACGAACCCGCACGTAATACTTCTTTTTTGAAGTAAGGTATTTGATTGTAACAGAAGTCTTCTGATCGTGAACACTTACTTTTTTTGCGCCCTGAAACTTGCTGTCGGTTGCATACTGTACCTCATATCTGTAATTATTTACTTTCGACCAGCTTACTTTTGCACTGCTCTTTCCGGCAGAAACAGATACGGTCGGAGCCTTCAGATTTATTTTTTTCACTCCGATTTCGTACTTGTACTGTTTTCCATAATAATTATTTACATATGCATAATAAGTTCCTGTATAAGGCGCAATAAACACATCACCGGATGACACACAGAAATCCTCTGCCCCCACAGATGGCCAGAAAAAATCTGTTTTTGTTGTTTTACCAAGCAATTTTACAATTGTTGTTTTCCCTTTATGAGAATCGGCATCGCAGATAAATTTATAACTCTGTCCCTTTTTCAATGTAATGGCATAAAAATCATCATTGTCTTTCTCACCGGCATAAGTATTTTCCATAAATCCTGTATACATGATGTTTACTTTCATATCTACAGCATCATTTTTCTTCTCGTTCGGCTCAATCTCACAGGTATTATTTTTTTCAAACGAAAAACGATACGTCGTAGAAGGCTGAAACTGATAATGTGACTGCAGTGATACATAATAGGTTCCCTTTGCAAGCCCCACATAATTATCCTCTGCTACCCCGGCACAGTTCATCATGATCTTCCAGATCTTTTCCCCTTTGGCTGTATAAACAGCTACATCATAATTTTCCAGGGATTTCGGATCCTCCTCATTCAAATGAATCCGAAGGATTCCCTGCTGATCCAGCGTAACCTTGTTCCAGTATACCTTATCCGCATCCCATTTTACGGTATAATCAGTATCAAACGACTTCTCCGTTGCCGTGTCCATGGAAGTTTCCTCAACCGTAATTCCATCGGCATATGCCGGTACCGGTGCCATTACACCTGCTGCCAGCGCAAGTGTCAGTATCATCGCAGCTAATTTCTTTTTCATAGTATTCTCCTTTTTGTTTACATTTTAACCGGACCGATTGTCCTCCACAATTCGTCCGACTCTCCCATTGTAAACATTTCAGGATGTAATCACAATAGGCGATAAGTCCTATAATTAACACAGTTTGCTTCCGCTTCCAAGAAATTGTTTTGTAAAAATTATCCCTGTGCATACCGTGTCAGGAACTGCTTTGTCCGCTCTTCCTTCGGATGATCGATCACCTGGTGCGGGTCTCCCTGCTCCACGATCACACCACCATCCATGAAAATCAGCTGATCTGCCACATCACGGGCAAATGCCATCTCATGCGTAACAATAATCATCGTTGTTTTCTGTTCTGCCAGTGTGCGGATGACTTTTAAAACCTCACCGGTCAGCTCCGGATCAAGCGCCGATGTCGGCTCATCAAAACAGAGAATATCCGGTTTTAAGGCAAGAGCACGCGCAATTGCCACCCGCTGCTGCTGTCCGCCGGACAACTGATGCGGATAATGATCCATACGCTCCGCAAGTCCCATGCGCTCTAACAGCTGTCTGCCGTGTGCATCAATTTCTTCCAAGATCTTTTTCTTATTCTGTTTGAAATCCGGACGTTCCTGTGCCAGAAGCTGTTCCGCAAGCGTCACATTCTGTAACGCTGTATACTGTGGAAACAGATTGAATGACTGAAACACCATGCCAAAATGCAGACGTTTTCTGCGCAGATCCGCATCTTTTTCCATTCCAGCTGTTGATGCATCAAACAGTGTCTCTCCATTAACCGTAATCGTTCCGCCATTCGGACGCTCCAGAAAATTCAGACAGCGCAGAAGCGTTGTCTTTCCGGAGCCGGACGATCCGATAATTGCAAGCGCCGTGCCTTCCTCCATGGAGAAACTGACATCTTTTAATACATTCGTTCTGCCGAAATGTTTTTCTATATGTGATACCTCTAAGATTGCCATGTTATCCTCCTACTTAAAGTAATCCAGCTTACGCTCAATATAATTAAATAAAAGCGTCAAAATACCAATAAAAATAAGATAAAATACACCGGTGTAAAACAGTGGCCAGGTCAGGCCATCGGATTTCATAAATGCAGCACCGGCAAAGGTCAGCTCATAGGCTGCAATAATACGCGCAAGAGAGGTATCTTTTACAAGCGTAATGATCTCGTTTGACATCGGTGGTACGACGCGCTTAATCATCTGAAGCAATGTGATTTTGAAAAAGATCTGATGCTTTGTCATGCCAAGCACCTGTCCGGCTTCCCTCTGTCCGGCCGGAACTCCCTCGATTCCTCCACGGAAAATCACAGAAAAATAGCACGCATAATTAATCACAAATGCCACTACGGTTGCGGTAATCCGTCCGCTCTCATTTCCGCTCCAGACCGTTGTATGAAGCCAGAGCCCCGGTCCATAGAAAATAATGATCAGCTGAAGCATCAGAGGCGTTCCACGGATGATCCAGACCAGAATCTGAACCAGACGCTGCAGCGGTTTAAACTTACTGAGCAGACCAAATGCCAGCACCAGCCCAAGCGGCAGCGCAAAAATCAGTGTCAGTATGAAAATTTCAAAAGTGGTGGCAAGACCTGTCAAAAGTGACTGTGTTACTGTCCAGAACATGATTTATTTCCCCTCTGGTACGACAACTACCTGTGCATTGTTACAATAAGCATTGGTACATTCCATTGCAGAAGTTACCTCGCTCGTCAGAGTCATTCCATTCCATACGACATCGATATTCTTGGAATTCAATTCCATGACCTTGTTGTCCCAGTCGATCTCTACAAAATCAACCTCTACACCAAGTTTTTCTCCGACAAGTTTTGCCATATCTGCATCAAAACCTATCCAGTTTCCATCTTTATCCTTATAATCCATCGGCTCAAAATCGGTCACACCGACAACCAATTTTCCTCTTCCCTTGATGTAATCCACGTCACTGTCTTTTGGGGACTGTTCAAAGGTGGCATCTTTCTGCTCTACAAGTGCTTCCTGAACACCGTAGGTTTCGGCAATTTTTTCCATGCTTCCGTCTTTATAAGAGTCAGCAAACACCTGATTGATATAAGAAGCCAGATCCGATCCTTTCCGGCATCCAACGCCATACTCCTCGGTCGTAAGTTCGTCTGTATGCTTCAGATTCGGATAACTGGTGCCCTCACCAATCATGGCACCTGCCATCAGAAGGTCAATGATCGCTGCATCAGATGTACCGGAAGCAACTTCCATCAGGGCATCTGCCTGGGACGAAACGGAATTGTACTGAAATCCCTTTTCTTTTGCAGCTTCTTCTCCGGCAGATCCTGCCTCTACTGCATATACCATGCTCTTTTCGCTCTTTCCGGTATCTCCTGCTCCTTTGGATGCACCACAGGCAGTCATACCAAGTGTCAGCGCTGCTGCCAGCAATACTGCAAGTTTCTTTTTCATAATGTTCCTCCATTAATTATTAATTCTTCTGTTTACTACATGTTTACCATATTATCATGTTATCATGCTAAAGTAAAGAGGAGTCAATTACAAACCTTCCTGCATTTTTTCCCTGACCATTTTTACCATCTGAATCACCAATGTCGGCACAAATGCCAGCAGCAGAATATATCCATACATCAGCACTCCCATTTCTGCCACATCGAACAGCCTCTCAAAAACCGGAACGCAAAGTACCAGTCCCAAAAGAATACATCCACCCAAAAATGCTCCCATGCTGTACTTGTTGGACCCAAGTCCAGCCCGTGCCATGGACTTTTGGCTCCGGCAGTTAAACCCATGAAACAGGCGTGCCAGTGTCAGCGTTGCAAAAGCCATCGTTGCTGCAAGCGCGGTACTCTGCTGCAGCCCTATATAATAAGAAGTCATGACCGGACACGCAATCAACGCTCCCTCTGCCACAATTTTCCCCAGAAACGAACCGGTCAGTATTCCGGCAGAAGGATCCCTTGGTTTTTCCTCTAAAAGTGCTGCATCTGCCGGCTCCATGCCAATCGCAATTGCCGGAAGCGAATCCGTCAGCAAATTGATAAAAAGCAGATGCACCGGTGCAAACGGAACCGGAAGTCCTGCAAGTGAAGTATACAGTACCGCCAGAATCGCTGCCATATTGCCGGACAGCAAAAACAAAATAGCATTCTTTATATTCCGGTATACATTTCTTCCATTCACCACCGCCTGAATGATGGTCGCAAAATTATCATCTAAAAGAATCATGTCTGCCGCATCTTTTGCCACTTCTGTTCCTGTAATCCCCATTGCCACTCCGATATCTGCGCGTTTTAATGCCGGTGCATCGTTGACACCATCCCCCGTCATGGAAACAATCCGTCCTTTTTTCTGCCATGCCTTTACAATTCTTATCTTATGTTCCGGCGAAACTCTGGCATATACACAGATTTTTTCCAGTTTTTCCTGCAATTCCTTCTCACTCATGGCATCTAACTCCCTTCCAGTCACAGCCAGATCCCCTTCCTGATAAATTCCAAGCTGTTTTGCAATCGCACGCGCGGTAATTTTGTGATCCCCTGTAATCATGACCGTGCGGATTCCTGCTCTCTTTGCATCGGCAACCGCCTGAATGGCTTCCGGTCTTGGCGGATCCATCATGGCAATCAGCCCGAGAAAGATCAGATTTTCTTCGCTTTCTATGGTCAGCGGTCCTTCACTCTCTTTATACGCAAATGCCAGCACACGCAGTCCCTGCCCGGAAAATTCCGCAATCTTTTTTTTGATTTTTTCTGTCTCCGTCGGATCAAGTGGAACAATTCCGGTACTTTTCCGGACAAAATCACAGCGTTCCAGCAATACATCCGGTGCCCCTTTGGTCAGAATGGTTCCGACCCCGTGCAGGCAATATCTTGTGCTCATCCGTTTCCGCTCAGAATCAAACGGAACCTCTTCGAGACGTTTCATACAGCTTCGAAGCATTTCTTCCCGGTAACCGCCTTCGCCCATCATTCCCCCTTTCGGTGCGGGAATTTTACGAAACATTTCCAACAGGGCATATTCGGTCGGATCTCCGATTCCTTTTCCGTTCTCCAATGTCGCATCATTGCTAAGCACCGCATCGTAGACCAGATATCTGTGCAGCTGTTCTTCCATGGAAAGCTGTCCGGGCAGATATTCCCTGTCGTCCACATAAACTTTCTGTACGGTCATCTTATTCTGTGTCAGCGTTCCGGTTTTATCCGAACAGATCACCGATACACACCCAAGGCTCTCCACTGCCTTCAGCTTTCTGACGATGGCATTTTCCTTTACCATCTTCTGTGTTCCCATCGCCTGCACAATGGTCACGATTGAACTGAGTGCTTCCGGAATGGCGGCTACCGCAAGTGCAACCGCAAACATCAATGCATCCAGAAGCGGCATTTTACGGTATAAACATAACCCCAGTACCACTGCTGAAATTCCCATAACCAGAACTGCCAGCTTTCTGCTGAACTGATCCAGACTCACCTGTAATGGTGTCTTACGATCCCGGATATCATTCATCATCCCGGCAATCTTTCCGATCTCTGTATGCATCCCTGTTCCTGTAACCAGAACCTGTGCGCGTCCATAAGTGACCAGGCTTCCGGAATATACCATGTTTCTGCGGTCTGCCAGTGGCAGATCCTCCGGCAGACTGCCTTGTGTCTTTTCTACATTGGTGGATTCTCCGGTCAGCGCACTCTCATTGACCTGCAGAGAATAATTATCCAGAATCCTTCCATCTGCCACAACCATGTCACCAGCTTCCAGTTCCACAAGATCTCCAGGAACCAGTTCCCTCGAAGGGATCTCTTTCTTTTTCCCTTCCCGGATGACTTTTGCACACGGTGCAGACAGATTTTTCAGACTGTCCAGTGATTTTTCCGCTTTCTGGTGCTGCACCGTTCCCAAAACTGCATTCATCACCAGGACAACTGCGATTACAATCGTACTCTCTGCATTTCCGGAAAACATGGAAATAAGCGCGGCGATCAGCAAAATGACAATGAGTAAATCTGCAAACTGTGACAAAAACACCCTCAGAAGCCCGGGTCTTTTTCCCTCTTCCAGTATATTTTCCCCACATGTTTCCCGGATTTTTTGCACCTGCTTTTCGGATAATCCCTGCTCCGTAGTAGAAAATACTTCTCTTAGCTGCTCTTTGGAATACTTCCAGTATTTTTTCATGGCATGCCCTCCCTGTGTTGTGGTACAAAAAAAGAAACGAGACTTTTTTGCACCAGAATAATGCAATAAAAAGTCTCGTTTCTTCGTGTACAGCCCGGTTCCAGCTTTCCTGTAACGTGATGACGGCCTGCACAACACCCGGACACACCGGATGCAAACTACTCCCTGTTTATTATCTTTTTGTATTTTACCCATATCCTCTTTCATTTGTCAACTGCTTTGTTTCTTTTTTCACCACATTGCACAAAATATTTGTTTCTTTAAGCATTATATAGTATAATAAATCCAAAGATTAACTTACATCAGGGATTTACATGATAGAATAGGAGACACGCTTATGATGCTTACACTCATTCCTTTTTTTGACCGGAATATGTCCGTTAGTGCTTATTCTCTGTTTACCAGAAAAAATAACTTTCTTATGAACCCAAGCCTTCTTGGTTCCAGACAGTTTGACGGGGCTGCCTATGTAGACGGGCTGGAACTGATTCAGGAGCTTGGAACCACCACACTCTCCGGAGGAAAACCGATTTTTGTATCTTTAAATAATATCTCTATTTTCAGCAGTCTGGAATCCGAGTGCAAAAATACAAACCATGCACCGATTCTCCTGATTGACCAGACATTTCCTCCGGTATCCATGTATACAGACCGCATCCGCGAACTGCGCGAATTCGGATATCATTTTGCAATCCGTAATCTTCCTGTTCACTGCTACGAAGACTACGCACCGATTCTGTCACAGATGGACTACATTCTGATTGACTGCCAGAAAATAGATGCCGTCAAGGCTTCTTTCTATTTCCGCAAACTGTATCCGGATATCTGTATCTGTGCCAGCAACATTCCGGACACGGAAACATTCGGAAAACTCAGTCCTGCAGAAACAATTTCTTTATTTGAAGGAACCTTTTTCCGTATGCCGGTCACACGCGGTGAACATAAAGTATCGCCCCTGAAGATCAATTACATTTCGCTTCTGAATCTGATTGAAGAAGATGATTTTGACCTGACCAAAGCGGCTGATATTATCAGTCAGGACACGGCTCTTATCATCTCTTTGCTTCGGCTGGCAAATACACGCTCCTTTAATTCCGAAATCACTTCCGTGCGGGTTGCTGTCTCAATGCTGGGGCAGAAGGATCTGACGCGCTGGATTCAGACAACCGTCATTGAGAAACTGTGTTCTGACAAGCCTAATGAACTGATGCGCCTTTCCCTGCTGCGTGCCAAGTTTGCAGAAAATCTTGCACCGGTCTTTGGCATGGCAATGCGTTCCCAGGAACTGTTTCTGACCGGTCTTTTCTCGATTCTGGATATTATTCTGGATTGTTCCATGGAAGAAGCTCTCTCCATGGTGCGTGTATCGGGCAAGATCCGCACCGCCCTTCTGGAACATACCGGTTCCCTGGCAGAAGTGCTTCACTTTATTGTAAAATACGAATCGGCAGAATGGCAGGAAGTTTCCCGCCAGCTGGTGCTTAAAAACATCGAAATTCCGGATGTTTCCCATGCATGGGTTTCTTCCCTGCAATGGTATGCAAAACTGATTGCCATGAATGAATAATGTCAGATAAAAAAAGGATGCACAAAACGTGCATCCTCTTTTATTGTTTTATTGTCTTCCGCTGGTTCCTTTCAGACGTGCCATCGCACGGGAAAGAGAAGCTCTTGAGTGGTAATACTCACGGATACTCTGCTTCTGGCGCATCTGCTCCTCTGCACGCTCTTTTGCTTCGCGGGCTCTTGCCACATCGATTTCCTCCGGACGCTCTGCAGTCTCCACGAGAAGTGTCACACGGTTATTGACGATCTCGACAAATCCCATTCCGACAACTGCATATTCCCAGTTATCCGTGCCTTCCGGCTGAAACCTCATCTCGCCCTCATCAATGGCAATGACCATATCCTCATGATGGGCCAGAATTTCTTTCTGCCCATCATATTCCGGAACGATCAGAGAACGGCATCTTCCGGAAAAGAACACACGGTTCGCAGATATAATTTTTAAATAGAATGTATTGCCTGCCATAATGATCTCCGTTCTTTATGCTATGCGTTCTGCTCCATCTGCTCGGCTTTCTTCTTAACATCCTCGATAGTTCCTGCATTAAAGAATGCATTCTCCGGATATTCATCCATCTCACCATCTAAAATTGCTTTAAAGCCACGAATTGTTTCTTTCAACGGAACATATACACCCTTGATACCGGTGAAGTTCTCTGCTACATGGAACGGCTGTGACAGGAACTTCTGAATCTTTCTTGCACGGTATACCAAAACTTTATCTTCGTCTGCCAGTTCTTCCATACCAAGAATTGCGATGATGTCCTGCAATTCCTTGTACTTCTGAAGGATCTCCTGCACTTTACGTGCAACCTCGTAATGCTCCTCGCCTACGATATCCGGCTCAAGGATACGGGAAGAAGACTCCAGAGGATCTACAGCCGGATAAATACCCTGCTCAACAATCTTTCTGGAAAGTACGGTTGTAGCATCCAGATGTGCGAATGTCGTAGCTGGTGCCGGGTCTGTCAAGTCATCGGCTGGTACATATACAGCCTGTACGGAAGTAATAGATCCGTTCTTTGTGGAAGCGATTCGCTCCTGCAGCTCACCCATCTCCGTAGCCAGTGTCGGCTGATAACCTACGGCTGACGGCATACGTCCAAGCAGTGCGGATACCTCTGATCCGGCCTGTGTGAAACGGAAAATGTTATCAATGAAGAGAAGCACATTTTTATGCTGCTCATCACGGAAATACTCAGCCATGGTAAGTCCGGTCTCAGCGACACGCATACGAGCCCCTGGCGGCTCATTCATCTGTCCAAACACTAAGGCTGTTTTTTCAAGTACACCGGATTCGCCCATTTCGGTCCACAGATCATTTCCTTCACGGGAACGCTCCCCGACACCGGTGAAAATGGAATATCCACCGTGCTCTGTTGCAATATTACTGATCAGCTCCTGGATCAATACGGTTTTTCCTACACCGGCACCACCGAACAGACCAATCTTACCACCCTTTGCATATGGGGCAAGTAAGTCGATGACCTTGATACCGGTCTCTAAGATTTCCTCTGCAGGGTTCTGATCTTCAAATGCTGGCGGCTCTCTGTGGATCACCCACTTTGGAGCATCCCCGATCGGCTTTCCGTCATCAATTGTTTCTCCTAATACGTTGAACAGACGTCCCAGTGTTGCCTCACCAACTGGTGTCTTGATACCGCTTCCGGTCGCGATGACTTCCATATCACGGTGAAGTCCTTCACTGGCTGCAAGCATAATACAGCGTACCGTATTATTACCGATATGCTGTGCAACCTCCATGATACATTTTTTGTCACCATTTTGTACTTCCAGAGCGTCTCTGATTGCAGGCAATTCTTCGTCTTCAAATTCAACGTCCACAACAGGTCCCATAACCTGTATGATTTTTCCTGTTTTCATCCTAGGCCTCCATTATCTCTTTTTCTTGCGCTTCTGGGATTTTGCTCCCGCAATTACCTCTGTGATCTCCTGGGTAATCGCTGCCTGTCTGGCACGGTTATACATGATATCCAGCTCATGAAGCATATCCTTTGCGCTGTTGGTTGCTGCCTCCATCGCCATCATACGGGCATTCTGCTCGCAGGAGAAGGATTCTACCAGCGCACCATAAACAAATCCTACCACATAGTCCGGAACAATACGATTCATCACTGCATCTGCCGATGGACGCAGGGCAAGCTCCTCACGTCTGACATCCAGCGGAATCTCCACGTTGTGGAAATCTGCTTTTTTCAGTGGAAGCAGCTGCAGGATTTCTGCTTCTTCCTGCATCGCATTGACCATTGAGGTATAAATGATATAGATTTCATCAAACTCTCCCTGACGGTAACCTTCGAGAAGTTCCTCAGAGATATTTCGTGCACGGTTCAATGTCGGATTCTGAATCGTATAATGGAACTGTTTGTTGATCTCAATTCCACGTTCTTCAAAATAATGTCTTCCGACTTCACCAAGCACATACAGCTGACGTTTCGGGTGCTTTGCAAGTTCCTCTTCCGCAATTTTTAAAATATTGTGGTTGTAAGATCCTGCCAGTCCCTTATCTGCCGTAACCACCATATAAGCGATCCGTTTTTCTTCTTCCGGAATCTCATCTGTGGACCTAAAATAAATACTGTCCAGATCCGGCAAATGCCGCAGAATACGGCTCATCTCAGATTGCAGGGTAAAGAAATACGGTTCTGTGTCCGTCAGCATTTTTTTAGATTTCTTTAATTTCGAAGAAGAAATCATGTACATTGCATTTGTAATCTTTAATGTATCATTGATACTCTTCATTCGATCCTGAATTTCTTTTGCATTTGCCATCGTAACACCTGCTTACTGTTCTGCTGCGAACTCTGCTGCAGCATCTTTGATTTTCTGTCTCAGTTCATCGGATAAAGCTTTTGTCTGCTCAATTTCTTTTCCGATCTCCGGATGTTTCAGATCCATGAAATCCAGAATATCTTTCTGATACTGTTTTACCTGTCTGGTAGGTATCTTATCGAATACACCGTCCGTTGCCATGCACAGTGTTAATACCTGCTCATGCATGGAAAGCGGATGACTCAGCGGCTGCTTCAACAGCTCCATCAGAGCTTTTCCGTGCTGCAGCTGTGCTTTTGTTGCATCGTCCAGATCGGAAGCAAACTGTGTGAACACTTCCATCTCACGATACTGTGCCAGATCAATACGGATACTTCCGGAAGCTTTCTTCATCGCTTTGGTCTGTGCTGCACCACCAACTCGGGATACAGAAAGACCTACGTTTACGGCTGGTCTCATACCTGCATTAAACAGGTTGCTCTCGAGGAAAATCTGACCATCGGTAATGGAAATAACGTTGGTAGGAATATATGCGGAAACATCACCGGCCTGTGTTTCAATAATCGGCAGTGCGGTGATGGAACCGCCACCTAACTTGTCACTCAGATGACTGGAACGCTCAAGCAGTCTGGAGTGTAAGTAGAATACATCACCAGGATAAGCCTCACGTCCCGGGGAACGCTCAAGCAGAAGGGAAATTGCACGGTATGCAACCGCATGCTTGGACAGATCATCATATACAATGAGAACATCCTTGCCCTTGTGCATAAAATATTCTGCCATGGCAGTTCCTGCATATGGAGCTATGTACTGTAAAGATGCCGGATCACTGGCTGTAGAAGATACTACGATGGAATAATCCATGGCATCATGTTTCTTTAATGTATTTACAATCTTTGCAACGGTAGATGCCTTCTGACCAATGGCAACGTAAATACAGATTACATCTTTGCCTCTCTGGTTGATAATGGTATCTGTTGCAATGGATGTCTTACCTGTCTGACGGTCACCAATGATCAACTCACGCTGTCCACGTCCGATCGGGAACATGGAATCAATGGAAAGAATACCGGTCTCCATTGGTGTGTCTACGCTTTGTCTGTCGATGATACCAGGAGCTTCCTGCTCGATCGGACGATAATCATCCTCTTTTACATCACCGTTTCCGTCAATCGGCTCACCGAGTGCATTGATTACTCTTCCTACAAACGCATCACCGACCGGAATACCGGCTTTTTTCTTGGTACGAACCACTTTGGTTCCTTCTTTGATTCCGGTATCACGACCAAAAAGAATAATACCGATTTCATTCTGTCTGACATCCTGAACCATTCCTTTGACTCCGTTTTCAAAGGCTACGATCTCGCCATACATTGCATGATCAATTCCGTATACGGTAACAATTCCATCACCGACCCAGATGACCTCACCTGTCTCACGGCTTTGTTCATCCCAGTTGATATTTTCGATCTCACCCTGAATAATGGAGATAATATCTGTTGCACTAATAGCGCCCAAAGGGGTCACCTCCCTGTAAGTTTTCTTTGTAACTGACGCAGACGTCCTTCATAGCTGTGGTCATATTCTTTATATCCCACCTTAACAACATAGCCACCGATCAGCGACTCATCCACACTCTGCGTCAGGGTAATCTCACTATCCGGATAGTTTTTATCCAGAATTTTTTTCGCCTCGGCCTCCTCTTCTTTACTCGGAGTCTCGGCATAAATCAGGTCCGCACGAACCACATGATGCATCTGATCCCAGTATTTATAATAATATTGGAAAATATCCTGCATCTCGGTCATGTTACCAATCCTGCACATGATCTTCATGTACCGGACCAGCACATCTTCTGTCGTTTCCAGTGCAAATACCTGATCGATAATTTCATACTTTTTTGCTGCCGGTACGACCGGGCTCGTCAGAACTTTCTGCAGTTGCGGTGTCATAAAGAAAAGTTTTTCCGCTTTCTCGACATCCTCTCTGCTGACAGACAGCCGGTATAGTACCTTGGCACTATTTACTGCTGCCTGCGTCATGTGCTTCACCCGTCTTCATAATCTTCTTAGCAGCCAGCAAAGCAAGCTCTGCGATCTTTGCCTGAGCATCTCTTGTTGCCTTTTCCTGCTCATTTGCAATATCACTCTTTGCTTTCTCAAGCATATGATCTGCTTCGGCTCTGGTTGCTTCCATTTTATTGTTATATTCTTCCTGTGCACGCGTCTTTGCATCGAGAATGATCTGATCTGCCTTTTCTCTGGCACCCTTTAACTGATTCTCATACTCACTCTTCATCTGCGCTGCATCGTCCTGCTGTTTTTGGGCATCCTCGAACTGTTTGTTGATCATGTCCTCTCTCTCATGAATGATATTCATGACCGGCTGAAACAAAAACTTACGAAAGATTGCATATAAAACAAGCAGATTTACGATCGTCCACAAGATATCCCATGGATTTAAACTCAGCATAGTTTACTGCTCCTTTCTTAATGTAATAATTACGCAGGTAATCATTATTTTAAGAAAAGAATGATAAGTAATGCAATAACGAAACCGTAAATAGCGGTTGCCTCGGCAAGTGCACAACCAAGAAGTAATGCTTTGGAAATCTTACCTTCTGCTTCCGGCTGTCTTGCGATAGCGTCTACTGCGGAACCTGTTGCCTTACCGATTCCAAGACCTGCTCCGATACCTGTTAATACTGCTACTCCTGCTCCGATTGCTACAAATAATGATGCTGACATAATGTTTTCTCCTTTTCTTTTCTCAGTTAATTAGTGTGTTACTCCGTTGCTTCCTTGATGAACAAGCCTGTAAGGAATACAAATACGTATGCCTGAATCAGTCCGTCAAAAATATCAAAGTAACAACTGAATATTGCTGGAAGTACGGGTGGAACCACCATCTTCAGTAACTCCATAATAACGAAGGAACCAAGTACATTTCCAAACAATCGCATACAAAGTGATAATGGTTTGATGAATATCTCAAGAATGTTAATTGGAAGAACTACAGGCATTGGTTCCGCAAAACTCTTTAACCAGCCTTTGGTACCTTTCTTTCTCACTCCTGCTGCTTCAATTAAGATGATACTCATCAATGCAAGCGCTACCGTGACATTCATGTCTTTTGTCGGCGGCTTGAAGCCTAATAGGCCGATGAGGTTGGCAATTCCTATGTAGATGGCAACTGCTGCCAGGTACGGAATGTACGCTTTACCGTTTTCCCCTATCGTGTCCTCAAAGAATCCATACAGTTTTGAAACAGCAAGTTCAAGTACTACCTGCTTACGGCTTGGATTCTCAACTTTAAGCCCTCTCACAAGAACCAGACACAAAAGAAGAATGACCGCCATGATGATCCATGTAACAACAACCGATTCATAGATCGGAATGCCACCAAACAGCGGGATTGTAAAGACGGTATCGCAATTCAGCTCCTCCATCAGATTCTTTACCAACGCATCCAACAGTCTCACTTCCTTTCTTAACTTTTGAATCAAAAGCTATTATATTTGTCATATTGTAAAAAGTAAAACGTTTTTTTTATATAAACTATATGTCATATTTGTATATTTCTCATATAGTCATACACTTTATATATAAAAAAGGCGTCGTACATACATTACGACGCCTTTGCTCTACCCACTGTGGTATTCTACCCCTTTCTTCCAAAAAATGCAAGCACAAAAAAACTAATTTTCGGCAAAGAACTCCGAAAGAACTTCTTTCAGCGTATTTGCAGACTCATGCAGTTTGGAAACTTCCTCCTGATCCAGATCGATTGGAACCTTGGTTTCATAGCCATCGCGGCCAACGATACACGGCAGACTTAACACCACGTCTGAGATTCCATACTCTCCGTGCAGCATGGTCGAAATCGGCAGAATGGATTTTTCATCTCTTATGATTGCTTCGCAGATGCGCTTAACTGACATGGCAATTCCATAATATGTGGCTCCTTTTTTGGAAATAATCTCATAGGCACTCTGTTTTACCTCCGCGGCGATACGTTCCGTTGCTTCCATATGATTATAGTGCCCCCGCATCTCACAGAAATTGTCCAGCGGTATTCCGGATATATTCGCACTGCTCCATGCCGCAATCTCACTGTCCCCGTGTTCTCCCACGATAAAAGCATGTACACTTCTGCTGTCCACTCCCAGATGCTGTCCCAGATGATACTTCAGTCTAGCAGAATCCAGCACAGTTCCGGAACCAATTACCCGGTTTTCCGGATAACCGGACAGTTTCTGCGCCGTGTAAGTCAGAATATCTACTGGATTTGCAACAATCAGAAGAATTCCTTCAAAATCTCTTTTTGTAATTTCCGGAATAATCGACTGGAAAATTGCAATGTTTTTGTTTACCAGATCCAGCCGCGTTTCGTCCGGCTTCTGATTTGCACCTGCTGTAATTACAATAATGGCTGCATCCGCAATATCATCATAATCTCCGGCATAAATCTGCATCGGTCTTCCAAACGGAATTCCGTGTACGATATCTTCGGCTTCCCCTTCTGCTTTCTGATGGTTTGCATCCAAAAGCACCATCTCGGTAAATAATCCGCTCTGCATCAGGGCGAATGCAGATGCAGAACCGACAAATCCACATCCGATAATTGCTACTTTTCCTGGTTTTAATTTACTCATATGGTTACCTCCTTCCAGGCACAAAAATTCTCTACAATATAGTCTGCCTCTTTTCCGTCATCATTTTTCGGGGAAATATTGGAATTTACATAAAACACCGGCATTCCGACACCTTTTGCACCACCGACATCACAACGGCTGTCATTCCCGATATACAGGGAATGTAACACATCCAGCTTATGCCGCTCCAACAATATATGAAAGAAACGTTTGTCCGGTTTTTTCGTGTGATAATCCGAAGAAATCAAAATATCATCAAAATATTTTGTAATGCCTAAAACATTCATTTCATATGCGGTAAAAATGCGCTGGGCATTCGATAACAGATACACTTTTTTGTCCATTTTTTTCAGACTAGCAAGCATCTGCTGTGTCCCCGGATACAAACGGACATAATCGGTAGACAGCGCACGGAAAAACTGTCCGGTATGTATGGCAAGGGTCTTATCGGCCACGATCCCTTTTTCCTGATACAGTTTTTCAAACACTTCCCCGATCTCAATCTCCGGAGATGCCTCATGCGTATAATGCCTGTCCTCTTCCAGCGTCTTTTTCAACGCACGCTCACAGTCGCTGACAAGTGCCGCATAGCGCTTCTGCAATTCCTTCGGTTCATAAATGGCCCCGTAATATCCAAAAAACAATGCCAGTTTCTCCCACAGTTTTGGAAAATCTTCCTCTGTGTGGATATCCACCAGTGTCCCGTACAGATCAAACACATAATTGTCGTACTGCACCGGCAACACGGCTTCCTGCAAATATTCTCCCATGTTAATTTCTCCCTTTTGTGATCTTTTACGTGCAAATTATACCAAATTTTCCCTGTACCTGTAAGTGGTAGCTACAACATTTTTCTGCGAAGTTTTTCCAGTATCTTCCGCTCACTGCGCGATACGGATACCTGATTTTTCCCCATGCGCTTTGCTGTTTCTGCCTGGGAAAGATTGTCCATATAGCGAAATTTTATCAGCTGTGCTTCTTCCTCCGGCAGCTGGTCGATCGCCTGTTTCAATGCAATATGATTCAGAAGCGGAGTTTCAAACCGGTGATTATCCTCCAGCTTTTCTTCCAAAGTCAGCACTTTTCCGTCATTTTCCGTCACCGGTCGCGAAAAAGAATCTACCTCTCTTCCTGCTTCCATTGCCACCACCAGATCTTCAATGGCAATTCCTGTCTTTTCCGCCAGTTCCTGCAATGTCGGCTCCTTATTTTGTGTCTTTTTCATTTGTTCTCTGACAATTGCTATTTTTCTTGCATGTTCTTTCATCTGGCGACTCGTATGAATCATACCGTCATCCCGTAAAAATCTCCGGATTTCCCCCATAATAAGCGGAACCGCATAGGTAGAAAAAGAGTAGGATAGCGAAGTGTCAAACCGGTCGATCGCCTTGATCAGACCAATCACTCCGATCTGTGTCAGATCCTGCAAATCGGTTCCCCGGTTTGCAAATCGTTTCGCCACCATATAAACCAGCCCCATATTCTCGGTTATCATCTGCTGCCTGATCTTCCGGTCTCCCTGCTGCGCCCTCTGGATGTTCTGTCGTCCATTTTCCTCTTTTGCCGGTATCTTACTGCTCACGTTCCCTTTCTATGTATTTCCACATAACCACACGTGTTCCTTCTCCTTTTTTTGACCGTACCTCAATCCGATCCATAAATGCCTCCATAAAGGAAAAGCCCATACCGGAACGTTCCAATTCCGGTTTTGTAGTAAAAAAAGGCTGCAATGCCTGTTCAAGATCTTCAATTCCGACTCCGTGATCTTCCACCGTTACCACCAATTGCTGACCGTTTTGGTCACAGGTCAGTTCCACCTGTTTCGTTTCATCTTCGTATCCATGGATAATGGCATTTGTCACAGCCTCACTCACTGCTGTCTTTACATCTGCAATCTGCTCCAGCGTCGGATTCATATTTGTCATAAATGCGGTCACAACCATGCGTGCCAATCCCTCATTTACGGATTTTGCATCAAAATGAACCTGCATATGATTTTCCTGCACCATTTTATTTTTCCTCCTCTTCCAATGAAATAATCTGAAACAACCCGGATTTTTCAAATATTTTATACACCCGTTCTCCCAGATTTACCGCTGTCACTTTTCCTGCATGCATGTCCATCGTCTTTTTTCTTCCTATTAATATACCGATTCCGGAACTGTCCATAAAATCAGTCCCCGCAAAATCAAATACAATCCTATGAACATGCCAGCTTTCCGCCAGCAGATCTATTTCCCTGCTCATATTGCCTGCCACATGATGATCCACCTCCCGCGGCATCGGCACAATCATGCAGTCCGCTTCCTTTCGATATGCTGCTTCCATATAAAACCTCTTCCTTTCCCTTACTTCTTTATAAATAAGCAAAAAAAGACACCGACAGTAACCTGTACTGTAGTGTCTTTTGTAATGCAATGTGTTCCTTTTTATTCCTGTGCGTCTACATAATTCTGTGACGTTCTCGCCCGCTCCGTATCCGGATAATTTTCAATTACATACTGATAATACGGTTTTGCAGATTTCAGGTCCCCGTTTTTCCGGTAGGACTGTGCCAGATAATAGGCAGCTGATCCGTCCTGGAAATCTTCCTGCTCATCCGTAATCTGTTTTAATGTATCGATGGCGTCCTTATACTTTCCACGGGAGTACAAACTATAGCCTTCCTTGTAAAGCTGATTCAGATACTTATCCTGTACCTCCCCATTGATATCATCATATATGGTTTTAGCTTCGTCGGACAGATACTTCGTCTTTACTTTATCCAGTGTCTTTCCCGCAGTCGTCACATCCTTTGATCCATAATAGGAAACACATGCCTGCAGGAGATTTTCATAAGTAGATATCTGAACCTTGACCTTTTCGTTGTTGGTCGTCTGCTCTTCCAGCTGATTTTTCAGATCCTCCACCTGTCCTTCCAGATCTTTGATTGTCTGTCCATTCGTGGAAATGGTATCACTCGCTTCAACCAGTTTTCTCTGTGCATCTTCTTTTGCCTTGTTGCGAACGCTCGGCACGATCAGAAATGCGGTAATCGCAGTACCTACAATCAGTCCGATCACAATATATACCAGTGTTGCCCCAATCGAAGATTCCTTAAACCGCTTCGGCATGATAATGGTCTCATTTCCACTTTGATAAGAAATCAGATCATCATCCTTCGGCTTTTTGGAAGGACTTTTTTCCTTCAGTCTTGCATTCACTTCGCGCAGATAACGCAAGGTGGTTGTATTATTTGTATCAATCTTTCCCGCATTGCGCAAAGTTTTTTTTGCCAGTTCCAGCTTATTGTCCTGCAGATAAAGAAGCGCCAGCAGCTGATGTGCCTTGACAAGCTTCGGATTCAGCGAAAGTACCTTTTTCAGCTGGATAATTGCCAGATCCCGACTGTCCTGCTTGCAATAGTGCAATGCCTGGTTATATTTTTTAATCGTCTGATTTACGGAATCCAATCTTCCCCGGTCCTGCTGGATCTCATCAAGATAATGACTGGCAAGATTGTCCTTCGGCTGATAACTGCGGCTGATCACCCATTCACTTAAGGCATCTACCACTTCTCCTGTCTCGCAATAAATCAATCCCAGAAGATTTCGTGCATCAATATTATATTTATTAAACTTCAGACTGTTTTTCAGGCTGACAATCGCTCCGGAAAGATTTCTCACGCCCGCCTGTTCCAGCCCCAGATTATAATATGCGTTGGAAATGTGACGCACTTTCAAAAATACGGAAAGATCTGCCCCGCAATTCGGGCAGCGCTTTGCATTTCCAACCTCCTGTCCACATTTATAACAAATCATTTCTTCCTCTTTTTCATTACTGTCCTAACTGCTGACCATTCTGACGTACATCACGCAATATTTCGGTAATAATATCCGTTACATCTGTCAGATCATGGTTATAAATTGCAGCCTCGGCTTCTTCTACTTCCAGACTCGGCTGAAAATTCTTCAGCTCTTTTTCAAAATTAATCATTTCTCCTGCTCCTTTTTGCGATATACAGGTTCTGCGTTCCCATGTATCTTAATTATAATATAATGCATTGGATATGCAAGTAAATTTATTCGCATTATTTCTCGGAAATATTACAGGAACTGCATCTGTTTACTTGAGAGAGATCATCACAACCCCTTCTTTTTTCTTCTGGAAACAAACGGATTCCTGCAGTTCTTTTACGGTAAGCGTCTGCTGGTCAATGGTTACAACACATCCGGAATACACTTTGCGTACGACACTGATCTTTGCATTTTCCCCGCGTTTGACCAGTTCTTCCAGACGATCTACCGCTTTTTGGCTTTCAGCAATATCTGCCTGCGTTTTCATTTTGGCACGAAGAAGCTCAGTTCTGCGCGAATCTTTCGATACATCAATTCCTTTTTGCGCAGCCACCAATTCAAACTGTTTCAGCCCAGTGGTAATCTTCTTGATCACTTCCCCATTTTCTTCAATGGATTTCTGCAGATCCGACAGTTCCTGCCGCATCTGCGCACTGACTCCGACATGCACCTGTGTCTTTACTTCCGTGGAATTTCCGATTACATTCACATCCATTCCACTGATTGCGTAGGCATATCCGCCAATGATACTTCCCTTTTTTCCGGTTACATAAATATGATCAAAACTGATCATATGACTGTCTAATGCATAAGTCACTTCAATAAAGCCATCGGCTTTCACCTTACAGTATTCGAAAAATTTTGCGTGGATATTCCCACCTGCACGAATACTGGTCTTGTTTCCACCGAGAACACCGCTTCGCAGGACAATATCTTTTCCCGCTTCAATCACACAGTTCTCGCAGATACCGTCTACCGTGAGACTTCCACTCGTACTTACCTTTGCCCCCGGTTTGATTCCACCGTGGATTACAACATCTCCGTGATATTCCACATTTCCTGTACCGATTCCCACATCACCGGGAATTTCATAAACTGCGGATATCCGGATCTTTCCGTTTGACATTTCAATCTTTCCAGACAGGTCTGCAATATAAGTACTTCCGTCTTCTGTACAGTGAAATCCTTTTCCGCGGAGTGGCTGCAATGGCTTGCCACGGACTGCCAGTATCGGCTTTCCCGAAACATTCATCCCGTTTATCGCCTCGGTTGGTGGATAGTAGGTGGCAATTGTCTGACCTTCTTTTACCATCTCCACTGTACGGATGCTCCAGTAATCTATGGAACCATCCTCCTTGACCTTTGGTTTTCCATCCACATCCGGATTGAAATGAAGTTCATAGCGGCCGTTTTCTGCATTGACCGGTGGCTGTCCTTTTGCAATACATACATCTCTCATGTACACTCCGCCATCGATCATCTCCTGGATCGCCGCTTCGTCAATTCCATTGGTTACCCGCTGGGTGCGGATATACCGCACCAGCTCTGATAATGTGTATCCCTCTCCGGCCTCCGGCGGCTGCAATGTCAAATATGCTTCCATACTATCCTGTGAAATCCGGACAACCGCACCTCTCATTGAAATATCTTCCATGGCATTTTCCCCTCTCTGCTATAGAAATCCGAAACCATTTATTTCATTTGTGCCAGCCGCGCTTCTACCTGAGCCATCATCTGCTCATACTTTGCCAGCTTGTCTTTCTCTTCCTGTACCTTTTCTGGTTTTGCGTTATTTAAGAATTTTTCATTGGAAAGCATGCCCTTAGAACGTGCAAGTTCCTTCGTCAGCTTATCTTTTTCTTTATGCAAACGCTCTTTTTCTTTTTCAAAATCTACCAGATCCTCCAGTGGCAGATAAAGAACTGCTCCTGGAATCACAACGGAAACCGCATCCTCACTGATACCGTTTTTGTCTGCCTGTACTATAATCTCGCTGGTAGAAGCAAGATTTACATATACTTCCTTATTTTCTTCAAAAACAGTGCGAAGCCCTGCATCCTCAGATGTAATATAAAGCTTTGCCTTTCTTGATGGCGGAACATCCATTTCTGTGCGGACATTACGGATTCCCTTAACGAGATCCTTACAGTGCTCAATGGCAGATTCCTCTGCCGGGAAGTTCCACTCTTCTTTGTACTCCGGCCACTTGGAGAGCATAATCGTCTCTTCCTCTGACTGTAATGTACAGAAGATTTCTTCTGTGATAAATGGCATATACGGATGTAACAGTTTCAATGCCTCGGTCAGTACGGTCTTTAAGGTCCACAGTGCTGCATTGGCAGATACCGGATCTTCATCCTTTTTATAGGTACGGACTTTTGCGATCTCAATGTACCAGTCACAGAACTCATCCCAGATGAAATCGTATACTTTCTGTACAGCAATTCCGAGTTCAAATTTATCCATATTTTCTGTGGCATCTTTAGCAAGGGTATTCACCTTGGAAAGAATCCACTTGTCTGCTGCATGTAACTCATCCTTTGACGGCGTATGGAGTTCAAATCCATCCAGATTCATCATGATAAAACGGGATGCATTCCATACTTTATTGGCGAAGTTACGGGATGCCTCCACACGCTCCCAGTAGAACCGCATGTCATTTCCCGGTGCATTTCCGGTAATCAGTGTCAGACGAAGTGCATCTGCGCCATACTTGTCAATGACTTCCAGTGGATCAATACCATTGCCCAGTGATTTACTCATCTTGCGTCCCTGGGAGTCACGTACCAGTCCGTGGAACAGTACGGTATGGAACGGTGCCTTACCCATCTGCTCATATCCGGAGAAAATCATACGGATAACCCAGAAGAAAATAATATCGTATCCGGTTACCAGCACATCGTTCGGATAGAAATAATCCAGATCCTCGGTCTTTTCCGGCCAGCCTAACGTAGAGAATGGCCACAGTGCAGAAGAAAACCAGGTATCAAGCGTATCCGGATCCTGTGTCATATGTGTACATCCGCACTTCGGACACTTGCCAGGATTTTCGATGGATACTACCATCTCGCCACAGTCATCACAGTACCATGCCGGAATGCGGTGTCCCCACCACAGCTGACGGCTGATACACCAGTCACGGATGTTGTCGGTCCAGTTAAAGTAGGTCTTGTCCATACGCTTTGGAAGAAGTTTGATATCTCCGTTCTTCACACCTTCCACAGCCGGCTTGATCATCTCATCCATCTTTACAAACCACTGCTGCTTAATCATCGGCTCAACCGTTGTATGACAGCGGTCATGCACACCGACATTGTGGGAATGTGGAACAACTTTTACCAGAAGTCCCTCTTTCTTAAGATCATCCACCAGTGCTTTCCGGCACTCGTAGCGGTCCATTCCGGCATATTTTCCGGCTTTTTCATTCATCGTTGCATCGTCGTTGATGACAACAATTTCTTCCAGATTATGACGCTTTCCAACCTCAAAATCGTTCGGGTCATGTGCCGGAGTGATCTTTACGCATCCGGTTCCAAATTCCTTGTCTACATAAGAATCTGCGATCACCGGTATTTCGCGGTCCGTCATCGGAAGCTTTAAAGTCTTTCCGACAATATCTTTATAACGCTCATCGTCCGGGTTTACTGCCACCGCAGTATCACCAAACAATGTCTCCGGACGTGTGGTGGCAATCTCTACGAAGCGGCCTTCCTCTCCAACAACCGGATAATTGATATGCCAGAAAAATCCATCCTGCTCTTCATGCTCAACTTCCGCATCGGAAATGGAAGTCTTACATACCGGACACCAGTTGACAATACGGGAACCTTTATAAATCCAGCCCTTCTTATATAACTTGGTGAATACTTCCTGTACCGCATGGGAACATCCTTCATCCATCGTAAAGCGCTCACGCTGCCAGTCTGCGGAAGAACCAAGTTTGCGCAGCTGCTTTACAATACGTCCGCCGTATTCTTTTCTCCACTCCCAGCACTTATCCAGGAATTCTTCACGGGTCAGGTCCGCCTTATTGATGCCCTGCTCTTTTAAACTCTGAATCACCTTTACCTCTGTAGCGATGGATGCGTGATCCGTACCCGGCTGCCACAGTGCATTGTATCCCTGCATTCTCTTGTAGCGGATCAGGATATCCTGCATGGTATTATCCAGTGCATGTCCCATGTGAAGCTGACCGGTAATATTTGGCGGTGGCATCACAATGGTAAACGGTTTCTTGCTGCGGTCTACTTCTGCATGAAAATACCCATTGTCCTCCCACTTCTTATAGAGACGATCCTCTATATCTTTCGGATCGTATGTTTTACTTAATTCTTTGCTCATGTGTTCCTCCTTCATATAAATGAAACGCCCTCTGTACAGAAAGCCTTTTCTTTTCCTGCACAAAGGGCGAAAACTCTCGCGGTACCACCTTTGTAATACTCATCATGTCCTTTAACGGGGACGATCCGGGAATGCCTACAGGGCAATGTACCACATTCAACATTCCAGTTCCGGAGCTACCTTCCACACTGCATCCTGTGGATATCTTACAGCCATTGCAGGAACATTCTGCACAAAAACTCTGCCAATGCTCCACTTCAATGAATATCCTTCTCTTTCAGGAATTCCATGTGTACTCCTCTCCATCATCACTTTTTTATACATAATTTAATCTTACTTGCGGCTCTCTTTTTTGTCAAGAAGATTTCTGTGAAATTCACTATAATTCCTCTTCTACCATGTTCTTTTCCCGATGGAACATATCGTAGATACATGGAATGACAATCAGCGTCAGAACGGTACCATAAACCAGTCCTCCAATCAGTGTGATTGCCATCGGACGCATCATGTCGGAACCGTCACCGATTCCAAGAGCCGTAGTCAACATTGCAAGAACCGTAGTCAGTACCGTCATCAGAATCGGACGCACCCGGGTCTTTCCGGATGAAATAATCGCCTCATGCTTAGAAACACCCGCTTTTCTTGCCTGATTGATATAATCAATCAGTACAATACCGTTGTTTACAATAAGACCTGCCAGCATGATAAATCCAAGCATTGCAAGGACATTGACTTCCTGCCCTGTCAGAAGCAGAGCAATAAAGCCTCCGGTGAAGGCAAGCGGAATCGAGAACATAATGATAAACGGAGAAACGAGTGACTGGAACTGTACCACCATGATCAGATAAATAAAGATAACTGCCAGTATCATCATCAGAACCAGCTGGCTCATGGAATCACTGATGGTTTCATCCTCTCCGGTCATTTCGATGTGATATCCTTCCGGCACTTGCAGTTTATCGATACTCTTTTGGATTTTGTTGCTGAGCAGTGTGACATTATGCTCCTCGTCCACACCACAGGATACCGTGATATAACGCGTCTGTGCATCCCTCTTGATGGTACTAAGGGTTGTCGTATCTTTCATTTCACAGATTTTTGTAAGTGGTATCTCTTTTTCTTTTCCCTCTTTATCTGTATAGGTAAACGTCATCTGCCTGATGTCATCCAGCTTTGTATCTGTCTGTTCCTCGGTCTGCACATAAACCTTGTAATCTTTGACATCTGTAGAAATCGTGGTCGCACTCTTACTGTCAGCCATCTTCGCACTGACAAGCTGGTATACCTGTGCAACGGTATATCCATATTCCGCAGCCTTTTCTTTGTCCACAGATATGGTAAGCTGTGGTTCGGTATCTTCTAATCCATCGTCCACATCCACCGTTCCCTTTGTCTGCTTCATCACATCTGCCACTTCTTTGGCAAGCTTCTGCAGCGTATCAATATCATTTCCTTTAATTCTGACGGAAAGACCGCTGCCGAAATAACTGCTGTAATCCATGGAAGAACTGTTGGTTTCTACTTTGCAGTCCAGATCTTTCGTCCTGCTGACAATTTTTTCTTCCACATCCGATGCTTTGACTTTGGAGTCCTCATCCAGCAGGATATACATGCTGACGCTGTCATTTCCTCCACCCATCAGATTCATCGTGGAATCTCCACCAGCCATCGCTCCGACCGTCTTGATTCCTTTGATTTTTGAGATTCTCTGAATCACATCATCCGATGCCTGTGTTAATTCCTCAAAAGTCAGTTTCTCACCCTCTTTTGCAGAAATCGTGACGGAAAGCTGATTTGTCTCCATATCCATATCCATAAAGTTTAAGCCTTTTGAAAGTGACAGTGCTGCACTTGCGATCAGAAGAACCACCGCAATAATCAGTACCAGTGGTTTGAAACGCAGACACCACTCCAGCACTCTGCCATACCATTCCCGGACGGCATCGAACCACGGATGACGGATATCTTTTGTTTTTCTGAGTGTAACAGAAGCCATCGCCGGGACAAACGTCAATGCCACGACTAGACTCGCCGCCAGGGTATATGCAATCGTCAGGGCAAGATCCACAAACAGCTGCCGGGTAATTCCCTCTGTAAAAATAATCGGCGCATAGACGCTGATCGTGGTAAGCGTTGACGCAATGATCGCACCCGTCACCTGTTTTGATCCTTCTACCGCTGCTTTCCGGATGGAATAGCCTTCTCCGCGCAGACGATAAATATTTTCAATGACAACAATTGAGTTGTCCACAAGCATACCAATACCAAGCATCAGTCCGGACATGGAAATAATATTTAAGGTAATTCCGGTAAAGTACATCAGCACGATTGCAGCGACAACGGAAAGCGGTATGGAACATGCAATCACGATTGTCGGTTTGATATCTTTCAGGAACAGCAGCAATACCAAAATAGCAAGGATTGCCCCCCAGATCATATTCTGCATTACAGAGTTTACAATCATGTCAATGTATACGCCCTGATTCATCAATACATTCAGGTGGAGCTTGGAATCTTCTTTTTCTAACGCTTTGAATTTATCCAGAATACGATTCGTAACTTCTCCGGTAGAATATCCGGTCTGTTTTTCCATCGAAAGCATAATGCCAGGATTGCCATTAATCACGGCATACGTCTCATCGGAATTATCCGTCACTTTGACTTCTGCCACATCCGAAAGACGGATCGTATCGATTCCGTCGATTCCCATATCCATAAGCGGCAGATCTTTTAATTCATCGACATCCTGCACGGCATCTCCCACGCGGATCAGATACTGAGTATCCCCGTCCATGGCATATCCCGCCGGCATATCAAAATTCTGCGCGGCAAGCAGGCTTGTGATGGTATCTTTGCTCAGCACTTTATTCAGATCTGCGGAATCATATGCCGTATCTTTGGCTTCATCCAGTTTACTCTGTGCGCTCTCCAAGGAGGAGGCTGCATTGGCCAGTTCGGTAGAAGAAGCACTGACCTGAAGTGCCGTCATGGATGCATTGGCATTCAGCGTATCTAAAGCCGAGGCCAGGCTGACTTTTCCGCTCTCTACCTTCTGCTGTGCACGTTCAATGGTTTTCCTTCCTGTATTGACTTTGGTCAGGAGTTTTCCCACTTCTGCGGATGCCGCCGGGAGATCCTCATAGGTATTTACTGTGATTCCAAGCGAGGACAACGCCGAAAACTGCTTTTTCACAACCGCATTAACCTGTTTGATCTGTGCCTGCATCTCACTGCTCTCTGCAAGCTGCGGGTTATCTTTTAATACCGTCACGATTCCGGTATAGGCATCCGACTTCATAAAGGTCTGAATACCGGTCTGGATCTGTTCCAAAGAAGCTTTCTGTTTTTTTAACTCTGCGAGTTGTTTTTTCAGATCCTGTTCCGTCTTGTAGAGCTTCTTCTGCTGATCCATCGTCTGATTAATCGCGCTGTTTAACTGCTCCGATCCCTGACTGATGGAAGACTTTCCACTCTCTACTTTCTTTTTCCCCGCATCAATTTTTTTCTGGGACTTTTCAAACTGTTCATCGATCTTCTTCTGAATCTTTTTATTTAATGCGTCTATCTTGTCCTGATCGAGTGTTACATCTACGCTTTCTTCCAGCTGCCCGGTCGTAGTGACAGAAGCCACTCCTTCCAGACTTTCAAGTGCCGGCGCAAGATCATTCTTCACATAATCGGAAAGTGCGTTCGCATCCATGCCATCCTTATCCACCGCTGCAGCCAGCACCGGCATCATGTCCGGATTGACTTTCATAATCATAGGTGTTCCAATGGAATCATCCCATTGCCCGGATACCTGATCAAGACTCTGCTGAATTTCGATCACCACCGAATCCATATTTGCATTCTGTTCATATTCCAGTGTTACGACGGAATAACTGTTATAGGAAACAGAACTGATATTTTTAATGTTGGACGTTGTTGCCATCGCCGATTCAATCGGCGCTGTCACATCACTTTCCACCTGTTCCGGACTTGCTCCCATATCGGTTGTGACAACCATCGCATACTGAAAACTCATATCCGGAAGCAGATCTGTCGTCATTTTTGACAACGAGACCGCACCGAGCACGATGACCAGCACAACTGCCACAAGCACGGTATAAGGACGTTTCACACTGTACTTTGAAATCATGTTTTCCTCCTGTAAATTTTTCTTCTGCTGAATAAAGCAGACGCATTGGAAGTGGAACACAGTTCCCAGCGCCTACTTTTTTTCATTATACCGATAATCGGTTCTTTTTTACAAGAGGATTTCCGAAAGCTTTATTTTCTTTTTAGAAACAAAAAAGACATCCGCTTCCGAATGTCTTTCTTTCCTGTACTTTGTCCGTTATTTTCTGACTGCTTTATGCGTTCTCCTCGAGCCCATCCTCTTCATCCGAAATAGCTGCGGATGCCCCGGATACTGCTGCAATCACTGCGATCAATGCCCCAAGTACCGCAATCCCGATAATCGCAATCAGAAAAATAAATAACCCCGTTGCTGACATGATTCCATCTCCTTTTGTAATTGATCCCCAAATCCTTTTCACCTGTCTTATCCTTTAAGATACCCGGATAAGTCTCAAAGAATACAATTTCTTTTTTTATTTTATCACAGAACCACTGTCCTCACAATGTTATTTTACTTTAATTTTCATGGAAACTGTCTTTGTCTTTCCGTTCTTCAGTGTTACTTTTGCTTTGATCGTGACGGTTCCCTTCTTCTTTGCTGTAATCTTTCCGTTTTTATCTACTGCTGCAACAGACTTTTTACCAGATGTATATGTAATCTTTTTTACATTATCTAGATCAAGCTTACTGCTTAACTGTATCTTTGTATTCTTTCCCGCTTTGATGGAAGCTGTCGTCTTTTTTACGGCGACCGTTTTTAAAACCGCTTTTTCCACATTTTTTATTTCTGCTGCAGAAAGCATCCGATAATCCGAACCTGCGGCAAGATTCACATGTAATGTGCCATCTTTTCCAACGGTATACGTCTTTGCATTCACCAGTTTATACGCTCCGGTTTTCTTATCCACAACAACGACACTCAGTTTGTTTCCTGCAGTTAAGTCTTTTGCATCTGCGGTTACTGTATATCTGATATTTCCTTCTTTATCGGTAACATTTGCAGTAATTGCCACATGGTCTGTTCCGGCAGCTTCCACGATCCTGCTCACCATATCTGCAGAAATCTCTGCCTTGGTACCTGTCACTTCTGCACTTGCTTCCGTTATTTTTCCAGCCGTATCTTTTGTCACGGTAACCGTTACTTCTGCTTTCTCCCCGGAAGCAGTCGTTGCCGTTACGTTCTTTGATTCGGTTGTCTGCTCTGGCTTGTCATCCTTCTTTGTATCATCAGATGGAGTGACGGTTGCAGCGCTGCCGGAGGATGAGCCACCAGAGGATGAGCTGCCGGAAGTATTTGTATCATCCTTTCCTTCCGAAGATGATGCATCCTTATGCAGATACAGCACATCCACTGCTCCCCATCCGCCATCCTCATGTTCTACACATACACGAAGTTTTACGCTCTTTGTCTTATCCAGTGTAAAAGTTACCTTCGGTGTATGCCAGTCTCCCCATGCGGTCATTGCTGTGGCTTCGCCGGTAAATAATACACTGTCATCTTCTGCGTTTAATATCTGCATGGTTACATCTGACTGTGCCCCCTGGGCATATGCTTCCAATGTATAGGTTCCTTTTTCCAGCGTAATTGCTTTCTTATATGTAACAGAACCATTTGCTGCGGATGCTCCGTACCAGCCCATACTGTTTTTTCCGCTCTTTGCATTCTCTGCGGAAGGAATTCCCTTGAACGTGGTTCCGTCTACGGTAAAGTATTCTCCACTGTCAAATTCAACCGCTTCTTTATTTGTAATCAGATTTGCATATTTTACCTGTAAAGTAAGTGTAACATCTACACTGGTTTTTCCTTTATAAGCACCTCTTGTAATTTCTTTGCTCAAAGAAACTGTACCGGAAATCTGATAAGTTCCGGGCTTTGACATATCCGCCTTTTTTACAGATGCTTCATCCCAGGTAACCGCCTCTGCTACCGGTGTTTTGCTATCGGAATACGTAACTTCCACGGAATCCGGAAGTGTAAAATCACTGCCTGCAGTAATCGTCTGTGTCAGTGCAGAATCAAATCCTTCTACACTTACCAGATTCGAAACAGCACCCGTTTTTACATAATTCCATACATGAAGTGCAGGAGTTGCAGTGCCATCCGGGTAAAACATGGCTTCATTGTCAACTGCAGAACCGCCATACCATTTGCCTGCATCTTTCGAATCATATTCGTTGGCATAACTTGAAGCCCATCCGCTTCCGTATTTTTCCCACTTTTCCTGATTTTCCTTTACCTGTGCATTGTATGCATCTCCTGTAAGTCCTTTGGTATTTCCGACGGTCAGCCATGCCGGCTCCCAGTAATATACACCCAGTCCGCCAGCTTCGTTTACCGTATTAATCAGATTGCGGATTGCAGTTGCCTGTCCCTGCTCGGTAAACGGCTCCGTTGTGTCAGCTCCGTTATCATTATTTCCAACACGCACTGTATTGTCATGTCCGTCACTGTCTTCTAACGTATAAGCATAACTGGTTTCCGCAACCATCACATCTTTACAATATGTATTCTTTACCGTCTCAAACTGCTGTTTTAAGTTATCTAATGTTCCATGCCAGTATGGATAATAACTGGTGGCAAGAATATCATAATCAACATTGTTGTTCTGCAGATTTTCTGCCCATGTTACCATGGTTCGCTTATGTGGGCTTTCCACATGGATGACGACTTTGACATCCGGATTGTACGTTTTTACACCGGCTGCGCCAGCTGAAAATAATACACACATATTGCTGACATTTGTCTCACCGATAAATCCACCCGTTGTCTCATTTCCAACCTGCACCATATCCACAACATCTTTTGATGGATCAATGGTATTTAAGGATTCTGTGATATAAGTATTTAATGCCTCTTTTTTCTGTTCAAGGGTGTAACCTTTCCATGCTTTCGGTTCCTGCTGCTTGCCCGGATCTGTCCACAGATCGGAGCAGTGGAAGTCAACTAACATTTTCAGTCCGGCATTGCGGCATGCATCTGCAAATTCCTTTGCTTTTGCCACATCATTGTTTCCTCCGCCATAGCCGTTGCCATTGGCATCATACGGGTTATTCCATACACGGACACGAATGTGATTGATGCCCTGCTCTTTGATAAACCTGCAGATATCATCAAGTGTTTTCAGTTCGTTTCCGTCATAGTCACGGTATACCACACCGCTCTGTAATTCAGAGATCATGGAGGAGATATCCATTCCCATGATAAAATCAGAAGACAAATTGTTTACTTTTGTTACATCGATCGGTGCATCTTTTACACTGTTGGATGCCTCGTTCACTGTAATTTCTATTTTCTTTATCACAATATCCTTCCACTCTGCGTCCTGAAGTTTTGCCTGAATTTCGTTGGTTCCAAGCGTTCCTAAAGTTGTCTGCAAGGTGAGTGAATAACCATTACTTTCATCATAATTTATAAATTCACCGGAACTGTTTGTTGTATTATTCCACCAGTACAGATGCAGCCCTGCTGCTTCTAAATCGGCGATTTCAGTCTGTCCCTTTTTCAGTACGGCTGTCAGACTAACTGTATCACCTGCTTCTACTGTAGTGTTATCTGCTGTGATCTGCAGATTGTATTCAGTGGAATTGTCATCATCATCTGCCTGATCTTCCATATTCAATCCAGCTTCTGACAGATTTGTATATACGGTTTCATCTTTTACTGCATAAGCGCTCTCCGTTCCGGAAACAAAATTCGCATAATCGCTTTGGTTATTATACTGACTGTCATATTGTACCAGTATATTGTCATCTCCTGTTCCATTCTGATAAATGGTAAATCCATCATCTGCCTCTGCATCCAAAATTTTAATAGTTACACTATACCAGTTTTCATTTCCATCAACGGCTTTCATAACGGCAAGATCATGATTCCATCCAAATTCAGAAGTCACTTCTACATCTTCTGCAAATGAAATTCCAGTCCAACTCCATATATTCACATACAACGGCTCCTGACTTTCATTGTAATAATACAATGTAAAACTGCTATTCTCCGCTGCCTGTACGCTCTCCTTTCCGGCATTCCACACCCCAAGCTGTGTAATCACCATAGCAAGTGTCAGAAGAAAACTGAGCACTCTCCTGTTCCAATGTTTTTTCTCTTTCATACACGATCCTCCCTCTTTGGACACAAACACGATAGTTCTGATATCCTCTCCCTTATCACCAGACCTATCGTGTTGCGCAACCGTTTGTTTTGTTGATATGTCCACTATACCACTTGCGCAACCGTTTATTCAATTGACGGGAATTCCAAGTTTTTCTTATGCATTTTATACACTTTTCACATACATTTCCGTTGTATGAAAGAGATTTTGCACAAAACAAAAAAGGTGCAATGTTGTAAATCACTGCGCCTTTTTTGATATTTTATGCAATTATACCTGCATTTTTATTCTTTATTCTGTTTTATGCGTTTTTTTATAAGGTATTTGCTTATAATTCTTTCAACTACCGTAAACACTTTTACCAATGTCTTTGCGATGCTTTATTTTAATTTTTCAATTATGGTTTCTAATTCAGCTGCTTCCAATTCTGTTGCATCCATAATCTGTTCTAACGAGTACCCTTTCTTATGCATATTTAAAATTACTTTTTCAATTTCTCTTTGCTTGCCCTCGACAATTCCAGCTTCTCGCCCCTCGGCAATTCCGGCTTCTTTAATGCCCTGACTCAAATTACACATAATACTCACTTCCTCCTTAAAACTTTCTTCCATTGGAATATGATATTCCTGTTCCATAATTTTCATTTTTTGCTGTTGTGATAATTCATTAGAAAACATGGCACATAACAGTCTATGCAGCACATATTCATTATGACGCTGTGGAAGCGCATTCGTCAAGCCGATCATCACAATATTTACCAGATTCAAATTTCCTTTCCAATTATGATTTCCGAGTAAATCTTCTTTTGTTAAATGAATATGACACATACTGTTTTCCGGCATGTTCATACAAACCCATATACTATATACTGTCTTTACATCATTATAATTTGATTTTACAAAATCCCGTTCCTTCTGTGAAGAAATCAGTCTGCTTACATAAAAAATAGCGCGATTTAAAATCTGATAGGAACCGGGTTCATCTTTTTGGGCTTCCACATTGATAATCATCTGTGCCAACCCGTTTCTCATTCGCACATAAAAAATAATGTCAAAACGAACCAGTCCTTCATTTTTTTCTCCGGCTTCTGTATTTAGTCCTACAATCCTTTTCCCCTCCACATTCCTGTCCTTATTGGTCAGTCCGGACGCAACCGGTACTTTGCTGATATATGGATCTCCTTCTATCAGGGAAACTACTTTTTCGATTTCCATCCCTTGAAATTCTTCCACTGTTCTAACTAAAATGTGAGCCAATACATACTTTTGTGCTAACAGACGCTTTGCGCTTTCATCATACTGTGCCTCGCTATCAGCTGCCTGTATGGCATTCTTTATCTCTGTGTTCAAATAAAACCTCCTCTTACATAAAAATCCCCGTCAAAAAATCTCCCCAAAAGAACGTATGTGATTTTATTGTAAAGGATATTGATTCTGATAGCAAATTAAATTTTTATAAATCTATTTTTCTCTCTATTTCATTGCTCCCAAAAAATTTTAGGAACCCCACTATACTTTTGAGATCCCCTTCAAAAAATAATAAATTTTTTCTGCAAGTAAAAAAACTGCCCACCGGTTATGGATGGACAGTTTTCACTAAGCACCTATTCAATTATTCTACAGTAAACGTAACCGTATATATCAAATCATCACTTTTTGTAATAAGATCTCCCCACTCATCAGGATTATCTGATTCCTTACTACACTCAAAATTATAACATATTTTAACTGTATATACCTTTCCTGATTCCAGTTGTTCAGGAACAGTAAATGTAACAAGCAAGTTGTTATCTTTATCATAAGAATTCAGCGACCAATAACCATCCCAAAGTAACTTGTTCATTTCATTATCACACCGAAAATCAAAGTCTCCATGTTTAAAACCATCCTTCGGCTTTCCATAACATGCAACCTTCAATCCTTTCAACGGAATAGAAATTCGATCACCTGCCTTAACATTTCCAACATTAACATTCTTTGCGTTCTCATCAGCCTCCGCAAGACAAATAGTTTCTTCCCCGCCTGTTGTAGCTGTTGAACTTCCATAATACTCATCTACACCAATAATTCTCTTATATACAACATACTCTGTATTTTCGTTAAGACCGGACATTTCATAACATCCAAAATCATCCGACTCATTTCCTTGTACCCACTGATTCTCTGTTATAGCGGAAATTGCTGTGCCGCTAGTAACACAAGCATATTCATAAGTTGGCTCAACTGCTACCACCAGAGAATGTTTCAAAATATGTTTGATTTCAGGCGCAGATACCTGAATTTCAGATTCTTTACATATAAAAGTCACATTACCGTATATCTCATAACTTTCATCATTCTCTCCATAAATTGTAACCCGCATAGATGCAATCAATTTTGGATCATTTTTCTCTATTGGCTCATTATAAGAAACTTCAAAGTATATATCTTTAAGTTCCTCATCTTCATTGAATTTTTTCTGAATTTCATCAAACAAAACTTTCTGACAAATCATTGGGTTCTGTAATGCTGATATAGATGCAGACAATTCATTCTTTTCAATATTTTTTACAACATTCTGTGCCTTATCCATTTTTCCAACAGAAGGAGTCGGAGTTACACTTCCCCCGGAAGAAGAACTTCCCCCTGTTGCTCCACCACCATTATTGGCATCCGTATTGTCTGCTACATCCGTAACTTTTCCTGCATTATCTACTTTTGAAGTGGTATCTTTTGCCACGTCCTTGCTTCCTGCCGGAGTCGTAACCGTTACTGCCTGTGTTGTCTCATTCTTTACGGTTACTTCTGCTTTATCAGATGTGGTCTCTACCTTACTTCCCTCTGCACCTTTGGTCAGGTTCAGTGCGATCGGCGCTGCTGCCTTTACCTCTACCGGTGTACTGGAAGTTACATTTGCACCTGCCGCTTTTTCATTTACGGTAACAGGTACTGCTACGGTTGTCTTTCCTTCTACAGTCACATTCACCGGAGCATCAATCGTAATGCCGGAAAGGGTTCCATCTACCACCAGTTTTACATTTCCCTTTGACCCGGAAACCATAATTTTTGCAACGGTAGCACCGGTTTCAACAATCACACGTGCATCACCGGTTGCACTGACCGTAATAACATTTCCTTTTGCATTCTCGCGGTAAGTATTCGGCTTGATTGCCTGAATATCAATAGACTTGAATTTTCCATTGTTCACAACATCCGCATTCGGTGCATTGATTACCAGATCCACCTTACTGTAATTGCCCTGCGGTACCGTAAACGTAACAGCTCCCTGTGTCGCAACTGTGATCTTTGTAACATTTTTGTTTTTCAGAGCCTTTTCCAGTTCGCTCTGAGAACCAACGGTCAAGCTGGTAACTTTTGCTGTTTTCTTAACCGCAACCTTGCAAGTGAGTTTGGTTGTCTTGCCATTTTTTGTTGTTACCTTACAGGTAACGACAGCATTTCCGGCTTTTACTGCCTTTACTACTCCCTTTTTGGAAACGGTTGCAATGGATTTCTTATTGCTGGACCACTTCAATTTGGCCTTTTTCCCTGCATTCTTTACTTTCAGTGTCTTTTTCTGTCCCACCTGAAGTGTCATTGTCTTTGCATTTAATCTTGTTTTTTTGGTTGCTGCATATGCCGCTGATGGCTGATAGATCGTGATGATCATCGCAAATGCCAGTACAAATGCAAGCAGTTTTTTCATTTGTTTCATAGTCATCCTCCTGACAATGATTCATATCCTTTGAAATTCAGATATATTATTTTACTGTAAATGAAGCTTCTCCATCCGGAATTCCTTCTGCGGTAACGCTCACCTTATGCTCTCCTGCGGAAAGTCCTGTAGCATCCACCCAGATAACAAAAAAACCATCTCCACTTAAGAAAGCATCCTTAGGTTTTACTTCTGTACCATCTACTTTAATCACAAAATCTTTTCCATCCAGCTTTGGTGTACAAAATACATACAATATACCATCGGATACCCAAGGTTCCCCATCTTCACCCTCTGGAAACATTCCATCAATCTTTAATGCAGTAAATTTAAAGGATTTTGTCACGGTCTTATACCCTTTTTTCTGGATAGCAAAGGTATGTTTTCCATCTGTAAGTTTCTTTGTAAGTGTAACATAAGAAACTACACGCTCTCCATCCTTATCTGTCCATGTACTGTAATCCTTTTTCCCGAGTTTCTTTCCATCCAGTACATAAGTTGCGCCCTTGATTTCCTCTCCCGGATAAGAAATAGTTTCTCCACCAGTGAATACACTAATATCCTTTGCTGCAATTCCAAGTGATTTTGCTGCTTTTACGGTAACTTTACATGAATATGCAGCTTTTGTCTTTGTATCCTTTGCTGTAACAGTACAGGTGCCTTTCTTTACGCCTTTTACCAGTCCCTTTTTATCAACAGTGGCAATCTTCTTATTGGAAGTTTTCCAAGTTACGGATTTTACTCCTTTCACAGTCAGTGAAACTGTCTCTGTTTCATAAATAGAAACCGATTTCTTGTTCAGTTTTCCCGCAGCCTGCACCGGTGTTACCATGGCACATGTTAAAACCATTGCCAATGCTAAAACCATTACCACCGCTTTTTTCAGCTTGTTCATAATCATTTCCTCCTTATTTTAAATAATATTTTTTACATATTGATTCTACCCCCCCCCGAAAAGATATGTCAATGTGAAATTCGTTTTTATCCAGAAGCAAATATTATGTATCGTTACGTTCTCTGATATTTTCTGCCCATAATCCCTTCTCTGACTTCTAGAATATGAGTTTCATGAAAAAACAGGACATATAGAGGAAAATTTTTATATTATATCCCCATTTTCTCGTCAGTCAGGACATATACAAAAAAAATATTTGTTATGTCCCATGTAAATGTCATAATAGGACATTTTTACCACCTTTACGTCTATATGTCCCATTTGACTGTTTCAGAAGGACTTTTTTGTTATCTTTTTGTCTATATGTCCCATGCTTCTGCCACAGCAGGACATTTTTTTCACTCTCCTGTCTATATGTCCCACTTTCCTTATTCACTGGGATATTTTTCGACCTTTATCCTTTATATGTCCCGTCTGGTTCTTTCAGCAGGTTTTTATGTAGAACAGAAATGTTTCGAAAAGGGAAATCCGTATATCTGTTGGTTTCAATAACCAAAAATCCGGGAAATACACAACTCAATGTATTACCGCCTCCGTCGTCTTTTGTTTTTCGGCATCATCCGCAATCTGTTTTCCTGTCGCATCCATATGATAATTTTTCTTCATGATCAGCTTCGAGATGGGCACAATCTTGTAACCCTGTTCCTCTAAATTGGTCAGCATGGCATCCAATGCATCCGCTGTATACTTTGCTCCATTGTGACAGAGGATAATGGCTCCCGGTGCAAGTGCTTTATGGTTGCAAACCGTCGTGATAATAGAATCCACACCATAATTCTTCCAATCCAGACTATCCACTGACCACTGAATCGGATAATAATGCATGGCGTACGCCGTCTTGATCACATCATTGTCGTAAGCCCCATAAGGCGGCCGAAACAGATACATCTCATAACCGGTCAGTTTTTTTACCTTATCATGCACAGTTTTTAATTCACTGTCTTTTTCCTCCTGGGAAATTGTCGTCATGTCATAATGATGCTCACTGTGGTTTCCCAGATCATGGCCTCTCTTCACCAGCTCTTTCACACAATCAGGGTTATCTTCTACCCAGCCTCCGGTCATAAAAAATGTCACCTTTACTTTATGTTTATCCAAAACATCCATGATACGTGGAAAATCTTCTGCTCCCCATGCAGCATCGAAGCTGAGTGCTACTTTCTTTTCTGTTGTGTCTACACAGTAAATCGGAAGTTCACGATTCCCGACCTTAGCACTTGTAATCACTGCAGATGTCGCCTGATACGAGACAAACATCAGACAGCAAATAAGAGCCAGGACAAGAAAACCGTTTCCGATCTTCCTGCATGACTCTTTTTTTAATTCACGATGTATTTTTTTGAACATAATAACTCCATCAAATGTCTTTGTAGAGTATATGTACCATTCCAAAAATTTAGACGCAATTTATGCCTGCAGCTCATCCGCTCTCTGAATGAAATCAATCACCACAAGAATTGACTGCAGTGCTGCTTTCTCTGCAAATGTTGCATAATCCATAGAAGCTCCCTCTCCATCAGAAATGGAACGTAAAATTGCAAACGGAACTTTATTTACATAACAGACATGTCCGATAGATCCGCCTTCCATCTCACAGGCAATCGCATCAAACCTCTCATGAATCTTTGTCTTCTGCTCCGGTGTGCTGACAAACAGATCCCCTGTGGCAATCGTTCCGACATGATAGTGAATTCCTTTTTCTGCCAGGCAGCTGCCCAGCAGTCTGCACATTTTTTCGTCTGTCGGCAGATACACTTCGTTGATACCGGAAAGAAGTCCAACCGGATCTCCCAGAGGTGTCGTATTCATATCGTGCTGCACTACCTTATCTGCCACAGCAACATCCATTACCCCAAGTTCTTTGCAAAGTGTGCCACCCACGCCGATATTGATCACATAATCCACATGAAACTCCAGAATCATTGCTTCCGCACAGATTGCGGCAAACACCTTGCCGATTCCACACACTGCTGCAACCACTTCCTTATCTCCAATGGTTCCGCACACATAGGTAACGCCACTGTATTCCTTCGTGCTGATATCGCTCATGGATGCTTTCAGGTTATCCACCTCAATCTGCATCGCACCAATTACTCCGATTCTCATGTATCTTTTCCTCCTGCAATCTGTTTTATTCTGGATATGTAAAATCCATATTTGTCTGTTCTTCCAGCACAGCAAGATAGGTTGCCGCTTCTGCCTTTGCCGCTGCGAGAGATAAATTTTCATAATGTCCGCACTCAATTGCAGACTTACCGAATACCTCTCCTTTATGATCATAAATCTGTCTCAAAACCTCTTTTGTCATGGCAAACACTTCTTTGGGACTTCTGCTGTTACGAACCAGCAGATAAAATCCGGTCTGGCATCCCATCGGTCCAAAATAGACAACTTCATTTCCCATCTCGGAATTGCGAATATAGGTAGCAAACATATGCTCCAGGGAATGCATGGTTGCATTGTCCATATAATCTCCTGCGTTCGGCTTGCGCGTACGCAGATCATAGGTAATCACATCCCCATCTTCACGGGAAATATAAAATCCCGGCATCAGAAGATTGTGATTGATTGTAAAACTCTTAATTCGATTCATTTTGTGCCTCCTGCAAAAAACTACTATTTCTTGATCAGAGTTCCCATACCACCGGTAATCTCTCCTGCTTCTTTATTTAATTTGGTTACAAGAACAGAGCGGATCGCAGACTCTCCAATGAAGTCAATTGCAGCTTCAATCTTAGGTGCCATGGTTCCTTCTCCGAATTCTCCTGCCGCAAGATATTTCTTTGCATCGGCAAGAGAAAGGGTATCCAGCTTTACCTCGTCTTCTTTGCCATAATTCAGGCAAACCTTATCTACACTCGTAAGGATCACCAGCATATCAGCATCCAGAAGTTCTGCAAGCTTTCCGGCTGCAAGATCCTTCTCAATGACAGCACTGGCTCCCTGCAGACGGTTGTTCTGTGCCAGAACCGGGATTCCGCCTCCACCACAGGCAATGACAACCTGATCGGCATCGGACAGTGCGGAAATTGCATCAATTTCCACGATATCCATTGGCTTTGGAGATGCCACAATACGGCGGTATCCGCCTTCCACCTCTGTCACATGATTCCCCTTCTTTTCTTCTTCCTCTGCTTCTTCTTTTGTCATCACACGACCGATCACTTTGGCTGGATGATAAAATGCCTCATCATACGGATCAACGACAACCTGTGTCAGAACCGTAGAAACTGTCTTATAGATTCCGCGGTTTAATAACTCGGTACGAATGGCATTCTGCAGATCATATCCGATGTATCCCTGGCTCATCGCAGAGCAGACAGATGTCGGAGTTGCTGTATATTCCGGATACAGACGGCAGAATTCGTTCATTGCCGTATGGATCATGCCAACCTGCGGTCCATTGCTGTGTGTAATAACCACCTGATAATCTTCGCGGATAAAATCCGCAACTGCTTTTGCAGTACGCGCAGCTGCCTTCTGCTGTTCCGGCAGTGTACTTCCAAGAGCTTCATGTCCCAATGCGATTACAATTCTTTTCTTTTTCATACATCCTCCTAACTCTCCAACCCCGGCTTATGCTTCCAGGAATCTTTTTCTGGAGATAAAATTATACGTAGTAACTAACATGGTGGAGAATATTTTTGCTACTGCATAAAACATTCCTAAATGTTCTACGGCAAACCACATGATCATCTGGTTCATCACAAGCCCGATCATACTGAGTGCCACAAAAATAACCATCTCCTGTACCTTCGTCATGTCTTCCTTTCCAGTAAAAACAAAACGCATGCTCAGGATATAATTCACAATAACGGATACGGTAAACGACACGGCACTGGATGCAAAATAATGCATGATATGTGTCTCTGTCAAAAAGATCATCAGTCCATAATCAATGCCAAAGCACAATCCACCGACCGCACCAAACTTACAGAACTGAATGATCAAATCTTTTATCCTATTCATTTTTGTCTGACTCCTGTTTCTAAAACTGCAACTACCCCATGGCATTATCCTGCTGCCATAGGCAGTGTTGCTTTAAAATACAAAATAGATTGCCCGAATTATGTTCGGACAATCTATTATAGCGCATCTTATGCAATTTGTCATTAATTATTTGATCCACCAAATCCATCGAAGAAACCGGAGTTGCCGGAATTATCGGAATTTTCCGAGTTTCTGGAATCGCCGGAGTTACCGGAATCCTGTGAGTTCTGAGAATCATTGGAATTATCGGAACTGCTCTCGGATACAAAATCGGACTGTGCTGCAAGTGTCACGGTAATGGATTTCTCCTTGTAGCCATTTCCCAGCCGTTCCATTGTCATTTTTACTTCATCCCCTGATTTGTGGGATGCGATCAGCTGTTTCAGCTGCGTCATACCTGTAATTGTCTGGCCGTCAAATTCTGTAATAATATCCCCCTGACGAAGTCCTGCTTTTTCTGCCGGTGATCCGGAGACAACCTGATATACATATACCCCCTGCGGCATGTTATAAGCACTGGCAACACTGGAAGAAATATCCTGTCCCTGAATGCCGAGGAACGCAGCCTTGGACTGATCTACCTGTCCTTTTTCAATCAGCTGTTCAACGATCGGCATGGCATCTGACATCGGGATTGCATAACCAAATCCCTCTACACTCGTATCAGAATATTTTGCAGAGTTGATACCAACGACCTCTCCGCTTGCATTCAGCAGCGCACCACCGCTGTTGCCAGGGTTAATTGCTGCATTGGTCTGGATCATGTTGTTATTGACCACTGTCTCTCCGGTCTGTTCATCCTGCACGGTAACGGTTCTTCCTAACGCACTGATAATACCGTTGGTAACGGACTGTCCGTAACCAAGTGCATTGCCGATGGCGATAACGCCCTGACCAACTTCCAGGGTATCGCTATCCTCGTTTACCGTAGCTACCTTGATTTCTTTTAATGTAGAATCCTTAATATCTCTCAATGCTACTTTGACTACCGCCAGATCATCCGAAGCATCGGTTCCCTGCACCTTACATTCTACGGTTTCGTTATCCACAAACTGCACTTTCAATGAATCGGCATCTGCAACAACGTGATTGTTTGTCGCAATGTAAAGATATTTGCTGTCCTGTTTGATAATAATACCGGACCCTGCACTCTCACTCTGCTGCTGCTGTGTCCCCCAGAATGTCTGATAGGATACCGTTCCGGTATTTGTAATTGCCACAATGCTCGGCATTGCCTCTTTTGCGATTCCGGAAACATCGGAAAGATCCGCTGCATTGCCGGTACTCGTCTGGCTGACTTTTGCGGAAGAAGAACTCTTTGAACTGCTTACATTCTGTCCGGAAACTCCCAGCGCTTTGGTTCCTACATAGCTGACTCCGGTAAATACACCTCCGGCTACCAGACCAAAGACCAGAGCAACTGCCGCACACTTACCAATGGTAGCTCCGAATCCGGATCTGCGACGCGGTTTCCGGGGTGCCGGGCCTCCTGTCGGCTGCTGATACGGATTGTACGCATTGTATGATGTATTCTGGTATGTCTGTCCCTGACTGTTACTATTGTACGGATTGTATCCATTCTGATTATTTTGTGTACTCTGATTCTGATTTTGATTCATATTATTATAATAGTTGTTATCCATAATGAAAAACTCCTTTCCTGTTTTCTAAGGAGAATTCTACCTGTCAACTGTGTTCAAATTGTGACAAAGTTCTGTAAATTTTGTAAATCCCTGTTAAATTGCAATGCCATTTTTCTTTAACAGTTCTCTGGCAGACTCTACCGAATCAGTTCCGAGCGCATTTTTCACCGGTGCAAATTCCTTTTCCCGCTCAACCTCAAACGGAAGACAATTATCCATCATATACACCATATCCAGTATGAGTGTTTCAAATTTGTAGGCATTCGGCTCCTTCGGTTTCTGCAGCTGACCGTTTTCATCCAGATACGGAACCTTCTTCTCTACAATATGCATCGGAAGATTTGTTTTTACAATCTCCATCAGCTTATCCACACGGAACAGATAATTTAAAATCACACCGAACCCGTAAAGCAGCGAACCATTTTCATTGACAGCCTCTGCCATCTCCGGCGTCAGTTCATAGTATTCGACAATCGATGGTTTTCCATCTTCCAGACACATTGCACCCACACGTTCATACGGAGAAACCTTACGCACGACTTTCGAACCACACACACATCCAGACAAAATCGTTGCCCCGACAAACACCGGATCCGCAATCCGCTGCAATACATTGTCCACGGCAAAAACATTCAGCCATTCAATCCCACGTGTCCGGATATCTTCATCCAGATGTGCCCGGAGCATGGATTTAAACCATCCACCGTTTCCATTCGGAGACATCGCGAGAGAATCCTCCGATTCCATCAGTATGTTTCCATCGAAATCGACCGCCGGAACCATCTCCTGCACAAAAAATTTCACATAACTGCTGTCATATCCGAAAAACTCATGTTCTTCAAAAAAGGTTCGCGTCTGTACATCGTTTTTTTCGCTGGTCATAATATAAAGCGGAATCCACACACCTGCCTCATGTTTTACCTGCATCAGATTTTTAATCAGCTGTTCAAAAATATAGAGTGTTTTCGTCACTCCGATATTAAACATGCCTTTTGCCTTGTCAAATCCCAGCCGGGTACCCTGCCCTCCTGCCAGAAGAATTGCACCGACTTTTCCTTCCCGGAGTGCTTTCAGTCCCGTTTCCCGATACAGATCTTCCTTCTTTCGGATTTCGGAAAGTTCGGTCGCCTGCAGCGGCGCAAACGTCCCTCTTTGCTGTTTTTTCTGATGAATCAGTTCCAGACAGGTCCAGTCCATTTCCTCCAACTGTTTTTCCAGTTTCTCCGGCACCTGCGCATCTGCCAGTTTCTGTAAATATTTCTGCTTATACTCCATAATATTTTTCTTTACCTGTTCGTTCATGGAAACATTCTCCTTTATCTTTATTAACTTCCCTCTCCAATGACAACAGTAGACCAATCATGCCGATTGGTCTACTCTTATTCCCCAATTGATTACTGTACATTTGTTCCGCCAGTAGTTTCTGATCCCTTCTGGATCTCATCCGTGCCTGTGGCACCTACGGTCTCGTTATAATCCGATGTATTAATCTTTGCAGAATCTGCCGTGATTCCGGTTGTATTTACAATCGTATCAGAGATTGCCTGCACCGTCTGTGATGGTGTATACGCGGCATCATCAAACATGTATTCATGCAGTTTTTTTACATTCGTCACAAGATCTGCCGGAATTACCGTATCTCCACATCTCGGCATGTTTTTCGTAGTCAGATCCGTTGGAAAACCAGTGGTGCTGCTGATTTTGTACTTGGTTACATCTTTCGCCAGACTCACCATCTGATCCAGCGAAAGTGTTGTGGAAATATCATCTACCACACTGTTACAAATCTTGACAAGTGTTGCCGGATTTGCTTTCTTTGCTTTCTCCAACATTGCCTGCAGCACAATTCTCTGACGGGATGCACGTTTAAAGTCATCTCCGGAAAGTTTTCGGATTCTGGCATATGTGGTTGCCTGTGTTCCGTCCAGATGCACCAGACCATACTGCGTCACATTCGGGGTATTCTTTCCGGTTACGCCGTCCACATCTTTCTTGTACTTGTTGATCTGGTTCATCTCGCCCTGGGTAATATTCAGATCCAGTCCTCCCAGATCATCAATCACTTCTACGACAGCTGCCCAGTCCACACACACATATTCCTTGATATCCAGATCCAGATTGGAATTTAACATCTGAACCGCCTGTTTTGCCCCGCCTCTGGCATAAGCATTGTTACACTTGAAATAAGTGCCGCCTCCGACTGACAGAAATGTATCACGGTATACCGATACCAGTTTGACATTTTTTGTCTTATTATCAATACTTGCAATCATGACAACATCGGAATTTCCCTCTTGGTAGTTATTTGCACTCCGGTTATCCAGACCAAACACTGCAATATTGGTATATCCTTCCAAAGACTCCAAGGTATCTTTGCTGAGATCATCATTAATTCCTGCCTCTGTCTCACTCATATTTTCATATTTCACACGATTTACCATGCCAATAAAATACGCAGCGACAAGCAGGATTGCGAGAAGCAGAATTTCAAATACAAACAATACAATCTTTCTGCTCTTCTTTTTCTTTCTTCTCTTTTTTCTTCTTCTATTATCTGCCATTTTTTTAATCCTTTTGCCTATTGTGTATATACAGCCATGCGTCTGCATAACTGACGCGGTCCTGTTCCGACATGGAAGTATATTTCTCCAGGTCGAGATTGGTCAGCCGCATCTGCGCGTTCCCACACTGATGACATTCGACATCTTTTCGTCTGGAAACCATACGGAGCCATCCACATTGCGGACAAATGTATATTTTCATCATAACAGTCTACCGATTATTCAAAGTGCTTTAACACTTCTGCTTTTAATTCTTCCAGCATCTGATCTGCACCATCCAGGGTATCTCCCTTAACACCGACATAAAATTTAATCTTCGGTTCTGTTCCGGATGGACGTACACAGCACCATGCATTATCGGATAACTCATAATACAGGACATTGGAAGACGGAAGTCCGGTAGCAGTCACCTCCCCGGTCTTTAAATCCTTACGGGTGTCTGCCTTGTAATCGCGGACTGCAAGTACATCAAACGCTCCAAGCTTTGCCGGAGTACTCTGTCTTGCCCGATCCATAATCTGCTGAATCTGTGCGGCACCATCGATTCCCTTAAGTGTCATGGTTGCGATTCCCTCACGGTAATATCCGTACTTTTCGTACATATCGATCATGCCATCCCAGAGTGTCTTTCCCTGTGATTTGTAAAAAGCAGCAACCTCACACAACATACATACAGCTGCCGGAGCATCCTTATCTCTTGCATAAGTACCAGGAAGACATCCGTAACTTTCTTCAAATCCGAACACATAATTCTTTTCTCCGGATTTTTCATATTTAAGCATCTGCTCACCAATATACTTAAATCCGGTCAGTACTTCTACCAGCTCCACATCGTATGCCTTTGCGATTGCCTTTGCCATGTCGGTGGAAACAATGGATTCTACCAGTACCGGATTCTCCGGCATTGTATTATTTGCACGTTTCTGTCCCAGAATATATTCCGCAATCAGCATGGCTGACATGTTTCCGGTAAATGTCACATACTCGCCGCTTTTCGTATCCTTACAGTATACACCCAGACGGTCGGCATCCGGATCGGTTGCCAGAACCAGATCTGCATCCTTTTCCTTCGCAAGCTTTAATGCAAGTTCCCATGCATCCGGGTTCTCCGGATTCGGATACGGAGCCGTCGGGAAATGTCCGTCGGCAACTGCCTGCTGTGGCTCGATATATACATTTTCAAATCCAAGATCGCTCAGCACACGCTTGACCGGACCAAGACCGGTTCCGTGTAACGGTGTATAAACAATCTTGATATCCTTTGCCATCTTTTTGATGATCTCCGGATGAATGGATAAATTTCTCAGCTCTGCAAAATAGGATTCATCCACGTCGTCGCTGATGATCTGATACAGCCCTTCTGCCTGTGCTTTTTCCTTCTCCATGGTCTTTACCATGTCAAAAGAAGTTACTTTTGCTACTTCCGCCATAATACCGGTATCATGTGGCGGTGTTACCTGCGCGCCGTCTTCCCAGTATACTTTATATCCGTTATATTCTCTCGGGTTATGGCTTGCGGTAATAACAATACCTGCAATACATCCGAGTGTCCGGACAGCAAATGAAAGTTCCGGAACCGGACGCAGACTCTTGAACACATATGTTTTGATTCCGTTTGCTGCAAGACAAAGTGCTGCTGCATCGGTAAATTCATCTGCCATCAGACGGGAATCGTGTGCGATTGCCACACCTTTCTCCTGTCCTCCCTGTGCCAGAATATAATTTGCCAGTCCCTGTGTTGCCTGACGTACTGTATAGATATTCATACGGTTGGTTCCCGCACCGATTACCCCGCGTAATCCTGCCGTTCCAAACTCCAGCGTACGATAAAAGCGATCCTCGATCTCCTTATCATCTCCTGCAATTGCCTTCAGTTCTGCTTTCGTCTGCTCATCGAAATACGGGTCATTACACCATTTTTCATATTCCTGTCTGTAATCCATGATTTTCCTATCCTCCTGATCTGCACTCCTTGCGATACATATTCTATGCTTCGCCCAAGATTTTTAAATTCTCTCCACTTGCAATTTTCTGAAACTCAATTGCTGTATGCCATTTTATCACAATCTTGGTTTTTTGAAAAGTTTTTCACGGAAATATTAGAATTCCTTAAGAAACTCATCCAGCTCCTTTTTTGCCTGCTCATAGGACCGGAAAACAATCCCATGAATGCCACAGGTTTCTGCTCCTTTTATATTTACCGGACGATCATCAATAAATACGCTTTCTTCCGGTTCCAGCCAGTATTCATCACACAGATATTCATAAATTTCCGGATCCGGCTTCATTTTCTTTATTTTATATGAAAAAACAACGCCATCCATAAGCGGAAGAAATTTCAGTTTATCCTTTGTCTGATCCAGCATGTTTTCACTGTAGTTGGAAAGGATATACACATGATATCCTCTTGCCTTCAGATCGAGAATCCATTCCATGGCATACGGGAACAGTTCCACGGTATTTCCGACGGTTTTATGGATTTTCGTAATTTCGTCTGCCAGTTCCGGTGCCCCCGCAATAAATTTCTGTAAAAATTCATCCGGAGTGCCAAGCCCCTGATCCGATGCATCCCACAATTTATTTTCAAACATTGCCGCATTAATTTTTTTCTGATTTTCTTTACTGATACCAAGGCTTTCCATATAAGCATCCGGTTCATAAGAAACTAAGACTTTTCCTACGTCAAAAATAATATTTCTGATCATGATTGTTGTACTCCTTTTATCCAATCTGCTGCCGATTTTTTACTTTTTTATCATAACACAAAAACGCCGCATCGTATACTCATACACTGGTACCGACACGGCGTTTAATCGTTATGTTCTAGCAATTTATCTGAAATGTTGAATTTTCCTCCTTTCCCACACTGAGCATCTGCATCTGCTGATCCAGCATGCCTGCAAACGATGCCTTCTTCTGCTTCATCTGGGATTCCCCATGATTCTCACGTGGAGACTGATAGGTAATCGCAATGATGCTTCCTACGGGTACAATTGTCTGATATCTGTCCTTGATTGCTGCGGTAACGCGCCTCCCTTCCATGATTGGCGTTCTTTTTGTTTACCTACACAATATATATCGGACATCTTTGCCATTTCTTAACCGTTTTCTGAATTTTTTATTTTATCGCCCTCATTTTCAATAAAACAAGGGCAGAATCACAATGATTCCACCCTTATCCTTATAATCATCTAAGAATGACCGAAATTTATTTTTTTGTATAGTATCCACCGTATACGATCTCATAATGGTCGAAATTCGGATGGCTGTAAGGGCTCTTGGAAACGGTTTCCGAAGTAGTTTTGGTTTCCTTTTTATCCAGGTATAAGGAGCTGGTAGATACATCTATGATGGTTCCGTTTGCATCATAGCTGATAATATAAATTTCTCCATACACATACTGACTTGTTTTGTTTACCTTTTTCAGCTTAAATGAAATACTGGAATCTGATACCTGTTCATCTGTGACGGTAACAGAGAGTTTATCTTTTCCAAGTACCTTATATTTCTGATCCGGATTTCTGTCAAATCCCGTAATTTTCACACTGGACTGCGAGATATCAACATCTGCTGCTGAAGCTACATAAATGCGCTCATAAGCCGTCTTCCCACTCATAACACGGTAGACCTTTTCCTCTTTTGCCGCAAGTTCTGATCCGGAACTGTCCTTCAGCGAATACTTTACCGCAATTCGGTCAAACGTTGCCTTTGTGTTGTTTTTCAGACTGATGAGAATATAATTTCCATCCAGTTTCTGAAGCTTAAGGTCAAACTTCGGCTCTGCTACCGTCACTTTTATCTTTAAAGACTGCGTATGTCCGTAATAATCTTTTCCTTTTATAGTTACAACCGAAGTTCCTGCTTTCTTTGCAGAAATGGTATACTGCTTTTTCGATTTATTGGCTTTTACTGTTGCAACTGCTTTCTTGGTGCTTGACGCACTGCTTAAAGATTTCACACCGGTAAGATACCAGGTATAGGTTTCTCCCTTATAAAGTGTTAAGCTCTCATTCTTTGTGGCTGCCTCCACAGATGCCGGTGTCACCAGCGCCAGAATCATGGCAAAAGCCAGACATGCCGTAATTACCCTCTTCATTACTTTTTTCATTCTTTCAATTTCTCCTTTCAATCTTTTCATGGATTTACGCAAACGGTGCAGGCAAATGTTTTCCCGTTTACTTTCAATGTTACTTTGGCTGTGCCGGTACCCTTTGCCGTCACTTTGCCACTGGCATTTACTACCGCAACCTTCGTGTTGCTGCTGAACCAGGTAATTCCTTTGCTTTGTCCGGTCACTTTAAACGTGCCGGTCCTGCCTTTGGAAAGAACCATGGTTACCCGGTTCACCGCAAGTCCCGGGATGGTTGTTGTAGTATATGTTTTATCTGCATTCGCTGAAGTTTCCAGCGTTGATGCTGTATATTTTTTACCGGCGATCACGACAGAATTTTCCATGTGTTTTTTGCCGTTGACCACTTTTGCGGATATGCCATAGTGCTTCATAATCAACTGATAAGCTTCACAAAACCCCTTATAATTTGCCTTGCCCTGCTCGAGTGCTTTCTGTGCCAGAACCGATGTTCCATTCGGGGAAACATTCTGCTGCATCCACTGCTGGGCGGCAACTGCCTTTTCATAATCGCTCATCCCGGAGGTCACATACTGATTCCAGATAATATCAAGCACGTTTTTCTGGGAACGCGCAATCACCGTATAGGGATATGTATAAGTTTTTTTGCCAATGGTTGCCGTTATTTTTACAGTTCCGGCTTTTTTCGCCGTCAGCCTTCCATCCGCATCTACCGATACCACACTGCTATTTGAACTTTTCCAGACGGGTGCCACAGAAGCATTCAATACGACAATGGATCGGCTCTCTCCCACATACAGTTTACCATACCCTGCCTGTATTTGTAAAGATGTCTGACTGCTATAATGAATTTCGTTTGCTTTCGCATACGTTTCCGCCGCAGAACCATACGGAGTAACTATCGTAAGCCTTGCCTTGTTACATCCTGCAAATGCATCTATTCCAATCGTTTTTACACTGGCCGGAATCTCAATCCGGTACAAATCCGTCTGATTCTGAAATGCCTGTGTTTCAATCGTGGTATATCCTGATGGAATCTTTACCGTCTGCAAATTTGTCAGAATCAGCTGGCCAAGATTCGTTCCGATGTTAGTAACTACATAGGAATTACACTTTGCAGGAAAGGTAACTGTGCTTTTTTCTCCCGTATACATATAAATGGAACAGCCTTTTTTCGTTGTTGCACCTTTTGGAATCTGATAGACAAATCCTGCCGCATCCTGCGCATATGCAGTTCCATCCGTATCTTTGACAATCTCTGCAGCCTCTGCGATATATGGACTCCCCGCCAGCAGCACGGTAACTGCCAGGAACATCCCCGCGATCTGCCGGATACTCTTTTTCTTAGCTGTTTGTTCTCGGAACTTCATATCTTTTCCTCACTATAAATTTCCACTACTGTACGATATTATCCGGAATCTCCAGATCGGCATCTGTCAGGATCTGTCCCTCAACGACTTTATTGACAAGCTGCTCTGCATATTTTACCTGCACCTCATCCGGATACATAACATAGCTTCGTTTCGTAGGCATGGAGTAGGTCGTCGATGATCCGCCGGTTCCTGTAACTGCATAAGACTTTACATTCCAGGCAGCCAGATCGGATAATTGCATTTTCACCAGTGCGGAAATATCTGACGAGCTCATACTTGTCATAAACATTCCTGACATGCTGTCCATGATTGCGGAATAATTACCAAGCACCGTTGTCCCGGAAGAAAATTTTTTAATCAGTGCCTCGATTGCCTGCATTTGATGTCTTCCCCTGGAATTGTCCCCATCCGCAAAAGACTTTCTCTCCCGTACGTAGGAAAGCGCCACCGTACCATTTAACTGATTGGTCCCCTGATTGATATAAAATCCACCTTCACTTGTCCGGAAGGCTTTCTCCGACTCTACGGTAATTCCTCCGACTGCATCTACTAATGTCTTAAATCCATTAAAATTAATCTGCACATAATAATCCACATGCTCATCATACAGATTTCCAAGTGTGGCCATAGAACAGTCTATTCCATACATTCCACAATGGGTCAGTTTATCTTTTGCACCTGCTGATGCTGCCGTATCCACGTAGTAATCTCTCGGTGTATTAATTAGAAGCACCTGCTTCGTGGACGGATTGACAACTGCCAGAATATTGACATCACTGCGGCTGGTGGTAAGAGTAAGGGTTCTGGTATCGGAACCACTGATATAAATGACAAACGGATCTGTTGTAATTGATTTTTCTGCAGTCTGTGAATCTTCCGTAACCACATTTTCTTCTTCATGGTCATACAGTGTTCTTGTTCTTGAAGAAAATGTTTCATATCCATCCTGTGCCTCTACCACATCCACATATGCCACATTCATCAGCATTGCATCAGCGCTTCCCTCATACAATGCCTGTACCATATCAGGAATGTTGTCATACACCTGCGTACGGATCTGTGTCCCGACAGTTTCATTGATCTTTTCGATTGCCTTTTGGGTATGTTCGTAATCGTATTTTTCGGTAATCGCAAACACATAGTCTTTCGCATCCATCAGTGTCTGTGCCGGATCATCCGTCATCACATAGGCGGATACGGTATCGGTGGTCTTTACATTTCCGGCAATATTATCGAGCGTATTTGCTGCCTTTACAAGCATGTAGGAACCACCTGCACATACAACCATACATGCAAGGGAAAGAATCACTCCAATTGCACGTCTGACATAGCATCCTGTCTTTTTCTTTCCCTTTTTCTTTTTGCTAAAATAAAACAGACAATATTCTATAATAAGTAACAGCAGAAGAATTAATCCAAGCAGGATCACATACAGCGTTGGAACAATATTCAGCCACAAAACAACTCCGACCGTTGCCATGCTCAGTAACAATTGGATGATCAGAATTACTCCGGCTGTGATTTTCCACTTGCTTTTCTTTTTATCTTTTGTTTCCATGTACTTTCTCCGTTTTGTCAAAATTTTATTTTCATTTTACTCCATACTTTTATATCACACAAGAACTATTTTTCACAAATCACCCATATTTTAGGGACGAACAGCTTTGAATTCACAAACATTGACATTTCTTTTTAGAAAGTATATATTTTTTTACTGAAATAGCAATTAAATCTAAGGAGGAAGTCTATGAAAAGGACAAAAAAAATCAAATTTATCTTAACTGCGGTCGTAATTTTAACCTTCTGCCAGTCTCCAATATCGTTTAATGCCGCTGAAAAACCCTACACCATTTCAGGAAAAACACTCATTCCAACTGTAAAGAAAGACAAAGATATTAGTAAAAATGTAAATATAGCCTTAAAAAAAGCTAGTCTCCTTGGGGAAAAAGGGAAAACATATACTGTAAAAATACCCCAAAATACCTATTACATTTCTGAATCATTAAAAGTATGGAGCAACACAAAATTAGATACTACAAACTGTGTGATCAGGGCAAAAAAAACTGGTTTTAATATGATTGCTACCGGAAGTTCTGAAGACAATCAGAAATTCACCGGATATAAACGATACAGGAACATCACAATTGTTGGTGGCACATGGATAAACAGCAAAAAAAACACCTCAAGCGGAATCCGGCTTTGTCGTGGTTCCAACATTACTATAAAAAATATAGATATGAGTCACGGAAGCGAAAAGCATATGATTGAGATGGCAGCTGTAAATAATGTCAAAATCACCAATTGTAATTTTCACGATTCTGATGTAAAAGATTCCAAAGAAAAATGTGAGGCTATCCAGCTAGATATTTGCGCAAATGATAATGCATATAGCAATTTAATCTATGATGGTACGCCTTGTAAAAACGTTCAGATAACAGGAAATTCTTTTGAAAATTTATCTCGCGGTATCGGAACTCATTCCATGCTTTTAAATAATTATATTGAAAATGTGACAATCAAAAAAAATACTTTTAAAAATATAACGCAAGAGGCAATTGCTTGCGTAAACTATATAAATGCCCAAATTGAAGATAATACAATGGAAAATGTTGGAGGTGGAATTCTATTCCATTTTAGTAAAACATCAAACGATTCCATTTATACCTATATTAAAAATGGAAAACAAGCCTATCATGGTGAACTAAGAACTAATTCACAATCGAGTATTCAAAATAATATCATAGAAACCCAATACCATTCACTATGCGATAAAAATGTAGGCATTGAATTATATGGCAAAAAGATTTCTCAAGAAATGCGTAGCGCAGATAATGGTGTAATCCCTGTTGCAGATTATTTTATAGAAGGTGTTACTGTTTGTAATAACAAGATCACCTCTGCTGGTTATGGAATTAATCTTAATGATGCAAAAAACAACCTAATTATGAATAACACAGTTATTGGTGCAAATTATAATAATACTGATCCTTTATGTCAACAGTATAACGGAATTCGTGTTAGTAATGGAAGCGTTGGCAATGCAATCAATAACAATACTATTTCTGGAATACACCAAACAGGAATTCTTTTATTCGACAATTCATCTGCCACCACAATTAATGGAAACAAAATATCTAATTGCAGTGCATACGGAATCCGCCTAAACAAAAATTGCAATGTAACACTGTCCTTACAAAATAATATAATTTACAACTGCCCACAAGGTGCAATTATTTCTGGTGAGAAAAGTGGCTGTACTATAGCAGGTGGTATTTTACAAAATACAATACAATAACCCCTGTAGAACAAAGAATTATCATATAATAGGATAATTCTTTGTTCTACCGTACATTTCAAACATATCCATCACTCAAGATTTGTTCTAAATACCAATTTCTTTTCACCCATACAAGTTTCTCTATTATTTTTTGGTTTTGACCACTTTTATCACACCTTTTGAGTTACTATGATACTTCTTACCATATAATTTAAATGTACGATTATGAACCATTTCTCCATTTTTATTAAAATAGTATTGTTTTTTCCCTATTCTAATAATCTTGTTTTTTTGCATAATTCCTGTCTTATCAAAATAATACTCTTTTCCATCAATTTTTCCACATTTACCAGAAACTAACGTACCATCTGTACGCACTGCATAGGTATTAGACTTAAAATCGTAAAACTCTATTCCCAAATCGCCGGCATACATAATTCCATCGGTATCAAAAAGATAATAATCTCCGTTTATCTTATATTTTCCATTGCGTAACATTCTTCCTTTTCTATCAAAATAGTAAAAAGAATCGTCAATCTCTTCCCAGTCATCTATTGTCACTTCTCCGCAACAGTCGACAGCATAATAGTAAGAGCCCATCTTTTTAATAGCCGTTTCATCTTCTATTTCACTAGTTACCAAATATCCAGAATTATCAAAATACATTGGAACACCATTAATGAAGTTTAACCCCTCCTTCATGTAGGCATATTCATGATCCTCCGAAAATGTAAAATATCTTTTTTTCCCATTATATGTTTTCCAGCCTGAATAACCACCATCCTTTGAATACGTTCCATAATCCATTTGACCTCCACCCCGAAAATAGAAGTAGTGACCTCCTATTTTTTGAGTTCCCTTCAAAGTATTACATGCAGAGTCAAAATAATACATATCATGATCCCTGTTACATCCATCTGCCCCATAAAGATACTGCCATCCTGTCATTTTGTTTTCCTGCTTAATAACAGATCCTTTATATAAAGTAATCGTATTATTTACAATGTGATATACTATTGTCTTCTTCTCATTCCCAACCATATAACACATTCCATAATTAGATGCACGTTTTGTAGCTGTGTAAGTTCTCCAATAACCACTTTGAAGATTATACTTGTCTACACCACTATTCGGAACAAATGAATACTTAGGGCTTATTGCTTTTATTAAATCTGCAGAATTTCCAGATCCGATACCATGATGATTCATTTTCATAATATCGCATTTTAAATCGCTTCCATAGGCTTCAACCAGTGCTTTTGCTTCTCTCCCATAGCAATCTCCTGCAGTAAAATATTTTGTATTTCCACACCTAAAAATCATTGCCAGTGAGCTATCATTTTCATAGATAATATCACGATTTTTCATTATGGAATACTCTGTATATTGATATGGTGATCTTGTTGACGAATCCGTAGGTCCCATAACCCTTCCTGTGGCATCCCCTACCTGTACTATGTCACCAACATTCAAATATACAATATTTGTATCGGGTCTTTGATCTGCATAAGCTTGTAGTTGTGATGTCCTATCGCTGATTCGTGTCGAATATGGAGTCAGATACACGGACGGAACATAAAGCGTATCTATATGTATTCCCATCGACTCTAAATTTTCCAATCCGGCATATGCATTGTTATCAGTAGCCCCCATATGGTCGCTATGCAAATGACTAAACAAAATATCTACATGTGTTAATCCAACTTTTTGTAACTGATCGACAACAGCACTCGTCTGTGAAACTGAACCGATATCGATTAATAATCCATGACCTCTTGATTCCAATAACGTAGAGTCACCTTTATCATTCTCACCTAAATAAATTGCATATATATTAAGTTCTGTTCCCTCCTGAGCAAAAATCATTCCCTTTGGTAATCCTATAAACAATAATAATGTCAAAATAAAAAGAAATCTTTTTTTTCCAATATTCATTTCATTTGTCCTCTTTCAATTCGTTTATCCTTTCTTTAAGCATTTGATTATCATCTAATCGCTTATTGCATAACTCGTATACTCTTCTAAATTTTCTTTTCAATTTTTCATCCTGCTCGCCTTTAGACGTTCCAGCAAATTTTGGGATCGTTTCAAGTAAAGTTTTATAATCGTATGGCTGAATGTCTGTATCTTCTCCACAAATAATCTCTTTCAAACTTGAAAACAACGCTCTGTAAACGCTCATAAGATAATCTTCATTTTTTGTAATCCCCTCTTCCATTGCGCGCTCTAATCGATCAACAATAACTTCTGCCTCAAAATATTCGCGTTCAATCGCTCTATCCGGGTATCCGATTTCTTTATAAAAGCTTGAGACTTTTGTATTCCACACCAAACTAACTGCTGGTATATTCATGGAAAATGAAATTATACTCGGATGCAATCGGCACGAAATAATTCCATCATAACCAGCCATTTTACTAAAAAGATTTTCTGGCATATTGATATTAAACACGCATTTTCCCAAAGGCACATCATAATTTCTAATAAGATAATCTAAAAATGCCTCATCTCCAAAATGTCCGCTTGTAACTAATTCATAGTCATATCCACGATTTTTTACCGTCTTAATGACATTCACCCACAATTCAGCCGCTTGTTCTCTGGTAAAATCGACATGATTATCCACAAATCCATTTGCTCTTATAACAAAGATTCCTATCTTTTTCTCTTTCCTAACTACTTTCTTCTTTATGGGAAAAATTCCAAATTTTTTTATAGTTACTTCCTGTCCGATATAATCATCAAATATCGTAGCAGAAAAAACAGCAGGATCTGAGACTAGCCCAATTTTAAAGGAACTGTTTTCTTTATATTTTTCAAGTCTCTCTATCCCATCGCGTGTTGTAATCAGTTTAACACACTCCGAATTGAGTACAGATTTCAAACGCTGACACTTTTTGCTTTTTTCATCATACGATTCAATTCCGATTGCAGAAAAAATAACTGGTTTGTTATATTTCTGTGCAATCTCAATAGTAACCGCTGTTCTCTCATAGAAATTCTGATATTTATAATTAAATACAGGCGCGCCACCAAAAACAACTATATCTGCTTGTGAAATTGCTTTTTCTGCTGATTTTAACAACTCTGGATTCTTTGTTGCCATATACTTTTTGGTGATGATTGATGCAGATCGGCTGTTAATCTGATATGAACTTTTATCAAATCCAAGATTCATCATCAGTGCATGTAACAATCCGATATCACTGGCTTCAATGACCTGATCTCCAACATTGTCCGAATCCCTGTTTGTTAATAGCAAAATCATTATTTTTTTATTAGAATCCATAATCTACCTTTCTTGTTCTGACCAAACCAAAACCCACTGGTCAATAATAGTCCAAATTTACCTAAAGTATTTGGTCAAGTTTTTTAACTATTTTATGAACGGAAATTTTTTCTCTGCACCTAAAATCAATGATATTTGAGCCATATCACCCTACAATAAATTTCTAATGCCAATATATATTTACTCCATCCAATAAATCATACGCTTGTACGCATCCGCCAGTCCAACTTCCGGATTCCATCCAAGCTCACACATTTTTGAAGCGTCTAACTGCATCTTTACCGATGGTGCGTATCCAAGAGCTGCACTATTCTCCGGAATATCTATAACCACCTGTATCTTTCCATCTGCAATTTCATCTGCGACCAATTGTGCCATATTGCGAATTGTAATATGACTTTCCTCGTTTGCAATATTGTATGCTTCTCCAGCTTTTCCCTTAACTAACAACATTAAAATTGCTGCTATAGCATCTGTTGTATATACATAATTTCCTTCTGACTCTCCAGTTGTATGCAATACAATGTTTTGTCCTTTCATTGCACTTCTAGCAAACTGTGCAAATACACGATTTTCTGTAGGAAGAATTCCTGCGCCAAAAGTCTGCGCCAGTCTTGCGCTAATAACATTGACATCATACTGCGATGCGTAAGCAGTACACAAACACTCACACATACGTTTCCCTTCCGGATAGCAACTACGAACCGACTCGATATCTACATATCCCAAATCCTTTTCCGTTGTCTTTCCCTCTGTTTTAGGCTGCCCATATATCTCCATGGATGAGATATAGACAAATGCGCTTACCTTCTTCTCCACTGCAAATTGTAACATCTTTTCGGTTCCATCAATTGCTGTACGAATGGTTCTTACAGGATCCGACACCATAATTTTAGAAGCAGTAACCGCGGCTGCATGAATTATATAATCACAAGTTCCTGTACAGGTAACTTCATCTTTCTCCAAATCGGCTACCACGTAAGAAAGTGCATTTGTTTTGTTGTCTGCAAAAATTTTATCTGCTTTCTCTGGATTGCGGACTACGGCATATACCTTCGCATTAAGTCCAATTGTCTCATTGGCATACAACAAAAATCTAACCAACAATGAACCTATTAATCCTGTTGCTCCAGTAATCAGAAACGTTTTACCACGTAACTCCTCCCACGGAATATTACGTTCTGCCAACTGTTTAAAATCTTCTACCAAAACATTCTTCATTATAAACTCTCCTTAATCATCCAAACCGTAAATTTGCGCTTCTTCCTTTGCATCCAAAAGTGCACGCATGGTGTAAAAATCATCCGGAGTAGTAATTTTAATATTTTCCTGCGGTCCTTCAATCAAATACAGTTTTTTACCGTAATACTGCATCATGGAGCAGGAATCGATAAAATCATACTTATTTTCTGCCATAGCTTTACGATGCGCTCCAATAATCTCATCCAGATAAAAGCTCTGTGGTGCACGTGCAAGACGTGTATCGGCACGGTTAGGAACATCTTCAATAGAATTATCTTCAGCCACAACAAGAACTGTTTCTTTTACTTTTACACATGTAATAGACGATCCATGTTTCTTAACAGATTCAATATTATCTGTAATCGTTTTTTCATTGATCAGTGGACGTACCCCATCATGAATCAATACAATGGATTTCTCTCCGCCAGCAATTTTCTCTGCCGCCTTAAGCCCATTATAAATGGATTCCTGACCACTTGAACCTCCCGGCACAATTTTCTTTACCTTCTTGATATTAAACTTTTCAAGAAGTTCCTGCAAATATGGAATCCAATTTTCCAGACAAGCCACCGCAATTGCATCAATTTCAGGATGATTTTCGAACAATTCCAGCGTATGAATAATAATTGGCTTTCCATAGACATCAATAAACTGTTTCGGTTTTACGCGACTGTTCATTCTCTTACCTACACCACCTGCAAAAATTACTCCAATATTCATATTAACATCTCCCTGTTTTCTAAAAATTAGTTTACATTGTTCCACTCATTTCTGACGATACGGTAAAATCTTCTTTTCTTGATAGTCAGTCATTATGTCATAAATACGCTTACAATTGTTATGATCATTATAATAAAAGAAATCATCTGCGCGATGCACATATTCTTCTTTCATCTTACATCCATTTGCCATATACTCGCACAATAAATCAATCAATTCATCATTATCATGTGCAATTTCTCCGAATGCCATTGTATCATAGAAGAAAGTTCCCTCTTCATAGTGCTGAGGAATATCTTTATGATGCAGATACACAAGCGGTTTTCTCATATATGCAAAATCAAACTGAATTCCAGAGAAATCCGTAACCATCAGACTAGATTCACGAAACATGGTTTCATAACTCATATCACCTACAGCCGGAATAATATCAACATAATCATTTTTATCAAAATCATCAACCTGAGCACTTACGATCGGATGTAATACATACTTGATCCTATATCCATATTTCTTTGCAGCATCAATCAGGCGCGGATCATTGATTAAAGCATTAAACACTTGAAAATATGTGCTTTCCTTGAACAATGGATTATAATCTCTCTGTTCCCCTTCACTGGTACGAACAGGAACTGCCGCCTGCATTCGCCATGTTGGACTGATCATAATCTGTTTTTTATCATCATTTTTCAGTCCATCATACCGCGGAACACCAGTAAGTTTTAATGCATCATATCCTTCATAATCATAAATCGGTTTAGAAAGATTTTCAATTTCATACTTTGATGCACAAAAATACAATCTGGTATTATCGCGCAAACGGTTTTGTGCCACCGCAATCTTTTGCACGGACATACCATGTTGTACACAACACACATGAAAATCTACCAAATCACGTACATAACTTGAATTAGGAAGTCCATAATTATTAAATGCAAAAACCGTCGAGTTTGAAATAACCATCATATCCGCCATCAGGAATACCAATCGATGCTTAATACTTCCTCTGACAAGCGGTTTATAACCATCTTTCTTTAAACGCTTATAATCCGTTGCATTCTTATCGATCAAATAGTAATGTTTATTTCCATCCTTTTGCGCAATTGAGTACCGATATAAATATTCAGAAGAGTCTCCACCTTTGTAAATTTTATCCAAATACATCCAAATTGGCTTGCGTTTCATGATCGGACTCATCATAAAATAAACCTTTCGAATTGCAAGAAACAGCCAAGCACGTTTTTTGAACGATAAAAACATTTCTTTTGATAACTTATGTTCTTGTTTTTTCTGTTCTTTCTTTGTGATGGTTCGGATTCTCATTCCTTCTTCATGCTTCACAATCATGTATCGCTGTTCATTTCCAAAACACCAATAACTATTTTTAAAAGTCCCACTCATTCTGCTAAAATGAGACTCATACGTAAAATTGATTTTAATATTTTCGTCCTGCACTTCTGCCTGACAATATAACTCGCACTCCTGAATATTATCCATCGGTAGATCTATATGAAAAGAATGTGCTTTATATACGCTAACACCAAACACTTTTGTCAAAGCATATCTTCCATTATATATTAATGAATATTTTTTCCCATTAAATACCATATAAACCTGATCAGCCATTGAATATAATATCGGATGTACCGTTCCATCTATACGCAGCATTCCATTTTCATAATTCATAAACAAAATGTTAGTTTTTAAATTGGCTATCTTATTGAATACTATATTCTTTGAACCATAGTAAATATTTCCTGACAAATATTTTTTTTCAAATTTAAAATTTTGACCATGCTTCAAGATTCCACATAACCACTTCAATGAATCTGTCATGTAACTTTCTTTGATTCTATTACAATCAAACAAAATATCATCATCTATATATTGAAATGCCTCTCCCATTCTTTCGAGGCATTTCATTTCTTGTCCTTGAGGAATAACATGCTTATTACGATTGTTCATGTTGCTCATAATCCGACTCTTTATAGAAAACATAAAGTGATATTGTATAAACTTTGGCACTTCTCCATGTTTCTCACTCTGCTTTTTTAAGAACGGAATCCAAAAATTTGTAAAAGACTCTTGATACCACTCTTCTTGATAGATTCCTTCGTAAAAAGTAATATCCCCCTCTCTCCCCTCAGCGCTTGAATATGTCTGGTCACTTAAAAAGACCATCTTCTTTTCTTTCTCACATACACGCAAAAAATATTCTCTCTCTGCTTCGATACCAAGTTCAGGATTAAAATTGTACTCCACAAAAACTTGTTTTTTCAAAAATGTACCTGCGAAATAAAAAGGATAGCAATTGTATTCATTTTCAAAATCCTTTATCGAAATTTTTTCACCAGAATCCCCCCTCGAAAAAGCCCCCACTGTTCCATCTGCCATTATCTTATGTAACATATAAATATGATACTTCGGATATTTATTAACGACTTTCTGCATCTGTTTTAAGGTATCTGCGCTCCACAAATCCCCGCTATTTATAAAGGTGACAATATCTCCGTTTACATATTTTTGTGCATCCATGTAAACTGCTATTTCAAATACACCCTCATGTACTTCAACTTGTGCATTTAGTTGTTCCAAAACAGATACATATGCATTATACTTACTGTTATCATTTTGATAAATTAAAACTTGTACTTCAAAATCATTACCTATAATTTGTTCTTTGAGGCATTGTAAGGTCATCAAATTTTTATTTTCATTATCGAGTAATTTCCAAATAACCGATATACTCATTTTAAGACACCTATCCCTTCATTTTCTTAGATTTTTTCTTCTTTTTAGGTGCAGAACCATCCAATCCATTAATCATTTCTTCATAAATTGGTGCAACATCTTCTATATTGCCATATGTTACCAATTGTCCATGATCAAGAATCATTGCTTTATTACAAAGACGCTTAACCTGATCAAGCGAATGGGACACAAAAAGTACCGTAACCCCAGAATCAAACATACTTAATACCTTTTTCTCACTCTTCTTACGAAACTTTGCATCTCCGACTGATAATACTTCATCCAAGATTAAAATCTTCGGAGATACAACCGTTGCAATTGAAAATCCAAGTCGTGAACGCATTCCCGAAGAATAATTTTGTACCGGAACATCAATAAATTCTCCCAGTTCGGAAAACTCTACAATTTCATCATATTTTTCATCAATGAACTTCTTGCTGTATCCAAGTACTGCTCCATACAAATAAATATTTTCTTTACCAGTATACTGTTTGTCAAAACCGGCTCCCAGTTCCAACAACGGTGCAATTTTTCCATGCTTTTCTACAGTACCTTCTGTTGGCTTGAATACCCCTGCAATTACCTTAAGCAAGGTACTTTTCCCAGCACCATTCAACCCCAAAATTCCAACCCGATCCCCTTTGTTAATAGAAAATGAAACATCTTTCAACGCCCAAAATTCATTATACTGCATCTCTTTTCTAAGTGATTTGATCAGATAGTCTTTTAAACTGTCTACTTTTTCTTTGCTCAAGTTAAATTTCATGCCGACATGGCTGAGCACAATGGCTTTTTCGCTCATAACACTCTCCTTGCTTAAATCTGAAGGATGAACTCATCCTGTTTTTTAATAAAAAGATATAATCCAACAATAATAGTTACGATACTAAATCCCAATGCATATAAAAAATAATGCATATTCATGCCCCGTCCAAACACCGCTGCTCGAAAAATATCAATGATGCAATACAGCGGATTTAATTTTAGCAACCAGCAAAAGCTGCTATCCAATAATTTTTCTGGCTGATAAAAGATTGCACACATATACATAATCAGCATCAATGCAACCGACCAAAGATATTCCATATCTCTGAAAAAAACACCAAGTGTTGCAAGAATAAAACTACAACCAATAGAAAGCATCAGAACTAAAAGCAATGCAACTGGAGCCTGTATAATATATTTCGTTGGACGTACATTCAGAACTGCTGCAACAACGACCAGTACAATCAAAGAAATCAAAAAAATAATATAATTATACAGAATGCTTGATAACGTATACAGATATTTCGGCACATATACCTTTTTAATCATTGCCGCATTTCTCCGAATCGAAGTTAAGGATGATTTCGTGGAAGTTGAATAGAAATTATATAACAGACGTCCACAAAGAATATAAACCGAAAACTCTTTCGTTCGCGTTCCAAGAATCGTACCAAATACAATAGTCAACACGATCATAGTTAGTAACGGTTCTAGCAGTGACCAAAGGATTCCCAGATAGGATCTTCTATATTTCAGTTTTATTCCCTTTTTTACCAGTTCCCACAACAGAAAGCGGTAATTTACAAATGAATCAATATACTTTTTCATGATTACCTCGTTATTTCTTAATTTTACAAATTCAGCCTATTCTATCACGTAATGCGCCATGCGTCAAATCGTAAGCCATACCTTCATCTTATGATCAATCCGTTTGTCCTCCGGTGGCCACGTCATATAATCTCCATAGATCTGTGACAAATATTTGTCGTATCTTCCCGGTGCCTGATACATCTTTCCCTCAAACAATACTTTTTCAAACTGTACCACTTCATCATGCAGACAACGTTCTCCTCGCCCGTATACACCATAGGTAACTGCCCCAACATATTTTGAAGTATCGTATGGATACTTCTTTGCCGTACGGTTCATCTGATCAATAATTCTCCGATACCCGATTACGCGCATGACAAGCACCAACGGTGTTTTTGCAAATATATGAAGAAATGACGTTCCCTTTCCAATTTTTGCTCGAGCATTCTGGATGAGATATCGTTTCTTTTTCATATCTTTGGAAAGCTTTACCGCTTCTTTCTCATCCTCTGGCCATCCATCCTGCGGAAAAATATCAATAAACAGATGCAAATTCTGACAGTTCTCCCGAATAAACTGTGAACTGTTCCGTTCCAGTCTTGTCCCCATATGAATCAACTCACAATATGGATTTGAAAGTGTTTTCTCATCTCCCGAAATCACCTTCAAAGAATCCGATACAGCTTCTTTTTGGGTCAACTGTAAAAACTGTTCATAATCCGGTCTTGGCATTCCAACATCCACATCGTCATCCCAGGGAATAAACCCCTGATGCCGTACCGCTCCCAGAAGTGTCCCACCAACCAAATAGTATCGTAATCCATGTCGATCACAATAGTCAACAAACGCATCCAGCATAGAAAGAAGTACTTTCTGGACTCCCCTCTTGTCTAAAAGCTGCGGCGGCTGATATTCTTCTGAAAACTTTAAATCATACAGTACATGATGTTCCCGTTTTTCTTCTGGTGGAAGCGTCCGATAATCGCCATACAGATTTTCTAGGTACGCTTCATAATCCTCCGTTACCGCAAAAGAGTGTCCCTCAAACACACAGTTTTTTGTTTTCAGAAAAGGTGCTCTCTCATATAACTCTCCAAAAAAATGCTTCCGTCCGGAGGGGATGACTACGTATTGGGAAGTTTCATTTTTACAGCTTTTCATTATATTTTGCACCCTGCGATAAAAGAATTTCGGTGCAACAGCAACTGGCAATCCTAACAGCCGTTTGATCCGCATCACCGCAGACGCCTTCTGGTCTCCCCTTGCCAATGCACGGAATTCTTTTCGCCAGGCGAACATTCTATAACAGGAAAGAAAAAACAGTCCCACCTCTGTACGCAATCCATGAAGTGCGCGTAAAAGTGGATGATCGTACGTATTTTCAATCACAAAAATATCAAGTTTGATCCCACAATGCTCTTTTTTTTGTACCAGATATTCCTGAAAAACAGTTCCTTTGCGATGGATCTGTATAAACGAACTAAGATACCCCGGAGTACGAAGTGGTGCCTCCACTTCATACTTCTCAGGATATCTGTCCTCAATAGCATCCAAAAGACGATCAATTTCAGCCCGTGGGATATTCAAATCCATATCATCATCCCATGGGATAAATCCCTGATGCCGTATCGCCCCCAACGCTGATCCTCCTCCCAGCATATATGGAATGTTCATTTCTTCACAGAGTGCTACAACATCAACCGTTATCTCTAGTACAATCTTTTTTATTTTTTCTATTTCCTCCTGAGATAACTGATGAATTCCTTCTTTTCTGGAAAGTCGCTCTTTTAAAATCTCATTCGTTTCTAAACCTGCCATCTTATCGTCCTGCCTTAAGTTTTGCAAAAAGCTTTGTGTTTCTTTCTTTCACAAACGATATACATGCAGATTCCATCCATGTCAAGTACGTGGCTTTCCATCGAATTGGAATCAACATGATCTTCATATATCCCGACCGTGGTTTTGCCAGTGCAAGTGCCTTGTCCACCCGCGGATTGTGCAGCATCTTTCTGATCTCTGCCCGCTGTTCTTTCCCGGAAAGGGTACATTTCGAACTTGTTACATTTGCAATGCATCCCACCATGCGCTCAATATATCTTCTGGCAACCATCTCCTGCGTTGCCGCATTGGTCACACCCCAGCTGCGAAACAGTTCTTCCATCCAACCCTGTTCTTCCTCTCTCTTTTCGTACATGTCAGCACGATACGCCGCGGTCTCCGACTCTGCGCGTGCACGTATGAAATGATAGTAGGCATTTGTAGAAAACACAACCGATTCCACATGATCCAGGTAACTCAGATTAAACGGGAAATCATCCCACAGTGTTTTTGGAAAATACAGTCCGTATTGCCGGATCACATCCATGCGGTACAATTTATTCCACGGTGTATACAGCATGTTTCGGTCAAAATACCGGTATGCCTCTTCCCGAAAATCTTTTGCATCGGTAAACACCCTGTCGTCCACACAGATTTTTTCTGACAAATGATTCTGTCCGCAGTAAGTGTCAATATAAAATCCACAGACCACAAGCTGTGCCTGATGCTTCTCGGCAAGTTCGTACATATCCGCAAGCATCTGTGGTTCTGCCCAGTCATCCGAATCCAGAAAATAAACATATTTTCCCTGTGCGATATCAATAGCGGTGTTTCTTGCGCTTGGTGCGCCTCCGTTTTCCTTATGAATCACCCGGATTCTGTGATCTTTTTTAGCATACGCATCGCAGATTTCTCCACTTCTGTCCGGGGTTCCATCATCCACAATTAAAAATTCAAAATCGGTAAAGGTCTGTGCAAGAATACTCTCGATTGCCTTTCCTACATATTCTTCTACTTTATATACCGGCATAATGATGCTGATTTTAATGTCGCTCATTACCGTCTCCTTTGACATTTTACTTGATTGCAGTGGTCTGATCCTGATCCACGCCTTCCGTGTTTTCTTTCTGGAACAAAATCTTAAATGTCAGGAATAAAATCTTGATATCCATCCAGACAGAATAATTTTCGATATAAGTCAGGTCCAGTTTCAGCTTGTCATACGGTGTCGTATTGTACTTTCCATACACCTGTGCATATCCGGTAAGCCCAGCTTTTACTTTCAGACGCAGCACAAATTCCGGGATTTCTTCGGTATACTGATCCGCAATAATCTGCCGCTCCGGCCGCGGGCCTATAACCGACATTTCTCCTTTTAAAATGTTAAACAGCTGTGGAAGCTCATCAAAATGAATGGCACGGATGACACGCCCCACTGGCGTAATGCGCGCATCTCCTTTGGCTGCTAAACGTGCTCCCGCATCTTCGGAATGTGTTGTCATGCTGCGGAACTTATAGATCATAAACGGCTCTCCGTCCTTTGTCAGCCGCTCCTGCCTGTACAATACCGGGCCGTGATCATATAATTTAATGCAAAGGGCAATCACAAACATAAATGGGGAAGCGATTACAATACCGATCAGGGAAATAACAATATCCATCAGTCGCTTTACAAACAGGTCCACAATGCCAAGCCCCTGATTTCTGGACAGGTACAGCGGCGTGTCAAACAGGTGGATATCATCCGCCCCACGAAACAGAATGTCCGAAATCTTTGGTGTCACATATGTGCGGATGGACTCCTGATAACAGTATTTCATAATCTGATTCCGCACTTCAGACGGCAGATCACACAGAACCACCGCATTATATTTCTGAATCATCGGATACAGCTTTTCATAACCAATCCGGTAACTTTCCGCTGCACAGATATTATACTTGTCTTTTCTTGTGTTGATTTTTCCGATCAGATCATCCGGCGAATAATTTCCATAAATCACAAGCATCTGACGCGGCGGATACAGACGTGTATATGCCTTTCGCACCAGTATGACCCACGGAACGATAAATATAATCTCTGTTACCGTCATCAGAAGCAATGGCTGTGGCGGCAGATAATCATTGGCAACCAGACAGATCTCAAAATATGCAACAATCATTGCAAGAATCACTGCCAGTATCTGGGACAATATAATATCCGAAATCCGCATATATCCGATCCGGTATCCTCCGAACACCTTCGTGAAAAAAAACACAAAGAGAGCATACATACCAATTACAGCCCAGTTACCTCTGCGGAAAAGGGCATTGGCTTTATCCAGCATCGGAACATAGAGCATATACCATACCCATCCAAACATAGCCGCTTCCACTGTAAGCGATATGATATTCGCTGCAAAATTTAATAAATGCTTGTATTTATCTTTCATTAAAACTTTCCTCTAACATGTAGTTTTCCGGTTGTACCCACAGAAATTTTATTCTCCCAGTCCGCTCTCTACATAAGCGACCAGTTCCCGAAGTGCCTCGTGTTCATCCTCACCGTCACAGACAAGTGTAATCTCATCTCCGGATTTGATACATGCACCCAGGACGCTGAGCACACTTTTGGCATTTGCTGTATTTCCGCTGTACTCGAATGTAATCTTGCTTTTATATTTCATTGCTTCTTTGCATAAATTTCCTGCCGGACGTAAGTGCAGTCCTGTAGGATTAATAATTTTTACTTTTTGGGATACCATAAGAACTCCTCCTTATAACATAACTCTGGTAATCAGTTCTGCCAGCTGTTTCGCTTCCTGCTGAATGACTTCCTGATCTTTTCCTTCGATCATGACACGAACCAGCGGCTCTGTACCGGACGGGCGGATCAGAACCCTTCCCTCTCCGGCAAATTTTTTCTCCAGTTCGCCGATTGCTTCTGCAATTTCTGAATACTCCATGTAACTTTCTTTTTTATGGTTTGGCACTTTTGCATTGACCAATGCCTGTGGCAGCACCTCCATGATCTGTGCAAGTTCTGATAATTTCTTTTTGGTTGCCACCATCACCTGCAATAAGTGTAATGCGGAAAGAAGTCCGTCTCCGGTTGTGTTGTCATCCAGAAAAATCACATGACCGGACTGCTCTCCTCCGAGATTATATCCGTTTTCCAACATATTTTCAAGAACATAACGGTCTCCGACTTTTGTTTTCTCCACATGAATTCCCTGTTTTTCTCCCATCAGACTGAATCCCAGATTCGTCATCACGGTGACAACAATGGTGTCCTTTGCAAGTTTTCCGTTTTCTTTCAGGAAATTTCCGCAAACCGCCATGATCTGATCTCCATCTACCAGCTTTCCGTTTTCATCTACAGCAAGCATACGATCCGCATCTCCGTCAAATGCAATACCGATATCTGCCTTTTCGGAAACAACTCTTGCACACAGTTCGTCCATATGGGTAGAACCACAATTGGAATTAATGTTCGTTCCATCTGGATTGGTATGAATAGCGATCAGATTTGCCCCCAGATCTTTCAGCGTCTTAACCGAAGTATAGGAACTTGCGCCTTCTGCACAGTCCACAACGATCTTCAACGCAGACAGATCTACCGGAACCGTCTTTTTCTCAAACGCAATATACTCATCCACAATATCAAACCGATACTCAACCCTGCCGATTCCCGGTCCGATCGGAAAAACAACGTCTTCCATATCATTCCGGATCAATGCCTCGATTTCGTCCTCCAGCTGATCGGATAATTTATATCCATCTCCATTAAAAAATTTGATTCCGTTAAATTCCATCGGATTATGGGAAGCAGAAATCACAACCCCTGCATCTACTTTATGTTTCCTTGTAAGATATGCAATTGCAGGTGTCGGGGCAACTCCCACAAAAATAGCATTTGCTCCGACTGAACAAATTCCTGCCATCAATGCATTTGCAAGCATTCCTCCGGAAATTCTTGTATCACATCCAATGATGATTGTCGGCTGGTGGGACTGTTCCTTTGTTAAAACATAAGCGCCCGCCTGACCGAGCTTCATTGCAAGTTCAATTGTAAGCTCTGTCCCCGCAACTCCTCTGACTCCATCGGTTCCAAACATTCTTGCCATAATAATTATAACTCCTTTATATACTTTACTATTCGCCGGTATCCTCACCGCTGTCTGTCGAAGTATCTCCGTCCTGTGTATTCTTCGCTTTCACGGTAACGCTGACAGTAATCGGCTGATATGCATAATGATCTTCATCCAGTTTCAGTGAAAGTTCCACCTGATGCGTTCCCTCGCTCAGCCGGGAGGCATCAATGGATGCTGCCAGCTCCGATGCATTCAGCTTATTCAGATCATCCTGCAGCCCACTGATCGTCACAGAAACCTGTGCCTTATCAAAAGATAAGTTCAGGCCGTCCGGCAGACTGTTAACCTTGATATCAGATGTCGGCAGATGATAGGTTCTGGACGCATACGCTTCAATTCTGACGGTTACCGTAACGGATGCCGCTGAAGAATCTACCAGTTCCACGCCGTCCGGCAGATATTCGGAAATATCAATCGTTGTCTTTACATCATTTTTTGCTCCGCTCACATTGATTACATTTGCCGGAATTTCAAGTGAAACAAACGGATTGAGTACATTGGATGCCCCTTTCAGTTTCACGGTATCCGGTGTACTACTGATCTCCACTACACGATATTCCCCGTATGGGGTTCCTGTTGTCGAAAATACAAGCGGTACTTCCTTTACACTCAGTATTTTTGCCGAAATCGTCACTGTCGTATTGCTCAGCTTCAGCTGGGTGGTATCCACTTCATTTCCATCCGAATCATAGAGAACCGGAATCACATTATCCGTCAGATTCGATGACATTCCATCCACATCAATCGTAGCCACAACCTTATCTACTTTTTTCACAATAGATGCCGGTCCCGACACGTTCAAAACATTCGGGTTTGTCACGGAAACTTCTCCGAGGGCATATCCCGCTGCCACTTTTCCGCTGGTGTCCGCAGAAATCATAAATCTTCTGCTCATGAGATCTTCCAGGGAAAGTTCCATATATTTGTTTTTATTGTTAATGCTCACGGATGTATACGTCCGCTTGGCACTGATCTCGATCGGAACACTTGCCTTATTCCCCTTGTCATTTATGATCAGACGGTTCATATCTGCCACCGCAGAGAAATCGGTGTCATCAAGTTTTTCAAGTTCACTGCGTTTTCCGGTCACAGTAAAGGTAACCGTGTTGGTTCCGTCCAGCACTTCATAGCACTTGTTCATATCTGTAACTGCGGACGCATTTTCTACCGTTACATTTGTTGTAAATGTTTTTGATTTTTTCGGATCATCAATATTATATACAACCAGCCATAAGATAAATGCAAGAACTACAGCCAGAATTTTAAAGCCCAGATTATTCACCAAGGTTTTTAGAATCTTTTTTGCCATTCATAAACCTCCTTTTCAGCAGTCTCAGTTTGGTCACCTGTTGATTTCTGTTCTGCAGATACTTTAATTTGCCTCTCAGAAAATCCGCATTGACATTCCGGTAAATCTGTCCCCGCATAGCGATTGATACCTTACCGGTTTCCTCCGAAACTACGATCGTCAGTGAATCGCTCACTTCACTGATTCCTACAGCTGCACGGTGTCTGGTTCCCAGATCTTTGCTCAGTGTCATACTGTCCGACAATGGCAGATAACAGGTCGCGGAAACCACACGGTCTCCACGTACAATAACAGCTCCGTCATGAAGTGGAGTATTTTTTTCAAATATATTAATTAACAGCTGGCTGCTGATAATTGCATCAATATCAATTCCTGTTCTCACATATTCATTTAACAGGATTTCATCTTCTATTACGATCAGGGCACCGGTTTTTACTTTCCCCATGGCATAACAAGCCTTGATCAGTTCGTCAATTGTGTGGTCGGAAAATTTATTTTCCTCTACTTTTCCAAAGTCAAATAACTTTCCCAAAACATTTTTTCCGCCAAGATTCTCAAGTGCCTTCCGAAGTTCCGGCTGGAAAATAATCACCAGGGCCGTCAGTCCGACACTCAACGTATTTTCTGCCAGCCAGAGGATGGTATTCATCTGAAAGATTGCTGCAACGAGTACAAACAGCAGAATCACGATGATTCCTTTGAACAGATTCCACGCACGCGTATTTTTAATCCAAAGCAGAATATGATAAAACAGGAAGGAAATGATCAGTATTTCCACGATATCCACAAAGGAAAAAGAGATATCCGGCATACCGAACAATCCTGTTGCATTGTCATAAAATTGGCTTAATGTTCCCAGAAAATTTTGCATCTGGCTCCTCTTTTCTTCATTTCATTATTTTGATGCTTCGTTCCCCTTATTTGAGTAAATCCTCATCAATGTCCAGTTCTTTCGCAATAACCTTCCGGCTGTTCTCTTCCTCTTCCGGAGACAGCACGGATCTGCTATGGTCAATCCGCTTTCCCATGCTTGCGGTATTTCCGAAATGTTTTACCGTAACCTCACGGACAGCGACCGTTTTCTTCGGCACAGCCTTGACATAATAATAGTAATCATCATCCTCAAACTGCACCCGTTCGGTCCGCGCATAATCCAGATTCATAAACAGAAACTGAAGGATAAATGCAATAAGCAGGGAAATAATATTGCCGGCTATCAGCCATAATGTCTTTCCTGTAACTCCAAGAACAATATAACCTACAAATAATCCGGCAATCTGAATAAGCGCACCGGAAATAATTGCCAGTGTCCAGGCATTATCCACTTCCATCCGGCGTACCAGATAAACTACAATGGCAGTAATTACAAAGATAACGATTACCAGATACATTTCTTTATTTCCCAGAAACTGCCCCACCGAAATATCAAATTTGGAAGAAGACTGTTCCTCATCTGCATTTGCCGCACTCATCAGTGCTCCTGCATTCCGGTGAATTCCGTCCAGGAAATAATAGACAACCGTACCGCATACCACTCCGATCACGGAATACGCACTGCGCAGCAGGCTGCTGCCAACCGGCATCACATACGGAATATGCAGTTTAAAGCACAGCGGTGTAAGCACAACCGTCAGTCCGTCTTTCGGTGCGAAACGAAAATATACAAAGAACAGAATCGCAAACAAAATCAGTGCGGTAAGTGCTACTTCCATGGAAAGCGCATACATATCCGCAAGCACCACAATTGCGCCAATCCATAATATGGCACCAGTCGGCAGAATGGCACAGACAAGCGCCAGCAGTAACGCCACCGGAAACCGGCTGATTTTCTCCATGAATCCGATATTGGTATTGATCACGGTAAAAAGAGCCAGTGCAACGGCAAATTTTACGATCGGATACAGATATGTTTCATATTTACTGTAAAACCGGATCAGCTGATCCTTTATTTCCAACAACTTCGTCATAAATCCTCCCTGTTATGCCCCATCCTTTATTTTTCTTCCCGCAGTAATCTGCGCGCTCTCTTCAGATGATTTCCATATGCTTTCATCTTGCGATAGCCTTTTGCATACCGGGCACAATAGATCCGTGCGGTAATCAGAAGATACACGATCATAAATCCGGCATATGCAACAATAAGTTTCGGGACGAACGTCGTAAGATCCACGCGATTGATCCATTTCGTAATTGTATCAATATCCCCGAGTCCCCAGAACACAATCAGAAGAATAAATGCGATGGTTCCCGAAAAGAAACTTTTTACAATTTCTTTTCCTACATAGTCCCACATCGTATATTCTCCCGCCTGATGATATTTTTTATTTTCATATTCATCAAATGCTGCAAGATGATATAATTCTTTTACCCGTTCTTCACTGATCATAGATAACTCCTGTCTCGAACGCATCCCGGAATTTGGACACAATGATGCATTATTTGCTATTATACCATAGATAGTTCTTTTTTCAAAGTCTGTTTTCCAATCGCCCGTTTCCATGAAAAAAGCCCCGGAAATATCCGGGGTCTGGTTATTTGTCCACTATTCATTTTTTAAATATCTCATACGGTCCCTGTCTCTGGTAGAGCGTAAGTCTTCCATCTTAGGTTCCGGTTTCTGATAGGCATTCTGAAATTCGTTTGCCATTCTTTCCTTGCATTTATCACAAAAGCGTCCCGTGCGGATCGGTTTGCCACATTTTTCACATACAATCCCTGCTTCCGTAGCCGAGGAAAGAATCAATCTTTCTTCCTTTACCCACTGCCGGATCTGTTTGGTTGATATATCATTATCCGTTGCTGTCTGTTCTACCGAAGCACCCGGATGATCCTCGAGATACTGTTTGACTTCATGAAATTTATCTTCCAATTTCTTCTGACATGCCGGACAGATACGCTCATTGTTCAAAACATTAAACAATCTGCCACACATTTTACAATTTCTTACTTCCATAGTATCCCTCCTAAAAGCCTCTGCCAATGCAGGCAGTCAGCACATAAACCTGTTCCGCACCCGCTTCTTTTAATCTCTCCGCTACAGCTTCTACTGTAGATCCGGTTGTATAAATATCATCCACAATCAGAATTCTCTTATATTTTACTACATTATCCGAACTCTGAAAAGCATTTTTGACATTATTTTCTCTTTCTCTGCCATTCAGTTCTTTCTGTGGCCGTGTATCTTTCATCCGGATCATCAGACGCGGAATACACGGAATATCCATTTTTTCTGACAGTGCCCTGCCAAAAAGCGCAGCCTGATTATATCCGCGATACCGTTCTTTTTTCGAATACATCGGTACCGGAACGATTGCTTCGATCCTTTTTTCCCGCATCCAGTTTTCCCAGCGCTGCATGGCTTCCTCCGCCAGAAAACGGGCATATCTCCTCCGGTTTGCATACTTAAACCGGTACATGGATTTCTGCACAGCCCCACGATATACAAAAAGCGATCGTCCTTCTGCCACAAAAGAACGATGCTTTCTGCAATTCTGACAATATTCTGTTTCGGTATCCGCAAGCGGGCTTCCGCAATGATAACAGTACGGCTGCACAACGGGATACAATTTTTTCCGGCACGCTGCGTGAACATTTCGCTGTCTGCGGATATCTGCCGTTTCCAGCAGACGGTCGCATACAAAACAGCGTGGCGGAAATATACATTCCAAAAAATTATCCAAGACGGATACGGTTTCGAACTTCAATCTGTGCTGCCGCTTTTTCAAATTCAGCCTCTGTCATATCTTTTGTAGTAAATCCAATCTCTCCTGCAATTCCGGCATCTGCATATTCTACACTGCCAAATGCATTTTCGATTGTTTCCTTACCGGAAGAAGTGCGTACAAAGAAACTGTTTACACTGTCTTTGTAATCTACCAGTGTCAGTTTTTCCGGTGACCAGTCAATGTAAATATTGGTATTTTTGTGCTTTGTCATATCCACGATATCTGCTACTACTGCACTTGCTGTCGGAAGCTTACCTGCTCCGCTGCCGTAGAACATTGCATCGCCCAGTACATTTCCATGTACGAAGATTCCATTGAACACACCGTTTACTCCGCAAAGAGGATGCTCTGCGCTGAGCATGAAAGGAGCAACCATACAACTGTAACTGTTTCCGACTTTACGGCTGGATGCAAGAAGCTTAATGGAACGGTTCAAAACCTTTGCATACTTAAAATCATCTGCTGTGATCTTTGTGATTCCCTCACAGTGAATATCCTCAAAATCTACCTGCCGGCCACACACCAGAGAAGTTAAAATGGCAATCTTGCGGCACGGATCATGTCCTTCGATATCCGCAGTAGGATCTTTCTCTGCATATCCCTTTTCCTGTGCGTCTTTCAGTACCTCATCGAAATCTGCACCTTCCTCTGCCATTTTTGTCAGCATGTAGTTTGTGGTTCCGTTTAAGATACCTGTAATCTCTTCGATCTCATCGGCAGTCAGACATTTATTCAATGGACGGATAATCGGAATTCCGCCGCCTACACTTGCCTCAAACTGAAAGTTCACGTTGTGATCCCGTGCAATTTTAATCAGTTCCGCTCCCTTGGCTGCAACCAGGTTTTTATTGGAAGTGGCAACCTGCTTTCCAGCCTCAAGCATTGCCTTTACAAACGTATATGCCGGCTCCACGCCTCCCATGGTCTCTACCACAATGCCGATCTCAGGATCGTTTACGATCGTCTGATAATCATGTACAATGGCATCTTCCATAGGGTCTCCCGGAAATTCCCGCAGATCAAGAATATATTTGACATCAACCGGTTCTCCCGCACGCTTTGTGATCTTTTCCTTGTTAATTCTTAATACATCTACAACACCGGAACCAATGGTGCCGTAGCCCATAACTGCAATCTTCATTTTTCTTACTCCCTGGCTAATATTTTTGCATAATGAATCCCCTGCACAGATTCAATACTGTTTCTCATATCCTCCACATTGCCCGTCGCAGGGAACACATCAATACTGAGCGACAATGAAGCAATTCCATTAACCGGAACGCTTTGATGAATCGTCAGAATGTTTGCATGAAATTCCGCAATTGTTTTTAATACCATGGATAACAGCCCCGGTTCATCATCCAGCTGGATCACCATATTGACCGTTTTTCCTTTTGCATTTTCATGATATGGAAATATATCGTCCTTATATTTGTAGAAAGAGCTTCTGCTGATCTGTACCATCTCTGTGGCTTCCTGCACAGACTCCACTTTACCGGAATCCAGCAGCCGCTTCGCTTCCACAACTCTGAGCAATACCTCAGGCACGGCTTTTGCCCGCAATACGAAGAAAGATGCCTTCTCGCCCATCCTGATTTCCTCCCTTATGTATTGTCTGTCTACGACCGACACTTGTGCTCACTTGAAAGATTCTACCATAAGAACATCAATCTTGCAAGAGGTATCGGGGATCTGTCCCCGATTTTTACGCTCTCGGCTTTCCGCAGTTGGAGCAGAAATTTCCACTGTTAACCTGTCCACAGCTACAGGTCCACTCGGTTTTCGGTGCCGGTTTTCCACAATTGGAACAGAATTTTCCCTGATTCTGCTGTCCACATGCACAGGTCCAGCCTGCCGATGTTTGCGGTGCCTCCTGCCCAGCAGGAGATACCGCAGGCACCGCCCCCTGTGTCATTCCAGCTGGTGCACCTCCATTCATCATCTGCATCTGCTGCAGATTCACATTTGATGCCGCTCCCATCATACCACCGGATATATTGGAAGCCATTCCCATTCCCATAAAACCGGCCATGGAACCATTGGAATTACTTCCCGCTGCCTCAAGTCCTCTGGCTACCGCTCCCTGCACGTATCCTTCCCGGACCGTCGGATCGGAAAGCATGGCTCCTTCATTTCTCATATTCAGCAGTTTCTGCGATTCCTCGCTGTAAGAAACCGTCATACCTACCGCCTGGATTTCCATACCACGGGTCTGATTCCATTCCTCATCCAGAACCGATGACATATACTTTCCAAGTTCTCTTGCCTTGCTCGAAACAAAAGAAATACGGAAACCATCTGCCGACATCTGATTTACGGATGACTGCAAAGCCTCTAAAAACTCAGACAGATACTGCTCATTGATTTCGTCAATCTCTACATGATCCTTATTTTTCGGAACCGCTTCGGCATAAAATTTGAGCGGATCTACAATTTTAATCGAATATGTGCCATGTGCACGCAAAAACAGTTCGGCATTATAGAACGAATCAAAATAATTGATTGGCTGTCTTGTTCCGAACTTAATGCCTTTGATTTCCTGCAGATTGACAAAAAATACCTGCTGTTTCTGCGGCGTCTGTCCGCCGAAACGGAAACGGTCAAACGATTCCTTGATGGAGTCTCCAAGTTGTCCGTTGAGCAGTGACGGCATGGAAGAATGATCCACTTTGTAATATCCCGGCTCTGCTGTGTAATCTACAATCTTGCCTCCGTCCACCAACATCATAAACTGATTGTCATATACATGAATCATGGAACCATTCGACACGACATTGTCCGTTCCCTTTTTATTTTCCCCACGGCGGATCAGTGTTCCTTTGGTAAAAACGGTCTGATCCCCCATATTATCTGCTTCAATGACTTCCAGCCACTGATCTGCAAATGCACCTCCAACTGCCTGCGTTACTGCCTTAATAATTCCCATTACGCTCCTCCTTATTCCTGTTTTTATTTACACGTCATCACTGTCCATATTTTTCGGACATCCCAGGCTCTGCCATTTCAGATATCCATTGATAAACGGATCAATGTTTCCGTCCATCACTGCGTCCACATTTCCGCTTTCCACACCGGTTCTGTGATCTTTAACCATGGTATACGGCTGCATAACATAAGAACGGATCTGGTTTCCCCAGCCGATATCTGTCACTTCGCCCCGGATTCCAGCTGCTTTGGCTGCATTTTCTTCCTGTTTGAGAAGATACAGTTTCGCTTTGAGCATCTGCATCGCTTTATCCTTGTTCATATGCTGCGAACGCTCATTCTGGCACTGCACCACAATTCCGGTCGGAAAATGCGTGATACGGATAGCAGAAGACGTCTTGTTGATATGCTGTCCTCCGGCACCACTGGAGCGGAACGTATCAATACGGATATCTTCCTCCCGGATCTCCACATCGACATCTTCTTCTATATCCGGCATCACATCGCAGGATACAAAAGAAGTCTGTCTTTTTCCTGCCGCGTTAAACGGAGAAATACGAACCAGCCGGTGCACACCTTTTTCCGATTTCAGATATCCATACGCATTCTCCCCATTCACCTGAAATGTAATGGATTTGATTCCGGCCTCTTCTCCATCCAGAGAATCCAGCACTTCCACGGAAAATCCCTTTTTATCTGCCCAACGGGTATACATACGATAGAGCATGGCTGCCCAGTCACAGGATTCCGTGCCACCCGCTCCCGCATGCAGGGAAACAATGGCGTTGTTCCTGTCATATTCTCCCGACAGAAGCGTTTTCATACGGATATCCTCATAGGTCTGAACAAATTCTTTCATCATCTGATCGATCTCCGGGATCAGTTCCGGATCATTTTCCTCATATCCCATCTCGATCATGGTTTCAATATCATCATATTGCGCCGACAATGCCGCATAAGTTGCCACATCGTCCTTTAAACTTTTGACTTCCTTCATCTTGTTCTGGGAAACTTCCGGATCGTTCCAGAAATCCGGTGCCTCCATCTCCCGTTCCAATTCCTGAATCCGCTGTTCTTTGCCAGCTAAGTCAAAGTGAATCCCTCACTTCCTGCAGTGGAGCCTTGTAGCTTTGCAGCTGGCTCTTAAAATTATCCAATTCTACCACAGAATCACCTCTTTCTATTTCTTATTTCAGACTTATGATAATATAAAATAATATGAATAGCAAGCAATGCAAGAAATGCTCCTGCCGAATCAATCAGCACATCCGTCACTCTTCCGGCTCTTCCCGGCACAAACAGCTGATGAAATTCATCGGTTGCTGCATAGGCTGCCGTTATGCCAAGTGCCATACATCCACGGTTCTTTTTCCGGTCAAATGCCGTCAATGCCTGAAATATCAGAAGTGCAAGAACTGCATATTCGCTCATATGTGCAGCTTTGCGCACAGGATATTCAATTTTCTGTGCCATCTGTTCCAGTTCCGGCCCGGAATGTTTCCATCCAAACACCTGATTCCACATCTTAACAATCCGGTAACTCACATGCCCGCTGATTTCCGAAGACTCCGTATCCGGCTGTGCGGAAAACGAAAAAATAACCACAGCCCATACAACAATTAACGCAACACTGACAATTCTCCATACACGTTTTCTTTTCATTGTTACCCTTTAATTTATTTTTTCTTTCACAACAGAAATTGCTTTCTGTAACTGATTATCGTACTTCATGTCATAACTTTCATCTTCCGGACCGCTGTATTTGTATTCCAGTTTGATATCCGGCTGAATGCCTTTCCCGTGAATGTAATGTCCCTTTGGCGTATAATATTTCGCGGTTGTAATTTTAATGGCATCCCCGTTTTCCAGAGGAAATACCGTCTGGACAATTCCCTTGCCAAACGTTTTTGTTCCAATCAATGTTCCATAATCATAATCCTTGATTGCTCCGGCAAAGATTTCTGATGCACTGGCACTGTCTCCATTAACTAAAACTGCCATCGGATAATGAATGCAGGACGCATCGGATGTATATGTCTCTTTTTTCCCATATTTATCCTCCGTGTAAACAACCGTTCCCTCCGGAAGAATCTGATCCAGAATATCCACGACAGAAGTCACCAGTCCGCCCGGATTGCTCCGCACATCGACAATCAGCCCTTTCATATCTTCCTTTTCAAGTGCTACAAGTGCCTTTTTAAACTGTTTTGCGGTATTACTCTGGAATTCGCTGATCTGTATGTAGCCGATCCAATCAGAAAGCATTTTGGAATCCACACTCGGAATATCCACGTTTTTACGTTCCACATCAAATTCAAGATTTTCCCCGGTCTGCGAACGATAAACTTTCAAATGGACTTTTGTCCCCTCTTTTCCCCGTATCTTTTTTACAAGGTTGGAAAGTTCCATACTGGTCGCTTCATACTTATCCACGGATAGAATTTCATCTCCGTTTTTCAGCCCCGCTTCCTCTGCCGGTGTTCCCTCGTACACTTTAACCACTGTTACTTCCATGGTCTTTGCATTCTGTGAAAGCGCCGCACCGATTCCATAATAATTTCCATTGGTTGATGTCTGCAGATCTTTATATTCATCTACCGTGTAGTATACGGAATAAGGATCTCCAAGCCCGCTCAGCGTTCCTTTATAAATGGCATTGCGGATATCTTTTTCTTTGTAAGAATCGTTGTAATACAAATCGATATATGACAACAGCTCATCCACTTTCTTTATTGCTGCCTGGTCGAGAACATTGTCTTTGGCTGTCTGTTTTACTCCCTGTGGTCCAAATATAACATAATTGTTTGTAAGATTCGCATACGCACGAATTCCGACTCCGGCACCGATTCCCGTAATCAGCAGTCCCAGCACCAGCCCGATAATCACTCCGTTTTTAAAGCCCGATGGTCTTCTTTTTTCCGGTTTCCCGGTTTTGATCATTTCTTCCTGTTCTTCCTGCATTCCTGCCTCCATAATTTTCCCTATAAATCAAGAAGCCACACCTTGCAGCATGGCTTCTTGTCATTTTATGACAACAATAACAATATTATACTTTCAAATGTTTGCGGATCGTCATCTGACTGCCGATAAATCCGATACCGGCTCCAAGGATAACTCCCACCGGAATCAGTGTCCGGAAAACAACCTTCACCGGTTCAAACACGATCATCGAACCGATAAAATTGAATTTCGCTGCAATATAGACAATGATCTTCTGATACATAAAATACAGCACACCAAGCGGAATCGCTGCTCCGATCAGTCCGATCACAATTCCTTCCACAATAAACGGCGCACGCACAAGAAAATCCGTTGCTCCGATCAGCTTCATAATGGCAATTTCTTCCTTACGGACCGAGATACCGACCATTACGGTATTGCTGATCAAAAAGACAGCCACACACAGCAGAATCAGAATAATTCCTCCGGAAACATATCCCAGCAGTTTATTAAAATCCGTCAGTGTATTTGCCACCTGGGCAGACTCTTTTACCTCACGCACCCCGGTAAGTCCCTTGATATAGGTTACAAGGGAATCCTGCATCGAAACATCGTTCAGATACACCTGATAATGTGCAGAATTCGCAAGCGGATTATCTGTAAATCCATCCGCAAGTTCTTCTTTTCCCTGAAAATATACTTTTTTATATTCTTTCCACGCCTCGTCGGCAGACACATACTCGTTTTTGCTGACCTCGGCACGCTTATTAATCTTTTCTCCGATGTCACGGATCTGTGCATCTGTCGCATCATGTTCAAAAAATACGGTAACTGACACACCCTCTTCAATAGAATGTACCGTCGCACTGAAATTCGTTACAATAATATAAAACAGACCGAACATAAAAATGCAGGCCGCCATGGTTGCCACGGAAGCAAGCGAAAACATTTTATTTCGAAATATATTTTTTAAGCCCTGTCTGATCGAATAAAAAAAGGTATTAATTCTCATCGTCGTAGCCACCTTCCTTACTGTCACTGACAATCGTACCCTTTTTCACTGTGATCACACGTTTTTTCATAACTTTCACAATTTCCAGATTATGGGTTACAACAATCACTGTAGTTCCTTTACTGTTGATTTCCTCTAGCAGTTTCATAATCTCCCACGCATTATTGTTATCCAGATTTCCGGTCGGCTCATCTGCAAGCAAAATGCTCGGCTCATTGATCAGAGCACGGGCAATCGCCACTCTCTGCTGCTCACCTCCGGATAGCTGTTTCGGAAAAGAACGGTATTTTGCGGCAAGTCCCACCATAGAAAGCATAAGCGGTACTTTTTTCTTAATATGGCTGTTCGGCTCACCAACCACCTTCTGTGCAAATGCTACATTGTCATAGACATTGCGGTCTTTCAACAGACGGAAATCCTGAAATACCACTCCGATGTTTCTCCGGAATTTCGGAATCTGCTTTCTGCGGATCTTCCCAAGCTTTTTCCCTGCAATGGTAATGCTTCCTTCCGTTGGTTCGAGTTCTTTTAACAACAGTTTAATCAGGGTTGACTTTCCCGAACCGCTGTCCCCTACAACAAATACAAATTCACCATCTTCTATTTCCAGACTCACGTCATTTAAGGCAGGAACTCCTGCCGCATATGTCTTGCTGACATGTTCCAGTGTAATCATAATCTCTCCTTCAATCTCTAATAGTCCAGTGTTTCCATATACTTCATATACTTGACTACCATGAGTGCGATCTTAAACGTGATTGCATCTTCAAAAACCCGCAGATCCAGACCTGTGCTTTTTTGCAGCTTGTCCAGACGATATACCAGCGTATTTCGATGAATGTACAGTTGTCTTGACGTTTCTGACACATTCAGACTGTTTTCAAAGAATTTGTTGATCGTCGTCAGAATTTCCTCATCAAAATCATCTGGTGATTTTCCACCAAAGATTTCTTTGATAAACATTTTGCACAATGGAATTGGAAGCTGATAAATCAGTCGGCCAATTCCCAGCTGGGAATACGCAATCACATCCTGTCCCTCAAAGAAGATCTTTCCGACATCCAGTGCCATGCGCGCCTCTTTATAAGATCTCGAAACCTCTTTCAATTCGTTCACAATGGTACCATATGCGATATGAATATTGCAATTGGTATCAGATTTAAACAGCCTGATGATTACATCTGCTGTCTTATTCAAATCCTCATAGGTTTCATTTTCTGCAAGTTCTTTGACTACAATAATGTTTTTTTCATCTACCGCTGTGACGAAATCCTTTGATTTCCCACCAAAAAGTCCCCGGATCTTCTCCAGCTCATTTCCATCTTTCTCACGGTTTGTCTCCACCAAGAATACCACACGGCGTACTTCTGTTTCAATATGAAGTTTCTTGGCACGATTGTATATATCTACCAAAAGCAGATTGTCCAAAATCAGGTTCTTGATAAAATTATCTTTATCAAAACGTTCCTTATAGGCAACCAAAAGATTCTGAATCTGGAAAGCAGCAATCTTTCCAATCATATACACATCCTCGCTGTCTCCATATGCCAGCAGAATATACTCCAGTTGATGATCATCGAACACTTTAAAGAACTGGCAGCCATTTACCACCTGACTGTCCGCCGGCGATTCCACGAAGGTCTGTGCCGGAGCTACAAACTGTTCTGCATCCGGAAATGTCGCGACCAGAATTTTTCCCTCTACATCAATCACACATAAATCTGTACGTGTAATTGCTTTCAGTCCGTCAATTGTATTTTGAAGTATTTGATTGGATATCATAGTCAGCTCTCCTTATCCCCATATTTCATCCAGAAATCTATCGTTCCCCCACCTGTTTTCTGAACAATTACTTTTATTTTAATACATTCTTCCAAAAAAAGAAAGAGGAAATGTATATTTTTTATGCATTTCCTCTCTTACCACTTTTTCCGGTTAGTAATATTTCACTATAAAATTTTAACAATATCGTTCTAAAAATCATCCGAATATTCCAGAAATCCCTCGCCCAAAACCTCCCGGACATCCGATACGATTACAAACGCAGAGGAATCCACATCATTTACAATCTCTTTCACACGCACGATCTCTTTCCTTGATACAACGCAATACAGAACGCACTTTTTCTCCTCTGTGTACATCCCCTGTGCGTGCAGTCCCGTAACCCCGCGGTCAAGCTCATCCATCAGCCGTTCTGCCACTTCCTCATACCGGTTTGTGATAATAAAAGCTGCTTTGGAAGTCTTAAAGCCCTCCAGAAAGGCATCGGATATTTTTGTCGACACAAAAATAGAAACAACTGCATAAAGTGTAGGTCTTAAACCAAATACATATAATCCGAGAATCACAATGGCTGCATCCAGTACCTGCATCACCTGAACCACCGTATAGTGCCGCATGTGTGACTGGATGATCGCCGCAACCATATCGGTTCCGCCGGTCGTTGCTCCCGCCTTAAGAACCAGTGCCATGCCAATGCCGGTAAATGCCCCGCCAAACAGGGCTGCAAGCATATAATCATCCCCTGACATATCTATCACCGGTATCAGATAAAGCCACACCGAAAGCAAAATGGTTGCAAAGCCCGTTTTCCCGATATAATTTTTTCCAAACCGGATATAGGAATACAGAAATATCGGAATATTCAGCACAATATTCGTCAGCCACAGAGGAATTCCTCCCGGCAGAAGCGCTTCCGTAAGATTTCGTATGATAATGGTAAGACCAGTAAACCCTCCGGTGATCAGCCCCACCCTGTCAAAAATCCACTGAATGGCAATGGCCATAAGTGCAGTGCCCAGCAAAATCAGGAAATAATTTTCCAATTCTTTCCAGACATTTGCCCTCATGATATGCTTTCCTGCTTTCCATGATAATGAATCAGCTGCCGCTCCAGTTTATGCGTGCGGATCAGATTCCGTATATTTCCGAGCAGTCCCTGTCTGCGCTTTGTAAAATCCCAGGAACCGATTCCATACCACAGTCCGGCAGACAGTTTCTCACAATTCTCCATCAGGAAATGTTCCTGATCCGGACTTGGCAGAACACTTAAGATCATATCAGGAGTCAGTACATTGATCTCATTGACCATGGCATCCGTCCCCCCCTGACAGTTTTCAAACGCTTCTGCTCCCAGGATCTCGCATTTTCCAAAATGCTCTGATAAAAAAGCACAGGTCTTTTCCACATGTTCCGTGGTATCTCCGATCACAAACACCGTCTGATGATTGCGTTCCACCCGCTTCATCAGTTCAAAAAAGAAATCATGATGTTCGATCTCATGACGGTGCTGGTAAGATCCTGCACCAACAGCTTCTAAAATTCCGTTTTCCGCAATCACGGTATGTTCCGCAAACCCTATGGCTTTGCGGACAAGTTCATCCGTTTCTGCCAGCATAAGCGTATCCATGTTTACTTCTTCTATTGTATGGAATCCATGATCAGACATATCCTTTTCTACATTCATGATCATTTCCCGAACGGTATAATTGTCCAATTCAATTCCAGCAAAATCAATCGTTTTAATCATAACTTCCCTAGTATATCAAAAATACCTCCCATTTGCAATCATTCAAATACATGCTTTTTATGCGTTGTTAACAAAACAATCGTTTGTTTTTATCCCTGTCATCCACAAACAACTTATCCCAAATTATGTGGATAATGTGCATAACTTCGTGTATAACTCAATTTTTCGGCATTTTTTGATTCCGGATAGTGGATAATTTTTTCATTTTATCCACATCTGTGGTTTCCATCCCCCATCTTAGTTTTGATTTTTTTGTGCACTTTGTATATTCGCGTTTTCCCCTGTAACGGTTATCTGCACTGCCTGCGCAATTTTTGTGTAGGAATCTTTCTGATACCCCACATGGCATCCGCATACCGTATACTCATAAGAAGTTCCCGGCATTCCCCCGGTATCCGTGTATCCGGTTTCCTCTGTTTCTTCGAGACAGACATATGTTTTCGTCCCCACGATTCTGCGGTAAATACGATAATAATCAGCCCCCTGCACCGTATTCCATGCCAGTGTCACCGACTCATCCGCATTTACAACCGGTGTCTGCAGAACCGGTACCTGATCTAAAATCAGGTCAAAATATTCTGCAATGCCCGTGGCATCCGCCACGCCAAGACGTTTCAGCCGGTCGTTACCATTTAGAAATGTTGTACTGTCATCGTGGTTGCTGACATAAGCATGCTCCACAATCAGTCCCGGAAAACCGGCATACTTGCTCCGCTTGATCACGGCGTAGTAATCTGCCTTTGATTTATCCGGATAGCGGGACCCCACAGCCGAATTCCGGTAAAGAATTCCATTATTTTTCAGTCCAAGTGCCACCAGCTGTTTCTGAATACTTGCTGCCGCCATTTTTCCTTCACTTCCCACCTCTTCTTTATACCCGCTGTTCGGATAATAAACACAGGCTCCATGGTCGGTTTTTTTCAGGGAAGCATTGTTGTGTATCGCAACAAACAGATCTGCTTTCCTGCTTTTTGCAAAATTCACACGGTTTCCAAGTGTCACAAAACGGTCGGAAGAACGCGTCATATATACCTTCACTCCTGCATACTTTTCCAGTTCGGTTTTACAGGCCTTTGCAATGGCAAGATTTAACTGTTTCTCCTTGTATGTTTTTCCGCCCCACTTATATCTGGCACCCTGATCATGCCCTCCATGTCCCGGATCAAGAACTACAACCACCGGATCTGCGTCCGGCGCCTGATTTGCAGCCGCATACACGTTTCCCGGCGGGAAAAGACCAATTCCCAGTATTGCCAATGCCAAAAACACGCCTGCCATTTTTTTCATTTGTACTTTCTTTTTCATTTGTTTCCTACTTTACTTTAATTGCTGTGGTGTTTGAAAATGCTCCGTAATAGTTCTTTTTGTTTACCGTTTTGTATGCGCGGACCTTATAGCGATAGGTTGCCCCTTTTTTCAGTTTTGTATTCCGATACGAAGTTCCCTTGACCGCTGCAATCTTTGTATATTTTCCGGTCTTTGTGTTCAGCCGGTATACCTGATAGCCAGTTGCCCCGGAAACCTTACTCCACTGCACGGTAACTGCTGCATCTTTTGTACTGAGTTTTATCGTTTTTACCTTTGCTGGATTTGCAGGTTTTTCCACTTTTTTGGTCGTTACCTGCTTTTCTGCGGAATACGCGCCCCTGTAATTTTTATTTCTGTAAGTTTTGTATGCACTGACTTTATATGTATAAGTCTTTCCCGCAGCAAGTTTCTGATCGCTGTAGAAAAGCGTCCGGGCACTTTTTACCGTCGCAATCTGTCTGTATTCCCCGGTTGCTGTATCCAGCCGGTAAATCATATATCCGGTTACTCCGTCCACTGCTTTCCACGTCAGTTTCACGGAAGAAGTCCCAGTTGCGGAAACATTCGTCAAGTTCACCTGTCCCGGCAGTGTCACATCGCTGTAAACATCCGAAAAACTGCCCGCCAGTACATTGTCATTATTTTTTTCATATGCGCGGATTTTAAATTTATATTCGGTTGCGCCTGTCAGGCCGCTTACAGTATAAGAAGTACTTTCTCCTTCTACGTCAGCAACCATTTCATACTGATCGCTTGCAGCGCTGTACTGATAAATCTGATATCCGGCAGCTCCCTGCGTCTGTTTCCATGACAATCCAAGAGAGGTTTCGGTCCGCGTCTGCGTTGCAATTCCGCTGACCTTTTTCGGCAAAGTAGTTACCGAAGCCGGAGAAGAAAATGTTCCGTAATAAGCATTTCCTCCTATCGTCCAGTAACATCTCACTTTATACTGATAAACTTTTCCTCCTTCTGCCGTTGTGTCTGTATAACTGCAATCTGTTGTTGTCTTCAGCAACGTGTATTTTCCCTGGTCCGAGTCACTGCGCCACACCTGATAACCTTCCACATCATCCGCAGAAACACTGTCCCAGCTCAGATTTACAGTACCCGAAGCACCATCCGCAGCCTTTAGCCCGGTCGTCTGTTCACTGGTATCCTTATACCAGAAATTTGCATCCAGGCTTCCCGCATAGCCATCTATTTTTGCAGCAGATGAATACTGCCAGAATTCATAATCGTATGCCACATCCGAATATGGCGTTCCTGATTTTGTATTGCTTGTCGTGGTATTGTTGTACCGTGCCACCCACAGGGAACAGTCATACAAAGCATCCGTATTGATATAGTTTTTGATCCACGCATAAGATGCATATACGCCTGCCCGGTATCCGGCTGCCGTAATGGTATCCGCAAATGCCTGACATACCGCTGTCTCTTTTGTTTTGGAAAGTTTTCCCGCAGTCAGACGCTTGTTTGCCCCTGCCTCCCGGTCCATGATGATCGGCATCGACACATTCCAGCCGTACTGGTCAATCATATCGAGCACATACTGTGCTTCCTCCCGTGCCTCTGTCTCATTCAGAGCCTGGGAAAAGAAATACAGTCCGACATTGATATCATTGGAAACTGCTCCCTGAATATGACTGTCTGCACAATTATCTCTGTAAATACTTCCATCTTTCGTATCTCTGGATGCCACACGCACGAAAGCAAAATCAATTCCGGCTCCGTGAATACTTTCCCAGTCCAATCCGGTCTGTGTCCACTTTGTTTTGTCTTTGGAATACTTTTTCTTCAGTGCTGCATCCGCCTGCCAGTATGATACATCAATTCCGTTGACCAGTTCATCATCCGCATAGTCCGCTTTGTGATAATAGGTTGCGCTGGTATAATCACCGGCCGTCGTAAAAGACGCATTCAAAAAAGCACTCGAATACGACGATGCTTTTTTCAAGGATGTCCGATTCCCGAAAACAGGTGCATTCTTTTCTATCAGTGTATCCAGATCCGGCTTTGACTCATACACGGTCTCATCCTCTATGCTCTGTCCCATGACGCCATCCATCTGCGCTTCGGGCACCTGAGCCTTTAACTGCTGTGGCGCCACAATACAAACCGCCGTCACCGCCAGTCCTGCCATAACTATCTTCGCCTTGGTAAATGCCAATTTCTGTTCCTCCCTCTGTTACCGTTCAATAAACTACTCATTTTACATAGTAACTTTATATGATTGTGCTTGTCAATGTTATTTCCCTTGCAAAATCTGTTTTTTGCAAATTTAAGAAATCCTTAAATAATATTAAGAAAAAGAGCACTTGCTTTCGCAAGTGCTCCTGTTATAATTATGTTATCTTAATTGTTAGAAAATTCTTCGAACTGCAAGAATGGTTCTGTAATTTGCAGGAGAAGTATATTTAATACCGTCTCTTGCATTGCTTGCATGTACAATCGTATTGTTTCCAACATAGATTGCAACATGTCCGCTGTAACATACGATATCACCCGGCTGCATGTTTGATGTGCTGACGCCATATCCTACACTTCTTAAAGCACTTGAGCTGTGTGGAAGGCTGACACCGAAATGTGCGTATACAGACATTACAAATCCGGAACAATCCGTTCCGTTTGTAAGGCTTGTCCCACCATATACATATGGATTTCCTACAAACTGTCCTGCATAACTTGCAACCGCTGATCCTGTTGAAGATGCGCTTGATGAATCCTGTACGGAAGAATCTGAGCTTTGTGACTGTGAAGAACCTGAAGAGGTTGTCTGAGATGCACTCTCTGCTTTCTGTGCTGCTCTGTCCGCAGCCTCACGCTCCTCTTTTTCCTTCTGTAATCTTGCCTTTTCTTCTGCAGCAGACTCTGCATATGTGTATTCTGTAGATAATGTGACATAATCTGTAGATACATAGCCTTTGCCTTCATCTACAGAAACCTTTGCCCATCCATCCTTTGACTCATCCAGTACCGTCAGATCGTCTCCTTCCGGCACCAGAGTAATTACTTCTGCCTTCTGGGAAGCTCCCTTGCGGACTTTTAATGTCTCTGTCTCTACAAGAGCAACTCTTCTTCCTGCTTTCTTTAATTTTTTCTCATCACCAATGGATACGAATTCAGATTTTACATAACCTGTTACCGATCCAGATTTGATTTTGTACCAGCCATCCTTCTCCCCGATGACGGTTCCTACGTTATTCTTATATAATTTTCCTACAGCCTTGCTGTCTGTAGTTGGTTTCTTACGAACGTTCACGTAATCATCCACAACAGCTACCGCTTTGTCTTCATACTCAGACTTTACAACTGGTGCTTCAACTTCTTTTACTTCCGGCTGTGCACTTGCAACGGTTGCCTCATCTTCCACTTTTTCTGCGACTTCACTGAGTGCCAGTGAAAATCCTGCTGTCGGTGCAGATGATGTTGTTGCAATATCGGAAGCAAGGCTTGCGACTCCAGCAGTTGGTGCTGCGTAAGCTGCTACAGTAAAATTGCCAATGGTCAGTGCCCCAACTAACCCACATGCGGTCAATTTTAATAATGTTTTACGTTTCATTTTCGCCTCCAATGACTTTTGTACTTCTTTATTACGAATTTGTTACAATTATTACATTGTCATTATAGCAAAGGCACGGATATGTGTCAACCCCTTTTCCATCCACAGAATTCAATTGAATTTTTCGTATATTTATGCCATAATAAAGATGTAATAAAGAAAAACACGTATACCGAGTATTTTAAAAGGAGATCTGTCATATGGATATTTCAAGTATCAGTTCTGCGCTTCTTTCCGTAAACAGTTCCGATCCCGGCTCTCTGGCAAATGCCGTCAGCATTAAAATGCTTGACAATGCCATCTCATCGAATGAATCGCTTGGTGTTGGGCTGGCAAAAATGATGGAGAACTCTGTTTATCCTAATTTAGGAAGTAACATTGACGTTTCCGTCTAACCGGAAAAAGAACCGCAAGGACAACAAAAGAGATCTGTGCAATGCACAGATCTCTTTTCGTTTTTGATCTTTTCTTTATTTTACAGCAATGGCTTCAATTTCAAGCATAACATCTTTCGGAAGACGTGCCACTTCCACACAGCTTCTGGATGGAAATGGTGACGGGAAAAATTTTGCATAAACTTCATTAATTGCTGCAAAATCATTCATTTCCTTGATAAAAACAGTGGTTTTTACTACCTTATCCATTCCGGTTCCGGCTGCCTCAAGCAGATTTGACAGATTTTCAAATGCCTGCTGCGCCTGTGCCACAGATCCTTCCGGAATTTCTCCGGTAGCAGGAACAACCGGGATAATGCCGGATGTGTATACCGTTCCGTTCACTTCAATCGCCTGTGAGTACGGTCCGATTGCGGCTGGTGCTTTATCTGTACTGATTACGTTTTTCATTTTATATTCCTCCTTTTGCCTTTACCTGCATTATACGAAACTCTTGCGGATTTTTCCACCATCCAGTGTAATTTTTCTTTCTTTATACAAGTGTCCGATGGCACGTTTAAACGCAGCTTTACTCAATCCGGTTTCCCTCTTAATCACCTCTGGACTCGCTTTTTCCGAAAACGGAAGCACTCCTGCATAGGAATCCAGCAATTCAAGTATTTTCTCTGCATCCGTGTCCATCTGAATATAAGCTTTTTCCCGCAGTGTAAGATCTAACTTTCCATCCGGTTTTACTGCAGTAACTTTCGCCTCAATCACATCTCCGATTTTCAGGAAACTGTGATCCTCTGAATTTGGTATTCTTGCGGAAAAGCGATCATCCACTGCCACAAAAGCACCAAAGTTATCGGAAAACTCATACACCCTTCCGGTTACCATCTGATCTTTCTGATACGGTGAATCCTTGGAAAGCAGATCGTACAGTCCCTTCATGCTGGCACAAAGCCGCTTGCTTTTATCAATATAAAGGGTTACAAGAATCTCGTCACCTGCTTCTACCCGTGAAGTCATCTCTTTATATGGCAGAAACAGATCTTTTTCCAGTCCCCAATCCAGAAAAGCACCGATCTTTCCAACTTCTTTCACCACAAGCGGTGCATATTCTCCCAGTGTCAGCTTCGGTGTGTTGGTTGTTGCAATCAGCCGGTCTTTGGAATCTTTATATAAAAAGACCCTTATCTTTTCCCCCGGTTTTGCATCTTCCGGCACCTGTTTTGACGGAAGCAGCACATGTGTCTCACCGCCCATATCCTCTGCCAGATATACTCCGAAGTCTACTTTTTTTACATAATACAAATCCTGATATTCTGCTAATTTCATCTTTTTCCTACGCTTTCAAAAAAACAACAACTGCATATGGCTGCCCATCCGGTGCACACAGTGCAACCGTCACACGGGGATCTTCTATCGTCACATGCGGCACAATTACATCTCTGCACATCGCAGCTTTTTTATATTCTACCCGGACTTCCATTGTCCGAAACTCCTTCGGAACATATTCCATCGCCACCTGTACATATCTGGTATTGTTCATATGGTGATTGGTATCTATGAAATAAGAAGGAACGACCAATGAATCTTTTTCTTCATATTTTTCCGGCAGCATAATTTTCCGCTCGCTGCATTGCATGGGAAGCTGTGGTTCCAATCCGTATGCATCCGAGATTTCTTTTGTCACTCTGACCGGAATTTCCTTCTTTGTATCCATCAGTACCCATACGGAATTTGCATATGCCATCCGTTCCCCATCCCTGCCGTTCATGGAGAAATTCCGGTAACCGTAAAAGCCTTTCATTCCATATGCCCATGTCTGTGTCGTAATCTGTTCGCCCAGCCGCGGCATCCGGTTCAGACAGATCTGCCAGGAAGATAAGATCCATGCCTTTTGTGCATCGGTCCATACTTCCACACCAAGGTTCACGGCCTCTGAATGAAATACGCTGCAATCCTGAAAGTAATCCATAAGCGCCAGCCATGTCATCCGGCCTTGCGCATCTGTCTCACTGTATCTTACCCTGCTGTCAAATTCGTACATTACCGTGTCCTTTCTTATTCTTATCTTTTATAAAACAAAAAGCACTACATAATGTAGTGCTCTTCAGCTGGCCCACCAGGATTCGAACCTGGAAATGACGGAGTCAGAGTCCGTTGCCTTACCATTTGGCGATGGGCCAATGTGTTTCATGTCTCTCAACAAATGGTATTATACATGGAACCCCTATAAGTGTCAACCCATATTTTCAAATTTTTTCAAAAAAACACAACTTCTTTATCAATTAGTGCATATACGCAGGTTTTTCCCCATTCCAGTCCGGCAGATCCGTTGGTCAGTTCTATAATCTCTTTCGGAAGTATTTCTTTTTGTTCTGTAGGTACGAGAATTGTCATGGTAACATCCGCCTCATATGCCGTATCCAGAATCACGGTGTGTTTCTGTCCGAACAGATACTGCAGCTTTCCAAGTCCATTATAATCGGTATGAACCAATAGCTGCTGCCCCTTACATTTTTCTATGAGCCGGCTGGCTGCAAGTCCAGCCTGTGTGGCTGCCTGATAGGCGCGTACAAGCCCTCCTGTTCCAAGCAGCACACCTCCAAAATAACGTGTAACAACAACCGCAACGTCCGTAATTTTCTCCCGGAGAAGTACATCCAGCATCGGACGGCCTGCGGTCTGTGCCGGCTCTCCATCATCCGAACAGCGCGTCAGTTCCTGCCTCTCCCCGATGACAAAAGCAGAACAGTTATGACGGGCATCCCAGTATTTTTTCTTTGTCTCATTAATGAAAGCAACCGCTTCTTCTTCTGACTGAACAGGTTTTACCGTTGCTATAAAACGAGATTTCTTCTCTGTGATTTCACCCTCTCCTCCGGTATAGACCACTCGCATATATCCTATTCTCCTTTGTATCATTCCTCATTCTTCTCCGGTATCTGTTCCGGTTCATATGTTTCTTCCGGTTTTGCATCATCCGGTGGATCTGCCGGTTCTTCTTCCGGCTTCTCCTCATCCTGCGTTTCGGCATCGTGTATATTGCATGTTCCATTTAAAAATTTCTCTGTCGCACAGTACTGGTAATCAGCCGAGCCCTTTTCGGCACCCACAATATAAGTTTTTGTCACAACCTGATCTGCCGGACAGTATTCTCCGGCAACTTTTCCCGATGCCTCACAAATCTGCAGAGAAATATGATGATCACAGTTCTCGGTCGGAACCGTTCCTTCTGCAAAATATTCCGTATAACTTTGCGTTCCACGTGGGTCTTTATCACAGACATCCGCTTCCGGCAGAAGTCCGGATTTTGCACAGACAACAGCCTGTGTAATTCCGGAAGGCTTTTCAAAATCTTTTGCCTTAAGATCTGCATGAATCCGCTTCATCACGGCTTTCCACAAATTCTTTGGATATCCCGTAGCTGACTGAATGGAATTGTCATCATATCCGCCCCATACCACGCAGGTGTAATAAGGCGTAAATCCGGCAAACAGTGCATCCCTGTTCAGCGTTGTCGTACCGGATTTTCCTGCCTGTGCCATTCCGGTTCCGAAATAGGCCCGCATACCCGTTCCACTCGTCATAACATCTTTCATGGCATCCGTCAGAAGCCATGCGGTATCCTCTTTTATTACCTGATGCTGTTCCTTTGTCTGTGTTTTATCAAGAAGAACGTTGCCGTCATGATCCAGTACCTGGGTATAAAAACTCGGTTCGTTATATTCTCCCTGATTTGCAATTGCGGCATAAGCTGCAGTAAGTTCCAGGTTTGTCACACCCTGTGTCAGACCTCCGAGAGAAATTCCAAGGTTTCTGTCCGTATCGGTAAGCGTGGAAAATCCGAAGTTTTCTGCATATTCATATCCCAGATCCACACCAATATCCTGAAGTGTTTTTACAGTCACAATATTGATGGATTTTGTAATTGCTTTCCGGATGCTTGTAAAACCTCCGAATGTATGTGAGTAATTATTATATGTTTTATTTCCGACTGTAAATGGTGCATCATCCTGCACGGATGCCAGCGTTTTTCCCCCGGCATCAAGTGCCGGCGCATAGCATGCAATGATTTTAAAAGTAGATCCCGGCTGCCGGCAGGTCTTTGTTGCACGGTTCCAGGTACGGTTTCCCGCCTTATTTCCACGTCCGCCGACAATAGCCTGTACCTCTCCGGTCGACTGATCCATAATCGTCATCGCCACCTGTGGCTGCATGGTAATGAAAATATACTCTGAATTTTCTACCAGCTTGTCCCCTTTCCCGAGGACATCTTTTTCATACTGTGCAATTGCAGCCCGGCAGTCCTCCTCCGATGCAAAATTGATCGAATAATTCTGACTTTTGTTTTTCTTTTTATAATAGGAAAGCATTGTCTGATTGGTATATGTTTTTATTGTACCATCCTTCTCCTTCACCTGAAAAGAAAGATAGAATGAATATTTGGTACCCGCATCATAATTGGCTTTGTCTGCCACCTCCTCATCGCAGATTTTCTGGATTTGAAGATTCTGTGTGGACTTGATCGTCAATCCCCCCTGATAAATTGCCTTGTATGCTTCTGACTCCGAATAGCCTTTGATATTTACCAGATCATCAAAAACATCATCAATGACCGCGTCCACAAAATATGTGTTCATGGTTTCTTCCCTCACATCATTGTGTTCGGAAATCCTGCCATACACATCATCTGCCATCGCTTTATCATACTGTTTCTGCGAAATATATCCCTGTTTTTTCATGGCATCCAGCACATTCTTTCTGCGCTTTGCATTTTCCTTTGGATGAAGAATGGGATTGTAACCTGCCGGATTCTTTGTAATTCCGGCAATAACCGCACATTCCGAAAGTGTCAGCTTTGACACATCTTTCCCAAAATAACGCTGTGCTGCTGCCTGAACCCCAAGGGTATTGCTTCCAAGGTTGATGGAATTCAGATAATTTTCCAGAATCCAGTTCTTGTCATTTACCTTTTTTTCCAGCTCTATTGCCAGATACTGTTCCTGTATTTTCCGCTGTACCTGACGTTCCATCTTTTCCATTTTGGAAATATTACTGTCATTTTCGTTTGCCCACTGCTCACTCAGCACATTATTTTTAATCAGCTGCTGCGTAAGCGTACTTGCTCCCTGACTGAAATCTCTGGTCCGGACATCCGCCACCAGTGCCCTGACAATTCCTTTCAGGTCAATACCGTTATGATCATAAAAACGCTCATCCTCGATCGCCACTACCGCATGCTGCAGATTCTCCGGAATCTGGTCAATTGTCACGTACTGCCGGTTGGATCCGGCTGCCACTAATTTTGCTGTCTCACTTCCGTCTGCCGCAAGCACTTTCGTGGAATATCCCGTTGGAATGACATCCACTTCGGATATATCCGGTGCGGATGCAAGAATTCCTTTAAATGCACCCACTCCAAAACTCGCTGTCGCACAGCCTCCCACAATGATTCCAATCAGTAGAAGTTTCCCCAGTATGACTCCGATTTTATGACGTATTCTCGTTCCTCTTGCGTCCAGCTGTTTTGCTCTCCGGCGCAAAGAAGTTCTTCCATAGTTCATAGTTTTCTCCCCGCAGAAATAATATAAATTCTTTTATCCATATATTATACCAAATAATATGTGCAATAGAAAGTTTTATTTATCGACAGCAAAAACCCCCGGCTTTCGCCAGGGGTCCGCTGTTGATGTATACTAAAACTAAGGGGATTAGATTCACTAACCTAGCCATTAGATTAGTGCAAAATTATTCAACATCCTGTAAGGCTTCCATATCTTCCTCACCGGTACGAATCTTGACAACCTTTGCCACATCGTATACGAAGATTTTTCCATCTCCGATATGTCCGGTATAAAGTGCCTTCTTTGCTGCAGCCACTACGCTGTCTACTGGGATCTTGCTTACAACAACCTCTACCTTAATCTTCGGAAGTAAGGTTGCATCGACTTCAGCACCACGGTAACGCTCGCCGGAGCCTTTCTGGATACCACAACCCATAACCTGTGTGCAGGTCATTCCCGTAACACCCAGATCGTTCATTGCTTTCTTCAAATGATCATATCGGGAAAGCTTTGCAATAATAACCACTTTGTACATGCCGGTTGCATCCTTTGGCACGGTGGAAACCACCTTGACTGCTGCATCTCTCTTTGCCGTAGAAGCCTGTGCATATTCCGGTGTACCCAGATCTGTATTTTCATTGACATCCATGGTCATTGTGTTGGAAACATCCATGATGGAGAATCCTGAGTAAGCAGATGCAAGTCCATGCTCCATGGAATCAAGACCGACAATTTCTTCTTCCTCGCTCACACGGAGTCCAATGGTCTTCTTAATTACAACAAATGCAATCGTAATTGTAACTGCGGTCCATGCAGCTACCGTAACAAAACCTAATAACTGAATACCAAGCTGCTTCCATCCGCCACCATAGAAGAGACCAACAACCGAGTCATTTCCCGGAGCAGATTTCGTAGCAAATAAACCAACGGCGATGGTACCCCAGATACCATTCATCATATGTACAGCTACCGCACCAACCGGATCGTCCACATGAAGCTTATAATCCAAAAGCCATACACCAAAGCAAACCAGTAAACCGGAAACAAAACCAATACAGATTGCACCGAAACAATCGGTCACATCACAAGGAGCGGTAATTGCTACAAGTCCTGCAAGTGATGCATTCAGGCACATTGATACATCAGGTTTACCATATTTAAGCCATGTAAAGATCATACATACAACTGTTGCAACTGCCGGAGCTACGGTCGTTGTAAGAAATACGCTGGCAAGCTGTGAACCGGAAGTACATGCAGCGCCATTAAATCCATACCAGCCAAACCAGAGAATAAAACATCCAAGGCATCCAAGTGGAAGATTGTGTCCCGGGAATGCGTTGACTTTTGTAATCTTCCCAGACTTATCTTTTGAGAACTTTCCAATACGTGGTCCAAGCATTGCTGCACCGATGAGTGCTGAAATACCGCCAACCATATGAATGGCACAGGAACCTGCAAAATCGTGGAATCCAAGCTGTGATAACCAGCCGCCGCCCCAGATCCAGTGTGCTTCAATCGGATAAATCAATGCCGAAATTACTGCTGAATAAATACAGTAGGATAAGAATTTTGTACGCTCTGCCATAGCACCTGATACAATCGTTGCTGTAGTTGCACAGAATACTAAGTTAAACACAAAATTCGAAAAATCAAAATTTGCATAACTGGTAAAGATATCAAATCCAGGTTTTCCGATAAAACCAAGGACATCTTCTCCCAGCAATAATGAAAAACCGATCAGGATGAACATTACGGTACCAATACAGAAGTCCATCAGGTTCTTCATCAAAATGTTGCCTGCATTCTTTGCTCTGGTAAAACCGGTTTCTACCATGGCAAAGCCTGCCTGCATCCAGAATACCAGTGCGGCACCGATCAGAAACCAGATGCCAAACATATTTTCATTGATAAAACTTACAATTTGTTGTTTATCCATAACAATCTCCTCCCTCTATAGAAAAAGAGACACTTTTCCAAAATTCCACAGCTTCGTGGTTCTGAAAAAATGTCTCTTTTTTATTTTATAAGATGTTTGTAAAAAATGTCCCTTAAATCTTTGGGTTAAACTTCAAAGATCAGATCTCCATAAGATGGCATTGGCCATAAATCCTTGTCAACGATCATCTCAAGCTTATCTACCGGTGCACGGAGTGCATCCATAGCAGATTTCACTTCATCCCTGTAATATACAGCCTGCTCCTTACCTTCACTCATTTCTGTTCCCTTTGCAGTAACAGTTTCCAGACTCTTGAGTGCTTTCTGTGTCTCAGCAAGCAGGGAGGATGTCTCTGTCAAAATATCTGTCTGTGCGCTGACATCTGCAGATGCACATGCACTCTTTACCGTTGCAATTGACTGTCCAAGTTCTGTTGTGTACTTGATAACAGCCGGAATGATCTGCTTTCCAGCGATGTCAATCATGGCCTTTGCTTCGATATTGATGGTCTTTGCATAAGTCTCGTACTCGATCTCTACACGGGACTCAAGTTCAGGCTTGGTAAATACACCGAATTTTTCAAATGCAGCTACAGATTCCGGAGCGGTATATGCTGGAATTGCATCTACCATGGACTTGATATTTGGAAGTCCTCTCTTTTCTGCTTCTGCAACCCACTCATCAGAATATCCGTTTCCGTTGAATACGATTCTCTGATGCTCAATAGCATATTTCTTGATCAGATCATGTGTTGCAAGCTCGAAATCGTCTGCTTTTTCAAGAACGTCACAGGCATCTGAAAATGCCTCCGCAACAATGGTATTTAACACGATATTTGCCTGTGCAACGGAATCCTGGGAACCAACCATACGGAACTCAAATTTGTTTCCGGTAAAGGCAAACGGTGATGTACGGTTACGATCAGTCGCATCCTTCATGAAATCCGGAATGGTCTTAACACCGGTTTCAAGTTTTTCACCTTCCAGACTGTGTGTTGCTGTACCTGTGCTGATCAGCTGATTTAATACGTCTCCAAGCTGATCTCCAAGGTAAATGGACAGGATCGCTGGCGGTGCCTCGTTTGCTCCTAATCTGTGATCGTTTCCCACATCAGCTGCCGCTGCACGAAGAAGTGCTGCATGCTCATCAACTGCCTTTAAAATACAGGTAAGTACCAGTAAGAACTGTACATTCTCATGTGGTGTCTTACCAGGCTCAAGCAGATTGATTCCATCGTCTGTTGTAATGGACCAGTTGTCATGCTTTCCGGAACCGTTGACACCTGCGAATGGTTTCTCATGAAGCAGACACTGTAAACCGTGACGTCCGGCAACCTTCTTTAAGGTCTCCATGATGATCTGGTTATGATCAACTGCTACGTTACACTCTGCATAAATTGGTGCCAGCTCATGCTGTGCCGGAGCTACTTCGTTATGCTGTGTCTTTGCAGACACGCCAAGTTTCCAGAGTTCTTTGTTGACATCCTTCATATAGGCTGCAATTCTCTCGCGGATTGCTCCGAAATAGTGATCGTCCATCTCCTGTCCCTTTGGAGGCATTGCCCCGAAAAGAGTACGTCCGGTAAAGATCAGATCCTTACGCTGTAAATACTTCTGACGATCTACAATGAAGTACTCCTGCTCCGGTCCAACGGAAGGGGTAACTTTCTTTGATGTCGTATTTCCAAACAGTCTTAACAGACGGATAGACTGTGTATCGATCGCTTCCATAGAACGAAGAAGCGGAGTTTTCTGATCCAATGCCTCTCCGGTGTAGGAACAGAAAGCAGTTGGAATACAAAGTGTTGCTCCTGCTGCATCCTGACGAACGAAAGCAGGTGATGTACAATCCCAGGCTGTATATCCTCTTGCCTCAAAAGTAGCACGAAGTCCACCAGACGGGAAAGAAGATGCATCCGGCTCACCTTTGATCAATTCCTTGCCGGAAAAGCTCATCAGAACCTTGCCATTTGGCATCGGTGCTGTGATAAAAGAATCATGCTTCTCTGCCGTTACACCAGTCAATGGCTGGAACCAATGGGTATAATGGGTTGCACCTTTTTCAATGGCCCACTCTTTCATCTCATGTGCGATGACGTCTGCGGTCTCAAGATCAAGTTCTTTTCCTTCATCCATAACTTCGTGAAGTTTCTTGTAAACTTTTTTTGGAAGACGTTCCTGCATGACCGTGTCATTGAATACGTTCTCGCCAAAAATGTCTGCAACGTTAAAATAATCACTCATTTTTTACAACATCCTTTCTTTTCACAATCAAATCCCCTGATTGTACGCTTATTCACCAAACATCAGTCATTTTACTAAAAAAGGGCATTCCAATAGCTATATTGGAACGCCCTCGTTCTTAACTCATGTTTAATCTGAAACTAAGATACCTCTTTCCAACACAAAATGCAACCTCTTTTTAGAATTTTTTTATAATTTATACATTTTGACGTTTTTCTATCAAAATCTACTTCTTTTTTGTCTACTTCTTCCAGTTCTACTACAAAACAGGTACATTTTCTAATTTCTTTGTATGAGGCATACCAGCCTTTTTCCTATGAAATGAAAAAAAGGAAGTGTCATGCGGCACTTCCTTTTGTACATGTTCTATTATTCAGCTTTTCCAACAGAACCGAACAGTTCCATTTTCTCCTTAACAGTAGCTTTGATAGCATCTGCACCAGGAGCAAGAAGCTTACGAGGATCAAATCCTTTGCCCTCTAAGTCCTTACCAGCCTCGATGTATTTACGTGTAGCATCTGCGAAAGATAACTGGCACTCTGTATTTACATTGATCTTAGATACGCCAAGAGAGATTGCTTTCTTGATCATATCTGCAGGGATACCTGTACCACCGTGAAGAACTAATGGCATAACACCAGTCTTTGCCTGGATTGCATCAAGAGTCTCGAAGCTTAATCCCTGCCAGTTTGCAGGATATTTACCATGGATATTACCGATACCAGCAGCCAGCATATCAACGCCCAGATCTGCAATTGTCTTGCACTCGTCTGGATCTGCGCACTCGCCCATACCAACAACACCATCTTCTTCACCACCGATGGAACCAACTTCACACTCGATAGAAAGACCTAAGTTATGTGCTACATTAACTAACTCTGTAGACTTTGCAAGGTTCTCCTCGAATGGATAATGAGATCCATCGAACATGATAGATGTGAAACCAGCCTTGATACACTTGTAGCATCCTTCGTATGTTCCATGATCTAAGTGAAGTGCTACAGGAACTGTGATTCCAAGCTCCTCATCCATAGCCTTAACCATAGCTGCTACGGTCTTGAAACCAGTCATATACTTACCAGCACCCTCAGATACACCAAGGATTACAGGGCTCTTTAATTCCTGTGCGGTAAGAAGAATGGACTTTGTCCACTCCAGGTTATTGATATTGAACTGACCAACTGCATAGTGGCCTGCTTTTGCTTTTTTCAGCATTTCTGTTGCAGATACTAACATTTGTATTTCCTCCTAATCATAAGTTACCTAGATTATAGTACACTTTTCCCAAAAAATAAAGTTAATTTTTTAACAAAATATTTCAACTCTCTGCTTCAAATTTCGGATGACTACTTTCCGGTGTGCTCCACCGAATTCACCATCGAGTGTCCACGGTACTTCTTCCTTCGCCGTAATATGTACGGCATCGGTTTTAAACGAATAAATCAGATCCGAATCATCAATCATATTTGTCAGGCAGGCAAGGATTTCATTCAGCTCAATCGGATTCTTCGGATTGCGGATCAAAGTCACTTCAAACAGACCGTCATCAAGTTTTACATCATTTCCGGTCATTCCCTTAAAGCCCCCGACAGAAACGGAATTGGTAACCATTCCGTATATAAATTCATCCTGAAACACTTTTCCGTCATATTCCACCTGCATACGGAACGATGGAATGTCCCGAAGCTGTTTGACACCCTCCATAATATACGCCACGTGCCCGAAAATATTTTTCAGCTGCTGGGATGTCTTATAGGAAACCTCTGTAAACAGACCAAACGCTGCTACATAGACAAAGGTATCCGAATTGAAATCTCCGATATCGCATGGAAATCTGTTTTGTCCAACCGCCCGCTCCGCTGCCTTTAGCATCTCCTTCGGGATTCCGAGAGAATTGGCAAAGTCGTTTGTACTTCCGGCCGGAATATATCCAATCGGAATATGCAGCTTCGCCTGCATCAGCCCGGTCATCACTTCATCAAGTGTTCCGTCACCTCCGCTGCAGACAATACGATCATATCCCGCACCCTCTTCCACCACCTTGCGCGTCGCATCTGCCTGTGCCTGTGTGGTATAAATTGTCACGTCAAATCCTGCCTTCACCATCATGTCCACAATATCTACAAGATGATTTTTAATCTGTCCTTTTCCTGCATGCGGATTAAAAATAAATAATAGCTTCTGGCTCATACGTAGTTCCCCTTTATATAAGATTTTCTGCAATTGCGGCAAGTTTCCGTAATCTGTGATTCACACCCGATTTTCCGACCGGTGGATCAAGATAAGTTCCCAGTTCCTTTAAAGTTGCCTCGGGATAATCCAGGCGTGCCTGTGCAATCTCCGCCAGCGGTTCTGGAATGTTGTCAAACCCTATGGTATCCCGGATCCTCTTGATATCTTCCATTTGTTTCACTGCTGCATTCACCGTTTTGTTGATATTTGCAGTCTCACAGTTTACCTTGCGGTTAACAGAATTGCGCATCTCCTTTAAAATTCTTACATTTTCCAGATTCATCAAAGATACATAAGCTTCCATGACATTCAGCAGATCCACAATCTGTGAACCTTCTTTCAGGTAAACCACCATACGCTCTTTGCGTTCTACAATCTTAGGCTCCGCCTCAAAAAATTCCATCAGTTCTTTCAGCTGCTGTGCCTGTTCAAGCGTATGGCAGACAATTTCAAAATGATAGGATTTATTCGGATCACTGATCGATCCCGCTGCCATAAATGCTCCACGGATAAATGCTCTCTTACAGCATGTCTGCTGCACCAGCATCCCATCCGCTCTCCGGTGATTTATTTTCCGGGACCGGTACGGTTCCTGATCCCAGTGCAGTGTCTGCATGATCTGTAAAACCTCCTGTTTCTCTCCAAATATTTTTTGCAACAGCAGACCATATTTTGTCTGCAGCAAAGAATTTTCGTTGGAAACTACAAGCTTTCCCTCTTCATCCAGCATGCCTTCCAGTTCCAGTATTCCTGCCAGTTCTGCGATCTGGCAATGTCTGCTCCGTCCGAACTGTTTTGCCAGTTCCTCTTTTACTTCACTCGAAAACGACATCCTATTTTCCTCTCAGCGCATCTTTCCCGATATCTCGATGTTCAATTTTCAATCCGTATTCCCGGTTTTTTTTCTGACTCAGACGCTTATACAATTCATTGGCAAGTGTGACGGAACGATGTTTCCCTCCGGTGCATCCGATGGAAATTACCAGCTGATTCTTACCCTCGGAAATATAGTGCGGAATCAGAAATGTCACCATATCTTCCAGCTTGTTTAAAAAGATCTTTGCCTCATCATATTTCATGACATACTGCTGGATTTCCACATCATTTCCTGTCTTTGGACGAAGTTCTTCCACATAATACGGATTTGGCAGAAACCGCACATCCATGACGATATCAGAATCTGCCGGAATTCCATACTTGAATCCAAAAGAAAGGATAGTAACATACATACTGTTAAATTCTTCATCCTGCACAAAGATCTTTTCCAGTTCTGTTTTTAATTCTCTCGTAAGCAGACGGCTGGTGTCGATAATATAATCCGCTTCTTTTTTCAGAAATTCCATTTTCTGACGTTCCCGCATGATTCCCTTATCCACACGCTCTCCCTGTGCCAGCGGATGGCTTCTTCGGGTCTCTTTATAGCGTTTTACAAGAACCGCATCCTCTGCATCCAGAAACAGCACTTCATACTGGACATCCTTACTTTTTAAAATTTCCAGCATATCCTGCACTTTATCCAGATTTTCACCGCTCCGCGCATCAATTCCGATCGCCACATTTTTCATCTGCGTATCAAAATTTGTTGCAAAATCCACAAGTTTATCCAGAAGCGGAATCGGAAGATTATCGATACAAAAGAATCCCATATCTTCCATCATTTTCATTGCTGTACTTTTTCCGGCTCCTGACATGCCCGTCACAATTACAAATCTCATCTAGAACTCTCCTATCATTTTCACTTCCGGTTCAAGTGTCACACCAGACTGTTTTTTCACACGTTCCTGTACATCTTTCATCAGCTGCAAAATCTCTGCTGCGGTGGCATTTCCTCTGTTTATCACAAATCCGCAGTGTTTTTCGGAAACCTGGGCATCCCCCACTGCATAGCCTCTCAGCCCGGCATCCATAATCAGTTTTCCTGCAAAATAGCCTTCCGGACGCTTAAACGTACTGCCTGCACTTGGATACTCCAGCGGCTGCTTCTCCACACGTTTTTCCCTGAGTTCTGCCATCTTTGCACGGATCTCCTGCTCCGGTGCCGGCGTCAGGGACAACTCTGCCTCCAGTACCAGAAAATGATTCTTGGGAATACAGCTGTGCCGATAGGACAGATCTAGTTCCTCCCGTGAGAGTACCTTTTGCTCACACTCTGGGGTAAGCACTGTCACCTGCCGGATGACATCTTTCATTTCTCCGCCATAGGCACCCGCATTCATGGTCACTGCACCGCCCATGCTTCCCGGAATTCCGGCAGCAAATTCCATGCCGCCCAGACCGGCAGCTGCCGCTTTTGCAGCCACCTGGGAAAGCAGGGCACCTGCCTGCGCACGCAAGATATTTCCCTGCACTTCCACCGCATTCATCTGTGCCCCGACTTCAATAACAAGTCCACGGATTCCTTTGTCTCCAACCAGAAGATTACTTCCGTTTCCGATCACGGTCACTGCAAGCCCTTTCTTTTTAGCCAGGCCAAGAATTACCGGAAGTTCCTGTTTCTTTGGACACACGTAAAGATCCGCAGGACCTCCCACGCGAAATGTCGTGTGTTTTTTCATCGGTTCCTGCTGATATACGACCAGCTCAGGCAATGCCGCCCTGATTTCTTCAAGCCACTGATCCATTATGCCTCCTTCAGGAAAGCCACATAGCCGTGCAATGCCTCATACAGATCCACTTTGCTGATGATTTCCCATGGCGCATGCATATTCAGTACGGCAACTCCGCTGTCAATAACATTCATGCCATAATTTGCAAGAATATATGCGATGGTTCCGCCGCCTCCCTGATCTACTTTTCCAAGTTCTGATGTCTGGAACGATACATCATTATCATCAAAAATTCTGCGCAGTCTTGCAATATACTCTGCATTTGCATCATTGGAACCTGATTTTCCTCTGGCTCCTGTATATTTGTTCAGGACAAGTCCCTTTCCAAAGTAAGCACAGTTACGTTTTTCCATCACAGACGGATAATTCGGATCAAATGCCGCAGATACATCGGAAGAAAGCACTCTGGAATTATGCAGCGCTCTGCGCACTTTCAATTCGCTGTATTCCCCAAGCAGATTGATGATCTCTGCCACACTGTCCTCAAAGAAATGGGACTGCATGCCGGATGCACCGACACTTCCGATCTCCTCTTTGTCTACCAGAAGACATACGCTGGTATGCTGTGGCTTTTCAATCTCAAGCATTGCCGCAAAAGACGGATAAGCACACACTCTGTCGTCATGTCCGTATCCCATGATCATGCTGCGGTCAAAGCCGTAATCTCTGGCAGCCCCTGCCGGGACAACTTCAATCTCCGCAGACAGAAAATCTTCCTCGTCCACACCGTACTCTTTGGACAGAATATTTAAAATATTTGCCTTTACGCGGTCTTTCATCTCTTTTTTCTCTTTTTCATCATCACTTGCTGCCGGAATACTTCCGACAAGCAGATCAAGGTTTTCTCCTTCGATCACCTTGGATGCCTTTTTCTCCATCTGTTCTCCCGCTAAATGAATCAGCAGATCACTCACGCCAAAAACAGGATCTTCCGGTTTTTCTCCGATATTGACCGTAACCGTTGTGCCGTCTTTTTTACAGATTACACCGTGCAGTGCAAGTGGAAGTGTCACCCACTGGTATTTCTTCACACCTCCATAATAATGCGTATCTAACAGTGCCATCTCCGTATCTTCATATAACGGTACCTGTTTTAAATCCATACGTGGGGAATCAATATGTGCGCCGAGAATGTTCATTCCTTCCTCGATGTCTTTTTCGCCGATCACAAACAGAGCCAGACCCTTTCCCATATTATTGGCAACAATGCGGTCTCCGGCTTTTAATTTTGCATTCTGCGCGATCTTTTCACTCAGATCTGTAAATCCGTTTTCCTTTGCCTGCCGGTATAATTCCGCTGCACACTCGCGCTCAGTCTTGCAGGAAGATATAAACTTACGGTATTCTTCCGCAAATGTAAATACATCCTGTCTTTTGGTTCCTTCCGGGTATTTCTCCCACGCATTCTTCTTTTCCATGATTTCTTACATCTCCTCATTTACTCTCGTCTATTCTTCATCATTGCTTTTTGTCATATTTGCCTGGACTCTGCGATACAATTCCTGTGCCGCATTGTAGCCCATCTTCTTCTGTCTGTGGTTGACAGCCGCAGTCTCACAAATAACAGCCAGATTACGTCCCGGGCGGATTGGAAGGGAATGACATACTACCTTATTGCCCAGATATTCGATATATTCTTCTTCCAGTCCCAGGCGGTCATAATCCGCATCTTTTTTCCAGTCTTCCAGTTTGATCACCAGATCGATCTGCTGCTTTTCCTTAACACACTCCACACCATACAGGGTCTTTACATCTATGATGCCAATGCCCCGCAGTTCAATAAAATGCCGGGTCACTTCCGGAGAAGTTCCGATCAGTGTATGTTCATTGATCTTGCGGATTTCCACTACATCATCCGTAACCAGACGATGTCCGCGGCGGATCAATTCCAGAGCCGCCTCGCTTTTTCCGATTCCACTGTCTCCTGTAATCATGAGACCCTCGCCATATACATCGACCAGAACCCCGTGAACGGTAATACAGGGTGCCAGTTCTTCACCCAGTGTATAGATCAGCTCTGCCATAAATTCAGAAGTCGGACGGTCCGTACCAAGAACCGGCACTTCATTTTTTATTGCCTCTTCTAAGAAAATTTCATCTGGCTGCAGACTGCGGCAGAAAATCACACATGGGATATCAAACTTCAGAAACGCATCATAACGGGTTTTCTTTTCCGCATCACTCATCTGCTGGATAAACGTATATTCTACATTTCCAATCATCTGTATTCTTGATTCTTCGAAATGTTCAAAATATCCGGTCAGCTGTAATGCCGGACGATTCACATCACTGGAAATAATCTTACATTTTTTCAGATTGATATCCGGCGTAAAATTTTTCAGATTTAAAACCTGCGCAACTTTTGCAACACTAACACTTCCATTTGACATATTCATTTCCCCCTGTGGCTCATATTAAGCAGTACCTGTGCCGGACTGCCTTTTTATAAACAGATTGTACCATGAATCTTTCCATATCACAAGTTGCTAAGCCGGTCCGGAATGCAGGGTATCATATACATTCTGTGCAGCCGTCAGATTCATGCTGTCGGTTTCTGCCAGCTCCTCCACAGATGCGTTTTTCATATTTTCCATAGACTGGAATCTGCGCATCAGTGCCTTTCTTCTGGCCGGTCCGATTCCCTCAATGTCATCTAAAATGGAGTGTACCTGTGCCTTGGAACGCAAAGACCGGTGATACTCAATGGCAAACCGGTGTGCTTCATCCTGAATCCGGGTAATCAGTTTAAATCCCTCTCCATGCCGGTCAATCGGAATTTCCACATTGTGGAAATACAGTCCCCTTGTACGGTGATTGTCATCCTTTACCATACCGCAGACCGGAATATCCAGTCCCAGTTCTTCCAGCACCTGCAGACAGATATTTACCTGGCCGCGTCCACCATCCATCATAATGATATCCGGGAAGCGTGTAAAACTTCCGACTTCCTGTGGCATATTTTTCTCTTCCAGTTCTTTCTGTTCCTGCATGCCGTGCGTAAACCGCCGGGTCAGGACCTCATGCATGGAAGCGTAATCATCCGGTCCCGATACCGTGCGGAGTTTAAATTTCCGGTAATCGCTGCGTTTCGGCCGTCCTTTTTCGTATACAATCATAGAACCTACGGTTTCAAATCCATTAATATTAGAAATATCATAGGCCTCCATACGATTAAGCCCTTTCATGCCAAGCAGCTGCTCAATCTCTTTTACCGCGCCGATGGTACGTCCTTCTTCTCTCTTAATCTTTTCTTTATCCTGGCTGAGCACCAACTGTGCATTTTTCGCAGCCAGCTCCACCAGCTTTTCTTTGAGTCCTTTCTGCGGAATCCGTATCGTCACTTTCCGCCCGCGTTTGGCACTCAGCCATTCTTCCAGCACCGGAATGTCTTCGATTGCTTCCTGGAGCATGATTTCCCGCGGGACAAACGGCGTCCCAGAATAATACTGTTTCACAAAATTTACCAGAATATCCCCTGTGCTTTCTTCTGATCCCACACGCACATGAAAATGATCCCTTCCGATAATCTTTCCACTGCGGATAAAAAACACCTGAACGACAGCATCCCGGTCATCGCTCGCTAACGCAATGATATCCTTGTCCTCCCCATCCGTATTGGTAATCTTCTGCTTCTGTGCAATCTGACTGACACTGTTTAACAGCTCACGGTATTCGATGGCCCGCTCAAATTCCATCTCCTCGGATGCCTTCTGCATGTTTTCTTTTAATTCACGTATTACCGGTCCATAGTTTCCATTTAAAAATTCCAGTGCCTTACTGACCTGCTTTCCATACGTCTCTTTATCCACATGCCCCTGACAGGGAGCATCACACTGATGAATATGATAATTCAAGCAGGCACGTTCTAATCCGATATCTCTCGGAAGCTTACGGTTACAGGTGCGCAGTTTATAAAGTTTATTGATCAGCTCTATCGTATCTTTTACCGCACCAGCACTCGTATACGGTCCAAAATAACGGGACTTATCTTTTTTTACCTGGCGGGAAAAAAGAACCCGCGGAAAATCTTCCTGCACCGTCACCCGGATATAAGGGTACGTCTTGTCATCCCGCAGCATCGTATTATATTTGGGTGTGTGCTCTTTGATCAGATTGCACTCCAGCACCAAAGCCTCCAGCTCGGAATCGGTAATAATATACTCAAACCGTGCAATGTGCTCCACCATCTGTTTTTTCTTGATGCCCTCATCATGACTCGGCTGAAAATACTGCCGCACCCGTTTGCGCAGGCTGACTGCTTTTCCTATATATATGATCGCATCTGTTTTGTCATGCATAATATAAACTCCCGGTTGATCCGGGAGTTTACGTAATTCTTCCTGAAAGTCGAACATGAATTATTCCTCAAACATATCATCACTCACAATCGCAGCTTTGGACTGGCTATCCTCTGCAATTGAAGTGTCGTCTTTCGCTTCATTATTTTCTTTGGATAACACACGCGGTTCCTGTGATGCTTTTTTCTCATCCGCTGTGTCATCCGGCATCAGTGACTCTTTATCTTCTTCCTGCGGAAGTCCTTTCATTTCGCGGAAAATCTTCATGAATTCCTTGCCGGTGATCGTCTCCTTTTCGTACAGATAATCGCTGATATGATCCAAAATGTCACGATTTTCTGTCAGCATCTGCATTGCATCCTCGTAGCTTTTATTAATAATGGAAAGCACTTCCTTATCAATCTGTCCTGCCGTGTCTTCTCCGCAGATCAGACCGGCACGGCCATCCAGATACTGGTTTTCCACCGTAGCAAGACACATCATGCCAAACGTATCTGACATACCATACATCGTAACCATGGCACGCGCAATCTTTGTTGCATTCTCAATATCATTTGCTGCACCGCTGGTCGCTGAGTGGAATACAAGTACCTCCGCTGCACGTCCTGCCATAAAGGTCGTAATCTTTGCAAGAAGTTCATCTTTGGTCTCTAAATACTTTTCTTCTTCCGGTGTCTGTAACGTGTATCCCAATGCTCCCATGGTACGCGGTACGATAGTAATCTTTTGAACCGGCTCTGTATTTTTCTGAAGTGCCGAAACAAGTGCATGCCCTACCTCGTGATAAGAGACAATCTTACGCTCCTTATCACTCATGACACGGTCCTTTTTCTCTTTTCCACCGACAGCCACAAGTTCAAATGCTTCAAACAGATCCGACTGGTTGACAAACTTTCGTCCATTCTTTACCGCATTGATGGCAGCCTCGTTAATCATATTGGCAAGATCCGATCCCACCAGACCGGCAGTAGCCAGTGCCAGTGCATCCAGATCCACGGTCTCATCCATGTGCACATCCTTCGAATGTACTTTTAAGGTTTCCAGACGTCCTTTCAGATCCGGCTTGTCAACAATGATCCGACGGTCAAAGCGTCCCGGACGAAGCAGTGCCTTATCCAGAACTTCCGGACGGTTCGTTGCCGCAAGAATTAAAATACCTTTGGATGCATCAAATCCATCCATCTCCGCAAGCAGCTGGTTTAAGGTCTGTTCACGCTCATCATTGCCTCCGCCATACCGGCTGTCACGGCTTTTACCGATGGCATCGATCTCATCAATAAAAATGATACACGGTGCCATCTTCTGTGCTTCCTTGAACAGATCACGCACACGGGAAGCACCCACGCCGACGAACATCTCCACAAAATCAGAACCTGCCAGGGAGAAAAACGGAACTTTTGCCTCTCCGGCAACTGCTTTTGCCAGCAATGTCTTACCGGTTCCAGGAGGTCCGACAAGAAGTGCCCCCTTCGGGAGCTTTGCCCCGATATCGCTGTATTTCTTCGGATTGTGCAGAAAATCCACCACTTCCTGCAGGGATTCCTTTGCCTCGTCCTGTCCAGCTACATCTTTAAATGTCACACCGGTTGTTTTCTCCACATATACTTTGGCGGTTGATTTTCCAACCCCCATGGCTCCTCCGCCCATCCGGCGCATCAGGAATCCAAAAAGAATCCAGATCAGTACCAGCGGAATAACAAAGCTTAAAATGTTTACCAGCCATGCCGAAGTATTGTCCGGCACGGATGCCGAAATTTCAATTGTTTTCCCCTCTGATGTCTTTGCACTCTTGAGTGTCGTGATCAGATCCGGATCATTGACAATTCCGGTGTAATATGTTATCTCATATGGTTTTTTATCGTCCACCAGTGTGTAATCCATCTCATAATTGCTGAATTCCACCGTTTTGACATTATTCTTTTCCAGCTGTTTTAGGAATTCGGAGTATGTAGTTTCCTTCGAACTCATCTGTGAAAACCGGTTGGCAAAAAATGACAGGAAAAAGAGTGCCACCAGAGTGACCATGATAAATCCCAGGATCATCTGTCCGTTATGGTTGTCTTTCTTTCCTCCGTTGTTGCCACCATTGTTTCCGTTATTACCATTGTTTCCATTATTTCCGTTATTATAATTATTGCCACCGTTATAGTTTCCGTTGTTATAATTATTCGGTGCCTGATTGTCCATAAGCCCTCCACTTGTATATCTCTTGTAATCAATACCCTTATTATATGTAATAAGAAACGCAAAATCAACATTTTGTTCGAGAACTTTTCCTATCCTTTCTAAACTTTTTATAAAAAAGTGTGGAATATTTTCGTTGTCCGCTGTATAATATTAAACTATGGTAGTTTAGATAAAAACTTAGGAGGAAAATTATGCCTGTAAAATACGTCTTTGTCACTGGCGGTGTCGTATCTGGTCTTGGAAAAGGTATCACTGCTGCATCTTTAGGACGTCTGCTCAAAGCGCGTGGCTACAAAGTCACCATGCAGAAGTTCGATCCATATATCAACATTGATCCGGGAACCATGAACCCGATTCAGCACGGTGAAGTGTTCGTAACGGATGATGGAGCGGAAACCGATCTGGATCTCGGTCACTACGAGCGCTTCATCGACGAAAGTCTGACAAAGAATTCCAATGTGACAACCGGTAAGGTTTACTGGTCCGTTCTGCAGAAAGAACGTCGTGGAGATTATGGCGGAGGAACCGTACAGGTAATCCCGCATATTACCAACGAGATCAAGAGCCGTTTTTACCGTAATTTCACATCCGATGATATGCATATTGCAATTATAGAAGTCGGCGGAACCGTCGGAGATATCGAAAGCCAGCCTTTCCTTGAAGCAATCCGTCAGTTCCAGCACGAAGTGGGACATGAGAATGCGATTCTCTGTCACGTTACCCTGATTCCGTACCTGCGCGCCTCACAGGAATTAAAGACCAAGCCTACCCAGGCAAGTGTCAAGGAACTGCAGGGTATGGGTATCCAGCCGGATATCATCGTCTGCCGTTCCGAGCAGCCGTTAGATCAGGGATTAAAGGACAAGATCGCACTGTTTTGTAATGTTCCGAACACACATGTACTGCAGAATCTGGATGTTGAGTATTTATATGAAGCTCCACTGGCGATGGAAAAAGAAAATCTTGCGAAAATTGCCTGTGAGTGTTTAAATCTTGACTGTCCGGAACCGGATTTAAGTGACTGGAAGTCCATGGTCAATGATCTGCGTCATCCGGACAAGGAAGTCCGGATTGCCCTGGTCGGAAAATATACCGCATTACACGATGCTTACATTTCCGTTGTGGAAGCTTTAAAGCACGGCGGTATTCCAGAGCATGCAACAATCGACATCAAATGGGTAGACTCCGAAGAATTAAATGTAGACAATGTAGATGAGGTGCTGGGTGATGTAAACGGTATCCTTGTTCCCGGCGGATTCGGTCTGCGCGGTGTCGAGGGAATGATCCTTGCCGCACGCTATGCCCGCGAGAACAAGATTCCGTACCTTGGTCTCTGCCTCGGCATGCAGGTATCCATCATTGAATTTGCACGTCACGTATGCGGATTCAACGATGCACACAGTATCGAACTTGACCCGAACACAACACATCCGGTCATTGCACTGATGCCGGACCAGGACGGTGTAGAAGATATCGGCGGTACCTTAAGACTCGGCGCTTATCCTTGTGTACTGGACAAGGATTCCAAAGCATATGAAGTATACGGAACCACTGAGATTTCTGAGCGTCATCGTCATCGTTATGAAGTAAACAATGATTATCGTGCCACTCTCACCGAGCATGGCATGAAACTTTGCGGAACTTCTCCGGACGGAAGAATTGTAGAAATGATCGAACTCCCGGATCACCCATGGTTTATTGCCACACAGGCACATCCGGAATTAAAATCCAGACCAAACCGTCCACATCCACTGTTCCGTGGTTTTGTGGAAGCAGCAACCAAGTGTAAACGATAATGGTATTCCCGGCGGTTTTTCCGCCGGGTTTTCACTTTATTTGAAAAAGGAGAACTGTCATGCCCAAATCTGTGAATCAAAAACAAAAGCTGTTATTCCTTCTGGATTATCTGCGTCAGAACACGGATGAAACCCATACCGTCACTACCCCACAGATCATCGACCATCTCGCAGCAAACGGCATCCGGGCGGAGCGTAAAAGCATCTATAACGATATCCAGACGCTTTGTGATTATGGTTATGACATCATCCTGACCGAAGGCGCGCATGCCGGTTACCGCATAGCAGACCGCACATTTGAGCTGCCGGAAGTCAAACTGCTTGTTGACCTGGTACAGTCTTCCAAATTTATTACCACAAAGAAATCACGGCAGCTGATTGGCAAACTGGAACAGCTTGTCAGTAAAAACGATGCGAAAAAACTACAGCGTCAGGTTGTCGTTGCAGACCGCAACAAAACCAGCAATGAAAAAATCTATTACAGCGTGGATGTCATCCACTCTGCCATTGCAGAAAACCGGCAGATCCGTTTCCACTACTTCGACTGGAATGTCCGAAAAGAAATGCAGCTGCGCAAAAACGGCAGATTCTATCAGGTCAGCCCCTGGCTTCTTACCTGGGATGACGAGAACTATTATCTTGTTGCCTATGACGCGGATGCCGGGAAAATGAAACATTACCGCGTGGACAAGATGCTTGATCTCTCCGCTGTGGATCAGGCGCGGTGCGGACAGACCGATTACGAACAGATGGATATCGCCTCTTATTCCCGCAAAAATTTCGGCATGTTTGCCGGGGAAGAGACAACCGTACAGCTTCTGTGCGATACTTCCATGACCGGTGTCATCATTGACCGTTTCGGTGCCGGTGTAGCCATGCGCCCCTACGACGATACCCACATTCTCGCGCGGGCACAGGTCGCTGTCAGTCCACAGTTTTTTGGCTGGCTTGCCGGCTTATCCACACATATCCGTGTGATTTCCCCGGATTCCGTTGTCAATGAATACCAAATTTTTCTGCAGGAAATCCTGCGCAGTTATACCGATATGCAATAATCGTTTCCAAAGGAGGAATATACTATGAATTTACCGAAAGATCCTGTCATGCTTCTGTCTGTTGTCAACACACAGCTGCGTGATCATTACCCGACACTTACCGAACTTGCTGCCGCATATATGACAGATGCAGATGCAATTACAGAAACCCTTGCTGCCATCAATTATCATTACGATGAGGGGCAGAATCAGTTTATTTAACAGGCAATTACCTGATTCACTACATAAAAGGAGGGGAACTTTTGTATGGCCAGTTGTGATTTTTGTGCATACAATGAATACGATGAAGAGGACGAAGCATATTACTGCTCCGTCAATATGGATGAAGACGACATGGCTCGTTTTGTCCAGAGTAATTACAAGGAATGTCCCTTTTACCGTTCCGGGGACGAATACAAAGTTGTACGGCACCAGATGTAACCTGGTGCCGTTTTCGTAAAATACTAATTATATTATGTTTCTGCCCACACATCCATGGATTTCTTTCCATGCTTTCTTCCCCAGAGATACAACAGCACGCAGGCAGCCAGGAGTACAATATCGGCAAAAAACGTTCCCTCAATGCCAAAACCAACATTATATGCGAAACTGTCTCTTGCTGTTGCTGCATCCAGTTTAAATACCGAATACGGCACATTGATCCCACTGTTTGGCAAGCCAAAGAGAATGTTCTGCGTAAAATTCCATGCTGTATGTACGGCAAACGCACACCAGAGACTGTCCATGTAATATACCATGAGGGAAAACAAAATTCCGACCAGAAAAATATTCAGGACAGAAAGCACCGTAACTCCGTTATTTGCCAGATGCAGCAACGCAAACAGCAGTGCATTTCCGACAATTGCAACCACCGGATTTTTATAACTTCTGCGCAGTTTCTGATATAGAAATCCCCTGCACAGCAGTTCCTCTGCCGACGACTGGATAAACACGGTCAGAAACACAACCACAAACCACAGCGGATGAATGGCATCGTAGGTCAGCACAATATCATGGTGCAGCCATGCAATCAGAATACAAAATCCATTCAGTGCAAATCCCAGAACCAAACCGAAAAGCAGATATTTCCAGTTATTTCCCTGTGGTTTCGTGCCGACTGCCTGTAAAATCGGACGATTCCGTTTTCGGATACCGATCCAGAACAATGCCACGGCCCAGATTCCCCAAAAGATCACATACATCAGTGTCGTATTCAAAAACGCAGAATTTAGTATCTCAGGGTTTCTTGCATAGGCAATCCCCACCGGGATTCCGAGGACAAAGTTTCCCAGAAATTGTCCTAAAACCATGAGAATCACAGTTTCAAGGTAAAGCACCGGAAGCGTATCAACAATTTTGTTTTTCAGCAATTTTTTCTTTTCCATTTGACTGAAACTCCTTTTCTTTTATCTGTTTCTCATTATATCTTTGCACGCTTAATGTTTTACCTGTTGTATCTTAACGCTTCCTTAAACTGCCGCTTAACGAAGACGGAAGTCTATTAGTTTTATCCACACTATTTGGTATCTTTATTTCGATGTACCAATTTTGCCTGCCGGTTGATCAGACGTCCGATCAGTTCTACCGACTCATCAATTCCGTAGCATGCACTGTTGATACACAGATCATAATTGATCGCATCGCCCCAGCGCTTACCGGTAAAGGAATGATAATAATCCTGGTGCTTGTGATCCATCTTGCGCACCAGATTAATGGCCTGTTTCAAATCCAGATTTTTCAGTTCCATCATACGGCGCACACGGATCGCAAACGGTGCCGTAATATAGATACTGATATGTGGAATATGCTGTCCGGTCAGTACGACATCCGCAGCACGTCCCATAACAATCATATCTTCCTCTTTTGCCAGCTCACAGATTAAGGCACTCTGCCGGAAGAAAGATGCGTCTTTCTTTGACAGACCATGATAACGCTTAAAATCGCTGACTTTCGTTGCGTCTGATCCAAATTCCTTCGCATCCCTGCGATCAAGAATCTGATTCAGCACAGACTCATCATAATAATTGATATGCAGCGCTTCCGCCAGTGCAAATCCAATATCGGTACCTGCACTTCCATGGGAACGGCTGATACAAATTACCAGATGATCCTTCTCAGAAAACTTCTTGCTCAGAATGGAAGAATTCATATCTGCCAGATCTTTGTCCACAATATCTACCGAGCCAAAGCTCATCGGCAGATTTGCTATTTCTTCCAGAATATCATTATATTCAACCAAAAGGTCATGGCGTGCTTCTTTATTCCGGATACTTCTCGCCATGTTTCCGATCAGAGCCAGTTCACTTCGAAGCAAATGCCCCTGTGGATTGGAAACAATAAGCATGGTCAGGTCATCCAGCACACGCGCTTTTTCTCCGGTAAATGTCTTTCCGAGTCCAGAACCGGAAGTCTTGTACACCTTTTCATCCAGTTCATAGATGCGGTTCGCCAGCTTTCTGCATTGTTCTTTGTTGTCCATAGCCTTCTACCTCCTATAAAAAGAATACCAGTGTATCAATGATAAATACCGGAATCAAAAACTTCAGGGAACATAACATATAGCCAAAGAAGGACGGCATCTTGATACCGTTTTCATCCGAAATGGACTTCACCATAAAGTTCGGAGCATTTCCGATATAAGTGTTGGCTCCCATAAATACTGCACCACAGGAAATCGCCATCAGCATTTTGACAGCAACGGTTCCCACGGTCGTTGCAACACCTGTCGTGGCACCAAGTGTACCTGCGGTGGTAAGGAATACCAGATAGGTTGGTGTATTGTCCAGAAAGCTGGAAAGTGCACCGGTCGCCCAGAACATCTCTAATGGTTTCGTCAGCCCCAGTTCTGCTCCCTTGCTCTTTAAAATCATCAGTGCCGGCTGCATGGTGATAAAGATACCGATAAACAATACTGCAACTTCCTCGATGGCACCCCAGGTAAAATGGTTCTTGGTACGAACCTCTGATTTTGTGGTTTTAAACGACAGAAATGCCGCAACCAGAATAATCACAATCTCGATCAGTGTCGGCACAGCCAGTCTTACACTTCGAAAGATCGGAACGCTGATGACACTTCCATCTGCATTCTGGAAAGCTTTCATTCCCGGAAGAACTCCGCTTAACACAACACCTGCCACAATCATAATCATAAAGATAATATTGTGCAGACCATTCACCTTTAACGTGGTAGTCGGTCTGGAGATATCCGGACGCATGCCAAGTGCAATATCCCTGCGATATGCACGGCGGTCAATGAAATAAAATACGGTCAGAAGAATTACCATATTGAATATCAGTACCGGGAACAGACGCAGACTCCAGGTAAATGGAACTCCTCTCATAAATCCCATCAGAAGTGGCGGATCACCGATTGGTGTCAGACATCCACCCATATTGGAAATCAGGAAAATGAAAAAGACCATAATATGACTCTTATTTCTTCTCCAGGAATTCATCTGAATCATCGGACGCACCAGAAGCATACTTGCACCAGTTGTACCGATACAGCTTGAAAGCAGTGTTCCGATCGCCAGAAGGCCGGTATTCATGCGCGGGGAACCCACGAAATCTCCTTCCAGGTTAATGTTTCCTGAAACACAAAACAGACCAAACAGCAACACAATAAAGGAAAGATAATCATTTACAATACATTCCAATACCGTTTCTGCAGTCTCTCCTGCACCGTATTTTACAGCAAACGGAATCATAAATAAAAGTGACCAGATGAGTACCGCCCAGCCCTTATTTTTATCCCACCATTCTCCTTTTACCAATGGGAAAATTGCGATACATAATAAAAGACCGGCAAACGGTATGCACAGCCAAAGCGGTATGTTACCCATTTTCTTGTACCTCCTTATAATCTCTGTATATTTTACACCTCAGCCCCCAAAAAAGTAACCGCTAATTCGTCAAATAATTAACAAAGTTCCAATCTCCATTTCACTTATTTTTGTATATTTTCTCCATATAAAGAAAGCCTGCATCCACACGGTGTATTTTATTTCACAGGCAGCATTTTGTCACAAAATGAAGAGAAGCCTCTCCGTTCCCGGATCGGCTTCTCTTCGAGGAGTTTAGTTATGAAAATGTTTATTAAATAAAAAGGGAATAATGTAAAGGAATGATTTCCGTTTACATTGTCTAGTATATGCAAAAAATGTGTCCATATTATGTCCACTTCAAAAACAAATTCTAAAATCATATTCCAAAAATTTTAGAGACATTTTATATATTTAACAATTTCTTACATAATTCGATCTTGCTGTCATCGGTCAGACTGTTTTCAAATACCACCTGTCCACGTTTCTGCCGGCCGCAAAGCAGATCTTTCTCCTGCAGTCTTCTTTTCATCTCACGTGCGGTTCCCTCGCCTCCGTCAAAAATTTTCACATTCTCCCCCAACACCTGCTGAATCTGTTTTCTGGCAAACGGATAATGTGTGCAGCCGAGTACCGCTGCATCCACCTGGTTTTCCCGGTAAGAATAAAGCAGATCTTCCAGATATTTATGAAGATCCTCTCCGTCGAGATCTCCCCGCTCAATAAAATCCATCAGACCCGGACACGGCAACGGAAGAATTTGTGCTTTCTCTTTGTAGCGCTCCATCAGCACATGAAACTTTTCTTCATGAATTGTCATCGGGGTTGCCATCACAAGGACTTTGGGATGTTCCATGCAAAGTGCCGCCGGTTTCAGTGCCGGTTCAATCCCGACAATCGGAATATACGGATACATCTCGCGCAGTTTCCGGACAGCAGCACTGGTGGCTGTATTGCAGGCAACCACAAGACCTTTTGCCCCCTGGTCAAACAGCTTTCGTGCACATCCGATCGTCAGTTCCCGTACTTTTTCTTTTTCTTTTGTTCCGTATGGCGCATTTTTAGAATCCCCGAAATAAATAAAATCTTCCTCCGGCATAATCCGGATCAGTTCCCGCAGGACACTGATTCCTCCCACTCCGGAGTCAAATACCGCAATTGGGTTTTCTCTTTGTAATTGATATTCCACAGATCTGTTATCCTTTCTTAATTGAAAAAACATGGTTCAGTTGTTATAATAGTAACTAGTAAATAGCAATGGAGAGTGACAACTATGCTGACTGAAAAAAATACTTCCGATAAATATAAATACTGTGAATTTTGCGGACGCACGCTTCCAAAACATTATGAAGGAACGCTATGTCCCACTTGTCAGGAAGCACAGCTTTTCCGGAATGTGCGGGATTATATCCGCGCCAACACTGTAAATGAATATGAAGTTGCAGAACATTTCCATATTCCTCTCCGGCAGATCAAAGAGTGGATTCGGGAAGGACGGATCGAATATCATGAGGTCGACACAGCTTCCACTATCTCCGGCATGCACTGCCAGCGCTGTGGTGCTCCGGTTTCTTTCGGTACCCTGTGTCCGAATTGTCTGAAACTGATGAACACACAGGGCAGATCCGTTGCCCCTGCCATTTCACCGGATTCACGCATGCATTATCTCGATACCCCTTCTGACAAAACGAAATAAGAACTATCCACTCACAGGAAAGGGATGCCGGATTTCGGCACCCCTTTTTCTTACGCCTGTGTACTTCTGCGAATTACTTTTTGTCTGTATTTAAACTCCACTGCTTCCAGATATTTATCATCCGGTTCAAATTTGATCAGCAGTGTCTCGCCTTCCTTTTTCAGAACCATATCATAATATGCAGTATCTTTGTCATGAGAGGTATAATCAATCACCTTGACACCCTCTCTCTCGTATTGTGATACACTGCGATCTCCGGCCGGTGCAATCTGAATTACATCATCCATCGGATAACTTCCCAGTGACTTTCTGCGGTTCTTGTTTAAAACTTTTGCGAAGCGGACTTCCCCGTCAAAATAAGAATACTCAAACTCCTTGGAGTTTCCCATCAGAACAAACCAGACAATTCCGCATACCAGTGCAACCGGTAATGTAATGCCACTGGTCAGACATGATGCAAGCAGACTCACTACTGCAAGTACAAGCATCAATGTCCCCACTACTTTTGCAACCACGGTCTTCCGGACCGGTACTAATACATATACTTCCAATCTTCTATCTCTCCTTCATTTGTAGTAATGTTAATTATACTCCATCCCACACTTTTTTTCCACTAAAGAATATTTTTTTCATAAATACAGTAGATTTTTTGTTCCCCAGCCCTTACAATAAGAGATATTATTTTTCGTTTATTTTCGGAGGTGCATATGATACATATTCCAACAGAAAAACTTGCAGATTTTGAAAAAAACATCCGTCGTGAATGGACCATGACCAATGGAATCGGCGGATACGCGGGAGGCTCCATCATCGGTGCCTGCAACCGGACACATCAGGGATATCTGATTGCCAGTCTGCATCCCCCGGTCGAGCGCTATCTGGTATTTTCCAAAACCAATGAAAAACTGACACAGGGAACCCATGTTTACAATCTGGAAACTTCCCAGCATGCCGGGAAAGGACATTCTCCCATCCGCACGCAAGGACAGCGTTTTTTAACGGATTTCTCCTGTGACGGAACTGTCTGCTTTTCCTATTCCGCCGGCAATATCCGTATGGACAAACATCTGGCCCTGCTGCGGGAATCAAACACAGTTGCGATCTCCTATACGATTACAAACCAGGGAGAGGAAGCCGGACTTTCCATCACCCCGCTTATGAATTTCCGGGAGCACAGTGCATCGTCTGCCGTTTCTGACCTGCAGTTTACCTGTGAGCCAAACACAGTGGGCGGTTTCACTCTGATCCCGGCTGCTGCACCCGGACTCTGCATCGAGCTTTCCTGCAGTGCCGGCAGACTTTTTCCACGTGAAAACCAATACGACGTGGATATGCAGTACCAGACGGAAGTAGACAACGAAACGGCGGGACTGGATACACATTTTTGCCCATATGATCTGCGTTTTACACTTCCGGCACACAGCAGTACAAAGATTTCCCTGCTTTGCACCGTCCACCCGGTACAGGACACCCCTGTGCTTTCCCGCCCGCAGGCAGATACCGCAGCAATCGAAATCGCACACGTACAGGAATATTATGATTCCTTAAAACAACAGGCGGGATATGGCGATGATGCTTTTGCCAATACACTTGTCGTGGCAGCAGACCAGTTTCTTGCCCGGCGCGATTCCACCGGACTTATGACAATCCTTGCAGGTCTTCCGTGGTTTACCGACTGGGGCAGAGATACCATGATCGCTTTTTCCGGGCTGACACTGGCCACCCGGCGGTTTTCGGATGCCCGGGAAATTCTTTCAACCTTTGCGCAGTATGTCCATCACGGCATGGTCCCGAATATGTTTCCGGATGACGGGCAGGACCCTCTCTATAACACTGCAGATGCCTCTCTGTGGTATTTTTATGCCGTGGACGCATATTTGAAGGTTACCGGACAACCATCGGATTATGACTATATACAGCGGCGTATTTACCCCGTTCTGTGTGAAATTATTCATGCCTATGCACACGGCACGGATTTTTCCATCTATATGGATGATGACGCCCTCATCCATGCCGGAAGCGGATTGGACCAGGTAACCTGGATGGATGTCCGTGTCGGTGACTGGGTAGCTACCCCGCGTCACGGAAAACCGGTAGAAATCAATGCACTGTGGTACAATGCGCTGTGCGTGACTGCGGAACTGGCAGAACATTTCAAAGAAGATTCCTCCGTTTACCGCCAGCTTGCCACTCGTGTATCTGCTTCCTTCCGAAAAGAATTCTGGAACGAAAAAGACGGATGTCTCTATGACGTTATTGAAGAAAACGGCAAAGATGCAAGCATCCGCCCCAACCAGATCTATGCCGTCAGCCTTCCACATACCATGCTCACGGCCAAACAGGCTCTGCAGGTGGTAAATACCGTAGAGGAAAAGCTGCTTGCCGGCCCCGGCATACGCTCCCTCTCTCCGGAACACAAAGACTATCACGGGATCTACTGTGGCTCTCTTCCGAAAAGAGATGCCGCTTACCATCAGGGAACCGCATGGGGATTTCTGATGGGCGGCTTTCTGACCGCTTACATGAAAGTCCACCACCACTCTCCGGAAGCAAAAAAACAGGCAATGGCATATCTTGCACCGGTACAGACCCACCTTTTGGAAGAGGGCTGCATTGGTTCTATTTCCGAAATTTTTGACGGTGATGCCCCGCATACCTGCCGTGGTTGCTATGCCCAGGCATGGAGCGTTGGAGAAATTCTGCGCTGCTACACACAGGATATTCAAAAAAATCAAAAATAATGATTTTTTTCTTGACAAGAAGATCTCACTCGGATATAATACTAAATGTTCCGCGTGAGATTTTCAATTAAGAAATCCACTGCAATGCCTAGTTAGCTCAGTTGGTAGAGCAGAGGACTGAAAATCCTCGTGTCTCTGGTTCGATTCCGGAACTAGGCACTTTTAATTGTATAGAGAACATATTGGTATAATTGGAAACGACACATGTGTGCATTACTCACTGATTAACGAACAACACGCGTGTGTTTTTCTATGCTCAAATTTATTTATATTAAAGGAGGGCAAAATTATGCCAAAGAAGAGTAGACTCGAAAATATTTTATTTACACTTGTTATGGCGTTTGTCATGGTGTATGCCATGGTATGCTATAACATCGCAATCGACAAAGGCGGAATGACAAACGAAGTTTTTCTGCTGGCGTTTCATGAAATACCGATTATGTGGCCGATCGCATGTATCCTGGAGTATTTTGTAGTGGAGAAACTGGCAACGATGCTGGCGTTTCGTCTGGTAAATCCGAAAGAAGACAAGCCGGTCTTTGTGACACTTGCAATCTGTTCTATGATTGTATGTCTGATGTGTCCGGTAATGAGTCTGATTGCCACAGTTTTGTTTGCACATCCGGGAAATCAGGTGATCGCAGTGTGGCTGCAAAAATTTGCATTAAACTTCCCAATGGCATTATGCTGGCAGATCTTTTTTGGAGGAGTATTTGTAAGAAACTTATTTATATGGGTGAAAAAAGCGATTCATCATAAATAAAATCATCATGAATAAAAAGAGGGTGCGCATAATGCGCACCCTCTTTTTGGGGGTAGGAAAATAATGAAAAATGGTAAAACTGCTTCCGGCACAAAACCGGAAACAAGAATTACTGTGATTAAGTATTAGCCCATAACCACTTCGACAGAGACTTCTGTCTTGCCGGTTGGTAATGGAATCGTATTTCCGTCTACGGCAATGCCATCAACGGTCATGGAAGCAACACCCTTTTCTACGTGTTTTGGGTTACGGACGCTGATGTGATAGGTCACACCACGGAAGTCACGTTTTGCTTCGAAACCATCCAGAGTGGATGGAATACATGGATCGACGGTCAATCCGTCGTAATCCGGACGAATTCCGAGAATATACTGGGAAACGTCCAGGAATGTCCACGCTGCAGTACCGGTCAGCCAGCTGTTCTTGGCTTCTCCAAAGTTTGGAGCATCTTTTCCGGCAATCATCTGCGAATATACATAAGGTTCGGTACGGTGAATTTCGCTGATATCTTCGATATATGCAGGACAGGTTCTTGTATATACCTGCCATGCACGGTTTCCACGTCCGACAACGGTTTCTGCAATGGAAATCCAAGGATTGTTGTGGCAGAAGATACCGGCATTTTCTTTATATCCTGGTGGATAAGAGGAAATTTCACCAAGTTCAACATGGTATCTGTGATAAGGTGGCTGAAGAAGTACAATACCGTATTTAGTATCCAGATATTTTTCTACGGATTCCATGGCTTTCAGACAGTTTCCTTCTTTCAGGCCGATCTCTGCCATAACGCAGAAGCCTTGTGGCTCGATAAAAATTTTACCGTCTTCACATTCTTTAGAACCAATCTTGTTTTTGTAATGATCGTATGCCCGCAGGAACCATTCTCCATCCCAGCCAGCATCAAGAACCGTCTTTTCCATTTCTGCGATAGCATTTTCTGCCAGTTTTGCTTCATCCTCAAGCCCTCTGTGACGGCAGATCTCTACATAATCTTTACCGTAACGGACAAACATACCGGCAATGAAAACAGACTCTGCATTTGGTCCTTCGGATGGGCCGAATGTCTGGAAGGATTCTCCCGGTTCTGTGGAGAAGCAGTTTAAGTTCAGGCAGTCATTCCAGTCTGCACGGCCGATCAGTGGAAGTTTATGCGGTCCGAGATGATCGATGGTGTAGTGGAAGGAACGGCGTAAATGCTCCATAAAATCAGTTGCCTTGGAAGGATCACTGTCATACGGCGTTTTTTCATCCAGGATGGTGTAATCCCCGGTTTCTTTGATGTATGCTGCGGTACCTGCAATCAGCCAGAGCGGATCATCGTTGAAACCGCTTCCAATATCAGAATTACCTTTCTTGGTCAGAGGCTGATACTGATGATATGCACTTCCGTCTTCAAACTGTGTTGCTGCAATATCCAGAATACGCTCTCTTGCGCGGTCCGGAATCAGATGTACGAAACCAAGCAGATCCTGACAGGAATCACGGAATCCCATGCCTCGTCCGATACCGGATTCGAAGTAGGAAGCAGAACGGCTCATATTAAATGTGACCATACACTGATACTGATGCCAGATGTTTACCATACGATCCAGTTTTTCCTCGGAAGAGGATACCGTAAAGTGAGAAAGCAGTTCATCCCAGTATTTTTTCAGTTCAGCCAGTGCTGCTTCTGATTTTTCTTTGGTATCAAATTCTTTCATCAGAGCTTCCGCACGTGTGCGGTTAATCTTTCCATCTTCGGCGCGTCCGATCCATTTTTCTTCAACCGGATTCTCTATGTATGCCAGAATAAATACGAAAGTTTTAGACTCGCCGGGAGCAAGAGAAACTTTCAGATGATGGGAGCCTACCGGAGCCCATCCGCTGGCAATGGAGTTTTTGGACTGATCGGACACGACAACTTCAGGAGCAGAGTTTTCTCCGTATGCTCCAAGGAAGGAATCGCGGTCAGTATCAAATCCGTCTACCGGGGCATTCACTGCATACAGTGCATAGTGATTACGACGCTCACGGTATTCGGTCTTATGATAAATTGCAGATCCATGAACTTCTACTTCACCGGTAGAGAAATTACGCTGGAAGTTGGTCATGTCGTCCATTGCATTCCATAAACAGAATTCTACATAAGAAAAAACAGAAAAATCTTTCGTCTCTTTACTGTTATTGGTAAGAGTCAGCTGATTGATCTCACAGTTCTTTCCAACCGGAACAAATGCGGTCAGCTCTGCCTGCAGATCATTTTTACTGCTCCGGAAGGTGGAGTAGCCCATACCGTGATGACACTCATAAGCGTCCAGATCGGTCTTGGCTGGCATCCATCCGGGATTCCAGATGGTATCGCCCTCTTTAATATAGTAGTAGTGTCCATTGCTGTCGAAAGGAACATTGTTATAACGGTATCTCGTCAGACGAAGAAGCTTTGCATCTTTATAGAAGCTATAGCCACCGCAGGTATTGGAGATCAGAGAAAAGAAATTCTCAGAACCCAGATAGTTGATCCATGGGAGTGGTGTCTTAGGAGAGGTAATAACATATTCTTTGTTCGCATCATCGAAATATCCAAATTTCATGTGTGTATCCTCCATATAAAATTATTTACTTGTGACATAGTAGATGAAAGTGGAAAGAAGCATTTGGTGGAGTAATCAATCCATCGTGCTTGTTTTAAATGCCACTTATCTATGAGAGCGAAAACGTTTAAGCACTCTCTTTTATAAATAGAGTATAGTCTCTGAAATTTAAAAAATCAACACAAAATGGCTTAAAACAGGCAAATCCAGCAACTTGAACAAAAACGAAAACAAAAAATATAAGAAAGCAACAAATGCGTGCGCAACATTAAAAACCAAAAAAATTGCGTAAACGTATAAGAATAAAATAGCGTGCGCATGCACGGACACAAAATACACATACAATATGCATAAAACCGTCAAGAATAAAATGTTTAAATTGACGAAATGACAAAAAGCTATTGCATTTCTGACCATACGGGGGTATATTAAAGCTACGAAAACGATTAAGAAAGTTTTCCGAAACATTGGAGGAACGATATGGTATCTTTAAAAACAATTGCTGAACGATGTGGTGTCTCTACTGCGACTGTAAGCAAAGCACTGAATGATCATAAAGATATCAGTGAAGAGACAAAAAACCGGGTAAAGCAAACGGCAGAAGCACTTGGATATTTTCCGAATGCAGCGGCCAGAGCACTTAAGACAAACCGCTCATATAATATCGGGGTACTCTTCGAGGAGGAAGCCGGAAGGGGCCTGACTCATGAATATTTCTCCGGTGTGCTGAACGGACTTAAGATTCAGGCAGAAAAGTTAGGATATGATATTACATTTATCAACACCTGCTTTGAAAATCGGAAAATGTCCTATTATGAACATTGCCGGTACCGGAATTTTGAGGGGGTCGTAATTGTATGTGCCAATTTTGATGACCCGGATGTGATCGAGCTGATGAACAGTGAAATACCTGTAGTTACGATTGATTATGTACATCATAACTGCACCGCAGTTACTTCCAACAATATACAGGGTATGGAAGATTTAGTAAAGTACATATACAGTCAGGGACACAGAAAAATTGCATATATTCATGGACAGGAAGGATCAAGTGTTACGCGGGACCGGCTCGCAAGTTTTTATCGGACAATTGATGAACTGGGGCTTGAAATTCCCGATACCTATGTCCGATCAGCTGATTATCTTGAGACAAAAGGATCTGCAAAACAGACAAAGGAACTGTTGAATCTGGAAGATCCGCCAACCTGTATCATTTATCCGGATGATACTTCTTTAATAGGAGGTAGAAATGTCATTATTGAAATGGGACTTCGAATTCCGAGAGACATTTCGGTAGCCGGATATGACGGTACGATGATCTCGCAGCTTTTATATCCAAAACTTACAACAATTCGCCAGAACACAGAAATAATTGGAAGCGAAGCTGCAATAAGGCTCGTCGGAACCATTGAGAAACCGAGAACAACTCTCGTCGAGAGAGTCGTTATAGAAGGAAGTTTAGTACCGGGACAGTCCGTAGGTGCAATTCAGCCGAAAGAATAAAGCCGGCAGATTTCTTCAAAACAAACTGACCAACAGGTCAACAAATATTAAGGAGGGTTTTATATGAAAAAGAAAGTCGTAAGTGCACTGCTGTGCGCAACAATGGTAGCAACAATGTTTGCTGGCTGCGGAAGTAAAGATAGCAGCGACAATGCAACAACACCGGATACTTCAAAGGCAGATACCAGTTCTGAAGTAACTGCTCCGGCAGAAGATACCGGAAAGGTTTTAAACATTTATTGCTGGAACGAGGAGTTCAAGAGCCGTATCACAGCTCACTATCCGGATTATCAGGAAGTTGATGCAACACATGGAAAGATCGGTGATGTTGATGTTGTCTGGAACATTACACCAAACGATGACAATGCGTACCAGAACAATCTGGATGCTACCTTATTAAATCAGGCAGATGCTCCAGCAGATGATAAGATTGACTTATTCCTGGTAGAAGCAGATTACGCATTGAAGTATGTAGATACCGATTATACGATGCCAATTAAGGATCTGGGAATTGCAGACAGCGATCTGTCAAAACAGTATCAGTACACAAAGGATATCGTTACCGATTCCAAGGGCGTTTTAAAAGGCCTTTCATGGCAGGGCTGCCCAGGTGTTCTTTTCTATAACAGAGATGCAGCCAAAGAAGTTCTCGGAACAGACGATCCAGATAAGGTTCAGGAATATGTAAAGGATTGGGATACATATAACGATACCGCAAAGAAGATGAAGGATGCAGGTTACAAGATGACTGCTTCCGCAAACGATACATACCGTGTATACTCCAACAATGTAACATCTAAGTGGGTAGACGGAAATAAGATCAATATCGATGACAACATTATGAAATGGGTAGACGATTCTAAGGCTCAGGTAGATGCTGGCGAGACAGGTACTTGTGATCTCTGGTCAGATGACTGGTCAAAAGGCTTCTATCCACAGGGTAAAGTATTCTGCTACTTTGGACCTGCATGGTTAGTAAACTTCTCTATGGCAGCTGATACAGAAGGATCTATCGGATACAACGGCGGATGGGGCGCAGCTCAGGGACCGCAGGGCTTCTTCTGGGGTGGTACATGGATCTGTGCAGCTCAGGGAACAGATAACGCAAATCTTGTAAAAGATATTATGTTAAAGATGACAACAGATGACGACATTATGAAAGATATCGTTGTAGATGATGACGATTTCGTAAACAACAGCACCGTTATGAACGGATTGGCAGATGGATCTATTAAGGTTAAAGATGATAAAGAATATACCAGCAAGATTCTTGGTGGACAGAATCCACTCCCAATGTACTGCGCAGGTGTTGAGACACTTGACTTAAGCAACCTGTCTTCTTACGATCAGGGATGTAACGAAGAATTCCAGAACGCTATGAAGAACTACTTCGAAGGAAAAGCAAGCAAGGAAGAAGCACTTGACCTCTTCTACAAGGCTGTAACTGAGAAGTACCCAGAGTTAACTTACTAATACTATAAGGCGTTCGCCTTACCCCACAGGTGCCTGCCAGACGATATGACGGAAGGCAGGCACCATCTTTTTAGCAAAAATATGTGTAACAAAAACTATATTCATCATAACATACCAGTTGGGAGGTAGGTCTTATGAAAAGTAATAGTGGAGGAAAAGCGGTCAGATATAATAAATGGGGCTACATATTTCTGATTCCATTTATCGTTGTATTTGTAATATTTCAGCTGGTACCGTTAGTAAACACCATTTATAACAGTTTCTTCGAAAATTATATGTCCGGTTTAACACAGGTTGGACCGACATTTGTTGGATTAGATAATTACAAGGCATTATTCAGTGGTGGAGATATCTGGACATATTTTAAGAACACGATGGTTCTTTGGATCATGTGCTTCATACCACAGATTTTCCTCTCCCTTTTATTAGGTGCATGGTTTTCCGATGTCCGTCTGAAATTAAAAGGGTCCAGATTCTTCAAAACTGTAATTTATCTGCCGAACCTGATTATGGCATCTGCATTTTCTATGTTGTTCTTCACACTCTTTTCAGATGGTGGACCAATCAATTCCCTGCTGATGCAGATCGGATTTATCTCAGAACCTTATAAATTTTTATCACATGCAGGAAGTGCCAGAGGCCTGATCGCCATGATGAACTGCCTGATGTGGTTTGGTAACACGACCATCCTTCTGATGGCCGGAATGATGGGAATTGATACTTCCCTCTTTGAAGCAGCTGAGGTGGATGGAGCAACTTCCACACAGGTATTTTTCAAGATTACACTTCCACTGCTTCGCCCGATTCTGGTGTATGTAATCATCACATCACTGATCGGTGGTCTGCAGCTGTTCGATGTACCGCAGATTTTGACAAATGGAACCGGTGATCCGATGAGATCTACCATGACATTGATCATGTATCTGAATAAGCATTTGTTCAGTAAGAACTATGGTATGGCTGGTGCACTGTCTGTTGTACTGTTCATTCTTACCACAATCTTAAGCCTGATCGTATTTAAGGTTACCGGCAATGACAAGAGAAAGGGGTAATTGATATGGCAAAGACAAATACAAACGACACCCAGAAGGGTGTAGGACTTCACGCACGGCGCATCATCGCCTATGTAGTATTGATTATTATCTCATTTTTCTGTCTGTTCTGGTTTTACATTATGTTTATCAACGCAACCAGATCAAACGGAGAGTTACAATCCGGATTTACCGCGATTCCAAGTACGAACCTGTTAAAAAACTGGAACAATCTGGTGCACGGAACGCTTCCAATCTGGTATGGAATGTTTAACAGTCTGATCATCGCCGCTTGCTCGGCAGTGCTTTGTACTTATTTCTCAACCATGACAGCATATGCCATTCATGCATATGATTTCAAAATGAAACGGTTTATTTATCCGTTCATCCTGATGATCATGATGATTCCGACACAGGTTACTGCACTTGGATTTATCAAGTTAGTGACAAAGATGGGAATGATGGATTCCTTCATTCCACTGATTGTTCCGACAATCGCTTCTCCGGTTGTATTCTTCTACATGAAGCAGTACATGGAGAGTGCACTTCCACTGTCTCTGATAGAGGCCGCACGAATTGATGGTTCCGGAGAGTTCCGTACATTCAACAGTATTGTACTTCCACTGATGAAACCGGCGATCGCCGTACAGGCAATCTTCACTTTCGTCAGCAGCTGGAACAATTATTTTACACCGGCACTGATTCTGCATGATGATAAAAAGAAAACACTTCCAATTCTGATTGCACAGCTTCGTGCAGCAGACTGGTTGAAGTTTGATATGGGCCAGGTATATGTGATGATTACATTCTCGATCCTGCCGGTTATTGTTGTATATCTGATTCTTTCCAAGCATATCGTTCAGGGTATTGCACTGGGAAGTGTCAAGGGATAATGTGAAATATAACGTTAAAAACTGCAGTTGATGCTGTACTACAAAAAGGAGTTGCCTTTTGCGGGGCAACTCCTTTTTTAGTGAAGAATGATTGATATCCGGTGTCGGGACGTCAGATGGACAAATGATAGATCTGCATCCAGGTGTTGATCTGGATAAAGTAAGCAATGAGCTGCGGACCTGCCATCAACTGGCCGAACCATGGTTTGCCGAGTTCCTTTGGTGCGGCAAGGAAAGCTTCTGTTTTGGAACGGTCCAGAAGCGGCAGTACCGGAGAATTCGGATCGTTCAGAATTTCCCGCATGCGCCTGATCAGCATCTGTTCGTAGGCCGGATGGTATGTCTTTGGATACGGGCTTTTTTTGCGCCAGAGCAGTTCCCGTGGCAGCAGATCGGCACAGGCATCCCGCAACAGGGATTTTTCGACTCCATTCCGATATTTCATCTGCCACGGCACATTGAAAACATATTCCATGATCCGGTGATCGGCAAATGGGACACGGGCTTCCAGAGAAGAGTACATGCTGGTGCGGTCCATGCGGTCGAGCAGGGTCTGCATGAACCATTTGATATTCAGATAGCCAATGTCACGACGGCGGGCTTCCTCAGGGGATTCGCCATCCAGATGCGGAACGTGGGAGAGTGTTTCCTCATAGCGTGCATGAGAATATTCTGCCAGATCCAGCGTGCGAAGCACGTCATCGGAAAGAATGGAGGTACGTGCAGCAGGATCGGCAGACCACGGAAAACCATCCCGGTTCATAAGTTCCGGTCGGTAAAACCATGGATAGCCGCCGAAAATTTCATCGGCACATTCTCCGGTGAGTGTTACTTTATTATGTTTGGCGACTTCGGAACAAAAATACAAAAGAGAGGCGTCCACATCGGTCATTCCGGGAAGGTCTTTGGCGGTGACCGCATCGGACAGGGCGGCAAAGAGAGCCTCCTGGCTGCACTCTAAATAGGTGTGGGATGTTTTACAATATTGCAGCATCCGGTTGACGTAAGGAAGATCCCGTTCCGGCTGAAAGGCATTGGACTTAAAATATTTCTCGTTTTCAGAGAAGTCAAAAGAAAACGTGTTTAAAATTTTTCCTTCTTTTTGCATATGGCGGGCGGCTAATGCAGTGACAATCGAAGAATCAATGCCGCCGGAGAGAAAGGTGCATACCGGAACATCGGACACCATCTGTCGTTCTACAGTGTCACGCACGAGAAAAGAAACGGTCTGTACGGTTTGGACATAGGAATCTTTATGTTCCCGGCAGGGCAGATCCCAGTAGAGAATGTCGTGCTGTCCGTCCGGACAGAATATATGATAATGTCCCGGCATAACTTCCTTTACGCCTGTGAATACGCCGTTTCCGGAGGTGCGTGCCGGACCGACCGCCAGAATTTCCTGCAGACTGTTTTTGTCAATGGATGGAGTGACATCCGGATGACAAAATAATGCCTTGGGTTCCGAACCGAAAACAAAGGAGCTTCCGGTCTGGATATAAAACAAAGGTTTTGTGCCGGCACGGTCACGGTAGAGAAGCAGTTCTCTGGTGGTATCGTCCCAGATCGCAAATGCGAAAATCCCATTTAACTTTTCGACAAAGTCTTTTCCGAAATGCATATAAGCGCACAGAATAATTTCCGTGTCGGATGTTGTGGTAAAGCGATATCCGGCAGCCTGCAGTTCGGGCAGCAGTTCCCGGTGATTATAAATTTCTCCATTGTAAACAATGGAACAGGTTTTCCCGTGGAAAGTACGTGTCATAGGCTGGATACCGCTTTTAAGATCGCGGATGGAAAGGCGTGCATGTGACAGCCCCACATGTGGCTGTAGATCAATCATCGCCTGATCCGGACCGCGGTGCTTTAAAGTTTCGTGCATTTGTACAAGGATCGTTTCCCAGAAGGGTTTTTTGTCATAGTAGTTCAATGAAAAATCGCAAAAGCCTGAAATTCCACACATAATTTGTCTCCTTACCGTTGGGCTGCGGCTCTAAAAGCAGCCATCTTAGTTTTAGTCTATGCAGAAATTTCTATACAAATGCAAAAAAGAGGGGTATGATGAGTACAAAATACAAGAAAAAGAGGAAGAATTATGTTGAAACTGGAACAGGGAAGACCCGCGGATACGTCAGGAAGACTGGAAAAGGAGATCCGTGTGTATGATTTTTTAGATAAACTTGGCGTTATATATGACAGGGTGGATCATGAAGCTCTGATGACGATGGAAGCATGTGAGGAGGCAGACCGCGTGCTGGAAGCTACCATATGCAAGAATCTGTTTTTGTGTACGGCAAATAAAAAAGAATTTTATCTTCTGATGATTGTGGGAGATAAACGGCTGGTAACAAAGGATGTATCAAAAAAGCTTGGTACGAGCCGGCTTTCTTTTGCCAGTGAATCGTATATGGAAGAATACCTCGATATCACACCGGGATCGGTCAGCGTGCTGGGGCTTATGAATGATACTGAAAATCGTGTGCAGCTGGTCATTGATGAAGATGTTTTAAAGGGAGAATATGTGGGATGCCATCCGTGTATTAATACGTCCAGCCTGCGTGTGCGCACTGCAGATCTGATGGAAAAAATCATTCCTGCAATGCATCACGAGGCGAAGATCATTCAGATTTAGCCGGTTTCTTTTTGCGTTGGCGCAGTTCCCGGAAAAAAGAAGAAAGCATAGAAGAACAGGTCTCTTCAAGAACACCTCTGGTAATTTCCACCTGATGGTTAAATTGCTGCATTTGCAGAAGATTCAGGACAGATCCTGCACATCCGGCTTTGGGATTCATGGAACCGATGATTACCCGCCGCATACGGGATTGTACAATTGCACCGGCACACATCTGGCATGGCTCCAATGTGACGTAGAGGTCGCAGTCCTCAAGCCGCCAGTCACCCGTTTTTTTACTTGCTTTGCGGATGGCAGACAGTTCTGCATGGGCAAGTGTATTTTTATCGATGTTGCGCCGGTTATATCCTCTTGCGATGATTTTACCGTTTTGGACAATCACACATCCAATCGGGACTTCATCGATCGCATAGGCTTTTTTCGCCTGTTTTAAGGCTTCTTTCATAAATTTTTCATCATCAGTCATAGACATTCTTCCTTGAAATCGTTATGATAATTATGGGGATAAGTAACCTTTTAATTACAGTATAATACTATACCATAGAAATCATATGGAAGGAAGAAGTATGTTATTTGCATATGAGACAGAACGTCTTCTTTTAAAAATAATAAAGCCGGATCAGGCAGATGCGGTACTGGATTTTTATATGCGGGATAAAGAACTGTTTGAAAAATTTGAGCCGGACCGGATGCCGAATTTTTATACCCGCCAGTTCCAGAGACAGATGCTCCTGTTTGAGTATAACATGGCAGTACAGGGAACGCTGTTTCGGTTTTATGTATATGAGAAAGAGCATCCGGACCGTATCATAGGGACGATATGTGTACATCATATTACACGTGGATTTTCTGAACAGTGTGAGGTTGGATATAAGTTTTCCAGCGCATATCATCATCGCGGATACGCAACGGAATCACTGCGTTTTATTATGGATCTGGTGTTCCGGGATTTAAAACTTCACCGTGCCATGGCATGGGCACTTCCGGATAATACGGCAAGTATCCGGCTGCTTGAACGGGTGGGGTTCGTGTACGAAGGCATCTGCCATGATTATATGATGCTCAATCAAAAGTGGCGGGATCATGCGCAGTTTTGCATGATTAATCCTGATTAAGCGGACACATCCAGTATCCGAAAACTCCGGTCATGTCTTTGGAGTCTGAGGATACTGCGGCTGCTGCCTCAAATTCCGGGAAACCAAAGAGCATTGCCATCATACGTTCCGGTTGCTCATAGATTCCCGGAATTCCAAGAAACTGTCGTTTTTCTCCATTCATTTCCAGCGTTTTCAACATGAGATAGTGATAATTGAAAAAACCGTGCAGAAGAAAACGGTTGTTGCACAGATTCCAATTGCTTTTTGGAAGCTTTCGGATATCCTGAATTTCTACTTTCTGATAAGAGGTTTGTGGCTGCCGGGCTGCTTCTGGTTGAGGGATTGTTTTCGGCTGTTGGATCGTTTCCGGTTGAGGAGTAGTTTCGGGCTGCCGGATGGATTCCGGTTCTGGTATGTCTTGCGGCTGTCGGACGGGTTCCGGTTCTGGCATGGCTTGCGGCTGACGGAATCGCTCTGGTTCGGTTGTAGATTGCGTCTGTATGACCGGCTCTGTCTGTGCCTGAGCGGCAGGCGGTACCGCTTCTTTTTCCTGAAAGATTAAAAATTCTCCCCGGAGTGCCTCCGGAACCGGAGCGGAAGAAAGGCATCCGGTCAGAAACCTTCCGTTGCCACAGGCAATGGTCAGGGTCTGTGCCTGATGCACGTCAAAACCACTGTTTCCGATCCGATTATTTTCACAGGTAAAGCTGCAGGTTCCCATACCCTGCGTGAGCAATAATTCGGTAACAGGTATAGCCTGCAGACCATTTTCATATACTGTCAGATAGACCGGACATTTTCCCTTGAAACGGTCAAACCCCCGGATCTGAAGTTCCATACGGCAGCTGTTTTCGCGTAGATCGGTGCGGATGAACCCGGTATTTCGTCCGCGGTTTCCCTGTTCATATTCATAAATATAAGTAATAAATCGTCTCAATAGAAGAATTCTCCTGTTTTGTATTTGATGTCTTGTATAGTTTATGAGCCAGGGAAAAAAATATGTCGTTTATTTTGAAAAAAGGATTGACATTTTGGTACTAAAGTATTATTATAATGTCAGTAACAGTTCTTATTATTGTTTTTGATTAACGGAGTAATGAGGGAGAGTATTATGATAAAACGAAGTCGTCAGCGGGAGGCGATCCGGCAGTGCCTGGCAGGCCGCTATGATCATCCGACTGCGGAAACGGTTTATATGAGTATCAAAGACGAATTTCCAAATATCAGTCTCGGAACTGTTTACCGGAATCTTTCTCTTTTGTCTGATCTGGGGGAGATTCAAAAAATTACTGTCAGTGGAGGTCCGGACAGATTTGACGGAAACCCGGCACCGCATTACCACTTTTCTTGCAGAGAGTGTGGATGTGTGATGGATCTGGACATGCCTTCCCAGAAACAGTTAAATCAGATTGCAGCGGAGCAGTTTGATGGAACAATTGAAAACCATTCCATTTTGTTTTCTGGATTATGCCCGGACTGCAAAAAGAAAAACACCCATTAATTAAATTTTTAATAAGGAGGACATTTAAAATGGCAAAGTTTGTATGTACCGTATGTGGTTATGTTTATGAAGGTGAGGCTGCACCGGCAGAGTGCCCGATCTGCCATGCACCGGCAGAGAAGTTCGTAAAGCAGGAGGGTGAAATGACCTGGGCTTCCGAACATGTAGTTGGTGTTGCAAAAGGCGTGAGTGAAGACATTCTTGCAGATCTTCGCGCAAATTTCGAGGGAGAGTGCTCTGAAGTTGGTATGTATCTGGCTATGGCAAGAGTTGCCCACCGTGAGGGATATCCGGAGATCGGAATGTATTATGAAAAAGCTGCTTATGAAGAGGCAGAGCACGCTGCAAAATTTGCAGAGCTTCTTGGTGAAGTGGTGACAGATTCTACAAAGAAGAACCTGGAAATGAGAGTAGAAGCTGAGAATGGAGCGACTGCAGGAAAGACAGATCTTGCAAAGAGAGCAAAGGCAGCAAACCTTGATGCAATCCATGATACCGTTCATGAGATGGCTCGTGACGAGGCAAGACATGGAAAAGCATTTGCCGGTCTGTTAAAGAGATATTTTGGTTAATCTTTAAAACGCATAAAATAAGCATTTCAGAGGATAGATGGTTGTTTAACTGTCTATCCTTTTTTGCTGCAGCAAATCATTTGTTTTCCATGCCCGTTCGGAGGGAAAACTATTGACAGCAAAAGTCGCATGATTATAGAATATAGAAAAGTGTTACTGAAAACAGTGACAAAAAAGAGCAAGGTGGGAGGTTGCAGTTGTGAAGAGATATATAAAGAGATGGATCAGTTTTATACTTTTTATGTGCGTTTTTGTCCAGTATCCCTCAGAGGGAGTGGTTATGGCGGCAGACAGCGATCAGAAAAACATACAAATCGTTGGTACCGCGTCGATGAATACATATGATGTGGCACTCCGTGTTGGAAAAACAAAGCAGCTTGTGTGTAATGGAACGACCGGAAAGATGGTGTGGAAGTCATCCAATCCGAAGGTCGCAACAGTAGATAAAAAAGGTCTGGTAAAAGCAATCAAACCGGGAAAAGCAATGATTTCGGTTTCCGGTGGAAATCTGATCGGTTCTATGACCTGCAAGGTCTGCGTGAGTAGAAAAATTACCGCAAAACAGGCCAGACGTAAGATTATGGCTATGAAAAAGACTTACAAAGAGGGTCTGTCCTGGACAAACGAAAACCGGCAGTATTTCTGGGAAGCCACGAACTGTCAGTGTTATGGATGTATTGCCCTGTGTGGAGAAATCAGTGATAAAGTGTTTGGCAAATATGCACCGGTGACAAAACACAGCAATTTCAGCAGGATCAAGGCAGGTGATCATATCCGCATCGGAAACGAACATTCCGTTATGGTTCTCCAGAAGAACGGAAATACGCTTACGGTCGTGGAAGGAAACTATAATGCCACCGTTCACTGGGGAAGAAAAATAACAAAAAAGGAATTACAGGAAAGTGGTTTCTATGTGGAAACAAGATATTGACAGAATGCTTTTCTGTATTTGGAAGGGGATACTCCAAACAGTTTTTTAAATGCCTTGCTCAGATGAAATTCGTCATAAAATCCATAGTTCAGTGCGACTTCCCGCAAGGTGGTTTCCGGCTGGGTAAGAAGAAACTGACGAACCATTTCCAGTTTGGATTCCATCTGGAAGGCGGAAAAAGTTTTTCCGCAGGCCTGATGGAACCGATTGTTTAATGTACGTTCACAAATAAAATAGCGGGAAGCAATTTCATGTGCAGAGAAAAAGGTTTGTGGAGTTGCGTGAATGAGCCGGATGATTTCTTCGACAACGGGATCGGAGATCATCCGGTTTGTTGTATCGGCACATAATTCAGAAATTTCACATAACAGCAGGGAAAACAGCAGAAAAAGGCGGTTTTCCCGTTCTGGTGTCTGGGACCAGGTGAGAGAAATCATTTCCTGCATAAGCTGGCGGATGCGCATATCGGACTGACAGTGCAGCAGAGACGGAAAGGAACAAAGGGATGGGGAAAAAGAGGCAGAAGGGAGAGATTCTGCCGGAGTAGGCTGAACATGCAGATACATATGACGGTTTCCGGGATTACAGAGTTTTTGACCATAATGGTGCCTTCCGGCGGGAAGAATTAAAAGATCATCGGTCTGCATCGGATAAGTTTCGTGATCTTCACAGATTTCCCAGCTGCCATCAAGCATATATAAGAAATCATGTTCTTTCATAATGCGGTCGGGATGAATCATTCCGTTGACAGAAGTTACATAATTACCGCTGCTTATGGTGTGCATTCCCATTTTTTCTAATAATACCATATCGAAATCCTTTCCATTTTATACATGCTGCTTTCCGGTTTGACAATGGATTTTTTGCCATAAAATATATACTATAAGTATATAACAAAGAAGATAAATTGGATAGTGAGTTCTTGATTATACATTAGGAGGAATGCATATGGAAAAAGAAAAATTTTCATATCCTGTTTCATTGCGCAGGATGCAGATTACAGATAAATTCTGGAAAAATGAGATGGAACTGGTGCGTACGGAGGTGATCCCTTATCAGTGGAATGCGTTGAATGATAAAGTAGAAGGCGCAGCACCAAGTTATTGTATGCATAATTTTAAAGTGGCAGCAGAAATGAACCGGCAAAAGAGAAAACAGGGAGCTGCATATAAAGAACCTTCGTATACATACCGTGGATTTGAGATGTTACCGGAAGATCCCGAAAATCTCAAGGATGAGTTTTATGGATATGTATTTCAGGATACGGATTTCTCCAAGTGGGTGGAAGCGGTCGGATATTCGCTGACGCAGCATCCCGATCCGGATCTGGAAAAGGTTGCAGATGCTGCAATTGATATTGTCTGTGCGGCACAGCAGGAAGACGGATATCTGGACACGTATTATATTATCAATGGAAAAGATGGTATTTTTACCAACTTACGCGACCATCATGAATTGTACTGTATGGGGCATCTGATCGAAGGCGCTGTGGCATATTATGAGGCAACGGGAAAAGATAAACTGCTTCATGCGGCGGAACGATTCGCGGATTACGCTGCAGATTATTTCGGACCGGAGGAAGGAAAATGCAAGGGATATCCGGGACATGAAATTGCAGAAATGGCACTCGTCCGTCTTTACGAAGTTACAGGAAAACAAAAGTATCTGGATTTAAGCCGCTTTTTCATTGATGAAAGAGGCACAAAACCATATTACTTTGATAAAGAACATCCGGAAATCGTAAAGAAAGGGCATGAGAATGAATTGCGGCATAGCTATCATCAGGCACATCTGCCGGTACGGCAGCAGGATGAGGCGTTTGGTCACGCAGTCCGTGCCGTGTACCTGTATTCCGGTATGGCAGATATTGCACGTATTACAAAGGACGAAGAACTGTATCAGGCATGTGTACGTCTGTGGAATAATGTGACGAAAAAGAAAATGTATATTACAGGGGGCATCGGTGCAACACATTTGGGAGAAGCCTTTTCTTTTCCGTATGATCTTCCGAATGATACGGCATACGCAGAGACCTGTGCATCGATCGGACTGATGTTCTGGGCGCGGCGTATGCTGGAAATTGTTCCGGATGTAAAATATGCAGATATTATGGAGCGTGCATTGTATAATGGCGTATTAAGCGGAATGGCTTTGGACGGAAAAAGCTTTTTCTATGTGAATCCGCTGGAGGTGTTGCCGGAGGCATGCCACAAAGATGAACGGAAATTTCATGTCAAGCCGGTACGACAGAAATGGTTCGGATGCGCATGCTGTCCGCCAAATCTTGCGCGCCTGATCAGTTCCATTGGATCTTATGCATTTACAGAAAATGAGGATACGCTGTTTGTGCATTTGTTTATGGGAAGCAATGTGGAAAAAACGGTGAATGGGAAAACGGTAAACGTGCAGATGGAATCAGATATGCCATGGGAAGGAAACGTAAGGATCCGTGTAAAGGCTGAAAATGTAAAAATGACGCTGGCACTCCGGATACCGGGATGGTGTAAAAATTATAAAATTTCCGGAATAGAGGATGCCGCACAGGAAGAAAAAGATGGATACCTGTATTTGAAAAAAGTGTGGAACAGGGAAGAAACCTTCTGTATTGATTTTCCAATGGAGGTACAGATGTTTGCAGCATCGGAGCGTGTCCGCGAGGATATTGGCAAGGCAGCGATTATGCGCGGCCCTGTGGTTTACTGCCTTGAAGAGAAAGACAATGGAAAGAACCTGCATGAACTGCTGGTCGATACAGATATGCATGCATCGGTGTCGGAGGGAAAAATCTGCGATACTGTAGTAAAAATGGTAGAAACAGACGGGTGGCGGCTGACAGAGAGTGGGGATGCAGAGGAGACTCTCTATCACATGTATCAAAAGCCGCAGAAGCAAAAGGTGCGTTTGCATTATATTCCGTATTACACATGGGCAAACCGCGGAGAAAACGAAATGCAGGTATGGACACGCGTGCAGAACCCTTAAGGGTTCTGCAGCTGATTGCGGTATTGCGTTGGCGTGACATGGTAATAGGTCCGGAATGCTTTGCTGAAATAGTGGTTATCGGCATAGCCTAAACGTTCCGCAATATCCATGATTTTTATATCAGGCTGCCCTAAGAGCTCTTTGGCACGTTCCATGCGAAGTTTTAAAACATATTCGTAGATGGTATAACCGTATTTGTTTTTGAATAGTTTGTTGAGATATTCCTGCGAAAAGAAATATTTATCGGCAAACATGGAAATTTTAATATTGGTGCAATAGTTGCTTTCCACAAATTCCTTGATGATGGAAATCACTTCTTCCGGGGAAGTATTTGTGGTTTTTGCGGCATTCTGCCCAAACACCAGATCCGGGTCAATGCGGTGTAACGCCTTTTCTATGGCGGAATTTAAGGCATTTTCTTCAATGGGTTTGAGCAGATAATCGCATGCACCGAAACGGAGTGCCTGCTGGGCATAATGGAATTCGTCATATCCGCTGATAACGATGTACTGGCTGTCCGGAAATTCGTGATGGGCTTTTTCCAGAAAGGTACATCCGTCCATGACTGGCATATTCATATCAACGAAAACGACATCAGGATGCAGTTCACGCATGCAGGAGAGTCCATCTTTTCCATTGACTGCCGTAGCCGGTGGCTCGATGCCGTAATAGCTCCAGCGCCCCAGTTTGGATACGGCAATCTGTACAGGTTTTTCATCATCTATAATCAATGCTTTAAACATAAGTCTTATTCCTTTCTTTTGAAAATATCTTTTGAATGGTCAGGTGCGGCAGGAAGTACAAGGGTAATCCGGGTATATGCACCTTCTTTGGATGCAATCTTAAAGTTTGTTGGCTTTTCATATAAAATCTGCAGACGATTATACAGATTGGCAAGTCCGATTCCGTCCTGTCCGGTAGTTTTCTGGATTTCGAAGGAGTGCTGGATAGCTTCTAACTGATCCTCCGGGATACCACATCCGTCATCTTCCTCCGTGATCACAATGGTATCTGCCTGTTTTTTTACTGTCAGGGTAATGTGAATACGAAAATCATTCTGGTTTCTTCCGTGAATAATGGAATTTTCAATCAGCGTCTGTATGCTGATCTTTGGAATCATACAGTTTTTGGCAGCTTCATCGATATCCGCATGGAATTCAAAGAGATCTTCATTTCGCATTTTCTGAAGAAAAATATAATTTTTTACAAATTCCATCTCGGCACTTAAAGGGACAAGTACGCTTCCCTTGATCGTGTATCGCAGATTGGATGCCAGAGAAGTAATCATGCGATGAATTTTCATCTGATCATTGAGCAGTGCCTCGGTAGATATGGCCTGCAGGGTATTGTATAAAAAATGGGGATTGATCTGTGTCTCTAAGGCGGCAAGCCGTGCATCTTTTGCATTCAGTTCCGCGACATATGTTTTACGGATCAATTTATAAATATGCCTGACCATGGAATTAAAGCTATTGGACAGTTCACAGATTTCCCGGCTTCCCCCTTCGTGTATCTGCGTGGTAAAATCTCCTTCCCCGGTTTTTGCCATTTGCAGAGAGAGGCGTTTGAGCGGTGAGGTGATCAGCAGAAGGAACGGATAGATCAAAAGGAGAGAAAGCAGCCAGATGACAGCTGCATTAATTTGTACATTTTTTTCCAGCTGCTGGATTTCCATATTGATCAGCTTCTCCGGAATCAGACAGATAAAGGTGATGCCGGAGACCTGGCTGGTTGTGCTTGTCATGATGTAACTGGTATCCCCCGAATATAAAATTCTTTCCTTGTTTTTCAGAGCTTTGGAAACATCTGAAAATTTAAACGAAGCGTTATTGTTTCCGCGGTAAAGCAAAGCATGTTTGTTGTTGAGAAGCAGGATGCTTTCATGGCTGGAGGCATGATTCGTTTTTAATGTTTTCAGATTTTTTGGTTTCAGTGACAGTCGGACAACGGCCTGAACTTCCTGCGTGGAAACAGAGACCAGCGTGTGATAGTAGCACAGATGACCGTCTGTATCCGTGGTGAGGTACTGGTTCCGGGCATCCTTCTGGCACGCACGGATAGCAGTGGAGAAATCTTTCGAATTGCCTGGAGAATCGACAAAATGCTGCTGATTACCTGTTTTACCGATGACGAGACCGTGATTTACCAGATAGATTTCATAATCGCCGATGTCACTGCGCGTGTAATAATAATAGTACATCTGGCGTTTGATATAGCGAAGCTGTTCACTGGTAACAGGAGTGGCCAGATCAATCACTCTGGAAAAGGTAGAATCATAATAAGGCTGAAGGCAGAAGGTTGCCAGTGCATTCAGATATTCATCAAAATCTTCCGCTTCCAGGGAAAGAATACGCTCAGTTGTGGACTGATAATTGGAGATGGTTAAGTCCTTGGTTTCCGTATAGTTGGAGCAGGTGAGTACATGCAGTACCAGCGTGATCACAAGGACAATCAGCAGAGACAGTTCCACCCAGAGGGGGCAGCAATTTAAAAAATCCCGGATGCGGGAAGGTATGGTTTGTTTTCGTTTCATTCGTAGTTCCCCAGACATTTTTTGTATATTTTTTCAGATTCATTATATCCATTCTTTTTCATGCAGGCAAGTGGTTGAGTACAATATATTCGTTATAATAACTAAAAAAGTATAAAAAACAAAACTAGTGTTGTGCATGTTGTTCTGTTTTTTCCCCCTCATGGTTCATAATATTCCATTTCTATTCGCTTGAAGTTCATTTATACTCTGTATTGTAAGGAACAACCAAAACGTAGAGGGAGGGATAATATGAACAAGAAAGTGAAAAAAGGTTTTGAAATGGCCGTGTTCACACTTCCGTCGATTGTACTTGTGTGCATTATGATGTACATTCCATTTATTTTAAGTGGATATTACTCGCTGACGGAATGGAACGGTATTTCAAAGTCAGCAAAATTTGTGGGGTTGGCAAATTTTAAGACATTGTTTACATCTGGAGGAGATTTCCTTCCGGCACTTGGATTTACTACAAAGTATACGATCTGCTTTGTGATTTTTTCAAATGTGATTGCACTTGCTTTAGCAGTGATGTTGACAAAGAAGTTTAAAGGAGCCAATTTCCTGAGGGGTGTATTTTTTATTCCATATATCATGAGCATGACAATTGTTGGATTTGTATGGAAATTCATTTTTACCAACGGATTTCAGAAACTGTATGAGATGACAGGATGGAATTTCTGGAATTACAGCTGGCTGGGAGATTCCAAACTGGTATTTTTCTCCGTTGTGCTGGTTGGTGTATGGCAGTCACTTGGCTTTTACATTGTACTTTATATTGCAGGACTGCAGGCAGTTCCAAAGGACGTTTTGGAAGCAGCAGTTGTGGATGGTGCAAATTCCAGACAGTCATTTTTTAAAGTAACACTTCCGCTTCTGGGACCGTCCTTTACGACCTGTATTTTTATGTCATTAACCAACGGTCTGAAAGTTTTCGATATCATTCTGGCATTAACCAAAGGTGGTCCGGGAACTGCATCCAACAGTGTTACGCTGCAGATTTATAAAGAAGCATTTACGAACAATAATTATGGATTAGGTTCTGCAGAATCCATCATTTACTTCTTATTCGTATTGGTTGTAACACAACTGGTACTGAAAGGATTTAGCCGGAAGGAGGTAGAAATCTAATGAGCCTGAAAGCAAAACGTAAAAGAAATATGGGAATCATGATCATCTGCCTGATTCTGATTGCAATTGTATTTATTTATCCGGTATATCTGATGTTTATGAATTCGTTCAAACCATTTGGTGAGATTGTTGCAGATGTACTGGCATTTCCAAAACATTTTGACCTGAGCAACTATACATATGTAATCAAAAAAATGGATTATGCATTGCTGTTCCGGAACAATGTGATCATTACCGTGATAGGTATTGCCGGAATTGTGGTCTTTTCTTCCATGGCAGCATATATGCTCGACCGGAAAGACGGAAGATATACAAAGATTGCATATGCAATCATTACAACACCAATGCTGATTCCGTTTCAGACAATTATGATCACACTGTTAAAATCCATGAATGTACTGCATCTGTCCGGCAGCAAGATCGGACTGGGTATCCAGTACTGGGGATTTGGAATTCCGATGGCAACCTTTATTTTCTTTAACTTTATGAAGACGGTGCCAAAGGAACTTGATGAGAGCGCGACCATTGACGGAGCATCGACGTTCCGTACCTATACATCCATTATTTTTCCATTACTGAAGCCGGTAACCGTGACCGTCATTGTACTGGATGTAATGTGGATCTGGAACGATTTTCTGCTTCCGCTTTTGATGGTAAACAGTAACAATCAAACAAAAACGCTGGTACTTGCCGCATATACGTTTGTGGGACAGATGAATACCAAGTGGAATTACGCATTGACCGCTATGGTGCTGACCGTAGTTCCGTCCATCATCGTGTTTATTCTGTTACAGAAGCATATCGTAGAAGGCGTAGTAGCCGGTGCAGTAAAAGGATAGGGAGGGTATTCTTATGAAGAAAAAATTTTTAAGCGCAATTCTTTGTGCAGCAATGGGAGTAACAATGTTGGCAGGTTGTGGATCTTCTGGGGGAAACGGTGGAGATTCCAGTCAGTCGGCATCCGCAAAAAGCGATGATTCCGGAGAAATTTATATGTTTATCAGCCAGCCGGAGTATGCGGATGCGATAGGGGAACTGATCGATGAGTACAAAAAAGTGGCTCCGAATGTTACGATCAATTATGAGACTACACAGAACGATTATCCGACGCTGTTGAAAGCAAAATTAAATTCTGGAGAGACCCCTGATATTTTCTCCTCTACTTCAGGAAAAGAGATTGATACTTATAAGGAGTATTCCTATGATCTGACCGGCCAGCCGCTGACAGAAACCATGCTTGACTCCGTGGCAGCAACCATGCAGAGCCCGTCGGATGGAAATGGATGCTATGGTGTGGCAATTAAGGGAAATTATTTCGGTATTGTATACAACAAAGACATTTTTGAGGAGTGCGGTATTACGGAATTTCCGAGTACGGTTTCTGCCATGAAAGATGCATGCGAAAAAATTTCTGCAAAAGGATATCAGCCATTTACCACAGGCTTTAATGAGTGGTGGGTATTTAAACATATCTGGCAGCATTTCCTGGATGCAGCTGCAAAGGATGCGGGACTTTCTACTTCTGATCTGATCGCAAAGTTTGAGAAGGGCGAAGCAAAGGTATCCGATTATCCGGAACTTTATAACAATTATTTTGACTTTATTGATCTGGCTGTAAAATATGGGGATGAGAAACCTCTGGAAACTGCACTTGACGGTGAGGAATCCGCATTTGGTACAGGAAAAGCAGCCATGGTATTAGGACAGGGCGCATGGATTGAGGCAGACTGCTTATCCATCAATCCGGATCTGAATATTGGATTTAACGGATATCCTGTAACAGAGGATGCTTCCCAGTGCCAGGTAATCTCCGGTTCTGATCAGGCATTACATGTAAACAAGGATTCAAAGGTATTACAGCAGACACTGGATTTCCTGAACTGGTGGTATACATCTGATTATGGAAAATCATGGTTTACGGATGTTGCCGGTGTAGTTCCTCCGGTAGAATCTACGACAGAGAGCAAATATGAAATCATCAAACAGGGAGATGAACTTTCAAAGACCAATGGCACTGCTGATCTGGCAATCTGCTACTCAACTGACAGCTGGCATCAGTCATTTGGCGAGATTATGCAGGGATACCTTGCAGGAACAACGGATAAGGATGCGACTTGTGCACAGATTGAATCACAGTGGAAAGCTATTGACGGCGCACAGTAGAACGCGTAAATGATGTAGTTTTTAAATGCGGCACAGTCCGGACAGACTGTGCCGCATTTTTTATGAAAAGAAAGGCAGGTATAACAAATGAAATTTACAGAGGGTTTTTGGGTCAGAAGTGAGCGGGCAAATGCCTCTTATGCATCACAGGGATTTTATGCAAAGAAGACTGCATATGGCATGCAGATTGTGGCACCGGAGCGTCCGGTATTAAATCGTGCGGATGCGATGAATATTTCTACGATTACAATTGATTTTATTGCATATGCAAAAAACAATATTCTGGTGAAAGCAAAACATTATGAGGGATATGAGAATGGAGAAGCCCGTTTTGAACTCAGGCAGGAGAAGGTGCCGTTTGAAGTTACAATTACCGAACAGGAAGCAGTTCTTGAAACCGGGGATGTGACCGTCCGTTATGACCGGACCAATGGATTTTACCGGTTCGAGGCGGATGGTAAGATCCTTACCGACAGCGGACTGAGAAATCTCGGATATGTCCGGTATGATAGAAAACCGGCATCGGTACTGCCGGAAGAAAATTATCTGGCAGAAGATTATAAACCATATATGGTAGCAGAACTTTCCTTAAAGGCAGGCGAGCGGGTATATGGATTTGGAGAACAGTTTACAGCATTTGTCAAGAACGGACAGGTAATCAATATGTTTAATGAAGACGGAGGAACCGCTTCCGAAGTCGCATATAAAAATATTCCGTTTTACATGACCAATGAAGGATATGGGATTTTTGTGGATCATACCACACCGGTTTCATTTGAAGTTGCAAGTGAAAAGGTAGAGTATGTGGGATTTTCCGTTCCGGGAGAGGAAATCCGCTATCATCTGATCTATGGACCGTCACCAAAAGAAATTTTAAGCCGTTATACCGATATGACAGGAAAACCGGCACTTCCACCGGCGTGGAGTTTTGGATTATGGCTGACAACTTCCTTTACTACAAACTATGATGAAAAGACAACAAGTTCTTTTATTGACGGAATGGCGGAGCGAAATATCCCGCTTCGGGTATTTCATTTTGACTGCTACTGGATGAAAGCCTTTCATTGGTGTGATTTTACCTGGGATGATGAAACGTTCAGTGATGTGGAGGAAATGCTGCATCGGTACAAAACCGAAAAGGGCCTGAAAATCTGCTGCTGGATCAATCCGTACATTGCACAGGGAACCGACTTTTTCCGGGAAGGATTAGAACATGGATACTTTGTTATGCGCAAGGATGGAAAAGGACCACGTCAGCTGGATTTCTGGCAGCCGGGCATGGCACTGGTGGATTTTACAAATCCTGCAGCAACAAAATGGTATACCGATAAACTGCGTACACTTCTGGATATGGGTGTGGACTGCTTTAAGACAGACTTTGGTGAGCGGATTCCGGTTGATGTAACCTATCATAATGGAGCCGATCCGGTAAGTATGCACAATTATTATACATTTTTATATAATCAGGCAGTTTTTACATTGCTCAAAGAGGTTAAGGGGGAAGGAGAAGCGGTTCTTTTTGCAAGAAGTGCCACAGCCGGAGGGCAGCAGTTCCCGGTACACTGGGGAGGCGACTGTTCCGCAACCTATCCATCCATGGCAGAGACGCTGCGGGGCGGTCTGAGTTTTGCAATGAGTGGATTTTCCTTCTGGAGTCATGATATCTCGGGATTTGAGCAGACTGCGACACCGGATATTTATAAGAGATGGCTGCAGTTTGGTATCTTTTCTTCCCACAGCCGTCTGCATGGCTCAACCAGCTATCGTGTGCCATGGCTGTTCGATGAAGAGGCATGTGATGTGGCAAGATTCTTTGTAAATTTAAAGTGCCGGATGATGCCGTATCTGTATCGCATGGCTGTTTATTCCCATGAGACAGGCATTCCGATGATGCGTCCGATGATTCTGGAATTTCCACAGGAGATGGGGGTAAAAGATCTGGATATGCAGTATATGCTTGGAGATTCCATTCTTGTGGCTCCGATTTTCCGGGAGGATTCCGTGGGAGAGTTTTATCTTCCGGAAGGAACCTGGACCCATCTGCTTTCCGGAGAGCGCCGGGAAGGAGGAAGATGGTATACCAAAGTCTATGATTATTTTTCTCTGCCGGTATTTGTGCGTGAAAATACGGTACTTGCCATGGGCGAAAATGATCAGCTGCCGGATTATGAATATGCAGAGAATGTAGTACTGCATCTGTTTGAAATCAAAGATGGTGCCAAGATTACCACAGAAGTTACCGATGTGTCAGGAAAGACCGTGCTTGTTGCAAACACAAAGAGAGAGGGCAATACGGTTTCTGTAACCGTGGACCATCCGCAATACCATCCGTCGGTTATGGTGCATGGTATGCCGGGGGTTGCAATTCAGACAGAGCTTGAAGTAAATTATACAGACAAAGGAGTTATTTAATCATATGGAACATGCATATTGGAAGCAGATGATAGAAATAGAAGAAAATGGGATTTTTCTGGTTTTTGGAATTACACGGAATGATCAGATCAAATTTTTACACTTTTCTTCCGTTCCACAGGCAGAGGATATGTCCGTACAGGAATGCAGGCAGGAGGATGAATGCCGGATGATGGATGAAGGATTTCCTCTGGTGCAGCTGGAACTGGCTGGCTATGATCGTCCATATGAGCGGCATGGAAATAAATATGTGGTGACTTCCCCCGGATGTTATCTGAAATATGAGAATATGCAGGATACAAAGAATGAATCCGGGAGAATGCTTCAGATCCGGCAGAAAGACCCTCTTACCGGAGTCTGTGTACAGACCGACATACAGTTTTATGACGGAGTGCCGGTGGCAAGATTTGTCAACCATGTAACGAATGAGGGAGAGGAGGAACAGGTACTGACGTACCTGTCCTCCTTTACCTGCTCTGGAATTAAGAGAGATGGAAACTTTTTGTATATTCCGCATAATGGGTGGCAGAAAGAGCTGAACTGGCGCAGATATTCGTTTGAAGAGCTTGGATTTCCGGTGACACAGACGAAAAGTATCCGGAGAAGTTCCAAAACAATAGAAGTTTACAATACCGGGAACTGGTCCACAAAAGAGTATCTGCCCATGGGATTTCTGAGCCATCCGCAGAGTGGCGCGGGGCTGATCTGGCAGATTGAAAACAATGGTTCCTGGCATTATGAGATCGCAGACCAGAATGATCATTATGTTTTGAATGTCAGCGGACCAAACGAGATACAGTCACATTTCAGTAAGGTGCTGCGCCCGGGAGAGACATTTGAAAGTGTGCCGGCAGCAGTGGGTGCAGTGCGGGCAGATATATCAGATGCATTTTCTGCAATAACGGAATACCGGCGAAGAATCCGCAGAAAAAACCGCGACAATGATACACTCCCGGTAATTTTTAATGATTATATGAATTGTCTGTGGGCAGATCCAACGACGGAAAAAGAATTACCGCTGATTGATGCTGCAGCAAAGGCCGGATGTGAATATTTTGTTATTGATGCCGGATGGTACGCAAAGGGAATCTGGTGGGACAGCGTAGGAGAATGGAAAGAAAGCCGCGAGCGTTTCCCAAAGGGAATCCGGCAGGTGACCGATTATATCCGGAGCAAAGGGATGATACCGGGAATCTGGCTGGAACTGGAAGTAATTGGAATCCACAGTCCGAAACTTGCAGAATTAAGTGATGACTGCTTTTTCAAACGGCATGGCAGACGGATATATGACAGAAGCCGCTATCAGCTGGATTTCCGGAATCCGGAGGTGATCGCCCATGCCAATGAAGTGATCGACCGTGTTGTGAATGAATATGGCGTCGGTTATATTAAGATGGATTATAACATTGAGCCGGGGATCGGAACGGAATTGGATGCAGACAGTTTTGGAGAAGGACTGCTTGCACATGAGAGAGCATATCTGGCCTGGCTGGATACGGTATTTGAAAAATACCCAGATCTTGTGATCGAAAATTGTTCCAGTGGAGGCCTGCGCATGGACTATGCCCTGTTGTCCCGGTTAAGTATCCAGTCTACCAGTGATCAGGAAGAATATGATATGTATGCACAGATTTCTGCAAATGCAGCTACCGGTGTCGCACCGGAGCAGGCAGCAGTGTGGTCCTATCCGTTAGAGCAAGGAGACCGCGAGGAAACCATCTTTAATATGGTAAATGCGATGCTGCTTCGCATTCACCAGAGCGGACATCTGGCACAGCTTTCACAGGAACGGTTCCAGCTTGTAAAAGAGGGGATTGACTGTTATAAACAGATCCGCAAAGACATCAAAAACGGGCATCCGTACTGGCCGCTTGGACTTGCAAAAGCAGAGGATTCATGGATGGCATACGGAATGGAAGCACCCGCACAGGAAGGTGCGAAAACCAGAACATTTTATCTGTCTGTCTGGAGAAGAGGCGGGGAGCAGAAAGCATGCACATTTCTCCCGGTACCTGCATATAACACACCGGACTGGAACGGGGCGGATATGACAGTAAAACAGATTTATCCGGTGGAAGAGGCACAGCATGTGCGCATCAATCAGGATCATACAATCACGGTGGAATATGAGCAGCCGGTCATGGCGCGTGTTTTTGAAGTTACTATTTGACTTTTTTCTTTGAAACCAATATATTGACAGAGTAAGTATGATTAGAATCATAACAGACTGAGTGAGGAAGAAATGTACAGAGCGGGAATTGATCTTGGTGGAACCAATATAAAAGCAGGAATTGTTGATGAACAACAGCATATAATTGCAGAAGCATCTGTGCCGACGAATGTAGAGAGACCGTATCAGGACATCATAAGGGATATGGCAGAACTGGTAAAAACGCTTTTGAAGCAGAAAGGTATCGGGGAAACACAGCTGAAGAGTATAGGAATCGGAAGCCCGGGAACGATTGATGCAGTACATGGAGTTGTGTTGTATTCCAATAATTTCGGGTGGGAAAATGTTCCGCTCACAGAGCAGTTAAAGAAGTACTTTTCCTGTCCGATTGCAGTTTCCAATGATGCAAACTGTGCGGCTTTGGGTGAAGTAAAAGCCGGTGCGGCGCAGAATACAAAAAATGCGATCCTGCTGACTCTTGGAACCGGTGTGGGCGGTGGAATTATTCTCGATGGAAAGGTGTTTGAGGGCGCACATGCAGGCGGTGCCGAACTCGGACACACAAGTCTGATATGTGGCGGTGAGCCGTGCACATGCGGACGGAAAGGCTGCGTGGAGGCATATGTATCGGCGACAGCGCTGATCCGCGATGCAAAAAGAGCCGCGCAGCAGCACCCGGAATCCATCCTGAATGCGATGTGTCAGGGAGACCTTTCGCACATGAATGGAAAAATTCCGTTTGATGCCGCACAGGATGGGGATACAGCAGCAGAAAAAGTAGTAAATGATTATATTTGCTATCTTGGAGAAACCATTACAAATTTTGTCAATATTTCCCGGCCGGATATTGTTTTGTTATCGGGAGGCATCTGCAATCAGGGGAAAAAACTGACAGAGCCTCTTGAAACATACATTCAGGATAAATGCTTTGGTGGCAGCAAGGCGTTTATTCCGAAAGTTGCATGTGCGGTTCTTGGAAATAAGGCGGGAATCATCGGCGCTGCAAATCTGACAGGCGGTAAGGAAAGATAAGGAGAATGGAGTTATTATGGAAGAAATTTTTGAACAGTTTAAAGATAAGAATGCATTTGATGCCTACTGGAAAGAACATTATGTTCCGCTTACTTATGAGGATGTAAGGGAAGCATACGAGGATTTTGTAAAATCTGCGGATAAGCATATTTTTCTGTCGGATTATGAGGAATCCGGTAATGTCAGCCGGGAGGATTTTATGGACAATCTTTCACAGGCGGCGCAGTTCGCGTTTCAGGATGGATTGACGGAAGCGTTTTATGAGAAGAATCCGCAGGTTTATGAGAATGCATTTGCATTATTTGAGGCGGCACAGATGGAAGGCGGGGATGCGAATATTGCGGCAGCTTTTCATGAAGAGTATCAGCGTTTGTACCATGATTTTTTGTTGGAACTGTTTGATACACAATATGCGGAATAGATCGGGGAAATATAGGAAATAAAAGAAGGAGGCGCATAATGCGGCCTCCTTTTAAAATTTCATAAATGTGCAGGTTGTATTCTTAAAACAGAATAAAGGAGCACTTGTTATGAGAATTGCGTTATGCGCAAAACAAGTGCGTAGGTTGTATTCTTAAAAACAGAATAAGGAGCATTTGCCATGAAAGTTACGCTACGCGTAAGGCAAATGCGTAGGTCATATTCTGGAAAAGAAGAATATGACATAAACCGAGTATCCCGCTTCGAATCAGAAACAATAGACGTTACCTTTGCAGTTAACTCCCCCCAGGCACCCTCACGTCACATGAGAGCTTTCGCTTAGGGCTGCTGTATTCCTACCCTGACCCGGTTCACGAATTCCCATTGCGCAAGACCCAGACGTCAACGCCACTTGCGAAGGGCAGCTCCACCGCCCTGACCCTCTGCGGGATATCACCCCAACTATAGCGGATTGTTGGTACAAGGTACCGCTACCACCCCGGCTACTCGGAGATTTAAGTATAATTCATATCAGAGGCTCTTGTCAAGCAAAACTGCCCGCATCTGTAAATTTAAAAAAAAGCTAAAGTATCTGCCAAACGAACCGATAAACAATGTATAGAGATGCAGGACAGATGCATTTCGGAAGCTTATTTCAAGGAAGAAAGGAGATGCTGAGCATGCGTATAGATGCATATAACCAGGTAGCACAGTTATACGGTATACAAAAGAATTTAAAGACACAGAAGGCGCAGAATGCAGCAGGTCCGAGAGATCAGGTGTCCATTTCACAGGCCGGACGTGATTATCAGGTCGCAAAAAGTGCAGTATCAGAAGCTTCGGATATCAGGGAAGATAAGGTAAGTCAGCTCAAATCAATGATTGATGCGGGAACATATTCCGTTGAGCCTGGCGATTTTGCCAGCAAATTACTTGAAAAGTATAATGCCTGATGAGGAAGGCAGACGAGAGAGGTTTTTGAAGTGGCTAGTTTAGTAGAAGAGCTTGTAACAGTACTGGAAGAAGAAGAAAAGATTTACCAGACATTGATTTCTTATGGAGAAAAAAAGACAGACATCCTGATTCGGGCAGATGTTCCGGAACTGGAAAAACTGACATGTCTGGAACAGCTGGCAAGTGATGATCTGGTGACACACAGCAACCAGCAGGTACAGCTCTTAAAGGATATTGCCAATGTACTCGGACGTACAGAAGAAAAGATGACAGTTACCAGACTGATCACTTTGCTGGAGTCGCAGCCGGATGTACAGAAAAAACTGACCGAAGCGAGAGACCGTCTGCTTGCGGCAGCAGACCGGATGAATCACCTGAATGATCAGAACGTGGCTCTGATTAAACAGGCCATTGAGTTAAACGAATTCGACCTTACGTTGTTCAAGAGTTTGCGGCAGGCCCCTGAGACCGCCAATTATGACAAAACTGCCTGCAATACAGGAAGCTTGCTGGGCAGCAGCGGATTTGACGCAATGAGTTAAGGAGGAACAAAAGAATGGGAAACGGATTCGGAAGCTTATATATTGGGGCATCTGGACTTCAGAATGCCCAGTATGCACTGAATACAACGGCAAACAACCTTGCAAATGTGAATACAACAGGATATGTCCGCCAGCAGGTTCGTTTTGCAGATAAAACTTATAATAAATTAAAGGACCCGAATAAAAATGTGAACATGCAGCAGTATGGGCTGGGTGTATCCATTGGGGATGTGGTTCATGCAAGGGATATTTTCTTAGACAAATCTTATCGGCAGGAGAATGGACGCAAGGGATTTTATACTTCTTTTTATGAAATCACGGATTATGTGCAGGATCTGTTTCAGGAATTAAACGGAGAACAGTTCAAACAGAGTGTCAGTGATCTGCATCAGGCATTTCAGGAACTGGAGCCTAATATGGATAATTCCACACAACAGAATCTGGTACTTGAAAAAGCGGATCTTCTGCTGAGCCGTACGAAGTCATTGTATGATGACATGAAATCGTACCAATCCAATATCAATGAACAAATTAAAGATGATGTTGAACGTGTAAACAAGATCGGAAACCGTATCTATGAACTGAACCTGCAGATTCAGAAAGTAGAAGCTGGCGGACAGGAAACTGCAATGACCCTGCGAGATGAGCGTGACAATCTGCTGGATGAGCTGGGCGGATACGGAAGTGTCTCCATTAAGGAAGATGCGACGGGATTTACGTATGTAGATTTTGAAAGCACACCGTTTATAGATGACAATAAGTGCTATAACATCGGACTGCAGGAAGATAAAGAAACCGGATTTTACACACCGTACTGGACGCAGCTTTCTGATGTGGACAAGCAGCAGTATGTCCGCGTATTTAAAAAGAACGAAGTGATTTCCACGGATTTAAATACCGATGTGGGAAGTATTAAAGCCAAACTTCTTGCCCGTGGGGACGGATACGGAACGTATCAGGATCTGGAAAGCGAAGAGGCGTATGACCGTATTTCCGGTTGTACCATGATGGAGACAGAAGCACAGGTTTCTGCACTGCTTCACAATATTGTGACAAAAATCAACGATGCATACTGTCCGAATAAGACAGTAGATACGGATGTCACCTATACTGATGCCGATGGGAATCAGGTATCATTAAAGGGAAAGAAAGTTCTGGATGCTGCAAACTGTGCAGTCGGGGAAGACGGACAGCTGCCGCCGAGGGAATTATTTACCCGTGTGGGAATGAATCGTTATACCAAGGTGACAGGAGATGATGGGAATACCTACTATGTATACAACGAAGAGGACGAAAATGATTCCACGACACTGTATTCCCTGAACAATATCAGCATCAATAAAGAGTTGCGCAAGCAGATCACACTGATGCCGTACAAGAATCAGAACGGTACGGATTATCCACTGGGTGAAAAACTGATGAGCCTTTGGAACGACAAGGAAATGACACTGAATCCGTACGACAAAAAGCCGTGTACGTTTGAAGGCTATTATGACAAGCTGATCGGGCAGATCGGAAATGATGGAAGCACTTTCCAGTCGGCAAGTGAGACACTGACGGGGGCACTGTCTTCCATCGACAACCAGAGACAGCAGACGATGGGCGTTTCCTCCGATGAGGAACTGACACACATGATCAAATTCCAGTCTGCATATAATGCGTCCAGCCGTTTTATGACGGTAATCAGTCAGATGACAGAACTGATTGTGACAGGATTGAAATAGAGATAAGGAGGCGTAGTTATGCCATCACAGTTTTTTGGATTGAATATCGGGGCAAGTGCGTTGTCGGCATTTCAGACCTCAGTGAATACAGCGGCAAACAACGTTGCAAATGTGCAGACCAAAGGATATACCAGACAGACGGCAAATCTGGCAGCAACCGATCCGATTCGTGTATATACCAGATATGGTAGTGTCGGAACCGGTGTGGAAGTGACTTCCGTGACACAGGAGCGAAATCTCTATTATGATGAAAAATACTGGCAGAGTAATTCAAGCCGGGGATTTTTCGAACAGAAACTGTATTATGTGGATCAGGTTCAGACAATCTTCCGGGATGATGAGGAATCGCAGAAAGGCTTTTCCAGTATTTTTTCCCAGATGTTTAAGGATCTGGATACCTTAAAGACACAGGGAGAAGTGAAAGCCGTCCGCAATCAGTTTATTCATCAGGCACAGAGCCTTTGCACTTATTTTAATGCTTTGTCCAAGAGCCTGACAGATATTCAGGAAGATACCAACGAAGAGATCAAGGCTTCTGTGGATAATATTAATTCCATTGCAGAGAAAATTTCGGTGTTAAACAAGCAGATTAACAATATTGAAGTGCGTGGTGGGCATGCAAATGAGCTGCGCGACCAACGCGCGAATCTGATTGATGAGCTTTCAGGGATTGCAGATGTAGAGACGAAAGAATTCGAGGTGACAAACTCCAACGGACAAAACTTAGGAGGAACCAATTACCGCGTATATATCAACGGACAGACACTTGTAGACGGAAACGATTACCGGACATTAAAATGCACCTCTTCAAAGTATCTGAACAATCAGATGGATGCCGAGGGCATGTATGCCATTACCTGGGAAGATACCGGAATGGAATTTAATGCCAAAGGTGCCAGTGCCAACGGAAGCCTCAAGGCATTGTTTATGATCCGTGACGGAAATAACAATGAAAATATGAAGGGAACGGTCTCGGATGCAGATCTGTCTTCTATTACGATAAAGATTCCGGATACAAAAGTGAATGAACTGTCACTGGCGAATAAGGGCCGGATTATGGTAAATAATAAGTTTTATTACTATGATGGATGGACAGCAAAAGTCGGTGAAAACGGGGTAAACAGTGTAACATTTAAGCTTGCCCCGGAATCCCAGATGGCAGATCAGGCAGAAGCTGACCGTGTCAAGGGAGACGGGCAGAGCAATTATCTGACAACCGGTTCTTCCATGGATGCAATGGGAATTCCATATTATCAGAATCAGATCAATGAGTTCCTGCGTAATTTTACCCAGGCATTCAATGATATTGAAAAACAGGGTGTTACATTAGATGGCGATAAAATGGGAGCCTTTTTTGTGGGAACTTCCCCAACCGGAAACACGTTTGGTGCAGATGCGTGGGATGCGAAAGTACAGGCGGCAAAGAAAGACGGATGGACAAAGGATATTGAACTGTCATCCGACGGGGACAGCTATTATCAGTTTACAGCGACAACCCTTGCAGTAAACAGCAAATCATTAAAGGATCCCAACTACTTTGCAACGTCAACCCAGATTACACAGGGGGAGGCGAAATACGATACCGTTGAGGATCTTTTGAAGCTGCAGAAGGATGTGCGGATGTTCCGCGGGGATTCTGCGGAGACGTTTCTCGAAACACTGATTTCAGATGTGACGGTTGACGTGAACAAGACAACAACAAGTTCCAATAATTATTCGAACCTGTCTACCGCGATCGCGACACAGCGTACCTCGGTATCCGGTGTGGATGAAGACGAGGAAGCGATGAACCTGATCAAATTCCAGAATGCATACAATCTGGCATCTAAGGTGATTTCCGTGATGTCGGAGATGTATGACAAACTGATCAATGAGACCGGGGTGGTATGATGCCTGCGGACGAAACCGTGTGAGCTGACAGTATAAAACTTAGGAGGGAGATCCTATGAGAGTTACCAATAATATGATCACAAGCAATACAAAGAGCAATATCAATGCAAATAAGGTGCTTGTGGATAAATATAATACCCAGATGACAACGCAGAAGAAGATCAATAAACCATCGGATGATCCGGTCATTGCGATCCGCTCCCTGCGTATGCAGACCAGTTTATCCCATATTGACCAGTATCTGAACAATAACATTTCGGATGCCAATTCCTGGCTGAATGTGACGGATACGGCGCTGGAAAATATGAAAACAATCCTGACGGATGTCCGCTCATTATGTGTCAAAGGGGCAACGGATACCTTAAAAGAAGATGACCGCAGAACGATTCTGAATCAGCTGAAATCTTTAAGTGATCAGATTTATGCAGAGGGAAATGCAGATTTTTCCGGCAGAACGGTATTTACCGGATATCGTACGACCGAGCAGCTGACATTTAAGACGGATGAAGAAACTACATCCTACACGATTGATCAGAAATTATCCTATAAAGATATTTCCGAGGCACGCTACACATACGGAAGCGTAGATGTACCGACGGATGCCACAAACAGTTTTGATGAAACGATTTCCATCGGGGAAAATACCTACGACCGGCTGCGCCTGGCGTATGGAAAGATTAACGGAAAAGATAATTCGGATGGAACGGGAGCAATTGATCCGATTTCCAGTATGAGTTATACGACAGCTGCAGGAAAGAAAGTGGAATTAGACCTTGCACAGGGAAAATTTGTAGATGAAAATGGGGTAGCAACCGGCAAGTTTACCATGTACGAATCCAAGGAGGAGTGGCTTAAGGCGAACAACGGGGAAGCCAAAGTCGAAGACACGGACATGGTATTTATCAAAGATACCGGTGAAATGATTCTCGGAAAAGATTTGTCCAATACATTAAAGAGGGAAGAGGCAGATCTTAGCATCACGTACACCAAAACCGGATTTGATGCTGGAGAGGCACGGCCGGAATATTACTATGACTGTAAGATGAAGACTCCGGATATGCAGGAGGCGGTACAGTATACCAAGGAAGATCAGCCGATCAATTTCGAGATTTCCAGTGGAATCATGCTCGCGGCAAATACACAGGCAAGCGATGTTTTAAGCACTGACATTGGACGGGACATGACAGAGATGATGACGCTTGTTTCTGCTTCCACACAGGCACATGACAAAGTTTCACGAATTGAAAAGATGATGTCGATGGATAAGTATTCGGATGAGGAGAGCCAGAAGAAACTTCAGACCTATCTGGATGCTGCCAATAAAGAAGCTACCTATGCAGACGATAATCTGTCAAAAACCTACCAGCAGTTTATCTCAAATTTTGACGGATATCTGGATAAAGTAAATGTGGCACATACCAATGTGGGAGGATTACAGCAGCGTGTGGATCTGACAAAGACCCGTGTGGAAAACCAGAAAGAGACGGTTGAAGAATTGAAGTCCAACAACGATAACCGTGACATTTCGGATATTATCATTGATTACTATGCTGCTTACAATGCATATACGTCCAGTCTGACAGCTGCATCGAAAGTTGGAAGCCAGACATTACTGAACTATTTATAAAAACGCGGAGCGAAGGAGAAAGACCATGAAGGCTGATTCACGTATTTTTGGAAAAATTGAAATAGAAGATGATAAAATCATCACGTTAGAGAAAGGTATGATCGGTTTTCCGGATCTCAATCATTTTGCACTGATTTATGATGAAGAGAAAGAAAAAAAATACAATTCCATTATGTGGCTGCAGTCGATGGATGATCCGGACATTGCATTTCCGGTTATGATGCCGCATATTGTCAAGGAAGATTACACCCCGAATGTAAGTGAGGAAATGATTGCACCACTCGGAAAGCTGACACCGGAAAACACATATATTCTTGTGACGGTAACGGTTCCGAAAAATATAGAGGATTTTTCTGTAAACCTGAAAGCACCGGTTGTGATCAATATGGACAACCGCAAAGGGGTACAGATGATTGTGGAGGATGATTATCCGGTAAAATACAAAGTATATGATGTGCTTAAGGCAAAGAAAGAAAAGGCGGGTGAATAAGATATGCTGGCATTGACAAGAAAAAAGGGGGAGGCCCTTGTAATCAACAACAATATCGAGATCACCGTACTTGAAGTCCGGGGAGATCAGATCAAACTTGGAATTACGGCACCGAAAGATGTTCCGGTATACCGTAAGGAAGTGTATCTTCAGATTCAGAAAGAAAACCAGGAGGCAATCAGCCTTGATGGTATCGAAGCATTAAAAGGAATTCTTGGATAAATCGGAAAAACAATCGGAGGGTGTTAAGTTTTTACTGACACGCTCCGATAATTATTTATAGAATGACAGTGATAGATTGGCTATGCAGCCGGTATAACCGGCGGCGGATGATGGAGACAGGAGGTAATCATCATGGCAATGGAGGCTATTAAAGGTGCAGGAATGACGTATCAGGGAAGTGTGTCATCTGCAGAAAGCCAGCCCAAAACAGATTCTGCGGTAAAAGCAGCAGAGACCGATGCACCTGAAAAGGGCATCGTATCGGAGAATATAAAGCAGGCTGGTGAGGAGAACGTAAACACTTCCCAGGGAGCAGGTCAGCGGAATACAAATGCGCAGATCAAAAAAGCCGTGGATGAAGTGAATAAAAAGGCGGTCAACTCGGAAGCAATATTCGGCATTCATGAGGCAACCAATCGTGTGACCATAAAAATTATTGATAAAGATACCAAAAAAGTACTCAAAGAGATCCCACCGGAGAAAACACTGGATATGATTGCAAAAGTGTGGGAACTTGCAGGCCTTATGGTGGATGAAAAAAGATAAAAAAGGGGAGGAAAAATTATGCCAATCAGAATGACAGGTATGGTGTCCGGACTGGATACCGATTCTATCGTAAAAGAACTCGTTTCTGCATACAGTACCAAAAAGGAAAAATACGAAAAAGAGCGGACAAAACTTGGCTGGAAGCAGGAGATCTGGAAAAGTCTGAATAAGGAAGTAAACAGTTTTTATAAGAGTGCTGGTAATCTGCGGTTTGACAGCGGATACAATACCAAAAAGACAACATCGTCCGACAGCACGAAGGCAACCGTCAGTGCGAGCGGAAATGCGACTGTCGGAACACAGAAACTGCATGTGCTTTCTACCGCGCAGTCCGGTTATCTGACGGGGGCTGAGATTAAGACAACAGCCAACGAGAAAGTTACTACGTCTACAAAGCTTTCGGATCTGGGTGTTACAGCAGATGAAATTACCTTTAATGTGGGACCGGCAAAAAATTCTGCATCCGGAACCACAAAACAGATCAAAGTAGGAAAAGACAGCACAATCAGTGACGTTGTAAACCAGCTGAAGGATGCGGGACTGAATGCAAATTTTGATGCCGGAAACGGACGCTTTTATCTGAGTTCTTCAGATTCCGGATATGCGACGGATTTTAATATTACTGCGGACAGCAGCGATACAAATTCTACAACATTATTAAACGCACTGGGTCTGGGCAATACGGCAAAGAAGATTGACGGAAGCGATGCGGTTATTGTTTTAAATGGCGTAAAATATACCAGTACAACGAATAATTTTTCTATCAATGGATTATCCATTTCCGTCAATGGAGTGACAGACAAAGTCGATGATCTTAAAAATGTCGATGTCGATGCCTTAGATGACAGCAAGGCAGTTTCTATTTCCACAACGACCGATACACAGGGAATTTATGACAAGATTAAAGACTTCCTGACCAGTTACAACAACATCATCAATAAGATGACGAAACTGTATAACGCAGATTCTGCAAAGAATTACGAGCCATTGACAGATGATGAGAAGTCGCAGATGTCTGATTCGGAAGTAGAAAAGTGGGAGACAAAGATCAAGGACTCCCTGCTTCGCCGTGATTCCAATCTGAGCACGATTATGAATGCCATGACGACTTCCATGACCAAGGCAATTTCCATCAATGGAAAGAATTATTCGCTTTCCAGTTTTGGAATCAGTACACTTGGTTATATGAATTCGGCAGAGAATGAGCAGAATGCTTATCATATTGACGGTGATGAGGATGATGAAAATACATCAGGAAATAAAGATAAGCTGATGGCTGCATTAAGCAGTGATCCGGATACCGTGATTGATTTCATGAAGCAGTTGTCGACCAATCTGTATACGGCAATCGACAAGCAGATGCAGAGTAATTCCCTGCGAAGCAGATACAGCATTTACAATGATAAGGAGATGACTTCCCAGTATACAAGCTATACGAAGACCATTGCAGAGTGGGAGACAAAAATTTCGGATAAAGAAGATTATTATTACAAGAAATTCTCCAAGATGGAGACTGCGCTTTCCAAGTTAAACAGCCAGACAAGTTCTCTTTCAGGTATGTTCAGCAGTTAATCAGTATCATGCAGGGCAATCTTTTGCAAAATAAAATATACAGGAAATAATAGGGGGAATCAGGATGATTCAGAAGAATCCATATGCAGCGTATAACAACAGTAAGATCCAGACGGCAACACCAGCAGAACTGACGCTGTTACTCTATGAGGGAGCTATTAAATTTACAAACATTGCGATTGTAGCGATTGAAAAGGGCGATATTGAAAAGGCGCATAACAATATCCGAAAGGCGGAGAATATCATTCGGGAGTTTCAGATAACTCTCGACCACAAATATGCAGTTGCCAAAGATTTTGATGCGGTCTATACCTATCTGTTACAGAGATTGTTAGAGGCCAACATGAAAAAGGACAAGGATATCTTAGAGGAAGTGCTTGGTCATCTCCGTACCATGCGGGATACATGGAAAGAAGTTATGGCAAAGACCGCAAACGGAAACAATATCAAGACAAAGGAACCGGTAGCGTAATGCCGGCAGGAGACAGTATGCCAGATACATATATTGCAATTATGCTGCAGAGCCTGAAAAAAAAGGAACAGGTTCTGGATGAAATTATCCGCCTGGATGACCGGCAGAAAGATACCCTGACGGATCCGGAATGCCCGTTTGATGTGTTTGATGAAACCGTGGAGGCAAAAAGTGCGTGTATTGATCAACTGAACCAGCTGGACAGTGGTTTTGAGAAGCTCTATGCACAGGTGGCAGAAGAACTGGATCAGAACCGTGAAGATTATGCAAAGGAAATCCGTGACATGCAGCAGTGCATTCGCCGGGTAACGGACAAAAGTGTCAAGATTCAGGCGCAGGAAGCCCGCAACAAAGAACTGATGCGTGAAAAGTTTGCCACAATTCACAGACAGGCAAAGGCGGTGCGGAAAAACAGCCGTGCGATTACCGGATACTATAACAGTATGAAAGAATGGTAGTTATTTCATAAAATGGGACAAAAGTACTACTTGATAAAAAATATCATATGACTTATAATGACTTTGTTATATGACTGACGGATAATGTGGAGCACCACGTGAAGTATAACAAAGGCATGAGCCGTACCGTCTGGGCAAAAGATAAAAAACCCAGGCGGTTTTTTGCGTTCATTTATATTTTCCGTTTTTTGGTAAATATATTGTATGAAAATAAAGACATGCGTGGGTATTGACAAAATGATGAACGTTAGTGTAATCTATCAATGATTAGAGAATACTAACCAATAAGAAAAGGAGGATCACCATGTTAGAAATGAAAGAGTGGGATGGATTCGAAGGACGTCTTTGGAAAGAAGAGATTAATGTCCGCCAGTTCATTCAGGATAACTACACACCATATGATGGTAACGAGGATTTCCTTGCAGAACCTACAGAGGCTACCAATAAGCTTTGGGGAGCACTGCAGAAACTGCAGAAGGAAGAGCGCGCAAAAGGCGGAGTCCTCGATATGGAGACCGAGGTTGTAACCGGTATTACAGCTTATGGTCCGGGATATATTGATGAATCTTTAAAGGATTTAGAGACAATTGTAGGTTTACAGACAGACAAGCCGTTAAAGCGTGCATTCATGCCTTACGGTGGAATCAAGATGGCTGTTCAAGCATGTGAGACATATGGATATCAGGTAAGTGACCAATTAAAGGAGATTTTTACCAAGTATCACAAGACACACAACACAGCCGTATTCGATGCTTACACACCGGAGATGATGAAAGTACGTCACAATAAGATCTTAACAGGTCTGCCAGATACATACGGACGCGGACGTATTGTTGGTGATTACCGCCGTGTTGCTTTATACGGTATCGACCACCTCATCGAGGAGAAGAAGAAAGATAAGGCAAACTGTGGCTGTGGTGAGATGACAGACAATGTGATCCGTTTAAGAGAAGAGATCGCCGAGCAGATCAAGTGTTTAGAGGATATGAAGAAGCTTGCAGAGATCTACGGATACGATATTTCCAGACCTGCAACAAACGCAAAGGAAGCCGTACAGTGGTTATACTTCGGATACCTTGCAGCAATCAAGACACAGAACGGTGCAGCAATGTCCGTTGGTCGTGTTTCTACCTTCCTTGATATCTACTTCGAGAGAGACTTAAAGAAAGGCATCATCACAGAGCAGGAAGTACAGGAATTGGTTGACCACTTTACCATGAAGCTTCGTATGGTAAAATTCGCACGTATTCCTTCTTACAACCAGCTGTTCTCAGGTGACCCTGTCTGGGCAACACTTGACGTTGCGGGTACAGGCGTAGACGGACGTTCCATGGTTACAAAGTCCGACTTCCGTTTCCTGCACACCTTAGAGAACATGGGACCGGCTCCGGAGCCAAACCTTACCGTATTATATTCTTCCAGACTTCCGGAAGCATTCAAGGATTATGCAGCACGTATCTCTATTGATACAAGTTCCATCCAGTATGAGAACGATGACGCTATGAAGCCTGTATGGGGCGATGATTATGCCATCTGCTGCTGTGTATCTGCTACACAGACAGGTAAGGAGATGCAGTTCTTCGGTGCCCGTGCAAACCTTGCAAAGTGTCTCCTCTACGCGATCAACGGTGGTGTGGATGAGAAGACAGGCCAGCAGGTAGGACCGGATTACAAGCCAATTACATCTGAGTACCTTGATTATGATGAAGTCATGGAGAAGTACGATAAGATGATGGACTGGTTAGTAGATATTTATGTAAATACCTTAAACCTGATCCAGTATATGCATGACAAATATTACTATGAAGCAGCAGAACTTTCTCTGATGGATACTGATCTGAAGAGAACGTTCGCAACCGGTATTGCAGGATTTTCACACGTAATCGATTCTCTTTCTGCAATCAAGTACGCAAAGGTTAAAGTTATCCGTGACGAGAACGGAATTGCAAAAGACTTCGAGATCGAGGGAGACTTCCCAAGATACGGTAACGATGATGACCGTGCCGATGATATCGGAGTATGGCTGTTACAGACATTCATGGATAAGTTAAAGAAGCATCACACTTACCGTGATTCTGAACCTACAACTTCTATCCTTACCATTACTTCCAACGTTGTATATGGTAAAGCTACAGGAGCAATGCCAGACGGACGTAAGGCTGGCGAGCCACTTTCACCGGGAGCTAACCCAAGCTACGGCGCAGAGAAGAGCGGACTTCTTGCTTCCCTGAACTCTCTGACAAAGATCCCGTATGAGTGGGCACTTGACGGAATTTCCAATACCCAGACCATCAACCCTGGTGCACTTGGAAATGAAGAAGGCGAGCGTATTGAGAACCTTGTAAACGTTATGGACGGATATTTTGACCAGGGTGCGCATCACCTCAATGTTAACGTGTTTGGCAAGGAGAAGCTTATCGACGCTATGGAGCATCCGGAGAAAGAAGAGTACGCAAACTTCACCATCCGTGTATCCGGTTACGCTGTGAAGTTCATTGATCTGACCAAAGAGCAGCAGATGGATGTTATCGCACGTACCTGCCACGATCATATGTAAAATAAATCGGAGAGCAGCAAAGCTTTGGATATGTCCAATTTAAAGAGGTGACAGGTTTTTACCTGTTGCCTCTTTATATTTTTGCGTATTTGCTCATTTATAGTTGATGTATTAAAAACAGCTTAAACTAATGGCACAATATCCAAAACCATGCTATCATAAAAAGCATATAGATTTTAAGAAACACCCAGACATAGATAGAAATGCGTGTAACATAAAATCCAGTCGAAGAAATGAGGTAAAAATTATGTTAGGAAATATCCATTCTATAGAAACATTCGGTTCCGCAGACGGTCCGGGTGTACGCTATCTGATTTTTTTAAAGGGCTGCAATATGCGCTGCAAATACTGTCATAATCCCGATACATGGGCAAAAACCGAAGGGGAAATGAAAAGCGCAGAAGAAATTTTACAACAGGCGCTGCGGTATAAAAGATACTGGGGCAAAAAGGGAGGTATTACCGTAAGCGGCGGAGAAGCACTGTTGCAGATTGATTTTGTCACAGAATTGTTTACGCTTGCCAAAGAAAAAGGTGTCAATACCTGTCTGGATACATCGGGCAATCCGTTTACCCGTGAGGAACCATTCTATTCTAAGTTTGAAAAACTGATGGAAGTGACGGATCTGTTTATGCTAGACATAAAGGAAATTGATGAGGACGAGCATAAAAAACTGACCGGCCAGACGAATAAGAATATTCTGGATATGGCAACCTGTCTGTCGGATCACGGTAAAGCGATGTGGATCCGACACGTGCTTGTGCCGGGCATTACCGATGATGATGGGCAGTTACACAGGCTCCGTGCATTTATTGATACGTTAAAAACCGTGGAACGTGTGGAAATTTTGCCATATCACACGCTGGGGGTATTTAAATGGAAAGAAATTGGGATTCCTTATGCACTGGAAGATGTGGAGCCGCCGACCAAAGAGCAGGTGGAACATGCACGGGAAATCATTATTCCCGATTATAAATCCTGATTGTATGAACAGGAGGGACATAGAAGCAAGGAAAAAATGTATATGTCCCAACAGTATAGATGGGCGGGACATAAAGATAAAGAAAACATAAGGAAAAACAAATCATGACACAACCGGAAATTTTATACGAAGATGCACAGCTGATCGTCTGTTATAAACCGGCAGGCATTGCAACGCAGACAAAAAAACTGGGACAAAAAGACATGGTCAGCATACTTTTAAATCACATAGCACAGGAAGAAACCGGACAGCCGTTTATCGGTGTAGTCCATCGGCTGGACCAGCCGGTGGAAGGCGTGATGGTGTTTGCAAAAACAAAACAGGCGGCAGCAAAATTGTCGGCACAGATGAAAGACCATTCCTTCGGGAAAAAATATTATGCCAGAGTACAGCTTACGGAAGGAAAAACTTTTGCGGAAGCTACCGGTCATGCCACAGAGGGAACGCTGCGGGACTGGATGCAGTTTGACCGGAAAGAGAATAAATCCTGTGTGGTGGAGCAGCCACGGAAGGAGCAGAAGAATGTAAACAGTAAAAACGGGGTGCAGGAAGCCTTACTGGATTACCGTGTCATAAAGGAAGAAGAAAAAACAGCGTTGCTGGATATCACGCTGCATACCGGACGACATCATCAGATCCGTGTGCAGCTGGCACATCTCGGAACGCCCATCTGCGGGGATCATAAGTATGGGAATGCTGCAGGCGGTATGCCGGAATTGTGCAGTTATCATATCGATTTTATACATCCGGTCAGCGGAAAAACGATGACGTATGATATAAAACCGAGAAATTTCGGAATCGCATTTTAGAATAGGTGGGATGCTCTGCTCAACCTTGACAATCGGCTGTGTTCGTCATATTATATATTCGGGCTTTTCTGCGCGTTTTGCGGGCAGAAAAGGAAAACTCTTACACGAGTATAACGTAAAAAATGACCGCACAGTGGTCGCAGAAAAGGAGAAAGACATGGCGAAAGAGAAGAAACTTGTTGAAGCCATTACTTCCATGGAGGAAGATTTTGCACAATGGTATACCGACGTCGTAAAGAAAGCAGAGCTGATCGATTATTCCGCAGTAAAGGGCTGCATGATCATCAAGCCCGATGGGTATGCTATCTGGGAAAATATACAGCATGAATTAGACCGCAGATTCAAAGAAACAGGCGTAGAGAATGTATATATGCCGATGTTTATTCCGGAGAGCCTTCTGGAAAAAGAGAAGGATCATGTGGAAGGATTTGCACCGGAAGTCGCATGGGTGACTTACGGCGGACTCAATCAGCTACCGGAGCGTCTGTGCGTCAGACCTACTTCTGAGACACTGTTCTGCGATTTTTATAAAAATCTGATCCAGTCTTACCGTGATCTGCCAAAGGTGTACAACCAGTGGTGTTCCGTAGTACGCTGGGAAAAGGAAACCCGTCCGTTTCTGCGTTCCAGAGAATTCCTGTGGCAGGAGGGGCATACAGCGCATGCAACCGCAGAGGAGGCACAGGCACGTACCATCCAGATGCTGAATCTGTATGCAGATTTCTGTGAAGAGTTCCTTGCCATGCCGGTTGTCCGCGGACAGAAGACAGAAAAAGAAAAATTTGCCGGTGCGGAAGACACCTATACCATCGAGGCACTGATGCATGATGGAAAAGCCCTGCAGTCCGGAACCAGTCACAACTTCGGAGATGGATTTGCAAAGGCATTTGGTATCCAGTATACCGATAAACAGAATAAATTACAGTATGTACACCAGACTTCGTGGGGAATGACAACACGTCTGATCGGAGCCATCATCATGGTTCACGGCGACAATGATGGTCTGGTTCTGCCACCTAAGGTAGCACCGACACAGGTAATGGTTATCCCGATCCAGATGCAGAAGGATGGCGTATTGGATAAGGCAAACGAAGTGCGTGAGCGTCTGGGAAAAGTCTGCCGTGCAAAACTGGACGATTCCGATAAGAGTCCGGGATGGAAATTCTCTGAGCAGGAGATGCGTGGAATTCCGCTTCGTGTGGAACTGGGACCGAAAGATATTGCGGCAAATAAATGTGTGGTTGTCCGCAGAGATACCAGAGAGAAAATTGAGGTTTCCCTGGATGAGATCGAGACAAAGATTCCGGAACTGTTAGAGACCGTTCAGAAAGATATGTTTGCGCGTGCAAAGGCACATCGTGATGCACATATCTGGGATGCACATAATTACGAAGAATTTAAGGATATTGCAGAAAATAAACCGGGATTCATCCGTGGTATGTGGTGCGGAGATCAGGCATGTGAGGACAAGATCAAAGAAGATCTGGCAGTAACCTCACGCTGTATGCCGTTTAATGATCAGGAACAGATTTCAGATGTTTGTGTATGCTGTGGAAAACCGGCACATAAGCTGGTATATTGGGGCAAGGCATATTAAAAATCAGCCGGGATTATGGATTTCAAAGAGGGGGTTGGAGCCATGATTGAAAAGTATTTTAATGGTGTTATAGAACAGGTATATCACAGAATCGGAAACGCAGAAAAGAACATTGTTATGGCAAGCTATAACAATGACTTTTCTGTGTCCGGGCTGGAGAATAAAAAACGTTATCAGGAAGACGATAACGTTTTTTTTGCCTGTTGTGAATTGCGATATGAAAAGTTATCCGGAGCATATGCACCTTTTTTAGATATTATCTGCGATATGTTCCGGCAATTTGTAAAGGGCGATTTTGATTCCTTTTTACGGGAATGCAAAACCTATGAACTGCACCGTTCGTTATTTCTTGGGTACTACGAAGACGGTGTCTGCAAAAGAGAAGAAGGGGTACTGTTAAACGAAGTAGAGTATGAGCAGCGGCGCATGACAGATGCAATCGTTGCCATGTTAAAGAAACTGACAGAATATCGTCCGATTCTGATTGTGATCAACCGGTTTCAGCTGGTGGGACGCAGTTCGATGGAACTTATTTACCGGCTTGTGACAGATCCTTCTTCTAAAATCGGAATTGTGCTGGGTGTAAACGAGATGCAGCCACGGCTGGATACGGCAAACGATGTGTGGGATGCGATTGTCGAAAAACTTGAAGACAGCAGCCAGATCTATCACATCGGAAGTTCCGGAAAGCACAGAGACCGGGAGAAGGCAGAGGATATTGCAGAGGATAAAAACTATGCACATATGCTCAGAAAAGTAGAAACGATTCTCAGTTTTCTGGATTGTGATCAGGCAAAATTTTACTTGCAGAAACTGGAGTACAAGCTTAAATTTGAGGATATTTTTATTGAGGAGGTAACGCTTCGGAATTTTTATCTTTTGTATACGCGCACAGCTATTATGCGGGCAGAACTTTCAAAAGCACTGGAGATGGTGGATTCTGCCATGCGCCTGCCATCGGTCCGGAAAGATTTGTTTTACCGCAGTGAGTGTGCTTTTTTAAAGGGAACCTGTCTGATGTATCAGGGAAAACTGCAGCAGGCTGAGATGTATGCGCAGTATGCAAAGGAAGAAGCCGAAAAAAGCGGGAACGAAAAACAGATATTTAAAGCAGAACTTTTATCGGTTATGGCGCGGATGTCCGGCTGGTATAATATCTTCTTCTGTGTTCAGGATATCCCGATTGATGAGGGATTGATTGAAAAACTGATGCAGAACAATTATCGGAACCATCTGGCACATATTTATATTTATGCGTATGATAACCGGCCGGAGATGGTTGCAAGGGCGTACCGCTCTGAGGCGTCTCTTTTGTATTTTAGTAAGGGTGTCGCGCTGGCAAAAGAAATCGGAAATGAACAGCTGGTATACGATGCATATCAGAAAAATATCATGCTTGCAGCGACCAATGGCATGAATGAGATCGCGATGCTGTATTCTGTGCGTACATATCAGTTCATGAAGTCCAGAGATGATATTTATGAGGGCAGAATTTTATCCGGAATCGGCTATAATCTGAGTGCCATGGGAAAGAACCAGCTGGCGGAGAATTATTATAACCGCGCGATTGAGGTATTTTATCATCTGCGTCTTCCGGAGGATATCGCGGAAGTATTTTATAACCGCGCGCTGAACTATATCATGCAGGAGAAATATGCGAGGGCAGAACATGATCTGCTGATGGCTATGAAGGTGATTGAAAAATTACATCTGAACAGCCTGCGCGTATGTAATCTGTCAAAATTATACGGTTTGCTGGCACTTGTGAGCATTATGCAGCAGGATCGCTTCAACTGTGAGCGGTATTTATTGAACTGCAGACAGTTTTTAAATTATATCATTGAAAAAGAAAAAGATAATGAGAACGAAGAAATCATTCATGATTATGCAAAGTGTGATGACGACATGTTCTTATATATGTTTTCCACAGCGATGCTCAATCGTATGGACGGCAGACAGGAAGATGCACTGGCCGGTTTTGAACAGGCGGAGCGTTTTTTGCTGCAGGCAGAAGGAAACCAGTTTTTTAGTTACCGGTTGTTCCGGAAGGAGAGAATGACTCTTTTTGAAGAAATGGGACGCAGTGAGCGCTGCCAGATAGAACGCGCGACTCTTTTGCAGCATGAGGAGATCAATGCGCAGGCGGCACGGCTACTTCCAATGAATCTGTTGCAGGAGATCGATCTGGGAGAGCATCCGGAAACGTGTGCGGTGCAGGAAGAAGATATCGAATTGCTGATTAAACAGGAAGGACTTTTCCAGGATTATGCAACCTCCCGCAGACAGATGGAGTTTATTTCCACATGGCAGAAGCTGATTGATGTGAGCGGAAGCAATGTAGAGGCAATGGTACAGAATGCCTTTAATACATTCATGAATCATTTCAGTCTGGATTGTGCATTGTACATCTGTTACCATGAGGATGGGGCACATGTACTTTATAACGACACCAAGTGTGAAATGACACAGGAAGTGATCGAAGGAATCGGAAACACCATGCTGGAATATCCAGAGGGGTTTGCCGTGTCAAAAATCAGTGACAGTTTTTTGGAACATCAGGATACCATCGGATATTTTGGTGTGGATGATGTATGTTCCTTTGTGGCAGTACCGTTTATGAAAAACGGAAAGCTGACCAGTCTTTTGATTACGTATGTCAGTATGAAAGATAACTGGCATGGGTCCATCGAGCGCTATATGCTCAATGAGGATGATCTGAGAATTTATTCCCTGCTCTTTCGAGAGATGGAATATTCGATCAACCGGATGGAAGCCAATGATAAAATTTATATGATGAACCGGAAGCTGCAGGAAGCAGCTGTCACCGATCTGCTTACCGGAATCTATAACCGTGCCGGTATGTATGAGGAAATCCAGAAGATGATTGAGTGTTACAGTATGTCAAAAAAAGCACATCATGTTGGGCTGATGTTTATCGATCTGGACAACTTTAAACACTACAATGATACATTTGGACATGACGTCGGGGATCTGATTTTAAAGGAAATGGCAAAGATTTTCCAGAAGGCATCCAAAGGCAGAGGCTTTGTTGCGCGATATGGTGGAGATGAATTTATCATGATTTTAAATACGAATGATCATGAGATTTTGGAAAATATTGCAAAAGGAATTTACGAGAAGATCAATGCCACGCAGGGATTTCAGCAACAGATTGAAAAATATCTCGGACATGCAATTACGACAACGGAAAAATCAAGGATTACCTGTTCCATCGGAATTGCAAGCGCAGGGGATGTGAGAAAAGAGGAAGATATTAATGAATTAATCCGTAGCGCAGATGAGATTTTATATAAAGTCAAAACAGGGGAAAAAGGACACTACGCATTTTTATGAAAATTCAATTACCAGAACACGTAAAGCAAATAATACACAGACTCCAGCAGGAGGGGTATGATGCCTATGCTGTAGGGGGATGCGTCAGGGATACCCTTTTGGGGCGCTGTCCGCAGGATTGGGATATCACAACTTCGGCCAGACCACAGGTGGTCAAATCCCTGTTTTCCCATACGATTGATACAGGCATTGCCCATGGGACCGTTACAGTTATGCTCGATCATACAGGGTATGAAGTGACCACCTACCGGATTGACGGGGAGTATGAAGATGCCAGACATCCGAAAACTGTGACTTTTACGGGAAATCTGGTAGAGGATTTGAAACGCCGGGATTTTACGATCAATGCCATGGCGTATAACGATACGGCTGGGCTGGTGGATGCGTTTGATGGAATTGGAGATCTCAAACGAAAAGTGATCCGGTGTGTGGGAGTGGCACATGACCGGTTTGGAGAAGATGCTCTAAGGATGCTGCGTGCCGTGCGATTTGCTGCACAGCTGGGCTTTACGATCGAGGAGAACACGCGGCAGGCAGTGGCAGATCTGGCAGAAAATCTGCAGAAAGTCAGTGCAGAGAGAATTCAGACCGAGATGGTAAAATTGCTGACTTCGGCACATCCACAGGAGATGCGCACCGTATATGAGCTGGGACTTTCCAGGGTCTTTCTTCCTGAGTTTGACCGGATGATGGAAACACCGCAGATTACGAAACACCACTGCTACAGTGTGGGAGAGCATACCATTTGCGCTATGCAGGAAGTTCCGCAGGATAAAATATTACGGCTTACCATGCTGCTTCATGATGTGGCAAAACCGGTGTGTGTTACTACGGATGAAAATGGTCAGAATCATTTCAAGGGACATCCGGCAGAGGGCGCAGAAATGGCGCGTCTTATCTTACGGCGTCTGAAGTTTGACAATGATACGACAAAACGTGTCTGTCTGCTTGTGCGCTACCATGATGACCGTCCGACAGTGACGCCGCGCAACGTGCGCCGTGCCATCAGTCGGATCGGGGTCGAAAATATGGAGGCACTTTTTGCAGTAAAGCGTGCGGATACACTGGCACAGAGTATGTATGAAAGACAAAAGAAACTTGCCTATATTGATGCCTACGAAGAAACATATCGCAAGATTATAAAAGAGGGGCAGTGTGTGCAGAAAAAAGATCTTGCCATAAATGGCAGGGATCTGATTGCACAGGGAATGCACACAGGAAAAGAAATGGGCGAAGTGTTGCAGAGCCTGTATGAGCGGGTTTTAGATGACCCACAACTGAATAAAAAAGAGACGCTGCTTGCACTGGCACTGCAATTGCAACAGACAAAACAGGAATAAATAAGACACCCTTTCCATATGATGAAAATAGATTCAAGTCATGTGGGAGGGGTTTCATTTTGTATTATCAGCCGGAAGCAATGTTGGAGCAATATGACATAGAAATAAAACAGATCACGAAAGGCAGAGGTGTGTTTTGCTGTGAGACGGATCAGGGGAAAAAAGTACTTGCACCGTTTCGGGGATCTGCAGAACGCGCAAAATTTGTGCGCGAAATATTATGCAGCATGCAGGAAAAGGGATATCCGGTGGAACAGGTCAGTCTGACAAAAGACGGGCAGTGTGTGGTAACGGATGAAAGTGGCATGCGTTTCTGGCTGAAAGATCTGGTAGAGGGAAATGAATGCCAGACAGGTCGGGAGAAAGATGTAGCTGCCGGTGCCCAGGCGCTGGCAGGGTTTCATTGCTGTGTTTCATCCTGTGTTACGGAAATTCCGGATTTTATGAAAAATACAAAGAATGAACCGGCAGTGCTCTATTACCGGCATTACCGGGAACTGATCCTGGTAAAAAATTTTGTGCAGTCAAGAAAAACCCGAAACGAGTTTGAGCGGTCATTCTGGGAACAGTATACGCATTATATCGCACAGGCGAAAGAAGCGGTCGGGATGCTGCAGGAGCGAAAAGACCAGGGGAGAACCAGGGGGTTTTGTCACGGGGATTGTAACCAGCATAATATGCTTCGTACAGCACAGGGGGTCCGGCTCGTAAATTATGAAAATCTGTTTTACGGAGAACAGATGGTGGATCTGGCAAACTATCTGCGTAAGATTCTGGAAAAAAACAGTTGGAGTACGGACATGGGAAAACATATTCTGGAAGCCTATGAAAAGCAGAGAAAATTGTGCAAGGAAGAAAAACAGCTGCTGCATGTGCTGCTTCTGTTTCCAGAGAAATTCTGGAAAGTATCCCATCACTACAGTAACTCACATAAAGCATGGGTATCCGGCAGAGATATTGAAAAATTAAACCGGCTGATTGCAGCGGAGCCGGCAAGGGAACATTTTCTGGAAAATTTGTTTTCTTTTCTGTGAAGAATGAGCTATACTAAGGATATGAGAAGAGACAGAATTAAAAAAACAATTACATATTTGAGTCTGCTTTTTTTGCTGTGTCTGCTTGTGGCATGTGGACAGCAGGAGAAGACGACAGATGACGGAGTTACCTATTTTCATCATTCCATCGCAGACCGGAATACACAGGAAACACAGGAGAATTCCACGGAAACGGAAAAGTCCGAAGAGTTTCTGCTGACCGCAGTCGATCAGATTCAGGAAAGTCTCCAGCTGTACCGGTATGCGGATGGAATGGAATACCGGTATTATTACGGAACAGGCACCCGTTTTTATGACAAATACGGAAACCGGACACCTGTGACAAGTTTTGAACCAGGTCTGCTTGTGACCATCGGGGATGTAGACAGCGAAGGAATCCTCACGGAAGCCCGGATTTCGGATCAGGCATGGGTATACGACAATATCACCCGGTTTTCGGTAAATCCGGATCTGGACATGCTAAAGATCGGAGATGGAAAATATCGCTATACGGATGACACGATTGTGTTTTCCGGAGATAAAAGAATCCAGATGACGGATTTGTCGGATGGGGATACGTTAAGCGTTGTCGGCAGGGATAAAAACATTCTTGCGGTGCGTGTGACAACCGCACAGGGAACGCTTGCACTGTCCAACACCAAACTGTTTGAAGAAAGTTTTTTGCAGCTGGGCACAAAGATTTTTGCGGAAATTACACCGGATATGGAGATTCAGGTGCCGGAAGGAACCTATGAACTTCGCGTAGCCAATGACGGATGGGGCGGCAGTACGGAAGTGACGATTACGCGTGGCGAGACTACAAATGTGGATCTTGACACCTTAAAAGGCGAAGGACCGTCTTACGGAAAGGTGCAGTTTGTCATCGATGCAAAAGATGCGGTGCTGTCAATTGACGGAAAAGAAACGGACTATGAGAAGCCGGTGAAATTAACCTATGGAAGCCATACAATTACGGTATATTCTTCGGATTATGATACCTGGAAGCGGAACTTATATGTCAACTCGGAGAAATCGACAATTGTTATCAATCTCGCGGATGAAGATTCCAGTGAAACAGGCAGCAGTCAGAGCAGCTCAGAAAGCAGCAGCCAAAGCAGCTCACAGGGGAGCAGTCAGAGCAGTTCAGAAAGCAGCAGTCAGAGCGAGTACAAGAACCGGCAGGAAGAGCTTGATACACTCAAGGATCTGATTTCCAGTATGACATCCTCCAGTTCGCTTGTGTCAAAATGACGGTTTTTCGGACAGAATTTTGGTTGTTTTTAAGTGCCCAAAAGCCCGAAAATATCGCATTTTTCCTTGACAAAAGGATGGAAAACAAGTATAAATAGATTTGTAAGTAATTTGAGAGAAGGAACTCGAATTATATAATATAGGAATCCATAGGAGGAATTTTAACATGAACAAAGCAGAGTTAGTTGCAGCAGTAGCTGAGAAGGCAGAGATTTCAAAGAAAGACGCTGAAGCAGCAGTTAAGGCATTCACAGATGTTGTTGCTGAGGAGCTGAAGAAGGGTGAGAAGATCCAGTTAGTTGGATTCGGTACTTTCGAGGTTTCTGAGAGAGCAGCAAGAGTTGGAAGAAACCCACAGACAAAGCAGGAAATCACAATTCCAGCTTCTAAGGCACCGAAGTTTAAAGCAGGTAAGGCTTTAAAGGATTCCCTGAACTAATTCTGGTGGAATATGTGGGAGAGCGTCATTGGACGCTCTCTTTTCTGTTATAAGGAGAAATAATATGAGATTAGATAAATTTTTAAAAGTATCACGCCTGATCAAGCGAAGAACGGTCGCCAATGAAGCCTGTGATGCAGGACGTGTTATGGTAAACGGAAAACCTGCCAAGGCATCCACCAATGTAAAAGTCGGAGACGAAATAGAAATTCTGTTTGGACAGAAATCCGTAAAAGTGCGTGTTACGGATATTCAGGATACGACCAAAAAAGAACAGGCGAAAGATCTGTTTGAATACATATCCTAGAAGTGTGGCGCATACTCTTTAACAGGAGGGCGCTTGTATGGAAGAAAGAGGACAGTCAAACAGCACAGGGCAGCATAAGCTGATCCTGCAGAACCGGAAAAGCGGAAGTTTTACCGGTGTAACGGATGTTGTAAATTTTGATGCAAATGAGATTATCCTTGACACAGAACTCGGACGGTTGACGATTAAGGGAAAAGAACTTCACGTAAACCGGCTGGACCTGCAGAAAAAAGAAGTGGAAATTGATGGAACCGTGGATATGCTTCAATATTCCGGAACACCTGGCCGGGGTGTCTTTGGAAAGTGGTTCGGTTAAGTGGAAGAGGGCAGGATTTTTGTACATTTTTTTCTGTTTGGGATGATAGCATTTGCGGCATATGACGGAATCCGTGTAGTTCGTAGAATTTTTCCGCATGGGATCTTTATGATTTCCTTAGAGGATCTGGTATACTGGCTGGTCATTTCGCTTTGTTTTTTTCTGCATCTCTGTCAGGTAAATAATGGAAAAATCCGGGGCTATGTACTCCTGGGAAGCCTTCTGGGAGCGTGGATTTATTACAGTTTCTGCAGTCGGTTTGTTATGCGGTATCTGACGGAAAAGATTCATTATCTGAAAAAGAGGTTGAAAAAGTTCCGGGAAATGACTACAATAAAGTTAAATAAGCTTCGTAAAAGAAAGAAGCCTGAAGAATCGGAGAAAGAACATGAGAAAAACTAAAAAGCGTCGCCGTGGAAGCGGTACTGCAGGAATCATGATCATTGTGCTTGCATTTTTGGTTGTCATGACGGTTCAGATCTGCAGGATACGTTCAAAAGATGCGGAATATGCGGCAAAAGAAAAAGAATTACAACAGCAGTATGAGGAAGAAACCGAGAGATCTACGGAGATAGATGATCTTGAGACGTATATGAAATCCTCACAATATATTGAAGATGTGGCAAAAAGCAAGCTTGGACTGACTTATAAGAATGAAATCATCTTCAAGGAAAAGAAGTAGAAAAGAAGAATCTGTCTGAACAGGTTCTTCTTTTTCTTTAATGCATTGATGGAAGATTTGAGCGAAAACTTTTTTGGAAACCACAGAAAATCTGACAGAATATGCGTCATTGTCTGTGTATACTTGTCCCTCGAAAACAATTTTTTGGAGGTGTATCATGCGTACAGGACAATGGAAAACAATGGGGATAGGATCGCTGATCGGAAAAATGATCTATGCAGTATTCGGGCTGGCGGCAAGTATGTTATGTATCATGGGATATTATCCGGTGGTGCCGGCATTTTACACGGCATGCTGTCTGGATAAAAAGAGAAATTTTCTGCTATACATAGGACTGGTTGTGGGAATGGGCTGGTGCATGCCGGTGGCTGCGATTGTAAAATATCTGTTTATTCTTTTTGTACTGGGAATCGCAATCCGGTTTTATATATGGGCAAACAGGCGCTGCAGCGGATGGACGGCAGGAATGATTGCGGGAATTACAACGATCGCGATGAATACATCGGGACTTCTGATTCTGAATATGGAGAAAAAGGCATTGATCCTTGGCATCAGCGAAGGTGTGATCGTGTTTGCACTGGCAGTATTGTTCCATTATGGAATCGGAATGGGCAGTCAGATTTTCCGGGAGAGACATAAGAACCGGGTGGAAGAGGAAGGCGTGGAAACGATGGTTGGAATGGACCCTCAGGGGCGGATTCATGCATTTGCAGAGGCAGTTGACGAGCTTTCCGTGGCATTTGCCGCGATGGACGGCAGGCAAAAGCCAAAACAGCAGGACCATCTGGATATTCTTGCCCAGGAGATTACCGGAAAGCTGTGTGCGGACTGCGATGGATGTGTCGTGTGTTTAGAGCAGCAGAAACCGGATTTCTGGATAAAAATCCGCCGGATGCTGCAGGCAGTTGCACAACACAGTACCAAAGAAGAAATTTTAAGTCAGAATTTTATGGAAGAGTGTCCGCGTTATTCCGGGATGGTGGAAGAGGCAATCTGGGCTTTTTCCCGTATGGAACTCAATGAGGCATGGTATCACCGCCTGCAGGAGAACCGCAAGGTAATCGCGGATCAGCTGGATGCGATGGCGGATGCTTTGCAGGACTGGGATCAGGGAATCCGGTGTATGGACCGGACAGAGCGTGTTCTGCTGGCAAAAATTGCGTTTGAGACAAGGGAACGGGGACTGGATGTAAAACAGATACATGTTTATGAGGACAAAGAAAAGCGGCGCATGGTGACCGCTTTGGTGGCAAGTAAGTGGGGAGGCGGAATTCCTGTTAAAAATTATCGAAAAGCGCTCGAGCGTGCTTCAGGCATGGCGGTCCGGCTGAAAGAGGATACCAGATCCATACTGACACAGGAACCGGTTATGATTACAGCGTATGAAGATACCTGCTTTTATGCATTATCCGGGGTTGCCTCGGAAAAAGAAGAGGGATCGAGTGTCAGTGGAGATAACTTTTCTCTGTTTTCGATGGAAAATGGGCATTATCATGTATGTGTCTCCGATGGTATGGGAAGCGGACCGTCTGCATTCCGGGAGAGCGATATGGTGGTAGAGCTGATGCAGAAATTTATGGAAGCAGGATTTCCTCAAGAGACAGCTATCCGCATGATGAATTCGGCAATGGTTCTGCAGGGAGATCGTGAGTCTTACTCTACACTGGATTTCATGGATCTGGATCTGTACAGTGGGCAGATGACGATTACCAAAATCGGTGCAGCAGCATCTTTTCTGAAACATAAAGACCGGGTGGAGTGCCTGCGGGCGTCCACACTTCCGGCGGGAGTCGATGCGTCCTGTACCGGGGATGTCATCCACAGAAAGCTCACACATGGGGATTTTCTTGTCATGGTTACGGATGGTGTGTTAGAATATCTACATGTGAAAAATCCGGAAGAAAAGCTCGCGGAAATGATAAAAGAGATAAAAACAGAGAACGCAGGTACTTTTGCTGAAAAGCTGATGGAACATGTGATGCTTTTTACAGGAGGACATGCGCTGGATGATATGACAATAGTGGTAAGCGGAATCTGGGAGAAATAATGATCGTACAGGTAGAAAAATTTATGAGAAAGTGGAATATGGTGCCGGAGGGAGGCAGGGTACTCGTTGGAGTGTCCGGCGGTGCGGACTCTGTCTGTCTGTGCCTGATTCTGTATGAACTTTCCACGAAAATGAATTTTTCGCTTGAGGTTATCCACGTGGAGCATGGCATTCGTGGAGAAGAGAGTAAAAATGACGCAGTGTTTGTGGAACAGTTCTGTAAACAGAAGGGGATTGTCTGTCATATCCGGAATGTTGATGTTCCACGTTATGCCAAAATACATCATCTGGGAGAAGAAGAGGCGGCACGAATTCTGCGATATCAGGTGTTTGCGGATGCAGCCGGGCAGGACAGAAACGTCCGGATCGCACTGGCGCATCATATGGAAGACAATGCGGAGACCATGCTGTTTCAGCTGATCCGGGGAAGCGGACTGGATGGACTGTGCGGGATGCGTCCACAGCGGACAGGAACAAACGGGGAAATCTATATCCGTCCCTTTTTGCAGTGCAGCAGGGAACAGATCGAACAATTTCTGGAGGAGCGGGGGCAGGGATATTGTACGGACAGTACCAATGCCAACGAGTCCTACAGCAGAAACCGGATGCGAAAGAGGGTGCTTCCGGAACTGATACAGATGAATCCGCAGGCGGTACAGCATATGCAGACGGCGATGGAACAGCTGCAGCAGGTAAGAGATTATCTGGAAGAAGAGACGGTTTCCCTGGAGAAAAAATTTATTTCCGGGGAGAGGAAAAATGTGAAACTGGATACGGACGGGCTGGCAGAGCTTTCGCAGGCTGTCCGGATGCGGCTGATCCGCAAAGCTGTCTGGAAAGCTGCCGGGGCATGCAAAGATATTACGGCGGCACATTTGCAGGCAGTGGCGGACCTTCTGGAAAAACAGACCGGAAGATATGTAAAACTGCCCTATGGGCTGACCGCCACAAGAGTTTACAATGTGATCGAAATCATGGGAAAAAGAAAGGAAACGGAAAAGATCTGTCTGCCGATAGATACGGACCGGCTGCCGGAAAATCTGCTGGCCGGTGAATGGAAATTTTCGTTTAAAAAGTTTCCGTATGATGGGAATACCGATAAAATTCCACGAAAAATGTATACGAAATGGTTTGATTATGATAAGATAAAAGATAGTTTAGCTATACGTAACCGCCGAAAAGGAGACTATTTTGTGCTGGATGCGGCAGGACATCACAAGAAGCTGGAGGATTATTTCGTCAATGAAAAGATTCCGGCATCGCATAGAGATGAGCAGCTGCTTCTGGCCGGGGAGGATGAAATCTTCTGGATTGTCGGAGGGCGTATGGCATATGGCACAGGGATTTCCGATGCAACCCGATGGGTGCTGGAGATCACTGCCAGTAATAGCAGCCATTGAAGGAGGATAAGAGGATGGATTACAGTAAGAAACATGAGATATCGGTATATCTGACCGAGGAACAGTTAAATCAGCGGATTGCAGAGATCGGCGCACAGATCACGGAACGTTTCAAAGGCGAGTCGGTTTATCTGGTCTGTATCCTGAAAGGATCTATCTTTTTCACAACAGAACTTGCAAAGCGGATTGCGCTGCCAATGACGATCGATTTTATATCAGCATCCAGTTATGGAGCACAGACCCATTCTTCCGGTGTCGTAAATATCAAGAAGGATCTGGAACAGTCGATTGAAGGAGAGAACGTGATCGTTGTGGAAGATATTGTGGATTCCGGAAATACATTAAGCCGGCTGATGCAGCTGTTTGAGAGTCGTAATCCAAAAACTCTTACGATCTGTACGCTGCTGGATAAACCGGATCGCCGGGTGGTAGAAAACCTGCAGGTGGATTATACCGGATTTGTGATACCGGATAAGTTCGTAGTCGGATTTGGTCTTGATTACGATCAGAGATACCGTAATCTTCCGTATATTGGATTCGTGGAAGATGCGGATTAAAAAAAGGAGAGTAGTACATTGAATACAAAGAACAGACCCCGATTTGGAGGATTTGGTGTCTATGCGATGCTGATCCTGCTTGTGATTATTTTGTGGTATACATTTACCAACAACAGTACAACCAGTGATTTCACACAGAATAATCTCTGGAAAGCCATCCGTGAGGAAAAGGTTGTCAGTATCCGGGTAGAGCAGAACCGTGAAGTACCGACCGGTTATCTGAATATCAAACTGAAAGATGGTTCTACGGAACGGATGTATACCTCAGATGTGAACGAGATCCAGAAAGAATTAAAAGAAAAGGATTTTACCCAGTTTGTTGTGGATGATGTGCCGTCAGAGAGCTGGATTATGACACTTCTGCCATATCTTCTTATTTTTGGTGCCATCTTCATTCTGTTTATGATTATGAGCAACAATGCGGCAGCAAACAACAGCGGCGGCAAAATGATGAATTTTGGAAAAAGCCGTGCAAAGCTTTCCACCGAGGAAGATAACCATATGACATTTGAGAATGTCGCCGGTCTGAAAGAAGAAAAAGAAGAACTTGAGGAACTGGTGGATTTTTTGCGGGCACCTAAAAAGTATACAAACCTTGGGGCACGTATTCCGAAAGGTGTGCTTTTAGTCGGACCTCCGGGAACCGGTAAGACACTTCTGGCAAAAGCCGTTGCAGGCGAGGCCGGAGTACCGTTCTTTAGTATTTCCGGTTCCGATTTCGTAGAAATGTTTGTCGGTGTCGGAGCTTCGCGTGTCCGTGATCTGTTTGAGGATGCCAAGAAAAATGCACCGTGTATCGTATTTATTGATGAGATTGATGCTGTGGCCAGACGCCGTGGTACAGGTATGGGAGGCGGTCATGATGAGCGCGAACAGACCTTAAACCAGATGCTTGTTGAGATGGATGGATTTGGTGTTAATCAGGGAATTATCGTGATGGCAGCAACCAACCGTGTGGATATTCTTGATCCGGCGATCATGCGTCCGGGACGTTTTGACCGAAAGATTGTAGTCGGAAGACCGGATGTGGCAGGCCGTGAAGAAATTCTTCAGGTTCATGCAAAGAACAAGCCGCTGGGAGATGACGTTGATTTAAAACAGATCGCACAGACGACTGCGGGATTTACAGGAGCAGATCTGGAGAATCTGCTGAATGAGGCTGCCATTCTTGCAGCAAAAGAAAGCCGGGCATATATTCAGCAGGCAGATATCCAGAAAGCATTTATCAAAGTGGGAATCGGTGCGGAGAAACACAGCCGCGTGATTTCCGAAAAAGAAAAGAAAATTACAGCATATCATGAATCCGGACATGCCCTTCTGTTTCATCTTCTGCCGGATGTGGGACCGGTGCATACGGTATCCATTATCCCAACCGGTGCCGGGGCTGCGGGTTATACCATGCCGCTTCCGGAGAAGGATGAGATGTTTAACTCCAGGGGACGTATGCTGCAGGAGATCGTGGTAGATCTCGGAGGACGTGTTGCAGAGGAACTGGTATTTGATGATATTACCACAGGTGCCTCCCAGGATATCAAGCAGGCCACCAAGATGGCGCGCGATATGGTGACACGGTATGGAATGTCCGAAAATATCGGCCTGATCTGCTACAAAGATGATGACGATGAAGTATTTATCGGACGTGATCTGGCACATGCACACAGCTACAGTGAGGGAATTGCCTCTGCCATTGATGTGGAAGTAAAGCGTATCATTGATGAGTCTTATGAGAAGGCAAAAACAATCATTGCCGAGCATCGGGATGTGCTTGACCGCTGTGCAGCACTTCTTCTGGAGAAAGAAAAGATTACACGCGAAGAGTTTGAAGCATTATTTGAAGCATAAAAGATCTGGATGGTCAAAATGACAGAAAAAGGCTCTGCCGGGAAAAACTTTCCGGCAGAGCCTTTTTTCTGTATACATAGTGCACAAAAACGATGCCAAACTTTTGTGAAGTTTGTGCACACTTCTGTGTAGATCCATGGTACTATAATCACTGTAAAACCCCCCCAATACATTATATATAGTTTTTGCTATACCCCATAGTAAAAATACCTTCTCCTAAAAAGGCAGCGTTCGTAGCTGTCTTTTTTATTTATTTTTTCAACTCTTACAATGACAATTTTACTTCCCGGTTCGTGTGTTCATAATGGCGCAGTGTCACACCGGCGGCACGCAGCATTTTTTTGGATGCGATCACACCCGGGGTAGAAGCGTATTTGTCACTGTCGTAAACAACTTCACGGATACCACACTGGATAATGGCTTTGGCACATTCATTGCATGGAAAGAGCGTAACATATATGGTTGATCCTTCCAGGCTTCCGCCCCGGTAGTTGAGAATGGCATTCAATTCACTGTGGGTAGAGTAAAAGTATTTGTTGTCATCGCCTTCGCGTACCCATGGGAAATCATCATCGGAACATCCGGTTGGAAATCCATTATATCCCATGGAAAGAATTTTGTGTTTGTCACTGACAATACAGGCTCCAACCTGTGTGTTTGGATCTTTGGAACGCATACCGGAGAGCATGGCAACGCCCATGAAGTATTCGTCCCAGCTGATGTAGTCCTGTCGTTTTGTGCTCATATGTGTTAGCCTCCTTTGCAGTTTCTGTAAAATAACGAGAGGGCAATAAGTCCATACTGACTTTTGCCCCCCTGAATATGGTAATATATGATTATTTGGTTCCAAAGATACGATCACCGGCATCTCCCAGACCCGGAACAATATATTTATGTTCATTTAAATGATCATCAAGTGCTCCGATGTAAAGATCAACATCCGGGTGAGCATCGGTAAGTGCTTTTACACCTTCCGGTGCAGCAATGATGCACATAAAACGAATGCTTTTTACACCCTTGTCTTTCAGCATCTGGATTGCTGCGATGGCTGATCCGCCGGTAGCCAGCATCGGATCTACGACAAATACTTCGCGGTTGGCACAGTCTGCCGGAAGTTTGCAGTAATATTCCACTGGTTTTGCTGTCTCAGGATCACGGTAGAGACCGATATGTCCGACTTTTGCAGCAGGAATCATTTCCAGCATACCGTCTACCATGCCAAGTCCGGCACGCAGAATCGGTACCACTGCCAGTTTTTTTCCTTTTAATTCTTTTACGGTTGTCTTACAGATCGGAGTTTCGATCTCCACATCCTGTAACTCCAGATCACGGGTTGCCTCGTAACACTCAAACATTGCAACTTCGCCTGCAAGTGTACGGAAATCCTTAGAGCCGGTCTCGGTTCTTCTCATTAATCCGATCTTGTGCTGGATCAGTGGATGATCCATGACTACTACTTTTCCCATAAATTTATGCTCCTTCTTCTTCGTTAAATTTTTTCACAAGTTTTTTGATTGATTTGCGCAGCGTTTCATAACAGAGTCCATAGGCTGGCAAAGCGCCTCCGTATGGATCTAATATTTCCAGTTCGTCCCCGACATATTTGGTAAGAACCTGTATATTTTCCGGAATCGCATTTTCAAACTGCTCCAAAATGCGTTCCCGGTGAATTTCTTCCATGGTGATGACAAGGGCATCTTCTGTCAGATCTTCCTCCGTCAGCTGCTGGGAAACATAATTTTCCATATTGATACCGTTGCTGATCAAAACAGCTTCCGCTTTTTGATTCATCGGCTCCTGAAACTGTACAACAAGGCCACGGGATAAAATCTCCAGCGGATGCCGCAGGGTAAAATCTCCCATGATACCGGCTGCCATTGCCTCGCGACAGGTTCCCGTCTGGGCAACGAAAATTAGTTTGTTATACTCCATATGATTACTCCTAATCGCAATGTATTACGGTATGACCGGCGGCTTTGAGCAGACGATTCATAATTGCCTGTCCGATCCGCGGGGTCTGAAAGCTCTCTGAATAAATGGCATCTACGTGCAGTTCATCACATTCTCGCAAAATCCTGTACAGATGCTGTGCAATGGCATCCTCATCCAAACGGCTGCCCATGGAAAGAATGACATCGGCGTGATAAGAAGGTCCGGATTCTTCCGTGGCAATGACAGCCACTTTCTGTCCGTTCTCCTGCTTTTGGTGCACCAGTGCATTGATCTTGGAAACAACAGCATCCGATGGTCCGTCTACGATTACCATATCGGCTTTTGGGGCATAATGTTTGTATTTCATACCCGGAGCTTTCGGTTTGCGTGTGTCATCTGCAGCAATAATGCCCGGATCAATGATAACCTCTTCGCCAAGCACCTTGGAAAGCATCTGCGGCGTAATGTAGCCGGGACGCAGTACCATAGGTTTTGATTCGGTCAGATCAATGATGGTAGATTCAATGCCGATACCGACCGGGCCGCCATCTAAAATCATGGCAATCCGACCGGATAAATCCTCTGCAACATGAGAAGCTTCTGTCGGACTCGGACGACCGGATGTGTTGGCACTTGGCGCAGCGATCAGACATCCGCTTTTGCGTATCAGATCAAGTGCAACCGGGTGATTCGGCATCCGTACAGCGACAGTATCCATTCCTCCGGTTGTTGCCATCGGAACGGCATCGCTTTTCCAGACGATCATCGTCAGGGGACCCGGCCAGAAAGCACCGGCCAGTTTGCGGGCAGCCTCCGGAACTTCACGTGCAACACGTTCCATATCGGAAAAGTCCGCAATGTGCACGATCAGGGGGTTGTCCGAAGGACGTCCTTTTGCTGCATAGATTTTGCGGGCAGCTTCCGGATGCAGGGCATCTCCGCCAAGACCATATACCGTTTCTGTCGGAAAAGCGACCAGTTCACCCTCTGCGATCAGACGTCCGGCCTCTTCCATAATTGTTTCGTCAATCTGTTCGGGATTGACACGTTCTATTTTTGTATTCATCATATTCACACTTTGCTTTCCGCTTTATATCCCGTCTATTATAGTCCATAGGCTCTGGGATTGTCAATCGGATTAGCTGGCTGCTAAAGAAAATGATTGGTGAAAATGATAAAATATTCTAAAAACTATGGAATTTTATAGACAAAACGACGAATAATGAGGTATAATACATCCATCGGGACGGAGGAAGGCTATGAAAAAAGACAACAGATCCGTGATACAGACATTAACACTCATTTTTCAGTTTGGAATCAGTATGCTGGTGCCGATTTTTTTATGCAGTATACTGGGAGTGTGGCTGGGAAATCTGACAGGGATTAACTGGTTAATGATTCCGTTTTTCTTTATGGGAGCTTTGGCAGGGTTTACGAATATTTACAAGACAGTAAGGAAACTATACAGGCAGGAGGAAAAGAAAGAAAACCATGTTAAAAAGGATTAACGAAGCATTACCGGGGCTGGTCGTCTCAATTTTATTATATGGGGTGATGGTAGAACTGATCGGGGTATGGTTTGTAAAGGACAGGATTGCATATTCCATCGGGGTATGGTTTGGCATAGCGGTTGCCGTGGGGATGGCAATCAATCTTGCAACTGTGATCTTTGATTCTGTTACGATGGGGGACACCGCACATGCGACGCGAAGAATTGTCACAAAATCAATTCTTCGTTATGTAGTAGTGGTGATTTTGTTCGTGTTATTTGGGTATTTTCAATGGGGAAACCTGATTGCGGCTTTTCTTGGGCTGCTTGGTTTAAAAATTGGAGCATATCTTCAGCCTTTATGGGAGAAAGTAAAAGGAAGGAGGTGACTATATGAATGAGGGGATTTTACTGGCGTCGGATATCGACTTTATGATTCATGGAATTTTTAAAGTAAAAGTATTTGGTCAGGAAGTCTGGATCACCGACAGCCACGCATGTATTTTGATTGTTATGGCAGTAATGGTTATTTTTGCTGTGATTGCCAATCGCAAGTTAAAGCATGCCACCGAAAAACCGGATACTTTTCAGAATATAATCGAGCTGATTGTAGAAAAATTAGACGGAATGGTGGATTCCACCATGGGAAAGTGGGCACCCAGATTCGTCAACTATATCAGCACGATTTTTATTTTTATACTGATGAGTAACATATCTGGATTGTTTGGCCTGCGCCCGCCGACGGCAGATTACGGAACCACGCTTGCACTTGCACTGATCACATTTTTCATGATCCGTTTCAACAAGGCAAAACACCAGAGTCTGAAAGAAATATGGACAGGTATGTGTTCACCGCTTCCGCCATGGCTTCCACTCTGGGCGCCGATCAACATTATCAGTGAGATTGCAATACCGATCTCACTGTCGCTGCGTCTGTTTGCAAATGTGTTGTCAGGAACCGTAATCATGGCACTGGTATACGGTTTGCTTGGGGTAATTGCAACGGCATGGCCGGCAGCACTGCACGTATATTTTGATCTGTTTTCCGGAGCAATCCAGACGTATGTATTCTGTATGCTCACAATGACTTATGTGTCACAGGCGTGTGGAGAAGATTGAAATGCATTTTTAGAATGCATTTCCTACGCAAATCGCTTCCGCGTAAGCGGAACTCTCATGCGATTTGCTCCTTGTATCAAAACAAGTATTTAAATTAAGGAGGATTTTACTATGAATATTTCAGGACAGGATTTAATCAGAGCATGTTCGGCTATCGGTGCAGGACTTGCAGTTATTGCAGGTATCGGACCTGGTATTGGACAGGGTATCGCAGCCGGACACGGCGCAGCAGCCGTGGGACGTAATCCGGGAGCAAGGGGACAGATTATGTCCACCATGCTGTTAGGTCAGGCAGTTGCAGAGACGACAGGTCTGTATGGTCTTGTTGTCGCACTGCTTTTACTTTTTGTACATCCGCTTGGATAAAGGAGGGGCAAACGAGTGTTAGCTGCACAGGAATTTTTATTTGATTTAAATCCACAGCTGCTCTTTGATGCTGCCCTGCTGGCAATTGCAGTATTTTTCCTTTATATGCTGATGTCCTACCTGCTGTTTAATCCCGCGCGGAAACTTTTAAAAGACCGTCAGGATCACATTTCATCGGAACTGGATGAGGCCACCGCCGACAAAGAAAAAGCAGCAGCGCTGAAAGCGGAGTATGAGGCAAAGTTAAAAGAAATTGACAAGGAAGCGGAAACGATTCTGGCAGATGCCAGACAAAAGGCGTTAAAGAACCAGAACCGCATTGTCAATGAGGCAAAGGAAGAAGCTGCCCGCATTGTAAAACATGCACAGGAGGAGGCACTTCTGGAGAAGAAGCATGCCATGAATGACATGAAACAGGAAATGATCACTGTGGCATCCCTGATGGCACAGAAAGTGGTGGCATCTTCCATTACCGCAGAGATTCAGAGCACACTTGTGGATGAAACATTAAAAGAAATGGGTGAATCGACATGGCAAAATTAGTATCCAAAACATATGGGGATGCTTTGTTTGCGCTGGCGGTTGAAGAACATATGGTGGATCAATTATATGAAGAGGCGCAGGCTGTTGCACAGATTCTGCGTGAAAATACAGAACTGACCCGCCTGATGAATCATCCCAAAATCGAAAAAGAAGAAAAAGTCAGACTGATCGAGGATATTTTCAAAGGACGTATCGGTGATGAACTGGTGGGACTGCTTCGGATGCTTGTACAAAAAGGGCATTATAAGGAGACAGATCAGGTATTCACTTATTTTATTGACCGTGTCAAAGAGTATAAAAAAATAGGTACTGCCTATGTCACATCGGCGATGGAACTGACACCGCAACAGAAACAGGCGGTGGAACAAAAGCTGCTCGACACGACAAAGTACGTTCAGTTTGAGATACATTATACCACGGACCCCGCACTGATCGGAGGCATGGTCATCCGGATCCGGGACCGTGTTGTGGACGGCAGTGTCCGGACCAGACTGGAACATCTGACAAGAGACTTAGAACGTATACAATTGAAAGTAGGTGAGTGCGCTCCATGAATTTAAAACCAGAAGAAATCAGTTCTGTCATTAAGGAGCAGATCAAAAGATATGCTTCCCAGCTGGAAGTGGCAGATGTGGGAACCGTCATTCAGGTGGCGGACGGCATTGCACGTATCCATGGACTGGAAAATGCGATGCAGGGAGAATTGTTAGAATTTCCGGGAGAGGTATACGGTATGGTACTGAACCTGGAGGAAGATAATGTCGGTGCGGTACTTCTCGGAAGTCAGCACAATATCAATGAGGGAGATACGGTTAAAACAACCGGACGTGTGGTAGAAGTGCCGGTAGGAAATGCACTGCTCGGACGTGTTGTGAATGCGCTCGGACAGCCGATTGACGGAAAGGGACCGATCACAACGGATAAATACCGTCCGGTAGAACGTGTGGCATCTGGTGTCATTTCCAGAAAGGGAGTGGATACACCACTGCAGACCGGTATCAAAGCCATTGATTCCATGGTGCCGATCGGAAGAGGACAGCGAGAACTGATCATCGGAGATCGTCAGACCGGAAAGACCGCGATTGCAATTGACACGGTTATTAATCAGAAAGGGCAGGGGGTAAAGTGTATTTATGTGGCAATCGGCCAGAAAGCTTCTACCGTTGCCAATATTGTCCAGACACTCGAAGAGTATGGAGCTTTCAGTTATACAACCGTTGTTGCGGCTACGGCAAGTGAACTTGCGCCTTTGCAGTATCTTGCTCCGTATTCCGGCTGTGCAATCGGCGAAGAGTGGATGGAGAATGGCGAAGATGTACTTGTTATCTACGATGATTTGAGCAAACATGCCATGGCATACCGGACCCTGTCGCTGCTGTTAAAGCGTGCACCGGGCCGTGAGGCTTATCCGGGTGATGTCTTTTACCTGCATTCACGTCTGCTTGAGCGTGCGGCACGTCTGTCGGACAAACTGGGAGGAGGTTCCCTGACGGCATTACCGATCATTGAAACGCAGGCGGGAGATGTATCTGCATATATTCCGACAAATGTAATCTCTATCACAGATGGGCAGATTTATCTGGAGACGGAGATGTTTAATGCCGGTTTCCGCCCGGCAATCAATGCGGGACTTTCCGTTTCCCGTGTAGGAGGAGCCGCACAGATCAAGGCGATGAAAAAGATTGCGGCGCCTATCCGTACAGAACTGGCACAGTACCGGGAACTGGCTGCATTTGCACAGTTCGGTTCCGAACTGGATGCAGACACGAGTGAGAAACTGGCACAGGGAGAACGATTAAAAGAAATCTTAAAACAGCCGCAGTATCAGCCGATGCCGGTTGCAAAACAGATCGTTATCATCTATGCGGCAGTGAAAAAGTATCTTATGGACATTCCGGTAGAGGAAATTCTGCATTTTCAGGATGCGTTACTCGAACTTATTGATACCAGATATCCGGAGATTACCGGAAAGATTACAGAGACGCAGGTTATCGATGAGGAGACGGAACAGAAACTGATAGCAGCTATTCAGGAAACGAAAAAAGAATACCTGGCGTGAGGGTATGATAACAGGGGGTGATAACACATGGCGTCTATGAGGGATATAAAAAGACGAAAAGGAAGTATCCAGAGCACACAGCAGATTACCAAAGCCATGAAACTTGTTTCTACCGTAAAACTCCAGAAAGCCAAAGGGCGGGCAGAACAGACAGATCCCTATTTTCAGTATATGTATCAGACGGTAAGTTCCATTTTAGCACACAGCGGCAATATTGATCATCCATACTTAAGAAGCGGGGAATCCAAAAAGAAAGCGATCGTTGTACTGACTTCGAATCGTGGACTTGCAGGAGGATATAATGCGAATGTGGTGAAACTGATCACAGAAAGTGATGATGTTGCCAAAGAAGATGTTGTGATCTATGCAGTTGGCAGAAAAGGAATTGAGATACTGGAGCGAAAAGGATATCACATCGAGGTAGATGCCTCGGAAATTATGGAAAATCCGACATATCCGGATGCCGCAGCACTCTGTAAGAGAGTGCTCGACGATTTCGCGGAAGGAAAAATAGGAGAGATCTATCTGGCATATACGCATTTTAAAAATACCGTTAGTCAGGAAGCGCAGCTGATCCGTATGCTTCCGGTGGAAGTAAGTGAACCTTCGGAGGAAAAGTCTTCCAGAGAAATTCTTATGAATTATGAGCCAAACGAACAGGAGGCTCTGAATCAGATTATTCCAAAATATGTGACAAGTCTGTTTTATGGGGCACTGGTAGAAGCCGTGGCAAGTGAAAACGGTGCCCGCATGCAGGCCATGGATTCCGCAACAAGCAATGCGGAAGATATGATAGAGGATCTTTCCTTAAAATATAACCGTGCAAGACAGGGATCTATCACACAGGAATTGACGGAAATTATTGCGGGAGCAAATGCGATAGAGTGACGTAATAAAGGAGAAGAAACATGGAAAATAAAGGAGCAATAGGAAAGATCACGCAGGTGATCAGTGCCGTGCTCGATATCAAATTTCCGGAAGGACATCTTCCGGAGATCAATGATGCAATCCGTATTCCTTTAAAAAAGGGCGGAGAACTGATCGTTGAAGTAGCACAGCATCTGGGGGATGATACCGTGCGTTGTATTGCACTCGGACCGACGGACGGACTTGTCCGCGGTATGGATGCTATAGCGACGGGAGGACCGATTTCGGTACCGGTAGGAGAAAAAACACTTGGCCGTTTGTTTAATGTGCTGGGAGAGCCAATCGATGAAATTGCACCTCCGCAGACCAAGGAGCACTGGCCGATTCATCGGAAGGCACCTTCGTTTGAGGAACAGGCAACTTCCCAGGAAATGTTAGAGACAGGAATTAAAGTTGTCGATCTGCTCTGCCCGTATCAGAAAGGTGGAAAAATCGGATTGTTTGGAGGAGCCGGTGTAGGAAAAACCGTGCTGATCCAGGAACTGATCCACAACATTGCTACAGAGCATGGTGGATATTCGGTATTTACAGGAGTCGGAGAGCGTACCCGTGAGGGAAACGATCTGTATTATGAAATGAAAGAGTCGGGAGTTATCGATAAGACAACCATGGTGTTCGGACAGATGAACGAACCGCCTGGGGCACGTATGCGTGTAGCGCTTACCGGACTTACGATGGCAGAATATTTCCGTGATAAAGGCGGAAAAGATGTTCTGTTATTTATTGATAATATTTTCCGTTTTACACAGGCAGGATCGGAAGTGTCTGCCCTGCTCGGACGTATGCCGTCCGCAGTAGGTTATCAGCCGACCTTACAGACAGAGATGGGGGCACTACAGGAACGAATTACATCCACAAAGAACGGATCTATCACTTCTGTACAGGCGGTATATGTGCCGGCCGACGATCTGACAGACCCGGCACCGGCCACAACGTTTGCACATCTGGATGCCACAACGGTACTGGATCGTTCCATCGTGGAACTTGGAATATATCCGGCTGTGGACCCGCTGGCTTCTACTTCGCGTATCCTTGATCCGAGAATTGTCGGGGAAGAACATTTTAAGGTTGCGCGTGGAGTACAGGAGATTTTGCAGAAATATAAAGAACTGCAGGATATCATCGCAATTCTCGGTATGGATGAGTTGTCGGAGGATGATAAGCTTGTTGTCAGCCGGGCACGTAAAGTACAAAGATTCCTGTCGCAGCCGTTTTCCGTGGCAGTACAGTTTACCGGACTGGAAGGCAAATATGTTCCGGTGGAAGAGACCATCCGCGGATTCCGTGAGATTCTGGATGGAAAACTGGATGACGTGCCGGAAAGTTATTTCCTGAATGCCGGAACAATTGATGAGGTAAAGGCGGCATATGCAGGGTAATGTGTGTGCCGGCTGGAGGAAACAGAGATGGAAAAGACATTTGATGTAGAAATCATCACGCCGGACCGCGTTTTTTATAAGGGAACTGCGGATCTGCTGGAATTTAATACGGAATCCGGCGAGATCGGTGTATACCGTGATCACATTCCACTTACAACGGTACTGGAACCGGGGCTTGTCACGATCCATCATGGGGATGAAGAACAGGTGGCAGCAGTGCATGCCGGATTTGCCGAGATCCTTGGAGATAAGGTAACACTTCTGGCAGAACTGGCAGAATGGCCGGAAGAGATTGATCTGGAGCGTGCGGAAGCCGCAAGAGAGCGGGCAGAGGAGCGGATTCACAACAGAAATGACAATCTGGATTTAAAGCGCGCGGAATTTGCATTGCATAAGGCTCTGATCCGTATTAATCTTGCAGAGTATCGATAAGTGAAAATGGAAATAAGAGGGAGGGTATTTCATGGGAATATCCTCCCTCTTTTATGGACTTTTACACCGGAGTTTGGTACAATCGTAGTAGTAAGTTTGTATACAAATGAGGAGATATTGTGTACCGAAAGAATAAAAACAATTGGGTAAAGCATCTGGATTTTATGATTCTAGATCTGATTTGCCTGCAGGTGGCATTTTTTTTAGCCTATACATTACGACATAGAACTGTCAATCTATATACCAATTACATATATGCAAATTTGTCTATCGTTCTGATCCTGATAGATGTTTGTCTTCTAATTTTCCTGAATACACTTAAAAATGTATTAAAACGTGGATATCTGGTAGAGTTTATCGCAACCATTAAGCATGTGGCGATTGTGGGGCTGGTAGCAGTTCTGTATCTGTTTTCGGTAAAAGATGCGGGAAATTTTTCGCGAATCACGTTCTTTCTCATGGCATTATTCTATGGATTGCTTACCTATGGAACAAGACTTCTGTGGAAAAAACATATTCTTCGCACGCTGCATCTGAAGCAGAACAAGTCCGTACTGGTTATCACAAATTTTGACCGGCTGTCTCAGGTGGAAAAGGATATCCGGGCGAAACGTTATGTGATGTTTCAGATATCGGGAGTGGCTGTGACAGGAAACATGCCAGAGGATCATCCAACGGAAATTGCAGGGATTCCTCTGGTTGCAGCAGGTGATTATGTGGTGGAATATCTCTGCAGGGAATGGGTGGATGAAGTATTTGTAAATCTGCCATTGCAGAGTGCCCAGCTGGATGATCTTGTCCGGCAGTTAAACGAGATGGGAATTACGGTGCATATTCAGCTGGCAGATAAACTGATGTTCGGAACGCAGCGGCAGTTTGTGGAGCGTCTTGGGGGATACACCGTGTTAACCACAAGCATCAATACGATTTCCACCGGAGAACTGTTTGTAAAACGTCTGTTTGATATTATCGGGGGACTGGTGGGATGTGTACTCACCGGTATTCTGTTTCTGTTTCTGGCTCCCGCCATTAAGATTCAGTCACCCGGACCGGTATTCTTTTCCCAGATCCGTGTGGGAAAAAACGGAAAGAAGTTTAAGCTGTACAAGTTCCGGAGTATGTATACTGACGCGGAAGAACGCAAGGCACAGCTTGCCGCAGAAAACAGAGTCACAGACGGGCTGATGTTTAAGCTGGATTTTGACCCACGCATCATCGGCTGCAGACAGCTGCCGGATGGAACGGTGAAGAAAGGAATCGGGAACTTTATCCGTGACTGGTCTTTCGATGAGTTTCCGCAGTTCTGGAATGTCTTAAAGGGGGACATGTCTCTGGTAGGGACGAGACCGCCTACAGAGGATGAGTGGGTCAGATACGAACTGCACCACAGAAGCCGTCTGGCCATCAAACCGGGAATCACCGGAATGTGGCAGGTGAGCGGCCGCAGCAATATTACGGATTTTGAAAAAGTTGTGGAACTGGACCGGTATTACATTTTAAACTGGAGTCTGGGACTGGATGTGAAAATACTTTTCCGGACGGTACCGGAAGTCGTGAAAAAGAACGGGTCTATGTAGGCAACTTCCCGGTTGCAGCAATAAATAGTTTGAGAAGGCGTATCGCATAATTCCTTTGGGAGGCGGGCGCCTTTTCGATTATATGGATCAGTGTCATTGCATCTTTTTGCTGCCATTCCCGCTCCGTTTCAGAGATTTCTCCAAACATCATATAATCTAAATTCATATCTAACGATTTGGCAATCGCCAGCATGGTTTCCACAGACATACCACACATCCCTCGTTCAATATCGGAACAGTATTTTGTTGCCCGGTTGATCCGCACCGCCAGTTCATCCTGCGAGAGTCCAAGTTGTATCCGCTTATGGCGAATCCGTTCGCCAACTGCAATTCTATCATAAGGTTCCCGTTTCTTATTCATTTCGTAATCCTCTGTATTCCCAAAAATTACCAATTTTCCTATATAAAGATAGTATCAGTTATTAAAATATAATAAACACTTTTCAAACGTAAAATATAGGCGCGTTTAGGACTTGAGTATTTGTGCGTTTACAAACGGAAAAACGGGAAAATTCGCCAATTTTCGCGGGTAAACCTACTGTGAGAAGACCAGGATATGGAGTAAAATATTTTTGTCGCAAATATAATTATAGAATAATTATGAACAGCAAAGAGAAAAAATGCCGATTGATTTTCACACACATATTCTTCCGGGAATAGATGACGGAAGCCGGAATGTAGAAATGTCACTAAGAATGTTAGCAGCGCAGAGGGAGCAGCAGGTTGATGAAATCGTAGCAACTCCCCATTTTTATGCACAGAAGGATTCTGTGGAGGAATTTTTGCTGCGCAGACAGCGAAGCTATGAAAAATTAAAAACTGCGATGGAAGAAAATGGTTTTGACCAGAAGCTGTATCTGGCAGCGGAAGTTTACTATTTTCAAGGAATCGGAAGTGCTGGAATGATCCCGAAGCTTTGTGTGGAAGGAACACAGACACTTCTTCTGGAAATGCCGTTTGCCCAGTGGGATTCTGCCATTTATGCAGATGTGGAGAAACTGGTACGGCACCAGAAACTGAAAGTTGTCCTTGCCCATATTGAGCGTTATTACGAATTTCAGAAGAAAAAAGAAATCTGGAATGCGGTCATGGAACTTCCGTTATACAGGCAGATGAATGCAGGCGTATTTCTGAACTGGAAAAAGAGGCATAAAGCGTTTCAGCTTGCAAAAGAAGCCACAACCATTATTCTTGGCAGTGATTGTCACAACATGGATACCCGGCATCCAAATCTTGCCGAGGGACGCATTGTGCTTGTAAAGAAATTTGGAGAAGCGTTCCTCCGGAGAACGGATTGTCTGACCAGGGAGGTACTGCAGTGAACGGGAAAAAGAAGACCATGCGTGCAGTTATAGAAATTATCATTGCCGTACTTGTAATCATTGCCGTATATTTTATCATCCGTGGGATGGATCGGCACGACGTGTGTATCCGGCAGGCAGCCACAGAAAATGAAACGCAGCGTGTCTGGAAAGAATTTCAGGAAAAACCCGTCTCGATCAAGCTGCATAAAAAGACCTGGAAATTTGCCCATCCGGTTCAGACGTATCTCTTTATCGGAACGGACAAAAGCGGAAACGAAGATGCCGAGGGAGAAGAATATCATGGCTCGATGGCAGATGCACTGATGCTTGTTGTTGTGGACAAAGAAGAAAAAACATATGGAATTTTGCAGCTGAACCGGGACACCATCACCGAAGTGCCAATGCTTCTGCAAGACGGAAGTGCCAATGCCAGTGCACAGATGCAGCTTTGCACGGCACACTGGTATGGAAAGGACAAGGCTGCAAGCTGCGGCAATACGGTGGAGACCGTATCAAAAATGCTTGGCGGTCTGCCTATTGATGGATACTATGCATTAAAAATGGATGCGATGCCACTTCTGAATCATGAGGTGGGGGGAGTAACCGTTACACTGGAAGATGATATGACAAAGCTGGACCCGGCTATGAAAAAAGGTGCAACGCTTACCTTGACAGACCGGCAGGCAGAACTGCTCATGCAGTCCCGGTATGTCATGGATGACGATCGCAATACGCAGCGTATGCGCCGCCAGCAGATCTTTTTAAACGCATTCATGAAAAAGATAAAAAAACAGAATGCGGGGGATATCAATGCAGCCGTGAAATTATATGACCGGCTGCGCCCGTATGCGACGACAGATATTAAGATGAATGATCTAACTGCCCTGTTAAAGGATATGCAGGGATATACAGACAAAGGAATTATCACAATCGACGGTACATCCAAAATTGGAGAAAAGCTGCACGATGGGAAAAAGCACTGGGAGTTTTATATGGATGAAGATTCACTGGAGACATCCATGAAACAACTGTATCCACTGGTGCAAGAGAAAGGAAAGTAACGAATGAACCAGGAAAACCAACTGACAGAGCAGAACAGCGAAGAAACCGAAATTGATCTGCTTGAAATTTTTTATCTGCTGCGGGCAAAGCTGGTATGGCTGATTCTCGCATTTGTGATCGGGGGAGTGATTGCAGGCTCCATCACACATTTTCTGATCACACCAAAATATACGGCAACTGCAAAAATGTATATGATTTCCGCATCCAGTGGAAGTGTGCTTGATCTGTCGGATTTCAATATCGGAACATCCCTTTCCCAGGACTATACCGAATTGATCAAAATCCGTCCCGTATTCAATGAAGTTATTGATAACCTGAATCTGGATATGGAATATGAAGATCTTTTGAAGAAAGTAAGCATCTCGGTTGTTGGAGATTCACGGTTACTTGCCGTGTCGGTGGAGGACAATGATCCAAAACTTGCACAGTCGATGGTCAATGAACTTGTAGATACAGCGGTAACCTATATTCCGAAAGTTATGAATGCATCTGAGAATGCACAGCCGACCATTGCGGAATATGCAGTGGTTCCAGATGAACCGAGTTCGCCGAACCTTGCCAAAAATATTATTCTCGGAGCGGTTGTTGCAATGCTTCTTGTAGCCGTGATCTTCGTGGTACGTATGCTTATGGACGACAGCTTAAATACGGCAGAGGATGTCGAAAAAGAATTTGGTATCATGCCGTTTACCGTTATTCCGGAGGGGGATATCGAAGAAATTTCTGATGAGGTAGAAAAAGCGATCAGTAAAGAGAAAAAGAAAAGAAGGAAGAAAAAGTAATGGAATTTACACCGAAAAACCGTGCGACTGTCCAGAATATGCCGAAACTTCCGTATGCGGTAGAGGAAGCACTAAACCGTCTGCGCGTCAATGTGAGCTTTCTTGGAAGCAAAGTGAAAAAAATCATGGTGATATCCAGCGCTCCGGATGAGGGAAAAAGTTTTATTGCCATGCAGCTGTGGCGGCAGATGGCAGAAGCCGGCAGCAAGAGCATTCTTGTGGACATGGATCTGCGCAAGAGTGTTATGGTTGACAAATATCAGATTGCCCGGGAAGACAATGGAAAAATTCTGGGAACTTCCGATTATCTGGCAAGTGACGATACGCTGGACAAATATGTGTTGCGTACCAATATCGGAGCGGGAGATCTCCTTCCGAATAAAGAAAATATTATTAACCCGTCCATGCTTCTCGAAGGACAGAAACTGGCAAGTACATTTGAGGAACTGGATGAAAATTATCGTTATACGTTTATTGATGCTCCACCATTGAATCTGGTATCGGATGGAGAAAAGATTGGCTCGCTGTGTGATGGCGCACTGCTGGTTGTCCGCGCAGGAGAAACGCCAAAGGCAATGGTTCGTAATTCGATCCGCCAGTTGGAGCGTGCCGGGTGTCCGGTTGTCGGCATTGCACTCAGCCGTGCCAAAGGCGCTGCAAATGGATATTATCACAAATATGGCAACTACTATGGCAAGAGTTATTATGGAAAAGGCTATGGCTACTATGGAAAACATGGATATTATGGCTATGGCACAGAGCAGAAATAGGTGATTCCCCGAAAGGGTTTTCACATAAATAATCAGGGAAGGAGGATTATATCCCAATGAACAAATTAATCAAGAAGGTGCTGGTAGGTATTACCGCTGCTACTATGATGTTTGGATCTGTTTGTACTGCTTATGCTGCAACAGATTCTGCAACAGTAGCTCCAGCTCCGGAAAAACAGACAAACGTCAAGGCTGATAATGGCGCAAAGGTAAGTACCGCAGCAAACGGTACAGCAACCGTAAAGGCTTTACCAAAGACAACAAAGAAGAGTGTTACAGTAGCTTCTAAGGTTGTTGTAGATGGAGTCTCTTACAAGGTTACAGCAATTGGAGCAAAGGCTTTTGCAAATGCTACAAAAGCTACAACTGTTACACTTCCAGCCAGCATCAAGACCATTGGCGCTCAGGCATTTACAGGTGCAAAGTCTGTAAAGACAATCGTCATCAAGTCTGCTTCCGTAAAGGTTGACAAGACTGCATTTAAGGGTGTAGACACCAAAAAGATGACAATCAAGGTTTCCGGTATGTCTGCAAAGCAGCTGAAAGCATTCAAGGCTCAGCTGAAGAAAGCCGGATTCAAAGGAACCGTAAAGAAAGTTTCTAAATAATCTCGGGTTCTTGAAAAGGGCGCACAGAGTTGATTCTGCTGTGCCCTTTCCCATAGAAAAAATTGGGAATGAACAAAAGTAATAAGAATCATAAAAATGAAAGAAAGGAGACATCATGTATCAGAAAGCAAAAAACAGCTGGATCAAACACATTGATTTTGTGATACTGGATATTCTGTGTCTGCAGGTTTCTTTTTTCCTGGCATATCTCGTCAGACACCGGAATCTGAATTTATATTCCAATTCCGTGTATGGAAACCTTGCCATCGTGTTGATCCTGATTGATGTATGCATGATGTTCTTTTTAAATACATGTAAGAACGTTCTGAAACGTGGACTGCTCATAGAACTGGCGGCAACCATGCGTCAGGTCAGCCTGGTGATACTGTTTGCCGTGTTTTATCTGTTCTTTGTGAAAGATGCGGGTGATTTTTCTCGTATTACACTGTTTCTGACCGCTATCTTTTATGCTATAATCAGTTATGGGACAAGAATTCTCTGGAAACGGCATGTATTGCGGAATCTGCGGCTTGGAAGAAAGAATTCTATCGTGATATTGACCGACTGGGCCAATCTTCCACAGGTGCGGGAAGATATCCAACATCACAGCTATGAACTGTTTCAGATTCGAGGAATCGCTGTGATCGATGTCAATGAAAAGAAAACACTTCCCGAAAAACTGGGGGACATCCCATTTGTGGCAGAGGGAGAATCTGTTATGGATTACTTGTGCCATGCATGGGTGGATGAAGTATTTATCGATCTGCAGCCAAATGATCCGCGGGTAGACAGATGGATCGACCAGCTGACGGAAATGGGAGTAACGGTACATCTGAAACTTGCCAACCGGATGGAGCTGGCGGCGAACAAACAGTTTGTGGAAAAACTGGGACGATACACGGTGCTGACTACAAGCATCCGCACCGTGAGCACCTGGGAACTGTTTCTCAAACGGCTGATAGATATTCTTGGAGGCATCGTCGGCTGCATCCTCACTGGAATTCTGTTTCTGATCCTTGCACCGATGATCTATCATGAATCGCCCGGCCCGATCTTCTTCAGACAGACCAGGATTGGAAAGAACGGCAAGAAGTTTACGTGCTATAAATTCCGCAGTATGTATCTGGATGCGGAGGAACGCAAAGCGGCACTTGCTGCAGAAAACCGTGTATCGGACGGAATGATGTTTAAACTGGATTTTGACCCGCGCATCATCGGCAGCAGGCGTCTGCCGGACGGGACGATAAAAAAGGGGCTTGGAAATAAGATCCGTGACTGGTCCATCGATGAGTTTCCACAGTTCTGGAATGTACTCAAAGGGGATATGTCTCTGGTAGGTACACGTCCACCAACGGAAGATGAGTGGGTGAAATACGAGTTGCACCACAGAAGTCGCCTGGCAATCAAACCTGGGATCACCGGGATGTGGCAGGTAAGTGGGCGCAGTGAGATTACGGATTTTGAACAGGTGGTAGCACTTGATCGCAGTTATATTGCGAACTGGAGCCTGGAACTTGATGTGAAAATATTGTGCAAAACAGTGGGAGTCGTGCTGAGACATGAAGGTGCGATGTGAGCGGGAGTTATCTAAGATGAAGCATGTGACAGACAAAAAAAATCTTAAAATTTGCTTAGTGGGTTCTTCAGGAGGGCATTTGACGCACTTGTATATGCTTAAACCGTTTTGGAAGGATAAGAATCGTTTCTGGGTAACGTTTGATAAAGAAGATGCGAGGAGCCTTCTTAAGGATGAGAAGATGTATCCATGTTATTTTCCAACAAATCGTAATATCAAAAATTTGATTCGCAATACGTTTCTTGCAATCAGAGTTTTGAAAAAAGAAAAACCGGATTTGATTATTTCTTCCGGTGCTGCTGTAGCTGTGCCGTTCTTCTATTTGGGTAAGATGATGGGGGCAAAGTTGATTTACATTGAAGTGTTTGATCGTATAGATAAACCTACAATGACAGGAAAGATGGTTTATCCGATTGTTGACAAGTTTATTGTACAGTGGGAAGAAATGAAGAAAGTATATCCAAAGGCAGTCAATTTTGGTAGTATTTTTTAGAATGGAGAAATTATGATTTTCGTAACTGTGGGGACGCATGAGCAGCCTTTTAACCGTCTGGTGAAAAAAATTGATGAATTAAAAGGAAACGGAACAATACAGGATGATGTTTTTATCCAGACGGGATTTAGTACATATGAACCGAAAAATTGTCAATGGAGTAAATTGATTCCATATAATCAGATGATTAAAAATGTGGAAGATGCACGTATTGTGATTACGCATGGAGGTCCTGCAAGTTTTATTATGCCGCTTCAGATTGGAAAAACTCCGATTGTTGTTCCACGCCAGCATCAGTTCAATGAGCATGTAAATGACCATCAAGTTGAATTTGCAAGGAATGTGGCTCAGAGAATGGGAACAATTATCCCGGTAGAAGATATTAAAACATTGGGAGATATCATAACGAACTACGACCAGATCGTTGCCGGCATGGGACATGGTATGAGCAGTAACAATGCCAAGTTTAATGATGAACTTGAGAAACTGGTAAACGAATTATATTGAGGATGAATGGATGAGAAAAGTTGGAATCATGTCGATGCAGCGTATTGCAAACTACGGATCTTTTTTGCAGGCATACGCACTAAAGCAGCTGATTGAAGAATTTGATTGCAAAGTTGAGTTTGTAGATTATCATGTAGGCGCACCCGTAATTACGGAAAATGCTGATAGCAAAAATAAGTTTGTCCGAAAGGTTGAAAAAGGTCTGGAAACTTTTCAATATCAGGCTCCGTTTGCACATAAGTTATCGTTCATTCGTTATAAGCAGTCTTTTTCCAAAAAGTATATGCCCCTTTTAGAAATTACGGATGAAATGAACTATAACCCGACATTGGATTGCCTTGTGATTGGCAGCGATGAGGTTTTCAACTGCATTCAGAAAAATTCTAACGTGGGTTATTCGCTGGAATTGTTTGGAAAAGATAATCATGCGAAGAGACTTCTTACTTATGCAGCGTCTTTCGGCAATACCACATTGGAAAAGCTGGAAAAGTATAAAAAGGCCGATGAAGTTGGAGCTTTGCTTAAGAAATTTGACGCGATTTCTGTACGAGATGCTAATTCAGGAACTATTGTAGAACAGCTCACTGGGAAAGAACCAGTGTACAATCTGGATCCGGTTCTGACCTATGATTACAAGAACCGCTGCGACAAAATCCCACAGGTTCAGACTAATGAGAAGTATTTGATTCTGTACGCGTATGCAGGTCGTATTTCCAATGATGAGGCAGATTGGATTGCTGCTTATGCAAAGAAGAAGAATTTGAAGGTATATGCAATTGGTGGTATCCAAAAATGCGCAGACCGATTCGAGGTCTGCTCACCCTTTGAGGTTCTGGCTTATTTTAGAAATGCAGAAGAAGTTATTACCGATACCTTCCACGGTAGCATCTTCTCGGTGATCACACATCGGCCGTTTACAACATTGATTCGCAAGAGTGTAGGTAACAGCTATGGTAATGAAGAAAAGTTGAGTGATTTATTGAATCGTTTGGGTCTGACAGAGCGGATGACAACGAAAGTGGAAGAGACGGAACATATCAATCAGCAGCCAATTGACTATGAAAAAGTAGATGACATTTTGCAGAAACAGAGGGAAATAGCAAAAGCATACTTATGCCAAAGTATAGGTGAATAAGGGGAGAATAGACATATAAAATGAATGCTAAAACTTTGAAGCACGCTGTTACAAGTTTTTTTACAGCGATAAAAACAAAAAACATCGTGCCCATCGAACATATAGTTGATGATGCTAAAGTGCTGGATAAAAAAGTGGCACTGATAACAGGTGGTTCAGGAGAAATTGGATATGCAATAGCAAAGTCATTTATCGAATCTGGATGCCATGTGATAATTACAGGAACAAACGCTGAAAAATTGAAATCTTGCGTGGAAAAGCTTGGAGACAGTTCAAAAGGAATTTTAGTTTCTCAAAAGATAGCCAAGTATTTTGTAGAAAATAAAATCAAAGGGCATATTTTAAATATCTCCTCGTCTACAGGGGGGGAGCCGGGGTGGTCGGCATATCGTATATCTAAACAGGAAATTGAAAATCTGACACTAGGACTTGCGCAGAAGTTGAGTCCGTATGGAATTTTTGTAAATGGCATTGCGCCGGGATCTACGGCGACCAACCTGTTGAACTATAAAGACGGTGATTCTATAGCAACAAGAGATAATGTGATAGGCCGGATGGTGATGCCAGACAAGATTGCAACCTATGCTAAAATGCTGGTTAGTGATTTGGGGAATATGGTTGTAGGTGAAACGATTTATATTTCTGGTGGTAGAGGAAAATTTGATATTAGATAATAAGATAAATGGCTTGGATACAGTGCAAATCTTGATTTTGTAGATTGATTATTGTTTGAAACTCTGGATTTGAGCGAGTTTCAATTAATTCGGAAAAAGGAGAATTGAAATGTTTAAAGATGCGGTTTCCCATTGGATTTCTCATTATAATCATGAACGATATTGGAAATGGAGAAAAGTTGTCATAGATTCTGATAATAAAATTCCGCGCCTGATAAAAATGATGATGCTCATATACTGCAAAAGAAGCGAAGCATTTCAAAATGCTTATTTGGGAACGACGTTGGGGGGGGAGCGCGGTTTAAAACAGCTCCGAATCTCCCCCATGGATTAAATGGAATTGTAATTTCATGCTTTTCAAAGATTGGTGAAAATGTGACGATTCTTCAACAAGTGACAATCGGTCAACAAAGGCTGGGGGCTTCGTGTGCGCCTAAAATAGGAGATAACGTGTATATAGGAGCTGGAGCCAAAGTATTCGGCTCGATAACAATTGGAAACAATGTTTTTATTGGTGCTAATTCTGTTGTTGTAAATGATGTTCCGGATAACTGTACGGTGGTGGGAGCACCTGCAAAAATTGTGAAAATGAATGGTGTTAAGGTTAAATAGAATATAGTGTAATGGGAAAGAGAGTATGTCGTATGAATAGACCGTTGATTTCAATGATAGTTGGGATGTATAAGGGTGAAAAGTATATAAGAGAATGTATCGATTCTGTAATAAGGCAGGATTATACCAATTTGGAGATTATTCTTGTTGACGATGGCTCTCCAGATAATTGTGGCAGCATCGCAGATACATACGCAGAGAGCGATAGCCGCATTGTCGTTGTTCATCAAAAGAACGCAGGCGTAAGCGCATCACGCAACCGTGCTTTGGACATGGCAAAAGGTGATTATATCTGCATTATAGATCAGGACGACGTCCTCTCAACTGACTATGTGTCGTATTTTTACAATCTGATTATAGGCAACAATGCGCAGATTGCATTGACTCCCACAGCAGAAAAGTTTTTTGGATCACCAACTTTTCAAACAGAGTTTAAGGATCATGTTGAGGTGTGGAGTGGAGAACAAACAGCGATTGAGATGCTGTACCACAAAATAATTATAGCACCTTGGAATAAAATGATAAGCCGCAAGCTGTTGGATAATAATCACGTTAGATTTAACCCGGACTTCTTCGGTGGAGAGGGCTTTGCATTTTCAGTACAGAGCTATCAATACGCAGAACGAATTGCAGTCGGGCACAAGCTTGTATACCATTATCGTGTCGGCGATCCTGAAAGCGGAGCATCAAAATTCCGTGAATCCACAATTCACAGCAGCATTAATGCACAGCAATACATAAAAGATACATTTGTACATGAAACACCTGAGTTGCTGAAAGCTTGGAAATTTAGTAACTGGCATACTTACTGTGATTGCTTGAATATTATGGTTGGCTGTGGAGTGGCAAAACAGTATAAGGATTTGTATAAAGAGTTGGAACAGGTGTGCAAAAGTGAAGCAACCTGTGCATTTTCTGCTCCAATTTCAGCACAGCAAAAATTGCGTGGAATTCTATTTAAAATCGACCCCTATATGGCGGCGAAAATCATAAACCATTTTAGAATTAGAAAGTTCGAAAAAGCTAATAGGGGGGAGTGACTAAGAGCTGTTACATCCTCGATTGTGATGCGAATTTCCCGGAAAGATGCTACCAAATTGAAACGTGTGAGGAATTAGAAGAATTGTCTGAAAAAGTTTCTGTAATTGTTTCGGTTCATAATGTGGCACCATTTGTGGCAAAGTGTATTGAATCTATCGGGAATCAAGAATATCAAAATCTTGAAATTATCTTGATAGATGATGGCTCGACGGATAATTCGGGCGAAATCTGTGATGTCTTTGCGAAAAAGGACAATCGCATTCGAGTGATTCACAAAAGAAATGCTGGTGTGAGCGCTGCGAGAAATACCGGAATCGAAGCGTGTACACGCGATGATATTTGCTTTGTGGACGGAGATGACTATGTAATACCAGATTATGTCCGCAAGTTATTCCTTTTACAATGAAGTTGAGAGAACGTCGATACAAGGTTGCAGTTACACATAGATAAAATCTGTTGAACAAAGTGATTGTGACGGAAAGGTTTAAGTATGAATCAAAAGATAAAAATAGCAATGGTCACAAATCATTTTGGTATAACAGGGATTAGCACGGTTATTCTAAATTACTGCAAAGAATTAGATCGTCATAAATATGATTTGACTGTTATTGCAGGAAAACCAATTGCAGAAGAAAATAGAAAAGAATGTGCAGAAAACGGTATTTGCCTAATAGAATTGCCGTCACGTCATCAGGAATCTGTAAAGCATTACGTTAGCCTCTGGAAAGTACTCAAGCAAAACCATTACGATATTGTTCATGTACATGGAAGCAGTTCTATGATGGCGGTTGAACTAACAATTGCTAAAATGGCAGGTGTAAAAATCAGGATAGCACATAGTCATAATACAATGTGCCCAAATATGAAAATCCACAGGATTTTGAACCCGTATTTTCGCAAAATTTATACTCAAGCACTTGCGTGTGGCAAGATGGCGGGGGATTGGTTGTTTGGCGAAAACGAGTTTGAAATTATACCAAATGGTTTTCACACAGAGCTGTTTGAGTTTGATGAGGAAGAGCGTAAGCGAGTAAAAAAAGAACTTGATATTGAGGATAAACTCGTTATTGGGCACATAGGTAGATTTAATGAACAAAAAAATCAAGAGTACTTAATTAAAACTTTTGAGCAGGTGGCAAAAGTATGTGGTGATGCAGTGCTTCTGCTAGTTGGGACAGGACCTAATTTTAATAGAGTTAAAGGGATCATAGATAATAGTTTGTACAAAAATCAGATTATCCTTTATGGAGTTACAAAAGAAACGAGGGCAATGTACTCAGCGATGGATGTATTTGTGCTTCCATCGAGATATGAGGGTCTTCCAGTGGTGCTTTTAGAGGCACAGATGACGGGACTTCCTTGCATCGTTTCGGATAAGGTTACTAGAGAAGTCGATTTTGGTGAGATTCAGTGGCTCTCAATTGAAGATGCTCCCACAAATTGGGCAAAATCAATCTTACAAACAGCAGTGAAATCTAATGTGCAACGTAGAAATTATAGAAGCAAACATATAACCAGAATCCAGAGCTATGATATAAATCAAACGGTGAATCAGTTGGATAGAATATATGAGCGTCTAGTTCATCAGTAAGGAGGAAAGAGTATGCCTACATATGAAGGACTGAGGCTAAAAATATTAAAATACTGGAGAGTGGGCCTGGCAGATTGGAGAAGAAAACAACTGAAGTCTACAGACTTTACAATTATCTCCAATAACTGCTGGGCGGTATGATTTATGAAAGCTATAACTTGCCAAAAGAATCTCCGACAGTTGGGATGTTCTTTATGGCAAAAGATTATATTGAGTTCTTGTCCGATCTGAGGGGTTATGTCAATGGAAAATTGACCTTTATCAAGCCGGAGGAATCTCGTTGGAAAGATATGCCACAGGTTTCAGAAGATAAGAGATTTGGCTCGTATTCGGTGGGCGTTTTGTCTAATGGTAAAAATTCGATTGAAATCTTCTTCTTACATTACCATAGTGAGCAGGAAGCAAGAGAAAAGTGGGAACGTCGAGTACAGAGAATTAATTGGAATAAGTTGTTGATTAAATTCAATGATCAAAATGGATGTACGGAAAAGGAGGTGAACAAGTTTATGAAGATGGCTTATAAAAACAAATTATTTTTTACTTGCAAGGTTTGGAAAAATGTTCGGGGGGTATACAGTTATTTATCAGTTCCCAAAGCACGAGTTTATAATGGCTTCGTATGAACCATTTGGGAAAAATAAATATATAGATATTACATCTGTCATAAACCAATTGTAAAAAATTTTCCTTTTCGTGCAGAACTGTTTGTGGCGGATTAGCACGGAGGATTATGAAAATATTTCACAAATGTTATATTGGCTTAGTGAGCGCATGGAAGATATTATGTGTTAAAATTTGTACCCGTGGAAAGGCTCGAGCGACATGGATTAATTCAATTAGAGGAGCACTTAAGATTGAAATTATAGGGGATGGGAGTATTACTATTGGACATCGTTTGATGTCCAGAGGACCACTTTATCTTAAGTCTGTGGATGGCGGAAAATTGCATATTGGTGAAAGCGTATTTTTTAATCATAATTGCTCTCTTACTTGTGCAGAAAGCATTGTGATTGGAAATCATTGCATGTTTGCCAATAACCTAGTTATCATTGATCATGATCATGAAATGGGAAAAGATGGTGTTACTGGAACTCTTGTTTCAAAGCCTATAGTTATTGAAGACCGAGTTTGGTGCGGGGCTAATGTCACGATAACAAAGGGGGTCCATATTGGAACCGGGGCTGTGATAGCAGCTGGAGCAGTTGTGACATGCGATGTACAGGAAAAGACTGTAGTGGCAGGGGTACCGGCAAGAAAAATTCATTAAATCAAGGAGAATCAGAGTGGATTTGATTACAATAGTTGTACCAGTGTACAATGTTGAAAAATATATAAGTGACTGTTTGGACTCTTTGATCAGTCAGACATATAAAAATATAGAAATTATTTTGGTTGATGATGGATCAACAGATATGAGCGGGGCAATATGTGACCGTTATACGACATTAGATGCCAGAATAAAAGTGATTCATAAACAAAATGAGGGGCTTGGATTTGCTAGAAATACTGGATTAGAGGTTGCACAAGGAAAATTTGTGACCTTTATAGATTCAGATGATATGGCAGATGCTGATCTTGTTGAAAAATTGGTAAATGGACTTTATGAAGAGAACTGTGATACTTGTATAGGCGGATTCAAGAGAATTTCAGAAAATGGTACAGTTAGTTTTGAGGAAAAATACGATAAAATAGTATACGAGGGAAAAGATGTATATGATAAATTGTTCGCACGAATGTTGGGAAGTGCGCCAGATAGACATGATGCAGTAAGAATGTCTGTATGGAATGTTATGTATTCTATGGATGTTATTCGAAAACATAAAATTGAGTTTCCTTCAGAACGGATATTTATTTCGGAAGATATTATTTGGGATTCTGAATACTATAAATATGCTAAGAAAGCTAGTGTGATTAGCTCAACTGCATACAATTATAGAATTACACCTGGATCGTTGACACAGAAGTATAAGCCGGATATGTTAGAAAAAATATGTGTCTTGTACAAAGAATTGTATAATAGATTTTTGGATGATAAAATAAAAATTACACGTCTTCAAAGACAATTCTTTGTGAATCTCAGAGCATGCATTAAACAGGAACGTTTTTCAGTGTCTAATAAAAGCAATATGGAAATACGAACAGCGATAAAAGAAATCGTTAATAATCACGTAGTTCATAATGTTTCAGAAGAATATTTACAAGTTATTCATCAAGGAAAACAAAAACTGTTTGTTTGGATAGTTAGGTATAAGCGTGTCGAATTATTATATTTTATTAATAAGATAGGAAGGCTGTAAGATGGGATGGAAAGATAAAATAAAGATACTTATATTGGGATATCGAGCAACAAGTGCTTCGTATATAGATCATTTGAGAAAGATTGGAGTAAGGATCGGTAATGATGTTGTACTGTTCCGACCTATGAATACAACGATAGACACGCAAAATCCACATTTACTTAGAATCGGAAATCATATAATGATAACCGGACCTGCAACGATTTTTACCCATGATTATAGTTGGTCTGTTTTAAAAAGAAAATATGGCAAGGTTTTGGGAAATCAACAAGAAACAGTGCTTGAGGATAACATTTTTGTGGGCTGGGGAGCAACTATATTAGCAGGAAGTCATATCGGACCTAATTCTATTATTGGTGCAGGTAGTATTGTTTCAGGTAACTTAGAAGGAAATGCGGTTTACGCAGGAAATCCGGCACGCAAACTTATGTCACTAGAGGACTATTATGAGAAGCGAAAGAAAAAGCAATTGGCAGAGGCTGTGAATTATGTGCAATGCTATAAAGAGTGCTTTGGTGAAAATCCACCGATGGATAAATTAGATGAGTATTTCTACTTATTCTTTGATCCGAAAAATGAGGAACAAAGGAAGATTTTTGATTTTAAGTTGAATTTGATGGGAAACTATGATGAGGCTCTTCAGGCAGCAATAGGAGGGGCAATTTTTAAATCATATGAGGAATTTATAGACTATTGCGAATTAATTAATAATGGATGGAAAAATAATGAGTGAGTTGAAAATACGTCGGTCAACGCTTGAAATAGTGATGTTATGTCTATCATTTTATGAATTTACATGTGTTCCACATTCGCTTTTCCTAATCATCAAGTATTCAATTATTGCATACTTGCTTCTTTCGCACATAAAAGAATGTGGAAAAATGAAGAAAGTGGTAGCCCCCATTTTGCTATATGGAGGCATTACATTTATAGCGACACTCGTACATCAAAATGTACTAAATCGACAAGGGGCGGCGTTTGTTTATATGCTACATATTTTGGCAATTTATGTTACCATCGTTGCATTTATGCGATGTCGCGGGATGGAAACACTTGTAAAATTGCTTATAAAGACATTGTTGGTGTTTGCACTTGTGACAGATATTCCTATGGTGTTTATTAATTACGATTTCTCGAGTCCATCAGAGAGCTATTTAATAGGGAATAAGTTTGCTGTTTCGTATTTACATTGTTTTATTGTTGCGTTACTCTTTTGCATAAATAACGAAAAAAAATTAAAAAAATCATATTTTAAAATTTGTCGAATAGTGTTTCTTATATTTTCAATCATGATTTGCATACTAGTTACATGTACAACAGGTATGCTAATATGTTTGATTTTGGGCGCAATGATTTGCTTTCCTATTTCGATAAAAATAAGACGCATTCTTTCGTCACCCAAAGTTGTGATTCTGATAACGGCCGTGATAAATTTTTTGATGTTGGGAAGTGTTAGTTTACTTACCAATCCGTATGTAGTAAGTTTTATTTATGATGTATTAGGTAAAAGTTATACGTGGGTTGGTCGATTACATATTTACGCTATGATTTTTGACGTTATAAAAGTACATCCATGGATTGGTTATGGATATTTTTCCAATATTGTGGAAGAAATTCTGGGATTTGGAAATGCACAGAATGGTGTGTTAAAAATAATAGTGGATTCTGGAATCGTGGGATTAATAGGATATGCATTGCTCGTATATAGAAGTATGAAAAGCAATGAAAATTCATCAAAAGAAGGATGGGCGTTGACGGCTTTTGTATATTGTATGATAATTGGATCGATCGTAGAAATAAATTTGACGGACTACTTATTTTTCCTAACAATTGCAATTATATTTTCTGCGAAGGAAATGAATTTGGATATCAGAAATTATATAGAAGAGAGGCGGAATACAGTTGAAGAACTCAATGGGGAAAAACGCATTTTTAAACGGATTTAAAAATGTATTAAATTTATTGTTTCCGCTACTTACATTCCCATATGTTTCAAAGATTTTGAATGTCGAGGGAATCGGACGATATAATTTTGCACAATCGGCAGTAAGTTATTTTTCTTTGATTGCTGGTCTTGGCATATCTTCTTATGCAATTCGTGAGGGCGCAAAATATAGAGAAAACAAAAAAGAATTTAATATCTTCGCTTCTGAGGTGCTTTTGTGTAATGTGCTCTCAACAATTATTGCGTACCTTTTATTAGCTCAGTGCATGATTCTTGTGGACAAGCTGAAAGCGTATGCAGCACTAATTTGGATCTTTAGCATTCAAATTGCATTTACAACGATTGGAATAGAATGGCTGTATTCTATTTATGAGGAATATGAATACATAACGATAAGAAGCATTGCTTTTAAGATTGTTTCTATTGTAATGATATTTGTTTTCGTTAGAGATAGTAGTGATACAATAAGGTATGCAGCGATAACGGTATTTGCCTCCGTTGGATCAAATGTGCTGAATTTGATTCATTCTAGGCAATATTTTCGGATAGTAAAAGTACATATTAGAGATTGTGTAAAGCATTTGAAACCGATATTGGTTATATTCGCTTCTAACATTGCAATTATGATTTATGTGTATTCAGATACCACAATGCTTGGATTTATGCAGACAGATTATGAGGTTGGAATATATTCTGTTTCTGTTAAAATATATACCATTGTAAAAAATCTCTTAGCCTCAGTATTGATTGTGTCGATTCCACGTCTTTCAATGTATTATGGAACCGGAAAAATAAAAAATTTTAAAAACACGGCGCAAAAAGTATATGATGCAATTACTGCGTTGGTTATGCCCGCTGTAATTGGATTACTATGTGTTAGTGAACCAGTTGTGTTGGTTATATCTGGTGATGCATACATATCTGCACAATCGTCACTACGCATTTTGTGTATTGCATTATTATTTTGTATCTATGGTTGGTTTTTCAGCCAATGTATACTGATGCCGGCGAAAAAGGAGAAAATGATTCTAATTACCACATGTATAAGTGCAGCTGTAAATGTTGGCCTGAATTTTTGTTTGATACCGATATGGAAAGAAAATGCTACAGCATTTACAACTGTTGTAGCTGAATTTATTATGTTCCTTGCTTGCGTAATGTGCGGATTGAAAATCACAAAAATTAAATTGTTGAATAAGAATACTCTTGGTGTCTTGGTAGGGTGTGCGGAAATTGTCTGCGTATGCAGAATAGTTGTGTCATGCAATTATAGTCCGGTCATACAACTGATAGGCACTGTAGCGATATCTGGAATTGTATATGTATTGACACTTGTTTTATTTCACAATGATACCATATGTACTACTTTAAGAAAGGTATGTCGAACACATGAAGAGTAAAGTGACATTTTTAATACCATATTTTAGAAAATTACCAAATTATTTCGATCTTTTCCTAAAATCTTGTGAATACAATATTGGGGGGTATAAATGGATTGTGTTTACAGATGACCAAACAATTCGGAATTGGCCGGATAATGTATTACGTGTTTTCATGACATTTGATGAACTAAAAGAATTAATTCAGTCAAAATTTGATTTTGAAATAAAAATAATAGAACCACATAAATTGTGTGATTATAAACCAGCGTATGGCTATATATTCGAAGAATATTTAGAAGAAGCTGACTACTGGGGACATTGCGATATTGATACGATACTTGGAAATCTCGATTTCTTTTTACATGATTTGTTGAAGTGTAACTATGCTAAACTATTTTGTCTCGGGCATATGGAATTATATAAAAATACATATGAAAACAACCGTATTTTCATGCGGCCAATAGGAGAACGATATTTATATAAAGAATCTTTTTCATCGAGTAGGACAACTGTTTTTGATGAATGCGGAAGTGGAGCGGAGAATATAAATGATATTTTTAAATATTACAATAAGCTTGTTTATGAAAAAGATTACTCCATGAATTGTAGCATTGTTCCGACACGTTTGGTAAAGGTTACATATTTGGCTGAAAACGATTCTTTCTATACAGAAAAACCTAAAGATGCTTTGTATGTATTTGATAGGGGAAACCTTTTCAGATTGTACAAGGATACGAAAAATAATAAGATAGTCCGAGAAGATTTTTTGTATATTCATCTTCAACTTAGAAAAATGAAGTTTGATAGCGATATATTAAGTAAAGAATGTTTCAAAATTTTGGAGAACCAATTTGCACAGATCAACAATTCGAGCATTTTAAATAAAACGGTAGATAATTTGTCAATTAGAGAATTCAACATGGTCAAGAGACATGCATTGTCACTTCGCTTTTTTAAATTGCAAGTGAAGTGGAAAATTAATAAACTGAAAAGAGTTGTGAGAAAAATTAATGGATAGAGAATTGGTAAGCGTAATTATTCCTGCGTATAATGTTGATAAATTTTTGGGAGAGTGTGTACGTTCGTTACTTTGTCAGACATATACGAATTATGAGATTATTATTATAGATGATGGATCGACTGATAACACATATGTTATTGGAGAAAGCCTTACATTTGAAAGTACAAAAGTGAAAGTGTTCCGTCAAGAAAATCAAGGTGTTAGTGTAGCAAGAAATGTGGGTATGCAAAAAGCAAAGGGAGAGTTTTATGTTTTTGTCGATGCGGATGACATAGTTGCACCCCGATATATTGAGACACTTGTTTTTTGTGCCCAAAAATCTGACATGGGGATTATTGGGTTTACTTCCGAAAGAAAAGAACTTGCAACAGAAGTAAATCTGAATAATGTATATGTTAATGCGTCTGGTGTGATAGAAAATATATTGTGTGGCTCCAATTATGATGGTTATTTATGGAACAAGATATTTCAAAAAAGAATTATAGAAAATAATAATTTGAAATTTCTGAAAAATATAGTGGTCTGGGAAGATTTGTTGTTTGTATTACTGTACTTGAAAAATTGTAGTACAATTGCAGTTTCAAATGAAAAACTGTATTATTATCGGAATAGAGAGGGTAGTGCTGTTAATAATAATCGACTGGACAAATATCTATCGAAATATAAAGTGATGGAGGAAATAAAAAAGCAGGACTTTACTTGTACAGAACAAAGTAAAAAGAAAACATCATTTTTATATTTTGAAACAATGTTTAGCTACTTGAATCAGATCCTTATTCGAGAAAATAAAACCAATGAGCTGGCTGAAATATTGCCCAATGTAGATATCGTAGAACTTTTAAAGTTAAAGAACATAAAACTTTTTTTGAAATTCTTGTATCTTAAGATAAAAGGGAAGCTATATAAAATATGAAGGAACAGAATTTGTTTGAGACTTTACAAAGGAAGTCAACTGGGGAAAACTTATGGGATGCAGTATGTTTTTTTCAAGGAAACATTTTTAAAACTTATTCAGGGTTAGAGTTTACATATGAATTGAGAAGAGGACGAAACGGAGAATATACAAAGGAGTTGAGACATTGGGGTCAGACCCTTTGAAATACAATGCCATTAAGCTAGTTGTTCGAAGATTTGTTCGATAGTTCAGTTGTTGTCAAATATCAAATGTTTTGGATTTAAAAAGCAAAAAACAGGCATGCCCCAAAGACATATGCTGTTCATCTGCCAAAAAGAAGAATATTCAGTTGCAGAACTTACCGATATCCAAAATGAATTGCGCTGATTCCACGGA
>OGFF01000013.1_pt1 | contig 233176 bp, 198 predicted proteins | sample 1570751 | NCBI WGS metagenome assembly OGFF01 (sample SAMEA2581951, study PRJEB24529) | metagenome | biome: Human gut stool | place: China | collected 2011 | reverse complement strand
AGGGTGATGCCATGGCTAAGAAGGACCGGGGATACTATACCCGTAAGGGGCAAGAGGTATACATGGTTGTATTTAATCGCCCCTATTCGGGGCTTCTTAAAGTAAAGATCCCCAAAGGTACCGAAATAGAAAGAGCCGTTTTGCCGGATGGACAGGTGGTAAAGGTAACTGAAACTGCCCGGAATGAATATAATGTGGCCATGCCTTCGCAAGATCCGGGTGAGCCGTTTATAATCAAACTACAAGTTAAGGAGGCTTCCCGAGCAGCAGACGGATATCGGGACGCATTAACGTAACGGTACCCCCGTCACGCTATGCACTTGCTTTAACAAACCATTAAAATAAAATATCATGAGAAAACTATCTTATTTAATCATCGTGTGCTTATGCCTGTGCAGTGGTGGCATTCCTCTGATGGCACGTCAGGTCACGGCTTTCAATACCGGCTGGCAATTTAAGAAAGGTCCTTTTGCTACAGATCCGATGCGAGCCGCCTCCCAATGGGATGGAAAGTGGGAAACGGTCGAAATTCCACATACCTGGAATGCCATGGATATGCAGGTACAGTCGGGCTCTTTCTACGAAGGGGCAGGCTACTACCGCAAAACACAGTTCTTTCCCCACGACCTGGAGGGTAAGCGTGTTTTTTTGCGTTTCGAAGGGGTAGGAGCCTGTGCCGAAGTGTATGTCAACGGGAAACTGGCAGGTACGCACAAAGGTGGTTATTCTGCCTTTGCATGCGAAATAGGTACAGCGCTCAAACTCGGTGCCGAGAATGAAATCATTGTTAAAGCCGACAATAAAGCCCGTCCCGATGTAATTCCGGTCAATCAAAACCTTTTCGGTGTCTACGGCGGTATTTATCGTCCCGTATGGCTGATTGTAACCGAACAGAATAACATAACGGTTACCGATTGTGCCTCGCCGGGTGTCTACATCACCCAAAAGGATGTATCGAAGAAATCGGCCGATATCACCGTAAAAGTGAAATTGGATAATGCCGGACTTCAACCTGCTACTGTAACACTCGAAAACACCATTTATACGCAGGAGGGCCGAAAAGTCGGTACACACAGCCGGTCGTTTGACTTGAGTCCGCAAGGGACACAAACTTATTTGTCCACTTTTAAACTGAAGAACCCACATCTCTGGCAGGGACGTAAAGATCCGTATCTTTATAAAGTTGTCTGCAGGCTGATGGCAGACGGAAAAGTAATCGATGAAGTGGTGCAGCCTCTCGGGGTGCGTAAGTATGAGATAGTAGCCGGGAAAGGCTTTTTCCTGAACGGAGAGAAGTACCCGATGTATGGTGTGACCCGTCATCAGGATTGGTGGGGATTGGGTAGCGCTCTTAAAAACGAACATCACGATTTCGATTTGGCTGCCATTATGGATGTGGGAGCCACTACTGTCCGTTTTGCCCACTACCAGCAATCAGACTACCTTTATTCCCGCTGTGATACATTGGGACTGATTATTTGGGCCGAAATACCTTGCGTGAACCGGGTGACCGGATACGAAACTGAGAATGCGCAAAGCCAGCTTCGCGAATTGATCCGCCAGCGTAGCAGCTTCATGTACAGCCTTGTCGATTTCAGCCTTAGGAACTTTTCTTAACTTAAGACCGAATGCCATGTTATCATAAACTGACATATGTGGGTAAAGAGCATAGTTCTGGAATACCATAGCGATATCTCTGTCCTTAGGCTCTACATCGTTAACCATTTTGTCACCGATCCATAACTCACCTGAGCTGATTTCCTCAAGACCTGCAATCATACGAAGTGTTGTAGACTTACCACATCCTGATGGTCCAACGAAGATGATGAACTCCTGATCAGCAATTTCAAGATTAAAATCCTTAACAGCTACGAAACCGTTAGGATATACTTTACAAACATTCTTAAGCGATAAACTTGCCATTATTAAATATCCTCCTAATATAAAATGCGCCCTGGCGCTTTTGATGTAATTATAATACACTAAACACATTTTTTTTACCACATGACATTTTTACAAATCTTGTCCGCATTTTTTTTGCAAATTTACCATAGGCATCACATTTATGTATAAATTGTACAAATTTGGCATGAGTTTATCTGCAAACATCACTAATGTGAGTTTATTGTTTTTTATAATTATATATTGAATTAAATTATTTACATGTATATAATGAAGCCATAGAAACTGGCAGAACGGAGGGATTATTATGATAATTGGTGGACTTTCTACTAACATTAATACTTCTAATGTCAATAATGATATTCAGGTTGCCATGCTTAAGAAAAGTCTTGATACTGTTGAGACTTCTGGTGCAGAACTCACTAAGATGATGGAAGCATCCGTCACTCCTGAACTTGGACAGAACATAGATGTAAGTATTTAGTGTGCCTTGTTTTAAAATTATAACATATTGAAAGCCCCTGTATATGGAAGATAACAACCATATACAGGGGCTTTCTTTTATTTAAACGCAAATTCTATCGTTATCATATAACATATACATACTGCCAGTCCTAATACAACCGGTGCAGATAAGTATTTCTTTGCGCCTTTTATTCCTTCTGTCCGTACCTTTACATTTTCCAGTCTTCCATGACGTTTTGCCATTGTCTTGATGCACAAAACTGTCAGCATCATAAATGCTGCCGCTATAGCTGCAAATATAACCAGCTGGATTACTGTTGCCATAGTACCTGCAGATGCTGCAAGTTCGCCCTCTCCTTCAAGCACTTCTGCCGCCTGTCCGTCTGCCGTGTACATTCCTGCCATTTTAAGCAGCTGCACCACACCTATAGAATATGTATTTATTGCAAAATGTGCAATTACTGAAGGCCACAGTGACCCCGTAGCTTCTACCATATATGCAAATACAAATCCGATGGCAAATGCATACAATCCCTGATTAATATTAAGATGAAAGCATCCAAATATTAAACCACTGATAACTGCTGCTCCAAACATTCCCACTTTACGATATGAGCCAAAAAATATTCCACGGAATACCAGTTCCTCCACAAGCGGCGGAATAACTGCAAGAAGTATGACCTGCATAAAAAAAGGATATGTAAGCAGGGATGCTGTTCCTTCTTCAAGATAATTAGTAGAAAACAGCATTGTAACACTGCTTAAAAACAATACCATAGGAATCATACAATATCCTGCTGCTAATGATAATATTCCGTCTACAAGTCCTATCCTTTTATATGGAATATCCTTTAGCGGATCAATTCTGTTTACCGCCATATATACAATAGCAATAACAAGTATTATTCCTTCTGAAAGCACATACTGTATCCAGTCCGGCACCATTACACCGGCATTGTTTAGTGCTGCCATTACAACACTTGCAATGACTGACAATCCAATATATGCAACTATAAATACCGGAAAGAAAGTATTAACTTTTCTTACTTCCATGCAATTGCTTCCACTTCAAGAAGAACATCTTTAGGAAGTCTTGCAACTTCTACGCATGAACGTGCTGGAAATGGCTCCTTAAAATATTTCTTGTAGATTTCATTAATCTTGCCGAAATCATTCATTTCTTTAATAAATACTGTTGTCTTAACAATATTCTCTACTTTAGAGCCTGATGCTTCAACAAGGTTGCAGAGATTCTGGAATGCCTGCTCTGCCTGAGCCTCAACTCCGCCTTCTGCTATCTCACCTGTAGCTGGTATTACAGGGATAACTCCTGATGTATATACCATATTGTTAATCTCAATTGCCTGTGAATATGGTCCGATTGCACTTGGTGCTTTGTCTGTACTGATTACTTTCTGCATAATAATCTCCTTAAATCAACATATTTTACGTTACAAACGCATTGAATATATTGTACCTCAATCAGCATATTCATTCAAGAAGCTATTTCTTAAGCACAATCGAATCCTGTGTTATTTCAATTTTACCTTCTTTGAGAAGTCTTCCTACAGCTCTCTTGAAAGCATTTTTACTCATATTAAAATGTTTCTTGATAATCTCCGGATCTGCCTTATCAGTAAATCCAAGGCTTCCGCCCTTCTTTACTATCGTATCATATATCTGGACTGAATCCTCATCCATCTGGATATAAGCCTTCTGCTTAAGACTTATAACAAGCTTTCCGTCTTCTCTTACTCTTGAAACACGTCCGTGAATAACCTCACCGACACTAATCGGCTCAAATACTTCTGACATTGGAATAAATGCATCATACTTATCCTCAACAGCAACATAGGCCCTGTAATCAGGAGTTATTCCTATTATAGTACCTGTAACTGCACTGTCCTTTACAAGAGTTTCTGATTTTTCAAGATATTTGTTAATTCTCATAGTAGCTGCAAGTCTGCCGCTCTTATCTATATAGAGGGCTACCAGATACTCTGAGCCTTCTGATACATGTGTTGTCTGTTCCTTGTATGGCATAAGAAGATCTTTTTCAAGTCCCCAATCTAAAAATGCGCCGATACCTGTAACCTGTGATACTTTAAGTCTCTTAAGCTCTCCAAGCTGAATCTTTGGCTTGTTAGTAGTTGCAATAAGCCTGTCACTTGAATCCCTGTAGACAAATACTGTGAGAGCATCTCCCACTTCAACATCCTCTGGAACCTGCTTCTTTGGAAGAAGAACCTTATCCTCTTCTGTTCCAAGATATACTCCGAAATCTGTTACTTTAACAATGTTAAGACACTGTGTTTTTCCTAACTCTATCATAACAACACCTATGCTGGCAGCTTCACCAGCCCTTTCATAATAATTTCCGTGCAAGCACGGCTGCGACCTTTCCATGTCTATCCTCATCGCTACTCTTGCTCGCAGCTCATATGCCAGAACTTTGTTCTGGCATTGTCGCGGTGCTCCTCGAATATCCATATAAAGTCCTCAGTCCGTGCAAGCACGGCTGCGGCCTTTCCATGTCTATCCTCATCGCTACTCGCACAAAAAAACCTCTCGTAGTTATACGAGAGGTTTCTAGCTGGGCTTGAGGGATTCGAACCCCCGAAGTGCTGGAATCAGAATCCAGTGCCTTACCACTTGGCGAAAGCCCAATGTCGTGACGACATGCTGTATTATACATGAATGTATTCAGGAATGCAAGCACTTTTTTAAAAAATTTTTAAATATGCTTTAAACCCTATCTACTCCGTCATCTTAAGTCTTACTGTACCATCAGCATCAGTACCAAGATTAGGCACTTTCTGCATCTGTGGTGCAGTTCCAACAAAGAACTTGTACTGGCTCAGTACAGAATCCTTCTCCATATCAGAAACAGCCTTCTTGATATCAACATCCTCCATGCTGCTTGTTGCAGCAACAAGGTTAAATCTGCTTCTGTTTGCAAAATCAAATGTAAATTCCCTAGGATCGGAATGTGCAGGGGCAGGTGTCTGCTGCTGTGCATTATCTCCTCCCGCTGTGAGTCCTGCTCCTGTCTCTTCATGTGTTACAGCAGCTTCCTGTACGCCTGATAACTGTTCATTATCTGACACGCTTCCTGCTTTATAGCTGTTATTATAATATGAACTTATATTAATTCCACTTATTGACATAGCTGACTCCTTTCCGTCTTTATTACATCCTTGTGCTTTATTTATCGGCACATGCAACTGATAATTTACCACCTTTATTAAAAAAATCCAGTAACCGTTATTAAATTTTTATAAATCCCTTCTTTTCCGTTGACCTCCCCACCATATTAACTTAGAATAAATACATCTGTTTATTAAGAAAACATTTAAAATTAAGGAGTACATTAATAATATGAACAAAAAAAATTCTTTATTCGTTCTTATAGGAATTTTCTTTATCTGCACAAGATTCTGGATTTCCTTTGGAACAGTACACATCGATATAACCAATGATATAATAGGATATATCCTTATATTTTTAGGAATGAAAGACCTTTCGTCCCTTAACTCAAGATTTAAGAAAGGTACAATTCTTTCAGTAATCGGTTTTGCAGCTGCAATACTTTCCCAGTATCTTATTGCAAGAGACTGGCCTGCTGCCCCTGAAAACATGTATTCTATCGCAATCGGCATAAGTGTTGTATTTGCTATTTATTTTACTTACTATTATACAGAAGCACTTGTAATGGAAGCCCGTATTCAAGAGAAAAATGCTGTAACAAGAAATTACCAGGTCACATGGCTTTTACTTGCTGCCGCTATTTTCATTCACTACTTTGCATTTAAATCAGCAACAACTATGTGGTCAATACTTGTTGAAGCTCTTATTGTTGTTCTTTCTCTTTATTATTGTTTTTCAGTTTTTTCAACAAGCAGACAGCTTTATGAAGACTAAACGCTTAAGATTTTTCAATAATTATTAACATAACATTTACATTTTTCGTTTGTGTTTTCAGATGGTTGACTTTTGCTCAATGCGGTGTTTTAATGATGTCGTCAACACGAAAGGATATTAACTATGAAAAAGTTAGAGATTATTATCAGACCTGAAAGACTTGATGATCTTAAGACCATCCTCAATAGTAATGGTGCGCATGGACTTATGATATCTAATATAATGGGATATGGAAGCCAGCGTGGACACAAGCAGGTATACAATGGTGTTGATTTCGGCGGTAATCTGCTTCCCAAGGTAAAGGTTGAATCTATTGTTTCTGATGAGACATATGAGACAATTATTGATCAGGTAATCGAACAGATTAATACTGGTGAATATGGCGACGGTAAGATTTTTGTATATGATGTATACGATGCAATCAGAATCCGTACAGGAGAGCGTGGAACAGACGCTTTATAATAATATTTATTATGTTATCAACGGGGATAATAGTCAGACAGGTGTTCTGACCGTTATCTCCTTTTTTGTTTATTAATTTCGTTATCTGTATCCCATAACCGTACAGATATATAAAAGGGGGACAACAGGAATCTACCCAGCCTGTTGTCCCCACCCCTTTTTATGGGATTATTTACATATGTTCTTTAATTCTTCTATTCTGTCCTGTGTTGAGGTTATCGAAATGTTGTTTACAAATACAACATTTTCAATATTCATCTCATCAACAAGTTCTGAAATTGTATTTTTATAATATCTGTAATCCACAACATAGACATTTTCAAAATTTTCAACCAGAAACGGAACCATTGCATTTCCAAATGACTCTTTTATTACAAGCACTGATGAACCATCCGAAATATTAGGATTATTAATCTGTGCATACGCATTATCACCACCTATAAATGTGCTGTATTTGCTTGTATTGTTCCACTTTGAAACATCCGTGATGATATTATAGTCGATAAAATCATATTCATTGTTAATCATCTTCAATGCATTAGTCGAGAATGGTTCATAAGCAACCAGCTTGTCAGGATTGTTATTAAGCGATGACACCCTTGTCTGTGTATAATAACTTCCAACAAATGCTCCCATATCGCGTTCCTTAAAACTGTCAAGCGAATATGCGCTTTTACCAAGCTGTGCCATAAATGCTGTATAAGCATAATACGCGCCAAGTGCTGTCCAGTGATGATCTGTCCTGAAATATATATACTCATCCCTGTGGCTTCTCATCAGATCATATATATAACATTTGCCGATATTCTTATTCATTTTGCTGTACATATACAAAATTGCTTTTTTCTGGTTACTGCTGTTTATGCTGTTTCTCGTTGCATCATCCAGTGTGATATCTATAGATGTAGGTATTATCATATCGTAAACAGTAGCTTTATCCTTAAGCGTTTCAGCCAGTCCGTTGACAATATCAACATACTGGTTAGACACTGACTTTGAAAACGAATAATAATTATATGCACTGTCTCCAACAACATACACAGATCCAAGCGATTCGCCTGCTTTCGCTGATGAACCCGCTGATGTTCCATCAGAATCAACACTGTTTCCTATATCCTCAGGATTAACAGTAATTGAATTATCGTATGCATAATTAATTTCTTCTTCTGTCTCTTCAGTTTCTGTTGCACGTTCACTTACGATATTATCAAGATATCCAAATTCACTTTCATCAATATCCGAATCAGGAATATCATCACCTTTAACAACTTCTCCATGAATTACATTTTTTCTGACGCCATACAATCCTGTCATAAATTCGTTGCATGTAATAAGTCCGTCTCTTCCCGGAAATGTATCAGAAAACCATGTGTCTATCCCTGAAAAATATGTACCGTCCAGAAAATCTCCAACCGAAAACTGTGGAAAGCTGCTGAGTTTTCTTTTCTCTGTTACTGATTCTTCCGGTCTTAGCGGTATCATCAGTGATATAAATGCGCCTGCAACAATCATTACCAGAAACGTAACAATCTTAATCAACGCACCTTTTTTCATTATATATTGTTTATATTTTGTACTCGTTTTATCAACATTTTCTATAAGCTTCATAACTTTAATTCCTATATCCCTCAAATTATCTGTCAATTAAAATCTGAAATATATAAATGGATTGTAACTGTTTCCTATCAAAGCAATTGTTGAAAGGAATAATAATACTATTGGCAAGACTACATTAAGTGCATTATAAATGTATGTCACAGTTATATGACCGTTTTCTGCCACATTTTTCATTTTCCCTGAAACAAACCTGCAAAGTGGTGTTGATGCCACAACCGCAGCAATAAGGAAAAATATGTTATTAACTATCATTGTATTAGTTTCAACACTTGTAAATGCATTGCCATTCATGCCAAACATCGTCTTAAAGCATGCCCCAAGCATTGAAAAATCTGAAAATCTGAATAAAACCCATCCAAAGAAAACTACTGCCAGTGTGTATATTCTTCTTATTATCCTTCCTGCAATATGCGGAATTGTGTCAAATGCTTTGAGCAGTATAATCTTTTCCAGTGCAAGAAATACGAAAAAATACACTCCCCATAAAACAAAATTTACTGAAGCACCATGCCACAAACCTGTAAGGCTCCATACGATAAACATATTAAGTATCTGGCGCGCAAGCCCTTTTCTGTTTCCGCCAAGCGGAATATACAGATAATCCCTGAAAAATGTTCCAAGAGAAATATGCCATTTTCTCCAGAAATCAGTTATTGAATCCGCCGCATATGGATAATTAAAATTTTCCTTATAATGAAAACCGGTCATCTTTCCCAGACCTATAGCCATATCTGAATATGCAGAAAAGTCAAGATAAATCTGAAGTGCATATAAAAGCATTCCAAACCAGCTTCCAAGCACACTTACATTACTAATCTGGCTCAGGCTTTCAGGAAGAACGCTGTTAACAATTGACGCGCATGTATTGGCAAGAAGCGTTTTCTTTGCAAGACCAACAGTAAATCTTGATATTCCATCATTCATATCATCAATGCCTGTTTTTCTTTCTTTCAGGTCATCGGCAATATCCTTATATCTTACAATAGGTCCTGCTATACACTGATGAAATAACGCTGCATATAAAAGCACCTTCCAGTATTTCTGTTCAGCCTCAACTTCACCCCTGTATACATCGACAACATATGATATAAGCTGGAATGTATAAAAAGATATTCCGACAGGAAGCACAACCTGTGGAATTATCTTAGGAACCCCGGTTATAAATTTTGAAATCTCACATATAAATCCCAGATACTTGAAAAAAGCCAGAATACAAAGGCTGGCTGCTATATCCGCCGCCAGCACATACCCTGACTTTCCTATGTCTTTATATTTTTTTACTCCTAATGCCCCTAAATAATTAATAAGTGCCATAGACATCATGACAAGCAGATACTTTGGAGATGTCCATGCATAAAACAACAACGAAAATATAAGCAGGCATATGTTCTTTTTCTTTATGTCCGATATAACTGCATAGCACAACAGATTAACCGGAAGAAAAATGTATATAAATAATAGGCTTGAAAAAACCATTGCTATTTTTCCTCTTCTTTATTCTCATTCGTATCTTCTATTGCTTCAGCCTCAGCATTTGCAGAAGACTGATTCTTCTCAAGATGCTTAAATATGCTTGAAAAGATAAATGAATCCACATACAGTATAAGCGGTATTGTAACAATAAATGCTGTAAAATATATGCATGAGAAATACACAAGTCCCACAGTTGCTATAAGCATTATGATTGTCTGTGGGAGATGATGGACACTTACAATAAGTGAATTCTTCAATGTAACAATAACATTATTATCATATCTTGACAGCATTGCAAATGAATACAGCATAACTGCCACCCATATTGCCATAACACCGATTACCACAAATACAAATATTACACCAATCTGTGATCCCTGCACAAGTCCCCACTGAACACTTGCTCTTAAATCAATATACAGAAGGAAACCTATAATCACATGTATTAATTCTATAAGGAAGCCCTGTACAAAATTCATCTTGAATGACTTCCAGAAATCTTTATGGACATAACCTTCCTCATCCCTTACAAGCTTAATTCCCGAATAAAAAGCTGCTGTAATTGCTGCACCAATTGTAACAACGGGCAGGCAGAACACAAATGTTATAACTGCTAATATAATAAAATCTCCAGCTTTTGTAAGACCTTTAAATAATTTTCCATCTAAACTAAATCCATTCATATATAATATACCCCTTTGCTTGAACACTATGATTATACAAAACCTTACATAAAAATCAAAGAAAATTTACAATATATTTCTTAAATGTTTCTAAAAGCTGTTTTTTTGCAGTTTTAATTATGTTAAACTGTATGAAATCTTATGGTTTATAATTTCATTTATTTTAAGGAGACATTATGGCTAACGGCAACAACATACATGATGAGGTCAAAGAACAGCGCAAGAAATTAAAAGACCTCTCCTTCTCAGGCAAAATCGAATATATATTGAACTATTATAAAATTCCTATAATAGCAGTTATTTTGGCAGTGCTGTTTGCCGGTTCTCTTACTTATTCAATAATTAGGAATAATTATGACACCGTGTGTTTCATAGCCGTTCTTGACGGAAGAATAACAGGATATGATGATGACACAGATGTATTATCAACAGGACTTACCGACTATCTTGGAATTGACGGCAAAAAGGAACAGGTTGACTTGTCTTACACATTTTCACTTCAAGAAAAGGAGATGGATCAGGAAGCATATGTATCCGCCAACAAATTATACACATATGCATCAACCAGTTCACTTGACGGATACCTTTCCGAGAAAGAATATATTGATTACTTCTGTACTGATAAAAATATATTCTTCTGGGATTTGAGAGACCTTTTTTCTACAGAAGAACTTGAAACACTTTCAGATTATATTATTTACTATACTAATTCATCAGGAGAATCATTTCCTATAGCTGTTGATATTTCTGAAGCCCCTGTTATCAAAGACAGCGACCTTAATATGAAACAGCCTTGTTACGGCATTGTATCAACATCCAAATATTCTGAGAATGCTGCCAACTTTATAAGATTTGTATTCAATATGGAAAAGCCTTGATATTACAGTGTTTTCCTATATATATCCATCCCGTCTGTACCGCCTGCATACAATGTGAAACCCAGTTTCAATGCAAGCTGTATGGACGGGATATTTGTTTTCATGGTGCAGATATTTAATTCTTCTAATCCGAATCTGTCTTTAGCAAGCTCCACTATCCGGCTCATAACTTCCCATGCGACATGCTTTCCCTGCCAGTTTTTCTTTACAAGATAACCCAGTTCCTGACAATTCTGTCCGTCTATGCTGCGGTTTTCAATTCCCGCCCTTGCCACAAGCTCACCAGTTTTCCTGTCAAATATAAGCCACAGACCGTAACCGAAGAAGCCGTACATATTCTCAATGTATTTTATTGTAAATGCTTTCTCTTCCTCATATCCGTATAATGGCTCAACATATATGCAGTCTGAAAGTGTTTCATATAATTCGTACAAATGCGGTAAATCCCCTACTGTCATTTCCCTTATGATAAACCGCTCTGTCTCTGCAATTACAAGCGGCTCATTGTATTTTCTGGCACATACAAGTTTTAACATGTCATCATCAATATCATCCTCATCATACACGACATATGAGGCTTTTCCATGATACCCCTCACCCAGTCCTATATCCGGAATCTCCAGCGTTCCATCCGGTCTTAACATATCTTTGTCATTAATTATTATTTTTCTGCCTTTGCCCATATCAATACATTTTCTCATATATGCCTCTTTATAATTGTTTCTAAAGTTTTAATTTGACTTTTTATACTGTTATATTTAGAATTAATTACATCACATTTTGCTTATGCAGACAAGCAGGCAATTTAATGAATTTCAGGAGGAATAATATGGCTAATCCAATAGTTACATTTACAATGGAAAACGGCGATGTGATGAAAGCTGAGCTTTATCCGGAAATCGCACCTACATCAGTTAATAATTTTGTTAATCTTGTTCAGAAGGGATTCTATGACGGACTTATATTCCACAGAGTAATCGCAGGATTCATGATTCAGGGCGGTGACCCGGAAGGAACTGGCATGGGTGGTCCTGGCTACTCTATCAAAGGTGAATTTGCATCTAACGGATTCAAGAACGATTTAAAGCACACAAGAGGTGTTCTTTCAATGGCCCGTTCTATGAGACCTGATTCAGCAGGCTCACAGTTCTTCATCATGCACCAGAACGCTCCACATCTTGACGGAGATTATGCTGCATTTGGTAAACTTATTGAAGGTGAAGATGTTCTTGACAAGATTGCAGGCGTAGACACAGATTACAGTGACAGACCTAGAAAGCCACAGGTTATGAAGACTGTTACTGTTGAGACATTTGGTGAAGAATATCCAGAACCAGAAAAGTTATAATTTAATCTTATTAAACAAAACCGGCGGATACAGTCAATAGCTGTACCCGCCTTTATTATTGTCTTGTTATTATCTAGAAATGTCCACCGGAACTGCGGCTTCCACCACCGCCTCCGCCGCTGCTGCTGCTGTTGTTATGCTCAATATGTCTTGTAACAACAGTTGTATTAATAAACACATCTCTTCTGTCATTAACCTTAAAGTTATGGTCTTTAGTATATTCTGTGCTGCTTACCGTCATCTTTGCCTTGGCATTATGCATCATTGTAAGAACTACCACAACTGCAACACCCAATGCGATAAGAAGCTTAATCCACATTTTGTAGGTAAGTTTCTTGACAATGCTTGTAGTCATGCACATGTTCATATTCTTAACATACTTAGAAAATGCCTTGTAGTAATTATCATTTGACAGATACTTCTCACTTGCTTTTATTATACTGTCCAGCTTGCTTGCTGACATAGAATCATATGCCTTTCCTCTCTCGAAGATTCTGTCGGCTCTTGATTTCATATCAACACCATATATTACTGCATCCTCTGAATATCCGTTATCATCAAGGAACTGCTCAAGATAGCTGTCCATTGTACTATAGTCATGACCAATATTAGTTGTAATAATAACTATGTCGCACTCGGAATCCTCAGACGCTTTCTTACACTGGCTCTTTAACTTACTAATCTCATCGGAAGTAAGAATTCCAGCATTGTCATATACATATTCCTTTGAAGAATCTGCATATGCATCAGTCTTAATACTGAATAACATACCCACGCACATAATGCACGCCATAATTATAATCATGGAAGCTTTTATTTTGTTTTTAATCTTTATCATATGAACAACAGCCCTCCAAACATCGTAATAATAAGTGTAACAAAGAATATTCCAACTCCGAATCCAAATGCTTTCTTTCCGCTTATTGGTCGGTCAGCAACTATCTTTCCTGTCTGTCCGTTAAGCATGAACTGGAAATTCTTCTTGCCAAATCTGTAATTAAGCACCCACACTGGGAATAAAGCATACTGGCTTCCTGTCGGACGCATTGTTATGTCGTTGTGAATTACATTTACTGATGAATATCCGGTAATTGTTGACCTTGCAATATCTGTTATGTACTTATCAGCTCTCTTTGTTGCTCTCTCCTGTATCTGATCAGCCGTATAGTTATATCTTTCTGAAAGATATCCTGACAGATAAGGCATTGAAAATGCTGTCAAATCACTATAATTAAATGGCTCCAGCTTATCCATTGCATCATCAGGCATTTTCTCAGATGCATCAGCAGGAATCTTCTCAAACTGTGCAGATACATTTCTGAACACCTGAAAATGGTCTGTATATGTATACTCTGTATCGCCTTTTCTTGTTGTTCTGACCTTCTCTGCATTCGCATGCATGTCAGTCTGTGCTGAATAGTCATACAGCCAGTAAGGTACATACAGACCGCTTATTTTCTCAATTGTTGAACTTCTTGACAATTCAGACGGTGTGAGTGGTCCTTTCTTGCACCAGTTCTTGTAAATCTCTACCGCTTTATTCTTGTCAATCTTAAATGGTATGATTGATGACGGTTTGAATCCTCCCTTAAGTCTGTCCTCCATAAGTGTCGGATTACCACAGAACGAACAGAATGTTGCTGATGTATATTCATCTGCGACAAGCTCAGCACCGCATGTATTACAGCGGTACATTTTCATTTCCTTGTCATATTCCCCTTCTGTGCTGTTTTGTGAATATTGCTGTTCATATTCACGTACATCAATCTGCATTCCGCATGACGGACACCCTAATTTCTGTGTTGTGCTGTCGAATTCCATCGCCGTTCCACAACCCGGGCATTTGTAAATTGTTGGCATATTCCCCTCCTTATTCCGCCTTTCGTTCATAAATTGTTCATATATCATTCAATAAGATTTAACATTATGCACATTGTTTCTTCACTTTTGTTAAATATAATTCAATCATAAGAACAAGACATTTTCTACTATATGTTTTTCATAAATCGAGTTGTTAAATAAACAGCTCTCCTCCCTCTTTCACCGTCTGCTTCTCCGGCAGACGGTGTTTCATTTTATAAAACAATAAATGACGCAATAACTAAGACTGCTCCAACAATCATCGTTATCTGTCCCCTTTTCTTATCTTTCTTTAGTTTCTCTTTAGCAAGCTTCGCTTTTTCATCATCTGACATCATCTGCTCATCATATGTAATTTTTACGTCTCTTGTATCATAGAATATATTGAAATTGCGCGTTGCAGTAAAATATGTTGCTGCGCCCACTATAATAACTACTAATCCAATAAGAAACAGCATAAATCCAATAAACGGTACATAACTGGTTCCTGCATGGTCTTCACTATTATAGAAATCCATCGTAGCATAGCCATCTGTCCCAAGTGCTATCCTATTGATAAAAAATGTTAGATAACCCATATCAGTCTCCTTTCTTAAGAATTTTCAATATACAAATGTAATTATACATCATATTTATTTATATTTATACATAAATATCACTTAAATATTTCTTTTCATTTTTAATGATATGAGATATAATGTTGTCATGAAAAATCGTGCAATGGAGGTAAAGAAATATGTTAGTTTCAGCTAAAGAAATGTTAGACAAAGCTCTTGCCGGCAAATATGCTGTCGGTCAGTTCAACATCAATAACCTTGAATGGACTAAGTCTATTCTCCTTACAGCACAGGAGATGAATGCTCCTGTAATCCTTGGTGTATCTGAGGGTGCCGGTAAGTATATGACAGGTTTCGAGACAGTTGCAGCCATGGTTAAAGCTATGGACAAGTCTCTTGGAATCACTGTTCCTGTTGCTCTTCATCTTGACCACGGAACATATGAAGGATGCTACAAATGCATCAAAGCAGGATTCACATCTATTATGTTTGATGGTTCACACTACCCAATTGATGAAAATATCAAGAAGACAACAGAACTAGTTAATGTAGCTCACAATCTCGGTCTTTCTATTGAAGCAGAAGTTGGTTCAATCGGTGGCGAAGAAGATGGTGTTATCGGAATGGGTGAATGTGCAGACCCTAATGAGTGTAAAGCAATTGCAGACCTTGGTGTAGACATGCTTGCTGCCGGAATCGGTAACATTCATGGTAAGTATCCGGCTAACTGGCCAGGATTAAGCTTTGAAACTCTTGCTGCTGTTAAGGAAAAGATTGGTGATATGCCATTAGTTCTTCACGGTGGTACAGGAATTCCTGCTGATATGATTCAGAAGGCTATCTCTCTTGGAGTTTCTAAGATTAATGTTAATACAGAGTGCCAGCTTTCATTTGCTGATGCAACAAGAAAGTATGTTGAAGCAGGCAAAGACCTTGAAGGCAAGGGATTTGATCCTAGAAAACTTCTTGCTCCTGGCTGTGAAGCTATTAAAGAAACTGTACGCGAAAAGATTGACCTTTTCGGTTCAGCTGGAAAAGCCTGATTACAACTGATTGGAGATTATTATGAGTGATATTAAAACAGAGGATAATGATGATTTTATTGTATCCTCCTCTGATTTAGAAAAGGATGAAGCAGACATCGCTTTTGAAGCGAAAGAAAAGAAGAAAAAGAAATCAAAAATTATCAGCCGTATAATACTTGTCATCTCTGCATGCGTATTTATATTTGCAGCATATAACCTTATATCAATTCTTCTTGAATATAAAAAGGGAAATGATATTTATGACAACATAGGTGATACGGTTCTTGATGATACTCCTGTCAATATCAGTATAGGAGACGATGAAGAGATTACTATTCCATTTAAATATGATCATCAGGCGCTGCTCGATATCAATTCTGATGGACTTGGTTTCTTATACATTCCTTCTCTTGATGTCAGATTACCTATCGCTCAGACTACTGACAATGATTTTTATCTTACACACACGTTTGATAAAACATATAACATTAACGGATGTATATTTGAGGATTACCGTATAACTGATAAGCTTAATGCCAACCATATAATTCTTTATGGTCACAGCATGAATTCAGGTGCAATGTTCGGAACCCTCAGCAAATACAAATCATCATATTTTTATAATTATGAAGGCAATGATGTATTCTATATTTACACAGAAGATATCATTAAAGAATATAAGATATTCACCGCATATGTGAGTGAACCCATCAGCGACACATATACTTTTAATTTTATAAGTCTTGATGGTCTGCGCTCCTATGCTAACAGGATGAAAGCATTATCCTTATATGACACCGGAGTTAATGTCGATAAGGCAACCCAGGTGGTAACACTTTCAACCTGTACCAATAATGGCAAACAGCGTTTTGTCATTTCTGGAATGTATGTAGGTGAAACTACAATCGAAGATTTTGAGAACTCTTCTGAAGGAACAACATCTGCCAATAATTAAAGATAACCAACACAATATATGCTAATATACTTAATTAATAAAATTTTTTTCAAAAAGAACTTGCATTATTATGTGATTTGAGTTATTTTATTTAAAGACAGCAGGCTGTCGCTAATTAAATAAGGTAGAACAAAGGCGTTCCATTTATATATTTGTATAAGTATATACTGGGACGCCATTTTTTAGTTTTACTAATAAAAAGATAAGAAAAGGAAGGATGAGGAAGTTATGAGTGAAAGATTCAATGTAGCTGACATCTTCGGCGAGAATGTGTTTAATGACACAATTATGAAAGAGCGTTTACCAAAGAACGTTTACAAAAACCTTAAATTAACAATGGAAGGTGTGCAGGAATTATCTTTAGCAGATGCTGATGTTATCGCTAATGCTATGAAAGACTGGGCTATCGAGAAAGGTGCAACTCATTACACACATTGGTTCCAGCCTTTAACAGGAACTACTGCTGAGAAACATGATTCATTTATATCAGCACCTAAGTCAGACGGAAAGGTGCTTATGGAATTCTCAGGTAAGGAATTGATTAAGGGTGAACCTGATGCTTCATCATTCCCTTCAGGTGGTCTTCGTGCAACATTCGAGGCCAGAGGATATACAGCATGGGATTGTACATCTCCTGCATTTGTACGCGAAGGTGCCCAGGGTGCTACTCTTTGTATCCCTACAGCATTCTGTTCTTACACAGGTGAGGCTCTTGACCAGAAGACTCCATTACTTCGTTCAATGGATGCCATCAACGAGCAGGCTCTTCGTATTTTAAGACTTATGGGTAACACAACATCTAAGAAAGTTACTCCTTCTGTAGGCGCTGAACAGGAATACTTCATCGTAGACAGAGAGAAATATTTACAGAGAAAGGATCTTATCTTCTCTGGTCGTACTTTATTCGGAGCTATGCCTCCTAAGGGTCAGGAACTCGATGATCACTACTTTGGTTCTATCCGTGAAAGAATCGCCGCTTTCATGAAGGATGTTAATGAAGAATTATGGAAGCTTGGTGTATCTGCTAAGACACAGCATAACGAAGTTGCTCCTGCACAGCATGAGTTAGCTCCTATCTATGCACAGTGCAACATTGCAACTGATAACAACCAGCTTATGATGGAAGTTATGAAGAAGGTTGCTTACAGACATGGTCTTGTTTGCCTTCTCCATGAGAAGCCATTTGCAGGTGTTAATGGTTCTGGTAAGCATAACAACTGGTCTATCACAACTGATGATGGCATTAACATGCTTGACCCAGGTAAGACACCACATGAAAACTTCCAGTTCCTTCTTGTACTTGGTGCAATTATGAAGGCTGTTGATAAACATGCCGACCTTCTTCGTGAGTCTGCATCTGATGTTGGTAACGATCACAGACTTGGAGCTAATGAAGCACCTCCAGCTATCATCTCTATGTTCCTTGGCGAGCAGCTTGAAGATGTAGTTATGCAGTTAATCGATAAGGGTGATGCTACAAGCTCTATCCAGAAGGGTAAGTTAAAGACTGGTGCTTCTACTCTTCCAGACCTTAACAAGGATGCTACAGATAGAAACAGAACATCTCCATTCGCATTCACAGGTAACAAGTTTGAATTCCGTATGGTTGGTTCTTCAGATTCTATTGCTCCTGCAAATGTTGTTCTTAATACAATCGTTGCAGAAAGCTTTAAGGAAATCGCTGATGAATTAGAGGGTTCTGAGGATATGCAGATGGCAGTCCATGATATGATTAAGAAGCTCTTCACAGATCATCACAGAGTTGTATTCAATGGCAACGGTTACTCAGATGAATGGGTAGCAGAGGCTGAAAGAAGAGGACTTCCAAACATCAAATCTATGGTTGAGGCTGTTGGTTCACTTGTTAAACCTGAAACAGTTAAGATGTTTGAAGGATTTGGTGTATTCACAGAAGCAGAATTAAAGTCAAGAGCTGAGATTAAGTACGAGGCTTACTCTAAGGCAATCAACATCGAAGCTAAGACAATGATAGATATGGCTGGCAAGGAAATCATTCCTGCTGTTATCTCATACACAACAGAGCTTGCTAACTCAGTACTCTCAGTTAAGGAAGCTGGCGCAGACGCTTCTGTTCAGGCAGACATCCTTACAGAAGTATCTGGTTACTTAAAGGAAATGAAGGCAGCTTCTGCTAAGCTTGCAGAAACAGTTGCTACAGCAGCTACATTTGAAGGAAAAGCTCAGGCTGAATACTTCAGAGATACAGTAAAGGTTGCAATGGACGAATTAAGAGCTCCAGTAGATAAAGCCGAGATGATAGTAGATAAGGAATTCTGGCCATTCCCAAGCTACAGCGAATTATTATTCGAGGTATAATACATAAATAATTGTTATAAATCACTCTCATAAAAAGATAGCCGAAAACAGACAAGCAAAGCTGAATCTGTTTTCGGCTATCTTACTTTATATCCAGCCAGACAGGCGAAGCCGAATCTGGCTGGTTCTACTCACATCACAAAAAATCCCACTAATCAGACAGTCAATCCGAATCTGATTAGTGGGATTTTCACCCCCTGCCAGTTCTCCACTGTGTAGATTGCCAGTCTGGGGGTATCGGGCTGTGGCTTGATTTATTACGAGCTGTGCAGGAGTTAATGCCGCCATAGACAAAAGTTCAGCGTGCAAAAGCTCGTTCAAACGAAGTGCGTTTGCTTTTGCACGCTGTAAAAAGCTCTGTATATGGCGGCATTTACTCCTGCTAGGCGCAGTAATCCATGAAAGCCACAGCCCGATATCCCCAGACTGGCACCCCTACACACTACTGTGGATAACTCAACCTCTCCGCAACCGGATTATCCAGAACCTCCTCCTTAAACTTCTTCATATATATCTTCGCAAGTTTAAGATTGTTATCCAGATAATTACCGCAATCTCTTGGTGAATATCCAGGAATTGGTGTATTATCGTCATAATTAAGAACATAATCGGCAGCTTCTCTTAATACCCCGATAATATCCTCAGACTTTAAATCTCCTGCAAATATAACATAAAAACCTGTTCTGCAGCCCATAGGTCCGAAATATATAGTTTTCTCAGCCCATTCTGCATGATTCCTTAAAAATGTAGCAACAAGATGTTCAATTGAATGAATCCCCGGAGTATCCATAGGTGGCTCTTCATTAGGTCTTGTAAATCTTAAATCAAATGTTGTAAGACATACATCTCCGATATAATCCTTTCTTGATACATATACACCTGTCAGTAAATCTAGATGATTCACTGTAAAACTTGCTATCTTGTTCATTAATATCCTCCTTCCGCAACCCTCATACATGCTGCTGTCTTTCTACATCTGATGACGTACTATCTTATATTCATCATTGCTCTGATAATATGGGCACTGCTTATATGAAGAACTTAAAAGTCTTGCGTAATCGTCCTCGTCCATATCAACATCACATACATATCCTTCAATCTCCTCGTCATATACAAGGTTGTTGCAATAATCGCAATTATATTGTGATGACATATTTATTCCATCTCCTTATTATCTGCTGTCTGGCTGCCTGACGCACCGTTGAGTCTTCCCATTTCCTCATATCTTTCAAGGAAATTATGCTTAACACCGTACTGCTTATACGCAATAACTGTATCAAGATTAACATTTTCAACACTTCTGAAAATGTTCTTCTCAATGTAAGGGCTTACCTTAGTCAGGTCTTTGATAAGCTGCTTAATCTCGCCTCTCTTAGAACCCTTTTCTGTTCCACCGCATGAAGCACAGCTCTCTGTAAGCCTGCATGCACACTGTATAAATGCAAGATTATTATAATCTCTCCAATGTATTATATCAGCTTCTCTTATAAGGTAAAGTGGTCTTATAAGCTCCATGCCCCCAAAATTAGTGCTGTGAAGCTTTGGCATCATAGTCTGAATCTGCGCACCGTATAACATTCCCATAAGAATTGTTTCAATAACATCATCATAATGATGGCCTAACGCTATCTTGTTGCAGCCCAGTTCTTTAGCCTTGCTGTACAGATATCCTCTTCTCATTCGGGCACACAGATAACATGGAGACTCCTCTATATCTGCAACAGTATCGAATATCTCTGATTTGAACACGGTTATAGGAATATCAAGAATCTTTGCATTATTAAGAATAACCTGATAATTAATATCATTGTATCCCGGATTCATAACTAAGAATACAAGTTCAAAATTATTCTTTCCATGCCTCTTAAGCTCCTGAAAAAGCTTTGCCATAAGCATTGAGTCCTTACCACCTGATATACAGACAGCAATCTTATCTCCGTCCTGTATAAGGTCGTATTCATTAAGTGCCTGTGTAAACTTTCTCCATATAGGCTTTCTGAACTTCTTGACTATACTGCGTTCTATTTCCTTAACTCTTTCTTCTCCTGTAAGCTCATTCTCTGCCTGTGCTTCTTTGACATAATTCTCAAACTTCCACTTCATATAAGCGCCCCAGCCACCATACAGACTGTAGACCTCATAGCCCATTTCTTCAAGAATATCTGCCAGATCATCACTGTGCAGACCTGTATAACACAGAAGATATATAGGAATACTCTTATCAAACTGCTGTGTGAATTCATCAGGTGTTTCTTCAAGCACCTTAATCAGTTCCTCCCAGTACCAGTTCTTAGCACCAGGATATGTTTCCTTCTCAAATTCCTGCTTATCTCTTACATCAAGCAGAACTTTTTCTCTTTCATCATTCTGGTAATCAATTATTGTTTTCATCATTAACCTCTTCATCCTGCGAATCCTCAAGAATACGCAGTCCTGCCGTACTTGTAACAGGAAGTGAGAACACAATAGTTCCTGCCTTGCTGTCTACTCCGGCTTTGTCCATTATAGCACGCAAAATCGCATTTTTCTGTGATGACTTTGCAACAATAAGAATTACTTCCTTCTCAGAAACAAGCGAAACCCCAAGGAACTGCTCTGCACGCTTCATTCCAACACCTTTTCCGTGAAGCACAGTTCCACCTGTTGCGCCGCCTTCTTCCGCTGCTCTCATCACCTGTGTATTATATCCATAATTAGCTATTGCAACAATAAGTTCATGTTTCGTATCCTTCAATGTGCTCTCATCTCCTTTCTTATATTCCTGTCCGTCAATTAAGAATCCCAGTTCTCTCTTACCGCCAATACTGCTTAGTGGCACTATAAATGCGATTCCCGTTCCCGGCACATCTATTCTTAACTTACTCTGCAGCCCCTTCTTAACATTTTTCCATGCATCCTCTGTAACAAGTGACATATGGATACCCTTCTCGTCATCTTCAAGTCCCAGTAAATCAAGCACATCACTTGACGCTGTTCCCCTGCCTAACGATATATTAGCTGCTTCAACATTATAATCCTTATAGCACGCAACAAAACGCGGCATATTTTTCCTGCTGCATATTGTTACCATTACATATACTTCACTCATACCCATCTACCTCTATAATTCAATAATCGCATCATCTGAAAGCTCTGCAAACATATCCACAACAGGAGTAATTGACTGTGGCACATTTTCTCTCCTGCTGTCTTTGATTCTGTATATAACACCAAGTATCTGCAAAGTTATAAGAGGTGTCATGGCAACCATGGCAACAACACCAAATGCATCAGTTACAATATTACCGCCCACTGCAAGACATGCTCCCTGTGCAAGTGGCAGTAAAAATGTAGCTGTCATCGGACCTGACGCAACTCCACCGGAGTCAAATGCTATAGCCGTGAATATCTTTGGAACAAAAAGCGTAAGTATCAGTGCTATTCCATAGCCCGGAATGAGGAAATATAATATTGATACTCCTGTAAGCACCCTTATCATTGAAAGACCTACTGATACCGCAACACCAACAGAAAGACTTATCTGCATTGATCTGCCTGATATGCTTCCTGATGTCAGTTCTTCTACCTGATGCATAAGCACATATACCGCAGGTTCTGCCTTAACAATGAAATATCCTATTATCATGCCGATAGGGACAATAATCCATTTAAACGATAATGAAGCAAGCACTGAACCAAGATAATTACCTGCCGGAATAAATCCAACATTAGCTCCTGTAAGGAAAAGCACTAGTCCCACATATGTATACACAAGTCCCACACATATCTTCATAAGCGACTGCTTATTCATCTTAGGTGTAAATATCTGAAACACTCCAAAAAATACAACTATCGGAAGAAGTGACAACGCTATTTCTTTCAGATATTCAGGTATCTCATATAAGAACAGCTTACCAAGTTCAACAGAATTGCTCACTTCAGTAATTGCTGTTGTTGTATAATTACCCTCTGTACTATAAACCATTCCAAGAATAAGAACTGCAAGTATTGGACCGATTGAACATAATGATACAAGACCAAAACTATCATTGCCGGCATGTTTATCGTTTCTGATAGAAGAAATACCCACACCAAGAGCCATTATAAATGGTACAGTCATCGGACCGGTTGTTACTCCCCCTGAATCAAATGCAACTGCAAGAAAGCCTTTAGGAACAAACATCGCAAGTGCAAAAACAATTGCATAAAACACTAGCAGAAGCGGTGCTAACGGTATTCCAAAAAGTATTCTTAAAAGTGCAGCAACAAGAAATACACCTACTCCAACTGCTACAGATAATATAAGCACCATATTAGGAACTGCTGCCACCTGTCCTGCAAGCACCTGCAGATCAGGCTCTGAAACCGTAATTATAACTCCAAGGATAAATCCTATCGCTATAATCATCCATAATTTCTTAGTCCTTAACATGCTTCCACCAACTCTTTCACCCATTGGTGTCATGGATAATTCTGCCCCTAAAGAAAAAAACACCATGCCAATAATAACCAGCACGGCTCCAATAATAAATTCAACCAGTATACTAGGTGAAAGAGGCGCTACTGTGAAGCCAAGAAGCAACACTATAAGCATTATCGGTACTACCGCGCTGACAGACTCCTTTGTCTTTTCCTTCATCTTCTCTTTAATGACTGTATTATGGTAATTAAATTGTGTCTTAAATAATCCAGCCTTCAATAAAATCTCCCTTCGCTCTTAAAATATCAGTTTCGGGTTACATATATAATATATTAACATCTAATTGCTGCACAGGCTACTTAAAAATTTATAAAAAGTGTCCAGATTAGAACACTCTTTATAAATTGAAATGCAATATTATAAATTGCCTTTTTCTTTCTCCCTAAGCAACTCCTCATACTTTAACTGATAAGCTATCAGCCGTGGAATGTATTCTGGCGGAGTTCTTCTTGATGCCTCCCAGTCCTCTAATGTACGCACAGGAATACCTGTATGCTGTGAAAATTCTTTTCTTGTCATTCCAACGCTTTCTCTAAGCTGTTTTATTGTCTCTGCTATAGTCATAATATATCACCTCTCAATTATTTTTTGTTATTATAACATAACTTCATATGTTACGCAATGCGTTATCATATAATATATCACTCCACTTTCTCCTTGCCAATCCCACCACCATATGTTACAATTCATTTATGCCGTGCTTTATCAATTTAAAGCGTTACACTTTAAATCCATGAAGCATAGCATAATACAATTAATATGGGGGTTTTTATGTTAAAACTTGTTATTCTTATTATCTACTTTGCGGTTCTGATAGGCATTGGCCTGTACTGCCGCAAGCATGCAACTGATGTTAATGGTTTCGTTCTCGGTGGAAGAAGCGTTGGTCCGTGGCTCACCGCATTTGCATACGGAACATCTTATTTCTCGGCTGTAGTATTTGTCGGATATGCAGGCCAGTTTGGCTGGAAATACGGCATTGCCGCAACCTGGGCTGGTATCGGCAACGCAATTATAGGTTCACTTCTTGCATGGGTCGTACTTGGCAGAAGAACAAGAATTATGAGCCAACATCTTGATTCAGCAACCATGCCACAATATTTTGGAAAGAGATTCGGAAGCAATCCATTAAAAATCGGTGCTTCCGTTATAATATTCATTTTTCTGATTCCATACACAGCTTCACTTTACAATGGACTTTCAAGACTTTTCGGTATGGCTTTCAACATTGATTACAGCGTCTGTATCATAATCATGGCAACACTTACTGCCATCTATGTAATTGCCGGCGGTTACATGGCTACTGCAATCAATGATTTCATTCAGGGAATTATCATGTTATTCGGTATCGTTGCAGTTATTGCTGCCGTAATCCACTCTAAGGGCGGCTTCATGTCTGCACTGCAGGGTCTTGCAAATGTGTCTGACCCGGCAGTAAGCGATACTCCCGGTATATTTGCTTCATTTTTCGGACCTGACCCATTCAACCTGTTATGTGTTGTAATCCTTACATCACTTGGAACATGGGGACTTCCTCAGATGGTTCAGAAATTCTATGCCATTGATAATGAAGCTTCTATACAGAAGGGTACTGTAATATCAACAATATTTGCGCTTATAGTTTCAGGCGGATGCTATTTTCTCGGAGGTTTTGGAAGATTATTCTCTGACCAGATAGATGTCAAAGCTAACGGCTTCGACTCAATAATTCCAACAATGCTTTCCAACTTAAGCCCTGTGCTTATTGCATTGGTTGTAATTCTTGTGTTGTCAGCTTCAATGTCTACACTTTCATCACTTGTAATAGCTTCAAGCTCAACACTTACTATTGACTTCTTAAAAGATAACTTTATCAAGAACATGAGTGAAAAGAAACAGGTATTATACATAAGAATTCTTGTTGTTGTATTCATTGCGATATCTGCAATACTTGCACTTATCCAGTACAAGAGTTCAGTAACATTTATTGCACAGCTTATGGGAATATCTTGGGGTGCACTTGCAGGTTCATTCCTTGCACCATTTATGTTCTCGCTTTACTCTAAGAAAGTTTCTAAAGCATCATGCTGGGCTTGCTTTTTATTCAGTTCAGTACTCATGATTGCCAACATCTTCTTCAGAGCAAGTTTCCCAACATGGCTTCAGTCACCTATCAACTGTGGTGCATTTGCAATGTTTGCCGGAATGATTATCGTTCCTGTAGTCAGCCTGTTTACTCCTAAGCCGGATAAAGAGCTTGTTGACAGCGCATTTGCATGCTACGAAAAAGAAACAGAAGTGCCACAGAAGACAGCACTTGGAAAGTAATTAATATGTTGTGTTACCAGCCAGATAATCCTACGGCGTATGGTAATTCACAACATATCTAATATTTATATACCCTTTACAACATCCCCTCCTTGTGCTATAACAACCAAAGTTATAAAACACAAGGAGGTTATTTATGGCATCAAAGCTTCACAACGCCCTCGCTAAGAAGCTGCCGGATATACAGATGTCCGAGGCCTTCATAAACAGCGTATTCCTTGCCATGTCCGGTGGACTTCAGGACGCATATACATACTTTACGAGAAATGAAGTATTCTCCAACGCACAGACTGGTAATGTGGTTCTTATGAGTACACATTTTATGATGGGCGAATGGTATCAGGGAGTTAAATATCTCCTGCCATTCTTAGCATTTGGTCTTGGCGTATTCGTGACGGAGCGAATTCAGGGCAAATACAAAAATGCCACCAGACTTCACTGGCGGCAGGCAATATTACTTATTGAGATTGTAATCTTAATTGCAGTCGGCTTCATGCCTCATTCAATGGACATGTTTGCAACAATAATCGTATCGTTCTCATGCGCCATGCAGGTACAGGCATTCAGAAAAGTCAATGGCTATTCCTATGCAAGCACCATGTGTATCGGTAACTTAAGAAGCGGTACAGACGCACTTTCAGTATTTGTGCGTACCGGCAATAAGGTTTCTCTTAGAAAAGCCGGTTATTACTTCGGCATAATATTATTCTTTGCAATCGGCGCAGGTATCGGTGGAAACCTTTCAATGATGTTCGGAATCCACACAATCTGGATTTCAAGTGCACTGCTTTCAGTCAGCGTACTTCTTATGTTTGCAGAAAAATTAAAAATGTAATGTCCGATTTATTCAATCGCATCTTTATTCCATTTCCTTAAGGAGCTGGTTTCTTCTGCCACCCTTTAAGTACATGGCACTATAGGACTTGTATCTGTCACACGGATTTACAAGAAGGAATGACGATGATTCCTTTCCCGTTGTGAGTCCTGTGACAAATATAAGCATTTCCTGATCTAATTTTCCTATATCTTCCTTTGAAATCTCCTGTTTAGAACCTTCTAAAAAGTCAAATGCATTTTCTAACTTTGCAAGAGTCTGTTCCTCAACACTATCCAGCTTTTCAGCTTGTTTAGAAAATTCTGCTTTCTCCTTATCAATAACGCCTTCATCTTCTCCTGCCTTAATCTTTTCCTTGATAGACTTATACCAGCTATCAGTATCAGCCTTTAATTCTGCTGCATATTTAAAATGCTTATTCAGAGTGTCAAGCAGAAGATTTACCACCGTCAGTCTCTCATCATAATCAGCATTAATCATTCGCCTGTATATATCAGATGTCGCATTTCCAGCAAGAATATTGTTAATTCCATAATCATCCCTGTACTTATTATAAAGATCATAATATGCTGCAAAATCCTCTGCGATATCCTCATTATGAAGAAACTCTCCAACAACTCCAGCATTTATGCTGATTCCAAGCTCCTCATACACATACATAAGACTGCTCATATCCTCCCAGCCACGCGCCGTAACGAACTTAAGCCCGTCAACATCTGCCATGACACTGTAGAAATTCTGTGGTCTTATATCAAGATATGAAAAAATTGCATTGTGAATATAACGCTCTCTGGCATATTCGCGCCACACCTCAAGGTCAGCGTCAATATTAATCACCCTCAGACGGTCATATGTAACCATATCAAACTCACGGACTGAGCGGTTGAATTCAGGCGGATTGCCCGCTGCCACAATTATCCAGCCCTCAGGCACTTTCTGATTGCCAAATGTTTTGCACTGTAAAAACTGCAGCATAGTAGGAATCAGAGTCTCCGAAACACAGTTAATCTCGTCAATAAAAAGAATACCCTCCCTGTGTCCCTGCTCCTTGACAGCCTTGTACACTCCGGAAATTATCTCACTCATCGTATACTCAGTTACAGAATATTCCTTCCCATCAAACTCCTCTGTCTTAATCATCGGAAGTCCGACAGCACTCTGTCTTGTATGGTGCGTAATAGTATATGAAACAAGACCGATTCCACATTCACTGGCAATCTGCTCCATAATCTGAGTCTTTCCGATTCCCGGAGGTCCCATAAGAAGTACAGGTCGCTGCCGTATCGCCGGAATCCTGTATTCTCCCTCTGCATTTTTACAAAGATACGCTTTGACCGTATTAATAATCTCCTGTTTTGCTTCTTTAATGTTCATAGCCATGTCCTTTCTATCTGTCTGACTTGTCCAGTCTTATTCTCATCGCCCACGCAGGCACTTTCATCTCATCGAAATCTTTCATAAATACAAATGCGGTTCTGTACCCCGGCTTTTTCTTCGGATAAATCCCTTCGCCATCTGTGAAATACAACATTCCGCCTGGATTCTTAATCTTACCTTCTTCAATCAGTCTGTCTATATATTTAAACGGAGGTCTGAAATCAGTATTACCGCCTCCCTTTATTTCAAATGTATTGAAAAATCCTTCAAGCTGCTCCCTGTCTTTAATCACATCATCACTCTGGATTACATCATCGCACTGAATAATGTGGATACTGCTCACCTTGAAAAATGCCCTGTCGTCCATAAGTATGTCAAATGTTTCCTGTAAGAACCGCCTCACAAGCTCTCCGCTCGTTGAATAACTTGTATCGACAACAACAACAAATTCCCTTATCTTGTCTATCTCTCTTGTCTCAAGTGGCTCAATAAGCGGCATATTTTTATAAACCGACAATCCGTAAGCATAATATCCAAAGTCAAATTCATCATCATTAATCTTTAACTCCTCGTGATACTCAGCAAATTTCTTAAGGAAATCCCTGTAGCTTCTGCGTCTTTTCTGAACCTTCATAAGCTCATTTAACGAATTGCTGTCCTGACCGCTCTCCCCATCACTTTTCTGCTTCTCCATATTCATCTGACGCGCCCGCTGTTCCCACTGCTGCTGCACTTTATTGGGCTGCTGTAACATATTCTTACGATCATTCTTATACTGCCACAATGTATGGTCATCCGTGTAAAACTCCTGCCACAACTTCGCAAGCTCGTCCTGATTCATCTCAAGAAGATACTCATATATCTGCGCCGCCGAAACACATTTATTATCATCAAGCTTCTTATATATATCCTGCCTTCTCCATGTAAGAATCCTTTTGACACACGGCTTTTCAAGCCTGTCAATTATACGCTCCACCGCAATATCACACGAAAGATTCCATAGCTGTGCGTCTCTTCCGTCACACAGCCACAGATGGCTGTAAACACAATGAAGCACTGTGTGCAGATATGCTCTCACAAGAAATTTCTCGTTCTTCTTAAAAACCTCCATTGTATGTCTGGTATTCATATATAGATACACGCCATCTGTTGCAAATGTGGACAATCCCATGTTGGCTCTTGGCACCAGCACATTAAGCACAGGCTCAAGAAATCTCATATCAACATATATCTGTCCTGCAAGATATTCTGTAATCCTGCCACACATTTCCAGTTCCCACTCGCTTTCTGTCTGCACATGCGCCATGCTGTTACCTCCCTTCATGTTATTTCCACAGATGCGTATTATAACTCTATATCTGCCATCTTATACCCAGTTCATTAAATGTCCGATTTCTTCAATCTCAGAATTCATACCTGCTCTTTTTCATCTTCTGTGCAAATCTGCTTCCAAGCTCTATAATTGACGCACTTCCCGCTGTCCAGCCACATTTTCCGGCAAGCTTAAGTGCAGTGTCAAGTCCCTTCTCATCAAGTATGTTTTCCTGAACAAAGGACTCTATAATGTCAATTCTCTGCTCTTTCACTATCCATTCCAGAACATTTTCAATAATACCCTTTAGAAATTGTGTATACGCAGTTCTGGCTTCATCTGCCAGTTTAACCGGATACTGCAGTCTCCCAACTGCCATCTTCGACAAAGTATAAGTACTTTCCAACGCCTTCGCTGCATCAAAGACTGCATCATATCTTACTGCATCTACAACTCCGTCATTAAATAACTGTCTCGCCCTGTATCCTTCACCCTGCACATCCATCTGAAATATATGTGCAGGTCCGATTTCTTCATAACTTTCTGTATACTCTGAATAGTAGAAGCTGCCCACTATATCTGAATTTTTAACAAATTTAAGTTCAATTCCTTTATTAAGCTGCTTTAAGAAATACTGCACACCTGTCGCAGCTTCTACATCACTTCTTACTGCAAGCACTGACAGCTCCCGGCAGTTCATAAATGCATCATTATTAACAACATTTAAACCACTTCCAAATTCCAGATAGTTTAATTTCCTGCAGTTATAAAAAGCATAGCTTTCCAGTACATTTACACTATCGGGTAAAACAACATTTTCTATATATTCGCCACTCAGCTCATGCATTCCATCCGCCACCGCTATATGTTCCAGTTCTTCCCACTCATTATCTGATGTCCGATTATTACAATCTCTCTTAGCCGCAAAGCAGTATTTTCCTATGCTTCTTACTTCATATCCATCTATCTGTTGTGGAACAACAACATAAGCTGTCTGCCCCATAAGCCTTAATAACTGTAAACCATCCTCATTCACTTCACACAATGCTGCATAATCCTTTGGTGTGTCCTGCTGCATTACACTGTATTTAACAATCATTGTTTATCTCCTTGTTTCTGTCTTTTCACATTCTAACATAAAACGCCCTTCCCTGGCATAGATTGTATAAATGAAACTTCCGGAGTCCCGATATGCGAGACTATATTGAAGAACGCGCCACCCAGCTGGCATATTACATAATTGAGCATAAAGCCACTGTAAGACAGACAGCTAAAGCATTTAATGTAAGCAAAAGCACGGCACATAAAGATGTAACTACAAGACTTATGGAAATCAATCCGGAGCTTGCTAAAGAAGCAAGAAAGGTTCTTGATGTCAATAAACAAGAAAGACACATCCGCGGAGGTATGGCTACTAAAGAAAAGTACCTCCACGCATGTGCCAAATAATTAAATATAATATTACAGAATTGATAATACCTTAAGTCCATGTTCTTTTGATAAGTCAACAAATGTGTCACCACATTGTACAACAGGCAGGCTTAACGCATTATCATTGATAAGAATAACCTTTCCTGTTCTGCCATCTGACAGTCTTACATCATTGTGAATATATGATGATGCAACATTTTTAAGAAATGGCAGAATATATTTAGGATCAAACTTGGTGAATGCATCACAATGCATTGTTTCTATAACCTCAAACGGACACAATGCACCTCTATACACTCTGGCAGCAGTCATGGCATCATATACATCTGCTACCGCAATAATCTTTGCAGAAACCGGAATACTCTCGCTCTTCAAGCCAAATGGATATCCTGTTCCATCACATTTTTCATGATGGAGCAGGCATGCCTCCTTAATACGCATATCAATATTCTGGTTCTTTAACTTCTCATAGCCAAGATTAACATGCTGCTTCATGATTTCATATTCATCCTCTGTAAGTCTGCCCGGCTTTGTAAGAATCTCATTAGGAATCATTAATTTTCCAATATCATGCAGCAATCCACATATAATAAGAGTCCTTATATCTTCCTTACTATACTTAAGCCACTGCCCAATAATAGACGATATCAATGCTACATTCACGCAATGAACATATGTAAGGTCATCAAACTGTCTCATGCTGTGAAGCATATCAAAAAGCTGTAAACTGTTATTGTTCTCAGAAAGAATCTGCTGTGTTCCTTCAATCAGCTTATCAGTATCAATAGGACTATTATTGGTTACTACCTCATTAAGTCCATCCTTGATATCAATTATATTCTCATCGTAAGTCTTTTTAAACTTCTTGAACTGTCTGCTCTTTCTGATTTTGTCAAAATATTTTTCATTCTCTGTATTTCTGTCTGAGTCTATCCCTGATTGATTATCCTCTAATTCATCATTATCATATATCCTGACTTCCAGAATATGATGATTAGAAATATTTGCAATTATATCATAATCGAGTATTGTATCTTTTTTTACAAGAATCTTTCCATCTGGTGTATTAACATCTTCAGATAATTGATCGCCATCTTTCGCATCAAATATAAATATTATTTTTTCACTCATCACTCTTCCCCTTGTGCTTTACATCTGTACGCTAAATATGCATTAATTATAAATTTCCATATAGAAAATGTCAAATTACTCTTGACGAATGTTTAAATATTGTGTAGTATCTTATGCGGTAATATTAATTGAATATTTTATATCCCTTATTAAGAGCGGTGGAGATACATAGGATCTATGAAGCCCGGCAACCCCTTTTGAGGAAGGTGCCAACCTGAGCGATATTAGTCGAACAATAAGAGGATTTCGATACAGTCTATCGGGTCCCTTGTCGGGGACCTTTTTTTGCGCGAGTAGAGATAGCAATGCAATTCTGGCGTCTGAGCTACGAGCGCGAGTAGCGATGAGAATAGACACGAGAAAGGTATGGGATAGACATATTCACGATAAAACAAAAAGGAGATAACATGGAAAAAAGATTATTTACTTCAGAATCAGTAACAGAAGGACATCCAGATAAAATCTGCGATCAGATTTCAGATGCCGTATTAGACGCTCTCTATGAGCAGGATCCATACTCAAGAGTAGCCTGCGAAACTCTTACTAACACAGGTTTCGTTATGGTAATGGGTGAGGTTACAACTAAGGCTAACATAGATATTCCTTCTATCGTAAGAAAGACAGTTACAGATATTGGTTATGACAGCTCTGATAAGGGATTTGATGGTAATACTTGTGCTGTTATGGTTGCATTAGACAAGCAGTCAGCTGATATTGCTATGGGTGTTGATAAAGCTCTTGAAGCCAAAGATGGCGAAATTGATGATTCAGAGGGTGGTGCCGGTGACCAGGGTATGATGTTTGGTTACGCAACTAACGAAACTCCTGAATTCATGCCTTACTCTTCTGCACTTGCACAGAAGCTTTCTAAGCAGCTTACAAAGGTTCGTAAAGATGGAACTCTTTCTTACTTAAGACCAGACGGAAAGACTCAGGTAACAGTTGAATATGATGAAAACAAAAAGCCAATAAGACTTGATGCTATCGTTGTTTCATCACAGCATGCTCCTGAAGTATCTCAGGAACAGATTCATGAGGATATTAAGAAATATGTTATTGACGCTATCGTTGACCCAGCTATGATTGACGCTGATACTAAGATATACATCAATCCTACAGGCCGTTTTGTAATTGGCGGTCCTAACGGAGATTCAGGTCTTACTGGTCGTAAGATTATCGTTGATACTTACGGTGGTGCTGCAAGACATGGTGGTGGTGCTTTCTCTGGTAAAGACTGCACTAAGGTTGACCGTTCTGCGGCATACGCTGCAAGATATGTTGCAAAGAATATTGTTGCTGCCGGACTTGCTGACAGATGTGAAATCCAGCTTTCATATGCAATCGGTGTCGCAAGACCAACATCTATCATGGTTGATACATTTGGTACAGGAAAGCTTGATGAAGAAAAAATCGTTGAAATCATACGTGAGAACTTCGATTTAAGACCTAACGGAATCATTAAGATGCTCGACTTAAGAAGACCTATCTACAAGCAGACAGCTGCTTATGGTCATTTTGGACGTACAGACCTTAATCTCCCTTGGGAGAAGCTTGACAAGGTTGATGTACTTGCTAAGTATCTTGGTTAATTAAAATTCTAAGCTTTTTATGTATAATTAAATACTTTGATGAATTTTTAAAGCCTGCTTTTTTGAGCAGGCTTTTTATTATTAAAAAAATTGTTAAGCACTAAAAAACAGCTGATTTTTAAAAGTAAATTTACACTACTTAGATATAACATTTCTAAGGAGGATAGATTTACTTATGAAAAATATAATTAAAGCACTTATATGGCGATTTATAAAATTACTTTTACAACAAATTATAAGCGTCCTGCCTCTTCCTGAATTTGCATTGAATATTATATTAACTATTATCTGCAATATCTTAGAGCCGTATTATAACATTTTTTTCGAATGGGCTTATACTAAAGCAAAAATGCTATACCCAATTCTGAAAGAGGAAATCAAATACATAATAGAAAGAATTGTGTAATTATATGGAAATCCCCAGTTCGCTATGGAAATATTTCAAAGGAGAATATGCGTAGAAAAGACGAGAGACTTACAAAAGCCTCTCGTCATCAATAGCTTCATCATTCGGTCAGTTTTTATTTTACCGTCCTGTCAGAACCGTCACAGGACTCATCGCTCGGTCAATTTTTATTTTACCGTCCTGTCGTAACCGTCACAGGACTCATCATATATGATGAAGGGAACATCTCTGTTCCTATTTATATTATATGCAAAAAATATTTATTTAGCAACAGTTTTATGATTTTTTCATAATTTTATATTTCAATAGTAAACCCTCAACTCTCTTTTCACACCTTCTTCAGCCACTTCTTCCGCTCCATGCGTACAAGGAATATCGCACCTCTGAAGCAAAGCTCTGCCGCCATCGCTATCCACACACCAACAAGTCCGTAACTTCCAACAAGAAGGAATGAAAGAACAACACGAACAGCCCAGAGACTGAAGAAATTCATAAGGCTTGATACAAGAGTATCTCCTGCTCCACGAAGCACTCCGGTTACAACAATTGATGCTCCATACAGTGGTTCTGCAAATGCTTCAATTCTTAGTATCCTTACTCCAAGCTCTCTTACTACCGGGTCAGGTGTAAGAATTCCAATCATAAACGGTGCAAATATAAACATCAGAAGTCCAGTGAACGCCATTATTCCCATTCCGAAAGCAACTGAAATTCTTCCAAAAGACAATGCAAGCTTTCCTCTGCCTGCACCGATACTCTGTCCAACAAGTGCTGTTGCAGCCTCCTCAATTCCGTAAGCCGGCATATAACACAGGCTTTCAGCAGTTATTGCAAATGCATTGGCAGCCACAGCCACAACTCCTAACGGTGCAACAATTCTTGTTATCGTAATCATAGCTCCGAACATTACAACATTCTCAAATGTGACAGGAAGCGATAAAACAAATGACTTCTTTATTGTCGCAAGACCTGCCTTCTCATCAGAATCTGTTCCGTAACCCTTAGAAAGCATAGGTGTTCTGAACATCAATACATAAAACATAATAATTGTAGTGACAATCTCTGCCGCCGTTGTTCCGAGTGCCGCGCCCATAACTCCAAGGCCAAAGCCGAAACCATGCCATCTGAATATGAATATAAAATTGAATATAACATCAAGTAAGCAGTTCATGGAATTAAGAATTCCCGGTGTTTTAGTATTGCCGCAGCTCTGTAACATTCTCGTACCAAGACGGTTAAATCCTAATGCCGGCATGGACAATGATGTTATAAGAAAATACATTGTCGCATCCCTGTGTATCGACTCTTCTCCACCAAGCCATGCTGGAAGCCCCCAGCTTATCATGGCTCCGGCAGCACCAATAATAATTGATATAAGAAGAACAATTCCAAATGACTGTAAGAACACTCTTCTTGCCCTGTTAAACTTCTTTGCCCCGACAAGCTGTGCCACCTGAATTGAAAATCCTAACGACGGTGCAGAAGCAAGGCTTCCAAGCAGCCATGTCGTTGTCGATACAAGACCTATTGAAGCCGAACAGCCTGCTCCCAGTCTTCCAACCATAGACGCATCAATATATTGCATTATAATTGATGACACCTGTGCCAGAATCGTAGGCAGACTCAGCATAATTACAAGTCTTATCTTCTGTTCAAATGTAATCTCTTTATTATTTCTTATATAGGAAAGTATATCTTCCTTCATTTAACATTACCCTTCTACAATATTTTTAGCATGCTCAAGAGCTGCATCAATATTGGCACAGAAATTATCTCTTCCAATCTCATCCGCAAAGCCGGCATGCTCCATAACTGACATAGGCTGTTCATTAACATGTGAAAGAATCATAACAGCACCATGTCTTTTACATACCGCATGAATATTTCTTAAAGATCTGAGAGCAGTAACATCCATTGCAGGAACACCTCTCATTCTTACAATAACTGCCTTAGAACCCGATACTGTCTGGATATCAAGAAATTTGTCCGCAGCTGCAAAGAACATTGGACCATTAATCTCATATACAAGTGTATCCTTAGGAACCTGCTTAAGATTAATACTGTCAGGATCATTGTTCTCATCTATATTATCACCAATATATTTCCAGCTCTTAACCTCAGTAACATCAGCCATTCTCTTAAGGAAAAGAAGTGCTGTAAGTACAACACCAACTTCAATAGCAACAACAAGGTCAAATACGATAGTAAGTACTGCCGTTGTAAGAAGTACAAGAATATCACTCTTAGGTGAAGTCCTGCAAAGAGAAATCATTTCTCTCCAACCACTCATGTTATAAGCTACCATGAAAAGAATAGCTGCAATTGCCGGCATTGGAATCCATGCTGCATATGGCATAAGTACAACAAGGATAAGAAGAAGTGTTACAGAATGAACCATACCTGCAATAGGTGTACGTCCACCATTCTTAACATTAGCTGCTGTTCTTGCAATAGCACCTGTTGCCGGAATTCCTCCAAATAACGCTGACACAAGGTTACCTGCACCCTGTGCGACAAGTTCCATATTAGGCTTATGTCTGCTTCCAATCATACCATCAGAAACAACGCATGATAAAAGTGACTCAATACCTGCAAGTACTGCAATAGTAAATGCATCCGGCAAAAGATTCTTAACCATTGTTATATTAACATTTGGTATGCTGATACCCGGCAGCTTGCTTGAAATTGTATATAAATCTCCAATAGTCTTAGCCTGCATTCCAAGTTTAACCATAATTACAGAAACTATAACAGCAATTAAAGATGCCGGTATCTTCTCTAACTTCTTAAATCTAGGCCATATAATAAGAATTGCAAGTGAAACACCACCTACAACGAGTGCCTGCCAGTTAAATGTGTTAATACATTTGAACATAGCCTTTAGCTTATCAAGAGTCTCTATCGTTGGTCCTGTATACGCAGAAGTATCAAGACCTAAGAAATCCTTAATCTGTCCTACAAGAATAGTAACTGCTATACCAAATGTAAATCCAGTTGTAATTGTATAAGGAATAAATCTGATAAGATTACCAAATTTAAGGAATCCCATGATAATAAGAATAATACCAGCCATAATTGTTGCAACAATAAGGCCATCCATTCCGTTCTGTGCCACAATTCCTGCAACAATAGTTGCAAATGCGGCTGTAGGTCCTGCAATCTGGACCCTGCTTCCGCCAAGGAACGAAATAACAAAACCTGCAAATATGGCTGTGTAGATACCCTGCTCAGGACCTACTCCTGATGCAAGCGCAAGTGCAATAGATAATGGTAATGCGATAATTGCAACGATAATACCTGCAATAACATCATTAACAAACTGCTTCTTAGAATAGCCTTTCATTACATCAAAAAGCTTTGGTACGAATTGATTCATTGTTTTCCCCTTAAGTGGTTTTACCACATTTCTCATATTTTATAAAATAATGCAGAACCTTACTGCGGATATATGTAAATTCCGGTTTTAACCCGGAAATAATAAGAATAAATAAGGCTGCACACCCATTAATAGCTGTGCAACCTTAGTCATGTCAAACATATTAATATTTAGTTAGTCACGATTACTCTGCTGTAGAAGAAGTATCATTTACTGTGACATTATCACATACAAACTCAACTACCTTCTGATAAAGTACCTGATATCCTATCTCAGAATTCATTTCTCTTCCATAAGTATCAAGGATTTCCTGATAATCATTATATCCATAATATGAAGCAAGTTCTTCTCCTGTTGAATTAATTTCATCTGCTTCAACTGTAATATTATTATCAGCAGCAATCATTGTAATAATCATTTTCTGTAAAAGATACTGCTTAGCATAGCTGTCTGCATAATCATTAAATGCATCTAATGAATCAAAGTTATATACACTCTTAAGATACTGCTCTTTTGATGAATATGATGAGCTGTATGATTCATATTCTGCATCAACATTGCTGTTAAGAGTCTTTAATAAATCTGAAAGTTCTTCACTTGGATAATCTGAAACATCAAGTCCATCTGTCATCTGTGAATATGCTGTATCAAATACTTCGCTTGATCTGCTTGATGATGCCTGTGTATTAAGATAATCCTTAACATAAGCTCTTAAATCATCAACTGTTGAAAGTGTCTGATCCTGAACACCTAACTTTGATGAATTCTCTGTTACCCATTCATCTGTAAGCTCTGGAACTACTGTTACATCAATTTCCTTAACTGTTACTGTAAATACAACCTGTTTCCCTGCAAGGTCTGAATTCTGGTAACTTTCAGGGAATGTACATGGAATATCTGTTTCTACACCAACTGTAAGTCCAACAAGTCCTTTATCAAGGTCATCTATAAATTTACCTGAACCAATTGTGTAAGAAGCATCTGTTGCTGTTCCACCTGAAAATGCTGTTCCATCAAGCTTTCCACTGTAGTCAAGCTTAATTGTATCACCTGACTTTGTTGTGCCTGTTGTCTGCACATCAGTTGTTGAAGTTGCCTCAAGAAGACTCTGGATATAACTTTCTATATCAGAATCCTCAACTATATAATCAGATTCAGCAAGATCGACTGACATACCCTTCCAGTCTGGAAGTGATACAAATGTCTTATATACATCTGCATTAGCTGAAATTGTTGCTGCATATTCATCTGCATTTATCTCTGTGTTAACTGTTGAAGGTGTCTTATCCGCATCCTTCTTCTTTGAATCACATGCTACTAAAGATGCCGCAAGTGCACCAACAAGTAACACACTGAATAATTTCTTTTTCATATACTTCCTCGTTTCTATATATATAAACATTAGTTGCTTAACAGCAAGCCTTATATTTATAGCACATTTACAGTAAAAATAAAAGTAATTTCACACTAATTTCACTTTTTTATACAGCATTAAACTGTTATAATCTCAATGTACTGAAACATTTTGGAGGATGCCGTTTAAACACGGTAATTATTCTATGAAGAAATTTAATAAAATAACACATTTTTCTTATCTGGCGGTTTTAATAATTTTAAGCAGCTTTATACTCACCGCCTGTCAGAAGCCAGCAGTTACTCTGACAACACCTGAGTCCGTGAATGGATTTAAGCTGAACACATTTGTGCAGATTGACTCATACACCAGTGTTTCTAAGAATACGCTTAATGATGCCCTCAATCTGTGTGACTACTATGAAAATATTTTTTCAAGAACTAAAGAGGACAGTGAGTTAGCAAAGGTCAATTCTAATCAAACGACCAGCATATCAAAGGAGCTGTATGAATTAATCAGCGCAGGACTTGAATATGCAGCTTTGAGCAATGGCGCATTTGACATAACAATAGGAAGCGTTTCCAGTCTGTGGGACTTTACAGCAGAATCACCGAAGGTTCCTGACAGTGATAAAATTGCCGAAGCTCTCACGCATGTTGATTACACTAAGATAAATGTGACTGATAACGGAGATGGAACTTACTCAATAAGCAAGCCAGATGATGTAATATTAGACCTCGGTGCTGTTGCCAAGGGATATATTGCTGACAAAATCAAAGATTTTCTTGAAGAAAATGGCGTAAAGCGTGCTATAATCAATCTCGGTGGCAATGTTTTATGTATCGGTAAAAAAACTAATACGGACAACTTTGGAATTGGTGTAAGAAAGCCATTTGCAGCCAACAACGAAGTACTTGTTGCTCTTTCTGTTGATGATTCCTCTGTTGTATCATCCGGTAATTATGAACGGTATTTTTATGCTGATGATGGCACATTTTATCATCACATACTTAATCCAGCTACAGGTTATTCTTATGACAATGACCTGTCTGATGTTACTATTCTGTCAAAGGATTCGCTCACCGGAGACTGCTTAAGTACAACCTGCTTCTGCCTTGGACTTGAAGACGGTATGAGGCTTATTGAAAGCCTTGATGGAATAGAAGCTATATTTGTGACTAATGAAGGTGAAATTCACTATTCCAGTGGAGCGAAGGCCTATGTAAAGAGCTGAGTTACCCCGCGGTGCAAGGCTTAACTTAATATTAAAAATGAAATGGAGAACATACAATGATAAGACTTATATTAATACTTATATTTGCAATAATAATATTCTTTGCCAGCCTTATAATGCTTCCTGTATTCTGGCTTATCGGCAAATTTAATCAGGATGCTAAAGACCGCGGAAGCCTCCGATTTGTACAGGGTGTTTTCAAGATTGTACTTTTCCTTTCTGGTGTTACAACCACTGTAAAAGGTCTTGAAAATCTTCCTAAAGACGGAGAAGCTGTACTTTTTGTAGGCAATCACCATGGTTTCTTTGACACAATTATTTCTTACACATATATGAAACCCAGAACTGGCTTTGTTGCCAAAAAAGAGATTGAAAAAGTTCCGCTTCTTAATATATGGATGAGATATCTTTACTGCCTCTTCCTTGACAGAAAGAATATGAAGGAAGGTTTAAAGACTATTCTCACTGGTATTGATTACTTAAAGTCAGGAACTTCTATTGTTATATTCCCTGAAGGAACAAGAAATAAAAGCACTGACGGTGTTCTTCCATTCCACGCAGGAAGTTTCAAGCTTGCTGAAAAATCAGGCTGCATGATTATTCCTATGGTGCAGAACAATACAGCTGCTGTATTAGAAGATCACCTTCCATTCTTTAAAAAGACTCACACTGTCCTTGAATTCGGCAAGCCAATCGATGTTGCCAGCATGGATCGTGAACAGAAAAAAACTCTTGCCAAGGATGTGCAGGATCTTATTGAGAAGATGTACGAGGAAAACAAGGCGCTTGTGTAGGTTTGTGTGAGAGGGGACGGTCATGAGGTGAAAGTATATGCCAGCTTCGGACACGCTCCCGCTCGGACGAATGCGTAGCGGGTACTAAGCGCACTTTCTCACTTCGTGAGAGGCGTTTGCTAAGTACCGACGCATTCTTACGGTCCGAAGCTGTCACATACTTCCGCCTCATGACCTTACACTTCACACAAACTTACAATTCGCTTTGGTTTCCCTTTGGGAAACCCTGCTTACTTGGTGTCTTTTGTTTACTTATTGGCAAAAGCCCACTAACTCTCCTTATTCAATCTGTTTCGTATGTCAATAAATCATTATTTTTTATTATATCAACTTCAATGACCTACTAGACCTCACACATCAAATATATTAGTAGGCTTTCATCCCTAATCCACTAATACATCCAACCACAAAACTACACTGAACACAGACAGCGTCATTACCGGCAAAGCCGGTAATAAGCGTTTTTCTACCGGGAAGATGGGCGTGGATGTGTATATATGCCGGTTTTGGACCGTAAGAATGCGTCGGTACTTGGCAAACGCACCTCACAGCGTGAGGAAGTGCGCTTAGTACCCGCTACGCATTCGTCCGAGTGAAAACGCGTCCAAAAGCGGCATATATACACATCCACGCCCTACCTTCATGGCAGAAAAAAAGACCACACCAGCATAGCCGCTAATGTAGTCTCTCGTTCTTACTTATTCTTCTTGAAAAGTCCCTTCTTTTTCTTCTCAGGAACTACAATCTTTCCACCTCTTACTGACTTGATACCTACAATATAGATACCACTTACTTCAGCTTTAATCTCAGCCTTAATTGGAATCTGGTCAAATACCTTAGGGTCACACATAAGTGACATAACTCTTGGTCCGATCTTTGCCTTTACGATTGGCATCTTACGGCCTCTGAGTGCTTTAGGTGTCTGATCTAAAACCATCTTAGGAAGTCCGGCATCTTTTAATTTCATCATCTTCTTATCAATGACAAGCATCGACATAACCTGCTTTGCAGCCTCTAACTGTGCATTATTAGCTTCCTGCTTCTTCTGAAGCTTTCTACCCACAATAGTAAGTGCAACAAGTGCTGCTATAAGTACAGCAATAACTATCAATAAAACAATACTCCAAACTGGCATATTTACTACTCCTTCGTTAACTTTTCATATACTAATCAATTATAACAAAACAATCTGTAATTGCAAGTGTTTTGTGTTGGACTTGGGTCGGAGTATATGGGTATATGTCATTTCCAGACACGCTCCCGCTCGTGGAAGTGCGTAGCGGACACTAAGTTCACTGCCTCACTTCGTGAGGGGCGTTCACTAAGTGCCGACGCACTTCCAACGGTCTGAAAACAACATATACCCACACACTCCGACCACCTCCCCGCAAAAACTTGCTCGGTTCCTATGGAACCATCGCTCTCTCGGCAGGAAATTTTACCTTTCCCAACTTCGGCACCATCACCATCTGCAAGAAACGCACTTTAGCACCGGCACACCCCCGCCTCCGCCAAAGCGGACAGGGAAGTGACAACGTAAGGGGGCAGGGTGTGTATATGCTGTAGCGTAAGACCGTTGGAAAGGCGTCGGCACTTGGCAAACGCATCTCACGAAATGAGACAATGCGCCTAGTACCGCTACGCCTTTCCACGAGCGCGAGCGTGTCTTACGATGCAACATATACACCCCTGCACCCGTCCGTCTGCCACTTTCCCCTTAGTCTGTCAGCTTATGCAGCAACGACATCTTCATATCATAATAAGCCGGGCTCATGTCAAGATAATGGTTATGAGGATTCTCAAATCTCTGCTCTTCTTCCCATATATTGTCACTGAGCTGGTCCTGAACATATTCCTTAATCTCGTCAATAGAAACTCTGTCCATTACACGCTTGCCGTTCTTTACAACAAGCTGCTGTAACTCTACAACTGTGCAGTTTTCAAAGTATCTGTTCTTCCAAGGCTTTACAGGGTCTACATAGCGGTAAGGCTTTGAAAGGTCAACAACCTCATCAGCACCTGCTATAAGGTCTGCTATTGCCTTTTTATTCTCGTCATATATTCTGTAAACCTTCTTAAGACCTGGGTTTGTTATCTTCTCAACATTTTCAGAAATCTTAATTCTTGGCTGGAATACTCCATTCTCCTCTACTGCTGCAATCTTGTATACAGCTCCAAATACAGGATCAGACTTTGCTGTTATAAGTCTCTCACCTACACCAAAGCTGTCAATGCAGCCACCCTGCTCTAAGATTGACATAATAGTCCATTCATCAAGACTGTTGGAAACAACTATCTTACAATCAGTAAGACCAGCATCATCAAGCATTTTTCTTACCTTCTTAGATAGATAAGCAAGGTCACCACTGTCAAGACGGATGCCCTTAAGACGCTTGCCCATTGGCTCAAGCACTTCCTTTGCACATCTGATGGCATTAGGAATACCTGATTTAACAACATCATAAGTATCTACAAGAAGCACAGTTGCATCCGGGTAATTCTCTGCATAATGCTTAAATGCTTCAAATTCATCACGATAGAACATTACCCAGCTGTGTGCCATTGTTCCACTGATTGGAATATTAAACATTTGACCGGCAAGGACAGTCGCTGTTCCAACTGCACCACCTATATAAGCTGCTCTTGCACCATATACTGCTGCATCCATGTTATGTGCACGTCTTGCACCGAAATCTGATACAGCACGTCCCTTAGCTGAACGCACGATTCTTCTTGTCTTAGTTGCAATAAGTGACTGGTGGTTAACCTGAAGAAGAATTGCAGTCTCAACAAGCTGTGCATCAAGTAATGGTGCAACAACAGTAATTACAGGTTCATTAGGATACATAATAGTTCCTTCCGGGAATGAATAAATATCTCCCCTGAACTTAAAATCAGCAAGGTATGCAAGGAATTTTTCCCCAAAAAGTCCCTGACCTCTTAAGTATTCAATATCATCTTCATCAAAATGCAGATTCTCTATATATTCAATAATCTGTTCAAGACCTGCAAATATAGCATATCCGGCATTATCAGGATTCTTTCTGTAGAACACATCAAATGCAACCTTTCTTTCCTTGTCCTCATCCTTAAAATAGCCATTAGCCATTGTAAGTTCATAAAAATCCATTACCATTGTAAGATTTCTCTCATCAAACTGTTTCTTCATAACTACTCCTTTTTCAAAGAAAAATGTACTATTCATCAATTCTAAGTTCTCTGGTTGTTATTGTTATCTGCATATCACAATCTGAAAGATGTTCACAATTCACTTCCATTCCATACACAAGATATATACTTATTGTATCCTCAGTTCGTTCAATTTCAAGACTTTTCGTGATAATCCCCAGACTCATATTTCCATAAGGTGTCTGGTAATAAGTCATATTTTTACTGCCCATGGTAAACCTCATCTTCGTAGAAACAACGCCTTTCTTTGTCACCTCTACGCTGTCACCATCAATCTTGATTATGCTGCTTGACCGTTCCTGTGAATCATCATACACTTCCTCATACCGTATATATTCCTTGCCGTTGACAACTGAGTATGTGCCAACATTTATGACTTCAACCTCATCATCCTGAGACTCAATTACTTCAACCTCTTCTCCATCGCGCGTGGCTTCCTCGTCCATAGTCCCGGTGTATAAACCTTTAATCTTAATAAAGACTTTATCCTTATTATTCAATCGCTCTTCCTCCACTAACTGCCTACAATCCAAGCAGTTCATTTATAAATGTTAAATATTTGAATCTTACTTTACAGCCCTTATCGGTTACTGTCCTATATTCTTCGTCTGTAAGAACTCCCGCAAGCTTTTCCTTAGAATCCTGTGGAACTACGCCATACACCGCGTCCACAAAGCACAACGGCGGATACAGCACACACCACCAGTTCTTCCCCTCTGCATCACCTATGTCAACTCTGAAAGCCTCATAGTATCCTGCTGGAAATGTGACATCTCCATAAGACTTTACCGGAAAATAACTTCTCTCAAAATATACACTGACATCTTCCATAAATCCATTGTCACGCAATGTTTTAATTGCAACATTTCTGATATTATCACTTTCTGCCTCTAATATAGCTCTTGACTCTGAAAGAGAATCTGACTCTGAAAGAGCCGGTCTTATGTAATCAACTACTGCTTCCTTAACCTTAAGCTTAACCTCCTGGTCTTCCTGAGAATCACTGTTGGCCCTCACATGGAATCTTATAATACTCTCAGATATGCCTTCTGTAACTGCCTCTAAATTTCCTGCATAAGACACTCTGTAATAACCAACCAGTCCACTGACAGCTATTATAACAATAAGCAGAATTCCAAGTTTCTTTTTAATGTTCATATGATATTTACCCCCCTGATATATCTTCATATCTGGGATTATATCCATATATTTCCATAATAAACAGGAATTTACAAACTAACAAAGGCTGGCATATACAGCCAGCCTCCGTGTAATCTAAAGATTATTTGTTAAGAAGTCTGATAATACCCTTCTCCTGATTAGTAATATGCTGTCTTATGACATTCTTAGTATTCTCTTCATCTTTCTTAGAAAGCTTATCAATGATGTCATTATGTTCGCTGATAAGAATAGAATGTGCTCTTGCATCCTTAACATATTCCAGTCTGTATCTGTACATCTGCTCTCTTAGATTATTAATAATCTGAATAAGTCTCTGATTATCTGTCATTGCATATATAATATCATGGAAATTCACATCAGCATCTACAATTGCAACCACATCCTTAGATATAATTGCTGCCTCGAATCTCTTATTTGACATCTTAAGCTCTTCGATTCGCTCTGGAGTAACATTGCGGCATGCAAGTGTTGCTGCAAGCTCCTCAAGTGCTGCTCTTACCTCAAGAACATCTCTCATGTCCTTCTCGGTTATATGGGCAACCTCTGCTCCCTTTCTTGGAATCATTATAACAAGACCCTCCAGCTCAAGCTTTCTAATTGCCTCTCTTATAGGAGTTCTGCTCACTCCAAGCTTATCGGCGAGTTGAATTTCCATAAGCCTTTCACCTGGCTCCATCTCACCACGGAGAATTGCCTGTCTTAAAGTATTAAAAACTACATCTCTTAATGGGAGATAGTCATTAACATCCATCTTAAGTTCACCTTTCATATAAAACCTTGCCTTTCTCTATTACTCTGAATGTGTATTATTTCCATATATATTATGGTGTAAATGTTTCCGTTGTATACACCTGCCTTGCCTCGCCCTTCTGTCTTAAGAACTGCTGACAGGCTATCATTGATTGTTCATCTGGAAATATTCCAAAAACTGTCGGTCCGCTGCCACTCATCATAGCATTAATTGCACCATGTTCTATCATATCTTTCTTAATGCTGTCGATGACAGGATACAACGGCACTGTGACTGACTCTAAAACATTTCCCATTCTTGAAGCAACAAGTGCAACATCCTTTAACTTGATAGCCTCAATTATTCCATCTATGTCCGGATGCAGCTTAACATCTGTGTTATCCAGTTTCTCATACACAAGCTTAGTTGATACATTTACCGGAGGCTTTGCTATAAGAATATGACAAAATGGCATACCCGGCAGCCTTGTAAGCTTCTCTCCAATTCCTTCAGCTAATGCTGTTCCTCTCATAAGACAATATGGAACATCTGCCCCAATCTCAACACCAAGCTTCATAAGCTCTTTCATTGGAACATTAAGTTCGAAAAGCCTGTTCATTCCAAATAACGCACATGCCGCATCACTTGAACCTCCTGCCATTCCTGCCGCAACCGGAATGAATTTATTAAGATCAACCTCTATTCCACCATCCAGCTTATACTTATTCTTCATAAGCATAATTGCCTTATAAACAAGATTATTCTCATTCACAGGTAGAAATCCTATATTAGTCTTAATTCTTATCTCTTCCTCAGGAATCCTTGTCATTATAATACGGTCATACAAACCAACAGTCTGCATTACCATTCTTACATCATGATATCCGTTCTCGCGTCTTCCAATAACATCAAGTCCAAGATTAATCTTGGCTCTTGCCTTTAATCTGATACTTTCCATATATTACCTAACCTTGTATACAAAATCCATTTTCAAAACTATTATATTAAAGATATTGTACGAAATCAAGTACAATATTATAAATGCACTTTTAAAAAGTTTCATTCTTACGGTACTTATGTGGAGATATCCCCTTTGCTTTCCTGAAAGCATCTCCAAAATAATTACTGTCATTAAAGCCACATTCAAATGCAATATCAGTAATTGATTTGTTTGTTTCAAGCAGCAGATTGCAGGCGTTCTGAATTCTTACATTAATAATGTACTCCTTAAATCCAAATCCGGTTGCTGTCTTAAATTTCTTTGAAAGATATGACCTGCTAAGATTAAATTTATCTGCAACATACTCTAAAGACAGATTATCTGCATAATGTTCATATATATATGTGGCAACTTCCTGAATAATCCTGTTATCCACATCAATTTCCTTAATAACATTTTCCTCATAATTCTTACAGCGGATAATAAACAGCAGAAGTTCAATTAGCCCAACCTTTATAAATGCCGGTGACAGCTCATCAGGAGAATCATTTTCAAATATCAGCTTATCAAGCAGGGCAACAACATAATCCCTTCTCTTCTCAGGAATATTAACGACTCCCGGTTTCATGCAGTTTTCCATAAGTTCTTTACCGGTCTGGTTCTCAATCCACTCTGTTGCTTCATTTCTAAAGCTTATAACAATTCTTTCATGCATTCCTTTTCCATTATAAGTTGTCCTGTGAAGACATCCGCTTGGAACAATCACAAGATCGCCCTTTCCGAACTTATAAATGTTGTGGTCAATAAAACTTGTGCACTCTCCGCTCGAAAGATAAAATATCTCATTAAACGGATGCACATGTGACCCTACCACTGCAGAACAACCTGTATTGCTCCTTTTTATCCTCTTAATATCAAAATCCTTCGACATATCCTGGAACATATAATCTCTCCTTATCTCAAACACACTTGCGTCTATTATAGTAATTTTTCTGTATTATAAAGAATATTTTTTTGTTTAATTGTAGAAATCACTGTTTTTTATGCTTATATTATGTATAAAGGATTTTGAAATGTCAACAAATAATCAGTATTTTGATTATTTTTCTGTATTTAAAGTAACATTTTCAACACATTAATTAAAATAAGGGGGCTTATCATGGCAAAACCAATAAGTGAGGATAAAAGAAATATGATTCTTAATGGTAATCTCTTTCATGCAATTCTTATGCTTGCGATTCCTGTTATGATCAATAGTTTTATCCAGTCAATGTACAATCTTACAGATACTTTCTGGCTTGGAAAAATAGGTACTGAGAACCAGTCGGCCATCACGCTTGTTTCTCCTTTCCAGAATATCCTGATTAATTTTGGCAATGGCATTACAACCGCAGGTGCAATCCTTATATCACAGTACCTCGGTGCAAGAGAGGATAAACAGGCTAATTCAATGGCTAACCACATCTGCCTTACTTCACTTGCATTTTCAGTATTATGTGCCCTTATATGCTGGCTTGTCTCTCCGGGACTTGTAAAATGGCTCGGTGCAGAAGGAAATATATATAAATACGGACTTACATACATAAGAATTGTCGTACTTGATCTGCCTTTTCTGTTTACCATTAACCTTTTCACATCAGTCAAACAGTCTCAGGGCGACACAGTAAAACCAATGCTTCTTAATATGTTTGGTGTTGTTATTAATCTTATATTAGACCCGTTATTCCTTATGGTTTTCAAATGGGGTATCGGTGGTGCTGCCCTTGCAACTCTCATTGCCAAAATTCCATGTGCAGTTATTGCACTTATTGTACTTACAAGACCAGGACAGCTTATCAGAATTGATTTCAGGGGATTTAAGTTTGATAAAAGCAAGATGGGTTCGATTGTAAAAATCGGACTTCCTACCGCAATCGGAGGAAGCACTATGCAGCTTGGTTTCCTTCTTATGACTAAAAATGTTAATGCTTACGGATTTATTGCAACAAGTGCTTATGGTATCGGAAACAAGATAAACAGCATCATTACAATGCCTGCAAATGGTATCGGCTCCGCCATATCAACTATTGTAGGACAAAATATTAGTGCCGGACAGAAAGACAGAGCAGACAAGGCTTACCATTACGCACTCCGTATGGGCGCTCTGTTTCTGTTATTCTTTGGTTTGATTCTGTCAAGAAGATTTATATCACAGGCTATGGTAACATTTTTCTCAACTGATGAAAGAGTTATTCCGCTGGCAACAGATTTCCTCTCACTTATGGCATTCTGGTGCTGGAGCAACGCATTTTACAATGTCACACAGGGACTTTTTCAGGGAAGCGGTCACACCATGATTACAATGATTGTCGACGCTTCAAGAATCTGGATATTCCGTCTGCTTACACTCTGGGTATGTGCAAATGTATTTAATATGGGAGTTGCTTCGGTCTGGTATGCGGTTGTAATCAGTAACGGGACTTCTGCTGCCATACTCTACGGACTCTACTGGACAGGAATATGGAAAAAATCCACTATAAAAATTGAGAAAACAGAGGGTTAATTATTCTAAAGCATTTACCGATATACGCATTATAGGAATACTGTAATATTATTCTAACCAAGGAGGGAAATCCCTCTCCTCACCTGAGGGGTTCGGATTTTGCTCTGCAAAACCAAGGAGGGATATTATGTCATTAAACGGAGTTAATACTAATTATCAGACTTATGAAACTGGCACTTATTCAGGTACCAGCAAGAAGGCTTCTTCTAAAGAAGCAGAAAAGTCTACAGGTTATTCTGATGTAGCAGCAACTTATGAGCATTCTTCTAAGTCCGCTGATTCTACAACAACAGTTAATAAGAAGGCTTCTAATGCTTCCGTTGTTGCACAGTTAAAGGCTGATCAGGAAACACGCATGGCTCAGATGCAGAGCCTCGTTACTAAGATGTTCTCTAAGCAGGGAATCACTATCGGAACTGCTGATGATATGTGGAAGGCACTTGCAGGAGGCAATTTCACAGCAGATGCTGACACTATTGCACAGGCTAAGGAAGATATTTCCGAAGACGGTTACTGGGGTGTTAAGCAGACATCTGAAAGAATCTTCTCATTTGCACAGGCACTCGCAGGTGATGATGAAGAGAAGATGACTAAGATGAAAGAAGCATTTGAAAAGGGCTTTAAAGAAGCTACTAAGACATGGGGTAAAGAACTTCCAGGTATTTCTCAGGACACAAGAGATGCTGTCCTTAAGAAATTCGATGATTACTTTGCCGGAAAGAATTCATAAAATAACATTTTCAGAGGTACAGTTTTTGAATCCTGTACCTCTTTTTTTATCTAAGCCTTCACAAGAAGCAGCTTTGTTCCCCGTGGTATAACCACAGATTCTGACAATCCGTCAGAACATTTTGGATTGCTCGCCTTAACGGACTCTGCTGTTGTATGGTACATTTTAGCAACATCCCATAATGTTTTAGTGCCATCTGCAATATATCCGGTCATTGACGGCATCTGTGACAAATCAAGCTTCTCATCCGCAATATATGCACTCTTTATTCCACAATATTCAAAGTTCCTGAAGCAGATCACATCCAGTGATACTGATGCTTTAACCTCTATTACACCAGCACTGTTTATTGTCGCTGAAAGCTGCTGGACTGACGGCTTTATGTTGTATTCAAGTGCATCAGGGCTGACACCGTCAATTTTTATTGCGCTTGCAAATGGAATGATTGTATGCACGCTTCCAAGCGGCTGGCTGTCACTTGAAGTTATGTAGAATACATTTGCACTGACAACACCTTCCGCAACAAGTTCCCCTGCTGAAAATGTCACATCATCAAGCTGCACCGTTGCTGTGCAGTTGCATATTTGCATAAGGTCAGCATAATTTTCAAGCTGGAGATTGCCTGACACACGGCTCGATACATTATTGCGCACCACAAGACAACGAAGCTGCGTATCTGAATTTTCTATCTCCATATCGTATGAAGGTGAATATATATCAGCTATGACGTCTTTCTTTCGCTCCTCATATGCCTTGACATCCATATCAAGAACAACTTCAACCGCAATATCACGGTTTTCGCCATCCATATCAGGTCTTTCCTCAATTGTCTTTCCAATTATCTGGAAATTGACATATGGTATCATATCTGCATTACAGCCGCTTATATCAAGACTTCCTTCAAATGATGCTGTTGTCTCATACCACTGCACATTGCCTGTTTCGCCATTTCCGATATACATTACAAATATATCTAAATCACCAGCAAGTTTAAGGCCATCATCTGCCAGTCTTGTATTTAGATTTCTTACATCTACATCATCCCAGATTATTTCCTGTATCTCTGGTTTGCCTGCCGGAAGTGTTACATTTTCCCTGATTCTGAAATTATCACGCTGATTGACTGCAAGCTGTACGAATTCCAGTTCTTTCTTTAACTGCTGGATATCTGTATTCTCTGTCTCCTCAACTCCTGTTATCATCTGTATATCCTGCAGATTCTCACATATAAGCTTAAGCGTAACAATTGCCTTCACACTTATTTTTCTTGAATTAATTGCCTTAATACTAAGATCTTCTATTGATGCCTGACATGTTACATAATCACCTGTACAGTCACTTGAAAGATTAACATTTTCAGAAAAGCTCATTTTTCCAGTCATCTTGACAGGCTTCATTCTCTCTGAATCAGATGACGCCCCAATATAGAGAAGTGCAAATTTTAATTCTCCATCAACTGTCGCTTTATCCTTATTTACCTTTACACTGTCGGTCTGGACATTTCCCCATTCCTTTACTATGAGTTCAATATCATCTTTCGTGTCCGGCACATTAAAATCATCGTCCAGTGTAATCTGTGCCACGGTATTACATTTTAAACGGTATTCATGAATATTTTCTGTTCTGAGTCTCACAGACTGACCTCCCATACATTCTACATTTTAAATACGACACTTTCTTCCCGCCGCTCCATCTTTAGCACTATTACCGGATATGTTTCCACCTCATTTACCGCTTCCCCAGCCGCAGGTCCTATAAGGTTAAGGTCAATGTACAACGCATTATCCCCAGTGTACACATCATTAACCTTAATGGAATACCCGCTGGTCTCCCGTGTTCCATACCCGGCCACAACATATGTATAATCCTTAGTCGTATATGTAAGCCTCATCACTTTATCTTTTTTGCTTTCGATAAGCTTCCTGAGCTCCTCCGGCAAATCCGCATTTTCAACCACTGTATAATCAACACTGGTCTTATTATCCGGCTCTTTGCTGCCGGAACACCCTGTCATGGCGCACACAGGCGTAATTATCAACAATGCGAGCATAACAGCCATGACTTTTCCCCAGATTTTTCTACACATAAAAAACACCCCCACAATAAGACCTAATTAATCTTATGTGGAGGTGTTGAAAATATTCATATGAATTTATACTGCATATCCCTTGCTCTTTATAACATCTATAACCTGGTCTACATATTTCTCACACTCTTCTGTGCTTCCTGCCTCAACCATTACACGGACAACAGGCTCTGTTCCGCTTTCGCGTACGAGGATTCTTCCATCTGCGCCAAGTGCATTGGCAACTGCCTCAACTGCAGCCTTAACATCTGCATCATCCTGTGCCTGTGTCTTATCTGTAACCCTGATGTTCTTAAGAACCTGTGGATATATAACAAGTGGTGCTGCAAGCTCTGACAATGTCTTCTTCTTTGCAAGCATAACCTCCATCATCTTAAGGGCTGTGATAATTCCATCACCTGTTGTTGCATATTTAGAGAATATGATGTGTCCTGACTGCTCTCCACCTATACGGTAGCCGTTCTCTGACATACACTCATATACATACTTATCTCCAACCTTAGTCTTTTCGTACTCAATTCCTACTGCATCAAATGCTTTGTAAAGTCCGAAGTTAGACATTACTGTTGTTACAACCTTGTTTCCGACAAGCTTATCTCTGTCCTTCATGTAGCATCCATAAATATAGAGGATGTGATCACCTGTTATAACCTCACCCTTCTCATCTACACAAAGGCATCTGTCTGCATCACCGTCAAATGCGAATCCTACATCGAGGTGTTCTCTTCTTACTAAATCCTGAAGACCTTCAATATGTGTTGAACCACAGTTCTCGTTAATATTAGTTCCGTCCGGAGCTGCATTTATAACATAAGTCTTAGCTCCAAGTGCATCAAATACAGCCTTTGCAAGTGTCCATGCACTACCATTGGAAGCATCAAGACCTACTCTTATTCCCTTGAATGAATAGATTGCAAGACTCATAAGATATCCCATGTATCTGTTACGGCCTGCTGTGTAATCAACTGTGCATCCTATCTTCTCTCTTGTGGCATAAGGGATTTCACCCATCTCATCATCAAGATACTTTTCGATTTCAGAGATTACATCCTCTTTCATCTTTTCGCCAGCTGAGTTAATAAGCTTGATTCCATTATCATAGAACGGATTGTGGCTTGCAGATATCATGATTCCACAATCAAAATCTTCTGTTCTTGCTACATAAGAAACACTTGGTGTAGTTGTAACATGAAGAAGATATGCATCTGCTCCTGAAGCTGTAAGTCCGGCAACTAAAGAATACTCAAACATATAACTGCTTCTTCTTGTATCCTTACCAATAACAATCTTTGCCTTACCATCCTCATGGTTCTTTCCATAATACCAGCCTAAGAATCTTCCTACCTTAAATGCATGGTCAACAGTAAGAGTTACATTAGCCTCTCCTCTGAATCCATCAGTTCCAAAATACTTACCCATAATCTACTCCTTAATCATCATATCCGTTAGGATTATTCTTCTGCCATCTCCATGAATCGGCACACATAGTCTTTAAGTCACGTTCTGCTTTCCAGTGGAGTTCTCTCTCCGCCTTGCTTGCATCACAGTAGCATGTTGCGATATCGCCTGGTCTTCTTGCCTTAATTACATATGGTATATGTATTCCTGTAGCTACTTCAAAATTCTTTACAATATCAAGTACTGAATAGCCATTGCCTGTACCAAGATTGTATATTGCAATTCCCGGATTATCGGCAAGCTTTTCTATAGCCTTAACATGTCCGAGTGCAAGATCAACTACATGGATATAATCTCTTACACCAGTTCCATCATGTGTATCATAATCATTGCCAAATACACCAAGTTCCTTTAATTTTCCTACAGCAACCTGTGTTATATATGGCATAAGATTATTAGGTACTCCGTTAGGATTCTCACCTATAGTTCCACTCTCATGTGCTCCGATAGGATTAAAATATCTTAAAAGAATTACATTCCACTCCGGATCAGCCTTCTGTATATCTGTAAGAATTTCCTCAAGCATTCCCTTAGTCTTACCGTAAGGATTAGTAATCTCTCCCTTAGGGCATTCCTCTGTAATAGGTACAAATGCAGGATCTCCGTAAACTGTAGCTGAAGATGAGAATATAATATTCTTAACACCATGCTTTCTCATAACATCAAAAAGTGTAAGTGAACCTGATATGTTATTCATATAATATTCAAGTGGTTTTGCTACTGATTCACCAACAGCCTTAAGCCCTGCAAAATGTATAACACTATCAATACTTTCTTTCTCAAAAATCTCATTTAATGCAGCAGCATCATTGATGTCTGCCTCATAAAATGCAGCTTTTTTCCCTGTAATTTTCTCAACCCTGTCTAAAGACTTTCTGCTTGAATTAACAAGATTATCAACAACTACAACATCATAGCCTGCATTCTGAAGTTCAACAACTGTGTGGCTTCCAATAAAGCCTGCACCGCCTGTAACTAATATTGCCATTATTATCTCCTTTATGTTCTATACTAATATAGCCACAAAACTTCATATAACATGTCGTTCTGTGGCTTATTATATATCTTATGTTACGATATTATTTGTCGCCTTTCATCATACGCTCAGTTGACCAGATTTCAACCTCGTACCTGTTGCTCTTATTATATCTCTTTCTGAGATTCTTAAGCTGCTTTAAGTACTCTAAAGTAACCTTTCCTGAAAGCTTTGATTCACCTTCAGTTCTCTGCTGGAATTTGTATGGAATCTCTACAACCTTACTGTATGTACCCATAGCAAGTACCTCAACCATAATCTTCCATCCAATTGGCTGAAGATCTGCATTCTCAATAACTTCTCTTCTGAACATAAAGAGTCCGCTTGTTGGATCTGATATCTTTCTAAGACAAGGTAACATAACCTGTCCTATCTTTCTTGCTGTTCCAGATACAAACTTTCTGTACCAGTTAAGTCCGCCATCATCTCCACCTGGAATAAGTCGGCTAGGTATACAGAAATCTGCACCGCTTTCCATAGCCTTGTACATATATTTAAGAACGATTGGCGGGTGCTGTAAATCAGCATCCATACATGCCATATATTCTCCCTTTGCAAGCTTAAAACCATCGAGCACAGCAGTTGCTAATCCTGTACCATTCTTTCTGTGTTCCATTCTCACCTGTGGATATTCCTTAGCAACTTCCATAATTACATCAGGTGTATTGTCCTTACTGTCATCAACAAAGACAATTTCATAATCAACACCCTTCAAAGCAACATCAATCTGTGCTACAAGATTTCTGATATTCTTGCTTTCATTAAATGTTGGTATTACTACTGATAACATTATTATACTCTCCTTTAAAAAGAATTCTCTCGTCATTATACATCAATATACGACAAAGTAAAACATTTTTTTATACTCTGGTAACAACCATGGTTGCCTGTCCCTTAACTATTATTGAACGAAGGCCTGCACTTACAAAGAAACTGTCGCCTGCTTTAAACTCCATAGTCTTTTCATAATCATCAGTTTCAATAGTTCCTGAACCGTTAATGAAAAGCACAGAAACAAATGATGCCTCATCAACAGTAATCTTTGCCTCGTCATTGACATCATACTTATATACTTCAAAGTATTTACACTGGACAAGTCTTTCTTCTGTGAAATGTTCATTTCTTGCAATAACAACCTCTGTCTTATTGTCCTTGATATATTTATGGTTATCAACAACATCAAGTGCTTTCTTGACATGAAGCTCTCTTGGATTACCGAACTTGTCCCTTCTGTCATAATCATACATACGGTAGGTACAGTTAGAATTCTGCTGTATCTCACATATGAATACACCTGCGCCTATTGCATGGATTGTTCCTGCCTTAACCATAACAACATCGCCAGCTTTAACCTCTATCTTATTAAGTATGTCTGTAATTGTATTATTATTAATTCTCTCAAGAATCTCTTCCTTAGATGCATCTCTTGAAAGCCCGCAGTACAGATATGATCCCGGTTCGCTGTCCACTACATACCACATCTCATTCTTTCCATATTCATTCTCGTTCTCAAGAGCATATTCATCATCAGGATGAATCTGTATAGAAAGTGCCTGCTTTGCATCTATGAATTTAATAAGGATAGGAAATCTGTCCTGTGCCTGACATTTCCAGCCTAATGCTTCTTTTCCTATAATATTAAGGTACTCGTTAAAGAGCATTCCCTTATATCTTCCTTCCGCTATACGGCTCTGACCATCTGGATGTGCTGAGAGCTCCCAGCTCTCACCTATGACATCGTAATCACATTTCTTGCCATATACATCACGAATCTTGGTTCCACCCCACAGATTATCCTTAAATGCCGGTTCAAGCTTCGCAATAGGACTCTTATCCAGTCTTACATAATTAGCAGATGCCTGTGGGTTATCCTGATTATATATCTTAACAAGATCCGAATCTGATATATTATCTCCAATACCAACCTCGATTACTACAACATTCTTATCTGTCTTATTAGCAATCCTGTGTTTCGTTCCCACTGGAATGAACACACTTTCATATTTGTTATAATCAGCAGTTTCATTACCAAGTGTAATTGTCGCAATACCTGCAACTATTGACCAGTGCTCAGTTCTCTTTTCATGCTGGTGAAGAGACATTGACATTCCTGGAAAAACAGTAAGCTTCCTAACTTTATATCCCTGTGAATAATTAAGTATCTCCTGTGTTCCCCATTCCTTATAAGTAGTCCTGTTATAATCGAAAAATGCTTCATAAGTATCAATATTATCTTTCATAATCTGCTTTATATTATCAGCAGACTTTTTAGAAGATACATATGTTGCATCATCTGTATTAACTACAACGATATCTTTAAGGTCATTGGCTACAACAAGCTGTCTTGATGCGTTATTTATAATATTGACGTTATCACAATCATTTTTTATTATACATTCAGACTTGATATCCCTGCCAAATTCTGCAAGATTGCTTGCATTACCAACATCCATCCATTCAAAATTCACTTCTACAACCTTAATAGAGCTGCATTTTTCAAGAAGAAGCGTCTCTATGCTTCCATGCGGTATAGACTGCATTACTGCCTCTGGAAATCGTACTGCACGTCTTATTGCAGGAACTTTTCTCTTGGCAGTTTTACATGTAGTATATAATTCTGGTGCAAGATGTCTTGCAGCATTAGTTATATCTCCTGCCCTGAATACTAATATTCCACTATTCCACAGATATCCTTCTTCATATCCATAACCAAGAAGTCCTTCTGTTTCATCTTCATCAAAATCCATTCTTGCAATAAACTGTTTTACATCTTCATGTTCTCTTAAGATATATCCATAAGATGATGACTCCTGCTTAGGCTTTACTCCTAATACAGCAAGATGTCCTGCCTTGGCGTAATCCTTTGCTGCAATAACAGCCTCTTTATAACCATCTCCATCTATAAGATTATCCGAATTAACAACCAGAACTAATTCTGATGGATTAGCAAACATTGTTCCCAACAGCACAGCAGCTCCTGTTCCCTTTGGTATTCCCTCAAGAATAACCCTGTACTTAAGACTCTGAAATGCCTTCATCTGTCCGTTAACAATATTCTTATAGCTCTCATTAGTAACTATTATAAATTCCTCACAGAAAGGCATATTCCTTACTACAGTTTCCTGTAATATGGAACGTCCCTCTTTAATATTCATAAACTGTTTTGGAAAATTCCTTCTGGATAATGGCCATAAACTATCACCACTACCTCCAGCCAATATTACACATTTCATAGCAATCCTTCCTTAATCCTGTTATGTACCTGTATTATTTACCCCTGACTTACTTAATTATTATTAATATTAACATCTGCCGCAGCTGCTGTATTATCGACAGCTTCTGTTGCCTTTGTTTCTTTTGTAGTTTCCTCTGTTACAGACTCTGTTTCCTTTGTTTCTTTTGTTGTAGTTTCCTTTGATACAGACTCTGTTTCCTTTGTTGTAGTTTCTATAGATTCGTTTGCCTTTGTTTCGTCTGCCTCTGTTGATGGCTTTGTCTCTTCCTCATCCTTTTCCTCTTCTCCGCCATTATTATCATCTATGCCACTTGCAGAATCTTCTACAGTCTCTTCCTCAGCTTCTTTTATAGTTGTTTTATTTGATCTCTTAGTATTTTCTTCTGCGGACTCATCAGCCTTAGTAGTCTCCTTTACAGCTTCATTATCAGCTGCTGTTGTATCATCTGCTTTCTTCGTAGCTTTAGCCTGAGTTACCTTTTCCTTAGATGTGGTTGTTTCAGCTGTTGTAACCCTTGTATTGTTTGAATTATTATTCTTCTTAGCAGTTGTTTTAGAATCACCTGATAATACAGCCGATAAAAATACACTTAAAACTATTGCAAATAATATAACGCCTCCAGCTACATAAACCACAATTCTTCTTGCAGCCTGCGATAATGACGGAAACAATTTCCCTACAACTCCTGCCAGCTTTCTCACAACAGGATTTGATGCATCTGCTCTTCTCATTGCAGCGCTACGATCCGCCTTTGTTCTTCTGAATGGATGTTCATCACTATCATCATCTATATCATCATCTTCAAAATATGACTTTTCATCATCTTCCGGCTCTGAGTCGTCGTCTGTTTCTTCAGGCTCATAATACAATGCATCAGGCTCGGCACCATCTTCCGTTTCATATCTGTCAGCCTCATACTCATCATCAGAGCCATTCTCTTCTTCATATTCTGATTCTTCTGTCTCAAGTTCAATACCAAGCATCTGTGCTTTTGTCTTAACAATTAATTCACATATAAATGCACTGTCTACATCAAGCAGTTCTTCTATTTCATCAACAGAATGCATTTCATATCCGTAAAGCTCAAGAAGGATTGTCTGTACTCTGGATAAACTTCTGATAGCTTCACTGGTATTATCATAATCTGCCGGATTTCTGAACATTTTAACATTATCTCTGATAATATTATATAATTCAGCATCTTCCTTAATCTTATTAAATTCATATTCTAATCCGGTCACATTAATTTTTATTGTATTCTTGTCAATCAGTCCAAACATAAATGCAGATACAAGTGTTGCTACCTGCCTGTGTATATTCTTACTAACATCAATTTTATCAATATTATTACATAAATAAATAAATGCCCTGCTAGTTACTTTCTTGCTATTATCTCCAAATACCGGGTATACAAGTGCATATACTTCCTTATAAAATTCCTTGCAGAATACTTCCTTATCCTGATTACCAGAAACAACATCTTTAATAAGCTTAACTAACTGTTCATCATTCTTACTCATATTACTCCTCATTTCTGCATATATTTATCCATTTAAATAAACACTTCGTATAATTATATCACTATGTTAAAGAATTGTCACCTTTTTAATATTTCCATGCACTCATATCTACATTTCCAGAAATGCCCGGTATAGAACCTGACTCTGTAAACTGCCACATCTGGTAGCTTCCACCATAAGTGCAGCTACTTCTATACTGTGCAAGCCATACAGTACTTCCAGAAACAAGCCCTCCTGCATTGATTCTGTTAGTCATCCAGTCTTTATTAGCATATACCATTGCCGAATACCCGGCACCCCTTATCGTCTGTACAAATGCATTAATAACAGCCGTTCTTTCCGCAACCGATATTTTATCTCCTCTTCCTTTTCCATTTCCTGCACTCTCTACATCTATTGCCAACGGAAGAGATACATTATACCCACTACATGCAGATATAATAAAACTTGCCTCTTCAACAGCTTCATTAGTATTAACCGCCTGAGTAACAATATAGGCTCCAACTTTGACACCTGCTGCTATTGCATTCCTCATGTTTGTATCAAATCGTTTATCCTTTACCAGTCTTGCTGTCTCATATCCCCTGTAGCCTACACGTATAATTGCATAGTCAATTCCTGCCGCCTTAACGCGATTCCAGTCAATATCTCCGTTATAAGTAGATACATCTATTACCAGATGTGAGCCAAGCGAACCGTCTCCATTAAAATAATATTGTAGTCCGTCAATCTGATTCCACCCAGTAACAGCCTGCGAATTTCTGAAATAATATGTTTTCCCCTGTATATTCTGCCATCCATCAGCATATACAGTCTCTGTCTCAGCTTCTAATGAAAGAAGAACATAATTTTTTCTGGCTGTCGTACTCTGATTATCAGATGGTTTAGTATTTTCTCCCTTAGAAGTTTCTTCTGTTTTAGAAGTTTCTTCTGATTTAGTACTCTCACCTGTTGTCTTTGTTTCACTCTGTGTTTCTTTAGTTCCTGCTGCAGTTTCCTTAAGATTATCTGCAAATACTGTTGTATTATTAGTCATCTCAACATTTTCAGTGCTAATATTTCGCTCAGGTACAAGGAATTTTGTTACAACATCTGCCTGTCCTCCTGTTATCTGAATCTTTCCTGTTTCATATATGTATCCTGAATATGCAGACACACTATGATCATCTATTAAAACAGAGCCAGCTGTATATCTGGCAGCTTCATCGTCCGTAAGCTGCATTGTACTTCTGCCTGTTATCTTATAGATTATATTGTCACCCGATTTCTTCAAAGCAGTAACATTGACTTCTCCTGCTGAAGCTGTTGTTTCAGGTACAGAAACTGCAGGTGAAGAATTAGAACGGTTCTTTGACGGATCCTCTTTCTGTGTAGCAGCTGAATCTGCCACAACCTTTTCCATAATGTCATCCATTACTGCAAATGTCTCAACTGTCGCCTCTGCTGCTTCCGGAGTCTTATACCCTTCCTCAGCCTGCACTACCAAAGTGTATGTTCCCGTTTCAAGATCCGGCATAAGAACTGTACCATCCTTATCATCATCTTCATAAACTTCCTTATCAACATCCTCAACATTCTGTCCTGCATATGCAGCCTTTAGTTTCTCAATCTGTTCTTCATTATCTTCTTTACTTCCACTTAAAAGGTTAAATACAAGCTCATGTCCTGAAAGAATCTCTCCATCTTCACCATACACACTTGCAGTAATAGTATTTTCATCTGCTACCGCCTCCAGATAAAGTGACAAAACTGGTGCTTTCATTTCTTCTGCTGTTTCCATCTGTGTTGACGTATCTTCTATTGCTGCTGCAACATCAGTACTTTTCTGCTTCCCAATACGACTGACAACTGACACCGTAATAACTATTCCGGCAACTGCCACAACAACAGCACCACTACTTACAGCTGTTATAATAACATGCTTCTTTACCCTGAAAAAATCCCGTAACCACATCTTTGCCGTCTGTATAAAAGAAAGTTCTGTAACCTCTAATACCTCATACTCGCTATCCTGTGAAGCAGCTTCCTGTTCACTTATTGTATCTTTCTTAAGTAATTTCTTTAATGAAAACATTTTTTCTCCATTTTAAAAGTTGTATAATCTCAACAACGGCGCTACATTTTATATGATAGCGCCGTTTGTAACCTGTTGTTATTATTTATTGTTAATTACCGTCTCTTCTGTTGTCTCCTGCTTCTTAGCTGCAACAGATAACTTTCTGGTTTCTGTCTGGCTCTCAGTCTCTGTTTCCTTCTGAGTTTCTTTTTCTGTTTCTGTTTCCTTTGCTATAACTGTCATTACAGCAGTCTGTTTTACAGTTCCATCCTTTGGCACATCAAAGTAATATACAACAGAATAAGTATAATTCTTTACATCGTACACATTTACAAGTGCCTGCTCCGGTGACATAGTTGTTTCCTCACCAGTTGCAATATTTCTTCTGATAACCTCATATCGTGTAAGTGTTGCATTCTCAGATAAACTGTTAGTTCCAGATACACCATTTATAAAGCTGAAGCCTGCTGGAAGTCTGCCTGAATCATCTGCCTGTACATTAATATCCGGTGTTACAAGTTTTGCTGTAACATCAACGATATTAAGGACTGCATCCTTTGTTATATTACCAGATTTCGGATCTTTAAATGAATATCTGACTGTATATCTGCCTGGCTGTGATAATGCATCTTCTTCATCAACTGAATTTCCTGAAGAATCAATTATATCGTAATCTACATCCACCTCATAGCCTATTGAATTAACTCCTTTAACTCCTGACATGAAATCCACACCCTCATTGAGCTTTCCTGAATCATGTCCCAGATATCTTGTTATGTTAGTATTAGTTACTGTCAATGCAGCATCCTGTGCACCATTAACTTTATAGTTGGCATATCCGAAAAATGCAATGTTCATATCAACATATCCATCAATACCATCAACAGTGTCTGTTACACCATACTGCCACATATCATAATGCCATTTAAAGCTTGCAAGGTCATCACCATATGCCCAGCGTGTTGATGTATAATAATATTCACTCCAGTAGCATGCCATCCATACCTTAAACTTTCCTGCAAGTTTCTCTCCATCAAAATTATCATACCATCTGTTTCTGTTAGAATATACCATTGGCTGATATCCATAACTCTTTACAACATTACAGAATGTCTCACACGCCTGTGTAACCTGATCATAATCGCCTGTTTTAAGTTCCCAGTCAAATGCAACCGGATATGTAATCTGATAGTCTTTTATAAGATTAATACAAAAGCTTGCTTCATCGTATGCAGTCTTTGCATCTGTTGCACCCGAATAAAAATATATTCCTACCTGGATACCGTTAGCTAATGCTCCCTGGATATTCTGCTTGAATTTTCTATCTTCGTATAAACCATCATCTCCGCCACCACATTTAATCATTGCAAATGTAATTCCATCGGCAGCAACCTTTGACCAGTCTATATCTCCCTGCCATCTTGATACATCTATACCATACACAAGCTGATTAACTTCATATATCTGATCAGAACTTGATGTATCCTCAGTTCCTGAATCTGAAACCTCTGCATCCTCTCTTGATGGCTCTGATGAATTATCTTCAACTACCTCAAGCTCTTCTATATCCTTTACTGCAACAGGACCAGCACCACTGTCTGCAACAGCTTCAATTATCTGATTAAGTTCCTCACTTGTTGTATCATCACTTGAAAGTGCTTCCTCCATAAGACTTTCAAGCTCTTCTACTGATGAGCTCTCTTCTTCAGCAGTTTCTTCCTGAGTTTCTACAAGAATCTTATTAAGTTTATCAAGTCTTTCTGATTCAGTTTCAGTCTCAGACTCATGCTCAGTTTCCTGTGCCTGCACAACATTTTTAGTGTTATTATGTTTAACATACTCAACACCTGTAACTGTTGCCGCAGTTCCCGACACCGCAACTGCACCTGTAATAATACAAATCTTGGCATGTGCCACAAATACTGACTTTCCTACTCCTGCCAGCTTACCTGCTAAACCTTCTAATAATTCTTTCATTCTTAATCGTATCTCCTAATTCTCCTAAACCACATGTATTTTAATCATAATAATGCTTAAAGTACACTCTTCCAAATATAGCCCATGTATCAATAAATGCCTGCCATATATCTTTCATCCCTATTCGTCGGCTATCCGAATCTCTGACGTATACAACTTCAACCGGCATCTGTGCAATTGTAAAACCTCTTCTGTGTATAGCAACCAGAAGTTCTATATCATAGGCAAATCCTGATGTCCTGACAAGATGTGCCACCGGCTTGATTGCCTCCACTCTGAATACCTTAAGCCCTGTCTGTGTATCCCTGACATTAAGATGAAACATCACAAGCAGCATTATGTAATAACCCATGCTTATAACCTTTCTCTTAAATGGATAATCCAGCTTGGAATCCTTATGGAACTTGCATCCAATTACAACATCTTTATTATCGTCAAGCATTTTTTGAAGATAACCTTCAAGCTGTGATGGATTCAATTCTAAATCTGCATCAACAAATGCAACATACTTTCCTTCCACCTGTGAAACACCGGCAATTATAGCATTACCTTTGCCTCTGTTCTTGGTAGAACTTATCATACGCACTCTGTCGTCCTCTTTAACTGCTTTTTCAATTTCAGATTTCGTATTGTCCCTACTGCCATCATTAACCACAACTATCTCTAATTCTGGAACAAACTTTTCAACAATTCTGAGTGTTTCTTTAATACTGTTATATATAAGCTTTTCCTCATTATAAGCTGGCATAACTATTGACAGCATCCCATCCAGATTAACCATTGAAATTCCCCTCTCGTGTCTGCACATTTATTAATATTACAATGCTATGATGACTTTTTCAAGTATAGACGCGTAATTAACGCAGATAATATTAGAAGATTCTAAAAAATAATTAAGGAGAACAGATATGAATAACTCAGAAAATCTTCCAACAGACAACAATAATAAATCTATCGTAAAAGGACAAACCATGTATAACTGGGAAACTCGCGATAATCAGGACAAAGTGATTCTCGACAGCATTAATGCAATCGAAAGAAGACGTGAGCATATGACTGACGAACAGTTAAGAAAAGCATATGCAGAATTACAGACAGGACTTGGTCCTGATATATACAGTCAGTTATGTGACCGCAAGGCAAGTGACAATTTTCAGGGGTGACTTTATTATGGGTCACCCCACCATCTGCAATTATATATTATTTGCGGCACAGTCAAGTGCTGCTGCCACAACAGCATCCATATCATAATATTTGTACTCACCAAGACGTCCGCCAAATATAACCTTGCTTTCAGCGTCAGCAAGTTCCTTATACTGTGCATATAAAGCGCCGTTCTTCTCATCATTTACAGGATAGTATGGCTCATCACCTGGCTTCCACTCAGAGCTGTATTCACGGCTGATAACAGTCTTAGGAAGATCATTGCCATCCTCATCCTTACCGAACTCAAACCATTTGTGTTCAATAATTCTTGTCCATGGAGTTTCGGCATCAGTATAATTAACTGCTGCATTACCCTGAAAATTAGGAATATCCAGAGTCTCTGTTTCAAACCTTACTGAACGATATTCAAGATTTCCAAGCTTATAATCAAAGTATGCATCAATCGCACCTGTGTATACAACCTTTTCAGCCTGACTATCTAATTCTTTCTTAGCATCAGTAGAAGCAAGATAATCAACTCCTAGTCTTACTTCAATGCTTCCCGAAAGACTGCTGTCATCAAGCATATTGGCAACCATCTTAGTATATCCACCCTCAGGAATTCCCTGATAAAGTGCGTTAAAATAATTATTATCAAATGTAAGTCTTACAGGAAGTCTCTTGATAATGAATGATGGAAGCTCATTGCATGGTCTGCCCCACTGCTTCTGTGTATATCCCTTAATAAGCTTCTCGTATATATCAGTTCCGACAAGACTTATAGCCTGCTCCTCAAGGTTCTTAGGCTCTGTAATTCCTGCTTCCTTTCTCTGCAGCTCGATTCTTTCTGCAGCCTCCTGTGGTGTCACAACGCCCCACATCTTATTGAAGGTATACATATTAAATGGCAGTGAATACAACTCGCCCTTATAATTAGCAACAGGTGAATTAGTGAATCTGTTGAATGTAGTAAACTGTGAAAGATACTCCCACACCTTCTTATTATTGGTATGAAAAATGTGTGCACCATATACATGCACATTAATACCTTCCATCTTCTCTGTATATACATTACCTGCAATATTATTTCTCTTATCTATTACAAGAACCTTCTTTCCTGCTCTTGCTGCCTCATGTGCAAACACTGAACCGAAAAGTCCTGCTCCAACTATTAAATAATCGTACATAATCCTGTTCCTTTTCTATCTTAAATAATGGGATGATGCCGACGCACCATCCCATTAATTATACTTATTATATTACATTAATTCAACATAAGAAGTAATTAATAATAATCAATATCAGATATATAATCTTCTGTCCTTGTATAACCATCTAACTGTATAATAGCATCTGTCAGGACAGTTTCACCATTGTCAGGATTATATTTTTCATAATTCAATACAATACAAGGATTATCTGCATTTATATTTTTATTAAAATTCTTCTTGGCAAGGGACTCTATAAGTCCATTTAATACTTTTTGTGCTCTTTCTTCGTCTTTTCTTACATATGAATCCAGATTAATATATGTTCTGGTATCATTATATACAAGAACTGCTGAAAGAGTTTCATATCCACTAGTATATTTATCCCATGTTCTGGAACTGTCATTTAAATACTGCTTTAAAATATCGCTCATTGTCCCAAGCTCTTTTTCATTATTCCTAATGGCATATTCATTCCGTATACCAATATACTTATTATAAGATTGTGGCATATTCTTACTGATTGGAAGAACCATATCATAAGTAACGCCTTTTTTCGAAAAGCGTACTGACATCAAGAATGTATCAACATCTGAAGTAACTGTCTGATACCATTTCTCAAAACCAATCTGTTTAATTTCACTTGTAATTGTTTCATATATATCTTTACAGTCAGAATCCTCCATATTACCTGTTATATAATTAACAGAAATCTTGTCACTATCCGGAAGGTCCATATATGCCTTAACAAATTTCTCATCCTTCTTTAACAGACTTGATAGTTTATTGGCATCACTGTCTGTAAGCTGAATTCTCCTGTAATGTGTAACACCGTTCTGTCTGAAACCAACCTTATAATTAGTCACTGAGCCTCTGCCGTTATAAATATAATTATGAACACCATTTGATATACATTTATCTTTATATGCACCAAATTTCTCTGATACATATTTGAGAATCTCTTCATCTGTAAACTGAACCTTCGATGATATAGAACTGAAATATCCGTTATCTGAAGCATAGTACATATCCATTGGCTGTATTGATACATACGCAAGTTTTGAAGCATCCGGTTCGTACGATGCCTCATATTTGCCAAATGAATTAGCTCCTGTTCCAATTACCACTGCAAGAACATATCCAAGAAGAATTGATGGAATACACTGCTTTATAACATTCATCTTCTTACTTACTATACATTCATAAACAAACACAACCAATGCACTTACAATAAACAGCACAACAACTGCTATTGTCTCATCATTGTCTATACTTGTATATGCTATCATTACACCTATAAACGCAATTGAAAAGCCGATAAGTGTTCTGATAATCATTGGCAGAACCTTTCCATTAGCTGCTTTTCCTGCTGTCTCACTTTTTCTCTTTACAAAGAGAAGTGCGCCAAGCGCTATATATATAAGTGCAAGCACGAGTGTATATAAGTTACTTGTAAGGCTGAGAACCATATCTGCTATTCCTGATGGACCATTGTATATATCAAATACAGAAAATACCCAGCCAACAATCATATTGTTGGAAGAATCAAGTAACCCCACACCACTGTTACTTATCATGTAAGTTTCTCCATGAAACACAGTCAGTTCTGTAACCATTAACGCAATAAATCTTGGAAGAAACATTATAAGTCCTGTAACACATATATTGCTTAATATGTTTCCTGTAATGGATATTGATACATTTATAATTGCCATGCATAAAAGGCTGCATATAAATATTGAAAGATACATACGGAACATTGTTGCATAATCAACATTAAAATACTGCCTGTTAGCCATGAATAAAACTGCCTGTGATACATATGACACAACAAGTATTCCGGCAATCCATGTAAGTATTGCTGCTGTCTTGCTAAGATATATGCACAATCTTGTATATGGAATTGAATGGTAAAAATCACTGCTGCTTCTCTTATTAAGAAAACTCCATACTATCAATGATATAACAGGTACAACAATTATGAATACTAATACCAGAAAATAATTCCCTGAAATTCCACCTACATTATTAACCTGTTTATATTCTTTAATATAGCTTAATGATGAAATAATCGGTACAACTGATATAAGTGTAATTACCGCCATCATTATAAAGCCCGCAAGTCTTGTCTGCTTCAATGTCTGTAAAAACATATGAAAGCTGAATACTTTCTTATTATTCATGCGTCTTATCCCCCTTCACATCAAATGTATAACCAAGTGCTTCCATCTCATAAGTAAATACTTCCTCAAGCGTAAGCGGGAGGACATCAAATACTACCGGATTCATGGCATTTATAATGTCCATGGTCTGTTCCCTGTCGCCACTTACTATCATGTTGGCAACTGAACCCTCCTGACGGTATCTTGTAATTCTAATGCCCTCAAACTTACTCTCATCAAAATCATCCTTAAAAGCTACCTGTACCTTGAACTGACTCGTCTTTAGTTCAAATACATCGCTGTCAAGCACCAGCCCGCCTTTATGAAGAAGTGACAAATGATCGCATAAGTCTTCCAATTCTCTTAATGAATGTGATGTGACTATAACAGTAGCGTTATTTTCTGCAACATCACCACATATTAACTTCTTGACAAGATTACGCATAACAGGATCAAGTCCGTCAAATGTTTCATCAAAGAACATATACTTGGCTCTGGTTGAAAGCGCAAGTATTATAGCTGCCTGTCTCTTCATTCCTTTTGAAAAGTTTGATATACTCTTAGACGGATCAAGTCCAAATGTTTTCGTAAGCTCTGCGAATCTGTCCATATCAAAATTATCATATATTGAACTATAGAACTTAGCCATGCTCTTCATGTTCGCACCTGCAAGAAAGAATAATTCATCTGCAACGAACACCAGCTTATTCTTCATGTATGTATTCTCATACACATTAATTCCATCGATTATTGCTTCTCCCTTATCTGCCTTATATATCCCTGACAGAACTCTTAGCAGCGTAGACTTTCCTGCACCGTTAGAACCAACCATACCATATATACAGCCCTCCGCTATATTACAGGTAACATTGTCAAGTGCTGTAAAGTCATCAAATGATTTAGTAACACCTTTTACCTCTATCATATTTTCTTATAAACCTCCTCAATCATATCTGTTATCTCACTCTTACTCACCCCTGCGTATGCAAGCTTTCTTACAATCTCCTTAAGATCTGAAAGCTTTTCCTTAGACTGATTACCTACAATCTTTAACGCTTCTGCCGATATAAAAGAGCCCTTTCCCGGTACACTCACCAGAATTCCTCTTCTGTCCAGCTCCATGTATGCTTTCTGGATTGTATTCGGATTAGTAGACAGCTCCATCGATAGCGACCGTACCGACGGCATCTTATCGCCTTCCTTCATAATTCCTTTAAGCACCTGGTCTTCCACCTGCTTAATAAGCTGTTCATAGACTGGCACTCGCGACATGACATCTATTGTGAACATGTTCCTTTCCTTTCTGTGTATTATTTAAACTGGTTACAAGCTTGCGTAATAACTGTACTATATTAATTAGTACAGTTGTAGCATACTATTATAATTAAATTTTGTCAACTGTTATTTTTAAGGTTTTGCAAATATTCCAAGAGCAGGCGCACCATATGAGCAGGAAACAAATGCTGCTGCCATAACGAAATCAATAACAGCCATTATCCATGTTCCAAGCACGAAGCTCTCATTTCCTGACTTCTTTAACACATGATACTCTAAAGCAAATCCGATAAGCACAGCCACAAAAAAGCAGGCAATATCAAGCCACATTTTAGAAAAGCCCAGTACGCCCATATATGTGTAGTACAGAAACGGAATTGCCCATGTTGCCACATTTGCACCAAGAAGAATTGCAAAGCCGCTTGCTGCAAATCTGTCTTTTAATGCATACCATGTGTATATTCCATACAGGTTCATCGGCAGAAATGCCAGCTTCATATGTTCCCATGTTGATTCATTGGTTGGAAAGAACAGCCCGACAAATGTATTCTTTCCCGTCCAGTCATACACAAAATGAAACAGGGATCCTGACACCCATACTGCCAGAATCCCTATTATTATGGTTATATTAAGTTTTTTCATTGTCTTATTCATTGTGCGTACCTCCATTATTATCAAATAATAGAAGTATATGCGGCGGAAGAGGATATATACTAAAAATCATTTTCCTGTTCTTCCATCAACTGAATAAACCTGTCATTAAATTGTTTCTTAGTAAATGTATGTGTTTCTTTAAAAAGATAACCTTCTAATTTACCAATATCAAGAATTTTTTCTTCCTGCTTAGCCCTTTCCATAATATTGCGGTAAATTAAATCACGACTTTCGGATTTTTGTATTTTCTTGTTCTTTTCATCATTATAGACTAATATATAATTAAAATTATCCCGAATATACTGAAAATCCTTTACAATCCCTATATCAATCAACATAATTAAGCTGTCATATATCTTCCGATATATATCTGCAGTTTTTAATGTTCCATTCTTAAATTCGATAAAAGTCCATTTGCCTTCTATATCTCTGTACAGAGCATCATTAGATGTTGGAACTGACGACCAGCCCTTTCCTCTTGAATATTCATTGGGAATTTTATCAAAGTCAATAACCTTAATCATGCATTCCGTCATATTTTCATTCTTTGCAGAATCCGTAGAAGCTTTCTTCATTGTACATGTATGTTCTTTTAAAATATCTGGAAGTTCTGCTAACACTTCATCTTTCATATATCATTACCCTTCATCATTATTAAGTTCATACCTTAATGTATCCAATGCCTCTATTGGCGATGCCATCTTCTTATATATCTCCTCTATATTTCCTGTAACATTCCGCATCTCTACTTTGTTATCATTAACAGATGATATATAATAATTAACATTATTATCTGTATTATATTTGCATGAAAACAGATTAATAGCATCAACAAAATAAGGACTATGCGTCGTAACAACAACAGATAGGTCAAATTTTTTCTGAAGCAGCACGAGTAACTCAGCATATGCTATCTGCCATTGTGGGTGAAGATGGATTTCTGGTTCATCTAATACAATAACATCTTTATCATTAATACTTCCTTTTTCAAGCAACATTTTTAATACAACAAATGATTTCATGCCGGTCGATAAATTGGATACTGCAATAGGTTTATCAAAAGCTTTACTTTTTAGATATAACTCTCCTGTCATCTTATTACTGCTTATATCACCTTCAACAATATCTCCCAAAAGTGCAAATATATCATTCAATTTCTCTTTTGCAATTACTGCTTCAATCACGCCATCCATAGGATCACTATTCTGACTCAACAAAAGTTTTCTCAATGTATCAGTTATAATATCAACATTCTCTCTACTTGATAATTCATCAATAACAAACGGATTATCTATATACACAGCTTTATGCTGTATATTAATTTCTCCTAAAAATTCCTGACATGAATTGTTTCTAAATAATAATCTGTTACACTTATCCTTTATCTGTAAAATAACTTCTGCATCTTCATTGTCCTTTACCGATAATGAATTCACTTGTCCATTAAATACACTGTTAAAATAACGTGTTATGATTTCTTTTGTTAGAATGTCATTTGATAATTTATTACCTTTATTTATATTATCTGCAAGTTCATATATCATTAAATTATAATCTTTGAACAAATTTTCTGTATCTAATTTATCCTTTTCCATTTGTTCATTCAACTGAGTTATAATTTCATTATTTGAGTTATTCACTTGTTTGTCAGAAATTTTCTTTATATTTTCTCCCAAATACGAAGCATATGCTTTTATAACTCTATAAGCTGTTTCTTTATCTCTTAAATGATCCTTTACTATATCAATATTTAATACCATTGCATTTTGAAGTCTTTGCTTATAAAGCTTCTCATTAATATTTTGCAAAGAATTAAATACTGAAAAAAGTATCTTCCCAATTGTACTTTTACCAGTATTATTCTCACCTGCAATAACTGTTATACCGTCTATCGTGATATCCGCTTTATCAATTTTTGCAAAATTACTTATGCTTAATTTCATTAATAATTCCTCTCACCAATATAATATATTGTTAATTATATCATAGTTTTTATACTTTTAAAACATTTATTTTAGAAATATATTATTACTTATATTTCCACTCCAACAAAAACGACACCATCCTGTACCGCTCCATAAGTTACACTTTATGGAGATGATACATGAACAGTGTCGTTCTGCTTTATATATTCTATTATACTTTATCTATATCCCTGCAATGTAGGTGTCATGCTGATGCCTGGAACAGTCGTAACTCCTTCTGCTGTTGTAACCTTGTATGTTATAACCATTGACTTCTGTGGATATATCATAACGTTAAGATTATAAGCAACTTCGAGATTTTCATACTTGGACTTTCTGAATCCGCCATTGCTGTCTGCCTTTACATCAGTTATAGTTCCTCCTGCTGGAGCAAAAAGATGTATATAGCCTCTCCATGCACCTTCATAACTGCCAATAATATACCCACCCGCTGTTTTGATTGTATTACTATCAATAGTATTTCTTACTGTTACAGTTACATCATAAGTTCTTGTTCCATCATCATTAACCTGTGCATCTCCGATTTCAGTATCAACATCAACATACCAGCCCAGCTTACATGGATCAGAACCACTTATATATACACCAATCTCCGGATTTTCAGGATCATCATTAAGTCCTCCTGAACAGCCAACATCTTTGACATATCCCTGTTCTGTCTCATCAGCCATCCACATCATAACTGTTCTGTCTTCAACACCGGCATTAAATACTGATAAATATCCAGCTAACTTATTTAAATCAAAGTCTCCAACAAGACGGCTCATAGTAGCCTTGGCTGTCTCTGCAAACAATGCATCAACAACATCATCAGTCTCACTATTAACTGATGCATTATTATAGTACTTATAGTAAAGGTCATGCTGTAACATCTGTGTAGCATTCTCGCCATTAAGTACTGTTCCATCAGACAATTCCACATCACCCATATAGCCAAGAAGTCTCTGGATTATGGTAGGTGTCAGAGATATTACACCATCAACAGTTGTATTACTCTTATTACCGTATGCTTTAGCCCAAATCTGTGCAACTCTCTCAAAATCAGGATTAAAACTTGCATCTCTTGGATAATGCATCCAGTTTCCAAATAATGTATCCTCCAACTCACTTGGTCCAACCGATGCCGGAGTACCATAAGGAAGTACATCATATACGCTGTTAAAATCTCCTATTGTAAGAACACCATCAACAATAGTTATTGTGCCTATTGAACCAGGGAAACCACCGCCAGCACGAATCTCTGTTGAGTTCTGTGCTGCAAGAAGGTATGTCCTGTCACTTCCTCCACCAAGGAATGCCTTTAACAATGGCAGATAATCCTCAGCCACAGCATATGCATCTGTAATCAATGTCATCTTATCTGTATACTCAGTAACCTTGCCACCAAGGCTTTCCGGAATATTAATTTCATCAAGATAACCTATTATATCATTAATTGCTGGATTCAGTTCCTCAAGAAGACCTATGTACGCATCCATAGTATATGTATTGAATCCTTCATCCCCCACCTTTATAGAATCAAGCGGGTAATCCTGTATTACAGCCAGAGCCGGTTTAATCATTCTTCCTGTAGCAATCTTCACAATATCAACCAGACTGTCTGCTGCACCAACATATTCACCCACAACCGGCATCTTTGCTGCCGTTCTCCATGTCTTTCCAGCCAGCAGTTCATCTATATCATCAACGGTACTGTCAAGCTTATCAGTCGCCACATCAGCTCTCTCAAAGTCTTTCTCATTTATACTTGCTGTCAGTTCTCCCAAATCAGCCTTCAGACTCTTGGCTTTTCCCGCCATCTGCATCGTATCCAGCCCCATGCTTACAATCGTAATAAATGCTATTGCAATCAGTATGGACACTGCATAACATAACACAGTTCTGATAATATATGTAATTCCACTTTCTTTTCTTGAATTCATGTGTGTACCTTCTTAAATTACTATTCATTCGCTTTAACCAAAATAAACGGTCTACGTATTTATTAATACTACAATGCTATGCTTTTTTTTTCAAGTATTGATTATATGGTTTTATATTTTGAATAACAGCATCAATCTTATATCCAATAGAAAAACTTAGTTCTATCTATACATCCAATAATGCGTATCATATGATTATTGTCAAATACTCAAAAACAAGGAGATTAAACACATGAATAATATTGAACTCACCATAGATAATTATCTCTGGTATTGTAAAACCCAAAAAAGATTAGATGAAAAAACGATAAAAGCATATCGTATAGATTTATTACAATTTTCCAAATTGATAAATGAAATGCCGCTTATTGATATCGACGTCAGCACATTAGAAAATTACATTTCTTTTCTTAATAGTACTTACAAGCCCAAATCAGTCAGACGTAAAATTGCCTCAATCAAGGCTTTTTTTCACTATCTTGAATATAAAGACATAATTGTTTTTAACCCATTTAACAAAATAGTTACACAATTTCGAGAACCTGTTATTCTGCCAAAGGTAATTCCCCTTAACATAACAGAAAAATTTCTTTCAACAATTTATTTCCAGTTAACCCATGCAGACACAGCCTATAAGAGAAAAAATGCATTACGTGATGCAGCAGCAATAGAAATTCTCTTTTTTACAGGTATAAGAATATCTGAATTATGTTCACTAAAGCCCGAGGATATTAATCTTTCTACCGGAACAATTCTAATATATGGCAAAGGCTCCAAAGAAAGACGATTAACCATTGGAAACCCTCAAATACTACATATCTTAAGCCAATACCAAAGCATTTATTATCATGAAATTAATATGTGTAAACATTTTTTTGTAAATCAATCTGGTAAACCTCTCAATGACCAGGCGGTACGCCGTATGATAAACAAATATTGCGATTTAGCTTCTATCGATATGCATATAACTCCACATATGTTTCGTCATACATTTGCTACAAGTCTGTTGGAAGCCGATGTAGACATTCGATATATTCAAGAAATGCTAGGACACAGCTCTATTAATGTCACCCAAATCTACACACATGTAGCCACCGCCAAACAACGGGAAATTCTTATAAGCAAGCATCCTAGAAAGGATTTTTATTTTTAATATTTTTTCTGGGCTAATTATTCTTTCTGTGAATTATAATCACCTTTAAGTAAGATTCCCATATAGTTTATTGAATATCTAACTAATAACCAAATGTTATTTATATATTTAAAGCGTAGTTTGCATCCTTTTAATTTAATATGTTAGATAATTTTTAGTTATCTATCAGAAATAAATTATAAAAAAAGGAAAGTTAAATGAAATTTTTAGTAGTATGTGATTTTCGTGAAAATTTTAAAAATCATACACCAAATCATAAAACAAAAATATATAATGATCACCCAACTCAAAATAATATTTATGAAATAATAAATTCGATAAAATCACTTGGATATGAATGTGAATATTTTGGAGGAATACCAGAGTTAATTCATGCAATTGATTGTAATCTAAAATTTGATGACTGTATATTTTTAAATTTCACTGATGGAATGGATGAAAATTATAGCCGTGTTCAAGCGCCAGCACTATTGGATATTCTTGAGGTACCTTACAGTGGCTCAGGAGTATTTGCATCTGTTTTGATGAACAATAAACACTTTTGTAAACAAGCATTAATTAATGCATCCATAAACATGCCTAAATCGTGTATCGTTAATTCAATTCTACCATTAAATGAAGAATATATTAAAGGTTGGAATTTTCCACTTTTTATAAAACCTAATTGTGAAGGTTCATCTTTAGGAATTGCTCATCGTAATGTTTGCCATACAATGAATGATATAAAAAACATTTGTGATGAATTAATATCCCAGTTTGGAGAAGTAATTATAGAAGAATATGTTTACGGATTAGATGTGACTAATTATTTGATAGGCAATAAAGATTGCTATCTAGTAAATGAAGTTATATCTGCTGAATTGTTCGATACTTCACCATATGCTATTTATGGAATTGAGGAAAAACAAAATAAAATGAGAAAGCTCTATTTTAACGAAGAGTATTTATCTAATAACATGGTGGATTCTATAAAAAAAGAATCCGCTAAAATTGCCAATATAATTGGAGCATTAGATATTTGCAGAATTGATTACAGAGTTAATTTAAAAACAAACGAAATAAACTTTATCGAAATCAATTCTGCACCTCGCTTTAGTAGTACAAGTGAAATTGGGTTTATAGCAAATAAATATGGAATTACATTTTCTGAGATGATGGCTTACTATATTAACACTGTACTTAGACGTATATTTTAATCATGAGCATATATTAAAAACCAAGGTTCAAAATCCATAGTACATTGATATTTTAAATGGGGTATAGCTTTATGAAACTTTTGCTGTGCCCCTATTAAATTATAATATCTCCATTCACTAGAACTATTTTCAACATAATTTTTAGCTTTTTCCAAAAATGAATCAGCCATAATTTTATAATCCATTTTTTTACTAGCAATAGCTAGGTTTAAATATATTTTTCTATTTACAATAGGGTCATTAATTATATTATTAGTCATATACAAATCTAAATAATCATAGTAATCCTTTGATTCATCTATTCGTTTAAGATTAGTAGTACATGACAACAATTGGCAATATATTGCTAATTTACCATATTGGGTTCTATTCCATAGCAACGCTTCTAACAATATATCTTTCGCTTTTTGATAGTCTTCCTTAAGCATATAGCAAATTGCAAAATTGTTCATAGCATATGAATATTCATGTATCTTCAATCTTTTAATAACTTCACACGCTGACTCAAATTGTTTTTCAGCTTCTTCTAATTTATCCATACGGATATATACAAATCCAATAGTTGTTTTTATAAATGCTTTTTCTAATTCATCTACTAATATTGCCTCTGCTTCAAATAAATATTTTAGTGAATCCTCATTATTCATAAAGTTGTGACATCCTCTTATTGTATTGGCCCATATTTGAGGATATTTTTCTTTATAATTATCAGTGATTTCTTTAAAAAGTGCATAAGCTTTATCCTTTTTTCGAGGAACTTCATAATAATACATATGTAAAATATTTAATGTATTAACATATTCTTTACTACCAATATCTATTTGAGTTAAAGCCTCCTCCAAATATTCAATAGCCTTATTTACATTTCCAATATTATTGTAACTTTTTCCTAAATAAAAATAATAGTAAAACTTTGGCTTGCTAAATCGTAACATTTTAGGTTCAAATAAATTTAATTGTTTAATAGTTAGCTGATAATTTCCTGTTACATATGAATTTATCGCAATAAACAATATCTGCATAAAATGAAGCTTAGCTATATAATTATTCAAATACATGAATGTTTTTTGCGCATCATAAAACTGCTTGTTTTTTACTAATGATTTTCCATACCTGAAATTCATAATTTCCCATTTGGGCATATTAAATTCACGAGCATTTTTACATAATAATTGTTTTTCCTCAGGGTAGTTATTAAGTAAAAATTGGTAAGTGTATTGATGAAAAATTGATTTCAAAGTCGAGTTATCGAAAATATCCAACATTTCCCGATAACCCCTATCATGGTAAGGTATAATAAAATTATCATTTTTTAAATTTAAAATTCGTTTGGATAATAAATTCATCAATTCCACATCAAATTTTTTCGAATTGTAAGAGTTAAACAAAAAAAATCCTTTTGATATATATAATGCACATTCTTTAACCTTTTTTATTTCGACCTCCTCTGAAAGACAGAGATAAGAAAAAATTATCCACATTTGAATTGGTGTAAAATCTTGATCAGTAAAATAAATATGGTCTTCTTGTAAAATCGAATATAAAATATTTTTATTAATAATTGCTTTTTGCGAATTTCTTATTTCAATTCCACTTTTGTCCAATAATTTAGAAATGATAGTTGAAAGTTTTTGTGGACTACCATTACATTTTTGATATATAAATAGCAAATCTTCTTTTTCAATATTACTTTGGTCGAAAATTGAATTTAGAATTTGACCAAAATAAGCAAAGTCTTTGAATTCAGTAATATTAATTTCAAAATAAGGCAAACTATGGTATATTTCTTCTTTTAATTTGTCAGAAAGTTCTTCGGTTGTTGTAATAATACATGATCGGAAATTATCATAATTTAAAAAAGTTTTAAAAATTTTAATAAAAATTGATGCCGTTGCTAAATCACATCTAGAAAAATTATCTATACAAATACATAATTTTTTATTATTTAAAATTTCTTTAATATAACTTGTTATTATATCTATGTTATTTTCATTTTTTTCGTTACTTTTTATTACTACATTTCCAGCATCAAGTAAAAGAGAAACAATATTACTAATTTGGGGGAATACTTGTTCTGTTATTTTTTTTAGGTCATCGGACATAGTATTATAAATTTTTTTGTATTGTTTTTTAAATTGAGAAATAAAATCCACATTAGAATATTTTTGTAATTGTAATATAAAATTTGTGATAACCTCTTTTGAGGTATCATCAGTTTTAATATTTATATAACACAATGAATATTGATTCCAGTTCTCATACATATAATTAAAAAATGTTGTTTTCCCAAAGCCGCTTGATCCTTTAATCCATAAAGTCGTTTCCTTTTTTATGTTAAAAAAATTATTAATAGCATCTCGTTCATATATTCTATCAACAAATGGGAAATTAAATAATTCAGTAGTTTTCATGGTATATACAGACTCTTTCTAACTATAAAATATAATATTAATGTTTTATAGATTTATAATATTTCTGATAGATAACTAAAAATTATCTAACATATTTATTGTTACATTCATTGGTTATTTTGAAGAGCTGATATTATTGCTTAAACCGTTCAAACTATTATAGTTCTTACAAAATACATCAAACTTTTCAATTTCTTTTCTCCTACATCTTAAGTATATCATAATAACTTTTTCCATCAACAAAAATTCTCTTTGGGGATATAACATTAATATTTAATCCCATCTTTCTTTTTTTCTTAATTGCACCATAAGCAATAACCATTACCGGCTCAGGATTATCAGTAACCATACGATTGACTTTTTTTATAAAAGTCTTAAACTCTTCAACACTTCCAACATCCTCATTCTCATAAAACGCCTCTGGAAAATAAACATTTATAGTTTTATTTTTTGTTTTCAAATTAAAATACCCATATATTGATTGTGATTTATCTTCTACTAATTGAACATTATCAATATATCCCCAGATTGCTTCTATGCATTCAATATCATCATCCGACACAAATTGAGCATTTTTATATTTTAGATTAGGTATTCTTCCCTGTTCGCTGCCATTTTCATCAGCAAATGTCATATCATTTGCTTCTTTGTCTTCTGAAATTGTTTTAGTATTATATTTATCTGATTTTTCAACATATCCATCATTTTGCTTGGCATGAAATTTACTCATCCAGTCCTTTAATCTACGAGCAATAATATCATCATCAATTTTAATTCCATGATAGTATTCCTTTAACTTTGATCTGCCATTTTTCCCTTTATACGCTACATGATATGGACAATCCAAATCATGTAATTCGCCTTCGTGATTCCATGTGCTGAAGAATTTTGTCCCGTTCGTTTTCTGCGTAAATCTAATTCGTGCTTTACAATTATTTATACATGTCAAATGTCCCTTGTACTTTTCTTCGTATTCTTCCTTGCTTATTTCATTGATTTCTATAGGCTTTTTATTTCCAGCATTATCATGATAATATGCAGCCTCTATTTTAACCTTCATATCTTACCTCTTAACTTTCATCAAATTAATATGTTACACCAATATAACACTTTAAGAGAGGCTATAAAAATAACCTCTCTCATATCTATTTAATCAAATAACTTTCCATACATAATGACTTTAAATACATCGAATCAATCTCCTTGCTTTCACTAATAAGCCACTGCTCATTGACTTATTATATAAACAATCATCAATCCGACCATTAACTTCAATTCCAACTAGTTATATAGTATCATGTCACTTCTTTTTTTACAATATGTTTTATAAGTTTTCCCAAATTTATTACCAGTTTCCTTCCCAAATGAATAATCAACATCACAAGTATTGATGCTGATCATGACAAGTCCATGCGAGAGGTATATGGTCTAGATAAAACATTATGAGAGTAACACTCTCATTAAATTGGCTCATTCCGTCTGGACAGGTAGCTCTGCCGCACAAGAATATTCAGCAGGAAACATGTATGCCTTAATAAGCATTAAGAAATCTGATTTCTATATAAAATGAGACTGTATGAATCATACGGGTTATTATGTAGCGCTTACAAATTGGGGAATCTATTGGTAGGTACAGATACAAATCTTCCACTCATTTCATCCCAAAAAATAATTTTAAAATTACCAGCCAGATTTCCTCCTATCTGACTGGTAATTTTTATATGCATATATTATTTTAAGCCGTTCTTCCTTCATTCTTTCCATAAAACATATAATGCGTATAATACTGTCTTATATTATCTCCATATGCTGCTCTTAAATCCGCATATTTTGCTTTATATATATACACATTAAACCCTTCGTTTCCTTGTCGGCCTTCATCTCTTCCGTAATTTGCAAAATGCCACAATGCTTTTTCTTCATCATTTCCATATGCGGCTTTTAAATCTGCATATGTATTAAGATAATAACTTGCATTGAATACTGATGTATAATCTGCCCCATCGTATATATACTTATATTCTGCATTCACTTCAAGATTTTTTGTTATACAGCTATAATCTTTATCCCATCCTGTAAAATATCGTTTGCTTCCTATATTTGATGGTGCTGTCGCACTATGTCCATATTCTACCGTCTCCGTCTTTACTGTTTGTCCATTCACCTTAAATGTTACAGTATAAGCTGTACTTATCTTCTCTGCCGTTCTTCCTTCGTTCTTTCCATAAAACATATAATGCGTATAATACTGTCTTATATTATTTCCATATGCAGCCTGCAAATCTGCATATTTTCCCTTATATGTATATACATTAAATGCTTTATTTCCCTGACGGCCTTCATCTATTCCATAATTTGCAAAGTGCCATAATGCTTTTTCTTCATCTTCTCCATATGCAGCTTTTAAATCTGCATATGTATCAAGATAATACTCGGCATCAAATACATCTGAATAATCAACACCATTATATTCTGTGACCTTATACTCTGCGTTCACTACCAGATCCGATGTTATATTAGAAAAATCCTTGTCCCATCTTCTAAAATTTTTCTCGTTTTCAATGGTAACTGGAGCAACCGCGGCATCTCCTTCATTTACCTTTTGGGTACTTACTACTGTACTACCCTTCATAAATTTAACAGTATATGATTTAACAACTGGCGCAGTAATTTGCACTGACTTTACCGCAGATGCTTCTGATAATACATTATTGACATTATATGCAACAACCTTATAGTAATATATTTTACCACTTGAAACTGTTTGATCCGAATATGAATTAGCGTTACCTTTATATACAAGTGAATATCCTGAATCTGATTTTTCACTCCTATACAGCTCATATCCTATCGCACCATCTACTGTTGACCATGTAATATCAGCTTTATTAGTCCCAGTCTGCTCTACTTTCTGTAAAACAGGGGTTTCAACATCCTCTATTTCTATATCATTAGTAAATGCTTTAATACAATAATTAACATTTATCCCCTTATAGCCTGGTATATTAGTATCATAAAATGTCTTAGATTCAGAACTCATTCCCTGTTTTGAAAAGAAACTCTGGTCATCATCTGTTACATTAACTGAATCAGCACCTACACCTACATACTGTTCACTAATTGAATTTTCCATTATTGTATTTGTATCAAAACTAACAACAATTGATATAACATCTCCCGCAGAAAGCATTATGTCATCTGATATGCCTACTGTGTAATAACCAGCATATGACGTTGTTCCTTTAATCGTAGTCAGCAGTTGTCCACTATCTGGATTATACCTTGGAGTTGTATCACTTGTATTAGGCTGTTTTGTTTTAGTAGGATTCTTATAAATATTTATTTCATAATTTCTCTGTACATCTCTTGTTGCAAAAGAAACAGCACTAAGCTGCTGTCTTTCATTTCCACTTACCTTAAATATATTAGCATATGACTGACCTACCATATATGGACTATATGACCCACCAAATGTAGTACTTCCATCATATTGATAATTGTTATCATATGTATTTTTAGGTGCTATCTCATATACAGTTGCATTTTTGGCATTTATAGATAAATCACAATATGAAATCCAAGTATATCCATCAAACATCATATTAGTACCCCAGCTATTTTTAACAAGCCATGCACCATTGGTATCTGGGGTATGAGCAACGCCATTGGTATCTGTCACAGTAAAATAATTTTTATCAAAGTTATCATCCCATCCTATAAGCGCAACATTGTGGTTTATAATTTTATTTTCATAATCATATGAATACTTACCATATCTATCTTTATCTGAATAATACTTTGTTTCAGCATTATATGATACTGTAACTGCACCATTATCAATAACAGCCTGCTTCACTGAGTTCGTATCGGTCATTTTAATATATTTCTGTCCAACTAATATATATTCAACATCATCTAATCTGAATGTGTAATCTGCTGGTAAATATATTCCCTCATGTCCTGACTGCTGGTTCACCATAGATGCCCACTTACTTAAAGTTTTAAAAGCATAATTATCATTACCACCACCATTAAGACAAACTTCCATTGATGATGATGAATTAATAGTTGTAACATCTCCTGTTGAATTCCCAAGTTTATCTGAATATTGTGTATCATCAAATGTCATATAGGCCAATGCATACTCATCCAAATCAATATCTGATGGTGACGATACAATACCATGTGATAAAGCATAAGATTCCATGGCTGCAGTTGCTGCATATGCCCAACATGTTCCAAAACCTCCCTGATACCTCACACTTGTAACATATCCTTTTGTCCTAGAATCATACTGTGTCGGGAGTTGTGATGCCTTAACCAAATAATTGTCCGACTCATTATATTCCTCTATACTTGGTGCAACATATCCATCTTCTGTATTGTTCATAAGTGGATGTTCAATTTTGATATCATCTATGCCATTATCTGCACTATGTGCATAAACAGGCATTTTGCTAGTACTTAATAATGATATTGTCATCGCAAATGTCAACGCAATTGACGCAATTATTTTATTTTTTTTCATAAGTATCAAATCCCTTCTGTAAAACAATGATTTCCGCAACTTACTGACTAATAACACCATATAGCTAATGTTATCAACATTCACTCCAAATTTGTGCAAGCGTTTCAAAATCAGGATTGAAACTTGCATCTAATGTATAATAGTGCATCCTGTCTACCAACAATATATCCTCTAATTCACTCGGTTTAATCGATATTAGAGTGCCACAAGGAAACATATTATTATAAATTGTTGACATTGAATTTATATGTGTATCATCTTAAAACACAATACTTCTAAAACTCACTTTTATTACTCAACATATTTCAATTTTTTTCTTCCCTTAATTCCTTGAATCTATCTAATTTCATCTCTTCTTTATAGTCTTCAAATAATGCTCTAACATCATATTTAGGTTCATAACCTAATTCTTCTTTTGCGTTTGAAATATCCATTAAAAATCCGCCTCCAGCTTTCTTTTCTGGTCTATATACAATAGTTGAAGGATTATCTTTTGGTGAAAACACATCTATTATTGTTCTTATTTGTTCTTCAAGAGTAACTGGAATTCCTGTACCAACATTATACCAACTATGTTCTATATTTTTGACTTCAACCGCTTTACATATCATTTGTGCACAATCATATACATGAACCATATCCTTAGCATAATTAGGATCTCCCCATAATTCTATAGGTTCTGATTTCATAGCCTGATCTATCATACGGTAAACTGGTCTAAGTGTTTTTACTCCATTAGGATGATAATAATGGTATGGGCTATAATTATATATTGTAGGGAATCTGAATATAAAATACTTCAATCCATATTCTTCATAATAATGTTTTATAAACTCTATTGCAGTATTTTTGGTAATAACATAAACTGCATGATCACCCTTATAACTGAAATTATATGGCATATCTGGTTTCAGTACAGCCCCATCGACTGCGGACAATGAAATATCAAACACTGTTGTTGAAAATAAAATTCTATCCGCTTTTACTTTTCTACAATATTCGAGTACATTATACGCCCCCATAATATTCGACTCTACATATTTTTCTGGATGATATCCTTTCATATACGAAGGAATCTGAGCAGCTAAATAAATTACTGCAAAAACATCTTCCTGCGGTAACTTCTCAAAATCAAGAACATTTGATACATCTACAGAAAAATATGGAACACCTCTTTTACTAAAAAAGTCTGTTTCTCTTCTTCCAGTTGCTATCACCTCATATTTACCCGCAAAATATTCTCTCGCATACTTAAGTACATATGATCCTACATTGCCTGTAGCTCCAAAAATAATAACTTTTTTCATACTAATCTCCTAATTCAATTTCTCTTATCTTATATGTTGTGTACAATAATTATAACTTTGAACAATATCAATAATACTATCAGCCATATATTTCATTTCATCAACAGAATATCTCTGATCTATTGGTAATGGTAAAATATTCTGTGCCATGTCATATTCGAGTTCTTGCTTTGAACATATTTCAAATACATCTGGCCACAATGTTGAAATATATATCTTTCTTTCTTGCAGCTTTTTTCTAACTAAAGATCCATTTTCCAAGTACAATGGATACATAAAAGCTCCATCTACATTTTTTAAATTAATTTTGTTAATTTCTTTAAAGTAATTAGATAAATAATTATAATTATTATTTCGTACATTCTTAACAAAATTATAATCTATTCCATGCAACAAATTATAGGTCAAATCCGACATATGTTTAATATCCTCTAGTCCTAATTCATTTTCCCATTTTGCATAATCACCATAAAAATCAGATGCCGGTCTCTCATATCTTCCTAATACAAACGACATTCTATCATATGACTGATCTTTTGGTATGTTTGTATCATCTTCTATATCTGTATATAAAAATGCACCATCTGTTACTCCAAAGAATTTCCTACACGTATATATAGTATCTATGCCTTCAATATTTTTTTGAAAATAAGCCTGTACATTATCTACAATAATATTATTATAGAATTTTTTTAATTTAAATATATCATCATTATTTAACTGTCCATAATAATTAACAATGTATATCCAATCTTGATTTTCAATCGCTATATTTTTAGGCAAAAAGTCCATACCAATTGTATAATATATAATTTCTACCCCTTCTCTGTTACAAATTTGTGATATACATGAACACAGAAATTTAGGTATATATAGTTTTTTGATATTCCTTTTTCTTATGATATAAGCAAGACAATTTCTAGCACTATTAAAAGCAATTGCATTTTCATGCAACATATTCAGTCTATATTTATCAAGTTGAAAATATCCCCCAATTTCTTTTATCATCTTACAATCACCTTTATATATTTACTTTGATTTTCAAGAACTCTATTAAGCATTTCCTGACTTTCGAATCTCATAATCAATGTACCTATAGCCTCATTTGCTGCTGAAAAACCACCCACCTTCTGATTTTTCTCAATCCATAAATCAGTTTCTACTATATTCTCTTGCAACTCATCTGAAATCCATAAACTTTCAAAAATTCCAGCTTTATCACTATGTAATATAACTTCTGCCCAATATCCACTATAATCTTTCTGTTCAATTTCATCTATTGGAAGCCCCACAGAATATTTGACCATATTTGTAATCATGTCAACTCCTGTTGCATAACGTAAACATTCTGATAAACGATTTCCACCACCTCTTGGTGACATTTCCATTATATATGCCTTACCATCAGTACTTTCCCTTGTTTCAATATTATATACTGCAGTTTTCATTCCCAATAATTTTATAAGTCGCTGAATTTCACTTTTTAATTCATCTTGATGTTTATTTGAAATGGATGACGGCCAACTGTATGCAGCTGGAGTATACGGATTTTCAGCATCTTTATCAAATCTTTGACAATCAAAGGATACAAATTTTAATTCTCCATTTATAGAAAAACTGTCTGAATCAGATGAATAACCCTTTTGTGTAATAAAATCTTCTATTATAAATTCATCTGAATGAGAGAATGATAATGCATATTCTATGCTTGTCTTCAAATCATCAATACTATCAACACGTGTAACGCCTTTACTGCCAGCAGAATCTGTTGGTTTTACAATCACCGGCCAGTTAAATATACCTGCATCTTTTAATGCTTCATCAATATTTTTATAACTTTTAGCCATTGGCACTGTAAAATTATTATCTGTTAAAAATTTTCTAAATTTGCCTTTATTCTGTAATATACATACAGACTCATATGGACCAACATTAGGAAGTCCCATCTTATCCGCTACATACGCAGCTGTTACAACGCCAGGATCACACGCAAATGACATTATTCCGTCTATTTGCAATTTTTGTGCAGCATCCAATGTAGCTTCTTTATCAATAATGCTAATATTACAATATTCATCCGAATATTTATGTGCAATATTATCCGGAAGATAATCACAAGTAATAACATATATACCTAATTTATGTGCAGCCTCAATTACTGGCAAAGCATATCTTGCACCACCAAGTATCATTAATTTTTTCATATTTATTTAATCTCCTGTATCATTTATATTTCAATCTTTTGAAATGTCACATCTTTCTACTGCTTACATGATAATATAATATTACAAATTCTATCAACTTCTTCCAATGCTAAATCTGCATACATTGGTAAAGTAAGAACCCTTTTACTAATATGCAATGCAACAGGTGTCTGCGAAACATCATATTGTCCATGAAATGCTGCAAATGTATTAGTCAAAGGATAAAAATATTTTCTAGCTCCAATACCATTATCAGCAAGTTTGTCAAATACCTCGGCTCTGCTTGCACCAAATGCTTTCTCCTCAAATATTACTGGAAAATATGCATAATTACTCTTAACATCTTTTTGTATAGTATTTAACTGAATTCCTTCAACATTTTCTAAATGCATCCGATATCTTTCCGCAACTTTTTTTCTTTTTTCTATCTCATCATCTACATGTCGAAGATTACATATTCCCATAGCAGCGCAAAATTCATTCATCTTGGCATTGGCTCCAACTGCATCTACCTCTTCTGGTCCATGAATACCAAAATTCTTTAAATCATATAATATTTCACCTAAATGCTTATCTTTAAAACACACTGCTCCGCCCTCTATAGTATTAAATACTTTAGTTGCATGAAATGAAAAACATGAAGCATCACCATATGATCCTATTCCTTTTCCCTTGTATGTTTCTCCAAATGTATGAGCAGCATCATATACAACCTTAAGTTCATACTTATGTGCTATTCTTTCTATCTCTTCAACATTACAAACATTTCCATATACATGAACCGGCATAATTGCACATGTTCTATCCGTTATTAATCTCTCCATTTTATCTGTATCAATAGTCATTGTTATAGGATCTATATCACAAAAAACTGGTTTAAGTCCATTTCTTACTATTGCATGTGTAGTTGAAGCAAATGTGAATGGGGTTGTTATAACTTCTCCCTGCAGATTCATTGCCTGTAATGTAAGTTCTAAAGCCATATGTCCATTAGTAAATAAATCAATATTTTCTACCCCCATATAGTCCATCAACTGTTTTTGCAATGTTTTATGCTTTGGTCCCATATTTGTAAGCCAATGGCTATCCCACATTGATTTAATCTCATCCATATATTCATCAAAAGCTGGCATTGATGATCTTGTCACTAAAATATTACTCATATAAATCACCTTCCTATTTTTTTATAAAGCTTTTTATTATTTCTATTAAATACTCATATGATTCTAATTTCAATAATTTTGAACCAATTAAATATATAACAATCCCTAAAGGAATCTGTATAATAAGTGTTACCGCTGAATTTAACTTTGCAAGTGATACAAGCCAAACCATTGCCCCCATAAATATCGCTAGTAGTATAGATGGCAAAATATCCTTTATCTGTTCTATATATCCATAATTTAAAAGCTTTCTATTAGGCCATGAATTAATAATTTGGCTAAGCAAACCTGAAACAAGTAAGCTATATGCCATTGCCATCACGCTAATTCTCATAGTTATAAACAAAAGTGTTAATCCTATAATTTTCTTTATTATCTCTAATTTTAAAAATAAATCGCTTCTTCCCATTGCATTTATTGCATTTAAATTAGCAGTATGTACTGGCCAAAACATATAAGTTATGCAAAACACCTGTAAAAATGGCACACATGGAAGCCACTTATCAGTTAATACTAATTGTACTATCGGCGTGGCACAAAAAGCCAGTCCCATCATAAGTGGTGCCATTATATAAGTGCTTGTCTTTATAGCTCTTCGCGTCATACTTTTTACTTTTTCATGATCATCTTGTACATTAGACATTGATGGCAATAAAACACTATCTATTGACGCATTAATATTGGTAACTATAACCTTAGGAAATTTATCACCCTGATTATAAAACGCTAAATCTGATGACGAATAAATTTTACCGATAATGAGATTTCTCAAATTACTATATATAGTATCTAATAATGAAGACGCCAACAATTTAGATCCAAATGAAAGTAATTTTGTAAGTCTCTGCCATGAAAATATTAATTGTGGTCTCCATCTTACAGTTATCCACAATATTAATGTATCTATCACTGCATTAGAAAGCTGTTGTGCAACCAGTGCCCATACCCCACAATGCGCATACGCCATTACAATTCCTAATATTGCTGAAAATAATGTTCCACCTATTGTTGAAAAGAAAAACCTCTTAAAAAGCATATTCCTAGATACATATGCCTGTTGTATTCCTTTTACTCCAGACACAACTATCGTTAAACTAATAACTCTTATTATAGGTATTAATGATATGTCATCATAAAACCTTGCTATATATGGCGCTGCTAGAAACATTGCCAAATATAAGACCAAACACATAAATAAATTAAAATAAAATACCGAAGAAAAATCAAGATCATCAGCATTCTTTTTCTGAATCAACGCTGTTCCTAATCCGCTATCTACGAATACCTGTAAAATTGTAGTAAACACTGTAACAAGTGCTATAGTACCATACTCTTCCGGAGCCAATATTCTTGCTAGAACTATTGAAACTATAAATGTTACTATTTGTGCGCCACATCTTTCTGCAAATCTCCAAATAAAATTTGATATAACACTATTTTTTTTCATTTTTTATTATCCCTATAATTGGCTCCTGTGTTTAATAATATATGAAGGGCAAAATTCATACATTTTATACTTAACTATATTTTTAACTTTATCTTTAAAATTTAACGAAGACAAATATTTCTTATACTCTTTTTTCTTTGTTATGCTTTTTGCTGCTTTTCTAATCTTTTTATAATCATCTACATTGTTATTGATTATATCATTTTCTAATATTGTTTCCGCTTCCAAATATGTTAACAATATCCTCTCATTAATTATTTTTTTATATTTTTCCGCTCCATCATACTTTAATAGTTGTTGCAAATATTCTTCTCTTTGCATAATATTATTTTTTCTATTTATCATTTGATCATTATCTGCAGCATAAAGAGCCCCTGTTTTAACACCATAATTATACTGTGACATTATCTGGGGTAAAACTACCACATCCCCCTTTAATGATAATTGTGTTAAACGAACGTAATCTCCAAACCAATATTTTTTTGAATATTCATATCTATATCCATCCTCTTTTCTCATAAAAAAAGACGATGTATGAATATCCCATTCCATATAAATCTCTTTAGGATTCATTACATGTATACTATTCCATGTATTAAATCTACTATCTTCTTTTGATTCATTTATACAATGAATTAAAGTATTATGTCCGCACATAGAACACTGTTGATTTGACTCCATATAATCATACTGTCTTTGCAACTTTTCATTATCAAGCCACCAATCATCACACTCACAAAATGCTATGTACTTTCCACTTGCCTTTGGAAGCATATATTTTTCTATTATTGCCTCACCTTTTGAATATTTATTTTCTTTCTGATAAATTGTCTTAAACTTTTTAGGATACCTATCTTCGTATTCCTTAATAATTTCTGCTGTTTTATCACTTGATGCATCATCATTAATAATAATTTCAAAATCAAATTGCGTTTTCTGAGACAATATAGACTCTAAACATCTTCTAATATATTTTTCATGATTATATGCTAAACATAATACTGAGACTTCCATTTAACACGCTCCCTATTTAATAATCCTAAATAAATTCAGCAATTTAAAAACAATATATTTTTTATAATTATAGTATTTTAGATATTTTATCCCTATTTTCTTATTTTTTAAATACTTCAAAATATGATCTTTTAAATCTTCAACATCTTCATCACATTTCAAAAGTTTAAACAATATATATATATATTGATTTATTTTACAATACTCTAAAAATCGCATATTATCATTTTTATCATAGCATTGTAATAGACCATTATACATTTCATCAATTGCTGTAAGCATATCCCCTAAACATTTCCTATTAATTTTTTTAGTTATAGAACTCTGATTGCTTATATTATATATATAATACTCATAATCAACCAGCATAATTTTTTTCGCTTCTAACATTATTTTATAAAAAGTAGCAATATCTTCATAATATTTACCATATGGGAATTTTATATTTTCAAATAATTCTTTTTTATATATCCTAAAACAAATTTGATTTCCATATCTATTTTTACAATATAAATCTATAAATTCCATCTGGTTAAGAATTTTCGTATTTTTTGTCCCCTTTGGATTAAATTGATTTTCCTCTTTTTCAAAACAATATCCAAAATTCAAGAAATCCCAATCTTCATCGAAATATTTTTCCAAATCATTTATTAAAGATCCGTCAATTAAATCGTCTGAATCCAAAAAAAATACATAATCTCCCGTTGCTATTTCCAATCCTGCATTTCTTGCAGATGATAATCCGCCATTCTTTTTATGAATAACGCTTATATTGTCTATCATTTTATACTCATCACAAATATATGGACTATCATCAGTTGAACCATCATCAACGATAATAAGTTCCACCCATTCCCTCATCTGATTAACAACCGATTCTATGCACCTTCTTAAATACTTCTGTGAATTATAGACAGGAACAATTATTGATAATTTTTTCATACTAGTTCATCTCTCTTTTTTCATTAATAAAACCTGTAGCGAGTATAAAAAATATCAGGTATGCCCCCTCTGTTTTTAAAACCTCATCATATATAATTAATAACCCGCTTAACACAACCACAACTCTAACAATTTGTGAATAATATTTATCTTTGCCAGCTTTAATATATATACAAACAAATGTTAAAACATATAATATCAATCCTAACATACCTGTTTCTGCAAAAACATAAGAAGATTGAAACCAAGAATAATTTGTATAATCATATAATTGTGCAAATACTGTCATATTACTACCAGTATTACAATTACCAATTCCTATTCCCAGTAATCCATCCAGTATATTTTTATTAAAACACTTATTAAATACACCTGTAACAGCTGTCAATCTATTAAAATCTCCTGAATCCGAATACCCTGTCTGCGAAGTTGCCAATCTAACTATACCTTTTATGGACATTGTTCCCTTCATCCATGGATATATCTTATATAACACCTGTACCATTATAAACATGCCAACCAGTAATATTAATATAACAGCACAACCTTTTATTATGTTTTCACGGGTAAATTTAATATTCTTATAATTAAATAAAAACAGCAACAATACAATAATCAAAAATTCAACATAAAAATATTTTAATTCTATAAGTGTCGCATCCAAAAGACAAGTAGCAATAACTACTATTCCAAACCATTTATTTATTTTCTTATTTATCCATTTAATATAGACTATTGTAACAACTAAAACCATTAAAACATTTACATATAAATTTCCTCCTCTACTTGTTCCGAAAAATCCATTTAAATAATCGCCTCGCATCCAATAATCATCTGCCTTAACAGTAAAATATTGGTATATTATCAAAATTGTATTTATTAATTGATAATACATGAGACAATCAAACATTTTCTCAATATCATCTTTTTTTAAAATAACACTGCAAGATATTAAAAACATAGGAAACCTCAAATATAATCTGGTATCCAATACCCAATACTTTATATTAAATCCCCATCTTCCAATATGAATAATGCTACTTAAACTTCCCAAGACAAAAAATATAACATATAACAATGCAAAATACTTAAACTGTTCTTTATTATCTTTAATTTCTTTAAATGATATAATAAATAACACAATATTGAGTACATCTAATACATATTTTATATAAGATGGTACTCCAATATCCATAAAAAATCCCTCAAATAGAACTAAAGATAACATTATATATATAAGTAACACTCTATTCTTCTTCACTTTTATTAATCCTCATAAAAAAATATTCCAAAAACATTTTAGATGGCTAATATATACTAATTATAGTACACTCTTATAAATATTTATTAATTGTACATAATTATCCTCTTGCATATACTTTTCTTCATAGTCCTTCCTAGCTGCAACCCCCATCTTTTTACATTGATCTGGATTATTCCATAAACAGATAATCTTTTCAACAAATAATTCGATATTTCCTAATGGTATTTTATATCCATTAAGTCCATCCTTAATTGCTTCAGACGAAAATCCTAAATCTGTTGCCACAAGTCCTTTTCCTAATGATTCTGTTTCAATCTCGACCATAGAACATCCCTCATACCATATTGAAGGAAAAATTACAAATTCACTATTTTTAACAATGGAAAGGCATTTATTATGTTCAGTATATCCTAAATAATACACATCATCATTTTTTTCTGCCCATGCCTTAAGTTCTTGCTCAAGTGGTCCCCCACCCATAATTACTAATGGAATCTGGGATAACTTATCCCAAATCTTCATTAATATTCTAATTCCTTTTTCTTCTCCAATTCTCCCATAAAATACAATATATCGTTGTGGTAGTTCTTCTATTTCCATCTTTTTTAAATTAGACTCTGCATCTGACACAAAATTATATTTTTTCACAATCTTGTTTTTATCAAAGCCTATATTTATTAACAATTTTATCTGACTATCATTTAAACATATATATTTATCAATTTGTTTATAAAAAGTTCTTCTTAATAAATGATATTTAAATATAAGTGCAACTACAAAGCTTTGTATTTTAGAGCCTTTAAAGCAACCATATTTAACCATTCTAAAGTATTTTCCATCACCACATTTATTACATAATTCACTATTTCTTAAAGAAGTCGCACATGGACATATAAACCTTGTATCATGTAATGTTGCAACAACCTTAACCCCACTCCTTTTAGCAGCATACAAAATAGATGGTGATAATAGTGGGAAAAAAGTATGAACATGAACTATATCTGGTTTTTCTTTATTTATAATTTCTTTTACCCGATTATAATTTTTAAAAGACCATAACATTCCTAATGTTGATATAACTTTTTTCACAGCACTTTCATTGTCAAACTCATCATTACACACATTATACTTTATTACTGTATGACCATGTTCTTGTAATAATTCTGTTTCGCTTTTAAACACCTGATCATCACCACTTGCTGATCCTTTACGGTGGAAATTATGTATTGCTAGTATCTTCACTTTATATACCTCTATTTATCCATAAATTGTCTCTTATATTTTTCAGAAATATAATTCCAACTATATAAATTTTCTATTCGACTTTTAGCTTTAATAGAATATTTATCAATAAATTCATCAGTTAAACTATCAGCCTTCTCTATTAATCCCGCCAAATTTCCGTCACCTTTATTCCAGTATAAAGCGCCATCTTCAGCAACTTCTCTATTAAACCCAACATCAAGCAATAAGTTCAAATCTGTTGAAGCTAACGCCTCCAATAAACTTGGGTTAGTGCCCCCAACCTCATGACCATGAAAATATGCATATGCCTGCTCTCTAATCTTTTTCAGTAATTCCTGATCATAAACTGTTCCAACAAATTTTATTCTTTTATCCTGTTCAAACCCTGTTGATACTTTAAGTTCTTCATAAAACTTATTATGTTCAACATTGGTAATTATCACGAAATCTTTTGTTGTACCCGACTTCATAAATTCTCTAATCATTGTTTCATAATTATTTTCTGGTACAAACCTTCCAACAACAAGATAGTATTCTTTTGGCTTAACCTCTTTCTCTTTAAACCAATCTGTAACTTTTTTGTCATCATCTGCTAATATTGACTTCTTTATATCTGCACCATATGCAATGAATGTTGTTTCTGGATTATATTGTGAATATGTTTCTTTAATATATTTCTCAATATTCTTAGAATCACATATTAGCAAATCCGCCTGTTTAACCATCATTTTTTCTGAAATTTTCCAATACTTCCTTACAGGTGCACTCCATTTAGCTCGCATCCACTCATGTCCATCTGGATTAATATATAATCTGCCACCTAATTTATGAATCTTCTTTCTAAAATGTTTCGCAAATGGTCCAATTCGGCATGCTAATATATAGACAATAGGATTATCTATATTATGTTCTTTTATATATTTGCAACATTCAGACAATGCTTTTACATCGTAGTAAATAGCTTGTGCAGGGCCAATATTAGGCACTTTTATTTTAAAGCATCTTGCATTATTTTTTTCAAACTCTCCGTATTCTTTATCCTTTATAGCAACATGATACTTTATCTCTTTATTTTCCTTATGATACTCTGTCAATTTATCAACAAAAGTTTCATATCCACCATAATTACCTAAATTCTTTGCTCCTACTATAAACACATTTTGCATATGTGACCTCATTTCATTATCCTTCGAAAATTTATTCCACCCTAATTACTTCATCCCGACACATCGCCTCAAGATAGCTCTTAGCCTGCTGCACCTGGTCCTCGTATGGTACCATAACATACAACTTCTGTTTTCCTGCAGAGAATGTTGTCGCAGATGCGCCTTCACCACTTACACTATAACTCTGGATGTCCCAGTCAATATTCTTGCTAATCTGTAGCTGCGCCAGTTCTGATATCTTGTCATATGGCATATTGGTAATCATATTGTCTGACACGGTATTAAGAATGGATGTGTAATTAGTAATCATGCTTGGTGAAGCCATTTTCTTAATAACCGCATTAATAACCATCATCTGGTTTCTTCCACGCTGTCTGTCTCCATCAGCATAAGCATGTCTTTCTCTCGAGAAAGTAAGTGCCTGCTGTGCATTAAAGTGATTAACACCTTTATGAACTGTTAAATTACCAGTCTGTGAAAGCGTAGCATCATAATCCAGTGTTATATCAACTCCGCCTAAAGCATCTATTACATTGAGAAAGCCTGTGAAATTAACCTTGAGATAATACTCAACATTGATTCCATATAACATTTCCAATGTTTCCCTTGAGCAATCTATTCCATATATTCCGGCGTGTGTAAGCTTATCTCTCACACCATTAGATATACTTAATGGAACATAATAATCTCTTGGTGTATTAATCATAAGAATCTGATGTGTCTTAGTATTCATAAACAACAGAATATTAACATCACTTCTGCTTGTCGTATTAGGTGGTCCGGAAGTATCTATTCCGCTTATATATATTCCTATTACATTGTCATTGCTCATGTAATCAGAATTACTGTCTTCTACCTGTGTAATATACTTCTGGCTGTATACACATCTGATTCTGCTTTCAAGATTTTCATAACCATCCATATCCTCAAAAACACCCAGATAACTCTCATTGATAATTATGGATTCAACTTTCTTATTCAAAAGTGCATCCACAGCATCCATAATAGAAGTGTAATCTTTATAAGAAAGTGCTACATCTTTATCGCTGATATCATCAAGCATTTTCTCAAGATTGTCTGAATCCAATATAGGAATCCTGCCACATGTATATCCATTTATTTCCTCAAGACTCTGTGCAGCGTCGTCTGCTAAAACATATACACCAACAATATCTGTCTGTGTTTTTTTACCAGTCATCTTTCCAAGATATCCCCTTGTATATCCAAGGTATACGCATCCAATAATCATGATTATAGAAAGTAATACAGATAATACTTTAGTTATTATGCCTGGTACTTTCCATCTCTGTGTTATTGCTGTGATAAGAGAACATCCTATCAGAACAATTCCTGCTGCCACCTTAATTGATGTCGGAATCATTCCAATATAATGTATAAACACTATCAACACTATAGACACAATAAACTGTATTGCTGATAATACAAGTCCTGATATCATCAGTGCCTGACTCTTTTTTTTCAATTTTTTATGCCTTTTTTCTGTTTTATTACTCATTTTTCAAACCTTATTTGCCACCAACAGTAAATACTGTAAGTATCGTTTTAAATATTATTTTGAAATCTAAACCTATGCTCCAATTGTCTATATATTCAAGATCCATTTTAACAACATCTTCAAAATCCTGAACAGTATTTCTTCCATAAGCCTGCCACATACCTGTAAGTCCCGGCTTCATTGAAAGTCTTCTCTTGTGGTGTCCTTCATACTGCTTGAACTCATTAACCGTAGGCGGTCTTGTTCCTACAAGACTCATGTCACCCTTTAACACGTTAATGAACTGCGGTAATTCATCAATACTTGTTTTTCTTATAAATTTACCAACCTTGGTAATTCTTGGGTCATCAGTCATCTTAAACATAAGACCTGACATCTCATTCTGCTCCATCAAATCCTTAAGCCTGTCCTCAGCATCAACATACATTGACCTGAACTTATATATGTAGAAATATCTTCCGTTCTTTCCAACTCTCTTCTGTTTAAAAAACAGAGGGCCCTTAGACTCAAGCTTTAATGCTGGTGCTACGAAAATCATAGCAATAAACATAATAACAATTCCGATTATCCCACCAAAAATATCTATGCATCTCTTAACAAGCAGTTCCTTGTAATCAAAGATTCTGTTAGCAAATGTAATAACAGGTATCTTTCCAAGATGTCCAAGCGATGTATCGAAATCCTTAAAGCTGTCCAGCACTTCAACTCTTAAATGAACCATAATGCCCATGTCTTCAAGCTCCATAACCATAGGTCTTATCTGTTCCCTGAGTTTATAATCAAGATCAATAAATACTTCATCAACAACTTCATTCTTGATATATCGCATCATGGTATGTGTATTAGCTACAACATTAATACCTTCAAATTCTTCTCCAACCATATTGTCATCAACTATAACAATACCAGCGACAGTTCTTACCCAGTCTTCATCCTTATTAATAAGCTTGACATCAAGCTGAGCCCTGTCTTTCATCGTAACAAGAATAACTCTTGAAGCATGCATTTTACTCTTATTACGTGCAACAAGATACCATTTTACTATATAACGGGTGAGATACATAAGAATTCCGCCAACTATAATAGTAAATATATATACACCTCTTGGTATCTCCGATGTCTTTCTAATCAATTCATATACAGCCACGCACGCTGCAAATACCAGTGACTTCTGTAATACAGACTTTAATTCCTCAAACTTCCCTCTTATTACAAAATCTGAGCTTACATTAACAAACAAAGCTGTAATAATAACTGCAAACAATACTGTTACAAAGCTACCCCTCAACATACTCAAAGTATCATGAGCACTATATTTCCTGTATGCTATAAGCCACAAAACACCCGATATATAATAAGCAAGTAGCATACATATCGAATCCGTAAAGAACAATATCATATTCTGTATATTGTCTCTTGTTTTATTAGTATATTCAAACATATATTTACCTTTTGTCAATGCAAATCCCTTTCTACGCATTATTATATAATAATAACCTATATATATAATTTTTTCAATAAAATATATTCTGTGTAATTTTTTTGTTGTATATTTACATATCTTTATTCCTCTTCCTCAAAACTCCCCATCCAGCCACAGCACCAGCAGCCAGCACTCCAGCAGCAATGACAGCCACATATCCAAACCTGTTCTTATCAGATTCATTGCCGTTATTATCTATATTCCCTGTGGCTTCTTCTCCAACTGTCTCATCACCACTATCATAATCTCCGCCGACAACACCAATCCCATACACATCCGCGCGTCTGTCGCTTCCGAATAACAGATAGTCCGCGCGCATGCCCATCGTATTTGCAAATGTTGCATCAACATAATACCATTTACCAGATACATTTACTGCATTCCACGCATGTGCTGTTCCATTTACATTTCCCGCCATAATTTTACAGGGAATATCCAACTTTTCCATCGTCACCTGAAATGCGGCAGCATAACCGGAACACACTGTTTTCCCGTTAACCAGAGCATCATATATGCTTCCATATTCATATGCACTATCATAAACCACATTATCACACAAATAATTATATACACTGCTTATCTTATCCAAAGTACTTTCTGCATTGCATTCGTTCACTACCTCATCTGCAACTGCGTCTGCTTCCAGTGCCTGTTCCCTTGTAAGACCATATGAATGTGTCTCATATGCACATCTCTTCACATTCAAAAGATTATACCCAGCTCCTTGCAGCGTTATCTTCTCATTACTTACCTGTACATCAAATATAAAATCCGCATAAGAATCCGCAATGCTGTGATTATTATTAACCCTAACACTTCCTGACACATCATTTCCCGGATAAACAACATATATTCCGGTCCTGTCGTCCCAGCATACATCATCAAGATACTGATTCACTTTAGCAAGTGCCTGTTCTCCACTCTCGCAATACATATACCCCTTGTCTTCACACTCTGCTTTGATATCCACATCTGCTGCAAATGTGGTCATACTTATCCACATGCACGCAGCTATTCCTAACACAAATCCTGCACTTATTATCCATCTCTTCATAATAATATAATCCCCTAAAAAAATTCCTGAATCGTATATATTATATACTCCTCAGGAATTTAATACTATAGATTATTTAGTTTTCGTTCTGCTGTGCAAGCTGTTTCTTTAACCTTGCAACTTCAGCTTCCAGTTCGCTGTTCCTGTTTTCAAGCTCACTATTCTTTCCTTCAAGCTCACTGTTTTCGCTTTCCAGTTAACTTCTCACACCTTTAAGTTTCTCAATCTCATCATTCATTCTGTCAACCATCAGTTCCGCTGTATTCCTATCTAATATTCTCAACGCTTCTGAAAACATATTAAGAACCTCATTAGGTCTTACCGAATACTCATTGATATCCCGACGCACATCATCTAACTCCGGAAACACTTCCACCAGTCTGTCTATCTCCTGCGGTGTTTCCGCCACAAACAATGACAGATACTTCAAGCGGTTACGCTTCATCTCTTCCGTCACTTCGCATCCGCTATACTGCGTACTGTCATAATCGTATCCATTAGCTTCAATGCGTCCTTATCTGATATCAGAATATTGGTATTTTCTGAATGTGTCAAGGCTTATCAGCAGGAAAGGAAATTCTCTAAAAAACTGAGGCCCGCCTGAACGAACCCTAGTTAAAATGCTTTATCTGTTAATCATTTTCCGTTTTCTTTGATATACGACAGTTCCTGTTGCTACCAAAATGCATACAAGCATTATAACAACCGGTGCAACTGCATTCGCAGAATCTCCTGTAGTAACTGCGCCATCGCTTGTTGTAGATTCAGCACCTGTATCCTGTGATATATTTGATTCACTAGAAGAACCATCAGCTGAAGATATTTTATCATCAGAGATATCTGATCCGGCATCTGTCTTTCCTGTGTCTGTCTTTCCTGTGTCTGTCTTTCCTGTATCCGGTTTTTCTATATCTTGATTATTATTCTTATTCTCTGGTAATATAACCTGAAGGAAATCTCCTAATACAATCTTTCCTGAATCATCCCTAGGAATAGCTTTAACTCCACCATTTATAATTTCTGCAAATTTTTCAAGACTCTTCCAGTTACTATTTGTAAGTTCAACGCCCTTGCTATTAACTGATTTTCCATCCTTGTTAATAAAGAAATTATTTTCTGAAACAAGAGTTGAAATTACATCATCTTTTGATTCCTTAAGTGTCTTTCCAAGATTAGCAATATTCTTATATGTGTCATCTGCATAAGATTTGAAATTCTCAACCTTAAACTGTGGTGTTACTCCCGTATAAACATGTAATTCAAGGTTAGAACCACCATTATTATAACCTACGCAATTGATATATTCTCCTAATGGGTCTGAATTGTTAGTAAATCCATTTGTTTTATTACCAAATGAATAAGAATTATACACCTTATGATTTACTGCAACACCTGAACCACCCATTTTAAAGCCATTACCATCACCTTTAGACTCCTCAAGCTTATTATCATAGAACAAAAATCCATTAGCATAGCAGACACTGTCATAAATTTCAACTTCCCCGATGGCTCCTGTTCCTGTTTTAGAGAATAAATCCCATCCATCATCTGCATTATATGCTGCTATACATCCCTTGAAGACATTTCCTTCTCCACATGTTAATTTAGCTGCAAATCCATCAGCATTATTCTGTGACTTATCACTATTATTGTATGAATTACAATCAATTACCTGGTTATATGATGGCCAGTCAGCTTTATTGGTTGCTGAATCTGTTCTTGAAATTGAAAGACCCGAATTAGAATGTCCATAGAAATCACATCTTTCAATAATACAATGATTTCCTCCAAGTCTTACACCACCACCATTGGCAAATTTAATGTCACTTACATACCAGTAATCACCTGATAAATCAAATGTATTACTAATAAATTTATTAGCTTTGAAGTCTCCTCCAAAATCAAATATTACATCTTCTGTGTTATCTGGAGCAGCCATGAGATACTTCATTCCATTCTCACCTGTTCCATCATTACCATGCCATACACCAGTTGTACTCTTAAGATTATATGTTCCACCCAATACATATACAGGCTGACCTGCCTGACAATATGTTATAGCAGTCTGAAGATCAACAGGTGATTCTTTAGTTCCTACTGCATCTAATGAACCATCTGGTGAACAGTATATTGGTTCTTTATCTGGTCCAATAATTCTACGTGTTACTGTACTGTTCATAATAATTGGAGTTGAACTTGTAATATTCTGTGTTGCGTCCGGTTCAAAATACACCTGGAACTTATTAGCCCCTACAGTCAATGTTGTATCAAAATCATATGTTCCTTTTTCTACCATCTGCTGGTTTACAATAGTCTTTCCATCTTTCTTTAATGTAATAAGACCTTTTGTATTAACATTAACTTTATAAGTAAATCTCTCTGACGATGTTTCGCTGAGCGACTCCTGTGATACGGCTGGCACTACAGCCTCTTCTGGTGCAAAAGTCTGAGGCGCATCTGCTACAGAATCTGTTATCTTTAAATCAATTGAAGATGTATCAACTGTTATTCCTACACCTCTGGCAGCAAAAAATCCAAGATACATTTTTTCTGCTTCAATTGATGAAAAAGTATCTGCTGGTAAATAATAGAATACATTCTCAAGTTCTTCTTTATTACCAACAACATCCGCTTTTATTTCGTAACCCTGTACATACGCACCTGATTCATCCTGCATCCATGCATATATACCAGAATTATCTTTCTTTAATTTTAATGTAAATGTCTTTGGAGAATCCTTTTTAATCTGATAAGTTAACTTGCCTATTGTTTCTGAGCCCTTCTTTAAATCTTTTGTTAACTTACCAAATTTTGTAACATTCACCTTTCCACTTGCATCTTCTTTATCTTTAACTCCATAACGTCCAAACACGTTATACTGTCCATAATATCCACCTACTGAAATAGCATTAGAATTATATATTGACGAATCGCCATTTGTTCCAATTGAATCTCTTATGGTAATACCAAAACCTTCCTGAGCATCAGGCGCAGGCTTTGTAATAAAGTAGTCAACTGTGACCTTAGCAGATATTTCAAAATTCTCCTTTGTGCTAAGTTCTGTATAATAGAATGCAATACCATCCTGACCATCATCTGTACACTTTCCAAGACCTTCTGGTGCATCAATCTTTACTTTTCCAGCTTCTGATGTGTCAATTGTCATTATAGTTGGCTTTTCATCTGATGCCTTAACATTAACTGATTGTCCGAATATTACAGATTTCCATGTTCTGTCTGCGTATGAATATTCTGTCTTATCCTTAACAGAGACCTTAATTGTTGTACTTAATACTTTACCTTCAACATTGGCTGAAATATTTATATCATATGTTCCTACAGTATCTTTATCATATGATGAAGCATCAACTTTTGGATTAGCTACTGTCTTTGTCTTTCCACTATCATATACAGCCGCAACTTCTATACCTGTTTTGTCAAATGCTGTGCCTTTAACATAAGTTGTTGTATCCGGATATTTCTCAACAACAAGTCCTGTTGCTGTTGGATTAACAACCTCAAGCGAATACTCAGCTGTCTTTCCATTATAATTTACAACATATGTATATTCACCAGCAACTGTAGTATCCAATGCTGTTGATTTAGGACTAACATATGTCTTGACATCTGCTTCGCCAGAAATAACTTTAGTAGAACCATCAGAATAACTTATAGTTATTGTTACTCCTTTTACATAATCATCTGCATTATATGTTGTATCTGTATAGAATCTTGTAATATTAGGATTTGTAATTGTAATTCCAGTTACCTGTGCATCTGAAACCTTAATTGGAATTATTGTTGTCTTAGTAACATCTCCATGAGTATGTGCTATCTCTACACTCTTTTCTCCTGCACTTGTAAAATCTACTGAACTTACTGTTGTTTCAGAATCTTTGTCATCAATCAGCTTTTTTAAATCCTTCTTAACGCCACTGTTATATATAACAGTACCCACAAGACCATTAAAATCCAATTCTGTATCAGTTGTCATATAATCTGTTTTAATTGGCATATATTCAATGTTAACAGAATCTACTACTTCCCTAATTACATTAACAGACACATCAAATTGTTTACCAAAATAATCTAATGTAATTGTTCCTGTTCCAACTGTGCTAAAATTATATCCAACTATTTTACAGTCATTATATGATATTTCTTCTTCTCCTGACTTTAACTTAAGACCAGTCATATCTATATCAGAATATGTATTACCCTGACAATATGTACCTTTAGCAGGCTGTTGTACAACAACTGGTGTTGTTATAGAAGCTGTTAATTTATTGTCAATAACCTTAATATTAGTATTTGTATATGTAACTGCACACCTTGTTGCTATAACGCCTACATAGTACTCCTGACTTCCTTTAGCCAATATATCCTTTATATCAGCAGTAGCTAACTTGCATCCATTCTCGTAATAAGAAAGTGTATCACCAATCTTTTCAATGCATAAATCATAGGTTGAACCCATCTTCATGGCTTCAATATCTGTTTTCTCACCTGATATTGGATTATTTGCACTATTGTCATTAATCTTAAATGGATATGTTCTGACTCCTTTTCCTTTGTTATTTTTTATCATAACATTTGCCAATGAGGATGACTCAGCTGTCTTAGCAGTGGAATCATATCCTCCAACTAAAGTCACACCTTGCTCATCCTGAGATGGTTGTGATGTTTTTTCATGTGTTCCAACCTTTGCCATCACTGCCAAACCAAATGCGTACTGCTTATCAACAGGCATCTGAGAAATCGTTGCAGTTGTGGTAATTGTAAAGTCGCTATCCATCGTTAATTTTTTATAAAAATAATTAACACCATTATTTTTAGCGTCTATCTTTCCACCCTTACTATTTGCTGAATTAAGTGTTATACTATCATCATCATTTACTTTAATAGAATTATCTGTCTTATCACCGTTTAAAACACTATTGCCAAACACACTCCATGTCCAGCCCTTCCATGCTCCTTCCGTTATCTCTTTACCACCTTCAAATGTGGCATCATCCGCCTTTGCCGTAGTAGCAAGTGCGCCACCCAACAGCCATGTTGGAACTAATGTCAACGCCATGAGAACAGTCATGAACGCCGCCACAATCCTTTTTCTGTTCTTTTTCATAAATTGCCTCCTTGTTCTCTATGGGACAGACACTCTGCCCGTTCCCAAAAATCTTTGCTTAGATTATCACAAGAACTTTTGTTGGTCAATCAAACCATTGTATAAATCGCTTATCTATTTCCAATTTGCATAGAGTTTTATTGTGCATTTTTCACAATTTTAATTCTTTTTAAGTTAGCATACAAAAAGTCTCTTTTCATATATCCTAATTGACTTTCTTCTATATGATTATAAGCTCTATATTTATCTACTATTTTAGTCATATTTTCTATTCAAGAATTGTAATTATTCACAAACTTTTCAAATTTTGATAATACTTTATTATAAGTATATTAATACAATAAAAAAATTCCTGATAGTCACATCGTATTGACATACTATCAGGAATTTTAATTATTATATTTTAGCTTTTATAAGAGATTTATCTAGCCATTCTTCTCTTCTTTTCAAATACTACTACACCAGCTGCAGCTGCTACAGATGCCATAAGTAATATCATCATCAATGCCATATTGCTTGAATCCTTTGTAAGTGTTCCTTCATTACCTTCTCTTGAAAGAACTGGTGAAGCAAATGATAAGCTTGCGATTCTATTGAACTCTTCCTCGCCTAATGCATTAATAAGAATCTGCTTTGACTCTGCTGTAAGCTGTGGAGCCTTATCAAGTGCGTCAGCACCAACGCCTGCGCCTAATGCTGCTCTTGTCTCTGCTGTAAGCATCATGATTCCGTTCATGTTGATTGTTCCATCTGCATTTCTTGTTACAGGTTCTGCTGTATACTTGATTGCTGAAGCTGCATCAGCAAGTAATGTTGCAGTCTCTGTTAATGCTGTTGCTGTATCAACATTTACTGAATTAGTATTAACTGAAACAAAGCTGCTGTCTGTTAATACTGTGCTTGCTTCATTAGCATCACCCGATGCTGCTTTCCAGTAGTAATCAGTTGCCTGATATAACTTAGCTGCATCCTGTGTTCCCTTAGCCTTAAGACTATCTGAGACACTCTGGTACTTATTTCTGTAAGAAAGAGCACCATATGCTGTGTAATCTGTATTCTTAGCATCGTTAGTATATAATGCTATATTGTAGTTGTTATTGTTGTAAGATGTTGAGCTTACTACTACATTATCAGGGCAAGAGTTACTATCAATACCCTTAGCCTTATTCTCAAATGCTACTGAATTAAGAAGTACATGTCCACCTGCAAGGCTTGAACCACCCATCTTGAATCCGTTTCCGTTTCCGGCATCTGTTCCATCCTCAAGATATCCGTTAGCATAAGCTACGCAATTCATGATTACAACTGCAGGAATATTTCCTGTTTCAACCTTAGCAAATAAATCCCATCCATCATCTGCATTGTTATGTGCAATACATCCAACGAATACATTGCCCTTACCAATTGTTAACTTAGCTGCGAATCCATCTGCATCCTCATAACCTGCATCTGCATTGTTATGTGATGTACAATTCTTAATTGTGTTGTATGCTGGCCAGTCTGACTTAGCCTGAACATTTGAAAATCTACTAATCTGAATACCTGTGTTACCATTGTTGTATGTATTAACTGAATCTAATACATTGTAACTTCCTGCTACATGGATACCATCCTTACCATTAGCTGAATTTGTTACATCTATGTTCTGGATATACCAGTAGTTACCGCAAAGTGTTATACCTTCTCCTGTTGTACCCGCGAAGTCAAGAACTACTCTTGTTCCTGCCTGTTCTGGCATCATGTAGATTGGCTTCTCGCTTGTACCATCAATTCCAAATGGAATTAATAAATTGTTAGCTACCTTGTAATTGCCTTCCAGAAGAAGAATCTTCTGTCCAGCCTTTGCATAAGCAACTGCATTGTAAATATCAATTGGGTTACCCTTTGTACCCTTGCCTGAGTTAATCTGTGCCTTTGATGAATAAGTCTCATTAGCCTTAGCTTCATCAACTGCTGCAGTAGCCTCAGCACTTACATAAATCAAATCACCTGTGAAGTATGCATATGTTACTGTCTTAGATACTTCTACCGGATCATATGATGTTGGAAGTTCGTAATCACCAAACTTGAAGTTCTCATCTGGAGTAAGTGTAACAACAAACTTGTTATCACCAACCTTAAGCTTTGTATCAAATGCGAATGCTTCTGATGCCTTAACATCACCTTCGCCAACAACTTCCTCGCCCTTTGTTACTACTACATGACCATCTACATTAGACATACCCTTAAGCTTATAATCTTCTGTGCTTGCTGTTGAAGCAGATGATATACCTAAAACAACATCCTTATATTCCATAGGTCTCTCTTCCTTTGGATCATCATCCTCTGGATTAATTGTTGTAAGTGAAATATCACTAAATGTTACATCACAAGTTCTTGATGCAAATAAACCAATATAAACATTATCTTCATCTAACTGGCTAAGTGCTTCTGTATCATAATACTTCTTAGTTGTTGTATTGCCACTTGCATCTGTATAGCTTACAAAATAACCTGTGTTATTCTTTCTGATTGTAAGCTTAACTGATGTCATAGGATTAGCAACTGTTGTATTCTTAAATGTTTTATCTGTATTAGTGTAATTACCAATAAGATTATATGTTCCTGGATCTGATCCCAACTTAGATGTTTCAAGAGTTGTCATTGATGACTTAAATTCATTAGTTACTGTATCAGTATCATTATCTTTAAGTTTCTCAATGTTATTCTTAGTAACACCAATCTTTTCCTGTGAGCCAATACCAAGCTTCATAGAAATCTTATCTCCTGAAGTCTTGCTTACTGAAGCCTCACCGGTCTCTTCATCAACATTGCTGTAATACTCAACCTTAGTTACTGAAGCCATGTATGAGTTATTCCAGAATACTGATGAATCTCCGTTATTTCCAACGGCATCTGCAGCCATAAGGCCAAAACCTTCCTGTCCATTAGTATATGTCCAAGAATTAACATTAGCTGTAGCTGTAAGTGTAAAGTTCTTGCTTGTAGGTATTGTTGCATAATAGAAAGCAACACCATCTGTTGAAGCTGGTACTAACTTACCCTTGCTTCCAAGAGACCATACATTAACCTTACCATCTGAATTAACTTCTCCTGAATAACCATTAAATGATGAATCCTTATCGCTAAGATTTCCTTCTTTTACAGTTACACCCTGTCCAAATGCTGAGAACTTCCATGTGAACTGTTCATGGTCTGCAACCTGAAGAGATGCCTCTTTTGACACCTTCTCTGCACCATCTAACTGTCTCATTGCTGTTACTCTGAAAATATATGTATCTCCAACAATAAGTGGTTCTGTCTTAACTGAAAGATTTGTTGTTGACGCAACAAGTGTTGTAAATTCTGCTGCATCGCTCTTCTTATATTCAACCTTGTAAGATGTTGCTTCAGGAACTGCATCCCAAGTAACTTCCATCCTGCTTTCTTCTGCTGTTCTCAACTGTATTTCTGGTGCCTTAAGTGGAAGGATATATCCCTCTGTCTTATACTTAGCTGATGCATATGTCTTTGTAACACCTGTTCTCTTCGCAACTGCTTCGAAATAATATACACCTGTTGCATCTGGTGCAAACTCCACTTCATTAGAAGTTGTGTTCCATGCTGTTATTGTCTTAGTATCTTTAAGTTCACCTGCTGCATTGTACATATTAACATCGATTAAGCCTGCACCATATGTACCAATTTCTCCATCAACTGTTACTGTAATTTTACCATTCTCATTATCATTAACTGTTCCTGTAACTGATACTCCCTCATATGCATCCCAGTTATCACTAAATGGTGAATATGTACCAGTAAGTGTTGAAGCATCAAATAATGTATCTGAACCAGATACAACCTTTAAGTTATTAACTACTGCTGTTGTACCAATAACTGCAAATCCAACATTAACATCGCCCATAAGTGCTTTTGAAGGTTCTTCCTCTGAAGACTTAAAGTTAACTTTGCCATCTGCTGTCTTGACTTCTGTAGTATACTTACCACTCTTTCTTGTTACTGTTACAGAATATACTGTATCATTTGTATACGCATTAACTACACTATTATATTTACCACCTGAATAAGAACCATTCGCCTTATTTCTGTAATAAACTAAATCACATATTCCACTGTTAGCACCTCTGAAACCAACTGCATAAAGATTTGCTGTTGACTTATCAATATCTGTAAATGCACCAACATAAAGTCCTGCACCTGACGATGCTGGCTTAGCCTTTACAGTTACATCTGCTGTAAGAGTAAAGTCCTTATCCTTTGCAACTGTATTATTCAATACAACATATGATGTATTACTAAATCCCTTAGATGATACACCACCTGTTGTAGCTGGCTGGAACGCTGTTATCTGTCCCTTATCTCTGATTACAGTAACAGGAACTGTTGTCTGCTGATCAACAAGTTTCATTCCTGTTATAGCCTTAGAAGTATCAATCTGCTCTAATGCTCTTACTGTAACAATATTACTGCTCTTTGTTCCTGCTTTTCTTACAGCATCAACCTTAACATTATACTTATAACCTGCTTCAAGACCATCCACTGTACAGCTAATAGCTGTCTTTGCCTTCTTAAATGCTGCTATTTCCTCTTCTGAAACAGTCTTAGTAGCTTTTGTAGGACAAGCTTCTGTATTCTTATATACATATACATTATATGACGAAGCTGTCTCAATATCTGCCCATGTAGCAGTTACCTTATTAACATCTCCTGTAGCACTGATTTCAAGCGCTGCTTCATACTGAATACCAGCTGTTGTTGCAGCACCTACTGAATCATCTGATGCAACACCCTTACCAACAACTCTGTAATAGTATGTACCAGACTTGCTTACTGTATCATCATACTTAAATGATGTCTCTTTTCCTGTATACTTATATACTTCTTCTGCATCATTCCAGTCTGGTTCTGCATCTGAACCATATGATGTCTTAACTCTCTCTACAGCATAATAAGCATCTGGTCCTTTTTCATTAACAGATAATCCAGAAACATCAACTGATACCTTTGATGGATCTGTTGTATCCTGTGTAGCTTTTATTGCTGATGCTTTTGCATTAGGAGCATCTATTTTGAAGAAATCTCCTGTTATTTCTAAGCTGTAAAATCTTACCTCTTTACCATTTGTAGTAAATATATAGTATGTATCGCCTTTTTTAGCATCATTAATCTTAAATTCTTTATTAGAAAATTTGGCTGATTCATACTCAGAAACAACAAAAGAATATGTTTCCCCTACCTGCTTTACAATACAAAAATTCATCTTAGTATTATTAATACCAACATTAACACTTATATCAGAATCTCTGTTTACAGTTAATTTTACATAACCGTTTTTAGGCATTGTATCCTTTGTAACAACTCCTGATTTTGCATCTGTTGTAGACATTGCCTCACTAGTTGATCCAGGTTTTACAGATAAGTAATCTCCTGAAGCACTTCCCTGACCAAGAGTACCTTTAACAGCCTCTATTTTAATTACCTCGCCATTTCCATCACTTATAGTTTTTGAAAAATCATCTGGCGTATCAGCTGCTTGTACATACTTATATGAAAGTTTAACACCTTCCTCGGCCTTAGCTGTAGTAGCAAACGCACCACCCAACAGCCATGTTGGGACTAATGTCAACGCCATGAGAACCGTCATGAACGCCGCCACAATCCGTTTTCTGTTCTTTTTCATAAATTGCCTCCTTGTTACTCAAAACGCTCTTAAAATTGAAAATACAGCGTTTTAATGATATTGAGGGACTGCGCACCTTTCCCTCGAAACTTTTATAAGATTATCACAATACCCCCCCCTAGTCAATCTAAACTATTGGTAACAATGACATCTCCAGTCCCCTATGCAGCATATGTTTTTGTGCATTTTTCACAATGCAGATGGCAATTAATATATTTTTTCTCTACAATCCGTCCAATCCGCCTTATTGCAAAGCCCATAACCACCGCATTTACTGGCTTCCGACATTTTCTCATATATTAGATGCATTGTAATTTTTCACAAATTTTAGGATTTTTTTATATTTTCTCTTATAAGTCAAAAAAATAACAATACCAGTGTTTATTTCTGGCATTGTTATTTCTCTAGCATAATTTTTATTCTATTGTTTGGCAGAATTGTATATCATTCATTGTTCATCAGGACATTTGTATCCTGCATTTATCATATTGGCTCTTAATTTCTCTCTGCATATTCCAAGTTTTCTTGCACCAACTTCCAGACTTATACTTCTATCCTCAACTAAAGAGTAAATCATCTGATTACCTCCCTGACTTATTCCTTTCTGTATCCCCTGCTTTATTCCCTTTTGTATCCCTCTGTCTTCCAGTCTCTGTGCAACATCACACATATTACTCACTCCCTCCTTATCTGCCAATATTTCTTCGTATCTGTTGTCCCCTGTCATAACCGCCAGAAACTTAAGTATCTCATCCACATGCTTAATTGTTGTCCTGTCATCAGGTATGTAATCCTTATTCTTCCTTTTATTAACAAAAAAGTTTGCTACAATTTTAAAATCACTTGTAAATTTAGATATCTGTTCATCTGTCAGCCATGCTATTTCAAAAACATTAACTTTAATATCATTGACATATTCATCCAGCCCTTCTGGAATATTTATTAATGACTTGAGATTCTTAGGAACATTCCATTTTCTTTCTGTTCCATAATATAACACAATTGTTATTACCGGAATCATATTCTTGTTGTTATATTGTTCTCTGTATGATGCCCCTTCATAGCCAAATATCCTTACAGGCATTCTATTTTCAATTCTGGTCTGATTCTCTATTCCATAAATAACTATATTCACATCGCCTTTCTTCCAGTACTTTGAAATATCCCGCTCCTGTTCGTGTAACTTTCCTTTATTATCCTTGTACTGTGATTTGACTACAGCATCTGCTAATGAATTGTCATTAACAACCCGTTCTCCTTTAAATAACAACACATTTACAATATCAGCAAATATATCATTATTATCTTCTAACATTTTCTCCGTTATATCTTTCTCTCCCAATGCCCCTCCTATCCTGCATTGGTCGTATGAAATTATTTCCCCTTTGCGTATATTCAATATATAATCAATATACCTGCATGTCAATACCGTAATTACGATTTATCATTATTTTTTAACTTCCTGCCGACACAAATACAAATTCTCCATACTCTCTCCCATCTCAGTACGCAAAAAAGCTGTACAAGAATAAGAATCCATTCATTCTTGTACAGCCTTGATATAATGCCGGCAACGGGAATCGAACCCGTATGGGAGTATAAGTCCCGCAGGATTTTAAGTCCTGTGCGTCTGCCAGTTCCGCCACACCGGCGTGGTGCCCGCCAAAGCAGGCGTATTGTTAATACATATGATTTCCTCTGGCGTAGCCTAAGTGTCTCAAATGCGGTAACGGTTATGTAATACATCATGACGCTTTACTACCTGCAGATTCAACATATGCAGTGATAGGAGTGTAGCACATTGTTATGTTTATAGCAAGCAATTTTTTCCAGTTTCACCGTTTTGTCACAGTTTTTTCATAAACTGGCTGTTTTATATGTACATAAGTACCATATATCTTGGTACTTTGGTGTACAATCACTGTGCCTGTCTGGCTTTAATCGCCTCTATGCACTCATCATAACCACTGTAGAAATATTCTGAACATTCATCTTTCTTAAGTATGTATGTAAGAATCTCTGAAAATCTCTCTGCAAGATCACCATTCATGTGTCCCTCCCAGTCTGAGAAATCATCATCACTTACATCAAGAACCTCATTCTTAATAAGATTGCCATCAATATATTTCACATTGTTCTCATCACATATCTGTCTGAAATATGTATTAGCCTCATTTGCAGCACCCGAAACAACCGACGATGGTGGAATTGGTGTGGTAACACATATAAGCTCAATTCCATTATCCTTACAATACTTAACTATATTCTGAAAATATTTCTGCACCTTAGGATTAAGGTCATCATATGTCCATGGTGATGGATTAATCTTTCCCTTCTTATCAATTACCTTGGTACGGTAGAAAAATCCCAGTCCCTGATATGGTCCTTCTGTATCAATTCCGGCAACACCCTCAATCTGGAAATTCTTATATTCATCTGTCTTCTTTATAGCCATATATTTCTTAGCCGTTTTCCAATTCTTTGCAAATGCGTATCTTCTGAAATATATTGTCCTGAAGTCTTTATCCATAAGCTGGCTTACTATATACTCCATCTTAAGAGTTGAAAAAGGAAGCTGGCCATAAACAAGAAGATCTCCAAAATCTGAATCACGTTTCAGATTCTTGTCCCAATACTGATAATCAAGTTCAAGAATTATCTTCTTTACATCATTATTATTGCACGCTTCTCTGATCATATAATAATTATCAATCACCGTGGCACCCTGAATGCACATATTAACTGGATTAACTGCATATCCCATTTCCAGAAAATAATGCGGGTCAATTGAAGCCCTTCCATGTGAAGCTCCCACTACGATACAATCATAATCAGAGCCTTCATCCGGATTATCAACTGTATGGATTATATATCTTGCATACCCCGGCTGAACCATTACATAATTAATCGCTTCAACAAGTATGGTTATAACCGCAAAGAATACTATCACCCTCACATATTTTAATATCTCTTTAAATGCTTTATTCTTCATGGTATCCTGCACCTCTGATTAGAACTGGGCGTACATAAATCCACCCGATGTATTAGAAATATAGCCAAGCATTGCAACCGACATAACAAGAGCTATATATACAGCCCATCTGATAATCAGAGGCTTTCTGTCAAGAGCTTCCCTGATTACAATGCCTTTCTCTTTAAGTATGCTTATAATAAGCCATACAAAGCAGCCCACAAGCAATATTATTAAATCCAGCTGGCTTCCAGACATTTTTACAACGGCGTCCATGCTGAATGATGCATGTTTAAATGTGTTTCCCATAAGTCTGAATGCATCTGTAAGAGTAGCTGCGTTATCAAAATACCAGCTTATATTAACAAGTATAAATGTTCTTATTATCTGCCATCCTCTGTACCAGCGTGCATTCTTATTAATATGAGTTATTTTAAACATTTTTTCATAAACAGGTGCCATAATACTGCTAAAGCTCATGATTATACCATTGTACATACCATATACAATATACTTCCATGCTGCTCCATGCCATACACCTACTATAAAGAATATGAGTAAATCTGCCAGACATATAGGTAATGCCTTTGCCATGTATTTACCAAATCTTGTTTTACTATGTTTCTTGAAAAACTTACCCAGCTTATTCATAGCTTTACTTAAGCTGAATGGATAGAACACATAATCCTTCATCCATGTACCAAGTGTTATGTGCCATCTGCGCCAGAATTCTCCAATAGAGTGAGAGAAGAATGGCTGCCTGAAATTATCATCCAGATGAATTCCAAACATCTCGGAAGCACCCATAACCATATCAATTCCACCGGCAAAATCTCCGTATAGCTGTGCACAATACGCAAGAACGCCTATTATTACATATATTCCATGATACTGACCGGGATTATTAAATACCAGATCTGACACGACTCCTGCACGGTCAGCTATGATGAACTTCTTAAAAAGTCCCCAAGCCATACGTTGTAATCCATGCTGGATAACTACAAGATCATACTTGTGCTCTGCCAAAAACTGTGGTGCAAGTCTGTCATATCTTCCTATAGGTCCTTGTGTTATCTGTGGAAAATATGAAACAAACAACGCATACTTAAAAATGTTATTACATGCCTTTACCTTGCCTCTGTACACATCAATAACATATGATATTGACTGGAATGAATAGAAAGATATTCCAAGTGGAAGAAGCAGTGTAAATGTTGATATCCTGCCATTGCCACCAAATGCCTTAATTATGCCATTAACATTCTCAATCGCAAAATTATGGTACTTAACAACTGCAAGCACACCAAATACCAGAAGAAGTGCAATAACTACAACTCTCTTTTTATATGTCTTTGCCTTTTCTTTTAAAGCCTTTTTATCTTCTCTTGCCAGCCCTTCTGCTTTAAGACTCTCGGCAAGATTATTCTCTGTTCTCTCTAAAAGGATTCCTGATGTAAAAGTAACGATTGTTGTAAGTAATATGAATACAACAGTCTTATATCCCGAACATAAATAGTAGGCATAGCTTAATATCAAAAGCCATGCCCACTGTGCCTTTTTAGGTATAAGATAATATACAATTACTCCCACTAATAAGAATACCAGAAACCCGGTAGAAACTAGTGACATATTGTTTTACCCTACTTTCTGGATTAATCCTGCAGACGCTGAATCATCTCCCACATAGCCTCTGCTGAATTAAAGTTCTCAGGTACTATATCAACTGGTGTAATATCAATGTCAAATGCATCGTTTAACTCACCAACAAGTGATACAATATCAAATGAGCTGAATATTCCATCATCAATAAGAGTATCACATACTTCATAATCCACATCGCTGTTAATTTCATTCAAAATGTCTAATAACTGATCCATAATAAACCTCGCAAAAAAATTATTAATCACACATCTGTGAACAGAAAACATTCTATCTTCTCGTTCACATATAGTCAATCATATTTTGTTACAAAATTGTAAAATTATTGTGTACTAATGCTGTTTATTAAAAAAGTATCCACTGGATTTCTAACAATCCTGTAGCCAGTCTTCTTTGAATACATCACAATTGCCGGCATTCGACGGCTCAGGAACAGATATATTCCCTCTGTAACAGAATACGCTCCAATATTATAAAATGCTATCATATCACCAATCTTAGCATCTTTTAATTCAAGATTCTTAACAATTACATCTCCTACTGTACATAATGAACCGCATATGTTATATGGCTGCACTCCCTGTGAGTACACTTCCACCTCATGATCTGCGCCATCAGCAAACCCTTCTGTGTACTCCATTGGAATGAATTCACATCTTGGTTTCTTCATAGCCATAGCCTGTCCATAATAATTAATATGATTAATTCCGCTGTCAATAATTGCGTATCTTGTTGTGTCATTCATCTTCATATCAGCAATTCTGCTTATAAGTATTCCACAGGTAGCTGCAATATATCGTCCCATCTCAAGAGTAACATTGAACTTTTCGGACATTTCTTTAATCATCACAGCAAACTCTTTAAGCTCGTCAAAATCAGCATTCATGGCATCACATTTGTCTGTAACAAAGTAATCAACTGACAGGCCGGGACCATACTCAATCTCATTAAGCTTAACGCCATGTTCAGCCTCACATGTATGTGCAATTGCCTGTAACCATACAACTTCAGATTCTATCTGGCTTAATTTCTTCTTCTGGGTTCCTGAATAACACTGTATTCCCTCAATGATAATTCCCTTGAGTTCATCTTTTCTGTCAGCAATCTCATATATCTGACGCTCATTAATACCGAACTGGTTGCCGCTTGTAACTCTTATTAGGACCTTAACCTTGATTCCACATTCAACTGCACACGCATTGATAAGCTCAAGCTGATTGAGAGATTCTACTGTGTAGATTCCAACTGCACCGGTTTTCATTGTATAAAGAATATCTTTCTTTTCCTTATTAACACCCGAAAGTACAATCTTCTCCCTGTTTATGCCTTCTTTTTCGCATATCGCAAATTCACCCGGAGAACATACCTCGAATTTGTCAAGCTTCTTGTCAAGCACGCTGATAAGAAACGGATTAGCCTTCATTGCATAACACACTGTAACACCGCATCCCAAAATCTGCTGCATGGCATCAATCCTTGCACATAGCTCATCTGTGTCAAATATATACGATGGTGTTCCACATTTTATGGCAATCTCTTTTAATTCATTAACTCCTACCATCCTATGCCTCCTGTTCTTTATATATCTTCATAAGTTCTTTTCTGTCAATTTTACCATTCTTAGTAATCGGCATTGTTTCAACCTTAACGAGCACATTTGGAATCATCCACTGTGGCACTTTGTCTTTAAGAGCATGTGTTACGCCCTTTCTGTCAAGCTCACTTGTTCCTTCTATCTCAAAGAATCCGAGAATCTTATTCTCATCTGTATCAAATATACAGCAGCTTCTTAGAAGTCCCTCTATAGCATTCATGTATGTCTCAATTTCGCCCAGCTCGATTCTGTGTCCCATATGCTTAATCTGGAAGTCCTTTCTTGATGAGAAGAAAAGTTCACCATCTTCACTATAGTAACCAAGATCACCTGTGCGGTATATAGTTTCCAGATATCTGTCATTAAGAGGATTCTGTACAAATGCTGCTGCTGTCTTTTCAGGATTACGCAGATACCCCATGGTTACAGCTGTTCCGGATACACATATTTCCCCTAACTCGCCTGGTCTTCCTGCATCAACAAGCTTATCCTCGTCATCTAACAGGAATACTCTTTCATTGGCAAATGGCTTTCCCATCGGAAGCTTCTCGTCAAGACCAAACTCTCTGTCAATAACATAATATGTACAATTACATGTTATCTCTGTTGGTCCGTAAAGATTAACAAACATTGCATCCGGATACTGCACTCTCCATGCATTAAGATGCTTTATAGGCATAACCTCTCCACTGAACATAATCTTATTAAGTGAAGATGGTCTTTTATACTCGAATCCATTAAGAGTTGTTACTATACATAGCGCTGATACAGCCCATATAATAGTTGTAACCTTTCTGTCATCAAGGAAATCAAGCAGTTTGGTTGGGAACGAAAAGCACATCTTAGGAATAAGCTGTAAGGTTGCGCCTGTCTTTAAACTTGAATATATATCCTTAACTGATACATCAAAGTCAAAAGGTGCCTGATTACCTATAACATCCTCATTAGTAATTCCAAATGTTTCCGTAAAGCAATCAATAAAATCTATTGTTGAACGATGATTGACAATAACTCCCTTAGGAACTCCTGTTGAACCTGATGTAAATATTGAATACAGAGGATCTGTATCAAGTGCCTGTTCTCTTATCTTTTCCAGTCTCTCCTGAGCCTCTGAATCCACAGCCTGTCCGTCATACTCTTCAAGCAATTCGTCAAGATTAATAATCTCGCCCTGAAATCCGAGCTTTTCTGCTTTCTTGGCTGACTTATTATCTACAACCAGAATATCTGCCTGGATCGTATCTAATATAAGATTAATTCTCTCAGCCGGATGAGTTGTATCAAGCATACAGTAATATCCGCCTGCATACACAATTCCCATAAATAAAGATAATGTATTACATGTCTTATCCATATACACAGGAACTCCCTGTGTAGGCTTAATCTTAAGTGAGAGACAGCTTCCTATGAACTTTGCCTGATTCATAAGCTGTGTGTATGTAAGTTCATTATTCATGTCCGCACACGCTGTCTTTTCCCCATACATTCTCTGTGAGTTTTCAAGAAACTCTAATACATTCTTTTCCATTACCTTCTCCTTTTACTTCTCACTCTTATCTTTTCTGAATACAAGCAGCTTACTTATAACATAATTAAGTATAATTACCACAACCTGCGCAATAAACTTTATTAACATACTGTTGAAATGCAGCATTGTAATGAACACAAGAAGAATTATCTCCTCAATTACAAGAGTTAATACTCTTCCACCCGCAAATGAAACCAACTGTTTCATAAATTCTTCCACAGTCTTAGTTGGTGCTGCAAACACCCATATCCTGTTAGTAAAGAATGCAAAAAGTACTGCAAGTACCCATGATATAACATTTGCAATAAGCTCATTAATTCCCATTGCAACATTAAAGAGCGCATATGAACCAATACTTACTACTGTTGTAAGTACTCCAAAGAAAAGATATAAAAGCACTTCCTTATACTTCTTATACAATGGTTCAAACACCCTCAGACCCGGCAGATGCATAATCTTATCAAATATATCCGGCTTAGTTTCCTGCATATTATTATCTGTATTGTTACTCATAATTACCTCACTGTTTTTATTAATATAATGCCACATTATTTTATACTTTTATCAATAACAAATCAACTAAAAAAGACGCTGCTTATTATATTCTGCAACGTCTTTAGAAACATTTTTTCTATTAAACCTTTTTCCTATCTGAATAAATGCCCTAACTACAAGCACACATAATATAATTATTATTGCAAGGTGATAATTAAGGAACCTGTCCCCAATATCACTCTGTATATCACACATTATCAGTAAAAATGCTATCTCTACTATCCAGTCTGTCAATCTGTGTTGTTCTGCATTAAGAAATGCCACAACAGCAGGAATAACATATATAATACAGTAATGACCTGAATGTGATGGTGCAGTTATAAGAACCATACTGACAGCAAGTATACGCTCCCACCAGTTCTCATATAATGGTGCAGCTACAAGCAATATCAGACATATTGCATATGTAAGCCACTTAAGAACATTTATCAGAATATCACTAATCCCTGCTCCCTCTCCCATAAAACTTACAATCGCAGCCGTCAATGTTGCACCACTTGTACTCTTGTAATCTGCTACATTCAGTTTCATATTATTAAACATCTGAGAAAGATTCGATAAGCCTCCCTCAAAGAAGAAGAACGGTCCTATACCTATTATAATTCCGTATATTACTGTTCTTACAGCTTCTTTCCACTGCTTATTATATAACAATAATATTCCAAGCAGCGCCGGAGTCATCTTAAACGCTGTTGCTATGGCAAGCGCTATAAGCGCAAGTTCTTTCATAAAACGGTTATCGCTGTCATAGTAAAATATAAAAAACATTATACAGAACAATGTTAATATTATTGTATTGGCTCTCTCATATGAAAATATCATTGGTGCTGATACACACATAGCCGCCGCTGTAAATATTTTAAGCTTGTTGCTTCCATTCTTACATGTTCTGATAAGCTCATAAATCATCACAATGCCAATTGTCGCATATATAAGATAAATTATAAGGAACTGTGGCTCCTTATACATATCAAGAAAATAATCAGCTTCATAATAAGGCTCCATATTTACAAGTCTTGAGAAGAAATACATCATCATGTATGTCAGTGGAGGATACGCTTTCTCCTGCAAGCCCAGATAAGCAGTATTATGATAAACATCTCTTCCTGAAGAATATCCAACAACATTGGTTGTATCAGCAAAGAAATCATTGCATTTCAGGAAAAATATCGAAAACTGCCTTCCACCTTCTCCCTCTATAAATATACCGAACAACCATACAAAAAATGAAGCTATAACTGCTACTATAAATATTATTTCGAAACTCTTTCTCGATCTAAAAAACTCTCTGACCTTCATAATCTCTCCATCAATTATTTTTTGTCGAAATTCAGTCTTTCTTCTTCAACAACCAATGGTCTGTTCATCAATCTCTTATTCATACTGAGAATATATTCTCCCATAAGTCCGATGAATATAAGCTGTAACGCACCAAGGAAGCACACCAAAATAATAAGCGGTGCCATCCCTGCTGCAAATCTGTCCCAGTATATAAGCTTTAATATAAGATATACAATAGCAACAATCACACTTATAAAGCCAACTCCTGCACCAACAAATGTTGCAAGTCTTAAACCAATCTTAGTATATGATGTAAAGCTTAACATAGCTGCATCATACAGTGTAAAGAAGTTATTGTGTGTCTTTCCTGCTCTTCTCTGAGCCTGTGTATATTCTATCTCTGTCTTCTTAAAACCTAACTCTCCAACAATTCCTCTTATAAAAGGAATTGGATCTTTCAAATCTCTTAATACCTGTACAAACGACTTGTCATAAAGTCCGAAACCTGTAAAATGTTCTATCTGTTCAACAGATGACATCTTCTTGATAAGCTTGTAATAGCATGTTCTTAAGAAATACATTATAGGATTTTCTTTACTTGATGACTTTACTGCACAGACAATCTTGTAACCCTCTTCCCACTTTGCAACAAGTCTTGGAATAACATCAATAGGATCCTGAAAATCTGCACACACTGGAATAGTACAATCGCCTGTTGTCTGTAATATTCCATAATATGGTGAATTGAACTGTCCGAAATTCTTAGCATTAAATATTGCCTTAATCTTAGGATTGTTCTCACATAATCTTCTAAGTCTTACCCTTGTTGTATCTGTCGAATCATTATCTATAAAAAGTATCTCATAATCGTACTGTGGAAGATTCTTTGCAAACATGGCAATAATCGCCTCACTTAACGGTTCTACATTTTCCTCTTCATTATAACAAGGAACCATTATACTTATCTTCTTCATAGCATCTCCTTCTTGCACCATTCAACTGTTTCTGCAATTCCCTCAGAAAACTTATAATCTGGTGCAAACCCTGTATCTTTAACTAAATCCTGTATATCTGCACACAGGTACATAACCTGTCGCGGACCATAGGCAACTTCACCAAAACCAATCTCTGCTTCCGGATTAACTGCATCTCTTATATCTTCGATATATTCCTTAAGCAGTCTTGCCTCTCCTCCACCAATACAGTAAACCTTGCCATTAATACCTTTTTCTCCTAATAAATAAAATGCCTTCCCCGCGTCCTTGGAGTACAGATAATCCCACATCTGCTCTCCCTTTGTACATGATGGCTTCTCTCCTCTTAACAGCTTTCCTATTGTAGACATAACCATCGTAGCACTTCCGTCATATGGACCATACACGCTTAATATTCTTGTCCATATATGTCTGATTCCCAGCTTTTCACACTGGACTCTTGTCATCTGTCCGGCACACAGCTTTGCCATTCCATAGCCATTCTCTGGAAATACAGGAACCTCTGCATTAAGCTTTCCTTCAACTCTTCCATATTCAGCCTGTGAACCGGCGCCTATGAATACACTACACTCAAGCGCAGCTGCTGCATTAACAGCATCCAGTGCATACTTTACATTCATATTCTGTATATACATGTCATTGCGGCAGTCACCAAATGTTCCATCCCACCCAAAATGATAGAACACATCCGGCTTAATCCCTGTCGACTGCACAAGCTCAGGCAGCTTATCAAGTCCGCTAAGGTCACATTCAACTTTTTTAATCATATCTGATTCTTTTATTCTGTATGCGCGCTTTGAGTCTTTTCTCACAACTGCTATAACCTTAACATTATTTTTTACCAGTGCATCGATTAACCCTAATCCAACTGCACCGGTACACCCTGTTACAACTGCCGCCTGCATAGTGCCTCCTGTTATCTTTATTACTCTTCATCCATTAACGGAATAAACATCTGTTTCTTTAATTCTTCTCTTGGAAGGAACGGTGCAAGATCCTCCAATGGAGGGCTTACAAGTGTACCATCCTCTAATCTCTTAGTACTGCTCTTAGGTTCCCATACCTGCTTAGTATCTGTAAATATCTCACAGAATACAGGTCCGTCTTCCTTTAATACCTCATCTACAGTCTTCTTCATCTCTTCATTAGATGATGCACTGTAATACTTATATCCAAAAGCCTCTGCAATCTTCTTGAATTCAGGGAATGAGAGGTCTCCTGATTCTGGTCCGATTCCAATCTTGCAATGCTCCTTAAACAGATTATTCTGCGTAAGTCTTATTGAATGATATCCATTATTATTGATAAGGAATATCTTGATTGGAAGCTTATTAGTAAGTATTGTCTGTAATTCCTGAAGGTTCATCATTATACTTCCATCACCCTCAAGACATATTGTATTTCTTCTTCCGCCGCCGATACATGTTCCAATCGCAGCAGGGAGTCCATATCCCATACTTGCTATAGCACTGTTATTAGCCATACGGCTTCCCTTCTGGATTACATATGCCTGATTACCTACAACACAACATGCACCGTTAGATACTGCTGTGAGACTGTTCTCTGGAAGTCTGCTGCTTAAATATCTTACAAATGCGTATACATTTGCAGTGCTTCCATTCTCCTCCCACTGTCTTGGCTGTACTGCCGGATATTCCTTCTTCCATCTCTGTGTTGTTGCAAGCCACTCCCCGCCTGCTGATACAGGGGCGATATCTGTTGCCTGCTTATCAAGCTTTGTGAGGAAATCCTTCGCGTCTGCCCATACCGGCATCTCAACATGGATAGTTGGCTTCTTTAATTCCGCCTTATCAACATCAACCATTATGACCTCTGCTGCCCTTGCCCATGTCTTCCAGTTATAGCCTGTCTGTCTTATAGATATTCTTGTACCTACAGCAAGTATTAAATCGGCATTCTGAATAGCCCAGTTACCCGGTCTGTCACCCATATTACCTGCTCTTCCACAATACAGAGGATTATCGTCTTCTATTAAATCTACTGCATTCCAGTATGTAACAATAGGTATATTAAGCTTCTTGGCAACTGACCTGAACACATCATAAGCACCCGAAAGTCTTATTCCATAACCAGCATGGAATACCGGTCTTTTGGCATTCTTAATCTTCTCAAGGACAGTCTTAACAACATCTTCACTTACCTGTGGTGGAAGCTTTGCATCGTCCTCTGCCGGATCATATCCTTCAAGCTCATCAGTCTCAATATATCCACCCTGAAAATTAACCGGGATATCAATCCATACTGGTCCCGGTCTTCCTGTTGTTGCAAGATGCCATGCTTTTTCAAGTGCATAACGGATATTCTTAGGATCTTCTATCATAGTTGCATACTTTGTCATATTAGACACTGACTTAACTATGTCATATTCCTGGTCTCCCATTGCACGGAGTGGTGTCTCTGTATACTGAAGTGCATATCTCGAAGTTGTATCATAACGAACCTGTCCACTTATAATAAACATAGGAATGGAATCAAGCCATCCGCCTACTACACCTGTAAGCGCATTAGTTCCTCCAGGACCTGTTGTAACACATACTGCTGCAATTCTGTTATCAATTCTTGCATATGCTTCGGCAGCTATTGCACACGCCTGCTCATGATGATTGTATGTTACCTTAAGATTCTCATTATGTCCCAATGCATCATTAAGATGCATTGCTCCTCCACCTACTACAGAAAATACATCTGTAACGCCATGTTCCACAAGGAAATTAGCAACATAATCTGCCAAACGAATTTTCATAAACTGCCCTCCACACATACCGTTTAATTATCTTTAATTACTGATTAACTGCTTCCTTAATAGTCTTAGCCATATAATCAATCATTTCATCTGTCATTCCAGGATATACTCCTACCCAGAATGTATCTCTCATAATTCTGTCTGTTGTATCAAGTCCGCCTACAACTCTGTAACCTTCTCCTGTTGCTCTCATCTCATCAAAGCATGGATGCTTTATAAGATTTCCTGCAAAAAGATTTCTTGTCTGTACTCCATGGCTCTCTACATACTCAACTACTGCCTTTCTGTCAATTCCTTCCTTTACTGTTATAAGGAATCCGAACCAGCTTGGTCTTGAGTTCTCACATGGTACAGGAAGAATTACCTTATCTTCTATATCTGCAAGCGCTGCTCTTAATCTGTCAAAGTTATGTCTTCTTCTCTCAACGAATGATGGGAACTTCTCAAGCTGAGCACAGCCTACTGCTGCCTGCATATCTGTTGCCTTAAGATTATATCCAAAATGTGAATATACATACTTATGGTCATATCCTAATGGAAGTTCTCCATACTGCTTGTCAAATCTGTGTCCGCAGAGATTGTCTCTTCCTGATGGGCATACACAGTCACGTCCCCAGTCTCTGAATGAACGGATACACTTATTAAGAAGTGCATTATTAGTATATACTGCTCCGCCTTCACCCATTGTCATATGATGCGGTGGGTAGAAGCTGCTTGTTCCGATATCTCCAATAGTTCCTGTGAACTTCTCTTCTCCATTGATTGTGTACTTAGAACCAAGTGCATCACAGTTATCCTCTACAAGCCAGAGATTGTGCTTGTCACAGAATGCCTTGACTGCTGAAAGGTCAAACGGATTACCAAGTGTATGAGCAATCATAACAGCCTTAGTCTTATCAGAAAGGGCATCCTCAAGCTTTGTAACATCAATATTGTACTGTGGGATAGTAACATCAACAAATACAGGTACTGCACCATACTGGATAGCTGGTGTTATTGTTGTAGGGAAACCTGCTGCAACTGTAATAATCTCATCACCTCTCTTGATTCTTCTGTCTCCGAGAAGTGGTGATGTAAGTGCCATAAATGCATTGAGATTGGCAGAGGAACCAGAGTTTACTACTGATACATACTTAACTCCGAGATATTCTCCAAGCTTCTTCTCAAATTCATCTGTATAACGGCCTGCTGTAAGCCAGAATTCAAGTGCTGAATCAACAAGATTCATCATTTCCTTGCTGTCATATACTCTGCTTGCATATGAAATTCTGTCGCCTTCCTTATACTGCTTCTGATTATGGTATTTCTTGCAGTATTCATCTACAATACCAAGAATCTCCTGTCTTGCTTCTAATTCATTCTTATTTTCAAACATATCATATCCTCTTTCTTGCTTTTATTAACTTTGCCCTACACTGCAAAGAATTCTTCAATCTCTTTATCCATACATGCAACAACATCTCCACCTGCTGCATATACCTTTGACCATTCAACGCTCTTCTCAATTGCTGTATCAAAGTTCCATCTAGGCTTCCATCCAAATGTTGTCTTTAACTTTGAACAGTCTAACTTTAAGAAGTTAGCTTCATGAGGTCCTCCGTCATACTTATTAATCCATGAAAGACCTTCTCCCCACTTGTTACAGAATGTATCTACAAGTGTTCCTGTTGTTATGCAGTCACTTTCATCCGGTCCTACATTATAGAAACCTGCATACTTCTTATCACTGTACTGTTCTTTCGCAATCATAAGGTATGCTGCAAGCGGTTCAAGTACATGCTGGTATGGTCTTGTTGAATGTGGATTACGTACAATTATATCTTCCTTCTTAACTGCCGCCCTTACACAGTCAGGAACTATCCTGTCATTAGCAAAGTCTCCTCCACCTATAACATTACCGGCTCTTGCTGTTGAAACTGCAACTTCCATATCATTGAAAAATGAATTGATATAACTGTGTGTTACAAGCTCTGAACATGACTTGCTGTTAGAGTATGGGTCATATCCGTCAAGAGGCTCGTTCTCTCTGTATCCCCATGCCCACTCATTATTATGGTAAACCTTATCTGTTGTTACATTTAAAAATGACTTCACACATGGGTTAAGTCTTACACACTCACAGATATTAACAGTTCCCATAACATTAGTCTCATAAGTATATACAGGATTCTTGTATGAATCCCTTACGATAGGCTGTGCTGCCAGATGAAGCACTATCTCAGGCTGTGTCTCCTCAAATACCTTCTTAAGATGTTCAAGGTCTCTGATATCACCTATTACAGAATTCATCTTATTCTCTACATCTGCCATTGAGAAAAGATTAGGCTCTGTAGGTGGAACAAGTGAATATCCTGTCACTTCAGCTCCTGCTTTTACAAGGATTCTGCAAAGCCATGAACCTTTAAATCCTGTATGTCCTGTAACAAGGACTTTTTTCCCTTTATAAAAACTTAAATCCATTATAATCCTCCCGGTTTAGTCCCATTTCTTCCAAGGAGCAGTTCCCGTTGCAAGATACTTCTCAAGCATATCCATCTCTCTCTTAGTATCCATGCACTGCCAGAAGCCCTTATGCATATAGGACATTAACTGACCTTCCTTTGCAAGTCTTTCAAGTGGTTCTCTCTCAAATACAGTATCATCGCCATCTATATAATCAAATATCTCAGGATTAAGCACCATATAGCCTGCATTGATAGGTGCACCGTCTGTATGGCTCTTCTCTCTGAACGACTTGACAGCATTATCTCCTCCGATATCAAGCACACCCTTCTGCTGTTCAAGCATTACAGCTGTAAGTGTTGCAATTTTGCCATGCTCCTTATGGAACTCAACAAGCTTGTTCATGTCTACATCACAGACACCGTCTCCATATGTCATAAGGAATGGCTCATCGCCAACATATTTCTGTACACGCTTGATTCTTCCACCTGTCATTGTATTAAGGCCTGTATCTACAACAGTAACTTTCCATGGCTCACAATGCTGCTCATGAATTATCATGTCATTGCCACCCTTAGTAAAATCAAAAGTAATATCACTGTTGTGAAGGAAATAATCAGCAAACCATTCTTTAATTACATACTGCTTGTACCCTGCACAGATAATGAACTCATTAAATCCATAATAAGAATACTCTTTCATAATATGCCATAATATTGGCTTTCCACCTATTTCAATCATAGGCTTTGGCTTATACTGGCTCTCTTCACTTATTCTTGTTCCAAATCCCCCGGCTAGTAATACTACTTTCATTCCATTCCTCCAATAATGATTAATTCTGTTCTTTTCTCCAGTGCTCCAGTGTCTCTCTAAGAGTCTGCTCAAGTGGAATAAGAGGCTCCCAGCCTACTTCCTTCTTAATCTTGCTTATATCCGGTTCAATAATCGGTACATCTACCGGTCTTAATTTTGCAGGATCCACCTTTACCTCTATATCTTTGTCTGACATCGCTATAATTTTATTTAATATATCCTGTATAGCAATAGCATGTCCTGTTCCAACATTGTAAGTTTCTCCGCGTTTACCACCAGCAACAAGCTTTGCATATGCTTTAACTACATCCCTTACATCCGTGAAATCACGCTTTGCGCTCAGATTTCCAACATTAATAACCGGCTCCTGTTTACCCTTTTCAATATCGGCAACCTGTTTACAGAAATCTGCAACTACAAACATAGGTGTCTGGTTAGGTCCAATATGATTAAACGCCCTTACCATCATTATATCAAGACCGTATGCATCAGAATATATTCTTCCAAGCATATTCTGACATGACTTGGTTGCAGCATATATATTCCCCGGTCTTACAACATTATCTTCTATGATTGGACATTCATCTTTCTTAATATGTCCATATTCTTCACCAGAACCTATTAAAAGCACCCTTGGCTTTTTTTCCACAAGCCTTATTGCCTCTAACAGATTAATGCATCCTTTTATATTAACATCAACTGTAAGTGTAGGATTTTTCCACGAATATGCTACAGATGACTGTGCTGCAAGATGAAACAGATAATCTGCCTTTTCTTCCTCAAGCAAAGTTCTTATCTGTTCCATGTCAAGAATATCCAGATTTCGTACAGTTGCATTATCCATTGTGAGTGTTTCTTTAACTGTCTTTGTTACAGTTACTTTATACCCCAGATCGTCCGTCAGGTGTCTTACCAGATATGGACCTACAAATCCACCTCCGCCAATTACTAACGCCTTCATATATTACCTCTTTCCGTTATATCAAACATTGTCAGGACAGAATATCTGCCCTGACAAGTTAAATTACGTTTATTATTTTGTTGAAACTTCTTTCTCAACTAATGCAAGATCATTCTTTACCATTCTCTCTACTAACTCCTGGAATGATATTTCTCTCTTCCATCCAAGCTTCTTCTCTGCTTTAGCAGGATTACCAATAAGAAGTTCAACCTCTGCCGGTCTGAAGAATTTAGGGTTTACTGAAACAACAACCTTTCCGGTTGCCTTGTCTCTTCCTACCTCATTAACTCCTTCTCCCTCGAATTCAACTTCGATTCCAGCAGCCGCAAATGCAGTCTTTGCAAACTCTCTTACTGTTCTTGTCTCATTTGTTGCTATTACATAATCATCTGGTTCTTCCTGCTGAAGAAGAAGCCACATTGCTCTCACATAATCTTTAGAATGTCCCCAGTCTCTCTTTGCATCAAGATTTCCAAGTTCTACATGATCCTGAAGTCCTAACTTTATTCTTGCTACTGAATTAGTTATCTTTCTTGTAACGAACTCTTTTCCTCTTCTCTCTGATTCATGATTAAAAAGGATTCCTGAGCAGGCATACATATTATAACTTTCTCTATAATTTCTTGTAATCCAGTGTCCATAAAGCTTTGCTACACCATATGGGCTTCTTGGATAAAATGGTGTATCCTCTGTCTGTGGTATTGCCTGTACCTTACCAAACATTTCTGATGTTGATGCCTGATAGAATCTGCACTCCGGCTTTACAATTCTTATTGCTTCAAGCATATTTGTTACACCAATAGCATCTATATCTGCTGTTGTACATGGTGTATCCCATGATGTTGCAACAAATGACTGTGCTGCAAGGTTATATACTTCATCAGCCTGTGATATTCTCATTGCTGTTATAAGTGAAACAATATCCTGCATATCTGCATAGATGAACTTAATCTTGTCCTTAATATGGTCAACATTACCATAATCTACAACACTCTTTCTTCTCATAAGACCATATACATTATAGCCCTTTTCAAGAAGAAGCTCAGCTAAATATGAACCATCCTGACCTGTTATTCCTGTGATTAACGCATTCTTCATAATCAATCTCCAATCCAATCTATTATAAATACTGTGTCTTGCCCTCTTCTCTTAATTTGGCAAGTACTTTCTTGATTTCTCCTGCATTTTCCTTTGTTGAAATAAGTGTTGCATCTTTTGTATCAACAACTATCATATCTCTTAATCCAACTGTTGCAATAAGCTTTTCTGCTCCCTCTATAACACAGTTCTGTGTATTAACTGTAACAACATTGCCATTGACAACATTGCCATTGTCATCGTTTTCTTTAATACGTCCAACTGCAAGCCATGAACCTACATCATCCCAGCCAAAATTACCAGCTAATGTATAGATATCTGAAGCCTTCTCCATGATACCGTAATCTACTGACTGTGACTCAAGTCCAGGGAACTCTGCCTGAAGAACTGTATCTTCATCAGGTGTTCCGACAGCAGACTTAATCTTCATAAGACCATCAAATGTTGATGGCATAAACTTCTTAAAACATTCAAGTATTGTAGAAACCTTCCATACAAACATTCCTGAATTCCAAAGGTATGAACCGTCTGCAAGATATGACTTAGCTGTATCTAAATCCGGCTTCTCAACGAATTTCTCTACAGAATATGCAACACCATCGCAATTATTCTTATTGTACTTGATATAACCATATCCTGTTTCTGGATAATTAGGTGTTATACCAACTGTTACAAGGTTACTTCCCTTTTCCGCAACCTCACATGCATTAACAAATGTATCCTTAAATATATCATTACTCTTAATAAGATGGTCTGATGGCAATACTATCATAACTGCATCTTCATACTTAGCTGCTACATGAACTGCACCAAGTCCTATACATGGTGCTGTATTTCTTCCTATAGGCTCACAGAGAATATTCTCCTCTGGAATACCTGGAAGCTGCTGCTTTACAAGTTCTCTGTAATTAGCATTAGTTGCTATATATACATCCTCTATATCAACTAATGGGCTTATTCTCTCTACTGTCAACTGAATCATTGTCTTACCATCATCGGTTAATGACAAAAACTGCTTTGGAAGATTAACCCTGCTTCTAGGCCAGAATCTTTCTCCTTTTCCACCTGCCATAATTAATGCTGTTTTTTTCATGATATACCTCGATTCTTAAGAAAATATCGTAGTGGTAAAGTTTGCAAAAATGCACACTTTCACACTTATACATGTTGTTGAATTATATCCTTATTATATACTTTTGTCAATATTTTACCAGTCCATAATTACGCTAACACCCCTCGATTTTCTGCCTTTTCTGACGAAAAAAGCCAGATACACTTCTGCATCTGACTTTATAATTAATTATCTGCCAAAAGGCTTTTTCTCTGCTTGATATAGAATATAACTCCAAGAACCACCCATACTATAAGAAGTATATATGATTCCTTGCCAAAATGTACTCCCTCAAGCCCCGGAATAGGGATAAGCTGGAGAACCATGAATGCTATTGAAAATACAAGTCCTACAACAGCCATTATTTTAAGGAATGGCGTACCATCCTTATCTTTTTTAATAGTTACAAGTGTACATGCACATGTACAGAAATATCCGATTGAAGCACCAATTGCTGACATATCAACAAACCATCCAAGAGCCTCTCTGCTGCTGCCTGCGGAATAGTATCAAAACCCGCTATCTGATAGTGGAATCCCCATTTAAGCACATCAAATGTTCCATCAATTCCGTCTACTATAAGCCCTATAGCTGTGGAATTCATTGGTACATTTGTAAGATACGCTGCTACTAAAAACCATCCACATGTGTATGCTGCTGTTTTACCAAAACACGCCTTTGTAAATGTAAATTCTCCGCCCGCCTTTGGAAACTTAGGAACCATATATGCATCGGATTTAACTGTCTTTTTAACTCCTCTGACTTTACTTCATTATTACTAATGCTTAATATAACCTTTCTGTGTTCATTTGCATACGCAAGCATACATTATGTTGAACAAAAACACCAGTACTTTTTACATATAATTTACATCTTTATTTTTGTTGTATATTATACTTCTTCATAATATCATCAAATTCATCATAATGAACAAATATAAATTTCCCTAAATCTGTAGCTTTTGCATCTGCCGGAATTATAAGCAGCGACCACAGCTGTTCACTCGCAGCCGGGTCATCAGGATATACATCCGCAACTAAATCATTAGGTGCAACATGGAATCTTACAACATCTTTATCTCCAACCTGATATACATCTTCCCCATAAGCCGATGCATCTTCAAGGCATGAAGAAGCTATTGTCGCATTTAAGTTAGTAAATGTAATCTTAGAATTATCTACTGCCAGTTCATCCTGATGAACATTTTTATTCTTAACAAGAACTGCTGGATTCTGATATAAATTTACACCACCATGATCTGCTGTTATGATAATAGTAGTATTGTCATACAGTCCTTTAGCTTTAAGTTCCTCAATATATTCTGAAATAATCTTGAATGAACCTCTTATCTGACTGTCAACTCCAACTGAATTTTCTTCTACACGCTCAGCATTCTCATTCATAACATAAGGACCATGTGCTCCATTAAGATGATACATAACAAATGTATTCTTCTTATCCTGAGCTGTTATTCCGTTGTTCTTGTAATCTTCATAGAACTGTACATCATCCATTTTATACATATTAGATGAGTTGTCCTTAATAGCAACATAATTACTAAAATCTCCTGTATATAACCAGAAATGCTGCTTTAAAAACTGTGGCATCGCATAAAATGACACCAGCTTGTACAGGCATCCATAGAAACCTCTGTTTGAAGTAACAACATATTCCTGCTCAAATTTAAGATTATCAACATTTTCCTTATCACAGTAATCAAGATAAAAATACTCTGTATATAGCTTTACCTGATAATTCTCATCCTGAAGATCTTTAAACAATGTTGAACTTTCATATGCTTCCTTATAGAAATCGCTTGTTTCCTGTTTTGCATTATAATCAATTTTACCAGTAAGAATTGTAGGAATTCCCAATACTGTTGGAGAACCACCCGCAACAGCATCTTTGAAATATGTAAAATCCTTCAGTTCATCTTTATATTCATCAACTGAAAGTGCCATATCCTCAAACCAGCTTGCATCAAGTGTATCGACAACGAACATAACTGTGTTCTCTTTAGACGACAACTCAAACTCACCATTCTTGGTTACTGCAAAGTCATTAACAATTGTCTTGTGTGTTGTCATTATCATAACAACTAAAGATACAATCTGCATTGCAGTTAATAACATGCTTCCCCATCTTGCAATGAGTTCCATTACATTTTTCTTAAATATGTAAATAACCTGTGGCGCAACAAAACATATTATCCATGCCACTATACTGATTATTCCATTAACCTTATATGCTGACCAGTTTATCTGATTACCATTAAGTGACTTAAATGCCGGATTAAGAAAATTACCCTGTACATAAAATCCCAGGCCCAGACTCAATACAAGTAATACATATGAATCAAAGATTCTCTGCTTAAACATCAATGCACCAACTATATATATAGCGAGCAGCATTATCGCAGCAAGTATAAGAATCACCGGTACAATTTCCCCGAAATCTACTGAAAACTCATCAATATTGCTCAAATATAATGAACTCGGCATATACACTGCAAATGTAAAAACAAGAAACAGTGATACAGGAAGGAGTTTTAATATTCTCTTTTTAAACATCTTTTCTCTCCTGCCTGTTCTATTTGTCTTCAGTAGAAGCCTTGTTTACCACGATGTCATCGCTCTCTACTTCTTTATTTCTATTCTCATCAATACCAAGCTTTTCGTTAACCTTCTTCTTAGCCTTTCTCCAATAGATACCTACAGCAGCACCAACTGCAATTACAACACCTGCAATAGCCTGAATAGCATAAGTCATAACTGATGGATCAATATAACCACCTACCATAATTGAATTAAACATTTTAAATCCTCCTGCTTTAATTATTTTTCTTTTCTTGTATTTTTTTAATAACTTCGCCTATTATGTATTCTGCACCAACCTCTGCACTATGACCGAGGTTATATACATACTCATTAACAAATTTTTCAATTCTGTCTTTGTATTTATCAGCGTTATTGAGCATTTCCTCTACAACTTCCGGAACCTTGTCCATCTCATCAGGTTTTAATGTAGCGCCAATACTCTCTCTCATCCATATGTTGATAGGTTCGACATCTATCTTCTTATATTCCGGATTCATAACCTTCATAGGTGTATCAATAAATAATACCGGTTTACATGTTGTATAAGCATATTCATATGCTATACCCGACCAGTCTGTAATCATCATATCAGCCTCGAACACCGTACTGTTAGATGAAAAATCTGTCTGAATTTCAATATCTTCATCAGAGGCAAATCTCTGCTTTAATTCTTCCATTCTCTCCGGCATATGTCTTACATGCTGTGGATGAGGTCTTACAGTAACCTTATATCCATGCCCTTTAAGATTATCAAGAAGCGCATCCAGACAGCTGTCCACAATATTATCTTTCTGCCATGATGGCGCAATAAGAATTGATTTCTTATCTGACGGCTTCTTTTCCATCTTTTTATAATCTTCAATCATGGAATCAAGGAGGCTGTATCCCCATTCAACAATTGTTTTCTTAGGCAGTCCATATACTTCCTCTGTCTTTTCAATTTCCTCTTTATGATGTTTTCCTGTGCATAAAACCGCATCAAAATGATCCATTGAACCTTTTCTCATTGTCATGTTAAGACTATCCATGCAATGTGGTATATAGACATATTCAACATCTTTCCTTATGTAGCTTCTCTTAATATGATAATTTTCAAGATCCGGCATTGTCATTACAACAACATCCGCATCAAGCTTCATCATAAGCGTTATAAGTTTCTTTTCACCTATATAATAAGCCTTTATCTGGTCATTCTTTTCTGCAAGTTCAAATATAGTATCCTCTGGATCACTTGTTATGTAATGAATAACAATATTAGTATTTTTAAGAATATACTCTATAATTCCCTGATAATACTTATAAAATCCCTTATTTTCTGAATAGAAAACAAGATGTTTATTTACTATTGAGAAAAATCTCTTATAATCAGCCCTCTCTTTTTTTGCATATGGATTTTTCTGGAAAAGCTTTCTCTTTGCTGTACTTCCACCTATTCCCTCTAATGCCGCAAGTTCCTGTTTGCTGGCTTCAAGATCTTCATAATCAACATAGTTCTTAGGATTAATAGCCCAGTTTAAAAGATAAAGCTGAAGTATTGCAAATAAATTACTTGCTACCCAGTATAATGCCACACCTGCTGGAACAAACCATCCAAGATATAATGAAAGTCCAACAGATAAAATCATCATTCCATACTTGTTAAGCTTTGACTGTTCAGCCTGCAAAACATTGCTTGCATTCTGTGCAACGCATAATAACCATGCTGAAATTCCTGCAATAACAGGAACTATAATATCTATTCCACCTACTTCCGATGGCACCCAGCTTAAATTAATTCCCAGAAAACTCATTTTAAGATTCTTTATTGAATCAAGAGTTGCTGCAATATCAACATTAGTAAACTGTGACTGCAAGGCAAGGAACTGTCCTTCATAAGTTCCATTTTTTATGCTTTCTACAACGGCAAGCTGAATTGAAGAAGACTCCGGGTCTGCACCCGTAGCTGCTATAATCAGACCATTAAAAGCATTTATTAAATCCTTTGGCAGATGTAACAGATAATCCAAAGGATGATATATAACTGCCACAAGTCCAAGTAAAAGTATAATCTGTATCGCCAGTGGTATGAGTGATGCAAGCGGATTATATTTTTCTTTCTTAAACAGCTTAGACTGTTCATCTGCTATTGCATCCTTGTCTCCAAAATGTCTTGTCTTTATACGGTTAATTTCAGGCTGCATCTTTACCATTTTAATTGAATTCTTCTGAACCCATATTGAAACTGGCAAAAGAACTATTTTGCTTATGAGTGTGAATAAAATAATAGCTATTCCATAATTACTTATCAGCTTATAGCAAAATGCCATTACATACCCTAGTGCGCTTGAAAGAATATTCATGATTTCCCCCTTATATTTATTTAATAAGCAATGTGATATTGTACCACACACCTATTTTATCGTAAAGCATTTTATTTTTTCAGTGTAAGTTCATAGTAATATATCCCACCCTGGAATGTTGATGCTGTCTTTCTTTCTGATACATCATAGAAACGTCTTAACTGTTCTACCGCACTATCCATGTCAACATCTATATCAACAAAATAAGTACACACCACAAACACTGCCTTATCCTTTAACTCTTTAGTTCCTGTATCTCCTGGTTTTTTCTTCTCAAACCATTCAAGCCTGTAATAATCTTTCATCTGTTCCGTATTATCATTTTCATAGAAAACTCTCTTTTTCTTCTGTCTGTCCCAGTTAAGATAATACAAAGGAACATTTCCACAGATAAATACTCCGCCATCATTATACAGAATAATATCAGTTGTATCCGGGTCGTAATCTGTTTCTTTTAATAAATTATCCATAGAATCATCATAACAATGATACTGGGTATTATGTATGAGTGATTCTCCATAAGTTGTAGTTTCAAGTACTCTTGTCATAAGCAGCGTATCCATTGTAACGCCATCAGCCTTCTTAAACACAAGCCTTGATAAAGGATCTATTGTTATAAAACATTCAAGTGCAAGAATTACTATCCATGCACATAACAGTATTCTTCCGCATAAAGTTCTTCGCTTTAAATTCTGTGTTTTTCCTGTAATTTCAGCTTTATTAAGATATACGTCTTTTGCTTTTTCAATTACATAAACAGCCAAAATATATATAATAACATCACTTATTATGTTATATCTTGAACATGTACCTGTAATATACAGATATGAAAATGCTGAATGTGTAATCCATGCACCAGCAAGTGTACATATCGCAAACATTTTTTCTTTGCAGATATCCTTTAAATATTTTCTGTTAATTACAATATATATAGTTCCTGCAACAATAACAGCTATAACTATCCAGTTAAAATTAAGGATAAACTGCTGTTTGAATTTCATAAGCATAAAAGATGGATTGAATCCCAGACACTCAGAACCATTATTGTTCCATTTAAACAATCCACCTGCTTCCTGCTCGCCTGTTGCAACCCAGTTATTTCCATATCTTCTGAAATATCCCCACTGGATAAGTGCTGCTGCCAGTGTCATATACAGCTTTGCATCTGTAAATATCTTTTTCAGGCATTTTTTCTTATCGACAAGAATATGTCTTACAATCTGTCCAAGTGCTATACCGGCTACAATAACAAGACCATTCTCTTTTGTCTGAAAACAATAAATGCTTAATATTCCAACAAGCAGTGGCTTATCATACATATAGCAGCACACTATCATAATGACAATCATTGCCATTGTATAATCAAGATTCAGATGAGTTGTAAATGTATATACAAGCGGTGCTCCTGATACAAGAAGCGTATACACTGCACACATATTTTTTGATGCATTTGTTATCTTAATAATAATCTTATATACGCACCACATTGCAACAGCCGTGATTATAAGGTTAATTACAGACACACCTATAATCTGTCTTGGGAATATAAATTCTCCAATCATATACAGAAGGCAGAAAAATGATGCCGAATGACCACACAATCCATAATCCGAGAAAAATTCCTCGAATGTTGAATATGAAAAATTATCAAGCGTGAGCCCCATTCTGTAGTAATATTCTCCCGCGTCCCATCTCTGTAAAAGATTTATAAACGGCAGCCTTGTAAGAATAATTACAACAAGAACTATAAGCATCACTTTATTTTCTTTTATAAAATCCATAATGGCATGCCCATTAAACGACCGGATAACACCGCATAATGAGACTAACAGTGCCAGTACATACACAGCTGAACCCGCTATAAGAATTGCTGTAAACCGTGATGAATAATCCACCATGTTTCCATTTAATGTTACAGACAACACTGTAAAAAGGAATATTGGAAGCATTCCTATAACAAACTGGTTCACAAGACTTTTTAGTCTTTGCTTAATATCCATATACACTCTCCATATATCTATATTTTTCTACATCCAACTATCATTATCATAAGTATTTTAATAAGGTTTACAATAACCAGCGCAATAGCCATTCCCCAGAGATTCCACACCATAGTCATAGGAATTGCTATTATAACAAATGCAATTAAGAATACTATATTTATAACCAGCTGATATTTCTCATCTGTAAATCTGAGCAGTATTACTGTAAGCGTATTTGCAATAAAGTAAAATACCTGTCCCAGGTTCGCAAACCACAAATATGGTTTAACCATATCGAATATATCAGCATACATGATTCTGACAAATATATATGAAACTCCGTAACATACAACATTTATTAATATACTGCCTGCTATACTGCCCAGACACAACTTAACAAATGTGCTCTTTTTAATTGTTCCATCATACTTTGCCAGATGTCCTATTACGACACCATTAAGCGGTACTGATACAAGCGAAACCATCTTTCCTACAAGTGTAGCCGCATAGAAAATTGTAACAGCTACACCGCCTGAAATAGCCTGAAGTATTAATCTGTCCGCATTAAGTATTACTGCTGCAATAAGCTCTGTGCCTGATAAAAGCATAAGGGAACGCATATTTTCTTTGAAAAATTCACTTCGTTTAAACTTTTTACCCTTATATATTCCGCCTACTGCCATTACAAAAAAGACAGCAAGGCATTCACCGCACAGCATTGCTATTATCCATGAGTGCGTAACATAAAACAAAGCTATTCCGGCAAGATATCCTATTGATATCAAAAGATAAAATAAAAAATACCTCTTATAATTAAGATTAAGCCTGAATTCAACATCTGAATAATATCTAAGCACTGTGAATATCATAAGTGCCAGATATCCTATCCATACAATTACACTGAATTGTTTCAGCCATAAAAGACCGGCTGCAGAAACCAGTACTGAAAGCACCGCTATCATACATAAGAAAATATTGTAATCTCCATTGCTGTCATGTTCTTTCATGCTGGTAACCATTCTTGAATAGTTAGCTGCCGTTCCGAAAGTTGAACCCATAATTGCAACAAGTGATATCAGTGTAAGAACTACACCAAACTGGTCTGCTCCCAGCTGTCTGTTAAAAAATGGATACAGAACCAGCTGGATAACACCATTCATCACAATAAGCCCCATCATGCTGTACATGAAATCTCCTGTAAGGCTTTTTAATTTATCTGGTATTTTCATATTAATCTCCTATTCATTATCTGGAATGATATGATAAGGCTGTCTTTCTTCCTCTGGTGGAAGCTGCATATAGTCTCCATAACAGGCTCTTAACACGCTGTCATAATCCCTAGGACATTCAAAATAATCTTCTCCCACTTTAAGCGGAACTGTCCCGTCATACCATTCTTTTTTAACCCACTTTTTAAGTTCGGGCATAGGATAATTACTGTAGAAATAATGCTGTGTGCCATCCTTTACAGACTGGCTCACTCTATCATATTTCTCTCTGAGCTTATCAAGAGACTTATATTTTCCGATAGCTGCAAAAAATCTTACGCCACATCCTGTTATAGTTCCAAACTCTGAATAATCTATACTGTCTCTGTGTCCCATGCACTGTCCATATATAAATGTAAGTCTCATACGCAGAATAGTCTGCTTAAACTTTGAATCATATGCATTATCCAGTATAAAACAGTCCAGAACTAATTTATCCTTATACTTTTCAGGTACATGCTCTTTTACTTTGTCATAACTCTGCAGTGGAACAGAATCACCAAGATATACAAGCCTTGTAGGAAAATCAAAAAAGCTGCCTGGCACTAAATCTTTTACCTTAACCAGCTCAAAATCATCTCCCCACGCTTCCTTTGGTATTGCCAGTAATTTATTATACTGTTCTCTTGTAAATGCTATATCTATATCATCATCCCATGGAATAAAATCATGATGTCTTACCGCTCCAATAAGCGAACCTGAATCATAATAATAAGTTACTCCATATTCTTTACACACAGAATCCAGCTTTCTCATAAGAATCCTGTTTATCTCGTGTGCTTTCTCTAAATTTGTCATATCACTCTTTGCCCCTTTTGTGCATCACTCTTTTAGAATTTAAAAAAGCTTAAATTATTATTGTTACTTTCTAACGGTTTACTACCCGTAATAGCTTCTAATGTATTTTCAAGTTCTGTTAATTCTTCCTCTGTGTATGCCCTCCTTTCAACATATATTCCAGCAAATCCCTGTTCCTTGAGATAAGAAACCATATCTTCATATTTCATTTCAGAGACAGATTCATTCCATTCATCTTCCTCTCTGCCCTTTATTGAACCATAACTCCATTTCAGGGTATTTGAATGAAGGTATCCTATATACAAATGATAATCTGCCATATCATTTACCGGACCATCCTCCGGATACTTATGATATGGTAACTGATATATCATTGAACCAGGTGCTAATTCATCTTCTATCGCCTCGACAAATTCTTTATCGCTTGTGTACTCTGCTTCTATCGTATCATAAGCAGGTGTTACCAGTGCCGGGCATCCCTCCCATATACTAAATACGCAGATACAGCCAAATACTACAGTCATTCCATAAAGCAGAATGTTGTATTTAACTTTCTTTTCTTTTTTATTGTTAATACGTGCCTTTAATACATTTACCAGTTTATCTGCAAGAAGTGCAACTGCAAGAATACATGCATACTCAATAAATATTGAAATTCTGTTATATCCTCTAAGCATCGGACTTATAAAGAATGAGAACATTGCGCCAATACCACCTATTGTTCCCATAAGCACCATTGTAATATTAAGCTCCGACAGATATCCAAGTCTCTTATTTAACGCACTGTCCTTCTTAGTAAACATGCATATCATAAGTATAATGAATCCTATCATTCCAATTATTCCAAGATATGCTGTTGAATTTTCATTAACAAGAAATGCGTTTTCATTATATATATCTATATATTTATCATAGATTCCATGCCCATTTACCGGCATAAAAAGCTGTGATATCTTCATACCGTAAAGCTCAGCCTGCTCAAATCCGGCTCTGTCAATTGCAGCCGCATTGGTTCCATGAGTCATTGTATATATTTTACCTGGAAGAATACTCAATACAACAAAGAAACATACCATTACTGTTGCTATAACACCGCGCAGTCCTTCTTTAATCTTTCCGGTTTTTACAAGCTTTGAAACCGCAGTTACCATAAAAATAAAGCATGTAAAGAATGGATAATATGCTATACCGTTATTTGCTATTAAAAATGTGAATAATAACGCAACATAATTTATTTTTCTTTTAAAGAAATTCTTATCCGGTACTAATACATCGTCCCTTTCATATATCCACAAACATAACAAAATTGACAGAGGAACAAAATAACACTCTGTAAGAACAATATGTCCTATATTTCTGTAAAGCATATATGGAGAAAGTGCAAAAACAGATGATGCAAGTGCATTAACCCAGCAATTAACCTTAAGGTTTCTCATAACAAAATAAGATATGATTCCCGCAATAAAGAATATAGACAGATATGAAAGATTCATTGTAGCTGCCGCGTCTCTTGTTATTAATGCAAATATTTTCATAATTACAAGTCCTGCATTATGCATCATTGAAGATGTAAAATCATAATACTGGACAGAATACGGTGCACCCAGTCTGTCAGATGTCATATTCCATCCCTGCTCTACCATCATTTTGGCATTGACTATAACACCCATATCATCACCGCCAAGATACTGCATAGGAATATTAAGCTTCATATCCCCAAGATCCATCAGGTGATACATCATTCCCAATATAATAAGTATCATGAGAAGAAAACTGGCATACTGCTGCCAGTTTTTCTTAAAGTGATTAGTTATTTTCTGCTTCATTATGCTTTCCTACCCTTTCAATAATGCCATCGAACTTCTTCATTATGTCATCCCACTGGAAGTAATCATCAACATATTTTCTTGCATTAGCACACATAAGTTCATACTCATGAGGATGGTCTAACATATAATTTACACATCCTTCAAACTCAAAGAAATTCTTATAATATAATCCACCATTGCTTTTTACACAATGTCCCTTAAGTACATCACATATACCATTTACTATTACTGGCTTAGACAGTGTCATTGCCTCAAGAACAGAGATAGAAAGACTCTCAAATTTTGATGGAAGAATAAGTGCCTTAGCGCCGCTTATTCCATCGAATTTGTCCTCATCAGAAACAAATCCCATATTAATAATATCCGGATGCTTCGGTATCTCGCATACTGCCTTACCCATAAGCACAAGCTTTAAATCGTTCTTATTTCTCTTCTTATATTCCATAAAGTACTTAAACAACCTTGGGCAGTCCTTTCCTTCATCAATTCTTCCAACATATATTATATAATTATCAAGTCCGTTCTTTTTCTTGAATCTTTCAGCGCTTACATCTGCCGGTACATCTACACCAACTCCACACACTTCGTATGGAACATTTTCATTATGGAAAATTGAGTGTACAAGATTTTTCTCTTCATCTGTAAGAAAGACAAATGCATCTGCTGCACCGAATACCTTCTTATACATATCAAAATGTATAAATGGTTCCTGATGTGCTGTAGGTATAAAGATTGCTTTATCTTTGATTCTTACAATACTCTTTACAGCTGTATAGTACAGATATGTAACTACTATAATAGCCTTATATTCATCCTGATGCTTATCTACATATTCAACAAGTTCCGGACAATATGGTCCCATATGCTCTATCCATCTGTCAGAAAGGTCAGTACCCGCATCAGGATTTGAAAGCATTTCTGAGTCTAATGCTGAGAATATCTTAGGAATTCTTTCATGCTCTGTCTTAAATCTTCTTACAGTAACACCGTTGATGTCCTCAACACCCTCTTTATAATAATTAGACCATTTTACATACTCTACAGCACATGATGTAAGAACCTCAACATCATATTTAGCTTTAAGTCTTTCGGCTATCTCTCTTGAATACAGCTCTGAACCACCGTTAACCTCAAGTCCATATCTCTGATTAATAATTGCAATCTTTTCCATAATATCTACTCCATTTATACTTCCAAAAACTCTGTAAACTTCTTAAGGACTACATCCCATTTGAAGTTATCAAGAACAAACTGTCTTCCTGTCTTACCCATTATCAACGCATTTTCAGGATTGTTAATATAATAATTAATGCAGCCCTCAAATTCAAAATAGTTATCAAAATACAATCCTGCATTAGACTCCTTAGCGAAATTGCTTGTAACATTGCACTGATTATTAACCAATACTGGTCTTTCACACAGCCAGCTTTCCATTATAACAATTGAAAAGCTCTCATTCTTAGATGGCTGGCATAAGCATAATGCTCCGGCACACGCGTCATATTTATCCTGTATATCCACAAAACCAAGGTCAATAACATCATTTTTAATGTCATCTGGCACATGTACTTCACCACCGCCTATAAGAACCAGCTTAAGCTCTGTCTGGTTGCGCTTCCTGAACTCTCCAAAATACTTTATCAGTGTGTTAATATTCTTTGCTTCATCTTTTCTTCCGGCATATATAATATATGGCAAATCAATTCCATATTTCTTTCTGAACCGGTCTGCATCATAAGTAAAATCTGTCTCTATGCCTATTCCTAATAACAGCTGGTTCACAGTTCTAAGATCAAGAATCTGGTTAGCAAGCTCCTGTTCAGGTCTTGCATTAAACACCATTCCCCTCAGATCCCTGAATGTTTCTCTGAAATGTCGGAAATAAGCATATCCCTCATCATGAAGACATGGTATAAGAATTGATTTGAACGGACATGCCTGTATTCCATAATAAGTCGTTCCAAACATATAAGGAATGAATACATATCTGTGATACTCTTCACTGTGTTCACGCAGATAATCATACATATCAGGGCTGTTTACCATTTCTTTAAGAAACATCGTCTCTTCATCATATGAAATAGTTTTTCCCTGCATTATCTTTGCATTTACCTTATGGAACTCTTTCATATCACCTTTTCTGACTTTGAATCTTCTTACAGTAACACCGTCAATTGTATCAATGCCTTCTTTAAAATAATTCTCAGTCCAGTCTGAAGCAAAATCTTTAACACATGTTGTGATTATTTCAACATCCACTCCTGCTTCATGCAAATGTTTTACAAGTCCCCTCATTTCCTGCTCTGCGCCGCCCCTGATATCCTCGTAATACCAAGGGATAACAAAACCAATCTTTTTCATATCATTCTCCATTTCCGAATGCATTTTAAGCATTCTTCTCTATGAATGCCTTTAAATATTTTTCAAACATTCCCGCTATATTATCATACTGAAAATATGCAAGTCTGTTATTCTGTTTTTCTATTACATCAGCTCTTAACGCCTTATCCCTTACCATTCTGTCAATACATGCTGCAACATATACAGGATCCTTATCATCAATCAGCATTCCGCTTCCACCCAGAGTCTCCGGAATAGCCGCATTAGCACATGCAATAACCGGAATCTGAAATTTCATTGCTTCCACAAGTGGTACGCAGAAGCCCTCATGCTCACTCATACAAAGGAATACATCTGCCGTTCTGTAATACGCAAGTATTCTGTCAAACTTTATATGTCCCGTAAACACCACTGCATCACCAAGCCCAAGTTTCTTCGTATACTCTGTAAGCCGTATATAATATGGGTCATCTTGTCTGAAGGAGCCGGCAAGAATAAGCCTTGATTTCTTATTATACAGCCTGTTGTAATAGTAAAAAGACGCTATCAAATTCTCATGTTTTTTATTTGGTGCTACTCTTCCGGTAAAAAGAATATTAGTATATCCATCTGAATACTCTTTCATTACTTCTTTATCAGGTTTCTTGTCATAATCGGACATTGGAATAATAACAGGCAGTATATCAATATTACATTTATATCCCATATTAATTAAATCCTGCTTATTAAAATCTGAAACAGCCAGACAATAATCAACCTTATCTGCCAGATATCTTGCACCCTCTAATCCATATTCACAGACTTTTGTAAATCTTGAATCATTCTTTGCAAAATACTCCGGAGGCGTAATATTATGATACACAACTATTTTCCTGCAATCATATTTAGCAACATCAAAATTCAGCCTGCTGCCTGTTGACATATGAAATATTATAATGTCATCCTTATGTACATCTTTTAACTCATCCACATTAAGTGCATTCTTTTTATCAAGTGGTGCAACGATACTCTCAGCATATATTCTTGTGCCATATCCCATGCCTTTAATTATTTTCTCCATGGCAAATGTATCATTGCTCACCGCATCACCATATGCAATTGTTGACAGCATTTGAAAAATTCGCATACTACTTTCCACCCTTTAACTCTTCAATCTGCTTTTTAAGTTCAGCTATTTCCTTGTTCTGCTCATCAATATAGCATCCCATCTGGTTCATAAGTCTTACTAAAGAAGCATTGAAGCCATCCTGTGCCATTACAATTGGCTCTACGAAGAAATAAACAAGTTTTCTAATAACTTTCTTGAAAAATACTGTTATCTTATTTCCCTGTAATGGTCTGTAAGGATTAACTTCCCATTCATGATTGGCTACATAAAGGTCTTCATTAAACTTTACCTTATCAAACTTATTAACATTCATTGCTCCTACATCAACAATAACATCATCAAAGCTGAGAAGGTCGTTAGTATAACCCTTAACCTCAATCTCCTTTTTTATCTCTTTCATAATATCCTGTATATTTAATTCATTCTGTTCCATTAAATTAATTCCTTTCCTGATAAACAGTTACAACATTAACATTTCTAGAAATTAGCATACAGGAATGCCTGTACGCCTTCTGTATAACCAAAGATAATAATTAATAAAATAAATACATACCATATGCCCCATCTTATTACTATATTCTTATTTGCTATACTTTCTCTTATGGAAACACCCTTTTCCTTAAGTAAGCTGATTACAAATACAACTATGCAGCCAATAAGAATTATCCAGTAATCCCTTACTTCTATTCCAAGTCTTAAGAGACTTCCATCAAACAACAGCGATGGGCTGAAGCCTACAACTGTATACTTCATCATAATAAGAGCATCTTTAAATGAACCAGCCATATCAAAGTACCAGCCTATATTAACAAGTATAAACGTTCTTATTATCTGCCATACTTTCCAACCTCTGCTATTTGTATTTATATGACATTTTGCTGCCATCTTCTTATAAACCGGCTCCATAAGATTACTGAATGCAATAATAAAACCATTATAAAGACCATATACTATATACTTCCACGATGCACCATGCCATATACCTACAACGAAGAAAATAACTATATTAACAAAACATATAGGAAGTGTTCTTCCAATGAAATTGCCAATGTGCTTTCTGCCCCATTTGCTGATTTTATTCATCCCCTTAGACAAAGACATAGGATAGAATATGTAATCTTTCATCCATGCACCAAGAGTTATATGCCATCTTCTCCAGAACTCGCCTATAGACTTAGAGAAATACGGCTGTCTGAAATTCTCATCCATCTTAATTCCAAACATCTGGGCTGTTCCGATAACTATATCAATTCCACCCGAAAAATCCATATAAAGCTGTACAGAATACATAAGAACTGCAACAACATTAAATAATCCACCGTAATTGTCATAATTTCCGAACACTTCATTTACAACGACTGCTGCTCTGTCCGCTAATATTAACTTCTTACCAAGACCCCAGATTATACGCTGTAAACCAAATTCAATATTTGTCAAATCAAATTTATTGCCTTCATATAACTGTCCAGAAAGTCTGTCATATCTTCCAATAGGTCCCTGAAGAAGTTGTGGAAAGAATGACACAAAAAGTGCTAACTTAAATGGATTCTTCTGACAAAGATATTTGCCCTGATAAACATCAACAATATATGACACTGACTGGAATGTAAAGAATGAAATACCCAGTGGTAAAGCAAACTGTACAACATCAAACTGCTTCTTTGCGCCAAACAATGACATTATGCTGTTAATATTTTCAAGTGCGAATCCTGAGTACTTAACAACCGCAAGCTGTCCAAAACATAATAGAATTATTGCTGTCAGAACAAGTCTTTTTCTTTTCTTTAGACGTTCTTTATAAGCTTTTTTCTCTTCTTTGGTAAGCTGTTCTTTATTCTCTTTTAAGTATGTATTGCCATTATCAATAACCTTATTAAGAGCAAGACCACCAAAATATATAAACAAAGTTGTAGACACCATATAAAGTGATGTCCTGATGTTAAATGTAAAATAGTATATATAGCTCAGCATTAAAAGCCATATCCATGAAAACTTCCTTGGTATAAGATAATATACAACTAAACCTATAAGAAGAAAGGCAAAATATCCAACTACTGCAAAAGACATATTATAAGCCCTCCCATTTATTTCCAGTTACTTTTTCATAATCAGCTGCCATGTTGTTAAACATCTCCTCAAATGTTTTATAGAAATACTTACTTTCATCTACCCCGCCATTCTTGCGGTCTGAAAGAAGATTTCCTAATGCATCTGAATACACCTCTGCCAGTTCGCCTCCCATATGGCCTTCCTGATCGCCATAATTCCAGTCAGCTCTTGGAACACTGCTCATAAGCGCCTTATTAAAATCATAATATTCCAGTCCACATTCACCAACAAGATACTCAGACATAGTATCATGTACTGTTCCCATTCCAAGTGTCTTTGTTACACTTGGTGTTATAGGGGATGTCACACATATAAGTTCAATGTCATTATCTTTACAGAACTTTACAAGATTATTAAATGTTTTCTTAACTGCCTCATCTATGTCATCATCATATCTGTCAATCCATGTTGCAACATAATCAGCCCCAGGCGGCATCTTACCCGGCATAGTTCCCTGTCTGTTAAAGAATCCCTTACCTACATATGGGCCATCCGCCCCCTCAACAATTCCATTTTCTGAATATGCTGATTCTATCGTATAGTTCTTATATGCATCTGAAGTTTTCATCTGTATATTAGTTTTTACACCGCTAAACGAACAATTCCAGCTAAGTCTGTTCACAAGAACATTTCTCATATCAAGTACATCAAAATTTCTTGCTATATACTCTGCCTTTATTGCAGGGTCTGTAAACTGCTGATAAATAAACGACCTTGTAAAATGTGTTGTAGGCTGTTCATAATACCAGTACTGATAATCAATATCGAATATAACCGTCTTTAACTTATTCTTCTTGGCAGCATCCTTTACAATGAAATATGAATCCTCAACAGTTTCTCCAGGAATAGCCATGTTGAGTGTCTTAGTTCCCAGTTTTTCATCAAATCTTGCCGGGTCAATTGCGCCCCTGCAATGTGATGCGCCAACCACAATTGTATCGTAATCACCACTCTTTTCCTCATGTAAAATAAATCTAACATATCCAGTCTGTGCAAATATAAAATCGCATGCTGACAATATTACTGCCAATCCGGCCAGAAATCCTACGACTCTCAGCCATGGCTTTATCTTTTCCATTGTAAACTCCTTTCGCAATCAATCCTTGTTCAATATCCACTTATGTGGCATTCTTGCAACACCAACATCTGTTATATTAGATACAACCTCAAATTTAAGTGCCTGTTTGTAATAATCAACAGGTATTCCCTCACCATACTCAATAGTTATGTCAACCCAGTAATTACCAGGTATAAGATTAATATCATTTAATTCAACTTTATAATTACCATCTTTTTCAAGATCAAAGTTATCTATTCTGTCAATTCTGGTATTAGTTCCGTATACCCAGAGTGCATCATTTCTGAAAATTCCAAATCCGAAAACAGCATCTGTAACTTTATTTTCTACATGATAATTAAGGTCAAGTACCATTTTTTCACCAGTCTTAAATATCCTGCTTTCTTCCCCTGAAGCATTCAGCATATGAATTTCTGTAAATTTAGCATCTTCATTGCCATATCTTGAATTAACCTTTGCGCGCTCTTTCTTAATTCTTTCTTCTTCCTTTTTCTTTTCCATCATCTCGCGCTCAAGCTTTGCCTGACGTATCTGTTCCTTTTCCGCCTGCTCCATTCTTTCCTGATTCATATAATCAAGATACTTAAGATGAACATCCTTGGGATTTCCCTCTGCTTCAATAACTCCATCCTTTATCCATATAGAACGATCACATATCTGTTCAATCTGTCCAAGTGAATGTGAAACAATAACGATTGTTGTTCCATCTGCTTTGATTTCTCTTAATTTGTTGAAACATTTTGCCTGATAGTTGGCATCTCCTACTGCAAGGATTTCATCAATCAGCAGAATGTCCGCATCAACATTAATTGCTACGGCAAATGCCAGTCTCATGTACATACCAGATGAATATGTTCTTACCGGATTATCAATAAAATCTTCCAGCTCTGAAAATGCAATAATATCATCAAGTCTTGCATCTATCTCTTTTTTTGTAAGACCAAATATTGAAGCATTGGTATATATATTCTCTCTTCCACTCATATCTGGATGAAATCCTGCGCCAAGTTCCAGAAGACTCGAAACTCTTCCGCACATTTCTATGCTTCCTGAATCCGGATAGATTATCTTTGTAAGCATTTTAAGGGTTGTACTCTTTCCACAACCGTTCTTTCCGACAAGACCTATCGCCTCGCCCTTCTTTACATTGAAGCTTATTCCCCTTAAAACATGTCTCTTTTCATATCTGTTGCGCTTCCAGAAAAGCATTTTTTCCTTCAGCTCGCTTCCTTTATCATAATAAACCTTAAAATCCTTGGTTATATTATTAACTTCAATCGCATTATTCTTATCCATAAATTTCTCCATTTCCTAGAACTCTTCTGCGAAGCCCTTCTGTAATCTTTTAAATAAAATTTCTCCAACAACTATAAATACGACTCCGACTGCTACCGCAATAAGCAATGAGCCAAGCTCTGGAACTTCTCCATAATAAATAATCTGACGATATATTTTAATAATTGGTGTCATAGGATTGAGATTGAACATCATAACAAGCCATTTACCGGCTGATGACCTCTCTACCATATCAACACCATACATAACAGGTGTAAGGTACTGTAATGCCATTACGAAAATACCAAGTATATACTGCAGATCTCTTAAATAAACTGTAAGTGAAGATACTATAAGGGCTATTCCCAGACACAGTATATATTCTACTATCATAACAACCGGAAGACATAATAAAGCCAGAGGATTCAGTCCTCTTCCGGATATAATAACAACCACGAAAACAACAATAAATGTAAGTATCATATTTACAAATCCGCTTGTAACGGTAGATATAGGCAATACTTCTCTTGGGAAATATATCTTCTTTACCATATCTTTTTCTTTAAGAATACTTGCTGCTCCATCTGTAACACTTGATGAAAAAAACATCCATGGTACAAGTGCTACGAAAAGGAACAGATAATACTGTTCATAAGATGTATTCATAATAATTGAGAACACTATTGTATAGACTATAAGCTGAAGCAAAGGATTAATAAATGTCCATAAAAATCCTAAAACTGAACCTTTATATCTTCCTCTTAAATCCTTTCGTACAAGGCTTATTATCATCTCTCTATATTCATATAGTTCCTTAAAATGCTGCATTTTATTTCTCCTCTATAAAAAATCAGGAATATTATTAGTATTAATTCTGAACATTTTCATGTATTTTTCTTAACCTCTCGCTGACAATATCCGCAGAACGCTTATACGCCAGATGTTCCCTTGCATATTTCTGACCATTCCCAGCAATTCTTTCGTAGAAGTCCTTATCCTTATAAAGCCTTCTCATATAGTCTGCTGCCTCATCAACATGTGCATCAGCCCATACATTGCCCTTCTTGAATGGCTCATAATCCTTATCAAGCTCTATCATGTCGTAACCGACCATGCATGCTGTATCACTGTTCATAAACTCTGTATTGCCTGACCAGTCAGTCGCAATAACAGGCGTTCCAACATACATTGACTCAGCCATAACAAGTCCGAAGCCTTCCGAACGGTGAAGTGAAACATACACATCCACATCTGCAAGAAGTGTATTAACCTCACATCTTCCCATATGACCACACATATAATAAATGTTGTCGCAGTCCTCTATTACAGAACCAATAATCTTTTCATCTTCTGCAGATAATTCTGCCTCACTTATCTTGATAACAAGTCCGACATCCTTGTACTTTTCTTTAGTCTGTTCATCTTTGCAAAATGCTTCTTTAAATGCTTTAATGGCAGCAAGCGGATTCTTTCTTTCCATAACGCTTCCACTATTATACATTACAAGGAATAAGAACTTATCTTCCGGAAGATTAAAATGCTTTCTATCAAACTTCACAGTATCCGTCTCAGGTGCAACACAGTGTGGAACTGTTATCACAGGCTTGTCTGTGTATTTCTTCAAAGTATTTGTAACAAAATCAGACGGTGTCCAGACTTCATCAACAAGCTTGAATGCCGGAAGCCACTCTTCTGGAAATGTCTCCAGCTCCCACGCCCAGTAACCTATATTATATCTGTAATCCCATACTTCCTTGCCAAGACTTACATACGCAACCATAAACTCACTTGCATTGACATGTATAATATTGACATCAAAGGGAAGTTCCTCTGTCAGCCTGTCATCATATGTATCATTAGTACGTGAACCTCCAGGCGGCACAAAGAAATCTTTTATAACATGAGGTTCTTCATTCTCATCAAGCAGTCTGCACATAATTCTTGCACTCTGCCCAAGTCCGTTATCACCTTTAATATTACCTATTATATTAGCACCGCATTTGTATCGTCCCTGCTCATATTTTTCTATTGCATCATCAGAAAGCCTGTCCGCTGCATTATTGATAATTCCAGCTTTCATCTTGCTTAAAAGCTTCATTGGAATAATCTTCGTAAGAACAGGTCTCAATACTTCTCCGGTATTAAGAAAAAATTTTGATAAACTCATAAAAACCTCTATATTCTATCTGTTATACATCTGGCTGTTAATAAAATCTCTCACCATTCCACCAAGTCTTTCAGGTGTATATTTGTTCAGTGCATTTTTATATGCATTTTCATCTACAAGTCCAGAATTAATCTTTTCATCAATGTTCTTCATTCCATTTGCAAGGCTTATGACCTTATCCTCATCATCACCTGCAAGGCTGAATCTCTCTACGCAGTCACCGACAACCTCATCAAATATTCTTAAATTGCTGGCAAGTATCGGCTTATTATGCTTCATAACCTCCAATATAGGCATACCAAATCCTTCTGCCATAGATGGGAACACAAAGCAAGAACAGTTGTTATACAGGTCATATCTTGTTGTATGCGATACATACCCAAGATAGGTAAGGCCTTCAACTTCTGTGAGTGCATTCTCAAGAAGCTGCTCAATATCATCCTCCTGCATCTTTCCTGCCAGAATAAGAGGTCTTGTACCTCCATTCTCTCTGTACTTTCTGTACGCCTTTATAAGAATGTCGACTCCCTTACGCTTCTCCATATTTCCCACATAAAGGAAATAATTCTCGTCCTTAGGCGGTACATATCTTGTAAGCGGATTGGATATAATGTAAGCATTACAGCTTGGTATCTTCGCTGCCTTCGGAAAATATCTTTCTGTGTCATCCTTAGTCTGTTCTGAATTATACAGAATCATATCTGTATTCTTAAGAGTCACTCCAAGATTAAATCTGAAATAATAACTGTATATCTTTCCAAAATATCTTACATACTGAATCGGGAACATATCATGTATTGTAATAAGTGTCTTGAAATTCTTTCCAAGGTTAACCGGAATAATTGAATTAACCTCCCAGAAAATATCCGGCTTAACCTGCTTCAGTGCTTTCTTTATAAATGCAAAATATGCATATACACCGACACTTTTGTACACAGGCTTTCCCCATGCAATAACGCTGATTCCTCTCGCTTCAAATCTTTTTATATATTCACTCTCTTTAACATCCGTAAAAAGTACCCATTCAAACTCGTCATATTTTATAAGCTGTTCCAGAAAGTCATTCAGGTACATGCCTACGCCGCTTGGTCTGCTGCCAAGAGTTCTGGCATCAATCGCTATTTTTAATTTCTTCATATCTGTGCTACCTACACCAATAATCATTTATCATATCAAAAGTATTACCATAACCTGCATGTTCAAACTAAACTGTCAAAAAAACATGGCTCTTTTGATTTTACCATATTATAGATATAATTGCTATACTTTATTAATTCACTTTGTACACACGAAACCCCCGGCTTCTTTAGTTATCCTTATAGGTTTGCTCTCAAGCTTTTTTTCAACATATTTCTTAAAATCTGTATATTTGTCAACAAGATACTCTTTCTGGTTACCATGGCATGACAATATATAATCTACCAGCGGCTGCGCTTTGTCAACAACCAGCGCATCATTATAGTCTCTTCTTTCAACATGTGTAAAATATTTTTCCAGCATTCCCATGCCATTATCAAGGCCAAACTTTTCAAAAAGCTTGTCTGCTTCAAGTGCTATTCTCTTATCATATCCTGATGCCAGCCTGTTAATCTCCTGCATATGCCTGCTTCCATATGTGCTGCACACAAACATTCCGCCGGGCTTTAATACACGTACTATTTCTCCCAGTGCTTTCGATACGTCATCACAATAAAACAGTACATGATTGGCTATAACTAAATCATACTGCTCATCTTTTGCTCCTGTTTTCTCACAAGATGCAGTCCTGAACCTGAATATTACATCAATATCCCGTTCTTTCCAGCTCTCTGTTGCCAGCTTCACATTTCTTTTTGCATCACTTATCATTCCTTCTGATATGTCAGTAAGTTCAACAATTATATTATGTTTCTTTTTCCCATCAGGATCTGATCTTCTGCCCTCCATTGCCAGCCTTCCTATGTTATCAACCCACAAGGTCCCATCACCGCATCCAGTCTCAAGAATTCTCATTCCTTTATGGATATTACATTGTTCATATATCCATGGAAACCATCCCTGCTTATTGACAGAAAACTGACTATGCAGATTTATTCTTGCCGATATATTGCCGGCATTAAGATATTGGTTCTTCATACTGTCTTCCATAGTTGTCAGATGTATAATCTCTAACATGTTGCTCCAGTCAACGCCATTTCCTGCATTTATTGAATCTTCTGTCTCTTCAATAGCTTTACACACAAGCTGCATCTGTGCAATCTTATCCTCAATCATTCTTTTCTGTAATTCCAATGAATTTTTAAGAACATGATAATCTGAATCACCTATTGTCATATTTCTTATATCATCCAGAGAAAACCCAAGATATTTAAGCAATAACACCTGCTGTAATCTTGTAAAATCAGAATCGGTATAAAACCTCACACCTTCAGCTGTAAGAAGTGACGGTTTTAATATATTCTGCTGGTCGTAATACCTTATTGTTCTTACTGAAACATTTGCCTTCTTAGCAAATTCTCCCGAAGAATAATACCCATCTTTATGCATATAAATAACCTTTCCTTATAAATTATCGCAAAAGCACTTGAAGGTGACGCTGCGTCACCTTTTATTATATACATGACTTAAAAAATGTCTACTTGAAAATTAACATAACATTTTAACAAACAAGGAGGAACTTCAATTATGAAGGGTATTATTTTAGCTGGTGGTTCTGGCACACGCCTTTACCCACTCACAATGGTAACTAGTAAACAGCTTCTTCCAATCTATGATAAGCCAATGATTTATTATCCACTCTCAGTTCTTATGAGTGCTGGTATCAGAGATATTCTTATCATCTCTACACCACAGGATACTCCTAGATTCAAAGAGCTTTTAAAGGACGGAAGCCAGTTCGGTGTCAACCTTACTTACGCTGTACAGCCAAGCCCGGACGGACTTGCACAGGCATTTATTATCGGTGAGGAATTCATCGGTGATGACACTGTTGCCATGGTTCTTGGTGATAATATATTTGCAGGTCACGGTCTTAAGAAAAGACTTAAGGCGGCTGTTGAGAATGCTGAATCAGGAAAGGGTGCAACAGTATTTGGCTACTATGTTGATGATCCTGAAAGATTTGGTATTGTTGAATTTAATAATGAGGGAAAGGCTGTCTCTATCGAAGAAAAGCCAGCGCAGCCTAAGAGCAACTACTGTGTAACAGGTCTTTACTTCTACGACAACAAGGTTGTTGAATACGCTAAGAACTTAAAGCCATCTGCAAGAGGCGAGCTTGAGATTACTGATCTTAACCGTATCTACTTAGAGAAGGGTACTTTAAATGTAGAGCTTCTCGGTCAGGGATTTACATGGCTTGATACAGGAACACATGAAAGTCTTGTAGAAGCTACTAACTTTGTTAAGACTGTTGAGACTCATCAGCACAGAAAGATTGCATGTCTTGAAGAAATCGCTTACTTAAACGGCTGGATTAACAAAGATGACGTCATCAAGGTATATGAAGTATTAAAGAAGAACCAGTATGGTCAATACTTAAAGGATGTCTTAGACGGCAAATATGTCGACAAGCTTCATGAATAATTAAGTGCATTTAGTTAAAACATTTTTCATATAAGAACACATTTTAAATATTAAGGAGATTAATTATGACAATTATTGTTACCGGTGGAGCCGGATTTATCGGAAGTAACTTTGTATTTCACATGTTAAACAAATACCCAGACTACAGAATCATCTGTCTTGACTGCCTCACATATGCAGGTAATCTTTCAACTCTTGAGCCTGTTATGTCTAACCCTAACTTCAGATTCGTTAAGGAAAGCATCACAGACCGCGAAGCTGTTTACAAGCTTTTCGAAGAAGAGCATCCGGATATGGTTGTAAACTTCGCTGCTGAGTCACACGTTGACCGTTCTATCGAGAACCCGGAAGTTTTCCTTACAACTAATATTCTTGGTACACAGGTTCTTATGGATGCCTGCAGAAAGTATGGTATTCAGAGATACCATCAGGTATCTACTGATGAAGTATACGGCGATCTTCCACTTGACAGACCTGACCTTTTCTTCACAGAAGAGACACCAATCCATACATCAAGCCCATACAGCTCATCAAAGGCTGGCGCAGACTTACTTGTTCTTGCCTACCACAGAACTTATGGACTTCCTGTTACTATTTCAAGATGCTCTAATAACTATGGACCATACCACTTCCCAGAGAAGCTTATCCCTCTTATGATTGCTAATGCTCTTAACGATAAGCCACTTCCAGTTTATGGCGAAGGTCTTAACGTTCGTGACTGGCTCTATGTTGAGGATCACTGCAAGGCTATCGACCTTATCATCCACAAGGGACGTGTTGGTGAAGTATACAACGTTGGTGGACACAACGAGAAGAGAAATATTGATATCGTTAAGCTTATCTGCAAGGAGCTTGGCAAGCCTGAATCACTTATCGTTCATGTAGGTGACAGAAAGGGACATGATATGCGTTACGCTATCGACCCAACTAAGATTCACAATGAATTAGGATGGCTTCCAGAAACTAAGTTTGAAGATGGTATCAAGAAGACAATTCAGTGGTATCTTGATAATAAGGAATGGTGGGAGACAATCATTTCTGGCGAATATCAGAACTACTATGAGAAAATGTATAGCAACCGCTAATTAACACATTTATTCTGTAAGAAGTTCTGTAAGGAGATTTGACATGAAGATATTAGTTACCGGCGTTGGCGGTCAGCTTGGCCACGACGTTATGAATGAACTGATAGGCAGAGGTCATACAGGCGTTGGCAGCGACATCGCACCTCAATATTCAGGAGTTGCTGATGGAAGCGCTGTCACAACAGCCGAATATGTACCTATGGATATAACTGATGCTGTTCAGGTTTCTGAAGTTATCACTAAGGTTTCACCTGATGTTGTAATTCACTGCGCAGCATGGACAGCCGTTGACGCTGCTGAAGATGATGATAAGAAAGCCAAGGTTAAGGCTATCAATGCAGATGGTACTCAGAATATTGCCAATGTCTGCAAGAAACTTGACTGCAAGATGGTATACATCAGTACTGATTATGTATTTGACGGTCAGGGCGGAACACCTTGGGAGCCAGACTGCAAGGACTATAAGCCTCTTAATGTATATGGAGAGACTAAGCTTGCCGGAGAACTTGCTGTTTCTAACACTCTTGATAAATACTTTATCGTGCGTATTGCATGGGTATTTGGTGTTAATGGAAAGAACTTTATTAAGACTATGCTTAATGTTGGAAAGACTCATGACGAGGTTCGTGTTGTCAACGACCAGATTGGTACCCCGACTTACACATTAGATCTTGCAAGACTTCTTGTTGATATGGTTGAAACTGACAAATACGGTTATTACCATGCAACTAATGAAGGTGGATACATTTCATGGTATGACTTTACTAAGGAAATCTATGCACAGGCAGGTCTTTCTACTAAGGTTACACCTGTAACTACTGCTGAATACGGCATTTCTAAAGCTGCAAGACCTTTTAACAGCCGTTTAGATAAGAGCAAGCTTACTGCTAACGGATTCACTCCGCTTCCAACATGGCAGGATGCTCTTCACAGATTCTTAAAAGAAATCGGCGAAATCTAATCCGGCACATTATTATAATGCATCACTATATAAACATTAATAAGGAGATTTTATCATGGGACAGATTACAGTTGAAAAGAATGTCGCAGGTATCGAGGGACTTTGTGTCGTCACTCCTGCTGTTCACGGTGATAACCGTGGATACTTTATGGAAACATACAGCCAGCGTGATATGGAAGAAGCTGGTATCAATATTAACTTTGTTCAGGACAACCAGTCTATGAGTACTAAGGGTGTTCTTCGTGGTCTTCATTTCCAGAAGCATTTCCCACAGACAAAACTTGTAAGAGCTATCAAGGGTTCTGTTTTTGATGTTGCTGTTGACCTTCGTACAGACTCTGAAACTTACGGAAAGTGGTACGGAATCCTTCTCACAGAAGAGAATAAGAAGCAGTTCCTTATCCCTAAGGGATTTGCACATGGATTCCTCGTTCTTACTGATACAGCAGAATTCTGCTACAAGTGCGATGACTTCTATCATCCTAACGACGAGGGAGGTCTTGCATGGAATGATCCTGCAATCGGCATTGAATGGCCGGAGCTTACAGGTACTTACAATGGCTCAGCTTCAGGAGAAGGCTATGCTTTAAGCGATGGAACAAAGCTTAACTTAAGTGATAAGGACCAGCTTTGGGATACACTTGAGAACACATTTAAGTTTGATTAATTATTATAATAAAAACTGCGGCTCTTATGAACCGCAGTTTTTATTATATGTACTCATTATTGCTGCAAAACATATAAACACCGGAAAGACTTCAAATTTAAATAAATTTCCTGTTCCCTGCAGAATATATACTATTACCGCCATTCCTATTGCTGTTATCATATATCTGCTTCCATATCCCTGTAACAAAGAATCATCATTGCTATTGATAATATCTTTTTCTGGTTTAATCCTGTCCTCTATCGATTCCAGCACATTATACGTTGCAAATATAAACACTGCAACAGACATCAATATCTGAATAATTCCAATAAAAATCATAAGATAAAAAGTATAATTATGCCTATAATTATTAATCATAACGATTGTAATTATCCCAATTATATCCAGTCCTGTAATACACATATATATTCGGTTTAACACGACTTTTCGAGTATTTTTTATACATCCCTTAACTCTGTCGTCAAATATTATTAGCATCATATATATTATACACCCAGCTATTATAAACGCCGTTGTCTTATATGATGTAAGAAATGCTGATGACGCAGACAATGCAATAACCTTATTAGTAAATACATTTATATATGCAAACAGCCTTCCCAGAATAAAAATCATAAGCACTATAAGTTCATATCTCGTAAAGCATTCATATTTTCTTAATGCTATTGGCTGCATAACAAGAAGCACTATCACCATGCCCGTAACAGCCATATTACCTGTTGCAGATATAAGTCCCATTTCACATAAACCAGCCGCTGTCAGATAATATATTTTTTTATTATCATCTGACAAAAGGAATGCATACACACAAACTGCAAACATCATAACAGTATACATGCAATACGCGTCCGTACAGTATTTAGCAGAAATTAAGAATCTCAATATTGTAATGATATTTATAATTACAGATGCAGCTATCATAATCATCATATCTGTTTCTTCATACAAATAACATGCAGATATAACAATATATATACACGTACATCCTATAAACAATAACATTCCCTGAATTATGCTTCCGGTTCCGCTGAATTCATAACCTGCAGCCGGTGATATAAAGCACCACACTACTGACAGTAATATCAGAATACCTGGCACAACACATCTGCTTTTAATCCCCGTAGTTATAATATCTTTAAAACCATCTTTACTGTTAATCAGCTTATTAATAACTGCACACAGCAATACCAGCAGCGCCAGTGCTATAAAAATATTGCAAAAAGCCGATGATACTTTTCTGTTCTGTGCAATAACAGCAAAAGGAAAGATAACTGCCATAATAATCACAGTTACCTTTCCAATTAAAAACTTTAACTTCTGATATATCCCCATATACCTTCTCCCCCGTATAAATACATTTTAAAATCAGGTAAAATTAATGGCCATCCGGATGATAAGTATCAACCACCTTCTTAAGATACTCTCTTATATTACCTGTCTCTGAATAAGCTTCTTCCTTAAGTTTCTCAAGATTATCAAAGAAATTCTCCTTGTCAAACTCAATCGGTTTTCCAATATGAATAAGCTTATTATCCGTCTCCTGAAGTCCTTCCTCTTTCATAAGAAGTTCCTCATATAATTTTTCTCCTGGTCTGAGTCCCGTATATTTAATCTCCATATCAACGCCAAGTGTATAACCTGACAATCTGATAAGGTTCTTTGCGAGGTCATCAATCTTAACAGGCTCACCCATATCAAGAATGAATATCTCTCCACCTTTGGCATATGCACCTGCCTGAAGAACAAGTGAAACCGCCTCTGGTATAGTCATGAAATATCTTATAATATTAGGATCTGTAACCGTAACCGGTCCACCAGCCTCAATCTGTCTCTTAAAAAGAGGAATGACTGAGCCGTTACTTCCAAGTACATTACCGAATCTTACAGCAACGAAATCTGTCTTGGATATCTCGTTATACGTCTGAACAATCATCTCACAGATACGCTTTGTTGCTCCCATTACATTAGTTGGATTAACCGCCTTATCTGTACTTATCATAACAAACTTCTTAACCCCATACTTATCAGCCATCCTTGCAACATTCCATGTACCAACAACATTATTCTTAACAGCCTCATCAGGACTGACTTCCATAAGCGGTACATGCTTATGTGCTGCTGCATGATATACAATATCTGGCTTATACTGTGCAAATACGCTTTCAAGTCTTGAAACATTTCTTATCGAACCAATAAGAGTAACAACATTGGCATCAGGATAATTAATCTTTAATTCCTGCTGAATATCATAGGCATTATTCTCATATATATCAAATATAATGAGCTGCTTAGGCTTGTGACTTACAAGCTGGCGGCACAGCTCTGAACCAATAGAACCGCCACCACCTGTTACCATAATGACCTTATCCTTAACATAACCCATGATAGATTCAATATCTACTTCAATCGGGTCTCTTCCAAGAAGGTCAAGCACATCAACATTACGGATAGAATTAACATTAATCTCTCCATCTACCATCTGATATACACCTGGCAGAATCTTAAGAGTACAATCAGTCTCTTTACAAATGTTTAATATATCCCTTTTAACTTCATTAGATGCTGATGGAATTGCAAATATAATCTCATCAATATCATAAAGCTTTGCTGCTTCCTTAATCTTGTCCCTTGTTCCTATAACCTTGACGCCTCGTATGTATTTACCAACCTTGCGGCGGTCATCATCAATAATACATGCAATATTAGAGTTGGCAAGATAGCTCGAATTCTGTATTTCTCTCATAATGACATTAGTTGCCTCTCCGGCACCAATAATCATTACATTGTTGGAAGTCTTAATATTTCTGTATTTGTTAAGAACAGTTCTTATCATTCTGTACATAAAACGACTTGCACATATTGCAATAATAAGGTATATTGCCGCATTAAAATAACAGCTTCTAGGAAGCATATTACCCATAATCTTATTACTTAAGAAATGCACTAATTCTACAATAATACACGCTTCAGCAATTCTGTACACCTCAGCTATACTCGCATACTGCCACAGACTGTGATAAAGTCTGAACAGCCAGAATATAAGCAGAGACATTATCGTGTACGGAAGCACGTTCTCTACATAATTACTAATATACTGAGGTTCTATAGATACAATACCTACATCAAATCTCATAATAAGCGACAGATATACGCATGCATTCAATAAAAATGTATCTGTTAAAAACAAGAAAAATCTTCTTACCAGAAGCTGTATTCTGTCCTTTTTAGTCTCACCCATCATCAGTTCCTCGTTTCTTTAGCAGGCTTTTTAGCTGCTAACCCACATACTGTACCAATTCCATAAGAAATATGCAACAGAAAAAACAAAAATGGCAATGCAAAACATGTTTTATTGCGCTCCTTCTTTGCTCCTATTACTGCAACAATCGACATAACTACTGCCAACAGCCAGTATGCTCCCCACATAAGTCCTGTAAGTCCATATACAATACGCGAAAAAATCGACTTCACAGCAAGCAGCTTACATGACACACTTGCAACTGTTGTAACAATAATAGCCATGACAAAAGCCCATGGAACAAAATGATATATAGAAAGGCATCCTGGACATACCTTGCTTGTCTTTCCAATCCAGTATCCATTAGCATATTTCTGCTTAAGCATCTTAGGAAGTGAACTTCTTGTATGCTGGTACGATATTATATCCGGACAGAATCTTAATTTAAACCCTGCTTTTCTCATACGGTAATGAATTTCATTATCCTCAGTTCTTGCAAGAGCCTCATTATAATGTCCGATTTTTTCAAAAACTTCCCTTCTATATGCAGCATGGAACAACGATTTCATATATATCTTTTCTTCCGTTCCATTCCCACCATTACGGTAAGGTGCTATGCTTGAGCCGAACATCGAACTCTCAGCAAGAAGCAGCGTATCCTTCCAAGGTGTCTCTTCATCAACTATATTAGGTCGGACACCACCAACAACCATCTCGCCTTCTTCTAAAACCTTAACATTCTTGCTAACAAAATCTTCCGGAATATGTGCATGTGCATCAACTCTTATAACAGCTTCCCCTGTATAATTATCAAGCAGCACATTCCATCCACACGGAAGCGTCTTCTTAGGATTGTCAAGCACGATTATCTGTCTTGCTCCCATCTTATTCTCATCAGCAAACTTCTGCATAACAGCCTTTGTTCCATCCGTGGATGCAGAATCAACAAGCACAACCTCCATAAGACTATGATCATAATCCTGCCTGCTTATGTCATCAAGAATATTCTTTATCGTATTCTCCTCGTTATATGCAATAACAGCAATTGTAATAAACATACTCTACCTACTTTTTAACAGTCATTCTTTCACTTCCAACTACTGATGTAAATGTATCCCACAATACAGCCGCATCAGCTTTCACGCCAAAATGTTTCATACTTTCAAGGTTATAACGCATTTTTGCCGGTAATACTTCATTCAGATATATATTATCTGTACTTTTTTCATCAACAGCCTCACCAAGAAGCTTGTCCTCATCCTTATAAGCAATACTTGTCCTTGATGTAAGTCCGGCAGGAAGAAGAAGTGTCGCATACATCTCCTTGGTGTACTTCTTAACATACTTAGGAACTTCCGGTCTTGTTCCGACAAGAGTCATATCCCCTGCAAGTATATTAAAAAGCTGAGGAAACTCGTCCATTCTGTACTTTCGTAAAAATGCTCCAACCTTAGTGATTCTTGAATCATTATCTACAGTCACTGCTGCCCCTAGCTTACTTGCATTGTCAACCATAGTCCTGAACTTGTATATACGAAAAATTCTTCCATACTGTGTTACTCTCGCCTGCCTGAAAAAAACAGGTCCCGGTGAATCAAGTCTGATTGCAAGTGCAATTATTCCCATTGGAATAATTAAAACTGCCAGCATAATACCAGCAACAATAACATCAAGCACTCTTTTCATCTCTAACCACATTCTGTGTTTCATAAGTATATTATAGTATTTTCTTACTTCCTTAGTTCTCATTTCATCAGGAAGAAGCTGCCATGGTCTTAACTCCATCGTAATCAATCCCCTTTTTGTTGTTGTATAACTAATGTCCGATTATTTCATTCTGTTAAACTGCTCTATTACATATTCTACCTGTTCATCAGTAAGACATGTATGAAGCGGCAGTGTAATCTCATTACGATACATATTATATGAATGTGGAAAATCCTTAATATCAAATCCCATGTTCTTATATGCCGTATGCATTGGAAGCGGCTTAAAATGTACATTAGTTGCAACACCTGCCTCAGCAAGTCTTGTAATCAGTTCATTACGCTCCTTAACATCCTTTCCAAGAAGCCTTACAAGATACAGATGACCACTTGAAGTATATTCATCTGTAAAATGCTTCATAATATCCACATCATCGGCTGCAATCCCTTGTGTATATCTCTCAATTATATCTCTTCTTCTCTTAAGAAGTCCCGGATATCTCTTAAGCTGTACAAGCCCAATAGAAGCCATAATATCAGTCATGTTACATTTGTAATAAGTTCCTTTGATATCATATTCCCATGCACCAAGCTTAGTCTTTGCAAGCGCATCCTTAGACTGTCCGTGAAGTGAGTAAAGCATTATCTGCTTATATATATCCTCATCATCAACTCCCGGAATACTTCTCCATGTAAGAGCTCCGCCTTCTGCTGTTGTAAGGTTCTTGACTGCATGAAATGAAAAGCTTGTAAAGTCAGCCTTCATTCCACTCATAACACCACCCTCACTTGCTCCGAAACCATGTGCAGAATCAGCAACAATTGCAACTCTGCCAAGTGCCTCCTGAAGGGGTGTTGAAGCCTTAAATATATTCTTTTTACTCTCGACAATCTTTCTTATCCTGTCATAGTCAACCATAACACCACCTATATCTACAGGTATTACAGCCTTGGTACTCTCATTAATTGCAGCTTCAAGCGCGTCATAATCAAGGTGATATGTGTCCTTTTCAACATCAATAAGAACAAGCTTTGCATTAACATGCGCAACGACACTTGCAGATGCTGTATAAGTGTATGCAGGAACAATAACCTCATCGCCCTCACCGATTCCTAACAGACGGAGTGCTGTCTCTAAACATGCTGTAGCTGAATTGAGACATGCCGCCCTGTTACAGCCTGTAAACTGAGCAATATTTCTTTCAAACTCTTTAGTTCTTGGACCTGTTGTAATCCATCCTGACCTTAAAGCCTCAGAAACTGCCTGAATCTCTTCCTCGGTTATATCTGGTGGTGAAAATAAAATATTCATAACTCTTATCTCCTTTTCGTACTCTGCTTTGTAGATGACTTTGTTGTTGCAGGAGTGACTGTTGGAACCTGTACCTGTGTTGTAGTCTCCTGGGTACCTCCACTTATCATTTCTGGAAATGCATATGTCAGGTCTCCTGCTGTATTAGCAATTGATATTGTATAACTAACTGTATTATATCCATTCTGCGAAAGTGTAATCGTCTTCTTTCCAGATGATTTATCAAATGAACACGGAACAGTTCCTATGTATTCACTATTAACATAAAGTACCGCTCCCTTAGGTGCTGTTATTGATACCTTATATCCACTTGTATTATCAGCCGCTGTACTTGTTGATGTACCGGATGAAGTCATATCGATAACCTTCGTAACATAAGCTGAGTTAACATTTATAATCTCAGAGTATTCCTGATAATTGTTGGCTACCAGCTTAATTCTGTGAGTTCCATAAGTCAAAGAAACAGGGGATGAATAATCAACCTCAGTTCCATCTATACTCATTACTGCACCGGACGGAGTAACCGAGAAATTAACCGCACCTGTTTTAACAGGATCCGTCTGGACTTCTGAAAAATCAACTGTGGTAGTTGCATCCTTTGATATAGTAACAGTCTTACTTGCTGACAGGCTACCATTACGGACATTAACCGTAAATGTACCAACAGGTGCAGTTACAAGCATATCCGGAGTAATACCAAGAAGCTGTCTGTTTCCAATACTTACATATCCACCGCTTAGTGCATCAACTCCTGTAAACTTAAGGTATCCGTGTCCCTCTGTCACATCAACAGAATAAACCTTTTCTCCCACGCCTCTTATAACCAGCTTATCCTGATCAACAAGCTGTGCAATGCTTATTCTCTCATCTCCAGAAAGTACAACTGTGTAGCTTTCATATACCATATTGGATGCACCAATACTTAATTTCCTTGAACTCTCATCTACAGTAATTCCTGAAACATCGTATCTCGCCCAGGCATCACTGTTTCCATATATCTTAGTCGCTTTGCCCTTCTTATCGACATATACATCATATATGCCTCCCATATCCATGGTTGCCGCAGCCTTTACCTTACCGTATGCATCCTGAATATCTGTGCCACCTGAATAAGGCACTTCATATTCTGTTCCTGTGGATATATCAACAAACCTCATTTTAAGGTCACTTATATCACGCTGGGAAAGTACACCTGTAAATGTAGGATTCTCCCCATCACCTTTTATATCCTTATTAACAGTTGGTGCCGGTGTGATACTGCTTCCTGGCACCATTGCATTGCTGCTATTGTTACCGGATGCCGTACATGCAGTCGTTCCTACACAGAATATCACAACCAGACATATTGCCAATATCCTTTTAATAATATGTACATTCTTATACTTTCGTTCCATATACATTCCTCGCAAAAAACTTATCCCCTCGTATCCTCCGATTTTATCACAGACCACACATTTTATCAATTAATTCTCTTCTTTGTATATTCTGTGAAATAACAACTTTCAGCTTATCTATATTCTTTGCTGGAACCCACGCTTTTCCGGCATTATAATACTGGTTAATAATCTTCCAGAATTTTTCTGGAAAACTTAACAATGCAACCAGCATATCAAGGTCTACATCTGCAAGAGGTTTTAATTTATCATATTCATCAACAATCCTGTATGCCACATTGATATCCCAGTCATGCTTTTCCATAACCTTTCTTAAGAACTGGTATAAATCAGCGACCTGACAGTCATTATGGCATTTTTCGAAATTAGTCACGGCAGAACCTCCATTTTCCGTATCAAGAAAAACATTATGGTAATTATAACTACCATGTACTAACTCCCGTGTCTGTTCCATCCTCTCAAAACGCTCATCGAACTGTTCTGATTTAAGCAGTTCACTTGCATTATCTGCCTCTTTGTAAAATGTATCTATCGCACCAAGCGCTATCTGTTCAAATTCATTTTTCTTCTTCTTGCCTCGCATATAATTAGCAGCTTTCTTAATCTCCTTTGTATGCCTGTCAAGATTCTGTCTCATCCCTGCGCCCTTATCAAACTGGACATAAATATTCTGTGTGCGGCTTTCACTTGCTTTCAGCTCTGCCTCCTGTCCGTAATCTTCTGACTCCGCCAGCGCCATGCACTCCCAACGCCTCATCATATTCTGATTTTCACCTTCCTGCACATATTTAACTCCAGCTGAAGAAACAACATTTAAACAAATATGCAGCTGCGCCAGTGTTCTCACTGCCCCCACAACATCATTTACAGACTTGACATCACATTCCCTGCCGCCAAACCAGTTTTTCATCACATATTTCCGCCCGTCATCTCCCACTGTAAAAAGTTCCCCATCCTGATTTCTTACATATGAATCAACATTGTTAAATCCTGCCTCTGATACTGCATTTGTCACTGCCTCATCCCGCAGATAAAACCCGTCATTTCTGCTGCATTCAAGAAAAAGTCTGCATCCCCTGTCAGTAAAAAGGATTATTCCTCCACGACCTTTTACCATTTTCTTAATCTGCATATCATAAAATTTAAGACACTCTAATGATTTATCGTTCATAAAATCCCCCGTTTCTGCACTTGATACAGACGTCTTCTGCACATACGCCTACGTCTGCCTTATCTTATGAAAATAAATGCATCTATATTCCTGTGAATCCGTATCTTGATGAAAATGTGTTTTTTTCTTATAATAAATAGAAATGGATTTAATTCGCACATTTATACTAATTAACATTGCAGGGGGATAATATGCCGAAAACTTACCATATTGACATGCCGGAAGCTGTCAGGAATATTATACATACTATAGAAGAGCATGGATTTAAAGCGTATGCAGTTGGTGGCTGTATAAGGGACAGTATCCTTGGACGCACGCCTGATGACTGGGACATAACAACTTCTGCTGTACCCGGACAGGTAAAATCCTTCTTCAGAAGAACAATAGACACAGGAATTGCCCACGGCACTGTAACTGTCATGATAGATAAGACAGGATATGAGGTAACCACCTACAGAATTGATGGAGAATATGAAGACGGCAGACATCCTAAATCTGTTGAATTTTCTGCCAGCCTTGTAGACGACCTGTGCCGCCGTGATTTTACAATAAATGCAATGGCATACAACGATACTGATGGATTTGTTGATGAATTCAACGGACTTGGCGATTTAGATGCGAAAATAATCCGTTGTGTTGGTAAACCAGAATTAAGATTTACAGAGGATGCATTAAGAATGATGCGTGCCATAAGATTTTCTGCACAGCTTGGATTTACCATTGACGGGCCAACATGGAACGCAATTAAAAAGCTTGCTCCGTCAATCAGTAAAATAAGCATGGAACGTGTGCATGTGGAGCTTGGCAAAACTCTTATGTCAGCACATCCCGATTATGTATCTGAATATTCAGAAGCGGGACTTTTCGCACCAATACTTCCGGTAATTGACAATGCATTAAAGAGCCGTTACAGCCGCAAGATACTTGCCACCTTACGACACACCCCTGATAATATATACCTGCGCTACGCTGCACTTTTCATAACTTCTGCACCTGATGAAGCAGCAAAAACACTCCGCGCATTGAAAATGGATAACAAGACAGTTGACACAGTATCTAAGCTTGTTGAATTGTCAAAAATCGATATAGATGAAACAGAACCCGCTGTACGTACTGCACTTAACAAATATGGCAGAGAATTTCTTCCTCTGTGGCATGAACTTATGATGTCAGTAATACAGGCTTCAGAAGAAATTACAGGAATCGGCAATCCAGCAAAAGTAAAGCATCTCCTTACTCTTAAACGCCTTGTAACAGATATCCTGGAGCGCGGCGACTGCTTTACAATTAAAGACCTTGATATATCAGGAAATGACCTTATTGAATACGGTCTTCAGGGACACGAAATCGGTGAAACTCTCAAATCCCTGCTTGATATAGTTATAGAGAATCCCAAGCTCAACGACAAAGCAACTCTGATTGCTATGATTGAACATATTAAATAATATAAAAAAATATCCCTCACCAGTACCTTTCCGGCAAATCTGGTGAGGGATTCTTTTAATTCCCATCTTATATTTAATTAATATGCCTTACCCCAGTAAACCATAGCCTTAGCAGGCTTACCACAGCATACGCACACATCACTTAACTTCTCCTGTGCAAATGGCATACATCTTGATGTACATGTAGTATCTTCCTTAATCTTGTCCTCACAAGCCTGGTCTCCACACCACATAGCCTTGATGAATCCAGCCTTATTAGCTGCTGTATCCTTGAATTCATCATAATTAAGAGCTGTGTATGTATGAGCATCTCTGTGAGCTCTTGCTCTCTCAAGCATATCCTTCTGGATAGTATCAAGAATCTCAGGAATCTTGTCCGCAAGCTCATTGATAGATACAGTAATCTTTTCTCTTGTATCACGACGAACGATAACAGCCTGATTAGCCTCGATATCTCTTGGTCCCATCTCAACTCTTACAGGGATACCACGCATCTCCTGCTCAGAGAACTTCCAGCCTGGATTCTTATCTGAATCATCAACCTTAACACGAAGTCCTGCTGCCTTAAGAGCCTGGCCAACTTCATAAGCCTTGTCAAGAACGCCTGCCTTCTTCTGCATAATAGGAATAACATCAACCTGAACAGGTGCTACCTTAGGTGGAAGCACAAGTCCTGAATCATCACCGTGAGTCATGATAACAGCACCGATAAGTCTTGTTGTTGTTCCCCATGAAGTCTGGTGAACATATTTTAACTTATTATCCTTGTCTGTGTACTGGATACCAAATGCTTTGGCAAATCCATCACCAAAGTTATGGCTTGTACCTGACTGAAGGGCCTTACCATCATGCATAAGCGCCTCGATAGTATAAGTAGCCTCTGCTCCTGCAAACTTCTCCTTATCAGTCTTACGTCCCTTAATTACAGGAATTGCAAGAACTTCCTCACAGAAGTCAGCGTAAAGGTTAAGCATCTGCTGTGTACGTGCCTCAGCCTCTTCTGCTGTAGCATGTGCTGTATGGCCTTCCTGCCATAAGAACTCTCTTGAACGAAGGAATGGTCTTGTCTCCTTTTCCCATCTTACAACTGAACACCACTGGTTATATACCTTTGGTAAATCTCTGTATGACTGTATCTCATCTTTATAGAAATCACAGAAAAGTGTCTCTGATGTAGGTCTTACACACATTCTTTCCTGAAGTGGATTAAGTCCGCCATAAGTTACCCATGCAACTTCTGGTGCAAATCCTTCTACATGATCCTTCTCAACCTCAAGAAGGCTCTCTGGAATGAACATTGGAAGATAAACATTCTCAACACCTGTTTCCTTGAATCTTCTGTCCATCTCATTCTTAATATTCTCCCAGATTGCATATCCAGCCGGCTTAAAAATCATGCATCCCTTGACGCTTGAATAAGACATAAGCTCTGCCTTCTTACACACATCTGTGTACCACTGAGCGAAATCCTCTTTCATGGATGTAATCGCTTCTACTAATTTCTTATCTTCTGCCATAATAAACCTCTTTCTATGACATTACAGACCCGTTTCATACGGAGCCTGATGCGAATGCTGCTTCGCATTGTCCGCCTGCCATTGACGGCACCACTAGAGTTTATCATGTTCTAAAATGCTTTTCAAGTAAAGAACAAGTGCTTTTATTATACAATATGATATTGGGCCAAGAATAAATCCGACAACACCATACACAAGTATCCCGACATATATAACCGCAAGCATTGTAAATGGCGCAATTCCCATCCTATCGCCCATACATTTTGACTCCATAATCTCCCTCACAAAATAAGTGATAATATACAGAACCACAAGAATCACCGCATTTTTCACATGCCCGAAAAGCAGACTTCCCACAGCCCACGGTATCAGTACCGTTCCCGTACCGAATATCGGAAGCGCGTCAATAATTCCCGTCAGCACACCAAGAAGAATCGCATAAGGGTTGCCTATTATTAAAAATGCGGTGGAACACAGCACCATATTAATCGACATTATAATAAGCTGCACCCTGAAATATACATTTATCAAAGTCCTAAGCCCCACATGCACCGCTCCGACCTCGTCCTTAAATATAGTGTTCTCACGCCAGCTTCTGTATTTTTCCATTCCAGCCGCCGCATATATCGTTCCAATAAAGCACACCACAAGTCCGGCAACTGCCATAACGCACCATGTTATAACCGGAACAGAATGTTTTCTCATAATTGTAAAAAACATCTGCTGTCCGTCACCATCTATAATTATTCCTTTACATTTTTCAAAAAATGCGTAACTACAGCCCTCTTTTAGCTTAATCCAGCCATCAATACGGCAGCATACAAGCTTAAACTGCCCATCAAGGCTGTTAATATTCTCATCAAAATTGGCTATGAAATCTTTAAGTTCGCGAAACGCCATATAACCGACATACAACAGCACTGAAAGAATTATAAGCGTCACCATTGTTACAACTATACTCGCAGCAAGCGTCTTTTTCTCCCTTAAAAGTTTCGCCAGCCCCACTATCGGCTTCTGAAGCAGCACCGCAAAGCAGAATGCAAGCATGAACGGCCACACATAATAAAAAAGCACCTTGAATATAAAGAAAACCACCGCAATAATAACCACACTTCCCAAAAGAAGCGTTAAACGCTTCCTGAAACTCCACACATTTTCACCCATATGCCACCTCACACCTGCTAATACTTATCGTTTAATTAGTGTGTGCGTGGCTGGGACATTTATTCGCCGAATGTTGTTGATTAATTATTAAAACAAATGTATTCTTAATAAAAACATTAAAAGGATACAACCATGCTTAATATAATACACGAAACTAAAGACATTATTATAGTGAATAAACCAGCCAGACAGCTATCCCAGGGTGCGAAAGGATTTGATTTAGACCTTGTAAGCGAGGTTATGACTTACAATGCCACACAGGGAAAGCCTGCATACGCAGCAATAATCAACCGCCTCGACAGACCGGTTTCAGGACTTGTACTTATTGCAAAGAATAAGTCCGCAGCTTCAAAGTATTCCACACTTATGCAGAAGGAAGGCGGATTTAATAAACAATATGAAGCTTTAATATGTGGAAAACTATCCGAACCAAAAGGAACTTTTGTGGATTATTTAAAGAAAGATGGAAGAACGAACACATCAGCCATAGTTCCGGCAGACGACGCCGCTAATGATAAAGAAGCAAAGCTTTCAAAGCTTGAATATGAAGTGATATCTTATGATGAAGTTAAAGACATTACACATGTAAGAATACATCTGATTACCGGCAGACATCACCAGATAAGAGTACAGTTTGCAAGCCGCAGGAACCCGCTTGTTGGAGATTATAAATATGCCACTGCTGATTGCGGCATGGATAACGCCGTTAAAGCAGTGGCACTTAAAAGAAACCAGATTGCGCTGTGTGCAGTTTCACTTACAATTGAAAATGAAACATATAGTATTGTGCCTGATTTCATGCCCGGCTGAGTCCAATAATCAACAAAAATATAAGACCTGCGAACATTATGTACGCAGGTCTTTGTCAAAACTCCCGTCAATTACATCTTAAAGCGGTATCCCACACCCCAGATAGTCTCAATATACTGAGGCTTGCTTGTATCAAGCTCAATCTTCTCTCTGATTTTCTTGATGTGGACAGTTACAGTTGCGATGTCACCGATTGAATCCATATCCCAGATTTCCTTGAAAAGTTCTTCCTTAGTGAAGACATGGTTAGGATTCTCTGCAAGGAACGTAAGAAGGTCGAATTCCTTTGTTGTAAATGGCTTCTCCTCACCATTAACAAATACTCTTCTTGCTGTCTTATCAATCTTTATTCCTCTGATTTCAATAATATTATTGTTATTCTTAGAATTACTTACAAGTCTGTCATATCTTGCAAGATGTGCCTTTACTCTTGCAACAAGCTCACTAGGGCTGAATGGCTTGGTCATGTAATCATCCGCACCAACTCCAAGTCCTCTTATCTTATCAATATCTTCCTTCTTGGCAGATACCATGATAATAGGAATATCCTTAACTTCTCTTACCTGCTTGCATATCTCGAAACCATCAGTTCCGGGAAGCATGATATCAAGGATACACATATCAATATCCTCATGCAGTGCAGCCGCAAGGCCACTTGTTCCATCATTACATACCTCAACCTCATATCCGTTAAGTTCAAGGTAATCCTTCTCAATATCTGCAATACTCTCTTCATCTTCTACAATTAATATCTTGCTCATAGCCAGTCCCCTTTCGTGTAGTTTCATTATGCATTCTCAGGATTCTCTTCATCCTTTGCTTTAAGCAGATTAAGATGCATGGTCGTGCCTTCGCCCTCTACACTCTCTGCCCATATTTTTCCTTTGTGGTCCTCAACAATCTTCTTAACAATTGCAAGGCCTATACCACTTCCACCATGCTTGCTGTTTCTTGATTCATCAGTTCTATAGAAACGCTCAAATATTCTCTCAACATCTTTAGCTGCAATGCCAATACCGTTATCTGAGAATATTGCATGAATGTAGTCGCCTTCATCGTACAGGTCAATCTTAATCTTTCCCTGCCGTCCCTCAGCCATATACTTAACCGAGTTACTTATAATATTATTAACAACCCTCTTTAACTGCTCCGGGTCAACATTCATATATGCCGGCTCAGTAAGATGGTCATTATATTCCAGTTCAATCTGGCTTGCCTCAAGCTCTGTGCCTATCTCTTCACAGCAGTCTCCAAAGTAGTCACTTACATTACATTTTACAAATGTGTATGGAACCCTGTTAGTATCAAGCCTTGAATATATAGTAAGCTCATCAATCAGCTTGTCCATATCATTAACCTTGTTAGCAATAGTCCGGATATACTTAGCCTGCTTTTCAGGCGTGTTGGCAATTCCGTCACGCAAGCCTTCCACATATCCTTTAATAGCCGTAAGCGGTGTCTTTAAGTCATGTGAAATATTTCTAATAAGCTCCTTTTCCTCGGCATCAGACTTAATCTTATCCTCCGCACTCTGCTTAAGTACGACTCTCATCTCCTCAAAATCCCGGCATACATCCCCGATTTCGTTGTTAGATACCTTTGGCATCTCGAAATCCATATTGCCTTCTTTAATATTATCAGTTGCAAGCTTCAGCTTATTAAGTGGCTTAACAATAGAACTGTATATCCACAGAGTAAGTCCAAGACTTGTAATAACAAGTACCATAATTATAACAAATATAACCTGCATTATAAATGTCTTAACCTGTGGAAGAATCTGTTTCAATGAAGTAACAATTGACACGCTGTAAAAATTATCTTCTGAATCCTTAAAATTAAGCTGTTTTATAAGACTCTGGTACTCTCCACCCTTGTAAGTCCCAACATCAGAAACATTCTCTTCATCAGCAGAATAATCAGGAAGAATCTTTACAATTTCACTGTCTGGTGCTTCTGTTGAATTATATATAATAATTCCATTCCTTCTTACAACAAGACAGGACATCTTAGATGACAGCTCTCCTGATAATTCATCAAGATATTCCTTATTAGTAAACTGCTCTGGTGAAGTATCAACCTCAGTCTTCATATCCTTGTATATGCTGTCAGTAATCTTTCCAAAAAGTATTATAGGTGAATATACGCCAACAAAAATTTCTCCGTCATCTACATTATATGTTCTCTCAATGCTTTCCTTCTGTACACAATACAGACCTCCAAGAGCAAGACCACTCAGCAGCACAGGAAGTATAACCATAATACAGAAAGAAATATACAACTTATTCTTTAGCTTCATAATTAACCCCTTTTCCTCTCAATACTACCATATACAGGGATATTTGTAACATTACAAATGTATTAATTTTATTAAATATAAATTAAAACAGCTGTAACGGAATATCCGCTACAGCCTGCAATTAACCTATCTTGAGCCTGAACTTCTGAAGTTCTCTTTCTGAATCAACTCTTTTAATAATTCCACCAAGGTTAGTAATCTTTCCTTCAAAATCCTCATAACCTCTCTGGATATATTCGATATCATCAATCTCTGATATACCATCTGCTGCGAGCGCAGCAATAACAAGTGCTGCTCCTGCTCTTAAATCAGGCGCATTAAGCTGCACTCCACAAAAACTCTTAACGCCTTCAATATAGGCCGTGTTACCCTCAACCTTAATCTTGGCACCCATTCTTCCAAGCTCATCAACATATTTGAATCTATTCTCAAATATGCTCTCAGTTACCATACTTGAACCTTCTGCAAGTGCAAGTACAACTGAAATCTGTGGCTGCATATCTGTCGGGAATCCCGGATATGGAAGAGTCTTGACATTAGTACTCTTAAGCTTACAGCCTTCTGCTATAACCCTTAAGCTGTCGTCACCTTCTTCAATCTTACAGCCCATCTCAATTAACTTGGCAGATATTGATTCCATATGCTTAGGAATAATATCCTGAATAACAACATCACCATGTGTAGCTGCTGCTGCCATCATAAATGTTCCAGCCTCAATCTGATCCGGAATAATAGAATAAGTACATCCGTGAAGTCTCTTAACGCCTTTGATACGGATTACATCAGTTCCTGCACCTTTAATGTTCGCACCCATAGAATTAAGGAAATTCGCTACATCAACTATATGCGGTTCCTTAGCCGCATTTTCCAGAATAGTGTCTCCCTCTGCCATACATGAAGCCATCATAAGATTAATTGTTGCACCAACTGTTACAACATCAAAATAAACATGAGCTCCTGTAAGCTTCTCTGCCTTTGCATGTACAACTCCACAATCTATATCAACATCCGCACCAAGTGCCTTAAAGCCCTTGATATGCTGGTCAATTGGACGGCTTCCTATATTGCATCCTCCTGGGAGTGCAACATGAGCCTCATTGTACTTGCCAAGTAAAGCACCTAACAGATAGTAAGATGCTCTTATTTTTCTTATATAATCATATTCTACATTGGTATCACAGATTGAACCACCATTTATCTGAACGGAATTGTTATAAACATACTTAACCTTAGCACCAATTCCTTCTATAGCCTGAAGTAAAACTCTTGTGTCTCTAACATTAGGTACATTTTCAATTGTTACAGTATCATCTGTCATAATTGCTGCTGCAAGAATACCTAAAGCTGCATTCTTCGCACCACCAATGGAAACTTTTCCTCTGAGTGGCACTCCACCCTTGACAACATATTGTTCCATATAGCACCTCTAAACATAATAGTCACATCTTATAAAGTATATCACAGAACTTTTATTTGTAAAGATTTTCGCTGAAAATACATTTATAAAAATATGACAAATTAACCCCTGTTATAATTATATGCAGAAATTGCATTTTGTTACATAACAAAGGCTGTCCTTTATCAGGGCAGCCTTATTATTTTATACACTACTAATTCTTATTAACATAATTAAGCGGATTAACAGGAACTCCACCAACCCATATTTCAAAATGCAGATGTGGACCTGTACTGTAACCGGTATTACCAGAAGCTGCAATAGCCTGTCCCTGTGTAACACTCTGTCCAACGCTTACCTTTATAGAACTGAGATGTCCATATCTTGTCATAGTTCCATTACTATGTGTGATATCAACACAGTATCCATAATCAGCAAACCAGCCTGCTCTTGTTACAGTTCCGGCAGCTGCAGCTGTAACTGTAGTTCCCTGCGAAACTGACCAGTCAACTCCCTTGTGGAGACTTCCCCATCTGTATCCAAAACCGGATGAGAATGAACCACCTGATATAGGTTTAAGATATGTTGGTGGTGTAAGTGTTCCAACTGCAATTGTCTTAGGTATTGATTCTTTTATAATATCCTCTTTGATATATGTTCTTCCTGTTTCGTTACCATTAGAATAAGTAACTTCTGCTGTTACCGCTCTGTGGCCTGTTGTTCCCTCTGAAATAACAGTATTAGTTCCACGATAATTAGTATCATCATCCTGATAATTAGGTTCAGCCTCATAATCCTCTTCGTAAGTCATCTGATATTTTGTAATAACAGATATCTCTGACTTTGGAACAGTTACAGTTATTGAATCTCCAGGTGCAATTACGCTGTTCTCTGAAAGATTAGAATTAAGGCTTAACAATTCTGACATTCTAAGACCATTATTCTGTGCAATAACAGACAATGTATCTCCTGTCTCTACTGTGTATATTGTCTTTTCTGCATGTTCTTTAGTTATATTTTCATATGCCTCATCAACAGTTGTTGTTACCGCATTATCAGCTGGTACTTCGACTATGACAACGTCTGTATCAAATGATATTCCTGTAAGGCCATCACCATTGGCAACTGTCTCTCCATCCTGTGAAACTGCTGTTCCACTGATAGCTGATGATACGATTTCTGCTGCTGTACTTTCTGTAGCCTTTTCATTAATGCTTATTCCATAAGTACCTGTTGCTGCATCAACAATATCAAGAGAAACTGTAAAAGCATTATTAGGATCATATTTTGCTATAAGCTTCTCAAATAATGCAATAACACTATCCTTAGAATCTAAAGTTACAACAAAATCTCCAAATCTTACTGTATAATACATATGGAAATCTACATCCATAACATTATCAAACATATAGCTGTAAATAGCACCTGAAAGTTCATCAACACTCATTCGCTGAGCTACAGTTCTGCTTTCCTTATTAATTTCAATGTCAGGATCCATATACACAACTTCATTATATTGTGCACTTAATTCCTGCCTTGCAGATGCAAGTGCAACAATAACCTCTTCTTCTGTGTTGGCAGCCCCAACCTTCATTCCGTTAATAGTTATACTATAATAATTAGCTTCCGTTTTTAATAAATTCTTTGTCAAAAATGGAATTGCTATAATACAGACCAGACTCGCAACTGTCATTGTATTAATCAGTGTGAGCTTCATTCGTCTGCCATATCTAGACAAGCGTTCCATGAGTTCCTCCAAATATTGTGTTAATATATAGTTATCTTCTTGTAATATCTTTGTAACAATTTTGTAACAATTATACTAACACAACACATTTGGTTTGTAAACCCTATTTTTTCTTTCTGGAAGATTTTACCTTAGCCGGCTTCTGCACTGAATATCCGAACTTACCTATAAAATCTCCAAGGCCATAATATCTTCCATGCGAATATGCAATCAGGTCTGCATCTGACAAATGCAGTGTTCCCTTCTCATCTAACAGGCTTTCATCTACATTTACAGCCATAACCTCTGCTATAAACATATCGTGGCTTCCAAGCTCTAACACCTGCTTAACCTTACATTCGATATTGACAGGACTTTCTGCAATTGCTGGAGCTTCAATCTTAACTGACGGTGCTGCTGTAAGATGCATGTCTGCAAATTTGTCAACGTCCCTGCCAGATTTTACTCCACAATAATCAGTGGCTCTCGCAAGCTTTCTTGTTGTAAGATTAATAACAAATTCGCCTGTTTCCTTAATAATATCATGGCTGTAGCGTTCTTTTCTTACTGATATCGAAACCATTGCCGGATCAGAGCATACAGTTCCTGCCCATGCAACGGTAATAATATTAGGCTTTTCTCCTTTTCTTGCGCAGCTTACCATAACCGCTGGCACAGGATAGAGCATGTTGCCCGCTCTCCATGTCTGCTTCTTGATGTCCGATTTATTCAATCTATCATTCTTAGGTCTGCTGCTCTTCTTCATCTTCTCACTCATGCGTTAAGTGCCTCCTTAACATGATGATATCCTTCAAGAATAATAGCTGCATGGTCTGCTGCCAGTCCGTCACCATCAACAACCTTATAAGTACGGTTCTTAAGAATACCCTTTCTATAGGTAACTTCTACTCTTGCACAGATATTAATATTCTTATCTGCATTGGACAGCCTGCACAGCCATTCTTCTTTAACCTGTGATTCATCCTCTGTTTTATTAACCAGCTCATCAGATATATCAAACCATCCCGCCTCTCTGGCGTCATCGCCAGCCTGTGCCTTCTGGCTTCCTTCGTCTATCAGTGCAACAAATGCTGTTGTAATAATTCTTGTTCTTGGATCACGGTCATAATCTCCGTAAGACTTAAACTGCTCTGCTTCAATATCATGCAGACCGGTTTCCTCCTGAAGCTCTCTTAAAGCCGCATCGTAAAGATTTTCTTTAAATTCAACAAATCCTCCCGGACACGCCCACAGTCCGATAGATGGGTGATTGCCTCTTTTTATAAGAAGAACTCTCTTAACCTCTGAACCTTTCTTAGTAAATACAACTGTATCCACAGTGTTACATGGATTCTGATATTTATTCGGATCATATTTATCAAGGAAAACAGCCAGACTTTCACCAGCCTTATTAAGTTCTCCTGTTCCCACAAAGCATTTATTCCGCTCTTCACTTAAATACTTCATCTTTTCTTCCCCTTGCTCGCTCCAAACCATTTAATTCTTGTATCCTTTGCACCGCAGAATTTTCTGTGTATGAAATCATCCAGCACCTCATTAAAGCTGCAGAATTTATCTACAAGTACAATAACAAATGTTTCTTTATATTTGGGTGGTGTAACTGTCAATGGAAACATATGCTTTGCAATCATGTCTCCCTCTTTTTCTGTTATATCAAAATACTTTCCTGCATTCTTAAGTGCCTTTGTAGGATGCTCAAAACCATGAAGTCTCTCACCCTTCCCAGGTGAATACTTGTGCCAGTCGTACAGAAACAGGTCATGTAAAAGTCCTGCCTTAGCTCCTGCCTTCTCATCAAGATGTAATTTCTTGCACACAAGATAATTATAATAAGAAACATGTACGCTGTGCCCGAAAAGGCTTGTACGTCCATGATGCGAATATTTCTTCATACTCTGTATCACATCATCTGAAAACATCTTATTCATCCTGTTCTTATATTCCCTGCCAGACTCATTCTGCTTAATGTGTCCTAACTTATATCTATTACATATCCTGTCTATCGCATTAGAATATTCATCTTTCTTAATTCTCGCCTTGTATACAGGTCTAATGCTTCTTCCTTTGTAAGAATTAATCTTAACTGACATATTAATCTCCATTCCTGCCCATAAACATAATCTCGTACATGCGGCAATAAAATCACCTTGAAAATTATATCATAAAAGCCTGTACATTTGCATAAATATAATTATTAATATATTCAACATTTAAGTTGTATGATTATAGAAATTGTGCTAAACTATGCACATAATCACTTGCATTTTTTATGCAGAAATATGATTCGGAGGAGAATATAATATGGATGGTAATGTTATAGTTGGACAGTCAGGAGGACCTACTTCTGTTATCAACTCAAGTCTTGCTGGGGTATATAAGACAGCCATAGACAGAGGAGCTAAGAAAGTTTATGGTATGCTCCACGGTATTAAGGGACTTCTTGATGGTCAGTATGTTGACCTTTCAGAGAAGATTAACTCTACAATGGATATCGATTTATTAAAGAGAACACCTTCATCTTATCTTGGTTCATGTAGGTACAAGCTCCCTGAGATAAGCGAAGACAGAGAAACATTTGATAAGATTTTCAAGATTCTTGATGATCTTGATATCAAATATTTCTTCTATATTGGTGGTAACGACTCAATGGATACTATCAAGAAGTTATCTGATTACGCAATCGTTACCGGAAGCGATATTAAATTCATGGGTGTACCTAAGACTATTGATAATGACTTAGCTGTTACAGACCACACACCAGGATTTGGTTCTGCTGCCAAATTTATCGCAGCTACTATGAAGGAAATCATCAGAGATGGTCTTGTATATGATTATCCTACAGTTACTATTGTAGAGATTATGGGACGTAACGCCGGATGGCTTACAGCCGCTGCTGCTCTTGCAAAGAGTGATGACTGTGAAGGTGTAGACCTTATCTACCTTCCAGAGAAAGTATTTGATATCGACCATTTCATGGCAAGAGTTAAAGAAATTGCAGCTAAGGGCCGTTCAATGGTTATCGCTGTTTCAGAAGGTATTAAGGTTGCTGACGGAAGATATGTATTCGAGCTTTCAGAGCATGTAGAGTTCGTAGATGCATTTGGCCACAAGCAGCTTGCTGGTTCAGCTAAATTCCTTGCTAACAAGATCGGTGCTGAACTTGGCATCAAGACTCGTGCTATCGAACTTTCAACACTTCAGCGTTGTGCAGCTCATATGACAAGCCGTACAGATATCACAGAAGCATACAACGTTGGTGGTGCTGCTGTTAAGGCTGCATTTGAAGGCGAGACAGGTAAGGTTGTTGTTCTTAAGAGAGTTTCTGATGATCCATATATGTGCATCACAGAGACTAACGATGTTCACCAGATTGCTAACATCGAGAAGAAAGTTCCTCTTGAGTGGATTACAGATGATGATTTCGTAACAGACGACCTCATCCACTACATCAGACCACTTATCCAGGCTGAGCTTTCACCAATCATGGTAGACGGTCTTCCAAGACATCTTAATATTAATTCATAATAATATTATTACATAACAAAAAGCAGGTAAGGAATTTCCTAACCTGCTTTTTTGTTTCTGTCTCTACGCTGATATGCTCTTACCAGTATACAACTGATAATATCTGCCCTTCTCTTCCATGAGCTGGTCGTGTGTTCCACGCTCGATAATTCTTCCCTGCTCCATAACCATAATACAGTCTGCATTACGGACTGTAGAAAGTCTGTGTGCAATAACAAATGACGTTCTTCCTGCCATAAGCGCATCCATACCCTTCTGGACAAGACGCTCTGTTCTTGTATCAATAGATGAAGTAGCTTCATCAAGAATAAGTACAGGAGGGTCTGCTACAGCTGCTCTTGCAATTGCAAGAAGCTGTCTCTGTCCCTGGCTTAAATTAGCACCTCCGCCATGAAGCACAGTGTTATAGCCATCAGGAAGTCTCTTGATGAATCCGTCAGCATTGGCAAGTCTTGCTGCAGCGATACATTCCTCATCACTCGCCTCAAGTCTTCCGTATCTGATATTATCCATGATTGTACCCGTAAATAGGTTAGTATCCTGAAGAACGATACCAAGGCTTCGTCTTAAATCATTTTTCTTAATATTGTTGATGTTAATTCCATCATATCTGATCTTACCATCCTGAATATCATAGAACCTGTTGATAAGATTAGTAATTGTAGTTTTTCCTGCTCCGGTACTTCCGACAAATGCAATCTTCTGTCCCGGTGTAGCATACATTTTAATATCGTGAAGTACCATTTTGTCCGGATTATAGCCAAAGTCAACTCTGTCAAATGTTACATCACCAGCAAGTCTTGTGTACTCTGCACTGTTACCATCCTTTGCAGGCTTCTTCCAAGCCCACATCTCAGTATTTTCTTTAGTCTCAATAAGCTCATTGTTCTTGTTGTATCTTACATTTACAAGCTCAACGAAACCTTCGTCAACCTCCGGCTTCTCGTCACATAACTCAAATACTCTTCCGGCACCAGCCATCGCCATAACGATACTGCTCACCTGCTGGCTTATCTGGGTTACAGGCTGTGTAAAGCTCTTGTTAAGACTTAAGAAAGCAACAAGTGTACCAATTGTAAGTCCTGAAAAATCACTCAGAGCAAGAATACCACCAACTATTGCACATAATACATAGCTGATATTACCTATATTACCATTAACAGGCATTGTGATATTAGCAACCTTGTTAGCGTTATTGGCACTCTCACGAAGCCTGTTGTTAATCTCCTTAAACTGCTCAATACTCTTATCCTCGTGGCAGAACACCTTGACAACCTTCTGTCCTTCCATCATTTCCTCGATATAAGCATTAACCTTACCGATATCCTTCTGCTGCTCAACGAAATATTTTCCGGAAAGTGCACTCAGCTTAGAAGTTACATAAAGCATAATAACAACCATCACAACCGATACGATTGTAAGCGGAATATCAAGCACAATCATACTTACAAATGTAGATACAAGTGTAATGCATGAATTGATAACCTGAGGTATACTCTGACTTATAAGCTGTCTTAATGTGTCGATATCGTTAGTATATACTGACATGATATCGCCGTGTGCATGAGTATCAAAATACTTAATAGGAAGTGACTCCATATTAGTAAACAGCTCTAATCTCAACTTCTTTAAAGTTCCCTGACCAACATTTACCATAATTCTGTTGTAGCAATATGAACATAATACACCGACCATAAGAACTGCAGCGAGCTTGATAAGTGCGCCTGCAAGCGGTGCATAATCATGTACTGCTGACTGTGTCAGCGGAATAATATAACTGTCAATAAGCTTCTGGATAAACAGCGTTGCTATCAGTGTTGTAAGCGCTGAAACAAGAATGCACACAAGCACTGCTATACACGAAAACTTGTAATTCTTTAAAATATATCCAAGCAGCCTCTTCATAAGAGGAAGTGGATTTTCTTTATTCTTCTTATTCTTCATATCAATATTCTTATCCATATGCTGCCTCCTATTCTCCTGCCTCGTCAAAATCACCGCCGCCCTGTGTCTGGACCTCGTAGATTTCGCGGTAAACTTTATTGTTCTCAACAAGATTTTCATGAGTATCAAAACCACTCACACAGCCATTCTCAAGCACCAATATTCTGTCTGCGTCCTGAATACTTGAAATTCTCTGTGATACGATAATCTTGGTAGTTCCTGGTATCTTTGTTGCAAATGCTTTCTTAATCTTAGCGTCTGTGGCTGTATCAACAGCACTTGTTGAATCATCAAGAATAAGAACCTTCGGGTGCTTAAGCAGCGCTCTTGCGATACAGAGTCTCTGTCTCTGACCACCGGAAACATTGCTTCCACCCTGCTCAATCCATGTATTGTATTTATCAGGCATTCTCTCAATGAATTCATCTGCACAGGCCTGACGGCAGGCTTCTATGCAATCCTCCTCAGACGCATTTTCATCACCCCATCTCAAATTATCAAGAATAGTTCCTGAGAAAAGCACATTTTTCTGAAGAACAACTGAAACCTCATTACGAAGAGTTTCGAGGTCGTAGTCTCTTACATCAATTCCGCCTACGCATACAGAACCATCCTTAACATCGTACAGTCGGCTTATCAGATTAACGAAGCTTGATTTACCACAACCAGTTCCGCCGATAATACCGATTGTCTCACCCGCATTTATATGGATATCTATATCTTCAAGGGCATCCTTGTCGCTGTCCTTCTTGTATGTGAAGTTCACATGGTTGAAATCAATTCTTCCATCAGGTACTTCCATCACCGGATTCTCAGGATTAGTTATATCTGCCTTCTCGTTAAGAACCTCAGCAATTCGTCTTGCACTCGCTGCACTCATTGATACCATAACAAATATCATAGAAAGCATCATAAGTGCCATCATCATGCTCATTACATAGCTGAACATTGATGTCAGATTACCCGTTGTCATAGTTCCATCTGTAATAAAATGTGCCGCAAACCACGAAAGTGCAATAATACTTCCATATATAACAAACATCATAATAGGATTGTTGAATGCAAGCCATGATTCCGCCTTAACAAATGTCTTATAAAGATTCTCGGCAGCCTTACTGAATTTCTTATTCTCATGGTCTTCTCTTACAAATGCTTTGACAACTCTGATTCCTGTGACATTCTCCTGGACACTTGCATTTAAATCATCATATTTGGCAAAACCTTCTGTGAATATTGGAGTCACCTTATATATAATAAAGAAAAGTACAAACCCAAGAAAAATAAGCGCACCTAAGAATATAAGACTTAATGTAGGATTGATAACAAAACACATAACCATACTACATATCATCATAAGTGGTGCTCTTACTGCAATTCTTAAAATCATCTGATATGCATTCTGCACATTTGTAACATCAGTAGTCATACGGGTAATAAGACCTGCTGTGCTGTATTTGTCTATATTAGAGAATGCGAAGTTCTGGATATTCGAATAGATTCCCTCTCTTAAGTTACATGCAAATCCAGTAGAGGCCAAAGCCGCATATTTCCCTGCCTGAATTCCAGCAAACAGACTTATAAATGCAAGCACAAGCATAAGTCCGCCATACATTAACACCTTGCTCATGTCTCCCGCCTGAATACCCTTATCGATAATACTTGCCGTAACAAACGGAATAAGTATTTCCATAAGAACTTCAACAATTATATATATTGGCGTCTTTATCGAGACTCTTTTATACTCACCAATATATGACGATAAAGTTTTTAACATTTCTTACACTTCCTTTCACAGTTATTCACATCATCGTATACTTTTTGTAACAGACGGTGTAATTCTTCTTTTTCATCAGCAGAAAGCGCTGAAAGAAACCATTTTTCTTTGTCATGCATTGCCTTGCCTGCATGAACGCACATGGCTCTGCCCTTGTCTGTTATTCTCACATGCTTGACTCTCTTATCTGAAGGGTCATAGAAGCTTTCTATCATCCCCTTCTTTTCAAGCCTTGCTGCTGTTCCCGCTATTGTCGCCTGGGCTACGCCAAAGTGCTTCTCTAGCTCCTTAAGCGTAATACATTCATCTTTAGTTTCATTAATTATCATAAGCATCTTAACCTGTGAAGATGTCATGTCATCTGCTCTTAACTCCTCATTGGCACATCTTCCAAGAATATCATTAAGACGCTTTATAAGTTCTCCACAATGGAGTGACTCTCGCTGCATATCTGCTCCCTTCGTAACAAAACGACATACGAACCTGCCATTCTTTTAATAAAAATCTTAAGTCGCCTTGCTATATTACAAAAATGACAGCACGCTGTCAATAGCGCGCTGTCATTTTTATTTAATATTTAATGTTATCTGTAATAAGCAGGCTTCAGATGAACCGGAACACCATCTGAGTATTCAGCAATATTAGTTCCCTGAATAAGTGGCCTTACATACTTAATATACTCATCAGAAATATCTGTTCCCTCTGCGGTTATCCACTCTGCTGGGAACTTCTTTTCCTTGTTGCATATATCGTTCACATCTGCAAGTCCGTAATTAATCTCATATCCGTTAGTATCATCTCTTTCAAATGTAATCATTTTTCCAGTTTCACCGTCAAGAGCTGCTACAACCGCTGCCTTTCCTGCTTTTTCGGCTTCATCAATATCTGTTGCTGAAGCAAGAAGTGATGAGCATCTCTGTGGAAGATTAAGCTCAATACTTCTACATTTAATTCCAAATTCTGCTTTAACATAGTTCTCAAGATACTTTCCACAGCCTGTAAGCATCTTATGTCCAAAGCCATCAACCGATGCCGCATCTGCATATTCACATATGAATCTGCCGTCTTTGTCCGCAATTCCTTCTGATACGCACACAACAACTGCAGTTTCCTGTTCAAGTGCCATCTTAAGTGACTTCTTGAATTCTTCCATATCAAATGCATGCTCTGGCATATATATAAGATAAGGATTTCTGCTATACTCTGTTCTTGCAAGTACTGATGCCGCTGTAACCCAGCCTGCATGCCTTCCCATAAGCTCAACAATTGTCACAGACGGGTGTGCATAACATGTTGCATCAAGTATAATTTCTCTTAATGTTGAAGCAACATATTTGGCAGTTGAGCCATACCCTGGCGTATGATCTGTCATAACAAGATCATTATCAATTGTCTTAGGTACACCTATAAATCTGATGTCCGATTTCTCCAACAATGCCACTCTTGATAATTTTGAAACTGTATCCATTGAATCATTGCCACCAATATAGAACACATATCCAATGTTCATCTGTGCAAATGTATCAAACAATTTATCATACACCTTATCCCCTAAATCTTCTGGAAGCATATACCTGCAGCTTCCAAGAAAAGAAGCCGGTGTTATCTTTAATCTGTCAATCGGCTCATTATCTGCCACTTCAGAAAGATTAATAAAATTGCCTGCCAGAAATCCCTCAATTCCATGCACCATGCCATACACAGTGCCAATCTTTTCCTTATTTCTAAGTCCTTCCTCAATCACTCCATATAATGATGAATTAATAACCGCTGTTGGTCCGCCTGACTGACCTACCAGAATATTCTTTAACATACTCATGCCTCCTACCTTGTTGCTGTTGCTTAGATTGTATCACCTGTCAATTATTGATTGCAACATGATAATAATGTTCCTTAACAAGTTGACACATTTCCACTAAGCGTATAATATTCAATTATTCACACAAGGCGCTTAAAAGCAGCGCAGGAATGGAGTTTAATATGAGATTTGTAATCCAGCGTGTTAATCACGCAAGTGTTAAGATAGACGGTGAAGTTGTTGGAAACATCGGACATGGACTTCTGATTCTTTTCGGGGCTGGTCAGGACGACACAGAAGATATGCTTCCAAAATATGTAGACAAAATATGCAAAATGCGTATTTTTGAAGACGAGAATGGCAAAACTAATCTGTCACTGGCAGATGTAGGCGGAGAACTGCTTATTGTAAGTCAGTTTACACTTTATGCGGACTGCCGCAAAGGCAACCGCCCAAGCTTTACTAATGCCGGCGCGCCTGATATGGCTAACGCTCTCTATGAAAAATTCGTCGCAATGTGCCGTGAGCGTGTTCCTAAAGTTGAAACCGGCAGATTCGGTGCTGATATGAAGGTCAGCCTTGAGAACGACGGACCATTCACAATACTGATAGATAGTGAGGATTTCTGATATGTTTAGAATGTGGTGTAAGCTCTTTGACGACAGAGGGCATCTTATCAAAGACACTGTAATTAAAAATGCGGATTCTGATTTAAACAGAACCCGCAAAATATTCGCTGCCATCCACGATGCATGCTATGAATTCGACCTTGCCGAGCCAATCTGGCTTGATTCCAATGTCACCGAATTCCAGCGTCACTCAAAAGTCCGCTTTACCAAAGACAACTTTGTTGAAGATATCGAATTTGCTTATATGGAAATTGAGGTTATTGAGGAGGATTAGCAACAGGAGGGCTTATAACTGCCCTCCCGCTCTATTTGGTCTTAACTCTGACCTTCTTTCCTGAAAATGCAATTCCAAATTTCAGGATATCATTAATTCCTTCCTGCTTCATCTCAGAATCATATCTCATATTATCAATCTGAGTCAGTGCCTCGTCTGCAAATGTATCAAGTAAATCTGCACTCAATCCATTCTTCCATTTTAATTCCAATATAATTCCCGGATACCTGTTTTCTCTTGGAATAAGGCTGATATCATATCTTCCATCGCCTGATTCCCTGTTAGATTTAATCTTATACTGGTTATCCATCAATGCAATCAGACCAAGCATTAAACCATGATAAAAGCCCTCTGCTCCTCCATCATAAAAACTTATGGATTTATCCATGTATTCGGATATTGCAGCCTGCAATTTTTTATAATCATTTGCATAAAGACTCTCCGCAATCTTGTTAGCAGTAGTTCTTGTGATAGCACCTATCTGCAGCAAATGTGACAAAATTTCATTCTTGTAAACCGCTGCAATTTCCCTGTTAGGAATGGAAACCTCGCACAGATATGAACCATCTGCCTGCAAATTTTTTCTCGGTGTTTTCAAATATCCTGCCACTAACAACAGACTATATATATTAGCCGGATCTTCTGCAATCGACCTGTATACAACATTCTGATCAATTCTGGCAATAACAGGCTCTCCCTGTAAAAGTGCATAAAGTCTCTCCGTTATGTCATCAGTAGCAATTTCAAGTACATCTTCAAGAATCTCATTCTTTCCTGTATTAACCCAATATGCCTGTGGAATACCGCCTTTAGAAATATAATTGATAACCGACCACGGATTGTATATCTCCTCGTTACCAAATAAATATCCATCATACCATTCTTTCAGTTCCTTTTCTTTACCTGACATACCATAATATTCAAGCATTGCTTTTACTTCATCACCTGTAAATCCGAAGAAGCTGTCATACGCTTCATCCATAACTGAATTAACTGTCAGATTATTAAGTCCACTAAATATACTTTCCTGTGCAATACGAAGAATTCCAGTAAGAAATCCATACGAAAGATTTCTGTTATCTTTAAATGCTCCTGAGAAGAAATTTCTCATAAATCCAATAATCTCATCATAGAAATCTTTTGAATATCCTTCCTGTATAGGCGTATCGTATTCATCAATTATAATAATCGGTGCTTTGCCATAATGCACAGCCAGCATTTTTGACAAACGCTCAAGTGCAGAAGTAAGTTCAACTTCATTGGCTGTGCCATTAAGAATCTTTAAAAAATTCTCCTTTTCATACTCTGACAGCTTATCACTGTTAAGCAATTCCTGATGTCGTCCAAATTCTTCCTGCAAAAGTCCACGAATCTTATCAATAGTTTCCTGCCATGTATCAAATTTAACATCTTTAAATGTGAGAAAAATCACCGGGTACTTACCCTGATGCGAACGGTATTCTTCTCCACACTGCCAGATTGCCTGATTTTTAAAATATTTGCTTGTATCCTCATCAGATATCTCAAAGAAAACCCTTAACATATCCATATTCAGGGTCTTTCCAAATCTTCTAGGTCTCGTAAACAATGATACCAATGGCTTCTGGTCAAGAAATTCCTTGATTAATAATGTCTTATCTACATAATAATATTCTGACTGTGCACGCACATAATCTGATATCCCAATAGGAAGTGCCTTCAAGCCCTTTCCCCCGGATTTCTTTACATACTTTCCCGTTGAAACCCTTTTATCAGCAGGTTTTGCTGCATCATCAGGAATTCTCCATGTTCCATTCTCCTTAACAGCCCCAGCTACTTTTCCTTTTTTGCACATATCATTCACAGCTCTTGAAGAAATTCCCCATTCTGCAGCTTTTTCTTTACAACTTTTCATCTGAACCTCCTCTGTCACTCCCACCGTCAACAATATATCTTACGCAAATTATAGCATTTTATACGAAGAATATCAACTTTCGTCCGCAATATATCAATTTTAGCACGAAGAATATCAATTTAATTTGATATATTGCGTTTTGAAAAAACATTCTTCTTTTTAACATTTAATTATAGTGAAAATGCGGACTCCTCTCGGAATCCGCATTTTTATATTAAATCTAATAAATCAAACATTCAATCAGCACTACCGCACCATCATTCCACCTTGCAATCCTGCCATTATACATCTCATCAGCTTCCTGCTGTGAAACGAGCGACTGACCGCGGTTTGCTGACCTTTCCGCTGACTCTTCAGAAGCATAATAATCAACCTTGCATTCATCTACAACATTTTTCGTGCCTGAAGAGAAATCATAAACTGTGAACCTTTCAAGTCCATCCCCCTGCCATACGCCTTTTATTCCGTCCATAATATAATAATTACCATTCGCTGAAACTATCGAAACAAATCCATTTTGTGAGTGGCTGTTTCCAACCTCTTTTGTATACAAAATCTGACCTGTAATGCCATCTTTGACAGTTACAGTGACATATTTTCTTGTATCATTGAGTGCCTCTTTAACATCACTGATATCCCCGGCATATCCGTATATCTCCATTGCCACATCATCATCAACACCATCATGCGTAAGGTCGTACCTATATTCTGCTATGAGATAATTCTTCATTTTATCATCATTCTGATTGTCAGTATCTGTCTCAAACATGCTATCTGTCGATTTTTCAGCACTGCCTTTAACATTAGACCCGCCAAACGCAAAAACTGTAATTGCTGCCACCGTCACTATCATTACAAATGCTACGCTTTTGTATGTTTTCTTATTGCCAGCGATTCTCTCAATCCTTTTCTTAAGTTCACGAAAACCAGAGGACGCTCCTGATAAAAGATATATATCCGATAATCTGCCTGAACGTCTGGCGGCAGCATTTAACAGCACCTCACCATATTTCTGTCTCTCGCTTGCACTGCAATTTCTTACAACCGCTTCATCACAGAATAACTCGCAGTCCTCTTTGTGAAAATGTGCTGCCAGCCACACAAGCGGATTAAACCAGTATATACATACACACAACATTCTCACTAACGCCCACCAGTTGTCTCTGTGTCTGTAGTGAGTCAATTCATGATTTATAATAAATTCATTGTTTCCTGTATTAGTGTTAAGGTACACAGCCGGACGAAATACTCCGTACAGACAGGCCGAATCCACAACATCAGTAATATAAATGCTGATTCGCCCACTATTACCTGTCTTGATTCTTGTAGATATAAGTCTTCTGTAAAATATGATATTGCTGACAACTACAATCAGAAACATAAGTGCCATGCCAGTAAACCATATACCCAGCATATAGCTTATAATATGAATATTGTCAGGCTTAGCACTACTTGTTTCCTGCATTTTTTTATCTGTGTATGTTTCGTTTTCTGCCTGCATCCTGCCATCTGACATCACATCTGTTATCCCCTTGGTATTCCCGGATGTCTGTACATTTCCAGCTATCTTAACATTATCACCAGTATCAGGCTGTTCTTCATTCGCTACAGCGCTGCCCTGCACACGCTTAATATTATCTAACAGATAATCTGTTACATTTACAACATTTCCAAATAACTGCACAGGTATTAAAAGACGCATTGCAACTAACGCCCACAATACACAGATTGCTCCGTTCTTTACTCTGCTGCCAAAAAATTTCCGCAAAATCATTACCACAACAATCATTATGCTTGATGTTATAACTACATTAATCAGCTTTCTCACCTGCCTTCTTCAATATAGCCTGCAACTCATTAATCTCATCCTTGCTAAGTTCGTTAGATTTGACAAGCGTGCTCATCATCATATTGACTGAACCCTTAAACACTCTATCAAGCAGACTCTTTGTCTCCGACAATGCCACATCTTCCTTCTTTACCAGCGGATAATATTCCCTTGCCCTGCCGCCTTCACTGTAAGCAATCAGTCCCTTATCCACCATTCTTCCAAGCATTGTGACAACCGTACTTTTGCTCCAGCCAGTCTCCTCTTCGAGCATGTGATACAACTGCATCATAGTATATGGCTGCTCCCATAGCTTCTCCATAATTGTCCATTCACTCTTATTTAAAGTCATCGTTTTCCCTCTCCTGTCCGTTCTACATCCGTCAACCTAAAGATAGCATTTTGTTTTACAAGTGTCAACCTCTTTATTTTAAAAAACGGACTCTGGCAATAACCAGAATCCGCACAGTCCACATATTCATTATAAAAATATATATTATACAATAACATTTCGCTCTTCCCCATCCATAAATGCCTTGATATTAAGATATATCTCGTCCATCAGGCGGGTTCTCGCCTCGTATGTCGCCCATGCAACATGAGGGGTAACGATAAGCTTGTTGCTGTCCTTAATTGTAAGAAGAGGATTGTCCTTAGCAACCGGCTCAGTGGTTATTACATCAAGTCCTGCTGCTGCAATCACGCCTTCGTTAAGCGCTCTTACAAGGTCTGCGTCATTAACAATCGGGCCACGTCCAAGATTCAGAAGAACTGCGCTGCTCTTCATCTTCTTAAGTGTCTCATAATTAAACAGATTTTCTGTATATTTGTTAAGCGGTGCATGAATTGACACGATGTCCGATTTCTTCAAAAATTCATCAAGCTCATATCTTTCGTATGGCACATCATAGCTGTGACCGCTTGCTGAATAGTATATTACATTACAGCCAAAGTCTGCCGCAATCTTAGCAGCGCCTCTTCCTATATTGCCAAGTCCGACAATTCCCCATGTCTTTCCTGCCAGTTCGTGAAACACATTTGCAAAATGTGAGAAGCAAGGCCACTCTGCATACTCGCCGCTCTTTACGAAATCATCATAATATCTCATCTTCTCGACAAGATAAAATGCAAGTGCAAATGTATGCTGTATAACTGACTGTGTTGAATATCCAGCAACATTGGCAACCCTTATTCCATGCGCTTTGGCATATTCTATATCAATATTGTTGTAGCCTGTAGCTGCCTCTGCCACCATCTTAAGATTAGGCGCAGCCGCCATGCACTCTGCGTTCATGTTAGTTTTATTAATAATAACGACATCAGGATTATGCTCTTTCATTCTTGCAACAGCTTCCTCATAAGAACTTAAGCTGTATGTCACAACCTCGCCAAGCCTGTTAAACTGCTCAAGCGAAATATCATCTCCGTATGTCATAGTTTCCAACATAAGTATCTTCATAATAATCCTCCGTTTCTGCACATTTTTGCATAATTATCGTACATTTTTAATAATTTCCCTGTACTGTTTATTTAGTTTTACAAGCTCCCTATCTACATTTTTTAGTAAAAAAAGTCGTCCTGCGCCTTTCATTTTCTTAAATGGTTTTACAGTCAGCCTGCTATGTATATCGACATTTCCGCTGTCATCATCTGTATAATTTCTGATTGCTATTAATACAGTCTGCATACAAACCTCCCAAAAGACATTGAATACTACCGCATTATACAACTTAATTAAAGCAGATATTGTCGAACCACCGTCTGATTAAATATTTGCAACAAGTTCCTTCATAACTTTGACATTGTTAGCAATTGCGAGCTTTTCAAATGCAGGGTAATCCATTGTTGCACTGTCATCAGCCTTATCTGATATAGTTCTTAATATTACAAATGGAACTTTATTAAGGTAAGAAACCTGTGCTATCGCTGCTCCCTCCATCTCTGTACAGAAGCCATCGAAATTGCTGCTGATTCTCTCCTTAACAGCCTTGTCTGATATGAACTGGTCGCCGCTTACAACTCTGCCGACATGAACTCCGATTTCCGGAACTGCATTTTTACAAGCCTCGCCAGCAAGTTTAATAAGTCTTTCGTCTGCTGCAAATGAAAGTGTATCCATTCTTGGAATCTGTCCTAAAGGATATCCAAATCCTGTCGCATCCATGTCATGATGAAGAACATCTGATGAAATAACAACATCTGCAATATCAATCTCTGCCTTAAGTGAACCAGCAATTCCTGTATTAATAATATAGTCAGCCTTAAAGTCATCGACAAGAATCTGTGTGCATGCCGCAGCATTAACCTTACCAATTCCGCTTCTTACAATAACAACATCTTTCCCGGCAAGCTTTCCTGCTTTAAATGTCATGCATGCCTTAGTTTCCTCGCGGGTAATCTCCATTACCTCAACAAGCTGTTCTACTTCTTCGTCCATTGCGCCAATAATGCCTATCATAAATCCTCCTTATATATCCATTTCAAACTGCATACATTATAATTGAACATTTGCAATAAAACAACTTATGCTTTTTCATATCTTCCAAAGGTGTTATAATATAGTCAGGTATGTATCAGAAGCTGTGTGAGCAAATGATAAATTAGCACAGAGCACGCTTGCGCTGCTTGTCGTTCGTAGCGGTACTAAGCTTGCTATAAGCAGATATCTGCGATATCTGTTTACAGCGCACTAAGTGCCGACGACTCCAAAGCACTCTGTGCCACTTTATCATTTGCTCACACAGACACATACATCCCTCACCCAATTATATATAAGCAGAAAGATTTGTGTAAATAATATATTTTTACACTATGTGCCTAAAACAGCACAAGAATGGAGGATTAATATGAAATTCAAGACATCAGGCGTATGTTCACGTGCAATAGATTTTGATGTTGTTGATGGAAAGGTTGTTAATGTGCATTTCACTGGCGGATGTGCCGGCAATACTCAGGGCGTTGCTGCTCTTATCGAGGGCATGGACATTGACGAAGCTATCAAAAGAATGGACGGTATCAAATGTGGCTATAAGGACACATCATGTCCTGACCAGCTTGCTAAAGCCTTAAAGGAATATAAGAAAGATAATGAATAGTGTCGCGCGATTTAAAAGAGTTTATGTCGAGATAACAAGCAGCTGCAACCTGCACTGTTCTTTCTGTCAGGAAACTCTAAGAAAGCCACATTTTATGAGTGTGGACGAATTCCGCACAGTGATTGAAAGAATCGGACATTATACTAATTATATTTATCTTCATGTTAAAGGTGAGCCGCTTCTTCACCCACAGCTTGGTGAAATTCTTAAGATATGTCAGGATGCTGATATGACAGTAAATCTTACTACCAATGCCACGCTTATTAAAGAGAAGCTTCCTGTTTTACTGGAGTATCCTGTGCATCAGATTAATGTGTCGCTTCACAGTGCTGATGATAACGACTGCATTGACATGGATTCTTATATTCATAATCTTTTTGAATCCTGCGAGACGCTTCTTGATAAGACTGAAACAGAGATTTCACTAAGACTCTGGAATACTAAGAAAGAGCCATTTCTGTTTGGTGAGAAGAACTGCACAATCAAGAGACATCTTTATATAAATGTTCAGTCTCCGTTTGAATGGCCTGATGTGAACAGCACTTATTGCAATGAGCGCGGATTCTGTCAGGGACTCCGCCAGCATATGGCTATTCTGTGTGACGGAACTGTCGTTCCATGCTGTCTTGACGGTAATGGAGTGATGGCTCTTGGCAATATTCTTGATTCAACACTTGAGGAAATCCTTTCACGCCCACGAAGCGTTGCATTTATGGAGGGATTCAAGAAAAAGACTGCGGTCGAACCACTCTGTATGCATTGCAGCTTTAAGGAAAGATTTGCTCATAAAATGTAATGATACATTTGAACAAATCGGACATTTTATTATATTTTCAGGAGAATGACCTATGAAAAAAATAGTACTTACCGGTGGTGGTACTGCCGGACATGTAACACCTAATATTGCCTTGCTTCCAAGCCTTAAGGAAGCCGGCTACGAGGTTTTCTATATCGGCTCATATACCGGTATTGAGAAAACTCTTATTGAAGATCTTGGAATTCCTTATTATGGAATTTCATCCGGCAAATTAAGAAGATACAGAAGTCTTAAGAATCTGTCTGATCCGTTCCGTGTGCTTCATGGACTTTTTCAGGCTAAGAGACTTATGAAAAAAATCAAACCTGATATCGTATTTTCTAAAGGAGGCTTCGTGTCTGTACCTGTTGTTCTTGCCGCCGGAAGCCGTCATATCCCAGTAATTATCCACGAATCCGATATGACACCAGGACTTGCCAACAAGATTGCTATGAGAAAAGCAACTAAGATATGCTGCAATTTCCCAGAAACTCTCAAGTATCTTCCTGAAGGAAAAGCAGTTCTTACAGGTTCTCCTATCAGACAGGAGCTTTTGCTTGGCAATAAAGCAGCCGGACTTGACCTTTGCAATTTCACAACTGACAAACCTATTATTCTCGTTGTTGGCGGAAGCACTGGTGCTGTCCATGTAAATGAGGCTGTAAGAAGCATTTTACCTGAGCTTCTTAAGGATTTTCAGGTTGTTCACCTGTGTGGAAAAGGCAAAATGGACGAATCTCTCAACGGAACTCCCGGCTATGTCCAGTTCGAGTACATAAGCGAGCAGATGCGCGACCTTTTCGCAATCAGTTCTATCGTCATCTCGCGTGCTGGCGCCAATGCCATATGCGAACTGCTTGCTCTCAAGAAGCCTAATCTTCTGATTCCGCTTTCTGCTAATGCAAGCCGCGGTGACCAGATTCTTAATGCCAATTCTTTCAAGGAGCATGGTTATTCCATGGTTCTTACTGAGGAGGATATGAATAAGGATACTTTACTTGCCGCAGTCCGCAAGCTTTACGCTGACAGACACCAGTACATCATTAATATGGAAAAGAGTGAGCAGCAGGATTCTATTGACAAAATTATGAATTTAATTAAAGATAATAGTAAATAATAATCCGGAGGTGATTTTATGGGCGCTGTTAAACATAGCCGTCAGCGTGACGCTATCAAAACATTTCTTATGTCACGCAAAGACCACCCAACTGCCGATGTTGTATACACATTTGTCAAAAATGATTTTCCAAGCATAAGTCTTGGCACAGTTTATAGAAACCTTTCTTTTCTTGTGGAGCATGGCGAAGCCGTTACTGTTCCATGTGAGGACGGATTTGTGCATTATGATGCCAACACTGCACCACATCTGCATTTTCAGTGCAGAAAGTGCAAATGTTTAATCGATATTACCAATCCATCTGATAATGAAATCCTTGAAAATCTCGGGGCTAATGTGGCATCACATTTTCCGGGCAAAATCGAGGCTGGTTCAGTATGCTTCTATGGATTATGTGAAAAATGTGCTTCGGAAAATTAATATTTTTATAAGTCAGCAAAGCAAAATAGGAATCATTCCTATTTTTGTTGACAAACTGATTTATTTCTGTTATATTCTAGTTACGAACTGATGAAACATTTTCAGAAGTTCCGATAAGTAAAGTTCAGGCTTATGCCTGTTATGTTTATAAACGAAAGGAGATTATTATTATGAAGTATGTATGTACAGTTTGTGGTTATGTTTATGAAGGAGAATCTCTTCCAGCAGATTTCGTCTGTCCAGTATGTAAGGCTCCAGCAAGTAAGTTTGCTGCACAGACAGGTGAGAGAGAATGGGCTGCTGAGCATGTTGTTGGTGTAGCTAAAGGTGTAAGCGAGGATATCGTTGCTGACCTCAGAGCTAACTTTGAAGGTGAATGTTCAGAAGTTGGTATGTACCTTGCTATGGCAAGAGTTGCTCACAGAGAGGGTTATCCAGAAATCGGTCTTTACTATGAGAAGGCTGCATGGGAAGAAGCTGAGCATGCTGCTAAGTTTGCTGAACTCCTCGGCGAGGTTGTAACAGACAGCACTAAGAAGAATCTTGAGATGAGAGTTGAAGCTGAGAACGGCGCAACAGCAGGTAAGACTGACCTTGCTAAGAGAGCAAAGGCTGCTAACCTTGACGCAATCCATGATACAGTTCATGAGATGGCTCGTGATGAGGCTAGACATGGTAAGGCATTCGAGGGACTTCTTAAGAGATACTTTGGTTAATTGTTAGTACAATAGAATCGCATAATATAAGGATTCGAAGAGGAATAAGCTTTTGGGCTTATTCCTCTTTTTAATTTCTCCTTTTCCTTGAATTCGACAATCTTAAATAGTATAATTTTGTTATGATTTATTGTGTAATTAAATATTTGTAGAGAAGGAGATATGGATTATGGTTTCATGGAACAATTTAGACACACTTGCATCTTTTAAGGAGTTAGCTAATGTTAAACCAGCATGTCTTACAGAAGTTATGTCTGGTGACAGCGGTGCAGACCGTGTTAAGAAATACAGCATACCAATGGCTGCCGGATTATCTTACAATTATGCTTCAAAGCAGGTTGATGAGGATGTGCTTTCTGCACTTGAAAAGCTTGCTGATGAGGCACAGCTTGCAGACAAATTCAAAGCTTTATATAACGGAGAAGTTGTCAATACTGGCGAGAAGAGACTTGTTCTTCATCATATGACAAGAGGTCAGTTAGGTGATGCAGTTGAAGCTGATGGTGTCGATAAGAGAACATTCTACAAGACACAGCAGGAAAGAATTGCTGAGTTTGCTAACAAAGTACATAACGGTGAGATTACTAATGCAGCCGGCGAGAAGTTCACAACTGTTGTTCAGATTGGTATCGGCGGAAGCGACCTCGGTCCCCGTGCAATGTACATAGCACTTGAGAATTGGGCTAAGAAGAACAATGCATTTAAGATGGAAGCTAAGTTCATCAGCAATGTTGATCCTGATGATGCTGCCGCAGTGCTTGCTTCTACTGATGTTGCACATTCTATATTCGTACTTGTTTCCAAGTCAGGTACAACACTTGAGACTCTTACTAACGAGTCATTTGTTAAGGACGCATTAAAGAAGGCAGGACTTGACCCTTCTAAGCACATGATTGCTGTAACAAGCGAGACTTCACCACTTGCCAAGAGTGATGATTATTTAGACGCATTTTTCATGGACGATTATATCGGAGGTCGTTTCTCTTCTACTTCATCAGTTGGCGGTGCAGTATTATCACTTGCTTTCGGACCTGAAGTATTTGCAGAATTCCTTGATGGTGCTGCAGAGGAGGACAAGTTATCAGCTAATCCTGATATGCGCAAGAACCCTGAGATGTTAGATGCCCTTATCGGTGTATACGAAAGAAATGTATTAGGTTATCCTTGTACAGCCGTTCTTCCATATTCACAGGCTTTAAGCCGTTTCCCTGCTCATCTTCAGCAGCTTGATATGGAATCTAACGGTAAGTCAGTAAACAGATTTGGTGAGCCTGTTACTTATCCTACAGGACCTGTTATCTTTGGTGAACCGGGAACTAACGGTCAGCATTCATTCTATCAGCTTCTTCATCAGGGAACTGACATTGTGCCATTACAGTTCATCGGATTTAAAAACAACCAGTTAGAAACAGATGTTACAATTCAGGACAGCACAAGCCAGCAGAAGCTTTGTGCAAATGTTGCTGCTCAGATTGTCGCATTTGCATGCGGAAAGTCAGATGAGAACCTTAACAAGAACTTCAAGGGCGGAAGACCTTCAAGCATTATTATCGGAGACAAGCTTACTCCTAAGACACTTGGTGCTTTACTTGCCCACTTCGAGAACAAGATTATGTTCCAGGGATTCGTATGGAACATCAACAGCTTCGACCAGGAAGGTGTCCAGCTTGGTAAAGTACTTGCCAAGAAGGTACTTGCTCATGATACAGATGGTGCTTTGAAAGTATATAGTGATTTACTTAATATCTAATGTGTTAACTGTTCAGAGCCAAGCAAAATTTCATAAATCAACTGTGAAATGCTTGTATTTTCACAGTTGGTTTTGAAATTTTATTTGGCGGATACGCCACACCGACGAAATGCGAAGCATTTTGGAGGTTGGCTCTGAACAGTTACTAATGAAATAGGCAGGGACTTAAGTTTCATTAAGTCCCTGCCTATTATTTTTCTAACACACTTATTCTTTTTTCCAACAACTCTACAAATTCATTCTTTAAATGTTCTGGCAACAATGACTCCATACACATATTAATAAATTTGTCTTTCTTCTTAACAATACTTTCAATCATTTTTTCAGCCGATACTTTGGAAATTCCACATTTCTCAGCATATATCAGAAAATCTTTTCTTCTTATGTTCTGCTTTTTTCCATTCATTGTAAGTGCAAATTGTTCTTTATCTTCCGGCATTATCAGATTAACCGGAAGCAGGTCATATGCTGGAGAAAGAATATATTCTCCACTTCCTTCTTCGGTCTCTATAAGAGAAAAATTCTTCAAATGCATATCAGAATTACCAACTACATATGAAAAAACTATTCTAAGATATAACTCCGTCATATCCAGACCTTGTCTGCTTGAATACTTGTCTACTATTTTAGCACATCTCTCATATGAGCCTTTATATTTATCCTGCGTAAGTCTTAAATCCAACTGACAAAAATCTTCCATAGCTATCAATTGAACATTATCTTTACTTATCTTACGGTCAATTCTTTTTGTAATATACGCATAACTACCATTGTTCTGAATTAACGCATGTGGCACAGTTACTATCCCCACAATATCTGCCATACACATAACAAGCTGCTCTGCCTCAGGTAACGCCTCAAATTCATCAACCTGTGGTTTCAGAATGAATCCCGTTGGATAATTAACCATCGTAAGTCTTGCTTTCGTCTTTTCAGAGAACAAATGTAACGATAATTTTTTCTGAACGCCAGTAACTGTATATCCTTTTGTTGTAGCTTCTAAAGCTATTTTTTCTATTATACTTTTATTTATATCGATTTCCGGAATCTCATTTGTTCCAAAAAATTTTTTAATACATTTTTTATGCCAGCCGTCTATTCCGCCATTATTTAATGTTTTTCCGCAACATAAACAATTCATTCCTTCACCTCTTTTATGCTGACATTTCCTATACAATCTTTACAAGAAACAATAAGCAGACCAAATCTATCCTGTATATTTATTTTCCAATTTCTACTCACAACCTGAAGCAGCCACCCCTCTGGAATAAGCCCATCAAAAAAAGGAAATAATGTTTTCGAAGTATATGTCTGTTTGTAAAGCGGCATTGTAAGCGATACCGCACTAGCACCATAAGATTCAATATAATCACTGTCATAACTAAACAAATATCCATCATCTGTTTCACATAATTTCCCTGCATATACATTTCTAACATACACATAGGCAGTCCTTAAAATCTCCATTATTTTTCCTTTCTTCCTGGTACTGCTTCCATTCCAAACATTGATAATGCAACATTAACTTTATCCATTCTTACTGTTTCTTTTCCCTGCTCCAATTCCCGGACAAATCTTAATCCCAATCCTGAACGAATCGCAAATTCTTCCTGAGTAAGACCATTTGCTTTTCTATTTTGTTTTATAAACTCAGCAATTTTGTTCATTATTATTCCCTCTTCTTGTCTGTATATACATTTTATTACACCTTTTCGGGTATAATGTCAATATTTTTTAAGCAAAAAGCACCCGATAGGGTATATTTCATCAACAAAATTGTATATTACACCCTAAAGGGTATAAAAATAGCGGGGACTTAAGTTTCAAGTCCCTGCCTTTTTCTAATATATATTACTGTTCATTAAAAAGTGCTGTTGAAAGATATCTGTCACCTGAATCTGGAAGAAGTGCAACAATTGTCTTTCCTGCATTCTCTGGGCGGGCTGCAAGTATCTGTGCTGCCTTAAGTGCTGCACCTGAAGAGATACCAACAAGTATACCCTCGCTCTTTGCAAAGTTTCTACCCTCTACGAATGCATCTTCATTCTCGATTGCGATAACTTCATCATATATCTTAGTATTAAGTGTATCTGGAACAAATCCTGCACCAATACCCTGAATCTTATGTGGTCCTGCCTCGCCCTTTGAAAGAACCGGGCTTGTAGCTGGCTCTACAGCAACAATCTTTACATCCGGGTTCTGTGACTTAAGGTATTCACCAACACCTGTAACAGTTCCGCCTGTACCCACGCCTGCAACAAATATATCAACTTTTCCTTCTGTCTGCTCCCAGATCTCAGGACCTGTTGTAGCCTTATGAACTGCTGGGTTAGCTGGATTTACAAACTGGCCTAAAATTACTGAACCAGGATTCTGCTCCTTTAATTCCTCAGCCTTAGCGATAGCACCCTTCATACCCTTAGCGCCTTCTGTAAGAACAATCTCTGCACCATAAGCCTTAAGAAGATTTCTTCTCTCAACTGACATTGTATCTGGAAGAGTAAGAACTGCTCTGTATCCCTTAGCAACTGCAACTGCAGCAAGACCAATACCTGTATTACCTGATGTTGGCTCTATAATCATTGCTCCTGGCTTAAGCTCACCCTTCTTCTCAGCGTCCTCAATCATAGCAAGGGCAACTCTGTCCTTAACTGAACCAGCTGGGTTAAGATACTCAAGCTTTGTAAGAAGTGTAACTCCTTCAATTCCTGCATTCTTAGCGTAACGGCTTGCGTTAAGAAGAGGTGTGTTTCCAATAAGTTCCAATGCACTGTTAATTACTTTACTCATACTAATCCTCCTTGTTTTGCGAAGCAAAATGCGACTGCCCTTGCAGGAGCAGAGGATTTTGGCCTCCTTGTTTTGCGAAGCAAAATCCGAGTCCTTTGACGAGGAGAGGATTTTAGCCTCCTTGTATTGAATGCATTTGCAAATATGCTTTTGCGCCCCCATTAACCTACTAACTTGATGTGTAAATGTGTTGTTGAATATAAAATACCACTATCAGCCTTCAATGTCAACACCATTTTCATGACGAGTTTTAACCATTGCATCATGTGTAATATCTTTAATAACTTCACTGGCAATTATAAGTCCTACAACAGATGGTACAAATGCGGTTGAACCCGGAATATCGCGTCTTTCTGTACATTTGTGGGCTGCTCCCGGAGGACATATACAGTTAGTACGACAGCTGATTCCCATATCCTCAATAGGACGAACGGGCTTTTCCTTAGAGTATACGACCTTAAGGTGCTTAACATTCCTCTTCTTTAATTCTCTTCTCATAACTTTGGCAAGCGGGCATACCGATGTCTTATATATATCAGCAACCTCGAATTCTGCCGGATTAAGTTTATTACCCGCACCCATACTGCTTATAATCGGGGTTCCTGCTTCCTGACACGCCATTACAAGTGCTATCTTGGCTGTTACAGTATCAACCGCATCAACTACATAGTCATATTTTGAAAAATCAAACTGATCTTTAGTCTCCGGAAGGAAAAAACATTTGTGTACAGTAACCTCACAATTCGGATTAATATCATGAATTCTCTCTTTGCACACATCAGTCTTATACTGTCCTATTGTTTTTCTTGTTGCAATAATCTGCCTGTTAAGATTGGTAAGACACACCTTATCATCATCTATCACATCAATCGCACCTACACCGCTTCTTACAAGTGCCTCCACTGTATATCCACCAACGCCGCCTACGCCAAATACTGCGACACGGGAATTTTCTAATATATCCATAGCTTCTTTTCCAAACAGAAGCTCTGTTCTTGAAAACTGATTTAACATAGCTTGTCCTTTCTTTGCTTTTTTGTATCTAAATTTTAATTCCTACTTACATGGTATGTCAATAATTATTAATTTTATATAAAACTCTTGCATTATCAAACTATTTGTTATATTATCATTTCAACAAGATGTAGTTTTTGATACTACATGTCATTATAGAAGGAGGGATTTATTATGACAACTTTTGCACCAGCACTTCATTTACAGAATGATAATATACACACTAAGATAAAGGCACAGATGATTATTAAAGACCCTGGCAGTTCGATAACACATTTTATCGGCATGCTCTGCGCAATTGCAGGATTATTCCCACTTATTCTTAAAGCAGCCTCTTATGGAACAACCGTTTCTGTTGTTTCAATGACTGTATTTATGGTAAGTATGATTCTTCTGTATGCAGCAAGCACAACTTATCACACATTTGATATATCAAGTAATGTCAATATTGTGCTGAAAAGGCTTGATCACTGCATGATTCCTGTTCTTATCGCAGGCTCATACACTCCAGTCTGCCTAATTGTACTTCATAATATATATGGCTATGTTATGTTTGGAATTGTGTGGGGAATCGCCATTCTTGCTATCGCATTCAAGCTTCTCTGGGTAACTTGTCCTAAGTGGATATCTTCAGTTCTCTACATTGTAATGGGCTGGACATGTGTTATGGCTCTTCCTCAGATATATTCAGCACTTGCCGGAGCCGCTTTCTTCTGGCTTCTCGCCGGCGGAATCTTCTACACTGTTGGCGGCGTAATATATGCAATTAAGATGCCTGCATTTAACACAAAGCACCCTAACTTTGGAACACATGAAATCTTTCATGTATTTGTTATGGCTGGAAGCCTCTGTCACTTCATACTGATGTATAACTTCGTTGCTATTATGTAATCAACACACACCCATAAAATATGTAAGCGGCGGATTCCCGCCGCCTTTATCTATATTAAGCACCTGCTTTGCCCTTTCAGGCGTTATCCCACTTATATAATGGAGACTGCCGGCTGTTTCTCCGAACACATTGCTTGTAAAATCATAAACAGGTGCCTGTTTTACGCGTATTGTCAACATTTATTCACCGAGGAAATCCATCGGATTAACAGGAATACCGTCCTTTGTCATTGCAAAATATATTCCCGGTCCCTCTTCTTTATAGTATGCTGTTGGCTCGGCCACGGTACCAAGAAGCTGACCGGCTGTAACTGTATCTCCAATCTTAACATCCACATCTGAAAGCATACCTGTTGTCATCTCATATCCATTACCTGCTGCAACCCTTACAGTAAGTCCTGTTTCAGTGTTTTCAGCAACATCAATAACTACACCTGATGCCGCTGCACATACCTTAGTTCCGACATCAGAAGCAACTACCATTCCGGGACTGCATTTGTACATGCCAAGAGTCTTAAAATACACAGTAGAATCCATATTATATCCAAGAGTAACAGTTCCGCTGACAGGCCAGTATATAAGCTCTCCCTGGTCAAATGTATACTTGCTTATAGCATTTGCCATAACCTCAGCTTCAGTCATAGGCTTGACCGCCTGTTCCTCTGTCTCCGGCTCCTTTGTCTGCTCCGTAACCTCATCCTCAGTTCCATCACCATCATCAGACATGCTTGCTCTTGCGTTGGCATTAATAATATCATCATCCCCAACAGTTGGTTCTTCCACTGGAATATCCGGGTCATCATCTGTCTTAATAGCCACATTTCCTTCAGTTTCATTCAGATTCACAAGATTGTTATTCTTAGATTTCTTAACATTCTGTGCTACTGAAAATATCCCAAACACAAGCGCAACAATAACTACCAGCGTAATAACCGCTGACACAACCTTAACCTTGTCGGTTCCTCGCGTTCTTACATTCGCCATACTAACATCCTCCTATCATTTCGCAAAGCTTTGATGTTAATATGTTTTCCAGATTCGTAAAGTTTATACTGTTTTTAAATGTAAAAATCCCCGCACTTTGTGTGCGGGGAAATATTCAATAATCTTCTGACAAATCCGATATTACATCTCAACAGGAGTCTTAGTAAGATGCCAGATTTCTGTTGCATACTCTTCAATAGTTCTGTCTGATGAGAACTTACCAGCCTTGGCTGTGTTAGTCATAACAGTCTTAGCCCAGCCGTTCGTATCTCTGTATCTTTCATCAATCTTTCTCTGAGCCTCTGCATATGAGCGGAAATCCTTAAGAATGAAGTAAGTATCTGCCCTTCTGCCTCCATCATTATTAAGAAGAGAGTTGTAGATATCTCTGAACATCTCTGTATCCTCTGGAGAATACTTTCCATTGATAAGTTCCATAAGAACATCTCTTATTTCCTGATCATTGTTAAAGATTTCCATAGAATCATATCCGCCCTCATTCTCGAAACGGATAACTTCATCAGAGCTGAGACCAAATATCTGTGCATTTTCAGCACCAACTTCATTAACAATCTCAACATTTGCTCCATCCATAGTACCAAGAGTAATTGCACCATTAAGCATGAACTTCATGTTACCTGTACCTGAAGCCTCCTTAGAAGCTGTAGATATCTGCTCACTTACATCTGCTGCCGCAAATATAATCTCACCATTAGATACTCTGTAGTTCTCAATGAATACAACCTTAATCTTGCCCTTGATAGAAGCATCGTTATTAATAACGTTAGCTACATTATTGATAAGCTTGATTGTCTGCTTAGCAATCTTGTATCCTGCTGCTGCCTTGGCACCAAAGATAAATGTCCTTGGAACCATATCATAATCAGGATTTCTCTTAATCTGATTGTACAAATACATAACATGTAAGATATTAAGTAACTGTCTCTTATATTCATGAAGTCTCTTAACCTGTACATCAAAGATAGAATTAGGATCAACATCAATTCCGTTATTTTCCTTGATATACTTGGCAAGACGAACCTTGTTCTTATACTTAATCTGCATGAAATCCTGATGAGCCTTAGGATCATCAACATAGAGCATAAGCTTTTCAAGCTGGCTTAAATCTGTAACCCATCCATCACCAATCTTATCTGTAATCCAGTCAGAAAGAAGTGGGTTAGCATGCTTTAAGAATCTTCTCTGAGTAATACCGTTAGTCTTATTATTAAACTTCTCTGGCATCATTTCATAGAAATCTCTTAACTCCTGCTTCTTTAAGATTTCTGTGTGGAGCTTTGCAACACCATTAACAGAATATCCGGCAACAATTGCAAGATTAGCCATCTTAACCTGTCCGTCATAGATAATAGCCATCTTACGAACCTTCTCCTGATTTCCAGGATATTTAGCCTTAATCTCTTCTACGAAACGACGGTTAATCTCTTCAACAATCTGGTAAATTCTTGGAAGAAGTCTTGAGAATAATTCAATAGGCCACTTCTCAAGTGCTTCAGCCATAATCGTATGATTAGTATATGCAACAGTCTTAGTTGTTACATCCCATGCCTCATCCCATTCAAGTCCGTTCTCATCCATAAGGATACGCATAAGCTCTGCAACTGCTACAGTTGGATGTGTATCATTAAGCTGGAAAGTAACCTTCTTATAAAGATTCTTAACATCCCCGTTATTCATAGACTTATATCTGTCAACAGCTCTCTGTACACTTGCTGATACGAAGAAATACTGCTGCTTAAGTCTTAATTCCTTACCTGCATAATGGTTATCATTAGGATAAAGTACCTCAACAATATTCTTTGCAAGGTTCTCCTCCTCGATAGCCTTCTGGTAATCACCCTTATCGAAAGAGTTAAGGTTAAACGTATTAACAGGCTCTGCGTCCCAGATTCTAAGAGAGTTAACAGTATTATTGCCATATCCAAGAACCGGAATATCATATGGAACAGCGATTACAGAACGGTAATCTTCCTGAACGAACATATCTCTTCCAGTCTTCTCATCTCTGTAAGAACGTACATATCCACCAAATTTAACCTCATATCTGTATTCAGATCTCTTAATTTCAAATGGATTGCCATCCTTTAACCAGTTATCAGGAACCTCTACCTGATATCCGTCCTTAATCTCCTGCTTGAACATACCGTACTTATAACGGATACCACATCCATATGCAGGATATTCAAGAGTTGCTAAAGAATCCATGAAACATGCTGCAAGACGGCCAAGACCACCATTACCTAAAGCTGCATCCGGCTCCTGATCCTCGATAACATTAATATCAAGACCAAGCTCGTCAAGAGCTTCCTTAATCTCATCATAAGCACAGAGATTAATCATATTGTTACCAAGTGCACGTCCCATAAGGAACTCCATAGACATATAATAAACCATCTTAGGATCGTCCTTCTCATACTGCTTATGAGTAGCAATCCATTTATCAATGATAATATCCTTAACAGCATACGAAACTGCCTGAAAAACCTCCTGCTGATTAGCCTCTTCAATATTCTTTCTGTAAAGAGACTTGCAGTTACTGATTACATTCTTCTTGAATTCTTCCTTACTGAAATTCTGTGTTAAACTTGTCGCCATGTATTTAAAACTCCCTTCTGAATATGGACGGCTCCCCAATACACCGATATACCCTGTAAAAACTATAATCCGCCCCACAATAGATGTTTTAATTATACATAATAATATTTACAAATGCAAACTTTATTATTCAATTGTTCTCAAGCCATATTTTCAATATTTTCCTATAATTCTTCCAAAATCCATCAGAATCTCAACAGAAAAATACCTCATAGAATTAATACCTAATTTAAATAACATATATGGCATAACAAACACCATAAAAGTAATTACAAGGCAGCCTTTATAATCTAAAACCCTTGTAATTCCATATATTCCAATTGACATTATTAATAATAAAACCAGTCTGAACGCCTGACCAATTACCATATACCCAGCTATGCTGATATTAAAAGGAAGGTCATAAAAAATCTGAAGGCTCTGAATTGGTGCTGACAACTGTTCTAAATTATACAACTGACATATATTAAAAATATCAATAAATGCAGAAAGTCCCCATATAAGAAATGCTATCATAAGTATTTTTAATAATTTAACAGCCTTTACCCTGCTTCTCTCTTTTGAAGTGTTAAGAAAAGCTATCATATGGCATCTTTTTTCATATGCATATTCACCTGATATTATGAGAATAAGAAATATTATGCATACAAGATTCTGACTTTCCGTGTTCTGATATTTCCTTGAGCCAAATATATCCTCATAAGCAACGGGATTTACAATTCTAGCTTCTATCCCTTTTTCCTCATTAACTTTTCTTACATACTTCAGACAATTCTCCATATTTTCAAGAGTCTGACTTGCTTCGCGGAATTTATATTTATAATTAGCATCTGTCTCTGATTTTTTGCCTAATTCTTCGACAGCGTTACGACATTCCTCAATATATGCTTCACATTCTTTATCTCCGGTATTTCCACTAAACATAGAATAAAAATTATTCATTGAAAAATCCGTATTACTGTAATCAACACCTCTGTACATTCTGCATGATATCAATAAATAAACAGCAGCAGCAAGCAATATTATTCCCTTTTGTAATATAAAAGTCTTATATAATTCAGATACAAATAAGGGAACTTTTCCCAATAACATCTGTATAAACTGAGAGCACTTTTCTATTATTTTTGTTATGGCACTCTTCCTGCCCTGTGCATATTTATGAGAATATGTAATATATACTCCTATCAATCCTGTTATTGCCAGTAATATTGTCAGAATCCAAGTCGTACTCTGAATATCAGTAATAAAATTATCCGTTCCCCAGTTTTCATATATGTAATATGACTGCCCCGGAAACAATACATTTGAAAAATTAATGTATTTTAAAAATGAAAATGCACTCTTAGATGATATATTAATATTAATTATATATTCAAAAACTAAAAACAACCCGGTTCCTGCTATTGATAATTTGTAATTACCGGTAATAAGAAAAACAAAATATATCAGCCATGACAACGCACTCATAGCTATCGCAAATGTTATACAATATATAATAAAAAATGCAGCTACATTTGTCTTTAACGGGAACATATTAAACATATAAGAATTCTGTATCGGACTTCCCATGTTGCAGCCATAAATATTCTTATATATTGCCAGAATGACACCATTAAAAACAAACGAAAGCACTATTGATATAAGCAATATAATCAAACATCTTTTTACCGGTAATACTTTTCTGGAATTTTTACTGCCTCTAATCTGAAGAAACATATTATTTTCAAACTCTTCCATAAAAGTTATAAGCACGAATATCATCATCACCAAAAAAATAACCGGAAGCTGCTTGTCTGATACCAGTTTTTCTATAGCAGTAGTATTAGTGATAGAGAAATTGATTTCCCCTCTGCTTTCCAAATCTGCCATATATTTTTGCGCATTAAGTACATAGTAACTTTGCTCCTCTGCAAATAATGTACTGCTAATAATTTTCTTGTAATTATTCTCTGCCCTTGACATATCAGAAGCATTGACATATTTATATTTTTCCTGTAAAAGTTTTATTGCTTCTTCAATATATTCCCTGTCAGCTTCGTAGTCATCTGTTTTATCATGTACATACCTGCTGTATGTTAATGATCCAATCATTTCTGTTTGATTAGCATATTCATACATCAACTGATTATAATAAGCATATACTTTTTTATCATTCGTGTTATTAATCTTAAAAATGCTCAACCAGATTATTATTCCAAGAAAAATAGCAATAAATACAACACTTTTCCGTAAAACTCTCAATAATTCCATTTTGCTCCTATTCCGGAGTAATCTGTATCCACTCCTTGTTTCCTGTTCCAATGTCAGCTTTGTCCAACACTGCACTTAAACATACTTTAATTATTTTAGGTTTATTTCCAAGTTCTTTTACCATCTTCTCATATTTGTCCATTATGCCAGATGATGCTTTGAACTGTTGAATATCTGTGTCTGTTGTTGTCACTAACAGATATCTTCTGTCTCCTCCCAATATATCTACATCAGCAGTCATCTTAGTACTATCCTTATTAAATTCTAAAGTATCTTTTATCTCGCCATTTGTATCCACTATATAAACAATATTTTTATCATCAGTTGTAATATTCTTTTTTCCTTTAGAAAGGTCTGGTTTATCAAATACATAAAAATACTGTCCATCATATCCTGCAAGTTTTGTATAATTTCTGTTTGATTTATTATCCAGTTTAAATACTTCACTTATTTCCTGTGTTTTAAGATTCATTCTATAAAGACACCATGCACTTGAATCTACTCCTGCAAAATACATGTTGTCATCTTTGTCATAAAATAATTCTGATGTAACCCAATATTTAGATTCTGCTTTCTCAGATAATTCGTCATCACTAGTTATATCAATAAAGCAATCAATATTTCCCGTATCTGTATCAAGACATTCCACAATATATTCTTCTGCCTCTAATGATATGCTCATTCTGCGATTAATGTAAATTTTATTATCTATTGCATTAAGTGATGCCAAGTCAGTAACTATGAAATCAGTTCCACCACTAAACGGTGCATTATATTTCTTTACTATTTCTGGTTCAGATGAATTATCAAGATTCGCCTTACACATAAGCATCCCTGAGTCACTATATAGAAGATAATACATATATCCATTGACAACATCCGCATATTTAATTTCACCCCATGCTGATGATATGGACATTCCATCTATTGATAATGTCTTTTCCGTTTTCTTATCTCTTAATGTTTTATCATAAGACACAAGAATATCCTTCTCCTTTGTCTTTTCTATCATGTATATTCTTCCATCATGATACCATACAGCGCTTCCTAAGCGTTCATAATCTGACAAATATGCCTCGCACTCTACATCATCATGCGCACAATCTACTTTTGAACATAACGCTACGCTATTGTTATTAATCATATCATAGTAATACATAAATTTATAATTCTCACCGCTAACTGGAGAATTTGAAAGATAATAATATCCTTTTTCCGCAGCCGCAGCATTTTTCTTCATATAAAATTGAGCCTCATCTTTATATTCATAATCAGAATATTTATAAACATTGTCATCTTTCTTAACCGTATTATTATTACTACATGCTGTTAATACAGCCATTCCTGCAATCAATACTGCTAATACTGCCTTCTTCAATAGAATCTCCCCCTTTATCTTAATAAATAATGCTGCTTAAGAAAACTCATTTAGGATTCTCAAGCAGCACATGTTTATAGTTCGCAATTTTATAACTTATCTTGCATCGATACAAAATATCCCTCTAAATCGCTTATATCTTTTCTGACCTTGGTTCCTTCTGTTTCTGCCTCAAAGGACATCAATGTTTTATACTTATATGTAAGTATTCCCTTCGTTCCTTCCGCATAGACATCATACATATCCTTAGATACTGGAAAAGTAACTATTTTTCCAGTATCAAGATTCATGGTAAAATAATAAGCAATTCCTTTCTCTGCAAGTCCTTCCTGGATAGCTCCAGTTCCAGCATACATCCGCTTATTAACATATTCCTCCTGAAATTTAGATGCAAGAGTTGCTGTCGTTGTGATTCTTTTAGACAACACCTGCATGATAAAATCTTTTGCCATAAATATAAATATAGCAATCACAACTACTGCAAATACAGTTAGTATTAACACGCCTAACCAGTGTGGTGCGACCTCCAAATTATCAGTTGTTCCCACTGCGCCAATCTGAGTGAATGTTGTCATAAAAAAGCACCCCTTTCATCAAATATATCAATATATCTGTGCTATTAAAAGCCTATCCTTTTCTATACAATAATATCAATGTGAATTATTACTTCCAAGAGGTATTATTAATGATAACTTATCTTCATTAACAATTGCTTTCAAACCAAACTTCGGAACTCAAATCCCCCCATTCATCACATGTTACCTTAAAATAAATATAACCAGTATAACCATTACTTCTCTCATGTGCATAAATATAATATTTCAAATGTCCCGATGAACCATATGCAGCATCACCTGCATATTCAAATTTTTCTATATTCACAGTATTGCTTCCAATACCATACTCATCCACTGGATCCATTGCAATAATCCACCCTGAATAACCTTCATCTAATCCATATGTAACACGAATCACATAATCAACGGTAATTGAATGCTTGCTATCAAACCATATTTCTTGTGTACCTGAAACATCCTGTTCTGCTGCAGACACTATATCGGGTCTTTGCAATAATATATATGTCACAAAAACCACGGACATAACTCCTATTATCTTTATCACTTTCTTTAAAATATTCATAACAAAATCTCCTTTCTTATCTTCATTAACCATTCATTTATACCTCTATATTACAACAATTCCGACCTTTTTCTTAATTAAATAGTAGCATATACATTAATATATGTCAATTATTCCCATATCACAAAAAAGCTGTGTACCAGCCCAAAAGACCAGCACACAGCTTCATTTAACTTTTATTCAATTACCTGAATCAAGCAAGCTTCTCAACAGCAAGTGTAACCTTCTCACCGTTGATATCCCACTCTTTCTCGAATCCTGCAGTCTTTCCAGTGATAATATCCTGTGCAAGAACTACAGTCTTAACCTGAGCGGCATTCTTATTAACAATATCAGCGATTCTTTCATTGCCTGATACATAGAGATTAATCTTATCCATAACCTCGAAACCAGCGTCCTTACGCATAGTCTGAACCTTAGAGATAACCTCTCTTACGAAACCTTCCTCGATAAGCTCTGGAGTTAAGTTAGTATCAAGTACGACAGTGATTCCCTTGTCGCTGCTTGCAACAAATCCTTCCTTCTGAGTCATCTCGATAAGAACATCGTCCTTAGAAAGCTCAATAGCCTGACCTTCAACATTTAACTCGAAGCTTCCTGACTCGTTAAGCTTATCCATAGTTGCGTTACCGTCAACCTCTGTAAGAGCTGTTCTGATTGCATTAAGAAGCTTTCCGTACTTAGGTCCGAGAGTCTTCATCTGTGGCTTGAATGAGTATGATGTAAATGCTCTGACATCATCTGTGTATTCAACTTCCTTAACATTAAGCTCATCAGCGATAATAGCTGTGTAGAACTCATCAAGCTTCCAGTCTGCCTTAATAAACATCTTGCCGATTGGCTGACGGTTCTTGATATTAGTTGAATTACGGCATGCACGTCCGATAACAACTGCGTCTAATACATCATCCATAGTCTCCTCAAGCTTCTTGTCAATGAACTGCTCATTAACCTTAGGGAAGTCGCATAAATGTATTGAAATAGGCGCATTTTTATCAATGCTACATACAAGATTTCTATAAATGCTTTCTGTCATGAATGGAACCATTGGTGCAGAAATCTTAGCAAGAGTTACAAGTGTTGTGTAAAGAGTCATGTAAGCATTAATCTTATCCTGCTCCATTCCCTTAGCCCAGAATCTTTCACGACTTCTTCTTACATACCAGTTAGAAAGCTCGTCAGTGAAGTCCTCAAGCGCTCTTGCAGTCTCTGTAATCTTGTAATTCTCAAGGTTAGTATCAACAAATTTAACTAAAGAATTAAGCTTTGATAATAACCATTTGTCCATAACTGAAAGCTTGTCATATTCAAGCTGATACTTAGTAGCATCAAAATCATCAATATTAGCATACAATACAAAGAATGCATATGTGTTCCAGAATGTTCCCATGAACTTTCTCTGACCTTCTGAAACCCACTCATCCTTGAATCTGTTAGGAACCCAAGGAGCTGAATTCTCGTAGAAGTACCAACGGATTGCGTCAGCACCATGCTTCTGTAATGCGTCAAATGGGTCAACAGCGTTACCCTTTGATTTACTCATCTTCTGTCCATCTGCATCCTGAACATGTCCGAGAACGATAACATTCTCATATGGAGCTTTGTTAAAGAGCAGTGTTGAGATAGCAAGTAATGAGTAGAACCATCCTCTTGTCTGGTCAACAGCTTCAGATATGAACTTAGCTGGGAACTGCTGCTCGAATAATTCTTTATTCTCAAATGGATAGTGGTGCTGTGCAAATGGCATTGAACCTGAATCGAACCAGCAGTCGATAACTTCTGGAACTCTCTTCATTGTTCCCTGACACTTAGGACACTTACATGTAACTGCATCAACATATGGTCTGTGAAGCTCAATATTATCTGGACAATTGTCTGATTTTTCCTTGAGTTCTTCGATACTTCCGATAGACATCATCTCACCGCAGTCCTCACACTGCCAGATATTAAGAGGTGTACCCCAGTATCTGTTTCGTGAAATTCCCCAGTCCTGAACATTTTCAAGCCATGCTCCGAAACGTCCTGTACCGATTGTCTCTGGAATCCAGTTGATTGTCTTATTATTAGCAATTAAGTTAGCCTTAACTTCTGGGTCTGTCATCTTGATAAACCATGACTCTCTTGCATAGTAGATAAGTGGTGTATCACATCTCCAGCAATGAGGATATTCATGCTCTACCTTAGGTGCTGAGAAGAGGATTCCTCTGCCCTCAAGTTCCTTAAGAACCTCAACATCACAGTTGATAGCGCCGGCTTCCATCTCTTTCTTAGTTGGCTTAGCACGCATTCCTGCAAATGGAGTCTCAGGCTTCATAACACCAGCCTCGTCTACCATCTGAACAAATGGAGCGTCATATTTTCTACCAACTCTTGCATCGTCTTCACCAAATGCAGGTGCAATATGAACGATACCAGTACCATCTTCCATAGTTACATAATTATCGCAGTATACGAAAAATGCTTTCTTGTGCTGCTTGTCAGCAGCATCCTTTGCACACTGGTAAAGTGGCTCATATTCCTTATATTCAAGGTCTTTACCCTTGTATTCTTCAATAATCTCATAAGCAGGTGTACCTTCTTCTCTCTCGATTCCACCAAGAACCTTGTCAAGAAGTGCCTTTGCCATGATGTATGTGAATCCATCTGCTGCCTTAACTCTCGCATAAGTCTCATCTGGATTAACACAAAGAGCAATATTAGAGCAGAGTGTCCAAGGAGTTGTTGTCCATGCAAGGAAATATGCATCCTCTCCAACAATCTTGAATCTTACAACTGCTGTACGCTCTTTAAGAGTCTTGTAGCCCTGGGCAACCTCATGTGAAGAAAGAGGTGTACCACAACGAGGACAGTAAGGAACAATCTTGAAGCCCTTATAAAGAAGACCCTTATCCCAGATCTGCTTTAAAGCCCACCATTCAGACTCGATAAAGTTATTGTCATATGTTACATATGGGTTATCCATATCAGCCCAGAAACCAACAGTAGATGAGAAATCCTCCCACATACCCTTGTATTTCCATACAGATTCCTTACAATGCTTGATAAATGGCTCGATACCATATTCTTCAATCTGTTCCTTGCCATCAAGACCTAACATCTTCTCAACTTCAAGCTCAACAGGAAGTCCATGTGTATCCCATCCAGCCTTACGAGGAACCATGTAGCCTTTCATTGTTCTGTATCTTGGAATCATATCCTTAATAACTCTTGTAAGTACATGTCCAATATGTGGCTTACCATTAGCAGTTGGAGGTCCGTCATAGAATGTGTAAGTTGGGCCTTCCTTTCTGTTATCAATACTCTTCTGGAAGATATCATTGTCTTTCCAGAACTTTTCAACTTCTTTTTCTCTGTCTACGAACTTCATGTCCGCAGAAACTTTCTGATAAATCATTGCAGCTTCCTTTCTTGCCTTGTGGCTTATATTTTCTAGTACATTACGGGCATTCGTCATATAAGCAGCCACACAAGCAAGCTTGATGGCTGCTTGCATGACTCATTGCTTACGAAAAACCCCTCTGCCGTAATACAACAGAGGGGTAACATACTTATCCTAAAATCTGAATGATTACGACATACTATCATATGCGTCCCTGGCTTTAACCTGACGATGGGATTACCGTCCCCGCTTAGTCTCGTGATGATTTCAGCGAAGATGCTCAGAAGTGATGTTCGGATGGATAGTACTCGCACCGGCTCTCACCATCCCGGCTCGCTCATGCTTTTCACCCCAACCTACTGTCTTCGTCAATGCATTTGATTAGATTTTATATAATAAATGTTTAGTTGTCAAGCTGATTCTTAGCCACAATTCTCATAATCAGATCAACGCTTCCATCAATTCCATAAGTTGAACTGTTAATTGTGAGGTCGTAATTATCTGCTTCACCCCACTTCTTGCCTGTATAGAATGCGTATCTTTTAAGATGTGCCTTATCCTCTTTTGAAACATACTTCGCAGCCTGCTTATAAGTAAGCTTCTCTTTGCTTGTATGGTAAGTTCTCTGTATACGCAGCTTCTTAGGAGCTGTGATAAATATGCTTATATGAGGAATGTGGTTCTTAGTAAGAATATTATCCGCATATCTTCCCATGATAACATATGGTTCCTGCTTTGCTAAATCGATCAGCTTCTTAGATGTATTAAAGAACTGTACATCCGACCTTGAAAGACCATGGTACTTCTTAAAATCTCTCCACCACTGAGCCGGTGTTCTTGCTGTTTTATTCTGGAATAAAGCTCTGTCAGTTTCTTCATGTTCTTCATTACGCTGTAATATCTCGTTCATGATAGATACATCATAATAGCTGATTCTTAACTTATCAGCAAGCTTGAAACCAATATCTGTTCCGGCACAGCCATATGAACGGCCTATGCATATAATAAGATTGTCGTCCTTTCCAAATCTGTTTGCAAGATTGGACATGTTAAGCTCTGCATGCTCCGGGTCAATAATATCATTTCCCTCTCTCGCTTCCTGCATAGCCATTGCTTCATCAAAAATCTCACCATATTCATGCATTAGTTCTTTATGAAGCTGAGGATTCTTTTTAGTGGTTCTTGCCATATTACTTATAAGTGCAAGTTCACTTCTAAGAACTGAAGAATCCGCACTGGATTTAATCAAATCTCTTAAATCATTAATACATTTTTCCTTGTTTCCCTGATATACACGTCCCAGATTAGAACCTGTAGCTTTATATACTTTCTCGTCCAGTGCGTATATTCTGTTCGCAAGTTCAGTTATTTTATCATTATCTGCCATAATGCGCACCTCCTAATTATATAAAGAATAATAGTGTGTCAATAAGGAATACCGGTACAAGGCAGCACAATGACCACACAATATAACCAAAGAAGCTTGGCATCTTAACACCATTTTCATCTGATATTGACTTAACCATGAAATTAGGTGCATTACCAATATAAGTCATTGCTCCCATAAATACCGCGCCACATGATATTGCCGTAAGCATTTTTGCAGGAACAACTCCGAGTGCTGTCGTAAGTCCTGACGCGAATCCCATAGAACCAGCCGTTGTGAGGAATACAAGGTAAGTTGGTGTATTATCAAGGAAACTTGAAAGTGCACCTGTTACCCAGAACATCTGTGATGGATGTGTAAGTCCAAGCTCTGCGCCTGCGCTCTTTAAAATCATAAGAGCTGGCTGCATAGTAATAAATATACCTATGAAAAGTACAGCAACTTCCTGAATGGCACCCCATGTGAAATGGTTCTTCTTTCTTATCTCTGCATTAGTTGTCTTGAATGATAAAAATGCGGCTAAAAGAATCATAACTACTTCTATAAGTGAAGTAATCGCAAGCTTGACCTCGCCAAATATAGGAATTGAGATTACCTCGCCGGCAGCATTCTGGAAAAATGATACATCCGGAAGTACTCCGCTTAATATAACTGCTACAACAATAATTACGATGAATATAATATTATGTAATCCCTCAAATCTTATAAGTGGCTCATTTTCCTTAATCTCCGGCATATAACCTGCTGCTATATCCTTCCTGTATGCTCTCTTGTCAAGAAAATAAAGCACTGTAAGAAGAATAATCATGTTAATGAGCAGTATCGGAAAGAATCTTATGCTCCAGAAGAAAGGAACACCTCTTGAGAATCCCATAAGAAGTGGTGGATCACCGATAGGTGTAAGACTTCCGCCCATATTAGATATAAGGAAAATGAAGAACACCATAATGTGAGCCTTATTTCTTCTCCAAGAATTCATCTTAATAACAGGTCTTACAAGAAGCATTGACGCACCTGTCGTTCCAATCCAGCTTGAAAGAAGGGTTCCTATTCCAAGAAGAATAACATTTACTCTTGGTGAACCAACAAGACTTCCCTCAACTGTTATGTTACCAGCTACGCAGAACAGACCGAAAAGAAGTACAATAAATGTAAGATAATCATTTACCAGACATTCAAGTACAGTCTCTGCTGCTGTTCCAGCACCATACTTAACTGCGAACGGAATTATAAAAAGCAGTGACCAGAATATTACAGCAAATGGTCTGTACTTTTCCCACCATTCTCCTTTTACAAGTGGAATTATGGCTATACACAAAAGCAGACATGCAAATGGTATACAAAGCCATAAAGGCACATTCGTCAGCTCGGCTGCCAGTGCAACCATTGGACAAATATTAATACTCATAATTCAAGCCTCCGTAAAAAAACCTGTTCCACACACGGAACAGGTAATCTTAATATTAAATTATCTCTGCACATCGAAAGACGAATTCTTCATAAGTCTCTTAATGTGGTCAACACAAGTGATATTAGTATCACCTCTGATAGCGTGCTTCATTACTGAAGAAGCAACAGCGAAATTAACAGTATCTTCAGGAGTCATATTGTCCATAAGGGCATAGATAAGTCCTGATGAAAATGCATCGCCGCCACCAACTCGGTCTACTATCTCAAAATTAATTGTCTTGCTCTCATAAGTCTCTCCGTTAGTATAATAGAAAGCCTTTAAAGAGTTGTTGCTTCCTGAGTGTACATATCTTACAGTTCTGGCAATAGCTTTCATGTGATACTGTTCATCTATTGCCTTAAATACTCTGTCCATATCTTTGAAAGATGGGTCCATTGTAAGACCATCTTTAACATCTGTTCCATCTTCTCTGTATACATGAATAGGCTCAATTCCAATAAGTACGTCAACATAAGGAAGGTACTTGCTAAGAACATCTCTTGCAGTCTCAAATGACCAGAGAGTACTTCTCCAATTAGGGTCGAAGCTGACAGTAAGTCCCATCTTCTTAGCTGCCTTAACCGCCATATCCATCATCTTACGGCAGTTATAAGAAAGTGCAGGAGTGATACCGCTTATATGAAGCCAGTCGTAATCCTTAAGAATCTCCTCGAAATCAACATCCTTATAATCGTACTCTGCAAATGCAGAATCAGCCCTGTCATATATTACCTGTGAAGGTCTGACAGAAACACCTTCTTCCAGATAATAAAGTCCCATTCTTCCCTCTGATCTTATAATATGCTTGGTATGCACATCATTAGACTTAAGGTAATTAATAGTTGACTTTCCAAGGTCTGAGTTAGGTAATACTGTAAAAAATGTTGAATCAACACCAAGGTTTGCAAGGGAAACCGCTACATTTGCCTCTGCTCCGCCATAATTAACTCTGAAATCATGTGTAGTTACAAGCTTTTCATAGTTAGGTGGTGATAATCTCAACATCAATTCACCAATTGCTATAAATTTCATGTCATCCTCCAGTATCATAATAGATTAAAGGGTACTATTTACCCTGTTTTGCATATTCCTACCACATATTACAACACATTTGTACAAATTGCAAACTTGCATATTACTTTTTAATAAGATATAATTATTCTATTAATAAGTAAGGTTAAGGTACGTGTTTATGGATATATTTGAGTCTCTGAATTCTGTGCTTGTAGACTTGTTCAATGATATCTTGAACATTGAAGAAAGGGCTCTTATCACAGAAGAATTTAAGGATATTTCTGTTACAGATATGCATATTATTGAAGCTGTAGGAATTGAAGAACCTCGTACTATGTCCACAATTTCCAAGTCACTTGGTGTAACTATGGGAACTCTGACGGTCGGTATCAACGGACTTGTAAAGAAAGGATATGTTACAAGAAAGCGCGGTGAGAAAGACCGCCGTATAGTGTATGCCTCCCTGACAGATAAAGGAATTGCAGCTTACAGGCATCATGAGAATTTTCATAAAGACATGATTGAGAATATCACGAAGGATTTAACTAAGGAAGAAGCTGAGGTACTTACCAAGACATTTATACGGCTTGAAGATTTCTTCCACCAGCTTCCATAATAACTGCATTAATAAAGGAGGGGTATTTATGCCAGATAATAAGAATTTGCTCAATTTTGATGATTTAGCTGATGTATTCGCACAGCTTAACGATATTGAAGATGCGCCAGAAGAACTTACTGAGGAAGAGAAAGCCTCCCAGCGCAGATATGAAGAGATTATCAAGAAACATAAGAATAATAATTAATTATAATCAAGTAGAATTATTACATAACAATTCTACTTGATTTTTTTATAAAAACGGCACCATATATACCGGGATATAATTAATGGCATTTTCCCACTTATAATCTTTAGTATGAACAACATATTTATCACTTATGCGGTTACTAAATTTGTCACAAAATACATCTAATGACTTATGACTTCTGTAGTTACCAGATTTTACTTCAATTGGGCATATTTTATCTCTTACTGAAATCAGAAAATCAATCTCATATAAATGATTAGATGTATCACTATCCATTGTGTAGTAAAAGAGATTATTTCCTTTAGCTGTCAACATCTGAGCTACAACATTTTCATATACATATCCTAAATTAGCGTCAAGTTTATCTGAAAGAAGCTTATTATATATCACATTATCAGTATAATTCTTATCCTTAAATGCAAGTGTCACAAATAATCCAACATCAGATAAAAACAACTTATATCTTCCAGAATCTTTAGTTAATGACATTCCTACACCAGGATTATTAGCATGATAAGCAATATTAACTGTAAATGAACTGAGCATATCTGGTATTAATTCACGCACCTGCTCTGCACGGGTTCCTTCTCTTGCATTAGACAAAACATACCTTGACGCATTACTGCTAAGGTTGGCTGGAATAGCGTCATAAATATCTCCTGCAAGTCCCGTTCCGTCAATTTTAGTAAAATCTTCCTCATACAAATCAACAATTTCTCTTTTTACTTCATCAACTGCCTGTAAATTATTTTGCTCTATATAAGTTTCTACTGCCTGCGGCATTCCTCCTATAAGCATATATAACCGGAAAACCCTCATAAGATTTCTATGCATGGCATTGCCGGCAGCTTTTTTATTCTTTAATAACATCTTAATCGTGTTAGCAGTTATATCATCACCAATAGCCCACAAAAATTCTTCAAAATCCATTGGATACATGGATATCTTATGTTCCTCACTCGGAATTAATATATCTCTTGTATTTTTTTTTATTGACAAAAGAGAACCAGTCTCAATATATTTATATCTTCCATCAGCAACAAGATATTTAATTGCCTGCCGTGCCTTTGGAAGTAGCTGTACTTCGTCAAATATTATCACAGATTCATTATTATATAATCTGACACCTGTTAACTGTTGTAATTTTAAAAAGAAAAAATCTAAATTATAAGTATCATCAAATAATTCTATAATTTCCTTACTTGTATGTGCAAAGTCAATTAATATATAAGATTTAAACTCATTCTTGGCAAATTCTTCTGCTATCGTAGACTTCCCAACTCGTCTTGCGCCTTTTATTAAAAGTGCATATTTATTGCTTCGTTTCTCTTTCCACTCAAGTATTTCTTCATATATTTTTCTCTTAAACACAGGTTTTCCCATAGTATTATCACCCCTTTTAATATAATATAACGCAAATCCCCGTTCGTGTAAACACCATTTTCGCGCAAATCCCCATTCATATCACCTCGATTTCTACCCAAATCCCCATTCATTAAGTATAATATTTTGCGAAATCCCCGTTCATATAGATTATACCTTGTAATATTCACATTTATTCATATATAACATATTGAAACAGCCACCCGCGGGGAAACCCAAGGGTGGCTGTTCCATCTTTATATGAAAGTGTTTGAAAGAAAAAAGCTTAGTTATTAGCTGTAATGCCTGCTGTCTTATAGACAAATGTTACACTTCCGGCTTTGTCATCTGACTTGCCTAAGAATGAATTGTATTCCTGACCTGCCTTAACTACAGCCTTGATTGTATCAACGGCTGTCTGTGCGTCCTGGTCTACAAGCTTTGTGATAGGCTCAATTGCTTCGCTGTTAAACTGTGCCATTCCATCCTTTAATGTAATTGCACCTTCATTTAACTGTGTAACTCCGTCTGCAAGTGTTCCTGAGCTGTCCTTTAATGTAGCTGTTCCATCTGCAAGCTGTGAAGCACCACTCTTTAATGTAGCATTATTAGCTGTAAGCTGTGAAAGTCCGCTCTGAAGGACTGCTGTTCCTTCCTGCTGAAGCTTTCCTGCATTAAGATTCAACGCATATAAGCTTGAGCAGAGAGTTCCTTCCTTGTATGTTGAAAATGAACCAACTGATGCGCTGAGTGTGTTAAGCCCTGTACTTAATGTACCAAGTCCTGCCTTAAGCTGCTTAGAACCAGCACTTAACTGTCCTGCACCTGTGCTAAGATCATTGATTCCTTTTTTAAGTGCATTTGCACCAGTATTAACCTGACCTGCTCCTTCATTCAATTTAGTAATTCCATTAAAGAAACTGTTCTCTCCGCCAGCTGTAAGGGATGTCATCGTATCATTAAGTAGACCGTATGCCTTATAAGCCTGTGAAAGTCCACTGGAAATAGCTACAAGATTTGCGTCTGCATCACTATTTGCCTTTGCTTTTAATTGTTCTAATGTATATTTGTGTTCTGTATCTGCTGCTGCATATTTAGCAGTTAATGCACTTACCATTGCTGTTTTTATACCAATTATTTTACCTGTTGCAGTATCTGTATCATTATAATTCTGCATTATAAATGCTGCTGCTTTTGTGCACTGATTTTCATTTGTAATATCAGCTGTAGCTGATAATCCATAACCAGCCTCATTGGCAAGTGCTGTAGCAGCTGCTATTTTCTGTTCATCAGTCATTGTTGAGGGATTATATCCAAGTTTTCCACCAATAACAGCAACTGCCAACTGATAAAAGCTTTCATATGCATTATCGTACTTTTCTTTTGCTTCTGTCATTCCATCTGTTAATGTTTTACCTATTTTATTCGCACCATCTGCTAATGCTGCTGCACCTGTTGCTAATTGTTCTGTTCCACCAGTCAAATCATTAGCCCCAGTAGCAAGCGCTCCAGCCCCAGCTAAAGCACTGTCAATTCCTGCATCAAGTGTTTCAGCTCCTGCTGATAACTGGCTTGCGCCATCTGCTGCAGAAGCAACACTGCTGTCAAGATTGTTATCCTTAAGAGTATTATAAAGAGTTCCGATTCCGTCAGCATATGCCTTCATGTTGTCATTAAGTGAAACTGAACCCTCATATGCACTTGCAGCGCCATCTGCGTATGCATATATACCATCCTTAAGAGAAGAAGCACCTGTATTTAACTGGTCAACACCATCAGTAAGTGCTGGAATTGCATCACTTAACTGCTGTGTTCCATCCTGTAAAGATACAGTTCCGTCTGCAAGCTGGTTTGCTGCATCATCTAATGAAGCAACAGTTTTCTTTAAATCATCTAAAGTAATGTCATCAGCATTCATATGTGAGAGAAGATTAGATGTTGCTACAGACATTGTCATATCAAGTGAAAAATCCTTAACATCTGCTGTTAATTCAAAATACTCAGGAATATCAAGGTCAAGTGACTTGTCATTAAACTTAAGATTCATAGTATCCTTAAGTCCTGGCATTGTCATACCGACTGCCACAATATTATCACCAACCTTAGTAAGCTTACCATTAGTAACCTCAACATTTGAGAATACATCTGTTGGAAGCATCATGCCTGTAATCATTGTAAATGGTACGGCAACTGTCTGCTTTTTACCATTAATTGTTACAGTTTTCTTCTGATTATTAGTGTAATCAAAATGTATTGTAACCTTTCCGCTCTTTCCGGCCAGGTCTTCCGGCTTAATTTCCTTTCCATCAAGCTTGTAAGTAACCTTCATTGTCACTGGCGCATTTTCACTTGACTCAGTCTTATTAAGAGTCTCATTGCCGTTAGCATCTGTAATCTTTTCGTTGACAGTGATGTGATTCTTGTTACCGGAAGCATCATTGAATACATAAACTGTTTCCTGTCTTGTGTTAGTTGCAAGTGTGCTCTTGTTAGACACTGCAAGCTCGTTAGTTATTGCCTGTGTAATAGCAGCCTCAGTGCTGCCTTCTGCCATCTCTGTTACATAAGCTGTATCTGTTCCTGTTGTTGCAGCTGTCTTAGAACCGCAGCCAACAAGACTTGCCGCAGTAAGAACAACACACATTAAAACTGAACTATATCTGAATAAATTCTTCTTTACCATAATAAATCCTCCTAATTTAATTCTGACTGTTCTTCTTAGGCTTAAAACCTAAACTTGTATGAATAATCACCTTATCAAGTAATACGAAAAGTGATGGAAGAACAAATATAACAACAAACATACTGATGATTGCACCTCGTGCCATAAGTGTACAAAGTGAAGCAATCATATCAACACTGGCTATCATACCTACACCAAATGTTGCTGCGAAGAAACCAAGTGCGCTGACAATAATAGATGGAATAGATGTTCCAAGTGCTATTGATATAGCCTCTTTCTTAGAGTTACCAGCGGCTCTTTCTCTCTTATATCTTGTAGTCATAAGAATTGCATAATCGACTGTCGCACCAAGCTGAATAGTTCCGATTACTACCGAAGATATAAATGGTATCGTTGTTCCTGTATAATATGGAATACCCATATTAACAAATATTGCAAATTCAATAGCAGCAACCAGAATAACCGGAAGAGATATTGACTTCAATACGAAGAAAATAATAAAGAATATCGCAACAATTGAAACTGCACTAACTGTCTTGAAATCCTTATCGGTAATAGTGATAAGATCCTTAGTACAAGGAGCTTCTCCAATTACCATTGATTTGGCATCATACTTCTTTGCAATCGCATCAACCTTATTAATCTGGTCATTGATTTCATCAGAAGCAATTGTGTAATTAGTTGATACCATCATAATCTGGTATTCATCACCCTTAAGCTCTGAAACAAGCGAATCAGGAAGCATTTCCGTAGGTATTTCTCCACCGAGTGCTGAGTCAATACTTAATGCAAATGAAATTCCATCCAGATCATTTACCTCATTCATCATTGCATTAGAATCCTCTGCTGAAAGATTACTGTCTGCAAGAATCATATATATAGAATTAGTTCCGTCAAAGTTGTCGGCAAGCATCTTGTTAGCCTGCGAACAATTAAGCTTCTCTGGAAGTGTATCAGACAAATCATAGTAAACCTTAGTATTGTTATATCCGTAGATTGCCGGACCAAGAAGCAGCACGAATATTATAAGGAATATCCATGAATGATTAACAATCCATCTTGCCGGTTTATCAAAATTCGGCATAATCTCTCTATGCATTGTTTTCTCAAGAGCCTTGTCAAATGTAAGAATAAGGGAAGGAAGTATTGTAACACAACCAATAACGCCCAATACAACACCCTTTGCCATAACAACACCAAGGTCAAGACCAAGTGTAAAGCTCATAAAGCAGAGTGCTATGAATCCTGCAACAGTCGTTATAGAAGAACCAACAACTGATGTTAGTGTATTCCCAATAGCAACCGCCATAGCTTCGTGATGATCATCCGGGGTTTCTTCCTTAGCTTCCTTGTAACTGTGCCATAAGAATATAGAATAATCCAGAGTTACACCAAGCTGAAGTACCGCAGCCAGCGCTTTCGTTATGTATGAAACCTCACCTAAGAAATAATTAGAACCAAGGTTATACACAATTGCCATACCTATACTTAGCATAAAGAATACTGGTACAAGGAATGAATCCATAAATATGGCAAGTACGATACATACCAGAACAACCGCTACAAGTACATAAAAAGGAGTCTCCTTTTCTGCCATTGTCTTAGTATCTGTAACTACAGCAGACATACCTGCAATATAGCACTGATTATCCGTAACATCTCTTACTTCCTGAATAGCCTTCATTGTATCGTCACTTGATGTTGTATCATCAAAGAATATTGCAAACAATGTAGCTCCTGAATCCTCATTTTCAAAATAAGAACGGAACTTATCAGGAAGAATTTCTGAAGGAACATCATCTCCTACTATTCCACTATAAGAGATAACTGACGCTACATGGTCAACCCCCTCAACTTTCTTTACCAACTTAGAAACATTTGACTTATTCATTCCGTCAACAACGACCATTGCATAAGCGCCCTTTCCGAAATCATCAAGCAAAATGTCCTGTCCCTGCATAGTGTCGATATCACTTGGCAGATAATACAGGATATCGTAATTAACCCTGGTATTAAAGTAACCAAGAACTGATGGAATCAACAGCAGGAAGCTAAGAACCAGAATTGGAATTCTTAACTTAACAACAACTTTTCCAAACTTTTTCATATAAATAACCACGCCTTTCTGTAAGATGCAAATGCCAACAACCCTCAGTCATATAAGTATTCATGTCTTTAACAAATATGACCAACAGTCATTTTTAATTTCAGTTGACATTATAGCACCTCAAAACACATAGTCAATAGAAAATTGACCAAAAGTCATTTTTTAATATTTATTTTATAATTTGGTTGGTGTATAATAACAATAAAAGGTGGTGTAATTATGGGAAAGCTTGAAACTAACAAACAACAGAAACTTACTTCTCTGCTGAATACTGCATTTAATCTCTTTACTACCCAGGGGGTTGCGAAGACTTCTATTGCTGAGATTTCGCAGAAAGCTGGAATTGCTAAAGGTACATTTTATCTGTACTTTAAGGATAAGTATGATATAAGAAACCGTCTTATATCACATGAATCAAGTAAATTATTTAAGAATGCCGTCGCTGATTTAGAAGAATTTTCTATAGAGAAGGACGAACCATTAGGTTTCGAAGAAAAAATAATATTTATAATTAATCATATTGTAGATGAACTGAATTCTAATCAGACTCTTCTTACATTTATATCAAAAAACCTTAGCTGGGGAATCTTCAAGGAAGCTCTCACAACTAAGGTTGCATCTGATGATATTAACTTTAAAGATGTATATTATGAAATGATTAACGCTGAGGATATCTCACTTGAAGAGCCTGAAATCATGCTCTTCCTTATTGTTGAGCTTGTAAGTTCAACTTGCTACAGCGCAATTCTTTATAAAGAACCTGCTGACATAGATACTATCAAGCCTTATCTTTTCAAGACAGTACGTGCAATCATCAAAGAGCACACTATCCGGTAGCTGCTTACGCTTTCCCTTCAAGCTCCTGATATATATCCCTTTTTGACACACCCCTGTCCTTTGCCGCAGCTTTCATGGCTTCTTTCTTATCCATACCCTGCGACATATACATCTGCACATGTTCTGCCACACTCATGTTTTCCCACTGCTTTCTTGCCTCGGCCTTTAACTGCTCACGGCTTTTACCGGCAATCACAAGCACATATTCACCTCTTGGCTCATTATTTTCATAATATTCACATGCAGATTCAAGCGTGAATTCCATAGAATTCTCATATCTCTTGGTAAGTTCCTTACATATAGTAATCTGTCTGTCACCGCCAAGCGTATCTTGTAGTTCCGCAAGTGTCTTAGTAAGTCTGTGCGGTGCTTCATATATAATCATAGTCCTTGTTTCACATGCTAACTCTGCAAGAACTTCTTTTCTCTCATTCTTATCCGCTGGTAAAAATGCTTCAAATGCAAATCTTCTTGTCTCGCGTCCTGACATTGTAAGCGCTGTTATGCATGCTGCCGGTCCCGGAAGTGAAGTAACCCTGATACCTGCTGCCCTGCATTGCTTTACAAGCTCCTCACCAGGATCCGATATTCCCGGAGTTCCCGCATCGGTAATTACAGCCACATCCATTCCACCTAATATTTTATCAACAAGAACCTTTGCCTTATCATACTTATTAAATTCATGATAACTTGTCATAGGTGTCTTTATTTCAAAATGATTAAGCAGCTTAATACTGTTTCTTGTATCCTCTGCTGCAATCAGGTCTGCTTCTGAAAGCACACGCAGAACCCTGTAAGTAATATCCTCAAGATTACCAATAGGCGTTGCACACAGATACAGCATACCCGGTCCGTCTTTCTTTACATTTTTTTCATTATCCATAATAAACCTCTATCTATTCATACATTTTTAGAAGCGCATCAGTGTAAGTACCGTCCGTCTTGTATACAATAAGCGGTTCTTCAACAATAAGCTGGGAATTACCTCCCTTAACCGCTTCTATAAGCACCATATTGGCAGCCTTATTCACATAAGGATACACCAGCCTCATTGTCTTCGGCTCAAGATGGTACTTTCTCATTGTGTCAAATATATCAACAAGCCTGTTCGGTCTGTGAACCATATACATTTTCCCTTTAGATTTAAGACAACGGCTTGCTTCCCTTATAACATCATCAAGATTACACAGAAGCTCATGCCTTGCAATTGCTTTGGCACTGTCTGGATTAACAATACCGTGATTTTCATTCATATATGGCGGATTGCTCGTCACAACATTAAAAGAAGCTTCCCCAAATATAGTGGAAGCTTCCTTAATATCACCCTTAACAACACTGATTCTGTCCTCAAGATGATTAAGCTCCACATTTCTTCTGGCAAGCTGTGCGCTTCCCTCCTGAATCTCAAGAGCACTATATGTGCTACCCGGATTCTTAGACTGCATAAGCACTGGAATAATACCATTACCGGTACCCATGTCCAGCACCCTGTCTTTCTTCCCTGCCCTGGCATAAGTAGACAACAGCACTGCGTCCATTCCAAAACAGAAAATATCTGTATTCTGTATAAGCTTTAGTCCATCTCTCATCAAATCATCAATTCGTTCATTAATCATCACTAATATGGGCTTTTCCTTCTTTTCTTTCTAATTCTTCAAGTGCCTTAAGTTCCTTATCATCATCAATACGGACCTTATCAAATCTTCTCTTTCTCTTAAAACGAAGCTCCTCAACCGGATATTCCTTAAGTTCCTTTTCGTCATTATCATGAGTTACTAATACCTTAACTCTCTGTCTTAAAACATTGACACTTGAAACCTCACCAACCAGTTTATCTGGTGTAGTAACAGAATCTCCCACATTAGGCAGATGACTGTTTAATTCCTCATATGTATCCTGCTCATTCTTTAAACAACACATAAGTCGTCCACACACACCTGAAATCTTAGTTGGATTAAGTGACAGATTCTGCTCCTTAGCCATCTTAATAGATACCGGATTGAATTCTGGTAAAAATGTGGCACAACATAAAGGTCTTCCGCAGGAACCAATTCCACCAAGAATCTTAGTCTCATCCCTTACTCCAATCTGTCTTAATTCAATTCTTGTCTTAAATACTGCAGCAAGATCCTTAACAAGCTCTCTGAAATCAATTCTTCCATCAGCAGTAAAATAGAACAGCACCTTATTATTGTCAAATGTATACTCAGCCTTAATAAGCTTCATGTCAAGATTATGCTTTGCAATCTTCTCAAGACATATCTTAAATGCTTCTTTTTCCTTTTCCCTGTTTTTTAATTCTCTTTCATCATCTTCTGGTGTTGCAATCCTTATGATTGCCTTTAGAGGCTGGATAACCGCTGTATCTTCTACTTCTCTTTCACCTAGAACAACCTGTCCATATTCAACTCCTCTGGCAGTCTCAACAATAACATGCTGTCCTGTTTCGACTGAATATTTCCCAGGTGCAAAAAAATATATCTTTCCAACCTGTCTGAATCTAACTCCAACAACTTTAGTCATCTATACTCTCCATTCTATGAATTTTCCTTAATCGCCATAATAAGCAATTCAATAACCAGATCAAAATTAACATTTGCCTGAAGTCTCACCTTAACCCTGTCAATAGAATTAATAATATCCTGTAAACCCTCATATGACATAGTCTGTGCCTGATTCTTTATCAGTGTCATCTGGTCATTAAATATGAGCAGATTAGTATCATTCGTACTCTTAAACATAAGTACATCCCTGTACCACATAAGCATAAGGTCAAGGTAATCATCAATAGTCAGCTTATAATTGGTAACTCTTTTCACCGATGTCATAATATCAGCCGAATCCATATCCTTAGCATCCTTAATAACATCCATTACATCTCGTCTTAACTCTGCAAACTCAGTAGATTCAACCATAGTCATTGCCCTGCCGATTCGTCCAGCTGCAAATCTTGCTGCAAATTTACACTCGTAATCACCGATATTATCATAGTGGTCTTTAAGATATTTAATAACTACATCATCCTTAAGTGGCTTAAGATCAAGCACAACGCATCTTGACAGAATAGTCTGTAAGAAAACATCCGGATTATTAGCAAGAAGAATAACAATTCCATAAGCCGGCGGCTCTTCAATTGTCTTAAGCATTGCATTCTGTGCTGCAACAGTAAGCTTGTCTGCTTCATCAATAATGTATATCTTGTAAGGACTGCTGTAAGGCTTAATCTGCATATCCGATACAAGCTGGTCTCTTATATCATCAACACCGATACTTCCCGGCTTCTCATGTCCAACCCATATAATATCCGGCTGGTTCTTACTTGCCGCCTGTATACAGGAATGGCACACCCCGCAAGGCTCAACACCGCCCGCCTCACACTGCAGTGTCTGTGCAAATGTGCTGGCAATAAGCTTCTTTCCTGAGCCAAGTCCTCCGCTGATTACATAAGCATGAGATACCTTTCCCATAGATATTGCACTCTGCAAATGTTCTTTAATAGTCTCATATCCATATATATCTGAAAAATCACCCATACTTATCCCTCTTTTCGTTACTTATTACTTCATCACAGACATTTCATATATACTGACTTATATTCATAATCCCAGTATAATAAAATATCCGTACTTTTTATTATAACACATAATGCTCCTATGTTGAAACATCTAATAATAATCCCCTTATATCATCTATAGTTCCAACAATCGCAAGATGGTCCTTCTCATCCTTTACCAGTTCTTTTGCAAGATTATCAAGATTCTCGTCTACCATCTTAACAATTCCATACACTCTGTGTCTTCCCCTTCTGTCAAGAAAGTTCTCTCTTGAAAACTTGTGTGAACGGTTTACAACCTCATTAAGAAATCCTTTAACAAGCTCCCTGTACTTCTTCATATCCCTTATATCCATATGCTTTGCAATCTTCTCACCCTGCTCGGTAATTTCCTGCATCATATTTCCCAGTTTTTCCTGAAGGTCTTTCTCCTCAATATTGCTAATCAGTGTAAACTTAAAACTATCATCTGATTTTTCCTGTGCTTTAACCGGAGTGGTCTGATTAGCCGGTGCTATATCTTTAACCTTAATATCCATACATACCTCCTAATATGGCACTCTTAACTTCACTAATGCAATCCTCTAACTCTCCATTATTGCTAAATCTTCTTGTAATACCAGCCTTAGCAATATTCTCTTCTGAAAAATCCTCACTGTCTGCAAGAAATCTTCTGCACATTTCCTCATAGTGTGGATTATCCTGTTTCTGTTCTCTGTGGATAGCCCTTGTGAGTCTCAATCCATCTTCTACTTCAATGTATATCGGCATAATATGCTGTTTTCCATAGAATTCACAGAATTTATCATACGCTTCAAGCGTTCCTATAACCAGATACCTGTTACCACTGTTAAGGTCAATCTGTCCGTCATCAGCTGTAAAATACTTCCACACACCATACACAGTATTATATTCTCTCAGTTCAACAATCCTGCCGCTCTCCTGCATCTTAACAGCTGTCTCATCATTTACAAAAAAATACTCAACCCCATCGGTCTCCCCGGCTCTCATCGGTCTTGTTGTATACAATATAACAGTATTAAGCTTCAGACTTTCATCTTCAATTAGGTTTTTATATATCTTATCCTTACCGGATGCGCTTTTTCCCATAATAAATGCTATCTCAGGCATCTTATCTTTCCTTCCTTAAGACCGGGTACTTCCAGCCCTGCATCTATCGCATTATTAATAATTCTGCAAACATCATCAGTAATCCGCTCACCTACATTAACAACAGGCATTCCCGGCGGATATATAAGAACTGACGACATACTTATTCTACCACATATATCTGGTGAATTAACAGACAAATCTTCATATCCATTTTCATCCATTAAATCAATTGCATCTGCCGGACACATGCATACTTCCGGCTTGTTGTTAATCGCATACCCTAAGCTTTCCCCTACATCATTTTCACTGTCTCTGCTTTCAACTTTCCAGCTTTCATCAATCTCCTTCAATGCACTAAGAAATCTGTCATAATACTCCTGTTTATCAGCAACTGAAGTCATTGCAATAATATATTTAAATGATGCCATCTCAAGCTGCACCTTATATTCATCCAATAACCTGTCATACAGGTACTTTCCATCATCACATATAAGAATAATCTTAGAAATATCATCACTATCCATCAATCTTATATTATTAAGTTTTGAAATATTTTCTCTTAAATTTTTAAGTTTGCTAATATAATTTTTAAAAATATAATCTCCCTGCTCTTCAATAATTCTCATACATCTGTCAATACTCGCCATAAGAATATATGAGGGGCTTGTTGTCTGATATATATTCCAAAATCTTTCCACCTTATCATAATCTACATAATTTCCAGAAATATGTAGAAGTGCAGTCTGTGTAAGTGCCGGTAATGTTTTATGAATACTGTTAATTACAATGTCAGCCCCGGCTTTTACTGCCGACTCCGGAAATTCATCACTGAATTCAAAATGTGCTCCATGTGCCTCATCAACTATAAGTGGTATTCTTTTTTCATGCAAATAACTGGCAATCTCCCTTACCTCTGACACAACACCTTCATAAGTCGGAGAAGTTATAATAACCGCCTGTGCATCCCTGTTATTTTCAACACATTTTCTAATCTGTTCTAATGAAAGTCCTCTGTATATTCCTGTATCATTATCAACCTCCGGTATAACATATACTGGCTCAAGCTGTGCCATAATCAATGCATTGTACACTGACACATGACAGTTTCTTGCAACGATAATCTTTCCTTTTCTTTTCGTTGCACCGCATATAGCTGATAATATTCCTGCTGTACTTCCATTTATAAGCATCAGTGTTTTATCTGCTCCATACAATTTTGCTGCCCTGTCAGACGCATTTTTAATAATACCATCCGCATTATGCATATTATCAAATCCATCAATTTCAGTTATATCAAGCACCGAAGTACTTGCATATTCAGTATTGCGTTTTCCTCCAGGCATATGCATTGGCACATAACCAGCCTTAGAATACTCTTCAAGTTTTGTCAGAATATCCATATTTTCCATTAATCCTACTCCATCATCTGTTTTATATATTGCGTGTTATATAACATTTATTTAACCTGTATCTTATATCTGCTTAATATCCCACTTCCTGCTCCGGAACTGTTATTACTCTGTAACCGTAAGCTTTATAGTTACTTCATCATGGCTTCCAATGGCATCAGTAACTTCATACTTGATATCATAAGTTCCTGCCTGGTCAAATGTATATCTTCCAACAGTCACAATCTTTGCAGTAATATCATTGCCGCAAGTATCAGTTGCGGTAATCCCTGCCATTAATTTTACACTCTGACCAATCTTTGTCTGAATATCCTTTGCTCCACTAATCTTAGCACTGTATGCATTCCATGGATTATTGGTATCTGGATCAGTAGGATCCCAGCCAGCATATTCGCTATCCTCTGGAACCTTTATTGTATCTGGTTTTCCAAGCGGTCCCGGATTATCCGCATCATCATAAATTGTAACCTTTGTTCCGGAAGGACAGTTATCATATATCCATTTGACATCTCTTACACACATTCTGACACATCCAAGAGAAGCATAATCACCTAATTTATTATACTGACCATCCTCTAAATCTCCCTTATTCATTGAATAATAAGGTACTGAATGGAACAGATATCCTCCACTTATTCTGAACGCATATCTTCCATATGTTCCATCAACCATATATCCCCATTCGTACTTATCAGATGTAACATAATTTTCTCCGATTATTGTCTCATTTCCTGCTCTTCCACATGATGTTGCAAATGCTTTAACAGGTATAGTATATTCTCCATTTTCATCAATACCATATACAGTTGTACAATTAGCGGCTCTATTTACTTTTATAAAATATGGAAGGTTCACTCCCTCTGGTACTACATAGTCTGTTTCTTCTGATTCCGGCTCCTTATTCTCAATCCATACTATCTCTCTTGCTTCAGTCGTCTCCTCCGTTGAAATTACTGTCTGCTCATTCTTGTTTTCATTACTATTTTTCTTCTTATCCTTATTAGCGCCAGACAACATAATTCCTGCCGTAACAGCACCTCCAATAATAACCAATGCAGCTACTGCAATAAGAATAACAAGTGGCAGATTTCTTCTAAACCATGATTTTCTTCTTCTTAAATATTTATAATTAATGTTTCCTTTAGACATAATATCCTCCTTTGTTTATTACCAAATATTAATATCAATACATATTAAGTGTCAATAACGCAAAAAAAGCTGTTTCATTACGAAACAGCTTTAAGTGCCTAGAACCGGAATCGAACCAGTGACACGAGGATTTTCAGTCCTCTGCT